>Ga0208297_1000009_pt1 | contig 641808 bp, 621 predicted proteins | sample LMS_cellobiose_e_FD_187367 | JGI IMG/M metagenome (GOLD analysis project Ga0208297, IMG submission 187367) | Rumen-fistulated moose microbial communities from Alaska, USA - LMS_cellobiose_enrichment (SPAdes) (version 2) | ecosystem: Host-associated > Mammals > Digestive system > Stomach >... | reverse complement strand
AGCCTTTTCACCCCGAAACGACGCGCGTCATATACGACGATCCGGCATATGATGTCATCAACGAATACCCAGACAGAGCGGTCGAGTACTGCCTTGTCAAAAACGAACATATCGCAAGAGGACGAAACGCGCATTGGTACGCGCTGGTGTGGGCGAGTCGTGTGCTGTTCTTCGACGGCGAGGAACAGATTTGGCGCTACGACTGCGGCGGCGCAGAGGGGAAGCAGATCACTGCCGATGCTTTCTTTGCCGCCGCAAACGAAAAACGCGGATCGAATTACCGCGGCGCGTTCTTATATCCGCCCAACGGCGGTTGGCTCAGTAACACGGATTTCGACCGTGTGAACGCGGCGCTGTTTCCGAACGGGATGGACGGGCTCGAAGTATATGAATGGACGACCGACTGGTCGGAATTCTTCGACGACGGTCACGAGTGGTGGGGCGCGCTGTGCTTTACCGTGTACGACAAAACGCTCGACCGTTTTGCCGTCATTATGGCTTCGGCGACAGATTGAGGAAGGAGAAATTATAATGGGATTGTTCGGCAAAAAGGTTTGTCCGATCTGCGGCGGCAAAACCGGATTTATCACCTATCGTCTTGCGGGAGATGAGAAGATATGTCAGTCGTGCGAAAAAATGCTTCGCGGAAGGTTCAACCTTGTAAGACAAGGCGCGGCTTTTCGCGACACGCTGGGCGACCTTGATCTCTGCCGGGCAAAACAGATGATAGACGAAATGAAAACCGTTCAGCGTGAGGATATTGCCCGTTTCGGTAATACTTATACCGGCGTTATGTCCGCTTTGGAGACGTTCTCCGTCCCGACCGTCGGGCTTGACGAAGGCGGACCGGAGATCACAGCGCTCGGCGGCAGACCCGCCATGCTCGGCTTTTGCGAATACGGCTCGTTTAAGCAGGGCGACAGTGTTCGTATTATCGGAAAAGACTGCAAAAAGGAAACTGTTATCCTGAAACTGATTCCCTGTACCGGCGCCTACTCCTTTGAAGAAGAACTGATCGCTGGAGTACACAAAACGGATTGCACGGAAAACACCAACGCGTGGCTGGTACTTGACGTTGAAAAAAACGAAATTGATAAACAGGACAAAATTGTAATAGGATGATAGTGTTTTCAAACGTAAAGACAAATTCCGGTTTGCAGAGAACGTTGGACATATGTCAAACCCGATTATAGGAAAGAAAAAACTATGAGAATCAAAGAAATAGCAAACATTGAAAAATCGTTCTTTGATATTGACGAAAATGCGAAGGTCGCCCGAATCGTTCTCGAGTTTGACTCACCAGAAGATATTTTCGATAAGAACTACATCACGAAAACGCAGGTTCTGAGCGATGACTTTTCAGAGTGGATCGCCAGCGCCTTTGAGCTTGTTTCACCGAAATACAAGATCGATCTGACCATACGCTTCAAGGATATGGGTGACTATACAGGAGATGATCTGTCCGAAATCTTCAGAAAGAATATCGACCTTGAATTCAAGAGCAAATTCGTAGCCAACAGGAAGAAAAATCAGATCGCATACAGTCTGATCGGCGTAGGCGTCGCGCTCTTTTTTGCCATGATGCTTATAAGCCGTCTGTGGGATACCGACTCGGTGTGGAAAGACGTTTTCGTTTATATCAGTGATATAGCAACCACTGTCACCTTATGGGAGGCGATGACCATCCTTGTGGTGGAGCAAAAGGAAAAGCGTGCCTACTTAAGAAATCTGAGAAGCAGATTTACTGAAATCCGTTTTGTAAAAAGCGAGGAAAAGGAATGAGCAACGCAAAGTACGCTGAAATCATAAATCTCCCGCATCACGTTTCTGAACGACACCCGCAACTCGGCAAATCGAGCTATGCAGCACAGTTCAGTCCTTTTGCTGCGCTATCCGGGTACGAAGGAATCGTATTGGAAGCTGCGAGGGTAACAGATGACCGTGTTGAGCTTGGAGAGAGTGAGATGGAGAAGTTGAGCGTGAAGCTTCAAATTCTCTCAGATCGCGCAAAAGAACAGCCGGAGATTGCAGTCACTTACTTCAAAGCAGATGAAAAGAAAGCAGGCGGCGCGTACCTTCAAAAGACAGCAACGGTAAAACGAATTGACGATGTGGAGCGACTCATTTATTTTACGGACGGCTCTAAACTCCCCATTGATGATATAACGAACTTGGATGGAGAGATTTATCGTTTTTTGGAGGGTGTAGAGTATGAATCTTAACGAGAGTAAACCTTATGCAGAATTATCGCGAGAGGACAAGTTAAAGAAACTGTTTGAGCAACAGAAACACGTTCTTGATTGTTTTCTTGAACGTGGAGCCATATCTCAAGCAGATTATGAAAAGAGCCTTCAAGGGCTCAAAGATAAGATCAAAAAAGAATAGAAAAATAAAAGTGGTTGCCTCGACATAAGCCGAGACAACCGCTTTCATTTTACCAACGCCATTAAAAACCCTATCAGAAAGACAATGCCGATGACAATGAGTAATCCCCACTTGCCGTCTTCCTTGCCAAGCTTATATGCTATCCAAACAAGTGCAATCAACGCAAGAAACATATACTATCACCTTGCCTTTCATCTCACTGATAGGCATAATCATCCGCTCCGGAGATCCATTTGGTATAATCAACACGAATGAGTTCTCCGTCCACGTAAGAATCAGGATTGTGAAATAGCATGTGACCAGCCCAACCTGTGTGGGAAAATGAGAAGTCTTGATTAAGCGCTAAGATATCGTCCTCGCCGATAGGAAGATTAAAGCCTTCCTCAATGGCCTTTTTTGAAAAGTGATTGAATGCTTGCTCATTTCCGATGTAAAGATAAACTTTTCCTGTGAGAGAATAGAGTTCTGTGATTGTACGCATAGTTGCGTCCTCCTTAAAGTAATTACCCAAAAGAGGACAAAGAAAAACGCCCATCGTCTCGACAGGCGTTATCAGCATATTCACACCCATCGATCAAGCATTGGCACCTTACCCTCATCGGGCAGGTTGTCGGCGGTCATAGGGCTTGTCCCTCGCGCACTCTTTATAGGTTACCTCTATTGTAAATGAGTCAACTTCAAATGTCAAGTCAAAAACTATGAACAAAATTGAATTGTCGGTGTTTACCGACAATTGCCCCATGACACAGAAAATTCGCTTTTCAACCCCTTGATTTTTTTCTGAAACGTGCTATAATCTATATCAAAGCAGACTGCTTTGATATGTTTCAAGTGAGGTAAGTTATGAGAGTTAAGAACACCGAAATTATGGAACGCATTATCGAGTACACGAATGAGTTTCGCAGAGAGTGTGGAAGATCCCCTTCGACGACTGAAATCGCCAATGAAGTCGGTATCGGCAGAGGAACGGCTTATACTTACCTTGTGAGAATGCGGGAACTTGGAATGATCGGTTACGACGGGAAGAATATAGTCACCAGTATCTCTGACCGTATTAACCACGCCGTCAATAACACTCCTATTGTCGGCAGAGTTGTATGCGGTGATCCGACTGAAGAGGAAGCGATGGTTGAGGAATACGTCGATCTTCCTACGAAGATATTCGGACAAGGTGAGCTTTTCATTCTGGAAGCATACGGCGATTCTATGAACCTTGCAGGGATCGATGCAGGAGATTATGTGGTCGTTCGTAAGCAGAACACCGCAAAAACAGGAGATCTCGTTGTTGCGCTCACCAACGGCGAGAATAACCTGAAGCGTATTCGCTTTGACGATGAAAGGCAAGTTGTTGCTCTTTGCCCCGAGAGCAGCAATAAGCGCTACAAAGTCAAGGAATACAAAGAGATTCAAATACAAGGTATCGTGACCCATGTAATTAAGCAACTGAAATAGTAATCTTAAAATGGAGGATGGCAGATGAAGCAATATACTCCCGTGAATGTTCTCACGGAACCCGATGGATTTGGAAATGCGACACCGACTGATATTCTTTGGACAAACAACAGGCGGTATCACATTCAGCGTATTATTCAGGTCTGCCAACCGGAAGACAAGGTAATCAGGTATACCGTCTTGATTGCCGACTCACAGCGCCAACTTTTCTTCAATGGAACAGAGTGGCGTATTTCTACACCTATAAATTGAGGTAAGGGGTAAAAATGCAAGAGAAAATTGAAGAACAGCGAGTGAACGAGCTGACCGAGAGCATTGTTCTGAAATACCTGAAAAAAAAGAAGCAATCTCCTGATTCAATTATCTGCGTGGACATTGAAGGGCTTGCTTCGGAGTATTTCAAGCAGAAAGTAATCTATGAGGTGTTCGCCGAGGATGATCCAGGCAGAGACGCATTCAGTGCCAACGGCGTTCGACCGCTCAAAGTCAGGCGAAACGGAAAGACCGAGGAAATAGTCTTTCCACGAGGAACGATAGTCCTCGATAAATACTATCAGAACCAATTCAACATCATATCGCGCAGATATAATATCGCGCACGAACTCGGGCATAGAATCTATGAGAAAATAGCGCCCGGACATGATGCCGGGAACTACCATACGATCTTTGACTCAGAACGGCAATACACAATAGACGAATTGAAAGAGCAAATGTCGATTCCCGAAGGGCAAGCAACAAGGGTGGGTTGCGGTTTACTAATGCCACCGTTTCTTATCAAAAATACGCTCTATCGGATAACCGGTAAGGAACTGTTTCCTGTTTACGGGGATCATCAGATGCTCTCGGAAGATTCAGCCAAGTTCAAGAGAATGGCTGACGATCTCGGAGTTACGTCCAACATGCTGATGATTCGACTGAGAAGATTAAAACTGCTCGATTATCGGTCAATGGAAGAGTATCTCTCAATCGTCGGTCTTGAAGGATGGTGATATACGATGTTTGTCTGTGTAAAGCCAAAATTCGAGAGGCCAAAATCTCCGGAGATAGTAAGAAAACTGGATATGTCTTATCAAGAGACAATTAATTTGAAATTCAGGCCAATCTATTGTCCGCACTGTAATATTCATGTTATTGATTTCTTCGAGGATATGATTGGGCACCTTGCTTTCAAATGTCCAAATTGCAAAGGAACAGTTCTCATAAACGCTGCCTATTTTCATCGATCAGACGCGGCAGCAAAAAGGAAGAGGTTTCAAATAAAACGCCCGTAACGGACTCGGTTAAATCCGTATAAAACTGAATACCAGTCATAACGCGTAAGCGGAGCAGCATTGAGTTGCACGTCAGCCGTAAGGCTGAGAGTATCAGGCTTTGTTCTGATTAGACTTCCCAGGCACCGTATGAAGGATAAAACAGTGTAAAACTGTTTTGTCGTCATGCGGTGCTTTTTTGCGCTTATTTTGACCCTTCATACGGTGCTCTATGACCAAAGGAGTACCGTATGTTTTTTTATTGGCACTGCTATATAGCCAAATACCCGTGATCTCCGAATTTTTGATTTCACCACAAAACCAAAAATTCAAAAATCAAAGGAGATCACAAAAATGAAAACAAAATACTACGCATGGAAAGACGGCAAAAACACGGACGGTAAACAAGATTGGCGCGAGATTACTCAGGATGAGTTCATCAAAATCTGCAGTGCAAATCGCAAGCTCAAGCAGGAAGAACGAAGGTACTTTTATCAGTTGCCTGGACTTGAAGACGGTGATTACTACTTGTTTATAGAATGCAATTACGAACAGTACAAGGAGTCACGCGCAGAGCGATACAAACGCATCAAAAAAGTCAAGGAATTAGAGGAGCTTGAGAAAGAAGGATATCTATACCAAATCGTTTCTCTCGATACAGTAATTGAGAACGATATGGGTGACTCATTCACACTTCACGATTTGGTTGCTGATCCGGATTCAGATTTCGAAGATAGGCTTATTCTTTCAATGGACATTCATTCGGCACTAAGTATTCTTACACCCGACGAGTTAGACATCATTGAAAGACTTTATCTATCTGAATTTGCAGTTTCAGAAAAGGAACTTGCCAAAATGATGAACGTTCCAAGAAGGACGCTTGGATATCAAAAAGAAAAAATTCTAAAAAAACTTAGAGGTTTTTTCGCCACACCATAACGTTTTTTGGCCATTAGAGTAGTGAGAGGACAAAATCCTCCCGATAACGATCTTTGAAAATTGAATATCCATTTCATCAGGTACGTTACCTGCATCGACCGGAAGGTCGAGCCGAAGCGTAGGTGCGCCAAGACCCTCATCCGAGGCGAGCGATAAAACTTATACGCAAAATCCGGGTTGCTCCCGGAGGCGGCGATAACAGATGCAGAGGATAATGATACTTCCGTAATTCGCGGTCGGGCCATAATGAAGGCGCGAGGGTGGGACTCCCATGAGAACAGGTCAGCAGCCTGTCGCCTGATGACTTCCCTGAGCAGAAATGCTTACACCCGGGGTGTCGAGGACAAATAGGGTTATTGGAACGCAGACAAAGATAATCTCTGCATCTGTGTTCCTATTACATAACCCTTTTGTCCTTGTGGGAAGTACATGGATATTCAAATAAAGCCCAAATAACAAACAAAACAGATAGGAGATACAAATACATGAAACCCCAAATCACCGAACTTGAAAGAAAACTCAAATCCAATAAGGAATGGAGATCGTCAACCGACTCGTGGATCATCGAGCATTTTGAATTTCTCGGGTTCAAATGTCCGAAGGATTTTATGAAGGTTCGCTTCTTCGATTTTTTCAACCTCGATTGCGTTGATAACAATCGCGCAGAGGAAATGCTGATAGCCCTATCCGATTTTCTTTATCCGCATAGAGAAGATTATTTCGACTACTATGACCGGCTTGACGAAAAGAAGTATATCAGAAAGTGGCTTAAAGAGCATAAGTCGAACATCGACGACGTGAGAATTGAGGAAATCCTTTGTGACGAAAACCTCAGCAAAGAAGGGCTCCGCAATATCTTCGATGTGATCACTCAATGCTTTTACCGTTCAAGCGAGTACGATAGTCGAAACTACAAATATTGGAGTCTCAACTCCATTCCGAAATCTCAAAGAACATAAGGAGGATGTGCGTAGTGAATTTTGATGTAAGACGCGGACAGATTTATCTTGCTGATCTGAACCCTGTCAAAGGAAGTGAACAAGGAGGTGTTCGTCCTGTAGTTGTCGTTCAAAACGATGTGGGAAATCGGTACAGCACAACGATCATCGTAGCGCCAATTACAGGGCAAAAGAAGGTCAACCTTCCCACTCACACCAGATTGTATTCAACAGGGCTCACTAAAGAATCCACGGCTCTTATGGAGCAGATTCGTACGATAGATAAGTGTAGGCTTATCAAATACGTCGGCGAGACGACGGACGAAGAAATGGATGAAATAACTGAAGCTTTAAGGGTAAGCATTGACGTATGACGAAGGTGAAACAGATGGAATTATATAAAGCAATATTAAAGGAGTATCCTGATGTTCTGACGATTGAGGAAATGTGCAAAGCACTTGGCATAAACCGCAGAACTGCATACAGGCTTCTCAAGGAAAACAAAATTCAATACTTGTGGATCGGGAACAAATACCGAATTCCCAAAATACACATATTGACGTATCTGAAAGTCAGCTTATTGCAGGCGTAAAACCCAAATCGCACATTGGACTATTATCTGCTTCCGTATTATAATGTGGACGGTCAACAGCAGAGGTCCAATATGCGCTACATAAAGGAGGATCAATTACTATGGTAGCAGGACATTTGCAAGAGAAAAACGGTTTATTTTACATCGTGCTTTGTTATCGGTACAGGGGAAAAACTCAAAAGAAGTGGATTTCGACCGGTCTGCATGTCAAAGGCAACAAAAGAATTGCTGAAAATATGTTGGCTGAAGCCCGCAGGACTTTTGTGACTCCGGATGATAAAGAAGAACTCAAAAAATCGGCAGACATGGCCTTTATCGATTTTATGAAGCTCTGGCTTTCGATAGCGAAGTCAACGATCAAACTCACGACGTACTCGTCATACGAATCGATCACGAACAAGATAATTATCCCATATTTCAAGGATTACAATTTGACGCTGAGTGAGGTGGAACCGTATCACATTCAAGGGTTCTATCTCAAACAGCTTGAAAGAGTGTCAGCAAATACGGTGATTCGTTATCATTCAGTGATCCACAGAGCGTTCAAGTATGCCGTGAAAACAAGGTTGATTTCTTCAAATCCGGTTGATCTTGTGGACAGACCGAAAAAAGAGGTTTTCCGCGGCTCATTTTACAGTGAAGAAGAAATCAAGAAGCTTTTTGAAGCGGCCAGGGGCACGAAAATGGAATTGCCCGTTATGATGGCTTCCTTTTACGGGCTTCGTAGAAGCGAAATCATCGGACTGAAATGGGATGCCTTCGATTTTGCAGAAAACACCATCACCATCAAACACACGCTGACTTCGTGTATCATTGATGGTAAAAAGCAGTTAGTTGCTGCCGATACTACCAAAACAAAGTCCAGCATGAGGACGCTCCCACTTGTGCCACAATTTCGAGAGATACTTCTGAAAAGACTTGAGGATCAGAAAGAGTGGCGACGCGTGTGCGGAAAGAGTTACAACAAGGATTATCTGGATTATGTTTGTGTAGATGAGATGGGAAATCTGCTTGAACCGGAATATGTAACTCAGAACTTTGCTTCATTGCTCAAAAAGAATGAGTTGCGGCATATTCGATTTCACGATCTGAGACACACCTGCGCTTCAATGCTTCTGAAAAACGGGGTTACGATGAAACAGATACAGGAATGGCTCGGGCATAGTGATTTCAGTACTACAGCAAATATTTATGCTCACTTGGATTACGCTGCAAAACTTAATTCGGCACAGGCAATGCTTGGAGGAATGAACGAAGCGCTGAGTGTAATCCAATGAGAAGGAGGCTTGGTCCTCCTTTACATAACGTTTCTCCTTTCCTATGTCAAAAAAGAGCCAGCCTGCAAGCGATCAAATCGCTTACCGACTGGCTTTTTTGGCGGAGAGGATGGGATTCGAACCCATGTGCGATTGCTCGCAAACTGATTTCGAGTCAGCCCCGTTATGACCACTTCGATACCTCTCCGGGTGTATTTCTACCATCTAAACCCTCAAATCGCTCTCCGGAATTTGGGGAGAAAAGATGGGGAGAAATCGGGTATTAAATTGTATTCGAACTCACGGAAAACCCTTATAAATCAAGGGTTTTGGAGGTTAGGGTGTGCCTGGTGCTTCTCGGATTTCGAGTCAGGCCCGTTATGACCACTTCGATACCTGTCCATATATGTTAAACTCCTCTCGGAGCGTTAACCGGATTATTCAATTCTATGCTATAACGGGCGAGGCCCGTTATGTCCCCATTGCGGTGCCCGATATTTTCTGTTCGCTGACGCTCACAAAATTTCGGCCGCTGCCGCTCCTTGCTGCTCGCTTCAGCCGCCGGCGGCGCTCGCAGCCGTCCCCACTCCGATACCTGTCCGAATAGGGCAGTCAAAAAGCTTTGGAGCTTTTAAAGCCTAAAAAATTATACTATATAGCTTGCTTAAAGTCAATCAAAACGCCAAAATAAGTTTGCATCCCAATTTACCGGCGACCGCGAAAAAATATTTTTACCCTTGACGAAGCCCTGACTGCAGCCGCAAAGCAGAAAAAGGCAGGGCTTTCGCCCCACCTTTTTTCTTGTTTTTCAAAAACCGCACTCAGATTTCCACCAGCTCATACTCGCGGCTGCCGAAGCCGAGCTCGGCCGCGGCCTCGATGGTATGAACGCCGTGACGCGACTCAACGCGCTCAATGAAATGGGCCTGTCCGGGATCGTCCTTAGCTGCATAGATCTTGTCGATGCAGGCCTGGTCTATTGCAATCGGATCGAGGGAAGCGAGTATGCCTATATCCTTCATGCAGGGGTCCTCGGCGGTCGCAACGCAGTCGCAGTCAACCGAGAGGTTCTTCATGACGTTAATGAACGCGATCTTGCCGCTGAAATGCTTTGCTACGGAGGAAGCGGCGTCTGCCATTGCCTCACAGAACGCATCCTGCTCGGCATGCTTCTTCCATGTGTCGAAATTGCTGTCGGTCACGCCGCCGGAGTGGATGAGAGCCTTGCCCTTGGAAGACGCGCAGCCGATGGAAAGCTGCTTGAGCGCTCCGCCGTAGCCGCCCTGAGGATGGCCCTTGAAATGAGACAGCACCAGCATTGAATCATAATTCAGTATATTCTTGCCGACAGTATTCTTTTTGAGCACCTTGCCGTCGGGGATATCCCAGACAATGTCGGGTCCCTCGGCGTCCATGAGGTCAAAGCTGAAGTTTTTGGTCCAGCCGTGGTAAGCGAGCAGCTCAAGGTGGGAATCGGTATGGTCCCGCACGCCGCCGAGAGCGTCGCCGTAGGCGGTGTTGCACTCTACCACGGTGCCCTTGATATCCTCAACCATAGGCTTCCAGAATTCGGGATGCAGGAAGTTCTGATTTCCCTTCTCGCCGGAATGCACCTTGACGGCAACCTTGCCGGGCAGCTCGATACCGAGCAGATGATACATCTCGACAACCTTCTCAGGGGTTATCTCTTTTGAAAAGAAAACCTTTGCCTTCATTTTTCTTCCTCCTTTGGAGTATTTTCAGATGTATTGCCATCAGATTATATGATTATTATATCACCGGCTCCGCCCGCGCGCAAGAAAAAAACGGCGCTGCATCGTTTAATACTCTTCTCATCAGTCCAGAATTGCCGCAACGCTTCCGATTATCAATACAAGCATAGATATACCGAGGAAATACCCCATGCCGCCAATGTGCGTAATGAGCCAAATAAGGCCGATACGCCTGCCTTTTTCATCTGTTTCTCCGTCGCCGAACATTGAAAGCACGCTCACCCTGCGGTCGCGGCTTTTGCCGATAAGGCGCTCGCCGCCGTCGGGCAGTATCTCGTAGATATACGGATGGTCGTATACGTCCCGCCGTACGCCCTTAACGAGGTACAGCAGCACAATAAAGGCCGCAAGGACATACCACGGCGCGCCGTAGACCGGCTGAAAGCCCTCCGCAAAGCCTGCCGGGCCGGACAGAGCCAGCCGTATCACGGCGGCGATAATCGCGGGCAGAAAGACCGTCACAAAGGCGTTCATGATTATAAACAGCCATCTGCCGACGGTATAAAAACGGATACGCACCGGCACGGTCCGCCCGCTTTCGTTCTTCTCGTAAAATACAGGCGTATTGTCGTAGGGATTTTTGAGAATATTCTCCGCCTCTTCTACTTCGAGAGCGCCGCCCCGCCTTCTTGCCCTTGAGGCCTTGGTTCTGACCGTTATGCTGCGAATAAGCGAGGTGCGCCCCTCGCTCATAACGCAGAAAATAATTATACCGAGCACAAGGCCGCACATAAGCATAAGCTCAAGGATAAAGCCGCTCCACCAGCCGATCAGCAGGGTCAGCAGAAGCGTATATACGCTCGGCTCGATTACCCACGGGAAGGTGATTTTCTGCCGTCTTTCGCTGACTGCAATGCGTCCGGTCTGCCCATTCATCACGGCGAGCAGCTTGCCTGTTTTTATGAAAAATACAGGCAGCAGAGCCGAAACGGAGGACAGCTCGCCGGAATTTATCCTTATGCCGACGCCCGTCGTCTGCATAGCCTTTTCTATCTGCGGCAGAAAATCCTCCTTGACCTCGGAGAGAGTCCTGTCGTTTATCTCTGCATCGGAGACGTCGGACAGCTTTACGCTGTGACCGGCCAGATAACCTCGCGAGAACGGCCGTGCCTGCGACCAGTCAAAGGGCTCCATTTCGTTGAGCACCTGATTGTCGAGCTGACTGGAGGCGCTGACCGCTGTTCCCTCGAGATATCCGGCATACTCGAATCTGCGCCGGCTGCTGTCCCTCGTGACGGTACCGTATACCGGACCGCGGACCAGCCTATACGGAAGATAGTATCCCCGCAGCTCGTCAATATGGGATATAACGGCGCGCCCCTCCGGCGTTTTATCGTGGGCGCGTCCCCATGCGAGCAGGCGCTCCCTCGCCTCCTGCTGAGTGATAAAAAAAGGTATAATGATATCCGGCTCCTGCCCGTCTGACGACAGCTCGCTGCGTATGAGCTTGCTGGAGCAGAAATCGCAGGTCTGCGACGCCTCGCCCGCGGCGAACACAATGCGGGCCCCGCAGGAGGGACATGTGAACTCCTCGGCAGTCTGCCCCTCGTTCACTGCGGAGCTGTTTTTCTTTCGCAGCTCCCGCCAGCGAAGGACCTGCTCCTTCGCCTGTTCAATTCCGGTCAGCTCGCCGCAGCTTGAGCAGCAATAGGTCTGCCGCACGATATCAAATCCGGCCGGAGCGCCGCAGTTTTTGCAGTATACGAGAAACGGACTGTTGTTGTTTTCCATAACATTTCTCCGTGCTTCACAAGTCTGTGGTCTGACGACTTTACTTTACAATATGATAGCATACAACGGCCGGCAAAGCCACAGAGAATCTAAAAAATCCGCGATATACAGCGATCCGGCCCTCACCTTAAGGTAAGGGGAGTCGAACACCTGCCGCCTGAGAACGGTTTTTTCGCAGATTTGTCCCCTTGTCATTTGGCGGGCGTCAGCCCGCCTGCACTTCGCGGGACAAAAATCCCTCGAAAACTCCTCGCTCTCAGGTGCAAGGCAGTTTTCGGCCTGCGGATTTTTGCCGAGACAAGGAAAAGCCCGCAGGGAATATTATCATATTTCCAAGGGCTTTGACGCAGTATCGGCGCAAATCAGCCGCTGAAAAAAGGCCGCGGTTCCACTCCCCTTGCCTTAAGCATACACGCTTTCTGTTGCCTGTATGAGAAAGATTAAAAGCCCCCGCAAATCTGGGGGGCTTTTAATCTTATAACGGAGCTTGTTCTTCATTACACGTCAGACAAGGGCCCATCAATCAGTATACAGCCGGGCGACGGAGCTTCAGCTGCCTTTATCGGGTCAGGCAGAGCTCTCTCCTGCTCGCCTAACGGAACATGACCATGCTGCCGACAGGCGCGCCGCGACATCAGCGGCAGCCTGTTCCTTAAAAGCAAGCGCCCTGCTTCCAAAATTCATTTGCTCGCTGTTCTGGTCAGCACATACTTCTCACCGGGAGCAAGAACATGCAGACGCTTCGGGTCGTTCAGGCGATCGGTCAGCTTGGTCGGATCGCCGTTAAAGGCTGCTTTTTCCGGCGCGTAGACAGTGCCTCCGTGATAGAAAATAAAGTGCGTGTCGGGCAGCCTGTTAAACAGACGGACGATTCCGTCATTACCGAAATGCCAGCCGTCGTTGCCCGCATCAAAGAAGCACAGGTCCACATCCCGCATGCGGAAGTGGTCGCTTAAAAGGCGCGTATCGCCCGGGGCCCAAACGACGCCGTCCTTTGTTTCGATACGAAATCCGCAGCAATCGCCAAATGTGTATGAAACGGGATCATAGCTGGCTATAAGGGCTTCATCGGGGTCCAGATGCCAGGAATGATCTGCAGGCGTAAGCGAGATGCGCACATCGCCGACAAAGAAAGTTTCACCCACTTTGTGCTGTATGCAGCGGTCCTTCGGAATATCATATTCAGCCATCGGTTTGCTTCCGGGAAGAGCCTTCCCAAAGCATGTATACAGCGTGCCGTGAAACTTAAGGTCCGGAAACCTGTCCGCCAACGCCTTCAATGTCTCTCCGCCGAGGTGGTCGCAGTCTGCGTGCGTATACAAAACTGCGTCGACCTTTGGGATAGCTTCGACGCCAATCGGCGGCACCACCAGAAGCTCGTCTCCGGTTTCGTTAATCGGAGGATTCCCCGGCGTATAGACAAGGCAGGGGTCTATCAGGATAATCGTGCCGTGCGTATTTATCAGCACGCCGGCCGCACTCAGCCAATAGACAGCGGTCTCGCTGCTGTCTTTGAGTGTTTCCGGCAAAATCCGAACCGAATCTGCCGTTTTAAACTGATATTCTCTCTTCACCTGAAAACACCTCCCTCTTGCGCCGGTTTTTGTTTTTAAGACAGAAATTGCGATTACCGGCTGAACTCAAACTCAAAGCCGCCAATATATGCCGTTTTTGCCGAAGCTGCGCTTATCACACGTCAGGCAATGGACCGTCTATGAGTATACAGCTTGGCGACGGAGTCTCGGCGACAATTACGGGCTTAAGCAGCTCCCCCGTATCCTGATTTATACGGAACACCACTATCGAGTCGCCCTGTTCATTGCCTGCGGCAATAAATTTCCCGCTTTCGTCGAGTGTAAAGAACCGGGGCGAAGAGCCTCCCGTCTTATACCAGCCCACTACCTCGGCGCGTCCGCTCTGCTGATCGATGCTGAAAGCGCATATACTGTCGTGTCCACGGTTGGAGATGTAGACGAATCTGCCGTTCGGATGCATCGCTATCTCTGCGCCGTCGTTCACGAAACCCACCGCGGTATCCGGTATTGAGCTTATAAGCTGGAACGGCTTGAGCTCGCCGGTCTCAGCGTCGTAACTGCACGACATAAGCCCGCCGAGGTGCTCTGCCAGAATATAGGCAAACTTGGCGCTCGGATGGAAAACCATGTGCCTCGGGCACATCGCAGGCGTGGTCGACAGCGTGTGCACAAGCTCAAACTTCCCCGTCTTCTCGTCAAAATCCAAGGTATAAACGAGGTCCTTTCCAAGATCGCAGCATATAAGATACCTGTCGTTCGGGTCCTCGGTTATCTGATGGGGATGGGAGTACTGCTGACGCAGCAGCGCGCCGTTTCTTCCCTGCGGCTCAAAGGTATCGGTAAGGCTGCCAAGCGAGCCGTCCTCATTGAGCCTTATCGCGGCGACGCCACCGCTGAAATAATTGGATACGAACGCATACGGTCTTTTTCTTGCCACGGCGATATGCGCTCCGTTATACCCTCCGGTCGGCACACGGTTATAAAGCTCGAGCTTGCCTGTCTGCGGGTCAATCTTATAACTGCTCGCCTCAGTATGCTCGCCGTGCGACGAGAACACGAATTTCCTGTTACTGCTGAATGCCAGAAAGCTCGGATTGACTATCGGCGCCACAGGTATCTCCTGTATAAGCTCCCATTTGCCGCTGCTCGGGTCCGCTCTGTACGTTCTTATACCCTTCCCTCGGGCTTGCCTGAACTCTGTCGTATAGCAGCCGACGTAACAATATGTAGGTTTCATATCAAGTCCTCCTTCTTACCGCATCACCGTCAGAACATGAGATTGGGCAGCAGCGTCGAGAACCACGGTATAAACGAGAACAGCAGAGCGCAGACGATCTGCGTCACAATAAACGGCATCGTGGCCTTTGCTGTTTTCAGTATCGGCGCTTTGGCAATACCGCTTGCAATGTAAAGCGTAGTTCCAAAGGGAGGCGTAGCATTGCCGAGGCAGAGCAGGAAGGTAACGACCAGACCGTAGTGAATGGGGTCTATTCCGTAGCCGACGGCAACTGTATGCAGTATAGGCGCGAGGATTACAACTGTCGCAAGGCAGTCTATAAACATGCCGGCGATTATCAGCACCAGATCGGTCAGCAGCCAAAATGTAACCGCGGTAGAAGACACGTTTATTATCCACGCCGCAACAGATTTCGCAATATTGAAATAAGAGACAAACCACCCGAACAGCACGGCCGCGGTAACGAGTATTTCAAGGTTAGCGGTCGTCACGGCGGTCTTCTTCAGTATTTCAAATATATCGCGCAGGGTGATGGACCTGTATATAAACAGGGCCACGACAAATCCGTAAACCACGGATACGCCCGCCGCTTCGGTAGGGGTGAATACGCCGGAATAAATCCCGCCGAGAACGATAATCGGCATAAGGATGGCAAAGAACGCATCTTTGACAGACGCCCATGCCCTTTTTATATCAAAGCTGTTTCCCTTGGGGAAACGATAAATCTTGGCGATCGCATAAGCCGTAAGGCACAGCAAAAAGCACGAAATCAGACCGGGTATTACGCCCGATACCAACAGCTTTGAGATGGAGATATTCGTTGCGTTGGCGTAGAATATGAACATCATGCTGGGAGGTATTACCGGGCCGAGGGTTCCCCCTATGCACTGACATGCTGCGGAATGCTCGGGCGGATAACCCTTTTCTATCATCTCGGGCACCATGATTGAGCCTATCGCAGACGTTGTTGCAGTCGCGCTGCCCGATATCGCAGCAAAAAACGTGCATGCGGTTATAGATACTATCGAAAGCGCGCCGGAAAGCCAACCCAAAAAGGCGTCCACAAAATTTGTCAGCCGCTTTGAGATACCGCCCATGCACATTATATCGCCGGCGAGGAAAAACGCCGGTATTGCCAGCATCGGATACGATTCTCCTGCGGTAAACATACGCTGAGCAAGTATCGTTAAAGGTATGCCGCCCTTTGCCCACATCCCCGCGAGGCTCGAAAGTATGAGCGACCATGATACGGGAATGCCGAGGAACATCGTAACAACGAAGGTTATCAAAAGTACAAATGCAGGAGCCCCCAGACTCATACGCTCACCTCCTGAGTATCGCCGCTGTGCTTCAGCTTGTCGGCAGCCTCAATTATCTTCAGCACTAACTCAAGCATACAAAAACAGCTTCCGACCGGGATAGAAATATACCACCAGTACATAGGCAGCTGCATCGCGGGGCAAAGCGCGGTAAGACCGACCTTCACGAGCTTTACTCCGCCTATCATCAGGCATATCGCCGCAAAGAGCGACAGCACATGCTGTATCAGCGCGAGCAAAGCCGCTGTCTTGGGCTTGTTCTCCACGGCGTGATCTACAAGGTCAATCCTTATCTGTGACCCGCGGTTTATCCCGAAGCAGGCCCCGAGGAATATGAGCTGAACGAACAGATACCGCGCCAGCTCCTCAGACCAGCTTATGGTAAAATTAAAGATGAACCGCGTAATTACGTTTGTAACTATCAGCACCATCATAATGGCCAGAATGATGGCGATAATTACCAGCAGGACCTCCTGTCCTTTTTTATACAAGCTCCGTATTCTTTCCATAAACATTTTCCTCCTGCCTCAATTGCTGCTGCCGGAAAGCGTCTCCGCTCCGGCAAAAGACGTCTCAGAGGATGTGACGCGCTCCGACCTTGTCCGCAATCTCGTTGAACTGTAGAATGAGATTGGCCTCGCACGGTACGCCCTCCCTGATGCGCTGACAGCTTATCAGGTATTCTTTCTCGCCCGGCAGATAAATCGAGCCGGCTTCGCCGCAGCTGCGGAAATCCTCAATATATTCCTTCAAGCGGCTGTAATAATAATCCATGTCAACAAAATCGGATATACGCATAGCCATAAACATGTGGGGTATCTTTCGCGCCTTGCTGTATTCGCCCATCTTGGCGATGCCGCGGGCAAAGGCGCCCCTTGAAAGGATGCCGCATATGAGCTCGATGATTATTGCAAGGTTCACGCCCTTGTAATCCCCGATGGGCGCCATAAACTCGACCTTCGAAGCGTCCGTCGTGGGTTTTCCGTCCTTGTCGAGGCCCCAGCCTATAGGCATGGGCTTGTTGTCGCGCGCATATATCTTGACCTTGTTAACCGCGGTTCCAGACAGAGCCATGTCGAGCACAATCGGAAACTCTATGCCGGGCATAGCCACCGATATGGGATTGTTCCCCGTCAGCGACCTGTTGCCCCCCCACGGCGCCATGCAGTCCGTCCCGACGGTAGTCGCAAAGCCTATCATGTCGTGAGGCGGCGCCATCATGGAATAATGGCAGCACGGTCCGAAATGGTTTGAATTGCGAACCACCGTTACGCCGACGCCTTTTTTCCCCGCTATCTCAATAGTCTTTTCCATAGCTTTGACGGCGACTATCTGGCCGAGCTCGTCATTTCCGTCGATTACGCAGGTCGTCTCGTTTTCCTCTGCTATGAACATCTTGCCCCTTTTCAGCTCAAGGGCAACATTTGCGTATCTCGGGATCAGATATACGCCGTGAGTGTCGACGCCGCGCAGCGTTGCGCTTTTGAGCACATCCATCACGCAATCGGCTTCACTCTCGCTGAGTCCTGTCTTTAAAAAGACTTTTTTACCCCAATCCGTTATTTCGTCTATCGGTATATACACTTTTTCATTCATGGCAGAACACCCCAACTACTCATTGATGCTAAAGTATAAGCAGGTCAAAACAGACCTGCTTATACTTTCAGATTGATGTAAATGTAATCAGCGCAGACCGTCTATAACAGCTATAAGGTCGCCGTACTGTCCGTTGTACTTGTCATAGAAATCCGCAATCTTAGCCTTGAACTCGTCAACATCAGCATAGTAGATGTTGTTGCCGTAATCCTTTATTATCTCTATTGCCTCAGCCTCCTGATCGCGCTGTACGCTTCTTGCATACTTGGAGGCCTCGTCGCCCATCTCATACATCAGAGCCTGATCCTCGGAGCTCATAGCGTTGAACAGGTCGGGGCGCATGAGGGTAGGAGCCATAACGTAGATATGATAAGTAAAGGTGAGATTCTTGGTAACTTCATGCAGACCGGACTGCTGGCCGAGACCGAGCGGGAACTCCATACCGTCGATGGCTCCCTGCTGCATGGAGGTAAGCGCGTCGGACATGTTCATCGATACAGAGGAAACACCCAGCATCTTCCAGAACTCGAGGTGCATGGTGTTCTCCTGAGTACGTATCTTCTGGCCGTTGAGATCGGCAACGCTCTGTATCGGGCTGCCGTTGTAGAACAGATGGCGAACGCCGTTCTCGCCTATACCGAGCATGATAAAGCCGGCCTTTTCGCAGCCCTTGCGGAAGTATTCCGGAATGGTGCCGTCTGCCATAACCTTGTCAACTATATCATAGCCGGGATACATAAAGGGGATATCGGCAAAGTAGAACTCGGGAACGAAGTTGGAAACAACCGAGCAGTTGGAGTTGAGCAGGTCAACGGTACCCATCTGCATGCCTTCGAGAAGGTCTCTCTCCTGACCGAGCGCGCCGTTGGGATATATCTCTATATCATAGCGGCCGCCCATTTTAGCTCTCATCAATTCCTGGAACTTTACGAACCATGCCTGAGTTGAGCCGATTTCGGTATTGCCGTGTGCAGCAACGAATACCGTTGCGTCAGCGGGAGCAGCCGACGACGCAGGAGCTGCGCTCGATGCAGGCGCTGCTGCGGAAGAAGCAGGAGCAGCCGACGATGTAGGAGCTGCGCTTGAAGCAGGCGCGCTGCCTGAAGAACAGGCAACAAGAGATGCAACCATAATTACCGTCAACAGTAACGCCAATATTTTTTTCACTTTTTACTACACCCTTTCTCCCAATTCTTTAATTTTTTTGCCGTTTTCTGCAGATTCCACAATCCTAAACGGCATCTTAAATATTATATTATCATTTAAGCATAGTATTATCAAAATGATAATTCTGTATTTTTGGGTCAATTTGATACAATTTTATTATGTATACCCACTATTCCCTCGGCTTTTTCTTGGCGGCAATCGTAGCCTTGGCCCTTCAATTCAATTAAATGAATTCAAATCAGCCTCCCGAGCCCATAAGCAGATTTGGCAAAAAGGTACATGTCTGAGGTATATATGTAATTATCAGCGTCGTTATATACAACACTATCACATATGGCACGATTGCCCTTGATATTCTCTCAAATGGAACATCCGAGAATCCCGCAAGCACATAGAGTACCATACCCACCGGAGGGGTACAAAGTCCTATGCACATATTAAGCGTCAGGAACACCCCCAAATGCACTGGATCCACCCCGTACTGCGTAAGCGCAGGCAACAGCACAGGGGTAAGTATAAGTATCGCCGGCGTTGTATTCATAAAGCAGCCGACAAGTATAAGAAACAGATTTACGACCAGTAAAACTATTATCTTGCTTGAAAAATATGTCGTCAGCATTATTGTTACTTTTTGCGGGAACTGCGTGATAGTGAGCATATAGCTAAATACTGAAATAGTTGCCATTATGAACATCGTCATACTCGTAGTGCTGAAAGTGTCAATAAGTGCACCTATGAACTCTTTAAACGTAATTCTCCTTCTGATAACCGAAAGCATGAAGGCATAAAACACGCATATTATGGATGCCTCTGTCGGTGTAAATATCCCTGACAATATACCGCCCAACAAAATCACCGGGGTAAGCAAGGAGAAAAATGCTGAGCAAAAACTCTTTAATACCGCTCCAATTGGGGCTGGCGGGTCTTTCGGATAGTTCCTTGTCACACTATGATAGAAAATAAGACAGGACAGAGTAAAAGCCATAATCAGCCCAGGTATAACGCCGCCTATAAAAAGCCGCCCTATGGATACACCGGCAGTAACAGCATACATTACCATCGGCACACTGGGCGGAATTATCGGCCCTATTATAGATGAAGCCCCCGTTACGGCAAGAGTAAAGTCCTTGTCATACCCCGCTTCGGTCATAGCCCTGTATTCAACCTGGCCCAGTCCTCCGGCATCGGCCACCGCATTGCCGGACATGCCGGCAAATATTATACTCGCAAGCACATTTGCATAAGCAAGGCCACCGCGGAAGCGACCTACCAGTTTTCTTGCAAAAGTGAATATCTCGTCAGTTATTCCGCCTACGTTCATGAGATTCCCTGCCAAAATAAACCCCGGCACCGCAAGCAAAACAAACGAGTTAACCCCTGCTATCATACGCTGAACCGCAAGTGAAAGGGAAATATCGTTTGCAAGCATATACAGAAGGGGAGCAATGAAAAGACTGGCTCCTATCGGAACCTTAATGACGAGCAGAACAAGAAAAGAAATCAACAGCAAAAGCATAATCAGTTTACTCCTTTCTCCTCAAGTGTCTGCTCATATGCCTCTTTACCGCGAATAAGCTGCACTGCATCAATAATATACCGCAGGCACATTAGTCCAATCCCTATTGGGAAAACAGTATATACTGCACCCATAGAGAGCCACGGCATAGAAGGAGATTTAACATTCATTTGTATCATTATAAAGCTGATTGTTTCGGGGATGAGCATAATAAAAGAGGCGCTTATCAATAAATCGGTAAAAACTTGAATAATCTTTTTTGTCCTATGGGATTTCAATTTATCATAGAAAAATGAAACCTCAACATGCGTATGTTTTTTTACGCCATAGCTTGCACCGATAAATGTCATCCAAATCATGCAATACCTCGCAAGCTCTTCTACCTGTGTAACCGATTTGTTCAGACAGTAACGCAAAAAAACCTGCATAAGAAGAATCAATACCATGAAAACAAGAACAGAACAACCGACTATTTCCTCAAAATGGTATATAATTTTCATTATTATACTGTTAGACTTCATCGTCAGACACCTCACATTTAATTAAAGGGAGAGGCATATGTTGCTGTTCCTCTCCCTTTAATTCAGATAAAAGACCTATTCAGTTGGACTAAATCAGTCGAGACTCTTGGCAAAATCATAGATTTCCCGTATTTCATTGCCGTATTCGGGCACAAGAGAATCTACCATTATCTCTCCTGCAGCGTAAAAAGCTTCTTTGTCAGGATTAATTATTATTGTGCCGTAATCGCGAAGTGTCTGCTCGCCGGTTATAGACTGTTCGGGAATAATCACATAGGAATCTTCCTGTGCTTTTATCAGATTCTTCTTTATTATTTCCTGCTGAACATCTGTCAGCGTCTGCCATTTCTTCTCGGAGAACCCAACCATTATGCACTGGAAAGTATGTCCCGTCTTTATAAGATACTTCTGAACCTCATGGAATTTATTAGCTATAATAGTGGGTATAGGGTTTTCCTGCGAATCGGCAACACCTTGCTGAAGAGCAAGATAGACTTCGCTTATCGGCATGGCAACAGGCTCAGTGCCGAGCGCTTTGGCATACGCTATTATATTTGCAGCCGTAGCCGCGCGGAATTTCATGCCCACCATATCTGCTGGCGTCATTATTTCCTTGTTGGAAGTTATATGCCTTTCTCCGGAAAGCATGACATTAAGGATTCTTATATTTGTTTGGGCTGCAAGATCATCAAGCCATGAAGCAACTTCATCCCTATATACAGCTTTTTTCAGATGCTCAACGCTATGAAAAGCCGTAGGCATAGCAAGAAGAGATATTCTCCGATCTGAATCCCATACTATACCCTGTGCAGGGGCACATTGAGCCATATCCAAGCTGTTTGTAACAAGCGAGTCAACAATCTCGGTCTCTGTGCCAAGCTGCGATGCCGGATAATGCTCAATGGTTATGGCGCCGTTGCTGTCATTGCTTACAGACTCTACAAACTCGTTGAAAATTGCTGTCAGAGGTGATGACACTCCTTGTACATGGGCAAAACGCAGTGTTATTTTAGGTATTTCCTCGACCGCAGAACTCTGCTGGGATGATGTCGGCGCTGCACTTGAAGCAGGCGCTGCCGAAGATACCGGCGCCGCACTTGAGGCAGGCGCACTGTTTGAAGAACAAGCCACAAGCGCAACGAGCATGATAATCGCCAAAACAAAAGCTAATAACTTTTTCATTTTTTCGACTCCCTCTTGTTTATATCTTTATTTTAGCTCTCTTCCTAAATACTTCCTCTAATCTTCTGCTCCTACATGGTTAACCTATACCCTCGGCTTTTTCTTGGCGGCAATCGTAGCCTTGGCCTCGGCGCCCGAGCAGTTGCGCAGCAGCGTCTTGTGCATAACGGCCTCGCAGGCTTCAACATGCTCGCACTGATAGATAACGTCGTCGAGGCGATCACGCGGTATAACAACTATGCCGTCACGGTCGCCTATTACTATATCGCCCGGGTTGATAACCGCGCCGTCGCATTCTATCGGCACCTGTATCTGTGTAAACTTATATTTTTTATCGTTCTTGGAATGGATTATAGGTCCCCTGCAAAACAGCTTCATCGGGACCTCTTCAATTTCGGTAACATCTCTCGTTCTGCCGTCAAGAACAACCGCTTCAACGCCCTTATTATGCGCATGCAGGCCGAGATTGCCGCCGAAAATGCGCGCATCGGGCGCGCTTGCAAGCACAAGCACATCCCCCGGGGTGACCTTATCTATAACGTCGTATGCGTTCAAAGCGGCATCCTGCTCGTTGAACGGAACATACTTTCCTGTAAAAGCGGGACCGACACATTTAAAGCTCTTATCGGTCGGGAAAATATCGCTTGTCCATTGGCCGATACCCAGCAGCCCGAGGGCGTCGGTTACTACGCCGGTATCGATGTCTCTGAGATATGCCAGCTTTGCAGAAAGATTTACATCCATAAAACACCTCTCCTTACTCTTTTGAATAATCGATGAATAAGAACTTAATTTCTTTTAATGAAATTCAATTTCGTTTTTACACGTTAAATATACCATTTTTCTTTTTTTATGTCAATAATATTATTGAATTAAATTTTATTTGTCAAAAAGCGCTGTTCTGATACAGTTATACTCCACAGCGCTTCCTTTTTTTCGTACCGAGCAGAGCTGATGCGGCATGTTCTTTCTTGCAATATCCGGCACAGCCAGTATAATTATTGTTGTATCGAGCTTTTCGCTTCCGATTTTTACCGCACATCTCAAAAATATACAAGAGGTGCCTCCATGACCCAGACCGAACGAAGGCTTTATCTGATAAAAGCCCTTATTGCCGAAAATCCCCTCTTGCGCGATATTCCGATACCGCAGAGCCCCTGCGAACAAAAAAGGCTGCTGCGCAGCCTTTTCAACGTCCGGCCTCCCGCTCCGGCGGACGACGCCTTTGTGCGCGTGCAGGACGAATATCTGCAATATGAAACAGAGCTCAAGGGCATAACCGACATCTCGTCCCTCAGCCCCTTGCGCGATGGAATATACCTCCGGCAGGGCGATATAACCGCCCTGCGCTGCGGCGCGATAGTCAACGCCGCAAACAGCGGCATGACAGGCTGCTACGTCCCCTGCCACAGCTGCATCGACAATGCCATACATACCTTTGCCGGCGTTCAGCTCCGCCTCGCCTGCGCCGGTATAATGGAAAAGCAGGGACATGAGGAGCCCGCCGGCTCGGCCAAAATCACCCCCGCCTTCAACCTGCCATGCGGCCACGTCATACATACGGTCGGCCCCATAATAAACGGTCAGCCCACCGCGGATGATGAGCGGCTCCTTGCCTCCTGCTACCGTTCCTGCCTCAGCCTTGCGGAGGAAAACAACGTTGGGAGTATCGCCTTTTGCTGCATCTCGACCGGCGAATTTCACTTCCCCAACGAAAGGGCGGCCGAAATCGCGGTCGACACGGTGTCGTCCCGCATCAAACGCGGCAGCAGTCTGAAGGTTATATTCAATGTCTTCAAGGACAGGGACCTTGATATCTACCGCAGGCTTCTCGCCGGCCCTGCCGGCTGAAGGGCGCTCAGCTTCCTTGATTTATCGACTCGTCAAACCTTTTTTCTCCCGAAGAGCGCAAAAACCCCCGCCGCCGGCGGGGGTTTTTCAGCGCTCTGTATTATTCCTCGTCCTTGAGCTCGAACAGCTCGACGTCAAAGCCGAAATCGTCCATCGTGTCGATGTAGGCCCAGCGGGCGCCGGGCACGCGGAAGGAGGTCCCTTCCATTATAATCTTATAGCCCTTGGACTTGAGGTGCTCGAGCACCTCGGTGTAGTGATGCACGTTGTAGTTGAAGTGATGCAGCCCCTCGCCGCACCTGTCAAGATACTCCGAGATGACGTTTCTGCCGCGTATCGGCTCGAGCAGCTCGAGCATCTGGTCTCCGCGGTAGATAAATGCGAGCTTGAAGGCAAAATCCTCATATTCGCCGTTGTAGCGCTTGTCGGGGCTGTCGGGGGTCTGGCCGTAGTTTGCAACCGTGTAGCCGAGCACCTCGGTCATCAGCTTGACATATTTGTCGAGGTCGCGCACGGCTATACCCACATGCGTGTAATGCTCAAACTGATCCCTAATATCGAATTTTTCGCTCATGTGCCTCTCTCCTTCCGTCTGTATGCGCAAAGCGCCGTTATCTTCTGTTTTTAGCTTAACAGGTAGGTCAAAACCCGTCAACCGAAAAAGCCTGTTTTTAATCCACAAATCGGCGGTGCAATTTTTGTATGGTTTTTAACAATTATCGGACGACCTGTATTTTTTATTTAACAATGCTGCCAAACACGCTATAATAAAGGCAGAAGAAACAAAAAAGCAGGCGCATTCCGCGCTCGAAACCGAACGGAAGTGAACTGTTATGAATTCGACTGGTCCGCTGACCGGCGCCGACGCCGTCGGCGAGCTTTACCGCATTCTGAACATGTGCGAATGCGTCGTTATCGGCGCGGGGGCCGGTCTTTCCGCCTCAGCCGGATACATCTACAACGGTGGGCGCTTTGAGAAATACTTTTCCGATTTTCGTCAAAGGTACGGCTTTGCCGATATGTACAGCGGCGGCTTTTACCCCTATAAAACGCCGGAGGAATTTTGGGCCTACTGGAGCCGGTATATATACATCAACCGCTATCTCGCCCCGCCGAAGCCGGTATACTCCGATCTGCTCGAGCTCGTGGGCGGCAGGGATTACTTCGTAATCACCACCAATGTCGACCACTGCTTTCAGCGTGCAGGCTTCGATAAAATGAGGCTTTTCTATACGCAGGGCGATTACGGCCTGTGGCAGTGCAGCAAGCCATGCCATCTAAATACCTACGATAATGCAGATACCGTCCGCCGGATGCTCGAGGCACAGGGCTATGTCATCGGGGAAGGCGGCGAGCTCTCCCTCCCCGCCGGCACGTCTGCAAAAATGCTTGTGCCCTCGTCGCTTGTCCCCCGCTGCCCCGTCTGCGGCAGGCCAATGAGCATGAATCTGCGCTCCGACAGCACCTTTGTCGAGGATGACGGCTGGCACGCCGCGGCACGGAGATACGCCGATTTCCTTGACAGACGCCGCGATAAGCCGACGCTTTTTCTCGAGCTCGGCGTCGGACAAAACACCCCCGGGATAATCAAATACAGCTTCTGGCAAATGACCTGCGAGCGAAAAAACGCGCTTTACGCCTGCATAAACAGCGGCGAGGCCTGCGCGCCGCAGGAGATATCGCAAAAATCCTTATTGATCGAAGGCGACGTCGGGGCCGTGCTTTCGCGGCTGCGCCGAAGCCGGTGAACGGCAGCTCCGGCTGTCGTCATTAAGACGCCCCGCTTGCGTCTTCGCCGCTGAGGAGGGACAAAAAAATGAAGCCGCATAAAACCTACACCACCGAGGAGCTCCACTACCTTAAAATGCTGGCCCGCCAGTATCCGACCGTTCAGGCGGCCAGCACCGAGATTATCAATCTTCAGGCGATACTCAATCTGCCCAAGGGCTGCGAGCACTTCATATCGGACGTTCACGGCGAGCACGAGGCCTTCCTGCATATACTGAACTCCGGCTCGGGCGTCGTAAGGGAGCGGCTCGACGCGCTGTTCTCCAACAGGATATCCCGCTCTAAGCTGGACCAGCTCGCAACCCTTATATACTACCCCGAAGAGAAGCTGGAGCAGCTCAAGCCCAACATAGACGACCTTGACGAATGGTACAGAATCACCCTGCACCGGCTTATCGAGGTGTGCCGCTCGGTGTCGGCCCGCTATTCCCGCTCCAAGGTCAGGAAGGCTCTTCCTGCTGAGTACGCCTATATTATCGAGGAGCTGCTCCACACCCACAGCGACGAGATAGACAGGCGGGAATATTTCGAGAACATCATCGCCACCATCATAAACATCGGCCAGGCGCCCGACTTCATCGTCGCCGTGTGCGGAGTCATAAAGGAGATGTCGGTCGACCATCTGCATTTCGTCGGCGATATTTTCGACCGCGGGCCCAGAGCCGATATAATCATGGACGCCCTATTGAAATACCACAGCGTCGATATCCAGTGGGGCAACCACGACGTGCTGTGGATGGGCGCCGCCTCCGGCAGCCGGACGCTGGTCGCCACCGTGCTCACAAATTCGATCCACTACAACAATCTCGACGTGGTCGAAACCGGCTACGGCATATCGCTGCGTCCCCTGTCGGTGTTTGCCAACGAGGTTTATAAGGACTGCGACGTCTCCCGCTTCGCCGTCAAGCTCACCGGCGACGGCGCCTCTCAGTACACCGAGAAGGATAAGCTGCTCTCTGCCCGCATGCACAAGGCCATAAGCGTGATACTCTTCAAGCTGGAGGGGCAGAAAATCCTCCGCCACCCGGAATACGGCATGGAGGACCGTCTGCTGCTCGACAAGATAGATTACGACAACAAGCGCATCACCATCGACGGCGTCGCCTACCCCCTGGCCGATACCGATTTCCCCACCGTGGACAGGGATAGGCCCTACGAGCTCTCGAGCGAGGAGGCCGCGGTCATCGACCAGCTCACCGCCTCCTTCCAGCGCAGCGAAAAGCTGCAAAAGCACGTTCGCTTTCTCTACTCCAAGGGCAGCCTTTACAAGATATACAACGGCAACCTGCTCTACCACGGATGCATCCCCCTTACGGCCGAGGGCGATTTTATCTCCTTCAGGCTCGACGGCGTCGAGCGCCGCGGCAAGGACTTTCTCGACTATGCCGACACCGCTGCCCGTCAGGCCTACTACTATAAGAGGGATTCGGCCGAGCGCAAGCTTGGCATGGACTTCCTCTGGTTCCTGTGGGCGGGGCGCAACAGCCCCATCTTCGGGCGCGACCGCATGACCACCTTCGAGCGGAGGCTGATAGACGACGAACGCGCGTGGGCCGAGCCGAAAAACGCCTACTATACCCTCTATCAGGATTCGGTCGTGTGCGAGCGGATCCTTCGTGAGTTCGGCCTCGAGGGTCCTCACTGCCATATCATCAACGGCCATGTTCCGGTGAAGACAAAAAAGGGCGAAAGCCCCATAAAGGGCGGCGGGAAGCTGATCGTAATAGACGGCGGCTTCTGCAGGGCCTACCAGCCGACGTCGGGTATCGCCGGCTATACCCTCGTCTACAACTCACACGCCTACCGCATCATAGCCCACCAGCCCTTCGCCGGAAAGGAAAAGGCCGTCCGCGAGAATTTCGACATAACCTCGTCGTCGAGGATTTTCGAGCGTATGGAATACCGTCAGCGCATCGCCGATACCGACATCGGCATCGAGCTGCGCTCGAGAATCGACGATCTGTTGGCCCTGCTCGGCGCCTATCGCAGCGGCGCCGTCACCGAGGACCACAGGGAGCGCTGAAAATCCGCACACGAAAAGAGGCCGCGAAGAAAATGCTTCGCGGCCTCTTTTATGTCTCTGCTCTATCTGAGAAAGCGGTAAAGTATAGTCGCCACCTCTGCACGGGTCGCCGTGCCCTCGGGCTCGATTGTCGAAGCGGTGCGCCCGTTCATTATCTGGTTCTCCACACAGTAGCCGACGGCGTGCACCGCCCAGTCGGCAATTTCGGAGGAGTCGGTATAATTCTCAAAGATTTCCGGGCTGTATTTAAGGCTCTTCTCCTTATATTTCGCATATCTGTAAATAATCGCCGCAAGCTCCTGTCTGGTCAGCGGCCTGTCGGGATAAAAGCTTGAAGCGCTGTCGCCGGTTACGATGCCCTTCTCGTTTGCCCATGTCACGTAGCTCTCATAGTAGGAGCCCGCGGGAACGTCGCCGAAGGGGCAGCTCTTGCCCGCCGTCGCCTTTTCCAGCCTGCCGAGCATGGTGACGAGCATGGCTCTTGTTATCCTCTCGTCCGGCGAGAAGGTCGTCGCGCTCGTGCCGGAGGCGAGGCCGCTTTCAACCATGTAGCATATCGCGTCGTAGGCCCAGTGACCCGATATATCGGTAAATTCGTCGTATTTGTGCTTTATGCCGAGGGCGCTGTCGCTCTGCCTGAAGACAATCTCAATAACGTCGTTTTCGTCGAGGTTTACGAGCCTGTCGGATATTGCGAGCTTCTCGCCGTTGCGGGTTATGGAAGAGACGACGTATCCCTCGTCGGGCACTATGAGTATGCTCCTGCCGTAGTCGTAGGCGAGGGTTTTGCCCCCCTCGGATACGGTTATATCCGGCGCGATATCCTCAATGCCGCCGGCCGCGGCCAGCGCGCTGTCCTCGCCGACCTTGAGGGATACGACCTTCATGCTCGACGAGAATACCGTGCCCATATACATATCGCCGCCAGTGCAGGCAACGACAAAGCGGTAGTATTTTCCTATGTCGTTGGAATCGAACGACATCTTCACCCTGCCCACGCTGCCGGGTATAATATCGAACCACTTGCCGTTTTCGGACTCCTCCCACCAGTAGGTGATATAATTATCGAGCTCATCGGTATAGTCCTTGGTCTTTCCGACGATCCCGTTGAGCTTGCCGGTCACGGTCTGCCCCTCCTTGGCGTTGCCGCTGACGTCGGCCTTGCCCCTGATGGTGTAATTGGCGCCATCCATTATCGGCAGCACAGAGGAGATGACGGTGACTCCGTTTTTCTCCTCGTTCATCACGAGGCGGACATATTTGCCCTGGTTTCCGGCCGCCGGAGTGTATTCAGAGCTCCTGTGGACCGTTGTAAAGCCGCTCACCCCGTCGTCGGACAGCTGCCATTCGTATTTGAAATTCAGGCTGTCCGGGTCGGCGCCGGTTATGCTCACCGGATAGGCGTACATAGTCAGTCCCACCCGCGGGGCGTCGCTGCCTATCAAAAGATAAATATCATAATTCAAGGCCGCCGACGAGCCGAACGGCATGAGCGATATCAGCAGCGCAAGACAGATGACGAACGCCGCCGCTTTTTTCCCTCGTATTTTCATACCCGTAACCTCCGTAAGAAGTCTGTTTGCCTGTTTGATACTATATATAATACTACTTTCGCGGCGATTTGTCCATAAGCACCTGTATGAACACGCTTCAAGCGGCGCTTTTCGACTCACCGCGGCGATTGAAAAAACAAAAGTCCGCCGCGGCAGCTCCGTGACCGGAGCCGCCGCGGCGGACCGGGCTTTCCGCATCCGCAGCAATCTGCGCGGCTTATCTTCTCTGCTCTCTCGCGCCGCTCTTTTGCCTTGTTCTTGCCGCCGTATAAAGACAGACGCCGGCAAAAACGGCGAATATCACCGCAAAAATCACGTTTTTGAGCCCGCCTGCAACGAGCCCGAGCGGCGAATAGACCGTAACGAGACCGAAGACGGCGAACACCGCAAACGACAGCAGATTGATAACATCCTTCGGCACGCTCCTGCCGAGCAGCAGCCCGCAGGCGACGCCGGCGGCGTCGGCCGCAAGCAACCCGACGACCGAGCCCGCAAGGATATAGGCCGCGTTCCCGGGGTCGGCCGCTGCGAGCGACACCGTATAAAGCTGGGTCTTATCCCCCATCTCAGCGATAAAAAAGGACCCCGCAATAACGAGAAAGGCCGGAATACTTCCCTTTCTCCGACGCCCCTCCTCCTGCTCGTCATCCTCCTCGCCGCGCAGCGTCCACACGGCGAAGGCTAAAAAGGACAGACCCGCCGCCAGCCTCACCCACTCCATCGGAACAAGAAATGACAGTGCCGTTCCCGCCGCGACCGCGGTAAGATTGAGCATTATAACCGCAAGGACCACGCCCGCAATTATATCGTGCATCTTAAAACGCGCGGTCATTGCCATGACCAGCAGCTGCGTCTTGTCGCCCATCTCAGCTAGGCACATGGTCGCGGCAACGAATAAAAATGTCGACATTAGGGCCTATCCCTCCGGTTCGGTCATTGTGTCCGGTTTTTTTTGCATAAGCAATGTTACCACGCCCCCGGGCGCCTGTCAAGGCCGGCGCTCAATGCGTATCATGCCCCGCCGGGAGATATCCTCGCCCTCGGTGATGCCGTTGAGTTCCATCAGCTCGCCGAGCCTTACGGCATATCTTTTTGCCGTTTCCCACAGCGTATCCCCCTTCTGCGGATAATACAGGACGAGGCTGTGGCGCTCGGCGCAGGCCGGCTCGTCGCGGGTCTTGATCGATATTATCTGGCTTGCCGTGCTGTCGCGCAGTATCTTGATATACACCTCGCACACGACGCGTATTTCGACCTCCGACGACATGTTGATGTTGAAGCTGACGGCCGACACCGTCACCCGCCCCTCGGCCGAAAGGCCCTCGCCCTGCGGCGCCTCCTGCGACCATTCAAGGGGCAGCGTCGTCGTCATCTGGTATATATTGTCATCCCCGTCGCTCTGATACAGGCCGACAGCCTCTACGCCGCTTTTTACCTGCACCCTGCCGTCGGTTATTGCCGTCACGGTCCCGACGGGGCGGGCCGTCACCGCAACCACCCTCGATATCTCGGGCATTCCCGGCGCGGGAGCCATCGCTCCGCGAAGCGTCACGCTCCTGTCGGCACTCACTACGAGGGAGGACAGCGGAACATCCTTTTTTTCCATATCGAGCTTGGTTTCCAGTCCGTACGCGTCATAGAGCAGCTCCCTGTGCAGCTGCTCGCAGGCGGCGGCCGTAACAAGCACGTCGGCCGTCACCCGCAGCCTCCTCATCTGCCCATCCTCGTCGGCAAGGGTGCTGACGCTCAGCGAGGTCAGCTGTGCGTCGACGTCGGTCACGCTCTCGTCGAGCGCACGGGGCAGGTCGATTATCTGCGCAAAGGGCAGCTCGCCCGTTACGGACTCGAAGCCTCCGCCCTCCTCCGCCGCATACAGGGCCGTCAGCCTCACGGCCCCCTTTATCACAACCTTGCCGTTTACCGTCCTGACCTCCGAAACGGCGACGTCGGCGTCATAGCGCAGCAAATCGCCCACCGGCGCCTTTGCCGAAGGTATCTCTATCTCGTCCGCCGCCTGAAAGCTCTTTTCGGTGATGTCGGTGCACACGAAAAGGTCGGCCGTGCCGCTGAGGGTCTCGATATCCTGCGCCCCCTCGACCGAGGTGGTGACGGGGGTGCTCGTCTCGCTGTAAACGCACGCGCTTATCTCAATGACCGAGCTGACGTTCAGCCTGCGCGGGCTTATCTGCCGCCACTGGCAGTGCACGGCGTCGGCCGAGGCCGTCACAAAGGCCCCCTCCGCCGCGCCTGCGGCCTCAAAGGTGTGTGAAAAGCCGTCGCTGAAGGCGATGCTCTCGGTCCCGCCCTGAATTGAGCGGTAGAGAATATGGTATATCACATCTCCCGTGACCGTGACCGAGCCGGCCGCCGCCTCCTTGTGCAGCACGTAGGCGCGTCGGCTGACGTCGATTATGCTCCCTATGTCCGGCATATAGTCGGGCGCTGTTATGTCGCTCTCCTGAATGTGCTCGTATTTGCCGCAAAAGGTCCTCAAATACATCTGAATATGCTCCGTGCCGAGTCGTATATCCACGATATCCTCTCCTTTATACCTGTTTTGCCTGCTGTGATATTATATTGGGTCTTTGTCCCGTTTATGAGCGCAGGCGCATAAAAACAGTAGGAATACAACTCAGCCGCCGCAGTTGTCATAAGGGTGAAACTGTGATAGAATACCGCAGTAAACCGCACTTTTCGGAGGCAGCATGAAAAACGGAAGAATCCTCGGCAATCTCCTTCTCCTGCTCACCGCCGCCATCTGGGGCACAGCCTTTGTCGCCCAGCGCGTCGGTATGGATACCATAGAGCCGATAACCTTCAACATGGCAAGAAGCGTCCTCGGCGCCGCAGCGGTAGGCGTTCCCGCCGTTTTCCTGCGTCGCAGGAAAGCCGCCCGCTCACCCGCGGCGCAGGCTCGGCGCGCGTCGGACGACAGGCACACGCTCGCGGGCGGCGTCTGCTGCGGGGTTTTTCTCGCGGCGGCGAGCATTTTTCAGCAGATGGGGCTCGTCAGCACCACCGCCGGCAAGGCGGGGTTCATCACGGCGATGTATATGCTGCTCGTACCCGTTATAAATTTTGCCGTCTTTAAGAAAAAGAACACTTGGCTCGTCCGGCTCGCAGTTCTCACCGGCGTTGCCGGAATGTATCTTCTCTGTATAAGCGACGGCCTTGAGCTCAGCCGCGGCGACGCCCTCGTGGGGGTCTGCGCGCTGCTGTTCAGCTGCCATATCCTCTGCTGCGACCGCTTTGTCCGCCGCGGCGACCCGATAGGCATGTCGGCCGTCCAGTTTGCGGCAGCCGCCGTCATATCCGGCGTCTTTGCCCTCATTTTCGAACAGCCGACGTGGGAAAAGCTGGTCTCCGCCGCCGTGCCGATACTTTACTGCGGCCTTATTTCGAGCGGCGTCGGCTATACGCTCCAGATAGTGGCGCAGAAATTCACCGAGCCGACGACAGCCTCGCTCCTTATGAGCTTTGAATCGGTCTTCGCCGCAGCAGCGGGGGCGATCCTGCTCAATGAGCGCATGACCCCGCGGGAAATTGCCGGCTGCGCCGTCATGTTCGCAGCCATAATCCTCGTGCAGCTTCCCCTGCCCGGCGGCACGAAGGAGGAACGCCCGGCCGACGGTCGATAAAACGACCTTAAGGAGCGGACCGTTTTCGGTCCGCTCCTCTTTTTTGTCCGCAGCGCCGCCCTACATATCCTGTTTTTCGCTCTTCATGCCGAAAACGGCCCTGATTATCCTCCCCAGCAGCTCCGGCATCTTAAAAACCACGACCTTCACTTTTCCCCCTCCTTCACCGTCTGACGAACATACATCCCGCCGCTATAAGCACGACCGAGAGAAACGCCATTATGCACCACACCGGAAGAAACAGCGCGCACAGTATCCCGCAGCCGAGGGCTATAAGGCATATACCCACCGCATTAGTATAATGGAACATCGTACGTCCGCCCCTTTTTTTCAAGCTGCTAACACTATATTCGCCGGGGCGGAAAAATGTGAAGGGGGACGCGCGTCCTTAAAGGACGGCGTCCCCCGCGATATTTTTCCTCAGGTCCGCAGGCGGCAGCTCAGCCCCTGCGTTCCCAATCCTTTATGCTCTTTGCCTGCTCGTAGAGAGCCGTATACGACTGATGCCGGCTTTTTTCTATCTTCCCCTCGGCGAGTGCCTCAAGCACAGCGCAGCCCTTCTCCGTCGTGTGGGAGCAGCCGGTAAAGCGGCATTTTTCCACGTATGGCCCGAATTCCGCAAAGGCGTACTGCAGCTCATCCTTGCGCAGGGGCTCCAGCCTTTCGAAATCGAAGGCCGAAAAGCCCGGCGTGTCGGCTACCCTGCCGCCGCAGGCCGAGAAAAGCTCGACATGGCGGGTCGTATGGCGTCCCCTTCTCGTCTTTTCGCTCAGGCCGCCGACCTGCATGTCGCGCCTGTCGGGCACAAGCCTGTTCATCAGCGAGGACTTGCCGACGCCCGAGCTGCCCGCAAAGGCGCATATATGCCCCTTTATCATTTCGCGCAGCTCGTCTGTTCCCCGTCCGTCCGCTGCGCAGGCGCGCACCACCTCAAAGCCGGCGTTGCTGTATATTCTCTCTATGTCGTCAATGCCCGAAAGGTCGCTCTTGTTTATAACTATCACCACGTCTATTCCGGCGTTGACGGCGACCGCCGTCATCTGGTCTGTTATAAACAGATTGGGCTCGGGGTCCCGGGGCGAGAGCACTATAAAAAGCCTGTCGATATTGGCGACCGGCGGGCGGGTCAGCTCGCTCGTGCGCTCCTCTATCTCCTCGACGGTCCCCTTGCCGTCGGGCAGCATGGCGACCGTCACCCTGTCCCCCACCATCGGGGTCAGCTCGCGCCGGCGAAAGCGCCCGCGCGCGCGGCACTCGACCACGCTCTGCCCGCAGTCGACGTAGTAAAAGCCGCCGATGCCCTTGACGATTATCCCGTTTTTTATCTCGGCGGGTATCGCCGCCGCGCTGTTCCTCGCTTCCATCAGTCGAATTTTACCAGCTCGGATGCGTGCAGACGGTCGTCGATGTAAACCTCCACCATCGACGAGCCCTGTCCGCTTATCGGGACGTACAGCGACCCCTCGTTAGCGAGGTGGTCGCCCTTGTATACCTGAAGGCCGTTGACGTAAATCGTCACGGTGAATTGGGTGGGAGCCACCGGCAGATTGATGTAATAATCCATCGATTTTTTCATGCCGTCGCTCAGCACGAGGGAAACGGCGGTCTTTTCCTCCACCTTGGCGCCCGCCTGTACGCTCTGCGAGATGACGGTGCCCTTTTCGGCGGCGTCCTCTCTGGATTCGACGCTCTCGATGACGAATCCGGCGCTCGTCAGCAGCTTTCTTGCCTCCTCATAGGTCTTTCCCATGACGTTCGGCGTTTCGACCATCTTTATCGCTGGACCGAGGCTGACATAGACCTTTACCGTCGCCCCGTCGGCCGCGAGCTCGTCGGCGGCGGGCTCGGTCCTTATGCAGTAGCCCACCGGTATGTCGTCGTTATTCTCGTCTATTCGCTCTACGACGAAGTTTTTGTCCTTCAGGGCAAGCATCGCCGTGCGGTATTCGACGTTGGTCACGTCGAGCACCTTGACCTCCTTTGCGCCTACGCTGACCGTGACCTTAATCGTGTTGCCCGGGCGGACGGTCGCCCCAGCCTTCTTGTCCTGGTCGATTATATATCCGATGTCGTACTCGTCGCTGTTGTCGGTCCCGCCCTCTACGATGACGAAATCGGCGTACCTCTCGTCGTTCTGCACGTCGGCCAGCCTCTTGCCGACGAGATTGGGCACCTCTACCTCCCGCGGCGCCTCAGACGATTCGGACGAGCCGGAGCCGGTGCTGATGTTTATCGGCACGTCTCCCGTCTCCATAAGGGTGTTGAATATCTCTTTGCCTCTGTTGTAGAGATTGAAAAGCACTATTACAACGGCGATTATCGCAGCTATCTTAACGCCGAGCCATATATAGCCGAGTATCTTCTCGCGCGACGCCTGTTCATCCTCGTCCCGCCTTGCCGGATGCTCGGCGGGCTTTTCCCTGTGCGCCGGCTGGAGCTCGGGCTTCTTCTGCTCGCGGGCGACCGCGTGTGAGCCGGTGGTCGAATTCGCCGCCGCCGCAATGTGCTCGGGGCGGGGCCTTTTTACGATTATGGTCTCGCCGTTCTCCTTATGCCTTATCGGATAATTGAAAACTATGTCGGGGTTTTCCCTCAGCGCGTCGAGGTCGTTTATCATCTGGGTCGCGTTCTGATAGCGAAGCGACGCCTCCCTGTTCATGGCGTGCATGGTTATGCTCTCAAGGCCGGGCAGCACGTCGGGATTTATCTCGCTGGGCAGCTGCGGGTCGGCCGAAAGGTGCATCGCCGCAACTATTACGGGGTTGGTGTTGTCAAAGGGCACCTGCCCCGTCATCATCTCGTACATAACCACACCGACCGAATAAATATCCGACCTCTCGTCTGTCACGCTTCCCTTTGCCTGCTCGGGCGAGATATAGTGCACCGAGCCTATGGCGGTCTCGGTCATGGTCTGGGTATTTGATATGCTGAAGCGCGCTATGCCGAAGTCGGCCACCTTTATCGTGCCGTCGCGCAGGAGCATGATGTTCTGCGGCTTTATGTCGCGGTGTATTATCTTGCGGCTGTGGGCGTGCTCCAACGCCTTGAGTATCTGATAGGAGAAGAGAATGACCTCCTTGTAGGACAGGGGCTTTCTCTGCTCGATATATTCCTTTAAGGTTATGCCCTCTATCAGCTCCATGACGATATAGGGCAGCCCGTCCTCGCTGCCGACGTCGTAGACCCCGACTATATTCGGGTGGGACAGCAGCGCCACCGCGCGCGACTCGGTCTTGAAGCGCTTTATAAACTCCTCCTGGTCCTTGAACTCCTCCTTGAGCACCTTTATCGCGACCAGCCTTTTGAGGACGTTGCACTTCGCCTTATAGACGTTCGCCATTCCGCCGGTGCCTATCTTCTCCAATATTTCATACCGGCCGGACAGGAGACGGCCTATCATCTTGTCCTCCATGTTTTACACCTCCGCCGGCGTGCAAAGCACCGCTGTAATATTGTCCCTGCCGCCGTGAGCGTTCGCGGCGTCTATCAGCTGTCGGCAGGCCTCGTCGCCGCTGCCCGCGCCTGAAACCGTTTCGAGTATTTCCTCGTCGGTCAGCATGTTGTGCAGCCCGTCGGTGCAAAGGAGGAGCCTGTCCTCCTTTTTAAGGGTGAGCTCATACGCGTCGGGCAATATGTCATCGTCGGGGCCGATAGCCATCGTTATGATGTGCTTGCCCGGGTGGGAACGGCTCTCCTCCCTTGTTATCTGGCCGTTTCTTATCATTTCCTCGACCATGGAATGGTCGCGGGTCACCTGCTCGATGGCGCCGTCGGAAATCACGTAGGCCCGCGAATCGCCTATGTTCATCACGAGCACGCCCCCGTCGGTCACAAAGGCGCAGACTATGGTCGTCCCCATTCCGGTAAGGTTGGGGTCGTTTTTCGCCATGCGGTACAGCTTGCGGTTGACGGTGCGCATAGCGCGGCGGATTATCGAACGGGCGTCCTTTATATCCTCCGTCTGAGAGAGCTCGTCCCTTGTCAGCTCGGCCACCTCGTCGGCGGTCAGACGGCTTGCGACGTTGCCGGCCTTGGCGCCGCCCATGCCGTCGCAGACTATTGCAAGAAGATTCCTGCCGACCTCGATTACCTTATAGGCGTCCTGGTTGTCCGATCGGGTCAGCCCGATATCTGTCAAAGCCGAAACATGCATATTATCCCTCCAGCGACGATATCTGCCTGCGGCGGAGCTGCCCGCACGCGGCGTCAATGTCAGAACCGAGTTTCCTTCTGACCGTGACCGTGAGCCCGCGCTTTTCAAGCGCCCTGCGGAACCTCTCGACCGCGGCCGGCGGCGACGGGGCAAAGCCCCTCTCGTCCACCCTGTTTATCGGTATAAGATTTACATGGCAGAGCATCCCCCTGAGCCGCGAAGAGAGCTGCGCCGCGCACTGCGGCGTGTCGTTCAGCCCGTCTATCAGGGCGTATTCAAAGGATATCCTTCTGCCGGTCAAATCGGTATACAGGCGGCACGCCTCCATAAGGGCGGCGATGTTCCACCGCCTGTTTACCGGCATGAGCCTGCTGCGCAGCTCGTCGTTCGGTGCGTGCAGCGAGACCGACAGGGTCAGCCCCAGCCCCATGCGTCCCAACTCTGTTATTTTATCACATAATCCGCACGTTGACAAAGAAATATGTCTTATTCCGATATTAAGGCCGTCCGGATCGCGCGCGTTGTTCAAAAAGGCGCATACGTTCTCAAAATTCTCAAGCGGCTCCCCCATGCCCATAAGCACCACGTTGGATATCTTCCTGCCGCTGTCCCTCGACGCCGCTATTATCTGGTCGGCCATCTCGCCCGGCGTAAGATCGCGGTTTTTCCCCGTCAGGGTCGACGCGCAGAAGGCGCAGCCCATGTTGCAGCCCACCTGCGTCGATATGCAGATCGTCTCGCCGTGGCGGTAGCTCATCAGCACGCTCTCAATCAGCGCGCCGTCGGCCGCTTCAAACAGGTATTTTATCGTGCCGTCCTTCGAGTCGAGCCTGCGCACGGTTTTAAGACGGGTCAGCGTATAATCCTCCTCCAGCCTGCGCCGCAGCGCGGCCGGCTGGTCGGTCATCCCGTCAAAGTCCGCCCCCCTGTATATCCATTTCCATATCTGACCCGCGCGGAAAGCGGGCTCGCCGAGCCCTTTTATCAGCTCGCCGAGCTCGGTTTTCGTCAAACTTTTAAGGTCGCAGCCCTTTTCAATCATCTGTGTCACTTCTTTTCAGTCTGCAGATAAAAAAGCCCTCGAAAAGCTCCCCGTTGGGAAAAACCGTCAGCATATCCCCGTCCGTTCGGGCGCTTTTCGCCAATATTTCGGGCGTCGGGACCGGCTCGGTGCGCCAGCCGCCGTGCTCGCGCAGGAATCTTTCGATAACGCCCTCGTTCTCGTCGGGCATAAGCGTGCAGGTGGAATACACGAGCACCCCGCCCCTTTTCACATAGCGCGAAGCGTTGGAAAGTATATCATACTGTATATCGCACAGGCCCTCGTCGCGGCTTCTGAGGCGTATGTCGGGCTTTCCTGCCAGCATGCCCCAGCCGGAGCAGGGCACGTCGCACAGCACCCTGTCCGCCTTTTTCTCAAGCTCGTTCAGCAATACGCGGGCGTCGCCCACACGCACCTCCACCGAAGAAAGGCCCAGCCTTTCGCAGCTTCTTTTTATCAGCCCGCATCTGTGCTCATGCAGGTCAAAGGCGATTATTCTGCCCTCGTCCCCCATGGCGCAGCATATTGAAAAGGTCTTGCCCCCCGGGGCCGCGCACATATCGAGTACCGTCATTCCCCTTTCGGCCCCGAGGGCGTCGGCCGCCGCCTGCGACGGCAGCGACTGCACCCAGAACAGCCCCTCCTTAAAGGCAGGCAGACCGTCTACGCTCCCCGCCCCCGATACAACGGCGCCGTTCGTCCCATCTATACTGCGGACCTGCGCCCCCTCGGCAGACAGCCTCCCGCAGAGGGCCTTGATATCGGTTTTCAGCGTATTTGCACGTATCGTCGTGCCCGACGGACGGCGCGACATGAGGCCGCACAGCTCCCGCGCCCGGGCCTGCCCGTAGCCCCTCCGCCACGCTTCGATGACTGTGCTGGGTATCGAGCTGTCGATTGAAAGGGTCTCAAGCTCGTCGCTCCCCTTCACGGGCGGCAGGGCCCCGCTGTCCCTGAGGCGTATAAAGCCTCGCAGCACGGCGTTGACATATCCCGCCGAAGCTCCGTGGCCGTATCTCCTTGCGAGCTTCACGGCCTCGCTGCACACCGCCCTGTCGGGCACGGCATCGGAAAACAGGAGCTGATAAAAGGACAGCCTCAGTATCAGCAGTATCCTGTCGGAGATTTTTTTCATCGGCAGCGACGACTGGTTTTGTATATAATAGTCAAGCTTTCTGTACGAGCGCAGCACGCCGTACACCAGCTCGGAGCAGAGGGCCCTGTCCCTGTCGGACATATCCGCTGCGCCGAGCTCCTTTTTAAGGGCGATGTTCGAGTAGGCCCCGCGGTAAAAAACCTCATACAGTATCTTCACCGCAGCGCCGCGTGCATTGACCTCAGCCACGGCGGCGTCCCCTCGACAGCATTATGAACCTGAGCAGCTGCGCAAGCGAGGTCGCAAGGGCGGCCACATAGGTAAGCGCCGCCGCCCTGAGCACCTTTTTCGAGGCCGACAGCTCCTCCTCGTTGAGGGCCGAGTATTCGGAGAGTATCTCAAGGGCCCGCGAGCTCGCGTTGAATTCGACCGGCAGCGTCACCGCCTGGAACACGACCGCAGCGCCGAAGCAGATTATGCCGAGATCGGTCAGCCCCTGAAAATTCAGTATGAGCCCCAGTATGAAAAGGGGCAGGGCGATCTTTGACATAAGGCTGGTCACAGGTATTATCGCCATCCTTACCTTTATCGGGAAATAGCCGACGTTGTGCTGTATCGCGTGGCCGCACTCGTGGGCCGCGACCCCTATCGCCGCGACCGAGGTGCTGGCATACACGCTGTCCGACAGGCGGACCACCCTGTCGGTCGGGTTGTAATTGTCGGTAAGGCTGCCCGATATATGCTCCACCGGAATATCGCCGAGGTCGTTCCTGTCAAGTATCATCCGTGCAATATCCGCGCCGGTGTATCCCCTTCGGTTGTTCATCGAGGAATATTTATTATAGGTCGAGCTGACGTTGCTCTGCGCCCACATCGTAAAAATGAGGGCCGGCAAAACCAGCGCCAGATAGGTCCAGTCAAAGCCGTAGTAATACATTTCTTACCTCCTGAAAAAAAGAATCGCAGCGCGGGTCAGTCCCTGCCGAAAACCGTTCCTGCCGCTATGGGGTGGCCGCGCAGATAATCGGCCGCAGCCATGCGTCTTGTGCCGCTCGCCTGGACGGCGGCGATATTTACAGTGCCGTCCCTCACCGCGACCGACATTTCGCCGCTCTTTTTCACCCCAACGAGCGTCCCCGCCGGGACGCCGTGCATGACCCTCTCAAAGCTGGGGCAAAAGAGCTTGAGCGTCGTGCCGTTTACCGTCGTACAGGCCGCCGGCCACGGGTCCATGCCCCGTATAAGGCAGCAGATCGACCCTGCGTCCTTTGACCAGTCGACGAGCCCCTCCTCCTTTGTGAGCATGGGGGCGAGCGTCGCCTCGCTCTCGTCCTGCGGGATTCTCGGGGCCTCGCCCTTTTCTATCAGCTCAAGCGTTTCGACGAGCAGCTCGGCCCCCATAGGCGCGAGGCGGTCGAAAAGCCCGCCCGCCGTCTCGTCGGGAAGAATCGGCGTCTCCCTTTTCAGTATCATATCGCCGGTGTCGCAGCCCCGTGCCATATACATCGACGTCACGCCCGATTTTTCATCCCCGTTTATGACGGCCCGCTGTATCGGCGCCGCCCCGCGGTACTTGGGCAGCAGGGAGCCGTGGATGTTTATGCAGCCGTATTTGGGGTATTCCAGCATATCGGGCGGGAGTATCCGCCCGTAGGCCACCACTGCTACCGCCTCGGGGGCGTATTTTTTCAGTATCTCCAGCCCGGCGCCGTCCTTCAGGCTGTCCGGCTGGCAGACAGGTATGCTCCTCTCCTCGGCCAGCCTCTTTACCGGGCAGGGGATAAGCTTATAGCCCCGCCCGCTCGGCCTGTCGGGCTGGCAGAAGACCGCCGCCACCTCATGCCCCGCGTCGAGCACGGCCTCAAGGCAGGGCACGGCAAAATCCGGCGTGCCCATAAAAACAATTTTCATCGGCCCTCTTCCTCCTGTACGGCGTCCGTCTCCTCGGGGTCGACGAATTCGCTCACGAGCGGCAGGAACACCCTGCCCTCGAGGTGGTCGAGCTCGTGGCAGAAGGCGCGGGCCTTGAGCCCCTCGCCCGTCATCTCAAAATAGTTTCCGTCCTCATCCTGCGCCCTTACGGTGACGACGTTGGGCCTTTTCACCATGCCCCACCTCCCGGGGACGGACAGGCAGCCCTCGCAGCCGTCCTGCTCGCCGGAGGAGGCGATTATCTCCGGATTGACCAGCGTCACTGCGCCGTCGCCCGCGTCGACTATAACCACCCTGCGCAGCACGCCGACCTGCGGCGCCGCGAGGCCCACTCCGTTGGCGTCGGCGAGGGTGTCCTTCATGTCCTCAATAAGCCTCTTGAGCCTCTGGTCGAATTTTACAACCGTGTGGCTCTTTTTCGACAGGGCCTCGTCGGGGTATATAAGTATATTTCTTATCGCCATATCATTTTCCTCCGGTGTTCAGATAAATTGGTACGGATTTGTGTCTATCGTGACGGTCACGCCGCGCATCACCCTGTCGGCCGAGCAGGCGGCGAGAAATTCGCCCATCGCGCGGCGCTGCGCGCTGCCCGGGCTGCATTTGACTATCAGGCGAAAGCGGCACCTGCCGTTGAGACGGAATATCGGCGCCGGAGCCGGTCCGATTATTCGGGCCCGGCCGGCATCCACGCCGAGCATGGCGCAGAGCCGCTTTGCCGCCTCCTGCGCGCCGTTTCTGGCGTCCTGCTCAAGCAGCGAGGTCACCGTTATCATGTACATCTCGCAAAACGGCGGATATACCATTTTCCTTCTTATTTCTATCTCGCTTTTGTAAAATGCGGCGTAGTCCTGCGCCGCGGCGTTGAGTATTATGGGGTTTTCGGGCGAATAGGTCTGTATCATCGCCCGCCCGCCGAAGGCTCCCCTGCCCGCCCTGCCGACCACCTGCGTCAGCATCGAAAAGGCGCTCTCGCCGGCGCGGAAATCCGAGCCGTAGAGCATGGCGTCGGCGTTGAGCACCCCGACGAAGGTCACGTTGTCGAAATCGAGCCCCTTTACCACCATCTGGGTGCCGAGCAGCACATCCCCCTCCCGTCTTGAGAAGGCGTCGAGTATCTGCTCGTGTGAAAAGCGCAGCGAGGTGCTGTCGCCGTCCATTCGCAGTATTTTCGCCCGGGGTATAAGCCTTTGGAGCTCGTCCTGAGCGCGCTGCGTTCCCGAGCCGACGAATTTGACGTAGCGGCTCCCGCAGTCGGGGCACTTTCTTATGCCGGGGGCGCTGTAACCGCAGTAGTGGCACATAAGCCGCCCGTTGTCGCTGTGGTATGTAAGGGGCACGTCGCATTTCGGGCACCTTGCGACATAGCCGCACTCCCTGCATGAAACAAAGGTGGAGTGCCCGCGGCGATTGAGGAAGACTATCGCCTGATGTCCGCCGTCAAGAGTTTCCTCTATGCGCGATATCATCGCCCGCGAATATATCGAGCGGTTTCCGGCCCGCAGCTCCTCCGACATGGAGACTATCTCCACCTCGGGCAGCCTTGCGCCGCCGTATCTGTTGTTCAGCCTGCATATATCATATCGGCCGTTCTCGGCCGCAAACATGCTCTCTACGAGGGGGGTCGCCGACGCCAGCACGAGCTGTGCGCCGTTCTGCACGCAGCGTTTTTTTGCCGCCTCGCGCGCGTGGTAGCGGGGATTTCTCTCCGATTTGTAGGTGCTCTCCTGCTCCTCGTCCATAATTATAAGGCCGATGTTTTTAAGCGGCGCAAATACCGAAAGGCGCGTCCCTATAACTATATGGGCGCGGCCGCTCGCTATCCTCTTCCACGAATCGAGCCTCTCGCCCATGCTCATCGCGCTGTGCAGCACCGCGACCTCGCTGCCGAAGGCGCGGCAGAAGAGCTCCACCATGCGCGGCGTCAGCGAAATCTCGGGCACGAGCAGCATCGCCCCGCGGCCCATTTTCAGCACACGGTCGATAAGGTGCATAAAGACCATCGTCTTGCCCGAGCCGGTGACTCCCCACAGCAGGGTGCAGCCGGCCCTGCGCTCGGCGCAGCTTTTGGATATGGCGTCAAGGGCGGCCCGCTGCTCGCCGTCGAGCACGATATCCTTTACGTCGAGCCCGCCCTCCTTTAAGGAGGCGTACGGGTCCCTCTCCTGCTTCATAGAGCCGAGGACCACTATGCCGGCCTTGGCCAGCGTGTTTATAACCGATTCGCTCACGCCCGCCATATAGCAGACCTCGGCCGCCGTCATATCCCCGTGCTCTGTCAGCATGTCTATAACGGCCGCCTGTTTTTTCCTGTTCTTTTTCTCTTGCGCGTATCGGGCCGCATCCTGCGGCGTCACGGCGAGGGAAACCGTCTTTACCCGCTTGTCCTCCCTGCCGGGGCTGAAGGTCGTCTCAATGTGCGCGGCCCCCCTCTGCACGAGGCGGCTTATCAGGGAGCTGCTGTTCTCAAAGGCCTCGTCGAGCTCGCTGCGAAGTGCGCTCATGCCGTTTTCCTCAAGAAAGGCCGCCATGTCCCATAAAGGCGTGCCCTCCTTTATATCGGGCACGTCGGCGGCCGACGGCAGGTCGAAATACACCCTCTCAATACATCTGCGCGAAGAGCCGGGCTCAAGCATCAGGCTCGCCGCCTCGTAAAAGGTGCAAAAGCATCTGCGCGAGACGAAGGCCGCCAGCTCCAGCGCGTCGCCGTCGAGTACGAATTCTCCGTCGGCCACGGCGGATATGGGCTTCAGTCCCTTTTCGTCGTCGTGCCCGACGCTGTAAACAATCGCCAACCTCTGGCGGTTGCCGCTGCCGAAGGGCACGCGGACTCTCATTCCGGCCCTTATCTCGCCCTCGAGGGCGGGCGGCACACGGTAGGAATAGAGCTTATCCATGTGGAAGAGGACGCCCGAAACATAAACCGACGCCGTCACATCCTCACCCCCGAACACAGCCCCGCGCCGAATGTCAGAACGGCGCGCGTTACAGATAATTATCGTCGGATTATACGCAAATGACGGCAAGTTGCCCCGCCGTCCGTAAATACGTTATTCTTCGCTTTGCTCCTGTTCTTGGCCGTTCTGCCCGTCGGTCCCGGCCTGCGCGTCATCGTCCCGCCGCGCCGGCGCCGACGTCTGTTCTGACGAGCCGGCCTCATCGGGCATACGGTAAACGACCTTGCCCTCGTAAATCTCGTTGATTGCGGTCTTTACCGGCTTTTCGGTGAGCGGTTCCCCCTCGGCCTCGGCCCTCTGCGCTATCTGACGGGCGCGCTTTGCGGTTGCTATTACGAGGGAATAGCGGTTGCCGACATGTTTTACAAGCTCACTTATTGCAGGATACAGCACTTTGATCTCCTCCAAAAATAAATATCGCCGAATCTGTCCAAATCGCCGCACGGAAAACCGTGCGAACAGGCTCACAGGCCGATTTCGGCCCTGTCGAGCCTTGACATGCGGCACCTCTCGGCGTCGATTATCGCGCCGAGCTCGCGAGCCGCCGTGTCTATATCGTCGTTTACGACGAGGTATTCGTATCTGTCTATTTCAGCGTATTCCTTTTTCGCCTTCTCCATACGGCGCTCCACCGTGTCGCCGTCCTCGGTGTTGCGGCCTCGAAGGCGCCTTTCAAGCTCCTTGAGCGACGGCGGGGCGATGAACACCATCACCGCGTCGGGGCAGCGGCTCTTGACCTTCATTGCCCCCTGGACCTCTATCTCGAGGATGACGTTCCTGCCGGCAGCGAGGCGCTCCTCGACGGCCTTCAGGGGCGTACCGTAATAATTGCCGCAGTACTCGGCATGCTCGAGCAGCTCGTCTGATGCTATCATATCCTCAAAGCGGCTGCGGCTGACGAAATAGTACTGTACTCCGTCCTCCTCGCCCGGGCGCGGCGCGCGCGTCGTCGCCGAGACCGACAAAAACATGTCGTCCCGCTCGGAAAAGAGGCGTGTCAGCACCGTGCCCTTGCCTGCGCCCGACGGGCCGGAAAGCACGATGAGTATCCCCCTCTTATTCATCTTCAACGTCCTCGTCGTCGTCGGCGTCGTCAAGGCGGTGGGCCACCGTCTCTGGCTGCACGGCCGAGAGCACTATGTGATCGGAATCGGTAATTATTACCGCCCTCGTGCGCCGGCCGTAGGTGGCGTCGATGAGCATTCCCCTGTCGCGCGCCTCCTGGATTATTCTCTTTATCGGCGCCGACTCGGGGCTGACTATGGCTACAAGACGCGATGCGGATACCATGTTGCCGAAACCTATGTTGATAAGGCGCATTTTCGTTTCCTCCCGATCACTCTATGTTTTGTACCTGTTCGCGTATTTTCTCAAGCTCCGCCTTAATGTCGACCACTATGCGCGATGCGCTGAGGTCGTTGCACTTCGAGCCTATGGTGTTTGCCTCGCGGTTCATCTCCTGGATTAAAAAGTCGAGCTTGCGGCCGACAGGGCCGTCGCTTGCCAGCATCGCCGCATACTGCACAAGATGGCTGCGCAGCCTTACCAGCTCCTCGTTTATCGCAACGCGGTCGGCGAATATCGCGACCTCGCTCAGAACGCGGTTCTCGTCTATCTTGGCGTCTCCCAGCAGCTCCTCGATGCGGGCGCGCAGGCGCGCTTCATATTCCTGTGTTATGACGGGGGCCCTCTTTTCGAGCTCGCTTACGCAGGCGAGTATATGCTCGCCCCTGCCGCGCAGGTCGGCGCACAGCCTCTCGCCCTCGGCGCTGCGCATCGAGACGAACTGCTCCACCGCCTCGTCAAACACCTCTTTTACCGCCTGCCAGACGGCGTCCTCGTCGTCAGGCTGCTTTTCTACCGAAAGCACGTCGTTCAGGCCCGCCGCGTCAAGCAGCGTCATCCTGTCCGACAGCTCGGGGTATGCCTCCTTTATCTCTCTGAAGGCGGCCATGTAACCGTCGAGAAGCGGCCGGTTGACGCGCACCAGCACAGGCGTGCTGTCGTCTGAGCCGACAGAGACGCAGACCTCGACCTTGCCGCGGGATACGGCCTCGCCCGCCACCGTCTTGAGCCTGTCCTCGAGATATGCGAAATTACGCGGCACTCTGCACGAGAAGTCGAAATACCTGTGGTTGACCGACTTTATCTCGGCCGTTATATCTCTTGCGCCTATATGTTTCTGCGCGTGGCCGAAGCCCGTCATGCTTTTTATCATAAGTATACTCCAAAAACAGATTTTTAACACCCGGAAACGTCAATCAGCTATTATCGTACATATTATCATATCATGCTTTTATTTCAAAATCAAATCATTTGGAACGGGGCAGTCACTTTTTTTGAAACCTCTGCTTATACAACAGCATTATCATCTCAAGAGCCTTGTCGAAAACTATAAGAGCAATGTTTCCGGCGGCAAAAGCGCCGACCGTAATCAGCGCAGGCGGCCGCGTCTCAATAAGCCTGTATGTCAAAAACAGCCCCGCGGCGAGGGCGGCGTTGAAGGCCGCCGTGCGTATCACGCGGGACAGGATGCGGCTTTTAATCCCGCACAGCGTCGGAAAAAGAGCCCCGTACCAGCCGAAAAACAGCACAAAGGCTCCGACGGCCGTGCGCGGCAGCGGCAGCACCGCCGAAAGGACCGCCACAGTCGCAAAGGACAGCAGGCCGTATCTCGGCCCCCCGTCGCAGGCGCAGAGCATCACGCATATACCGGCCGCAGCGGCGCAGGTCAGCCTGACGCTCGCCGCCGTCCCGCCGATGGCCATGAGCACTATGGCGACCGCGCTCAGCAGCGCGGCGCGCGCAAGCAGAGCAGTCTTCACTCAATCTCCTCCGTCAGCAGCAAAGGTTGCCGCCCATCATCTCACAGCAGCAGTCGGCGCACATGAGGGATGTGCACATGTCGCACGGCGAGCAGACGCCGTAATAGTTCCCCGCTCCGGTGCTGTAGGCCGTCCCGCGGCTGTTCATGGAAGACAGCGCCCTGCGGTATTCAAGGTTGTTCGGCTCCATATTGACCGCAGTTTCAAAATTGCGCCGCGCCTGATCGAGCCAGCCGCGCCGGTAGTCTATGCTGCCGCGCAGGAAATACCACTCGGCCGTGCGGTCGGAAATGCCGTTGAGGATGCTCTCGGCCGACGCGATATCGCCCATTGTTATCGCCTGGCGCACCCTCGTATATACGGGGGATGAAGAGCCTCCCCCGCCCGAGTAACCCGAGTAACCGGAGTAGCCGGAATATCCGCCCGAGCCGGAGTAGCCCTGAGACGAGCCGCCCGACGAGCGCTGCTTTATTATCGCGTCGTAGGCCTCGTTTATCTGCTTCATCTTCTCCTGGGCGAGATCGGCGAGGGGATTGTTTACATACTTGTCCGGATGATACTTGCGCGCAAGCTCCCTGTATGCCTGCTTTATCTCTTCGTCGCTCGCCGAGGGGCTGACCCCCAGCACCTTATAAGGATCCATCTTCGGTTAACTCCTTTATGTTTTTACCTTCTATCAGAGCCCGCTGGCGAACGCTCAGCCCGCCCATCAGTATATTCTCTATTATCCCGTGATAGGCGCCCCTTTCAAGCAGGTCGAAGGCGGCGCTCAAATCTGCGAGGGACTGGGTGAGGGTGTAATCGACCTCGTCCCTTATTCTCGCTTTAAAGGCTTTGACGTCCTCCTGCGCCGTGCGCTCAAAGCGCAGCGGCATGGGATTGTAGCTGCCCGCTTCTTCGTCGGCCTCGATGTCGCAGAAGGCGTCGGCGATGTATATCCATCTGCCGAGCATCTGCCCCATCCGCCGCACGACCCGCCTCTGCGTCTCATCGGCCGCTCCCGCGGCGCAAATATCGCCGAGCAGCGCGGCAAAGGTATCGGCAGGCAGGTCGAGGGTGTTCTCCGCCGCCCTCTCAAGGGCGAACAGCTCCTCGATGCTCCTTTTTATCCTCTCGGCCATCAGGGGAAAATCGCGCGCAGCCTTTTTCGCCCCCCGTCCGAGGGCCAGCCTTGCCGCCGCGGCCGACAGACGCTTTGCGCCCTTTTCATCGCGCACGTTGTCGTCGGCCTTGTGCCATGCGAGCAGGGTCCCTGCCGCCGCGGCGTAATGGAGCGCGCTGTCCTGAGTGATAAAGCTCCTTTTTTTCATCGGATGGACAAAGCACCTGCCCTGCCCGACAGAGCCCCTTGTCCCGTTCGCCTCGCTCAGCAGCATCACAAGAAAGACCATATCGTAGGAAAGGGTCATCCTCGCCGCCCCGCCGTAGCGCTTTTTCAGCTCACGGCAAAGGCCGCAGTAGACCGCCCTGTACAGCTCATATTCGCCTATACGCAGCTCCCTCTTGAGCACGGTTACATATCCGAACATACCCTTTACCCGCCGTCGCCGCAAGTTTTAAGATATTTTTTCACATTCTTTATAGTATAGTATATTTCGTGCCGCTTCAATAAATATTTTGTAAATTTTTGCTGAATCGCCTGTTTTTATCAGCCTTATCGCCCACGCAGATGAAAACGGTGCACTCCGCACGGCAAAAAGATTAAAAATTTTAAAATTATTTTCGCCAACTCTATTTACATTTGCAAGTTGCCGATGTATTATATAGACAGAGCTTTTTTCATCATCTGCATCAGCGAACGTCTTGCGTTTTTCCTCCGGTTTTATTAAACAGACGGCCGAAGACATGTGTCTTCGGCCGTCTGTTTTTTTTTCGGCTTTCGTCGGCTCAATCGCCCGCGGCGTCTTGCAGCTCGGGCTTTTCCCCGTTTATCTCCGCGGGGTTTTCTATCACCTCGGGCTGACCGGGCAGCCTTCTGTCGGGGAAGAGCTTTGCGTAGTAGTTGTTTTCAAGTATCTTTGCCGAATAGGCGAATTTGTTCGATATCTTCTTTGAAATCGAGCTTACGTACCCGTCCTCAAGGGGCTCGTCGGTAAGGGGCGTCGCCTCCTTGGTCTTGGTGTTGTACATGACCTTGTCTGTTATAAAGCTGCGGTTGGCGAATATTATAAGGGGCGGCGTGTCGCTGAACATGTCGACGCCCATCAGCAGGCGCGAATCAAAGGGCAGGTCGAACATGTTGGACAGCGTAGGTATTATATCAAGGCTCGAGCAGGGACGTGTGACCGTCCTTGAGCCGAGCTTGGGATTATACATGATAAAGGCGTTCTTATACAGCTCGAAATTGCTCTCCACCTCGTGGCCGATGCGCTCGCTCGTCTCCTCCTCGGTCAGGCCGTAGGGGTAATGGTCGGCGCTCATGACGATAAGGGTGTCGTCGAGCTTGCCCGCCTCCTCCAGCCTTTTGAGCAGATACTCCATCGCGCGGTCGAGCTCGATGTTGCAGGCAAGATAGGCCTTGACCGCGGTGCTGTACGGCAGATCCTCGACGTACTCGCGGTTTTTGGACGCCATGTAGTTGCCGCCGAAGGTATAGAGCAGATGCCCGCTGACCGTCATGTAATAGGTGTGGAAGCAGGGGTCGTTTATATATTCGTCTACGGTCTTTTCCATCATCTCTATGTCGGATTCGGGCCAGGTTTTCCTGACGTCGAGGCCATTGCCGTAGCCCTTGTAGACGTAGCCCATATTCGGGTGGGAAACATCCCTACCGTAATAGGTATAGGTGTGGTTATGATATGCTCTTGTGGGATAGCCGAGGGCCATGAACTGATTGCCCATGCAGAACGGCATGTAGTTATCTCCCGATTTTTTGAAGCTCCACACCCCTCCCTTGGGGATAAGGCCAGTACAGGCGACATATTCGCCGTCGGAGGTCGACACGCCCCATATCGGCGTATAGAAATTCTCAAAATATATCCCCTCGTGCACCAGCTTGTAGAGGGTAGGGGTAAGCTCCTTATCCACCGCGAGATAGGAAAAGCTCTCGGCCGTGAGCATGATGAGGTTCTTGCCCTTCATTATGCCCGTCATCTCGTTGGTATAGGTGGGCTCGACCGAGGCGAAATACCGGTCCATGTCGGCTATCGTCTTGTCGCTCTCGCCCTCGGCCAGCGCCTCAAAATCAATATCGAACACATTGGGCTCGCGCACGACGGGCTTGACCTTCGCGGCGTCGGCCGCTGCGCGTCTGGCCGCCTGCTCGGCGATGGATTCCCTTATGCTGAACGAACGGACCGCCGGATTGCTCGGGTCGTACTGCATTACCTTTATGCTGCCCTGATCCACGTCGTCGGGCTGCGACGCCTCAAAGCCGAATATAAGCCGCTGTGCGTCTATTCTCATCGTAGCGAGCATCCCCAGCTTGTCCATGCTGTAATCTATCGATTGTGTCCTGTAATACAGGTCGTAGGGCGAAAGGGCCTCTGTCCCCGTCGTGTGCAGCAGCCCCACGCCGATGAAGTGGAAGGCAACAGCGGCGCACAGGGCCGCAAGGCAGCCCCACTTGGGTATGCCGCCCGATATCAGCCCGCGCTTTACCGCGAAAACAGCCGCGGCCACCGGCACTATTATCATTACTATGCAGTACCAGTACTGCAGCATGGAGGTAAGGGTCTCCTTCCAGAATTCGAGGACCTGACCGCCGTTACCCGCGGAATATACCGTATAATAGGTGTTGAATATACAATGATACACAAGCTGCGACAGATACAGCAGCGTCACGGCAGAAATCACCGCGATCACCGCAGCCCCTCTCGCGCCTGTGCCGAACAGCCCGCAGAGCGACGTCGCAAGCGCCGCCGCAGCCAGAGCAAAGATGACCATATAAACTATGCCGACGCCGAAAAACGGTCTTACCGTCGTCGCCCTCAGCACCGTCTCGCCCCAGATAAAGGCCAGAGCGAACAAAACGAACAATGCGAACGTGGTATAAAGCGTCCTGAGCATAAGGCAAACATCATCTCTCTTCTTGTCGAAATTTTCGTCGATGCGTCTTTTCGGTTTACTCCCCGCAAGGCGCTGTCTTTTATATTATTGCACGTGTCGACATTTTTTTCAAGCAAAAAGCCCCTCCGAGCTCCGGCGTGTGGATTTTTCTCCCCGATTGTGGTAAAATAATTTAGTTGTACGCAGCGCCGCACATCCCCGCGTTCGCGGTCTCCCTTTTTATACCGGCGTCTGTACAGCTATACGGAGGCGAAGCCAATGTCACTCGATAAAAATCAATACGCGCAGAATACCGATCAATACTTTATGTCCCTCGCCTTAAACGAGGCGCGCGACGCCGCCCTGCACGGCGAGGTGCCGGTGGGCGCCGTCGTCGTGCGCGCAGGCAAGGTGATATCCTCCTGCCGCAACCGCACGGTCGCCGGCAGGAACGCCCTGCTTCATGCCGAGACCCAGGCCATATCCGAGGCCTGCCGTGCTCTGGGCGGCTGGCGGCTGACCGGCTGCGAGCTCTACGTCACCCTTGAGCCGTGCATGATGTGCGCAGGGGCCGCCATCAACGCCCGTATCGGGCGCATCGTTTACGGCGCGGCCGACGAGCGCTTCGGCGCCTGCGGCTCGATGTGCGATATACCGGCAATGCCGTCAAACCACCGCCCGAATGTCACCGCGGGGGTTCTCGGTGAGGAATGCTCGGAGATACTCTCATCCTTTTTCTCCGCCCTGCGCTCAAGAAAGGCCCGCGGCCTGAAGGTCCACCGGTACAGCAACGCCAGACGGGACGACGTCCTCGCCCTGTTTGATATCTGTCCCGAGAGCGGCGCCCTCATCGCCTCCCTCGGGCTTCCCGCCGACGCGCCGCCGACCGCGGCCCTGAGAGGCTATCCCATGCTCGCCCTGCTCGACGGGCGGGTCGCCGGCCTCGCGGTGCTCCACCGCGGCGGAAAAATCGCTCTGCTTATGGTCGCGCCCGACAGGCGCCGCACCGGCATAGGCCGGCTTCTGTGCGAGGCCTGCGCGGTAAAAAGCGAAAAAATGGGTTGGAACGTCTGCGTCGACGGCTCAAAGCTCTCTTCCGACGCGGAAAACTACTTTCGCCGCATCGACGTGCCGGTGATATGACCGTCGTCATTTTTCACAACAACCGCCGATCTCGCTTGTGCTTTTTCTGATTGTTTGACAATAGATTAACTATTGCCATCGGCCGAAGTTTGTGATATTATTATCATGTAATCGGAGATACGGTCCTTTTTAATTCGGACGTTCTCTTACGTTTTCTATTTTTCTTCTTCCTAACATATTTCTTCTTTTTATCTTCCTTAAAGGCGGGCTGTCCCGCCGAAGCTTTTAAAACGACGCCGCGGATATCTCCGCGGCGATTTTTTGCATTCCGTGCGGCCTGCGTCGGCACGCAGACGCAAAAAAGCCCCCCGCGGCGGCAACTGTGCCCCCGCGGCGGGCTTTTTCTCGGCTTCAATCTTTTATTCCTCCGGCAGCTTATCCATCTGCACCGCAACGTCCTCGCTGCTCATAAGGCCCTCCGGCTCGCCGTCGACATAGCTTATCTCGTCGACGTAAACGCCGACCTTGCTTATGTTGTCGAGCCCCAGCAGGGTCATGGTTATGCACGTGCGCAGGCGCAGCATGTCGGCGTCCGACACTTCGCCCGCCCGTGAGAGGACCACCAGCGCCGTGTCGCCGCTGACCGTGATATCGCTCAGCTCCACCCCTTCGGGCACGGGGGATGCGAGGTCGCCCGAGCTGGGACCGCGCCAAAGCTCGTCTATTGCCACCTGCGCCGTCCTTCTGGAAGAGTCGAACGTGCATACGCGGGTCTCATATCTTATCAGCTGGCCGCTTCTGGCCGGATCTCTGTCTATAAACGCGAGCTCAAGCTCGGCCGTCCGCTCTCCCGGCTCGGGGCTCGTGGAGCTCTGGGCCTGTCCGCAGCCGAACACGCATACCGCAATCAGGCAGGCGAGGACGACGCAAAGGGCCGGCGCGTACTTTTTCGCATTGGAGTTGTGCATACCGCCACCTCCGCATACTTTTACTAATAAAATAACAATAATCCAAATATATTAAATCAAAGTTACGATATATTTAATTTTTATCTTCACGGGTAAAAAACAAGGCTGCGCAGCGGCAGGGCGCGCAGCCGTATGTGTCATCGGTCCCTGCCTCCGGAAAAGAGGCCGGTTATGACCTTCCATATCTGCTTGAATATCGATATAAGCCGTGTAAAGAAGCTGCCCTCCGCATGAAAATCCTCGTCCGCCTGCTCCTGCCCGTCGTCGTCCGGCTTTGTTATCTCCTGCGTGCGGAGGATTATCTGTATCCCCGTAGGGTTGGGATTGTCGGCCGAGGTAAAGGAGGGCGGCAGGGCGGAAGGGTCCATATTGAGTATGGTCATCTCCTCCTCGCTGAAGCGGTCCCACTCGTCGTTCACCGTGCTGTGTATGACGTCCTTGGCGTTTTTTATGACGTCGGTCTGCGCAAGACCCTCCTCTATCGAGTCGAGCGCCGCCTCCGTGCCCGCGAGCACCGTGCGGCTGCCCGAGGTCAGTGACCTGCCCGCGCTTCTTAAAAGAGCCTTTGAGTTGTCAAAGAGTATCCCCGCGCTGTCAACCGTGCCGCTGAGCTCCCGGCAGACATCCTGCGCCTGCGAGAGGGTATCGGTCAGCTCGGGCTGATAGGCGTCCAGGATTTCATACATCTCGTTCGCCGTATCGTTGATGCTGTCGAGCTTTTCGCTTATACCGGCGATCTCTCCGGCGAGGTCGCCCGTGTGCTCGGCGACGTATCTCGCGTCGCCGAGATGCTCCTCGACGTCGGTCATGTAGTTGTCAAGCAGGTCGAGCCCGTCGTCCAGCACGTCGACGGTCCGCCCGAGGGTCTTTGCCTCGTCGGTGCCGTTGGCGAGCAGCTGCCCCGCCATTGCGGTCAGACCGCCCGATATGGCGTTGTAGCTGTCGATGTCGTCATTAATGTCGCCTATAACCCTGTTTATGCGCTTTGCCAGCTCGTCAAGGTCTCCTCCGTCTATGTCCTCCGATATTGTCGAGACGTTGGGCAGCACAGGCAGCCCCGACATCGCGCCGCGTACCGCGGCGATGTCGCTCACCAGCCTGTTTGTGATCTTCTTTAAGTCGGAAAGGTTCTCAGACGCATCCTCAAAGAGGTCCTCGCGCGCATCCCACTCCCCCTCGACGGAGGAGAGCATCCTCGATACCCCCTTGAGATCGTTCTGCAGCAGCCTTATGCTCTCACGCATGGCCTCGCTGTCCTCCTTCAGGGAGGTCATGGCGGCGACCGCCGCCCCTATCTTATCGTGTGACTGCGTCACCGTCTCCGACAGGGCGGCAATATGCCCGTCGGCCCCCTCTATCGAGCCGCTCAGCCCCTTGAGCCTCTCAGCGAACCTGTCGGCGTCGGCGTAGAGCCCGCCGCGCCCCTTCTCAATGGCCGCAAGCCCGCCGTCAACGCCGGATATGCCCGATTTTGCCGTTTTCGCCGGCTCCGTCAGACCCGACATGGTGTTGAGTATCACATCGAGCGAATCGGATATTCCGTCGGCCGAATCGGTTATCTTGTCCCGCGCCTCGCGCAGGTCGGCTATATCGGCGGTCTGCTCGAGGGTGACGGGCATCATCATCATCAAAAGCCCATAGAATTCAAAATCGTCGCTGCCGATGCTTAAGGTAAAATGCTGCTCCTCGCCGGGCAGCACGGTGAATACGACGGCCTTCAGATTGCCGACCGACTGCACCTGCGCGCCCGGCGCGCTGAGGGAAATGACGTCGTCGCCGTCGACGGCGGTCGATATCAGCATCGCCATGTTGTTGCGGTAGTATTCGCCGGTCGCTTTTTCGGGCACGACGTCGATTAAAATATCTACAAGCCCGCGGCTTCCGGCGAGGGATGCCGCGTCGGACGGCGCGCCGTTGAGCATATAGGATACGTCGATGCTCCACGGAAGAACTATATCGCAGTCGGGCAGGGTGCCCTCGAAATAGAAGCTCTCCTGCCCGTCCTCAAGCTCGAATCTGACCGTCCCGCCGACAATCTCCGGCTCGGCACGGCTGGTCATGTTCGTCACCCTGCCGTAGACGCCGTTATCGGTTATCTGCGCGGCGCCGTTGGGCATATATCGCTTTACGACCGACCAGTCGACGGGCGCGCCGTAGCTGTCGAGATTTACATAGAGGGTCTCCTCGTGGGTCGGCACGGGAGGGGCCGCAATCGCCGGCGCCGCACCGCAGACCGTCACCGCCGCGCACAGCGCGAGGGCCGCCGCCCTGCACAGCAGCCTTTTTTCAGACCTTATGTATGCTCTCTTCATTCGAGCCCGCCTCCTCTGCCTGTTCCTTATCTGTTTTGTCCCCAATAGCGCCGCCGTCGGGCGGCTCCTCTTGTTCCCCGCCCGATACGTCCGGCGCGGGCGGGAGCCCCCTAGCACCGTCATTATTCCCGTTTTCGTCCGCGTTCCCGCTGCGGGCGGCTTCAAATTCCGCCTTTTTCTCGGCAAGGAGCGCAAGGGCTGCCTGCGCCCTCTCGAGGCGGCGGGCTGCGCGGGCGTCGGCCTTCTTCTGCTGATTGAGTATCACCCTGTCAAACGCCGCGAGCAGCGCCGGCAGCAGGGCGAGCACCATTATCATCGACAGCAGCGTGCCCCTCGCCGTCAGCTCGCCTATCTGGCTTATGCCCTGCACCGTCGATATTATCGCAAGCAGCAGGCCGACCGTCATAAGTATCGAGCCCGACGTCAGCACCGAGACGACGCTGCGGTTGACCGCAGTGCGCGCGGCCTCCTTTTTGTCGGCCCTGCGCCGCGCGTGAAGATAGTTGTTTGTAACGAGTATCGAATAGTCTATCGTCGCGCCGAGCTGCAGGCAGCTCACTATTATGTAGCCTATATAGGCTATCGGCTGGCCAAGCAGATAGGGTATCGTCATGTTGAAATATATCGCCACCTCTATCGGCAGTATAACGATAAAGGCCATTATCGCCGAACGGAAGGTCAGCGCAACCACCGCCGCAACGCCGAGTATGGACACGATGCTTATATATGAATAATCCCGCTTGAGGGTGTCGCGTATGTCGATGGTCGTTGTTGTTATGCCTATGACGTAGGCGTCGGGATAGCTCTCTTTTATTATTCTCTCGGCGTCCTGCACGCAGCTGAAGGCGTAATCGCTCTCGCTTTTTGAATCTATCGACATCACTATGCGCGCATAATCGTCGGTCCTGAGCTTTTTGACCAGCCTGTCGGGCAGGAAGCTCTCGGGCAGACCGCGCGGCATCGTCCCGCCGAGGGATATGGCGTAATTCATATATGGCCGGTCCTTCAGCTCCTCGGTCAGCTCCCTCTCCTTGACAACGGATTGGTTGGGTATTATCGCAAGGAGCATGTTGGACTTGCCGAAGGTGGAATTTATCAGCTCCTCGTCGGCATGCAGCAGGGTGCCCGGCCCCGCGCCGACGGCGTCGTCGCCGAACTGAAAGGCGTTCATATCCTGTCCGAAATAGCAGGGTATAGCGAGGGTCAGCGCCCCGATGAGGACGAACCAGCGTATTTTGTGGGCGATGTTCCCCACAAAATCGAGGTTGGGTATAAAACTGCGATGACGGAATTTTTCCACCAGCTTATAGCTGTGCATTATAAGGGCCGGCATGAGGCACAGCACGGTCGCAAGGCTGATGACGATGCCCTTTGCGAGCACAAGGCCTATATCCCGCCCGACGGTGAAGCTCATCATGCACAGCACCAGAAAGCCGACTATCGTCGTGCTGCCCGAGGCGAGGATGGACGAGCTTGAGCTCTTTATCGCCTTTACCATCGCCTCTTTTGGCTCCATACCGGCGTTTATCCGCTCGGTATAGTTGTCGAGCAGGAATATCGAATAATCCATAGATACCGCAAGCTGGAATATCGCCGCCGTCGAGAAGGTGAAAAACGATATCGTGCCGAAGATGATGTTCGAGCCTAAATTTATCACGATGGCTATCGACATCACCGCAAGAAACAGCACCGGCTCAAACCATGAGCTGGTCGTCAGCGCAAGGAGTATAAATATGATGAAAAAAGACAGGACGACCGCCACCCGGACCTCCCTTGTGACGCTCTCCTGTATCGATTTTTTGCTTACCGCCGTGCCCGAGTAGTGCCCCTTTTCCCCAACGATGCCGTATATCTCATCGAGGGCGTCGTGCGTGCGCCGGTCCGATTCGCCATGCTTGAAGGTCACGTCGAACAGGGCGTTTCCATCCTTGTAGTAACGCTCGAGCAGGCTGTTGTCCGCAAAGGAGCCCGCCATATATATGTCGCTCACCGTCTCGGGCCCTATGACCATGTCCACCTCGTCAAGCTGCGCTATTTCCCTACCTATCCGCTCAGCTTCGTATATTGATACATCCTCGACCATTATTCTGGCAAGCCCGGGATAGCCGAATTCCCGCTCCATAACGTCGAGGGCCTGCCTCGACACCGACGAGGGGGGCAGATATTCGCTCAGGTCGTAGTTTACCCCCACAAAGGGGAAAAGCAGCAGGCACACGACGAAAACCGCCGCAAAAAATATCTCAATGCCGACCCCGTTATATACTATGAAATGTATGAACTTGTCAAAATCAGGCTTTTTCATAGAGTGCTCCGAAATAGACTTTGAATTTATTAGCAGACAACAGCTTTATAAGCAACTTGATAAATAAAATTGAACAGTCTGTTGATTTTCTGTGCATAAGGTATTATAATATCGGTACAGAGTAAAGGCAATAATCAAACGCCGGCAAATCAGTGCAAAAAAAGACACGCAGGCTGTCTGTGTTCATTTATGTTATAAAATTAACAAAAATTTTACAGGCGGTGATTTTATGCGCAGCACCGAAAAAAACACGACCCCACCGGTCGCCGCGGCCGATTCCTCCAAAAAGGAGGACCGCCGCATCCGCCGCACCCGCCGCCTTCTCAAGCAGGGGCTGGCCGAGCTGATGCAGGAAAAGGATTTCAAGGATATCTCGGTCAAGGACGTGACCGACCGCATGGATCTGAACCGCGGCACCTTCTATCTCCATTTTCGTGATCTTTACGATCTGCTCGACACTGTCGAGAACGACGTCCTGCGCGACCTCCAGAGCATTATGGATGCCTACCGTCCCTCTCCAAAAAAGGATACCCTGCTCCCCATGCTCGCGCCGATATCACAGTATGTTCACGAGAACGAGAATATATGCCGAATACTCTTTGAGAGCAGCGCCACGCAGGATTTCATATACCGTCTGCGCGACATGATATCGCAGAACGGCAAGGCCCTCATCAAGGAGCGCTTCCCCGACGCGCAGGAGAATGTGATGACAAACTTCCTCTCGTTCATAACCTACGGCGTCATCGGTCTGATTCGCCAGTGGTTTGACAACGGGCTGGACATGCCCACCGACGAGCTTATCGTTATGGCCGACAGGGTCATCTGGGGCGCGGCCGAGCGCCTGCTCGAAGGCGCATGATTTTACGCACAAAGGCCCCGTATCCGCAAAAGCTACGGATACGGGGCCTTTTTTCATTCGTCCTTCCGGCAGCGCGCCTCGCTCTTCTTGCGCCCTCAGCTCCTCTGGGGTATGACCGATATCCCGTCGGGCAGGGCGACTATGTGGGCGCCCTCGCCCACGTCGGCGCGGGCCATCGCGATTGCCGTATCTATGTCGGGCGCGTAGTCCATCTTCATCTCGCGCACCATGGAGGCAAGCTCTGGACGGGTGACGAATATCACCCGGTGCTTTACCAGCACCTTCACCAGCAGCTGATACTGCCACTGGTCGACCGGCGTTTCGAGCTGGGGCACCTTCAGCACCCGCTCGAGCAGCTCTCGGGGGCCGGCGCAGTCCCTCAGCGCGGCGTAGAAGGCGTCGCTGCCCGAGCCGTCGGCACACTCGGCGCACATGATGATGACGCCACCCTCCGCCGCAACTCCGTCGGCCGTAACGATACCCTTTACCGCCTGATAGAGATTCTGGTCGAGGGGCGCTCCGCCGTTGGAGGATATTACGATATCTCCCGCCCTCTCGGCCCTTACGCCGCACCAGCGCATCAGCTCGCCGCAGCCCCGCCTGTGGGCCTCGACGGCGTCGCCGGCGAAGGCCGCGGCCGTCCTGTGCCCGCCGTCGAGTATGACGTTGACTATATACCGCAGGCGGGCCATCCTCGCCGCCGCCTTCATATCGGTATGTATGGGATTGCCGTCGAGCACTCCGGCCGTCGCCCTGTCGTCGGCGAGGAAGGCCGAGCAGTGGTTGCCCATGACCGTTCTCTTGTCGCACACGCCGGGCAGGATGGATTTTCTCCCTCCCGAAAAGCCTGCGAAAAAGTGGGGCTCTATGAAGCCCTCGGCGCAGACGAGATCGCTCTCGGCCACAAGCCTGTCGACGACAAGGTCGGCGCCCGACGGCAGCACGCCGATTTTCACGTTGTTCCTCTCGCAGTCGTGCACCTCGATGCGCTCGCGGTCGAATATTTCGCCGCCCACCTTCTCCCTCAGCTCGTCGGCTGTGGTGAGCCTGTGGCAGCCCGTCGCCGCAAGCAGCGTTATGCTGATATCGGGATTGCCCTCCCTCAGCTCGCGGAGCATCTCGGGCAGTATGTCGCGGCTGGGCACGGGGCGGGTGTGGTCGCTGATTATAAGGGTGCAGGTCCTGCAGCCCTTGGCGAGCTCGCGCAGGGTCGGGCTCCCTATGGGACAGTCCATCGCGGCGCGCACGATATCGCGGCCGCTCACGCCGGAAGGTATCTGCATATCGTCTATGCGCGAGGCCAGCACCTCGACCGGCAGACCCCTGCTGTCGAAGCTCAGCCCGTTACGGCCGTAGCGTATCTTAACCTTCATAAAGCTCACCCTCCCCTTGCCTTATCGCGCAAACGGGGGCGAACAAAGTCCGCCCCCGTGACGCTTAAAGCCTTGATTTATATTGCCGTATTCCGCCCAAGCCACTTACGCCTTGGGATTCTCGGTCAGGAATGCCACGCAGTCATCCGGCATGCCGTACTTCTTTGCCAGCTCGACATACTTGGAGGTAAGGGTCTCGGGCAGCAGAACGCCCTCCTTTGCGATGCGGGTCTTGTTGGTGTACTCTATCTCGCCGAAGTACTTTATCTCGTCTACGCCCTCGGCCTTGCGGCGGGACTTGAAGTAGTCTATCATGCGGTCAACCTCGCTCTTGAACTCGGCAACGGGACGGAAGGCCTCGATATCCATTGCCATGAAGAACTGGCTGGCGTTCTCGGAGGTGTAGGGATCGGCCTGAACGTTCATCTCGAAGGTCAGCGGGCCGGAGCTCAGCAGGGTGCCGAAGGTCTCTATCATCTGGGCTACGCCGAAACCCTTGTGGCCGCCGAAGGGAAGTATGGCGCCCATCTTCTTGAACTCGTTGCAGGGCTTGCCCTCCTTGTCGAGGAACCAGTTCATGGGAACGGGCAGACCGCGGGATTCGAGGTCCATTATCTTGCCGCCCGCAACAACCGAGCAGGCCATGTCTATGCATATTTCCTTATACTTTCCGCCCGAATAGGCCATAGCGAAGGGGTTATTGCCCAGGCCGGGCTCGGTCATGCCGGGGCCGACCATGAAGGGATAGGTGTTCGAGCCGCAGTAGCCTATCATATCCTCGCCTGCGAGCTCGAGGGCCCAGTGGCCGGCGGTGCCGAAGTGGTTGGAATTTCTTACGGTAACAAAGCCTATGCCGCACTCCTTGGCCTTCTTGCGGGCAAGCTCAACCGCAAAGTCGGAAGCTACGGGGCCGAAAGCGCCCTTCGCATCAACCACCGCAATGATAGGGGTCTCCTTAACTATCTCGATGGGGGCGTTCTTGGTGATGCCGCCGCATACCATCTTTTCGAGGTAGCGCTCTATACGGATAACACCGTGGCTGCGCACGCCGCGAAGGTCGGCGCCAACGAGCAGACCGGCTACCGCCTTGCCCTCGCGGGGGCTGCAGCCTGCGGCCTGAAACAGATTCTCGGTGAACTCACGGAGCTTGACGGGATTTACATAATACTCCTGCATTTTTATCTTCCTTTCGTATCGTTTTTCTGTTCAGCATGATTCATCGGCATAAATCACTGCACTTGAAACAATTATACAACCCTCGATTTTTCAAGTCAAGGAAAAACAACGGTCTACCAACGGTACGCTATACCAAATATCTCGGTCCGATATCATACGTCCGTACAATTTTCCGCCCGGCCGGAGGGGCCGCGGACAGGGCTGACATATCGCCGGCCGGACCGCCTCACGCGCGGGTTTGCGTCCCCCCGACGCCCGTTCCGGAGCCGTCCTCCCGATTTTCCCCCGCACAGGGGAATACCGCGGTGAAGGCCGTCCCCTCGTCGACGACGCTGTGAACGTCAATCTGACCGCCCAGCAGCTCGACATTGGATTTTACTATCGAAAGGCCGAGGCCGGTACCGCCGCTCTCGCGGCTTCTCGCCTTGTCGACGCGGTAAAACCGCTCAAATATGCGGTCGATATCCTTTTCGGGGATACCGGGTCCGTTGTCCCTCACCCGCAGGATTATAAAGCCGTCCCTCTTCCACAGCCGCACGGTCACCGCGCCGCCCCGCCTGTTGTATTTCACGGCGTTGTCGACGAGGTTGTATACTATCTGCGAATAGGCGTCGCGCGGGCCGGAGATTATGCATCCGTCCTCGGCGTACAGCCTCACGTCCACACCGGCGGCCTGCGCTATGGGGTGTATCGAGCGCACGGCGGCCCTCGTCTCCTCCCCCGCGTCGACGCTGACAAAGGGGGAGGTGATTCCGCTGTCCACGCGGGTCAGGGTGAGCAGACGCTCGGTTATCCTCACAAGGCGGTCTATCTCGTGATTTATGTCCCCCAAAAAAGACTGAAGCATGTCCTTTTCCATCGACGGGGCGTCTATTATGGATTCGACGAGCAGCTTTATCGACGCGAGCGGGGTCTTGAGCTCGTGCGACGCGTTCGACACAAACTCGCGCCTCGTCTGCTCGGTCAGCTGCATCCTCTCGCTCAGGTCGTTGAAGGCTCCGGCGAGGCGCGACAGCTCGTCGTCATCCTCCACCGGCACGCGCACGTCGTAATCTCCCTCGCGTATCGCGCCGACCCCCTTCATAAGCTCGCCCGTGCGCCTTGTCAGCACAAGGGAGAAAAAGAAGCTCAGCAGCAGCACCAGCGTGCCGATTACGATTGAAAATATCAGTATCTGCCGCTGGGTCCGGGCCAGCATCAGCGCCTCATCCGCCGATACCCGCGAAAGGTACACCGAGCCCAGCAGCACGCCGCCCCTCTCGACGGCGACGCAGGCCGAGAAGGTAAAGCTCCTGTTGCCCCTGCGGCAGGCGAACATGTCCTCGCCGGACAGGGCCGAGTATATCTCGGCGCTGACCGCCTTCTTGCCGATAAAATTGTCGTTTTCGGCGTTGTCGTAGAGCACGTTGGCCTCGCCGTCGGTCACGACGAACCTCTCGGAGGAGGACAGGCCGACGATGCGCTCCTCGAGCGCGGCATAGTCGGTGTCAAAGCTGCGCGAGAGGGTGTTCGACAGGCTGTAAGCCGTGTTCATCATCTCCTCGCGCCGGGCGGAGGTGATGAAATCAAGGGCGACGATGTTCGGATAGTAGTTAATGAACACCATCAGCACCATCATTATCGAAAGGTAGGTGAGCATCATCTTGAAGCGCAGCGTCGAAAATCTCTGCGGCATGGCTTAACCCTTCCCCTGCCCCTCTTTTTGTTCCTTGAAGTAATAGCCTATGCCCCACTTCGTCATGACGTATATGGGATTTGCGGGGTCGGGCTCTATCTTCTCTCTGAGGCGGCGGATATGCACATCCACCGTGCGCAGGTCGCCCAGATAATCATAGCCCCAGATGAGGTTGAGTATGGCGTCCCTGCTGTATACCCTGCCGGGGGTCTTCATGAGCTGGTCGAGCAGCTCAAATTCCTTTGTCGTCAGCTCTATCTCCTGGCCGTTTACAACGGCGTTGCGGCTGTTGTAGTTTATGTATATCTCGCCGTCGTTCTGCACGCGGCTCTGGCGGGAGGTCGCCCCCGCGCGGCGCAGCAGGGCGCGTATGCGCGCCTTGAGCTCGACCATGTTGAAGGGCTTTGTCAGGTAGTCGTCGGCTCCCGATTCGAAGCCCATTATCTTGTCGCTGTCGTCATCCTTGGCGGTGAGCATGATTATCGGCACGGTCGAGAACTCGCGCACCCTTGCGCACACCTCATGGCCGGACATCGAGGGCAGCATAAGGTCGAGCAGCACAAGGTCGTAGCCGCCCGTGCGTATCATTTCAAGTCCCTCGGCGCCGTCGTAGGCGGCGTCCACCTCATAGCCCTCGTTTTCAAGGTTGAATTTTATCCCCTTGACGAGGAGCTTCTCATCGTCAATGACCAGTATCTTCAAGAAAAACGCCTCCTTAATGCGACACTTTCCCGTAATACAATATTAATAAAAAAGCGATATTTACTTCTTTTATTTTACACTAAATTTTGCTATTATAATAGAGTAACGGTGAAATTTATTTTTCGTATTTTTTTGAAAGCTCCGGAGGTGTGCTTATGCGTATAAAATGCATGCTTTCTTACATACTTGCTTTTATTGTCGTCTGCGCGCTGCTGACCCCGTGCGCGTCGGCCGGCGTGCTGATGGACGACAGCGGCGTGCTGTGCAAGAGCGCCGTCCTGCTTGAAGAGACGACGGGCACCGTGCTCGTCTCCAAAAACGCCGACGAGCGGCGCTTCCCCGGCGGCCTTACCAAAATGATGACCGCCCTCGTCGCCATAGAGAATCTCGATCTCGACGCCGTCGTCACCGTCAGTGAAAACGCGGCTGACTTTATGGGCGGCAATGCCGGCACAATAGACCTCGACCCCGGGGAGGAGATAAAGGTCCGCGATCTTCTCTACTGCATGATGCTCTGCTCGTCTAACGAGGCTGCAATAGCCCTCGCCGAGACGACGGCCGGCAGCGAGGCCGGGTTCGTCGAAATGATGAACAGGCGGGCATCCGAGCTCGGGGCCCGCTCCACCCATTTCGTCAACCCGCACGGCATACACGACGAGGAGCAGTACACCACCGCGGCCGATATGCTCAAAATAGCCATCGCCGCGCGCAGCAACAGCACCTTCATGGATATAACGTCGGCCAAGCTCTATCAGGTGCCCGCCACCAACACCACCGGCGAGAGGCATTTTTATACCGACAACTATCTGCTTTCCAAATACAAGCGCACCGATTATTACTACGAAAACGCGGCCGGAATGTCCTTCGGCTACACCGGCGCGTCGGGCTACTGTCTCGTATCGAGCGCAAGGAAGGATAACGACGGTCTGCGGCTGATCGCCGTCCTCATGGGCGGCGAGAGGGCCTCCAACGAGGAGCCGCTTCCCACCTACAAGGATGCCGTCGACCTTTTTGACACGGCCTTTTCCACACTCTCCCTGCGCAATGTCACCGTCGAGGGCAAGGAGCTCGACGAGGTCAAGGTCGAGCTGGGCAGGACCAAGGATTTTGTCACCGTCGGAGCCGCCAGCACGATGAACGTCCTCATGCCCATCGACGCGGCCGACGATGAGATAGAGCGCGTGCTCAACCTCGAGGAGAAGGTGGTCGCCCCCGTAAAGGCGGGCGATAAGGTCGGCACCCTCGATATTATGTACAAGGGCGAGCGCTACGCGCATTGCGACGTCGTCGCGCTGTACGATATAGAGCAGAGCGGTTTTCTGTCCTTTCTCGAGACGCTGCACGGCTTCTTCAAGGGGACCTTTATCAAGATAGTCGCAGTCATAGTCGTCGTGTTTATCCTCTTTTACGTCTATATCACCGTCGCGACCAACATGCGCCGCCAGCGTATGATGAAGCGGTCCTCCAACCGGCGTCTGAAAAAATAGCGGAGGCGGACCGGTTTAAAATCGAACATGTCAAAAGCGGAGCAAACCGGCGTTTGCTCCGCTTTTTTATCCGATTTCCCGCTTCAGCCGCTCCTTTATCCTTTTTTCCATTCGTGATATCTGCACCTGCGAGGTGCCCATTATCCTTGCCGTCCGCTGCTGCGTAAGCCCGTGCCGGAAGCGCAGCGCAATTAGCTCCCGCTCCCTTTCGCCGAGCGACGCTATGCTCTGGCGCAGCGCGAGGCGCTCAAACTGCCCGTCGTCGCAGGCGGCGAGCGTATCCTCCACCGTCAGCCCGTCGGCCACCTCGTCAGACAGGGAAATCGGCTCGGCGGCGTTGAGGGCCGCCGCCGCCTCCTCGGCCGTCACCCCGACCCGTGCGCACAGCTCAGACAGGGTGGGTTCCCTTCCGAGCGACGCGTTCAGCTCCCTTGAGGCTGCCCAAAGGCGGGCCGCAAGCTCCCTCGTCCTTCTCGATACCTTTATCGGCCCGTCATCCCGCAGGAATCTGCGTATCTCACCCATTATCACCGGCACCGCGTAGGTCGAAAAGCGCACCCCGTACGCGGGGTCAAAACGCCGCGCCGCCTTTATAAGGCCGACGCACCCTGTCTGAAACAGGTCCTCCGCCTCGACGCCCCGCCCGTAAAAGCGGCGGCACACCGCGCGCACAAGCGGGAGGTTGTCCTCGATGAGCCTGTCCATAGCGGCCCTGTCGCCGTTTCTCGCCAGCTCCAGCAGCGCGGCGTTGCCGTCATAGCTCCGCCCCTGCTCCATCTCAGCCACCGTATCTGCGCGGCTCGAGCTTTTTTATCAGCCGGACTCTGGTCCCCCGTCCCGGCGCCGAGCTGACCCTGACGTCGTCGCAGAGGCTCTCCATGACGGTAAAGCCCATGCCGCTCCTCTCCCCGTCGGTCGAGGTGGTGAAGAGGGGCTCTCTCGCCCTTTTAATATCGCCGATTCCCCTTCCGCGGTCGCTGACCGTTATCTCCAGCGTATGTAGCTCCCCCGCGGCGCAGCGCAGGGTTATCTCCCCAACCCGGTCGGGATAGGCGTGGACAATGGCGTTTGTCACCGCCTCCGACACGGCGGTCTTTATGTCGCACAGCTCTCCCACCGTCGGGTCGAGCTGGGCGGCGAAGGCTGCGACCGCCCCCCTCGCAAAGCCCTCGTTGACCGACAGCGAGGGGAATTTCAGCTTCATCTCATTTAACCGCGTTTTCATGTGCCATACCTCCGATCCTTATCAGCCGTTCCAGTCCGCACAGCGAGAAAATGTGCCGCACGAAATCGGGCGCGCCCGTTATGCTCAGCTCAGCTCCCCGCCTTTTGAGTATGTTGTACCTGCCCAGCACCAGCGCGATGCCCGAGCTGTCCATAAAGGTCACGCCGCTCATATCGAGTATCACGGTTTTTTCCTCCATGCGGTCGATGAGGCTGTCCATCTCCCGCACGGCGTCCGACGCCGAGTGATGGTCAAGCTCCCCCGCGAGGTAGACAGTCAGCCTGCCCGGGCCGAGCGAATGTTCCACACGCATAAAAAAACCTCCTTTGCGCTATGCAAAGGAGGTTTTCCATATATAACCTTAAAAATCCTTGAACGAAAAAACACTTCTTTTATCGCAATACGACTGCTTTTGTCACTTTCGGGCGAGCCTGCGTCGAATGTACCCACGCACCCGCCCGATATAGTAAAGCGAGCCGGTGCACAGCACCGTATCGTCCGGTCCCGCCAGCGACAGGGCGAGCCGCACCCCGTCCACCGGATTTTTCCGCGAGCGGACAACCGGGCAGACCGACGCCGCCTCCCGCGCCGTCTCCCTCTGGTCGAGGGCGCGCGGGTTGTCGGGCCGCACGGCGATGAAGGCGTCGGCGCGCGAGGCCACCCTTTTTATGCAGTACCCGTGCTCCTTATCCGCCATCATACCCATCACCGCTATGATTTTACCCCTGCATACGGCGTCGACCGTCCGCATAAGTGCGTCGGCCGCGGCCCGGTTGTGCGCCCCGTCGATTATGACGGCCGGTCTGCCGCACAGCCTCTCGAATCTTCCGGGGAAAACGACCTTCTCCAGCCCCGCGCGTATATATTCTTCCTCAATGCCGATTATCCGCAGCCCCTCTATTGCGGTTGCGGCGTTGTCGGCCTGATGGGGGCCTATGAGGGGGGTAAAGAACCTCTCCCCCTTGTAGGAAAAGCCGGTGCCGTCTATGGTGAGCTCTGCATCCTCCGGCGCTCCGCACACGATAAGCGGGCTTCCGGCTCCGGCGGCGTATTTTTCCGCCGCCTCGCGCGCCCCCGCGTGCTGCGAGGGGTTGAGCACCGCAGGGACTCCCCTTTTCAGTATGCCGCACTTCTCAAAGGCGATTTTTTCTATCGTCTCGCCCAGTATCGCCGTGTGGTCGAGGGAGAGCGAGCTTATCACGCACAGCTCGGGCCTTTTAAATACGTTGGTCGCATCCAGCCTGCCGCCGAGCCCCACCTCGACCACAGCCCAGTCCACCCTACGGCGCGCGAATATCACAAAGGCCGCCGCAGTTATCAGCTCGAACTCCGTCGGCTCGCCGAGGCCCGCGTCGGCCGCGGCGCGCGCCGCATCCCTCACCCTTTCGACCGCGCGGCCGAGGGCGCGCGAGGATACCATCTCGCCGTCTATCTTTATTCTCTCGCGGAAATGCTCGATATAGGGCGACGTATACAGCCCCACCCTGTACCCTGCGGCGCGCAGGACGCTGTCGAACATGGCGCAGGTCGAGCCCTTGCCGTTGGTACCGGCGACATGCACCGCCCGAAAGCTGTCCTGCGGGCGGCCGAGCCGCTCAAGCATGAAGCTTATGCGCTCAAGCCCGGGCTTTATGCCGAATTTCAGCGTCGAGTGTATGTATTTTTCCGCCTCTCTTCCTGTCATAAACCCTCCCTGTCAAACGCTGTGCGGATTTTTCAACGAAAAACGGGGGAGCCGCGCTCCCCCGTCAGTCTTACTGCATCGAAGCGAGGGCCTTTCTGACCTCGTCGAGCATGGCGCTGTATTTTGCGCCCTTGGCCCTCTCGTCGTCGACCACCTTCTGCGGAGCCTTGGCGACAAAGCCGGCGTTGGCGAGCTTGGCCTCGACCCTCTTTATCTCCTCCTCAAGGCGCTTTATCTCATCCCCGAGGCGCTTTCTTTCGGCATCCATATCTATCAGCTCGCCCATGGGGATATATATCCTCGCGCCGTCCACCACGACTACGACCGATTTCTCCGGCTCGGCCGACAGCTTTTCGGTCACCTCTATCGAGCTTGCCCCCGCGAGGCGGAGCATAAACGCCTCGCCGCGCCTGAAAGCGTCGGTAAAGGGGGTCTCTATCGTAAGGCTGGCCTTTCTTGAGGGGGGCACGTTCATCTCGCTGCGGCGGTTGCGCACGGCGCGTATTGCGTCCATTATACGCTCTATGTCGGCGCTCTGCCGCTCAAAAACGAGCCTCTCGTCGTATACCGGCCACTTTGCCGTCATTATGGAGGGGCCCTCATGGGGCAGGGCCTGCCAGATCTCCTCTGTTATGAAGGGCATAAAGGGATGGAGCAGGCGCAGCACGCCGTCCATGACGAAGCACAGGGTGTTCTGAGCCGCGATGCGGCTCTTTTCGTCGCGGTTGGTGTCGAACAGACGCGGCTTTACCAGCTCTATATACCAGTCGCACAGCGACGACCAGATAAAATCGTATATCTTTGAGGATGCGATGCCCAGCTCATACTTGTCGAGGTTCTCGGTCACCTCGCGCACAAGGGCGTTGTATCCCGTGAGTATCCACTTGTCCTCGTTCGCCAGCTCAACGGAAACGGGGTCGGCCACGCCGTCTATCGTCAGGTTGAGCAGCACGAAGCGGGCGGCGTTCCACAGCTTGTTTGCAAAGCCGCTCGACGCCTCCACCCTCTTGTAGGAAAAGCGCATGTCGTTTCCGGGGCTGTTGCCCGTAGCCAGCGTGAAGCGCAGAGCGTCGGCGCCGTACTTGTCGATGACCTCGAGGGGATCCACGCCGTTGCCGAGGGATTTCGACATCTTGCGGCCCTGCTCGTCGCGCACGAGGCCGTGTATGAGCACATGGTCGAAGGGGCGCTCCCCCATGTGCTCCATGCCGGAGAATATCATCCTCGCCACCCAGAAGAAGATTATATCGTAGCCGGTCACCAGCACGCTCGTCGGATAGAAATAGTCGAGCTCGGGCGTTTTGTCCGGCCAGCCGAGGGTGGAAAAGGGCCACAGCGCGGAGGAGAACCACGTGTCGAGCACATCCTCCTCCTGCCTCATGGGCGCGCCGCACTTGGGGCACCTGTCGACGTCGGTCTTCGAAACCACCATCTCGCCGCACTCGTCGCAGTAGAAGGCGGGTATGCGGTGCCCCCACCAGAGCTGGCGGGAGATGCACCAGTCGTGCACGTTTTCCATCCAGTTCAGATATGTCTTTGTAAAGCGCTCGGGTATAAAGTCGGTCCTGCCGTCCTTTACCACGTCTATCGCGGCCTTGGCGAGGGGCTCCATCTTTACGAACCACTGGCGGGAGGTTATGGGCTCGACGGTGGTGCCGCAGCGGTAGCAGGTGCCGACGTTGTGCTTGTGCGGCACGACCTTTACCAGCAGGCCCAGCCTGTCGAGGTCCTCGACGATGGCCTTCCTTGCCTCGTACCTGTCCATACCGCAGTACTTGCCGCCCTTTTCATTGACTCTGGCGTTGTCGTCGAATATGCGTATCTGCTCGAGGTTGTGGCGAAGACCTGTCTCAAAGTCGTTCGGGTCGTGGGCGGGGGTTATCTTTACGCAGCCGGTGCCGAAGCCTATCTCGACCATCTCGTCGGCAATGACGGGGATGGTGCGGCCGCACAGCGGCAGCTCGAGCATCTTGCCCACGAGGTGCTTTGTCTTCTCGTCGTTGGGGTTGACCGCAACGGCGGTATCGCCCAGCATGGTCTCGGGCCGCGTCGTCGCAATCTCGACGAATTTGCCCTGCTCGCCCACGATGGGATAATTTATATGCCAGAAAAAGCCGTCCTGCTCCTCAAACTCCACCTCGGCGTCGGAGAGGGCCGTCGTGCAGTGGGGGCACCAGTTGATTATCCTCGAGCCCCTGTAAATGAGCCCCTTGTTGTAGAGGTTCACGAACACCTCGCGCACGGCCCGCGAGCAGCCCTCGTCCATTGTGAAGCGCTCGCGCTCCCAGTCGCAGGAGGAGCCGAGCTTTTTGAGCTGCTTTATTATCCTGTCGCCGTACTGGCGCTTCCACGCCCAGACCCTCTCGAGGAATTTCTCGCGGCCGAGGTCGTAGCGGGTCAGCCCCTCGGCGCGCAGCGCCTCCTCTACCTTTATCTGGGTCGCGATGCCGGCGTGGTCGGTGCCGGGCAGCCACAGCGCGCAAAAGCCCGCCATTCTCTTGTATCTTATCAGTATGTCCTGCAGCGTCTCGTCAAGGGCGTGCCCCATGTGGAGCTGACCCGTTACGTTGGGAGGCGGGATAACTATCGTAAAGGGCTCCCTGTCGGCGTCGGGCACCGCATGGAAATAGTTGCCCTCTATCCAGCTCTGATAGACCCTGTCCTCTACCTGCGCCGGGTCGTAGCTTTTAGCGAGTTCTCTTGCCATAATCACATCTCCTGTAACAAAAGCGTATAACGCATTATTTATACTCTGCTTGCGCCCTCACGGCTCGGGCGTCGAAATATCGCTCACGGGCACCGTCATGCTTCTCGTTCCGTCGAAGACGACGGCGCTGTCGCCCGTTGCCGACGAAATGCGCCAGACCCCGTCGTACCCCGCGACGCTGACCGGTCCCTTTGCGAGGCCGCGCACCGCATCGGTGTACTCGAGGGTATCTTCCTTGAGCAGCCAGCCGACGTCGCTGCCGGAAAAGCCGGTCACACGCACGTTGACCCACTTTATTCCGGCCGCGCTGCACTGACCGAGGCACTCGACGACGGTAAACGGTCCCACCTCGCACACCTGCGCGCCCTGATTATAGGGCGTATCGAGGAGGGTGCAGGTCTTGTCGACCGTGATGCGCATCGCGCAGTCGGCCGGCTCGTAGTTGACATAGACCTGCGCACGGCTCTCGGTAGCGTCGCCCCTCTCGATTTCCAGCCTCTGCGTCGGCGGGGGCGATATCTCGGGATCGACAAGGCCGGGCCTGTCCTTCATTTTGTAAAAGGACTCGGCAATAAAGCTTTTTCCTGCAAAAAAGCCGATAAAGGCGAGTATCACTATAACTGAATACAGTATGAGGCTCCTTTTATCCTTACCGTCCATATCAAAAGCTCTCCGTGCACGATTCCGCGCCTGAAATACAAAAATATGCGGATAATTAAATATTTTAGCACATGCGATACCATCTTACAAGCGCTTTATGCCCAAAATCAGCCTGTCCATCCGTCCCGAGGTATGGAAAAACCCGCCGCCGCGTGTTACAATAGGTCTGTATTATTCCGTATCGGAGGCCTGACCCTTATGGCAGACTGGCAAGAGCTCTACACAAACTGTGAAAACTGCACCGCCTGCCCCCTCGCCGCAGGGCGCAGGAACGTCGTCATCGGCGTCGGCGACCGCAGCGCCGACGTCATGCTCATCGGCGAGGGCCCCGGCGAGGTCGAGGACAGGCAGGGCATCCCCTTCGTCGGACCTGCGGGGCAGCTGCTCGACAAGCTGCTTTGCGCCGTCGGCATCGAGCGCGACAGGCTGTATATCGCCAACGCCGTCAAGTGTCATCCTCCCGCCAACCGCGACCCCTCAAAGGACGAGATGGAGGCCTGCTCCGTCCACCTGCGCGACCAGATAGAGCTCGTCTCGCCCAAGGTCATCGTCTGCCTCGGCCGCATTGCGGCAAAGCGCCTCATATCGGAGGATTTTCGCATCACCGTCGAGCACGGCCGCTGGTTTGACAGGGGCGGCGTCTACTGCACCGCGACCTTCCACCCCTCGGCGCTGCTGCGCGACCCGTCGCGCCGGGCTGACGCCTTTCGGGATATGCGCGGCGTTGAGGATATGATGATAAAGCTCGGTCTCAAGGGGCTTGACAGGTGATTGCAGTCCCTCGCGGCACAAATACCGATACCGGCGGCGCACAGCGCCGCCGGTATTTTTCACGCCTATAAGCCGACCGGCATGCGCGGCCTGCGCCGCCGGCGTCAGGCCTGCCCGTCCGGCTGCTCCTGCTTTTTTTCAAGCTCCTTCTTTATCCACGCCGTCCTCGCGGCGCGCAGCCTCTCGGCGAATTTCGCGTCGCACTCCAAAAACACGAGTATCGGCAGCTTTTCGTCGTTTATCGCCTCCATCACATAGCGCTCCTTCGGCTTCATCGACGGGCAGTAATAGAGCCTGCGCCCCTTGGGAATGTCGGTAAAATCGGCGCTCTCCCTGTCGGGGTATATCCTTTTTATTTTGTCGTAGGGCAGCTCAAAGACCGTCTCCTCGCGTCTGCCCGTCTTTTTTGCTATCTCGACCGTGCGCTCCTTGACCCTGTAAATATAGTTTGTCATGGTATAGCGCAGCGTTACGTATATGGCATAGACCACGGCCGCGACGAACAGTATCTCAAAAACCCAGACGTAGTAATCCGCCGCGCCCGATATGAGCTTGAATATGACCGCCGCCGCCAGCGCGGCGAACACCGTCAGCCTCGTGCTCTTCGTCGTGCCGCTGACCTGCTGCTCGTACATCCTATCCACCTCGCAAAATCTGCTTTTTCACACTCAGGGCGCCGCGCCCCGGGCAATCGCCGTTGTATCAGAAGGTCCCGCCGCCTATATAGCTGTCGCTGTCCGACAGACGCTTGACAAGCCGCGAGCACCAGAAAAACAGAATTACTATAAACGCAAGGAAAACCCATTCCGTCCCCGCCGTCTCGGATGAGGCTATAAAATCATAGAAGCCGTGGGCAAGCGACGGCAGCAGCACCGCAAACCTGCGGTATCTCTTGGACAGGGCGTAGTCCCCCATGTTTTCGCAGCGCCTTGCCATGCCGTAAAAGGCCCCCATCAGCACGCCGAAGCTCGCGTGCCCCGGTATCGCGGTGACCGCCCGCACAAGGGCCGTGGCGAGGCCGCTCATCAGCACATAGCCGATATTCTCCCAAATCGCAAAGCCGAGGGATACGAACACCGCGTATACAACCCCGTCAAACTGGCAGTTGAACTCGGGCGAGCGCCACGTCCGCCTTTTGAGGATGAGATACTTGAATCCCTCCTCCGACAGGGCGACCACCGCGAAATACAGCAGGAAATTATACGCGAACGAGCCCTCCTCCAGGGCGGCGTCCAATATATACGAGCCTATGCCCTCGGTTATCACCGCAAGGAAGGTCGACACGACCCCCAGGAACACCAGCTGGGCCAGCAGCCCCGTCGATTCCTTCTCAAGCCTGTCCTTCCTGTATACGTACGAAAGCAGCCATGCCGCAGGGATGACCGCCGCCGCTATGAGTATGGGATTTATAAAAAGCATTATCATACCATCCACCCCAAAAACTTCTTTGTATCGATTTTAGCATATTTTAACCTGTGCGGCAACTTTTTAAAACCGTCTTGCGTCTTAATTTCACAATACGGCGATTGACTTATCGCCCGCCTGTTGATATCATACTGCTGTGGAACAAATGCCGAAAAACGCTTCTCTATGGAGGATTACATAATGAAATCAAGGATTTTCGCCCTGTTCACGGCCCTGATGCTGACCTTATCGTGCCTGCTGTGCGCCTGCACGGCTCAGAACGGGCAGGGTCAGTCCTCCGCTCGGAGCTCATCTGCGCAGGAGCCGCCGCAGCCGGCATCCTCCGCGGCCCCCGCCGCCTCGGCCGGTCAGCCGGAGGGGGCGGCCTCAAAGCCGTCCGGCTCGTCGCCCATAGTTTCGTCACCTCTCACAAACACCCTTGCCCAATATGAGCAGGATACGCATAACGTCCTCACGGCCGAGGTAAACGGCGAGAGCCTGCGTTTTTATCTCAAATCGGCCGCGGCCGAGCACGACTCCAAGCTCGATAAGGATTATATCGAGGCCGTGTTCTGTAACTACGCCACCTCAAAAATGGGCAAAACCTTCCATATCAAGCTCAACCTTCTGCCCGACGCGCAGCCCGGCCCCCTGACGGACAACGACACGGCCCAGTGCATCAAGCTCTATCAGTACCGCAACGGCAAGCTTTTCGACGGCGCCTTCTCCTACAACGACTGCGAGCTCTTCGACATATATCTGGACAAGTCCGACGGCTCTGCCTTTGCCGGCAGCGGCAATTTCATCGGCCACAGCTCGGACGGCGAGCAATATGAGGTTTCCGGTATACGGTTCGACTTTACCGTCGGCGAGAGCCACCCCGTGACCGCCCAGCTCCAGAGCTCGTCGGTGCCTGCCGTCGCCAAGGCCGCGTCTGACGAAGAAATCCTTGTCCTGTACGAGCAGGATACCCATAACGTCCTCACGGCCGAGGTATTCGGCGAGAGCCTGCGTTTTTATCTCAAATCGGCCAGAGTCAGGCACGACGGTGCCCTCAACGCCGACTACGTTGAGGCGAAATTTGCCAACTACAAGACCTCAAAGGCCGGCATCACCTATCATATCACCCTCAACATACGCGCCGACGCCTCTGTGGGGGCCCTTGAGGAGAACGACGCCGCCCAGTGCATTAAAATGTACGAATACCACGGCGGCGACCTGTTCGACGGCAGCTTCTCATACAGCAACTGCGACGTCTACGAGCTCGCCCTCGACAGCTCCGACGGCTCGGCCTTCACCGGCCGCGGGAACTATGTCGGCCGCAACGCCGACGATACGGTGTTCGAAGCGCGCAATATCGTATTCGACTTCACCGTAGGCGAAAGTCACCCCGTGACCTCCGCCATTGAAAGCTCGTCGGCTTCCTTTTCCACCTCCTCGCAGAACGTCGGCAGGCTCAATGTCGAATGCCCCCGCTGCGGCGGCACCGGCAAGTGCACCGAGTGCGGCGGCACCGGCAGATTCCAGACGGTCAACGGCGGCGGCAAATGCCCCTTCTGCGTCGACGGCGTCTGCTCTACCTGCCACGGCATGGGCCAAATCTGACGGCGGTATTCCGGACCCAACATCCGAGCACGCGCAGAAACCCACCGGCACAGCCGGTGGGTTTTTAATGTAAAAACCTATAAAACTTCATATATTACTTTAGATTCTTGACAATAATGCTGCCGTCATTGTACAATATTTATCGGCTTTTTATATTCTTGAAAACGACACTATCATTCCCAAGAAAGGACATTAATCCGATGAAAAAGTTTCTTGCGTTCACACTTGCTTTGATTCTGCTTTTGAGCCTTTGCGCCTGCAGTCCCAAACAGGATGAGACCTCCTACACCCCCGTCGATACCGATACTGTGGCTGTCGGCGCCGTTGTCATCGCCCGCGATGACGTTCCCGAGGAGGAGATTTACGCTTTCGTGTCCACGATCTTTGAGAACACCGACGCGATCGGCGAGCAGCACGGAAAGGGCAAGGACCTCGACCTGAACTTTGCAGCTTCCGTGACCTCTGTTCCCTATCATCCCGGCGCAGCGAAGTATTTTGAAGAGAAGGGCATCACCGTAGCCTCCGTCAAGGATGGCGCCGGCGTCGGCTCCAAGGCGGACCTGACCTTCGGCACCGGCGGCGATGCCGGCACCTACTACGCCTTCGGCGGCGTGCTGTCCAGCTTTGTCAGCGGGCAGAATGACTTCACCGTGACCGCCGTTACCTCCGGCGGCTCCAAGGCCAACATAGAGGACCTCGCAGCCGGCGATGTGCAGCTCGGCTTCGCGCAGAGCGACGTTATGAGCTACGCCTACAACGGCGAGCGCCTCTTCGACGCGCCTGTCACGGGCTTTTCGGTAGTAGCCTCCCTCTATATGGAGCAGGTGCAGATAGTTACCACCGATTCCGCCATAGCCTCCGTCGCCGACCTTAAGGGCAAAACCGTCTCCATCGGCGCGGTGGGCTCGGGCGTTTACTTCAACGCGATCGACGTTCTGACCGCCTACGGTCTGACCGAGGATGATATCAAGCCCGTATACCAGAGCTTCGGCGACAGCGCCGACTCCCTCAAGGATGGCAAGATAGACGCCGCCTTCATAGTGGCCGGCGCGCCCACCAACGCCATCACGGACCTTGCGACCTCCGGAAACGTTTATCTGGTATCCATCGACAAGGAGCACAGCGACAAGCTCCTGGCCGATTCTCCCTTCTACTCCACCTATACGATTCCGGCCGGCACCTATTGATCCGTCCCATTTGTAAGACTTCATCAGTTCAGCCTGTCGAAAAATCTTTTTCGACAGGCTGTGTCTGCTCTGCGGAAGGCCGTCCCGCCCGAATGTCGGCAAAAGGCGGGACGCTTCGTTTTTTTTATTCTGCAAAAACCTGCTCAGCGGGGCAGCGGGACTTTACCCGCGCGCTGATACAAACGGAGGTTGGTTCCATGTCGAAAAACAAGCAATCCGTCATTCGGGAGGGAGCGTCAGCTGATGACATAATGCGGCAGTTCAGCCGCGAATCCGCGACGCGAATCTGGGTCGGCGTCCCACAGAGGATAGTCCGCTATGTCATGAGCGCTTTTTCGCTTTACTGTATCTGGTCGACCCTCTTTTCCACATCGGATCTGCCCATCCGTCTTTCCGCGTTTCTCGGCCTTATCATCATCATGGGCTTTCTCACCTACCCCGCCGGCAAGCACCATGTAACCCCCAATTCCATGCCGTGGTACGACGTCGTCATAATGCTGGCCGGAGCATCCTGCTTCTTCTACCTGTGCTTCAATTACAACCGGCTTGTCATGACCGTCACCAGCGCTTCAAAGCTCACGCCCTTGCACATCATGGCCGGCGTTATCGGCATCCTCTGTCTGGCAGAGTTATGCCGCCGCTGCGTCGGCATCCCCATACTCTGTGTCGCAGGCGCCCTTCTTATCTACACCTTCGCCTGCGGGCAGAATCTGGCCCGCGTCATTTACACGCTGTTTTACGGCACCAACGGCGTCATGGCGACGCCCGTGCAGGTCTGCCTGAAATTCATAGCCGTATTTATCATTTTCGGCGCCTTCCTTGAGCGCACCGGCATCGCGGGCTTCTTTATCGACCTTGCCAACTGCGTGGCGGGCGCCTCGTCCGGCGGCCCTGCCAAGGTCGCGGTCATTTCATCCGCCCTGTGCGGCATGGTCTCCGGCTCGTCGGTCGGCAACACAGTCACCACCGGCTCCATTACGATACCGATGATGAAAAATTCCGGATACCGCCCCGAGTTTGCCGCCGCAGTCGAGGCCGCAGCCTCCACCGGCGGGCAGATAATGCCACCCATCATGGGCGCCGCTGCCTTCCTTATGGCGGAATACATGGACATAAGCTATGCCCAGGTCGCCCTGTGGGCGATCCTCCCCGCCGTGCTCTATTTCGCCGGTATATTTATGTCGGTGCATCTCGAGGCCAGGAAGCTCGGGCTGCAGGGCATCCCCCGCAGCGAGCTCCCCAGATTCAGCGTTCTGGTAAAGCGGATATATCTGCTCCTCCCGTTGGTTGTCCTCGTCTGGCTTGTGGCCGCAAACATCCGCTCTCTGCAGTGGAGCGCGTCTATCTCCATCATTCTTTCCATCATCGTCTCTCTCCCCGCGCTGTTTGCCGAAAGCAGGGATGAAGCGGCAAAGGAGGGCGGAAAAATACCCGTCGCTGCTTCAAAGCGTCTCTTTGACCTGTCAGTCAATTCTCTCGAGGCCGGCGGGCGCGGATGCATAACGGTCGCGGTCGCCTGCTCCATCGCGGGCATAATCGCCGGCTGCATAACCGTCACGGGCCTTGCCTCGCGTCTGATAAGCGGCGTTGTCTCAATATCGGGCACGGTTTCCCATCCCCTGCTTTCAACCCTTATCGCCCTCTTCCTGACGATGCTCTGCTGCATCGTGCTCGGCATGGGCGTTCCCACCACGGCAAACTACTGCATCATGGCTTCGACCTGCGCTCCGATACTCATCACCATCGGCGTGCCTAAGATAGCGGCCCACTTCTTCGTCTTCTACTTCGGCATCGTGGCCGATATCACCCCGCCGGTCGCCCTTGCGGCCTATGCGGGCAGCGCAATAGCCAAATCCGATCCGATAAAAACAGGCGTCAACGCGACCAAGCTCGCCATTGCCGCCTTTATTATCCCTTATGTGTTTTCCCTTGAGCCCAACCTTCTGCTCATGGACAAGGGCTTCTTAAACGCCGTGCTCTCCATCTCCACAGCGGCAATCGGCATGTTCGGCGTCGCGATGGGGCTTGAGGGCTACCTCAGCGGCAGGATAAGCCTGCCGCTGCGCATCGTCAGCATTGTGGGCGGTCTGCTGTTGATATATCCCGGTCTGCTGACCGACGCTGTCGGCGTCATCGCTGTCGGCGGCACCGTTGCGATACAGCTTTTGCTGAATAAAAAGCACTCGCCCGAGGGAACCTCTGCGGCGTGAGCCTCTCCCTGTTTCAACCCGAATAAAGAAACCCCCCGGTTTTACCGGGGGGTTCTTAATCTCGTGCTGCCGTCACGCCCGCGAAACGGCGTCGGCATTGTTTACTGCTCGAGCTTGCCGTAAACTATCGCCGCAAGGGCAGCGCCGACAAACGGGCCGGCTATGAACACCCACAGCGCCGCAAGGGGCGCCGCGTTGCCGCTTACAGCCGCAGCGACTGCCGGGCCGAAGCTCCTTGCGGGGTTGACCGACGTGCCGGTAAGTCCTATGCCGAGAATGTGCACAAGAGTCAGTGTAAGGCCGATTATCAGCCCGCCGAACGAGCCGTGCCCAGCCTTTTTGGAGGTAACGCCGAGTATTGTCAGCACGAATATGAAGGTCAGCACAATCTCAACCAAAAGGCCCGCTATTGCGCTGCCGTTGACGCCGGCGAGGCCGTTCGAGCCGAAGCCGCCCGTCATGTCCTTTACACCGCCGAGGCCGAATATGCACGCGAGCACGCCCGAGCCCGCCAGAGCCCCGATGCACTGGGATACGATGTAGCCGCACAGGTCCTTGGACGACATGCCCTTTGACATATAAACCGCCAGCGATACCGCGGGGTTTATATGGCAGCCCGAGATGTTGCCCACGCAGTAGGCCATGCCTACTATTACGAGGCCGAAGGCAAGGGCGGTCAGGATATAGCCGCAGCCCGCCTCGGCCGAGCAGCCGACGAGCATCGCCGTGCCGCAGCCCATGATGACAAGCACCATAGTCCCGATGCATTCCGCAATATACTTTTTCATAAAAAACACCCCCTTGATTTTGTCACGCGGAGCGCATTTTTCCGCTCCGTCCGGTACGATTTGATTTTAGCATGCTTTGGCGCCGGATGCAATTCCCGACGCCGGCGCGCCGCGCGGAATCCGCGCCGATTATTGAAAAAAAGCGCGATTTGTGTTATACAACAATCAGGGACGCCGAAAAACCTCTCAATCTCAACAGGGCTCCCGCCGCCGAAGCCGAAAGGAAGGGCGAGCATGATGAATAAACGGCTCTATTATATACTCAATCTCACATGGGGCCTGCCCATGACCCTTGTCGGCGCGCTTGCCGCGGCGGCGCTTCTCGCCGCGGGCAAAAGGCCGGCGCGCCACGGCGGCAGCCTGTATTTCACCGCAGGCAGCGGATGGGGCGGGGTCAGCCTCGGCCTGTTTTTCATCGTTCAGAAGGACCCTCCCGAGCGCCTGAAGGACCATGAGTTCGGCCACAGCGTGCAGAACGCTTTTTTCGGACCGTTTATGCCTTTTATTGTCAGTCTGCCCTCCCTCGCCCGCTATTGGCTGCGCAGGGTAAGGGCGGCGGCAGGGTTGAGCAATCCCCCCTACGACTCGGTCTGGTTCGAAGGCAGAGCGACCGAGCTCGGGCAAAAGGCCCTGTCCCTTTGGAGCTGAACGGCGCGCCGTTTCGGCGCGGCCTTAATTTTCCGCACGGGCTTATAATATAAAAACATCTGACGCGAAAAGGAGCCAAAGCTTTATGAAATACAGAACAAACAGAAAAACGGGCGACGTTATCTCCGAAATCGGGCTCGGCTCGTCCTGCATGTTTGAAGCCGGAACCGAAAGGGCCGTCGCGGCGCTGCGCAGGGCATACGAGGGCGGCGTGAATTTCTACGACCTCGCCGCGGGCGACGGGACGAGCTTTCCCATATACGGCGAGGCTCTGCACGACGTAAGAAAGAACATATTTTACCAGATACATTTCGGCGCCGACTATTCCGATACGACCTACGGCTGGTCCCTCGACCTCGAAACGATAAAGCGGTCGGTCGCCCGCCAGCTCGAAGAGCTCGGCACCGACTATATAGACTACGGCTTTATCCACTGTCAGGATGAGCTGTCCGATTGGGAAGCCTACCGTAAAAACGGCGTCTACGATTATATTTTAAGCCTCAGGGACGAGGGGGTGGTGCGTCATGTCGGCCTTTCCTCCCACACCCCGTCTGTCATACAGAGAATAATGGACGACGTCGATATAGATATTCTCATGTTCTCGGTCAATCCCGCATACGACTACGGCCACGGGGAATTTGCCAACGGCAGCGTGGACGAGCGGGCCGACGTCTACCGCCGCTGCGAGAAGGAAGGGGTAGGCATTACCGTCATGAAGCCCTTTTCGGGCGGCCTGCTGCTCGACGCCGCCGCGTCCCCCTTCAGACGGGCGCTGACGCAGTATCAGTGCATCAGCTACGCCCTCGACAAGCCCGGCGTTCTGTGCGTTCTGCCCGGCGCCAAGAGCCTTGAGGAGGTCGACATGCTTCTTGAGTATCACAACCGTCCCGAGGAGGAGCTCGACTACTGCGTCATCTCCACCTTCGCCCCGCCCGAAGCCGACGGCAAATGCGTCTACTGCAGCCACTGCAAGCCCTGCCCCGTCGGTATAGACATAGGGCTGGTCAATAAATACTATGACCTCGCAAGGGCGGGGGATGCTCTGGCGGCGGAGCACTGCCGCACACTCGCCAAAAACGCGGACGACTGCATCGGCTGCGGCCATTGCGACAGGCGCTGTCCCTTCCATGTAAAGCAGAGCGAACGCATGAAGGAGATAGCGGCCTTCATGTCCTCCCTCGGCTGAGTTCAATATCCAAGAGCAAAAATGCGCCTGAACAAGGCGCATTTTTGCTTTTCAGTTTATTGAAGACAGTATGCCCGCCTTGGTGACTATCCCGAGCAGCCTGTTCTCCTCGTCGGTGACGGCGAGAGGATAGGGCGTATCCTTCGATACCGTTATCGCGTCGGATACCAGCGTATCGGCCGAGACCGAGGCCACGTCGTGCCTCAGCAGGTCCGATATTACCGTCCCCCGGCTCCTCGCTCCGATAGCATCCTGTATGGTCAGCATTCCGCTCAGGTGCAGGTCCTGGTCCACCACGAAAACGGAGGAAAGCTCGTTTCTGTGCATCTCTCTTATGGCATAATCCACCGTGTCGCCCATTCGCACTATGCAGGAGGGGGTTATCATTATGTTGCGCACCGAGAGCACCATAGCCTTGTTGGCACCCTCGATGAAATCTCTGACATAGTCGTCGGCGGGGTGCAGGCTGAGCTGCTCGGGCGTTCCGGTCTGTACTATGCGCCCGTCGCGCATGATGCAGACGATATCCCCCATCTTGAAGGCCTCGTCCATATCGTGGGTGATGAATATGATGGTCTTTTTCATTTTGCGCTGTATGCGCAGCAGCTCGAACTGCATGTCGCGCCGTACCAGCGGGTCGAGGGCCGAAAAGGGCTCATCCATGAGCAGCACCTCGGCCCCGCTTACGAGGGCCCGCGCTATGCCGACCCTCTGGCGCATACCGCCCGACAGCTCGTCGCACGATTTGTTCTCCCAGCCCTCGAGCCCCACCATCGAAATGACCTTGCGGGCCTCCTTTTCGCGCTGCTCGCGCTCTATGCCCTTTACCTCAAGGCCGTAGGCGACGTTGCCCATGACGTCCCTGTGGCTCATCAGCCCGAAGGACTGAAATACCATCGACACCCGTTCGCGCCGCAGCTCGAGCAGCTCCTTCTGGTTGAGCTGATTTACATCCTGCCCCTCGAAGAGCACCTTGCCCCCCGTCGGAACGGTCAGACGGTTGAAGCAGCGCACTATGGTCGATTTGCCCGAGCCCGACAGACCGATTATAACAAACACGTTGCCCTTGGGTATCTCAAGATTTATGTCCCACAGGGCGACCGTGCAGCCGGTTTTGGAATAGACCTCATCCTTGCCCGCGCCCTGCTCCATCATCCTTGCCGCCTCCGCCCTGTTCGGGCCGTAGAGCTTTGAAACATGCTCCACACGTATTATGGTCTCATTGCTTCCCATTGAGCTTCCCCTCCTTTGCGGCGGAGCGTCCGCCGCGCGTGCCCGCCTCCTGCGTCAGACGGTCAAGAATAACGGCAAGTATGACGACACTGCTGCCTGCGAGCAGTCCGCGGCCTATCTCGACGCGGTTAACCGCGTTGAGCACCTCCATACCGAGGCCGCGCACTCCTATCATCGAGGTGGTTACCACCATCGCCATAGCCATCATCAGCGTCTGATTGACGCCCGTCATTATCGTCGGCAGAGCCTGAGGTATCTGCACCTTTGCAAGGGCCTGCCAGCGGGTCGAGCCGAAGGCCTTCGCCGCCTCGACCACCTCCTTATCCACCTGGCGTATGCCGAGGCTCGTCAGGCGTATCACCGGCACGACGGCGTATATAACCGTCGCTATCACGCCCGAGGCGCTGCCCGTGCCAAACAGCAGCAGCGCGGGGATAAGATATACGAAGACCGGCATGGTCTGCATCGTGTCAAGTATCGGTCGAATAATGCTGTTCGCCCTCTCCGAGCCCGATATGAGTATTCCGATCGGTATGCCGATGACAAGGGCTATCATAACGCTCGCTATCACGACCGACAGGGTTATGAGCATCATCTCCCACAGGCCGATGGCCCCGATAAGAAATATCAGCGCCCCGTAGAAAAGGCCGTGGCGCAGGCTCTTTTTTACCCGCCAGCCGAGCAGCACAACGAGCAGTATCATAAAGGGCCACGGTATCAGCTTCATAAAGGACAGCAGCAAACCCACAAGGCCGCCCAGCGCCCCCCTTATCGCGTCGAGCACCGGCTCGGCGCTTACGGCAAACGAGCGCACGGCCGTATCTATCGCCGTCGTATCGATGCGCAGCAGGTTGGGAAATTCAAAGAGATAATTCATGGAGCACCACCCGTATCAGAATCATTTTGACAGAGCCGCGGCAAATCTTTCGGCCTGCTCGTCGGTCAGCCACTGCCCGATGAGCTCGGTGTGCGAATCGGTCAGCAGCCAGTAGGCCGCCTCCTTATAGGTCGCCTTCTCGTCGTTCATATATGCGAGGGCCTCGCTTATTATGGCCGACGGCATCTTGAATCTGGAAAGAAATTCACAGAATTCGGGGTTCGACGCCGCAAATTCGTTGCTCGCGGCCACAGTCACCGTCACCGCCGGACAGGCGCCGTAGCCCTCCTGGAAACCGTCGGGGTCGTAGGGATCGTCCTCGAGCAGCACGAAATCGTATTTGCCCAGCAGCCATGTCGGCTCCCAGTAGTAAGCGACAATAGGCTCCCTCTTGTCCCACGCCGATATCATCGCGGTGCTGAGGACTGCGTCGCTTCCGCTCTCAAGATAGTTGTAGAAGCGGTCGAGGCCGTAATTTTTCACCTTTTTTTCCATTATGGCGGTTATCGCCCAGCCGGTCACGCCGCCGTAGATTATGCCCTTTGACGAATCCTCCGGGTCGGGGAACAGCTCGGGGTATCTCACAAGGTCGTGTACCGTTTTTAGGTCGGGGTACTCGTCGGCGAGATATCGCGGTATATACAGGCCCTGGTAGTTGTCGTTGAAGTTGACTCCCAGCTCCGCCAGCTTGCCCGCGTCCCTGTCGGGCTTATAGGAGGGAATATTGTCCGTCCACTCCTCCATGCAAACGTCGACCTCGCCCTTTATCAGCGCCTCGTGCGACACGGGGGTCGTGCCGGGGGTCTCCTGCCAGGTGTAGCCGAATACGTTTTCGGCCACCATACCGGCCAGCGCGTTGTTCAGCTTTATCGAATCCCAGCCGACGTCGGCGAAGGTCACGATGGTCTTCTCCCCTCCCGAGCTTCCGCCCCCGCCGCTGCACGCCGTAAGGGAGAGCAGCATGACGGCACACAGCAGCCACACGATAATTTTTCTTTTTTTCATATTATTCCTCCTTGATCCGACACGCCGGCCGCCGCAGATGGGCGTCAGCCCCGCGGAATATGCGGCGCGTCCGTGCTTTCGCTTATATTTTACTGTGTCACCTGTGCCGCAATGCCCGCGCCGGCCTTTTCGCCTGCGCCGCAGCCCTGCGTCCGTGGGACCGTCCCCCGTTTTTATCCGGCCCCCCTCAATTGAACTTTAACCCGAAAAAGTGACAATTCATTATAGCATTTGAAGTTGTCATTTGTCAAGCAGGACTCCCGTCTGCCTCAAAAGCGCCGTTTTTCGCTGTATAACGGAATTTTCCAAGCATATCGGGGCTTTTCAAAATTCCTGCGGCGTGCTATACTTTTAATTGAAAAAGCGGTGAAACGCCTGTATACCGCGCTTTGCCGCCGCAAAAAATTTTTTTATTATTTTTTAAGGAGCCTGTGCCATGGACGCATTGGAGCTTTTACTCTCCCGCAGAAGCACCCGCAGCTATACCGAAGAGCCGGTCGACCCCGCTGAGCTCGGCCGGATAATCGACGCGGGCCGCCACGCCCCGAGCGGCGGCAACAACCAGACCACCCGCTTTTTCGTCATCAGGGATGCCGCCCTGCTCTCCCGCCTTCAAAAGGTCATAAAGCAGGAGCTGGCCAAGCTGGAGCCGACGGAGGACATGTATCCCTCCCTCGCCAAGGCCGTGAGGGCCTCAAAGGGCGAAAAATACATCTTCAATTATAACGCCCCCGTACTCATCGTCACAGCAAACAAAATCAACTACCCCAACAACATAGCCGACTGCGCCTGCGCCTTAGAAAATATGATGATTATGGCAAACGCCCTTGATCTTGGCAGCTGCTATCTGAACCATCTGCGTCTTATCAACGAAAACGAGGTCATCATCTCCCTCTTCAGGGAGCTCGGCATGGCCGACGACGAGCGCATCTACGGCTCTGTGTGCATAGGCCATCCCGCAACGCCCGACGGCCTGCCTGTACGCGAGCCCCTCCCCCGTACAGGCAACCCCGTTGTCATGCTCTGACCCCTCGCTCAACGACAAAGCAAAGGCCCCCGCGGGAATATTTCCCGCGGGGGCCCTTTTCTTCGTTCACTCCGTCGTTATCTCGCCCGGCCATGTGTTTATCCCGCCGAACTCGTATACGTTGACATATCCCATTTCGGCCAGCTTTTCGGCCGCCTGTCTGCTGCGGTTGCCGCTTCGGCAGTAGACGAGTATTACCTGCTCCTTATCGGGAAGCCCGGCGATATCGCCGCCGTCTATGCTCTCGTTGGGAAGGAGCACCGCCCCGGGGATATGCCCCTGGGCGAACTCATCCTCACGGCGCACGTCAAGGATTATACAGTCCTTCGTGCTCTCCATCATTTCCAGCGCCTCCCGCTGTGATATCTGTGTGTACCCCGGCAAGGCGGAAGACGACGGCCCGCCGCCGGCGCAGCCCGAAAGCAGGCAGACGCAGACAAGCGTCACAATAAGAATATACGGTATTCTCCTCATAAAAGCACCTCACAAGGGCATTGCGGTCAGCCCTCTGCCCGCAGCTTTGCAAAATTCGCCATCAGCTTTTTCGTGCCCACCCGGTCGAAGGCCACCTCTATCAGCGTGTCCCCGCCGACGCTGCGGGACGAAATCACCATTCCTCCGCCGAACACGGGATGCACCACCCTCTGGCCGACCGAGAAGCTCTCGGTCCTCCCGCCGGCAGACCGTCCGGAGAACATCGAGCCGCCGTGTGAAAAGCCGGCGAAGCTCTCTTTTTTTACGCTCTTTACGATATATTCGTCGTGCTTCTCCTGCGTCGGCGACAGGTCCTCGGTGTATTTTTTCGGTATGTCGCGCACAAAGCGGGAGGGCGGATTGCTCACCACCCTGCCGTACATCATGCGGCTCTCGGCCCTTGTTATATACAGCCTGCGCTTTGCCCGCGTTATGGCGACGTAGCACAGCCTGCGCTCCTCCTCTATGCCGTTGGGCGAATCAGCCGACATCGAGGAGGGAAATATATTCTCCTCCATGCCGTATATGAACACCACCGGAAACTCCAGCCCCTTTGCGCTGTGCACCGTCATAAGGGATACGGCGTCGGCGCTCGGGTCGTGGCTGTCAATATCGGAAAGGAGGGATATCTCCTCGAGGAAGTCGTCAAGGTTGGGGCTCCTGCCGTCCTCCCTCGCCGTCTTTTCATATTCGAGGGCGTTGGATACGAGCTCCATCAGATTGTCCAGCCTGCCGCGGCTTTCGATACTGTTTTCGGCGTTGAGAGCTGATATGTATCCGCTTCTTTCGAGCACGAGCTCGATGAAGCTATTGAGGGGCAGCTCGTCCTTTTTGGCGCGCAGCCCTGCTATCATGTCATAAAAGTCGGTCAGCCTGCCCGCCGCCCTCGATAGAGGCTCTATGGAATTGGATATCGCGCACACATCAAGCATGGATTTTTGCAGGCTGTTGCCCAGCGCCTCGAGCATGTCGACCGTCGCCGCGCCTATGCCCCGCTTGGGCTCGTTTATTATCCTCTTGAGGCGCAGGTCGTCGCTCGGGTTGGCTATAAGGCAGAGGTATGCAAGAGCGTCCTTTATCTCCCTGCGGTCGTAGAAGCGCACGCCGCCTATTATCCTGTGCGGCAGCCCGCGCCGTGAAAACTCCCTCTCGAGCAGGGCCGACTGTGAGTTCATACGGTACAGCACCGCATAGTCGCTGAATTTTCTCTCCTCCGTGCGCACCCCCTCGAAGACGGTGTCGGCGATGAAGGCCGCCTCCTGCCTGTCGTCGAAGGCGTCGTACAGGGCCACCCTTTCGCCGTCGGTGTTGGCCGTCCAGAGGGTCTTGCCCTTCCTGTCCCTGTTTTTTTCTATAACGCAGTTGGCGGCGTCGAGTATGTGCCCCGTCGAGCGGTAATTCTGCTCGAGGCGAATGACGGCGCTGTTTTTGAACTGCTTTTCGAATGAGAGTATATTCTCTATCGTCGCCCCACGGAAGGCGTAGATGCTCTGGTCGTCGTCGCCGACGACGCAGATGTTCCCGTACCCGCCCGACAGCAGGCTGACAAGCACGTATTGTGCGTGGTTTGTGTCCTGATACTCGTCCACCATGACGTATTTGAAGCGCCGCTGATATTTTTCGAGCACGTCGGGATAATCCTGCAGCAGGCGCACCGTCTGCATTATTATATCGTCGAAGTCGAGGGCGTTGGCGTGCACCAGCGCCGCCTGATATTCGGCGTAAAGCTCCCCTATGACCTTCATTCGGTAATCGGCTTCGGAGTAGAGGGAAGCGAACCGTTCGGGGTCCTCGAGGGCGTTTTTAGCCCGACTGATGGCGTTCGCCACATTTTTCGGGGGAAAGCGCTGCTCATCGACGTTCCTTGCCTTCATTATGTCCTTCAAAACGCGCTGCGAATCGCTCGCGTCGTATATCGTAAAGGCGCTGTCCCGCCCGAGACGGGATATGTCGCGCCGCAGTATCCTCACGCACATCGAATGGAAGGTCCCCGCCCACACCTCCTGCCCCTCGCTGTCGCCGAGGGCGGCGCACAGGCGCTCTTTGAGCTCGCCCGCCGCCTTGTTTGTGAAGGTTATGGCAAGGATGTTCCACGGGGCCGTCCTGTCTGCCGAGCAGAGCTCCCTTGCGCGGGCGATATCCTCCTGCGGCGGGTCGGGGTCCTTTATGTATTCCCTTAAAAAAAGCTCGTCGTCGGCGTCAAAGTCGGGCGGCGCCTGCGAAGAATAGGTCCCGCCGTAGCGTATCAGCCCGACTATGCGGTTTATCAGCACCGTCGTCTTGCCGCTGCCCGCCCCGGCCAGCACGAGCACGGGGCCCTGCGTCGTAAGCACGGCCTTTTTCTGCATGTCGTTCATGTGGGCAAAGTCCTTCTCTATAACGGCGCGCCTGAGCGCCAGTGCGTCGGTCATGTGAGTTTCTCCGTTTTCTGTAAGGTTATTGAAAAAATAACGGTCGGGCGCAGCTGCGTCCAACCGTTATTTTACCCTATCGCCCGTCCGATTTCAATAGCGCGCCGCGCGAAGGGCCGCTTCCCGTGACCTGTATCGCCGCGCCGAGTATCACGAGGGCTATGCCGACTATCTGCATGGGATAGATGTTGTCGCCCGCGACTATCACCCCGACAAGGGATGCGACCACAAGCTCTATCGTCGCAATAACGCTCGCCCTGCCCCCCTCGACCCCCATGCCGAGGCCCTTGATGTAGAAGAAACAGGGCAGCACGCTCCCCACCACGGCGATCGCAACGTACCCCGCCACAAGCTCGACGCTCCCCATGGGTATCGTCCATACGGGGCGGATAACGCACAGCACAAGCGCGCCGAATATGGTCGGCAGAAAGGTATTGGCCCGCTGCGAATAGCGCTCGAGGCCGTACCTGCCGAATATCGTCAGCGTCGAGTAGCACAGCCCCGCGGCGAGGCCGAAGGCTATCCCGAGCGGATTCATATTGGACCCGACGCCCGAAACGCCGCACACCAGCACCGCCCCGCCGAAGGTAAGCACGAGGGATACGAGCTTTGACGCCGTTATCTTCTCGCCGTAGATTATCCGCGAGAATATTATCACAAAGGCCGGCGCGGTGTAGAGCAGCACCGCCGCCATAGCGATAGACACCATGTCTATCGCCCTGTGATAGAAGTAGTACATACCCGTCACGGCCGTCAGCCCGTAGCAGAGAAAAAACGGGATATCCTTTCCCTTTATGCCCTTGAAATCGCCGTTTTTGACCCCTATCACAGCATATATCGCCGCCGCTGTCAGCGCCCGCATGGTCGACGCCGCCACCGGGTCCGAACCGTGGCTGTACAAAAACCGCCCTATCGTGGGGAAGCACCCCCACAGCACGGCCGCGGCGACTATGAAAAACACGCCCCTGTTCATCTCTCGCTGTCCTCTCAAAAAATGCAGTGTCTCAAAGAAGCGGCATCCGCCGAAAACGGATGCCGCTTCGCCTGTGTGCTGCTCAGCTCTTGGAAATCGCTCCGAACTTGCAGTTGTCCATACATGTTCCGCACTTGATGCACTTGTCGACGTCGATTACATGCGGCTGCTTTACCGTGCCGGTTATGGCGTCGGCGGGGCAGCTGCGGGCGCACATGGTGCAGCCTCTGCACTTTTCGGGGTCGATGTGGAAGGTCAGCAGGTTCTTGCACACCCCTGCGGGACATCTCTTCTCCTTAACATGCGCCTCATACTCGCTCCTGAAATACTGAAGGGTGGACAGGACGGGGTTGGGGGCCGTCTGACCGAGGCCGCAAAGAGAATTCTCCTTGATGTAATGACACAGCTTCTCGAGCTTGTCGATATCCTCCATCGTGCCCTTGCCGTCGGTTATCTTCGTCAGTATGTCGTGCATACGGCGCGTGCCTATCCTGCAGGGGGTACACTTGCCGCACGACTCGTCCACGGTGAATTCGAGGAAGAATTTGGCGATATCCACCATGCAGTTGTCCTCGTCCATTACTATAAGCCCGCCCGAGCCCATTATGGAGCCGATGCTCGCGAGATTCTCATAGTCCATGGGGGTGTCTATCAGCTCTGCGGGGATGCAGCCGCCGGAGGGTCCGCCGGTCTGCGCCGCCTTGAACTTCTTGCCGTTGGGACATCCGCCGCCTATCTCCTCAATTACCTCGCGCAGGGTGGTGCCCATAGGCACCTCCACAAGGCCGGTGTTGGTTATCTTGCCGCCCAGGGCGAATACCTTTGTGCCCTTGGACTTCTCGGTGCCCATCGAAGCGAACCAGTCGGCCCCCTTGTTGATTATCTGGGCCACGTTGCCGTAGGTCTCAACGTTGTTGAGTATGGTGGGCTTACCGAAAAGGCCCTTGTTCGCAGGGAAGGGAGGACGGGGCCTCGGCTCGCCGCGATGGCCCTCGATGGAGGTCATAAGGGCGGTCTCCTCGCCGCAGACGAAGGCGCCCGCGCCGAGACGTATATGGAGGTCGAAGCAAAAATCGGTGCCGAATATGTTTTTGCCCAGCAGACCCGCCTCCTCGGCCTGCTTTATCGCAATCGTCAGCCTCTTTACCGCGATCGGATACTCCGCGCGGATATATATGTAGCCCTCGTCCGCGCCTATGGCGTAGGCCGCTATCGCCATCGCCTCGATGACAGCGTGGGGGTCGCCCTCGAGCAGCGAGCGGTCCATGAACGCGCCGGGGTCGCCCTCGTCGGCGTTGCAGCAGACATATTTCTTGTCGCCTGCGGCGTCGCGGGCGAACTGCCATTTAAGGCCCGTCGGGAAGCCTGCGCCGCCGCGGCCGCGCAGACCGGAGGCCTTTATGACGTCTATGACCTCCTGCGGGGTCATGGAGGTCAGCGCCTTGGCAAGGGCCTGATAGCCGTCAAAGCCAATGTACTCGTTTATATCCTCGGGATTTATTACGCCGCAGTTGTGCAGCGCCACACGGTGCTGCTTTTTATAGAAATTGGTGTCGTTGAGGGACTTGATGCCCTCCGGCGTCTTGGTCTCCTCATAGAGCAGGCGGTCGACGATACGCCCCTTGAGCAGATGCTCCGATACTATCTCGGGCACGTCCTCCACCTTTACGTGGGAGTAGAACGACCCCTCGGGGTAGACTATCACTATCGGACCGAGGGCGCACAGGCCGAAGCAGCCGGTCATAACTACGCCGACTTCCTTCTCAAGACCCTGCTTTTTTATCTCCTCGCGCATGGCCTTTATTATCTCGGGGCTCTTTGAGGATGTGCAGCCGGTGCCGCCGCAGACGAGGACCTGTTGTCTGTAAACTGACATTTTGTTTTCTCCTCTCTTATTTCTCGGCGGAGCCGATGGTGTATTTTTCAACCACCCTGCCGTGGCGCAGGTGCTCTTCTATTACCTCAATGGCCTTTTCGGGATTCATGTGCACATAAACGGCGTCCTTTCCGCCGGGCATACGCACCTCGGCCATAGGCTCGAGCTCGCATTTGCCCATGCAGCCGACCTGGCTTACCATAACAAAGTGCATGTCGCGCTTTGCCAGCTCGTCGACGAAGGTGTTGAGCACGTCGCGGGCGCCTGCCGCGATGCCGCACGTCCCCATGCCGACGATAACGCGCACGGTGTTGGGGTCCCTGTTTTCCAAACGCAGGCTCGTGATGCTCTGCATTTTTTCTTTTATTGCGTTGAGCTCCTCTACGGATTTCATAAGCTTGCACCTCCATATAATGAATCGATGTTTTTCCTGATACAAACGGCCGCGCGCGCCAATACGGCAGGCGTGCGCTCCTCCCCCCTCTGCGGGATGGAAAAGACGAATCCTCTTTGTCCGAAAGAGTGGCTGTAATATATATCGACGTCCCTGCCCGCGCACAGCAGGGCCTCGATCGTCCCTCCCATATCTCCGAGCGGAGGGCGATTTATCGACGAGCGGACAAAAACCGCCTCGACCGCGGTTCCGGCGCCCTTTTGCGAAAAGACGCGAAAGCTGCCGCCGGTGAGGAGCGCATCCATTCTGAACAGCGCAAGACCCATACCCACCCTTTTTTCCGTTCCGGTGGTGTAAAACGGGTCGCCGGCGCGCGCCGCATCGCAGGGCGTCATCCCTGCGCCGTCGTCCCTGACGGCGACGGTCACGCTGTCGTCCTCCGGTCTGTCGGACACGGTCAGCTCTATCCTTTGCGCGCCGGCCCTGATTGAATTCAGGCCGGCCTCAAGAATGTCGAGCGAGAGCTCCTTCACGGCCTTATTCGTACTTGGCCAGTATATTGTCGAGCTCTTTTATGTTCAGCTTGCCGTAAACGTCGTCGTTTATCGTCATAACGGGTGCAAGCCCGCACGCGCCGATGCAGCGCTGCGCGTCAAGGGAGAACTTGCCGTCGTCCGAGCAGGTCCCCACCTTCATATTGAGCTTCTTCTCGAGAGCTTCGAGTATCTTGCCTGAATTCTTTACATAGCAGGCGGTCCCAAGACAGACAGATATACGGTATTTCCCCTTGGGATAGAGGGAAAACTGCGCATAAAAGGTCACAACGCCGTAAACCTCGGTCAGCGGCACGTTCAGCCCCTCGGCAATGACCTTCTGCACCTCAAGGGGCACATAGCCGTAAATGTCCTGCGCCTCCTGAAGCACGGGCATAAGGGCGCCGGGCAGAGCCTTGTGCGCCTCGATAAAGTCGTTCAGACGCTTCGCCTGCTCTGGAGTTCCGTTGAAGGGAATCGCGGATTTTATGCTCATTTGCCTGCCTCCTCGCATTTTCTGTTTATGCTTCAAAGTCTTATAGAAAAAAGATACAGGTTGTCTTTTTACATAATAACAAAAAAGAAACGACTTTGCTACTGATTTAACAATTTTTTTGTGAAAGATTTAATTTTTTATATTTTCGACAATTTATCGGCCTGCACGGGCTGTTTTCTGCACTATTTCGACAAATCACAGGTCTTCTTCGGCAAGCGCGCCGCCGATCCTGATGGCGAGGGCGTATTCATCAAGCCCGCAATAAAGCAGGCATACCCCCTCCCGGCGCGCCGCCTCCCTCTGCTCGGGCGACGGCATCCCCTCGCATATCACCAGCCCGGCGCAGCCCCTGTGGAGCGCCACGGCGACGGCGTTGACGTCGGTGTGCACCGTCAGCCATACGCTGCCCCTCGGGCAGCGCGCCATGACGTGGCTGAGCAGGTCGCCGCAGTAACAGCCCACGGCCTCCTTTTCGCCGCTTCCCTCGGCTATGGTAATCCCGGTCCTGCGTGCCAGCTCCGAAACGGTCATTTCAACTCCCCCTTTTACACAGATTTTACCACGGCTGCGCCGTCCGGCACAAGGAAGCAGTACCGCACTTTTATGCCTCTGTAAAAAAGTCCGCGATAAGAATTGTATATTTTGGATATTTTTGTTCGTTTTTATTGTTGATTTTAATCGTCCGTACCCCTACAATATTATTAGTTAAATTTTTACCGATTTCGGAATATCCCGATAAATACGGAGGGAAAGCTATGAACCGTGTAATCAACTTCTCGGCCGGACCCTCGGCCCTTCCCGAGCCGGTGCTCCGCCGTGCGGCAGACGAGATGCTCGACCACTGCGGCGACGGCATGTCGGTCATGGAGATGAGCCACCGCTCGCCCATGTACCAGCGTATAATCGACCGCGCCGAGGAGCTGCTGCGCGAAATTCTGTCCGTGCCGGACGACTATGCCGTGCTCTTCCTTCAGGGCGGCGCCTCCACCCAGTTCGCCATGATGCCCCTAAACCTCATGACGGGCAGCGGCAAAATGGACATCGTCCTCACCGGCATGTGGGCAAAGCGCGCCCGCGCCGAGGCCGAGAAATTCGGTCAGGTCAAGGTCGTGGCCTCCAGCGAGGACCGGACCTTCTCCTACATACCCGCCCTCGACAAAAAGGATTTCACCCCCGACGCGGATTATTTCCACATCTGCTACAACAACACCATCTACGGCACGAGATTCAGCACCCTGCCCGATACCGGCAGCGTGCCTCTGGTCGCCGACATGAGCTCGTCCATCCTCTCGGAGAAAATCGACGTCTCCCGCTACGGCGCGATATTCGCCGGCGCGCAGAAAAATATGGGCCCCGCGGGCCTCAACGTCACCATAATCAGGCGCGACCTTATCCACGAGCCGCAGGAGCGCACCCCCACCATGCTCCGCTTCGACACGCATGAGAAAAACGGCTCGATGTACAACACCCCTCCCACCTACGCGATATATATCTGCATGCTCGTCCTCGAGTGGCTCAAAAGCATCGGCGGCATATCGGTCATGGAGGAAATAAATAAGCAAAAGGCCTCCATTCTCTATTCCTTCCTCGATTCGTCCGATATGTTCCATGCAACCGTATCGGGCGACGACCGCTCGATGATGAACATACCCTTCGTCACCGGCCGCCCCGAGCTCGATAAGGAGTTCGTGGCCCAGGCCGAAAAGGCCGGCCTCGTCAACCTCAAGGGCCACCGCTCGGTCGGCGGAATGCGCGCCTCCATCTACAACGCCGTCACCGTTGACAATGTACGCACCCTCGTCTCCTTCATGGAGGATTTTGAGAAAAATAATCGTTAAAGGCGGAACACCGACATGTACAACATAAAGCTGCTCAACAAGATATCCCACGCCGGTCTCGGCGAGTTTGACCGCAGCCGCTACCGCATCGGCGAGGACGTCGAAAAGCCCGACGCCATCCTCGTCCGCTCGGCCGACATGCACGATATGGACATACCCGACAGCGTCTGGGCCATAGCCCGCGCCGGCGCCGGGGTCAACAACATACCCATCGACCGCTGCTCGGAGCGCGGCATTGTCGTCTTCAATACACCGGGCGCCAACGCCAACGCCGTAAAGGAGATGGTCATAGCCGGCCTTCTGCTCTCGTCGCGCAAAATCGTCGAATCCATCGAATGGGTAAAGACCCTCGACGGCAGCGGCGACAAGATACCCGAGCTGGTCGAAAAGGGCAAAAGCTCCTTCGTCGGCCCCGAGATAGACGGCAAAAAGCTCGGCGTCATCGGCCTCGGCGCGATAGGGGTGCAGGTCGCCAACACCGCCCATTCGCTGGGCATGGAGGTCCTCGGCTACGACCCCTACATATCCATCGACGCGGCGTGGGGCCTGTCCCGCGCGGTAAAAAAGGCGACCTCGCTCCAGACCCTCTATTCCGAGTGCGATTATCTGACCATTCACGTCCCCGTGACGCCCGAAACAAGGGAGATGCTCTCGGCCGAGAGCTTCGCCGTCATGAAGCGGGGCATGCGCATACTCAACTTCGCCCGCGCCGACCTCGTCAACATCGACGACCTCGAGAGCGCAATCAACAGCGGCGTCGTAGCAAAATACGTGACCGATTTCCCCAACGGGCGCAACCTCAACATGCCCAATACCATCGTCATACCCCACCTCGGCGCCTCCACCCCCGAGTCGGAGAACAACTGCGCCTCAATGGCGGCCCGAAGGATCATCGCCTTTCTCGAGAGCGGAATAATCAAAAATTCCATAAACTTCCCCAACATGGAGGAGCCCAAGTCCTGCAAGGTGCGTCTGTGCCTCTTCCACCGCAACGTGCCCACCATGCTCTCGCAGATATCGGCCTTCTTTGCCAACGCCAACATAAATATCGAGCACCTGATGAACAAATCCAAAAAGCAGTACGCCTGCACCTTCATCGACGTCGATCAGTTCGTCTCCGACGCGATAATGGACGGTCTCGGCAAGATAGACGGCATGATTGCCATGCGCCGCATCGGCTGAGCCGCAGCAAACGCATAAATACAAAAGCTCCGCATCGGCCGTACGGGTCCGTGCGGAGCTTTTTTCGGCTTTTCCGTTAATTTCCTTAATACAAACAGGTCGGCGCGCCGATAATAGGATTGAAAAGCTGCAAACGACGGGGGTATAAATCTTATGGGTGACAATTTTGTAAAAGGCGTTGTCGCCGGTATGGCGGCGGGCGCCGCCATAGCAATGGCAATACGGCCGCTCGAGCCGCGGCGGGCGCGGGCGATGAAAAGGGCCGTCGTCAAGGCGATACGCGCCTTCGGCGGTATCGTTGACGACATAAAGCCGTTCTGATTTTCGGGCCGAAAAAAGCGGAGGGGACCTTCCCCTCCGCTTTTTTAATCTTTTTTACCGTCCCTTACTTGAGCACGCCGACCACCTTGAGGTATTCGCCGGGGTTCTCAGAAACCTCCTTGAACATCCCGGGCAGCTCCTCGAAGGGAACGGCCTTTGTAAGTATCTTCTGTGCGGGCACCTTGCCGGAATTGATGAGCTCGATTGCCTCCTTGAACTCGAAGCTGCAGCCGTTGCGCGAGCCGCGTATCTGGAGCTCCTTGGTGGTTATCATGTCGGTCGGCAGGGTGGTCTCCTTCTTGGGCCAGCCGGTGTAGGCGATGCGGCCGGTGAAGGCGGAATAATAGAAGGTGTTGCGTATGGCGACATTCGCGCCCGACGCGTCCACGCAGCACTCGGCGCCCATGCCGTCGGTTATCCTCATGACCTCCTCGACGGGGTCAACCTCGGCGGAGTTTATGGTATATTTCACGCCGAAGCTCTTTGCCCTCTCGAGGCGCTCGGGCACAACGTCGATAAGTATCGGTATCGCGTCGTATGCGATGGCGGCGAGGGATACAAGCAGGCCGATGGTGCCGGCGCCCGATACCGCTATATGCTCGCCCGCCTTGAGCTGGCAGGAATGTATCGAATGAAGGCCGATTACAAGGGGCTCCACCATAGCTGCAAGCTCCCAGGTCATCTCATCGGGTATGCGGCTGAGCTGGTTTATCGGATGGCTGAAATACTCGCACATCGAGCCGGGCACCTGAACACCCAAGCAGGACAGGTGCGCACAGGTGTTGAAGCGCCCCTGACGGCAGGGATAGCACTCGCCGCAGTACATATACGGCTCGAGGACCACGCGGTCGCCCTTCTTGAAGCCGTACTCGTTGTTCTCATCTATCTCCCATATCTCGCCGCTGGTCTCATGGCCGACGGTGAGGGGATAATTCTTCGCCTTGTCGTTTATTCCGCGGAAGGTGGATATATCGCTTCCGCAGATACCGCAGGAATGGACCTTGATTATCGCGTTGCCGGGGGTGAGCACAGGCATCTGAACGTCGGCCAGAACGGCCTCGCCGGGCTGCTTAATCTGTACGGCTTTCATTTGAAAATCACCTCTGAAAAAGAATTTGTAATCCTGTTTTTATCGTAGCATTGCCGCCTTAAATGTTCAAGCCGAAAAACAATGTTTGTCGTTTTGCCGAAAACACGGACATTTTTTTGTGCAGCCTTGCTCTACTCGACCGTGACCGATTTTGCAAGGTTTCTGGGCTTGTCGACGTCGTAGCCCTTCTGCACGGTGATATAATAGGCCAGCATCTGCAGAGGTATCACGTTGAAGGACGGGGCGAAGAGGTCGAAGCTCTCGGGTATGGGGATAACATGGTCGGCCACCTCCTCTATCTCGCGGCTGCCCTCCTTGCACAGGGCGATTACAACGGCCCCGCGGGCCTTTACCTCCTTTATGTTGCTTATCATCTTCTCTACCAGCATATCCTGCGTCGCCACCGCGACGACGAGGGTCCCCTCCTCGATAAGGGATATCGTGCCGTGCTTGAGCTCGCCCGCGGCGTAGGCCTCGGAATGGATATACGATATCTCCTTCAGCTTGAGCGACCCCTCGAGGGCTACGGCGTAGTCAACACCGCGGCCGATAAAGAACACGTCCTTGGCGTTATAGAAGCGCGAGGCGAGATACTGCACGTTCTTTTTGAAGTTCAGCAGCGACTCGACCCCGCCCGGTATAGCCCGCAGGCCCTTTACGCAGGCGGCGTAGGTCTCGTCGTTTATCGTTCCGCGCACCTTGGCAAAGCGCGCCGCGATCAGATACATAAGGGAGAGCTGGGTCGAATAGGCCTTGGTGGTGGCAACGGCGATTTCGGGCCCCGCCCATGTGTAGAGCACGTCGTCCGACTCTCTCGCTATCGAGCTGCCCACGACGTTGACTATCGACAGCACCCGCACCTTCCTCTCCTTCGCCTCGCGCAGGGCGGCGAGGGTGTCGGCCGTCTCGCCCGACTGGCTGATGATGATACACAGGTCGTTCTCCTTCAGTATAGGGTCACGGTAGCGGAATTCCGACGCGAGGTCGGCCTCGACAGGTATACGGGCGAGCTTTTCGATTACGTACTTGCCCACCATGCCCACGTGCCACGCCGAGCCGCAGGCGATAATGTGTATGCGCCCGATATTGCGGATAAAATCGTCGTCTATCTTGAGCCCGTCGAATTTTATCTCACCGTCGTCGCTCAGGCGGGGCATTATGGTGTCGCGCAGGGCCTTGGGCTGCTCCATTATCTCCTTGAGCATGAAATACTCATAGCCGCCCTTTTCGGCCGCCGCCGTATCCCAGTCGACGGTGAATACCTCCTTTTTCACCTCCTCGAGGTCGGTGTTGCAGACGGTGACCGAGTCCTTCGTCAGACGGACTATCTCGTTGTCCTCGAGCAGGTAGTATTTTCTCGTGTGCTCGAGCACCGCCGGTATGTCGGAGGCGATGAAATTCTCCCCCTCGCCGAGGCCGACGATGAGCGGGCTGTCCTTGCGCACGGCGAGTATCTCGCCCGGGTTGTCGCTGCATATCACCCCTACCGCGTAGGAGCCGCGCACCTTCTCTATGACCTTTATCACCGTCTTTACAAGGTCGCCGTCATAATAATAGTCAAACAGGTGGGCAATGACCTCGGTGTCGGTCTGGGAGAGGAATTCGTACCCCTTTTCGGTGAGAAATTCCTTGAGCTTGATGTAGTTTTCGATTATTCCGTTGTGCACCACCGCGATACGCCCGCTCTTTGACATGTGCGGGTGTGAGTTTTCATCCGACGGCTCGCCGTGTGTCGCCCAGCGGGTGTGCCCTATGCCGCAACCCGACACTATCGGCCCCGCCTTTTTTATCTTCTCCTCGAGCACCGTCAGACGCCCCTTGGATTTTATGACCTCAATTCCGTCCTTCGTCAGGCAGGCGATGCCCGCCGAGTCGTAACCGCGGTATTCCAGCTTTTTTAGACCCTTTACAAGTATCGGCGACGCGTCTCTGTCGCCTATGTAACCGACTATTCCGCACATATATATCAAAGCTCCTTTAAAAACAAAATAAGCCTGCGCCGCTTTCACCCGTCCTCTGTTGCCCGGTCGCCCGCGGTCTTTAAGACGGCAGCTTCGCCCCATACGGCACGGGGCGGGAGGTATCCGCCGAAAACTTCGATAAGCCTCCTCCTCGTCAGCCGGTTTTGCCGGCTCCGGCGCTTAAAAAAACTCTTTCCTCCTTTCCTTATGAAGTAAATATCAAAAACGGAGACGGCGCCGTCAGTACTCCAGCGTCGTCTGCCCGTCTATGGCTCCGTCGGGGCAGGGGATGCCCAGATGCTCGTACGCCGCGCGGGTGACGATTCTCCCCCGCGGGGTCCTGTTGATAAAGCCGATCTGCAAAAGATAGGGCTCGTATACATCCTCTATGGTCACCATCTCCTCGCCGATTGCGGCGGCGAGCGTCTCGACTCCGACGGGGCGGCCCGAGAAGTTGTTTATCATGACCCCGAGCATCCTGCGGTCGGTCGCATCCAGCCCGAGCGAGTCTATCTGGAGCATATTGAGGGCGGCGTCGGCCACCTCGCTCGTTATAACGCCGTCGGCCCTGACCTGGGCGTAGTCGCGCACGCGCTTGAGCAGCCTGTTTGCGATTCTCGGCGTGCCGCGCGAGCGGCGTGCGATCTCCATCGCCCCCTCCGTTTCGACCCTGATGTCGAGTATCTCGGCGCTGCGGCGCACAATCCTGAGCAGCTCCTCCTTTGTATAAAGCTCGAGCCTCTCGAGCACGCCGAAGCGGTCGCGCAGCGGCGCCGTCAGCTGACCCGAGCGGGTGGTGGCGCCTATAAGGGTGAACTTCTGCAAGTCGAGACGTATCGAGCGGGCGGACGGCCCCTTTCCTATGATTATATCGAGGGCATAGTCCTCCATCGCGGGGTAGAGTATCTCCTCGACGCTGCGCGAGAGCCTGTGTATCTCGTCGATAAATAATATGTCGTGCGGGGCGAGATTAGTCAAAAGGGCTGCAAGGTCGCCCGGCTTTTCTATCGCGGGGCCCGACGTCACGCGCAGGTTCACCCCCATCTCGTTGGCTATGACTCCGGCCAGCGTGGTCTTGCCGAGCCCGGGAGGGCCGTAGAGCAGCACGTGGTCGAGGGGCTCGCCGCGGCCCTTGGCCGCCTCGATGAATACCGAAAGATTCTCCTTTACCTTCTGCTGGCCTATGTATTCGCTGAGATAACGCGGCCGCAGGCTGCCGTCGAACTCCTCGTCTCCCGCCTGCATGGCCGTCGTGATTATTCTTTCATCCTCCATAGCTTACACCTGCCTCATGAGCTGCTTTAAAGCCTCTTTTACCATCTGCTCGAGGGGAAGCCCCCTGTCCACGCGGGACAGGGCCATGTCGGCCTCACGGCGCGAGTAGCCGAGCACCATAAGGGCGTTCGCCGCCTCCGAGGCCGCGTCTCCTCCGCCCGTCTCGTCGAAATACTCCGCCCCGTCCATATCCTTCGCCGTGCCCTTGAGCTTGTCCTTGAGCTCGAGGATTATCCTCTGCGCGAGGCGGCTGCCCACGCCCGACGCCTTTGTCAGCGCCTTGGCGTCGCCGGTGACTATGCTCATCGCGAGCCGCTCGTTCGACATTTCGGACAGTATAGACAGCGCCACCTTCGGCCCCACGCCCGACACGGCGAGCAGCATGCGAAAGCAGGACAGCTCCTGCTCGCTCACAAAGCCGTACAGGTCGAGGGCGTCCTCCCTGACGCTGAGATAGGTATACATCGTGGCCTTAGCGCCGACGGGGGGCAGCGCCTTTACCGACGTCGTCGACGTGTTTATCAGAAAGCCGACCCCTCCGCAGTCTATCACGGCGCGGTTCGGCTCGGAGCCCGCAACCGTGCCCGTTATATGATGGAACATCGTTCTTCCTCCCGCTATTTATTGAAGAAGGCCCCTATTCCCGAGCCGGATGAGTGGGCGTGGCATATCGCGGCCGCAAGGGCGTCGGCCGTGTCGTCGGGCTTGGGTACGGCCTTGAGGTTGAGGATAGCCTTTGTCATCTGCTGGACCTGCGTCTTGTCGGCCCTGCCGTAGCCCACCACCGCCTGCTTTATCTGTAGGGGGGTGTATTCGAACACCGGAAGGCCCCTCTGCGCCGCGCCGAGCAGTATCACCCCACGCCCGTGACCGACCGCGATGCCCGTCGTTACGTTGGTGTTGAAAAACAGCTCCTCGACCGATACGCAGTCGGGCTTATAGGTGTCGACAAGGGCAAGCAGGTCGTTGTATATCTGCAAAAGGCGCGTCGGCAGCGGCGTGTGGGCGGGCGTGGTTATGGCCCCGTAGGCTATGGTGGTAAAGTGGTTGCCCTCGTATTCGACGACGCCGTAGCCTATCGTCGCAATGCCGGGGTCCACGCCGAGTATTATCATCGCGAGCCTCCCGATTTTTGTATACTTACCCATTGTTATTATGATTTTAGCACATTTCGCCCCGCCGCACAACACAAAACGGCTCCCCAAACAAAAAGAGCGGGAAATATCCCGCCCTTTTTTGTCCGCTTCAACGCCAATCCTTTTATCAGCCGGGAGGCCATGACAACAGCCGCCCGCCCAGCACGTGGAAGTGCAGATGGTGCACCGTCTGACCCGCCGCGTCGCCCACGTTGGATACCACTCGGTAGCCCTCCTTATCGAGGCCGAGCTGCGCGGTCAGCTTCGCTATGACGTTCATTATATGCCCCACCGTCATCTCCCGGTCGGCGCTCGTTACGTCGCTGACCGATTTTATGTGCGCCTTGGGTATAACGAGGAAGTGAGTCGGCGCCTTGGGGTCTATGTCGTAAAAGGCTACGCACTTCTCGTCCTCATAGAGCTTCTTAGAGGGTATCTCGCCCGAAACTATTGAACAAAAAAGGCAGTCCATTTATTTTTCCTCCTCTCATTTTTTCATAAACGCCGTCTTCACGGCTTTTACTTTCAGCCTCTGCCGCACGGTTATTTGAGCATGGATGCGACTATTCCCTCGGCCGCTTCAAGGGCCTGCGGGAGCCTGTCGGCCTGCTTTGCGCCGGCCATTGCGATATCGGGGCGTCCTCCGCCTCCGCCTCCGCAGAGCTTCGCCGTCTCGCGCACGATATTGCCCGCATGGGCGCCCGCCGCCCTCGCGTCGCTGCCGCAGGCGCAGAGGATGTTGAGCTTGCCGTCGTTTTCTATCGCAAGTATTGCCACCGTGCTCTTCTCGCTTGCTGCTATCCGCTCGCCCATCTGGCGCAGCATGTCGGCGTCGATGCCGGCGCCGAGCTTTGCCGTCACGAGGCTGACGGGGCCGACCTTCCTGCCCGAAGCCAATATCGAATCGAGCTCATAGCCCGCGATACGCGCGTTGAGCTTCTCTATCTGGCGGCCGCGCTCCTTGAGCTCGGCGTTTATCTGCTCGGCGCGGCGCAGCATATCGGCGGGGGTGGTGTGCAGCGTCTCGCAGACGGCGTCCAGCTTTTCCTGCATCTGCTCGCTCTCGCCGAGCACATTGAGACCGGTCACCGCCTCGATGCGGCGCACTCCCGCCGCTATCGACGACTCGGATACTATGCGCAGCGAACCCGCCTTGGCGGTATTGTCGAGATGGGTGCCGCCGCACAGCTCGGTCGAGTAGTCCCCCATGCGCACAACGCGCACAACATCGCCGTATTTTTCACCGAACAGGGCCATAGCGCCGGTCTGCCTCGCCTCCTCAATACCCATGAGCTGTGTGTTGACCTCATAGCCCTCCAAAATCGCGGTGTTTACAAGCTCCTCGACCTTCTTTATCTCCTCTTTGGTCATGGGTGCGAAATGTGTGAAGTCAAAGCGCAGACGGTCGGGAGTAACAAGCGAGCCCGCCTGCTGAACATGGGTGCCCAGCACGGTGCGCAGGGCCTTTTGCAGCAGATGTGTCGACGAATGGGCGCGGGCAATCGACGCCCGGCGGGCCCTGTCGACCTCGGCCGAAACCGCGTCTCCCGTCCTTATCTCGCCCGATACGGCGCCGATGTGCATGAATACGCCGTATTCGTTCTTCTTGGTGTCGAGCACCTTGACAGAGCCGTTCGGGCCGGTGATGACGCCGGTGTCGCCCACCTGGCCGCCCCCCTCGCCGTAGAAGGGGGTACGGTCGAGCACGATGAGGGCGTTCTCCCCGTCGCGAACGGCGTCGACTATGTCGCCGTCCCGCACGAGGGCGAGCACCTTCGAGTCGGCCTTCAGGCCCTCGTAGCCGAGGAACTCGGTCGCGGGGAAGGCCGAAAGGTCTATCTCGCTGTTGTCGCTCCAGCCGAGGTCGAGGCCCTCTCTCGCCGCCCTCGACTTGTTCTTCTGCTCGGTCATAAGCCTGTTGAAGCCCTCGACGCTGACGCTCAGGCCGTTCTCGGAAAGTATCTCCACCGTAAGGTCGAGGGGGAAGCCGTAGGTGTCGTGCAGGCGGAAGGCGTCCTCTGCGGGCAGCTCCTTTTCGCCCTTTTCCTTCACGGCGGCGATATAGCCCTCCAACTTGCTCAGGCCGCTGTCAATCGTCGCTGCGAACTTCTCCTCCTCTATCTTTATGACCTTCTTTATATAATCGCGCTTCTCCTCCAGCTCGGGATAGGCCGAGCAGCTCTCCTTTATCACGGTGTCGCATACATCATAGAGGAAATTCTCCTTTATGCCCAGCAGACGGCCGTGACGCGCGGCGCGGCGCAGCAGGCGGCGAAGGACGTAGCCGCGCCCCTCGTTGGAGGGAAGTATCCCGTCGGATACCATAAAGGTGGTCGAGCGGATATGGTCGGTTATGACGCGCAGCGATACGTCGGTCTCGGGGTCCTGCTTATACTCTACGCCGGCTATTTTTATAATGTGGCGCATGATGTTGCGCACCGTGTCCACCTCAAAGAGGTTGTCGACGCCCTGCGAGATGCAGGCGAGGCGCTCGAGCCCCATGCCGGTGTCGATGTTCGGGTGGGCGAGGCGCTCATAGTGACCCTCGCCGTCCCCGTCGAACTGGGTGAATACCAGGTTCCAGAATTCGACGTAGCGGTCGCACTCGCAGCCGACCGAGCAGTCGGGCCGTCCGCAGCCGTGCTCGGGCCCGCGGTCGTAGTACAGCTCGGAGCAGGGGCCGCAGGGGCCGGAGCCTATCTCCCAGAAGTTGTCCTCCTTGCCCATGTATACTATGTGGGAGGGGTCAACGCCGGTCTTTTTTATCCAGATATCCCTCGCCTCGTCGTCGTCCTCGTAGACGGTTATCCAGATTTTCTCCGGCTCCATCTTCATGACCTCGGTGCAGAACTCCCACGCCCAGGGGATTATCTCCTCCTTGAAATAGTCGCCGAAGGAGAAGTTGCCCAGCATCTCGAAGAAGGTTCCGTGGCGCGCGGTCTTGCCGACCCTCTCGATGTCGGGGGTCCTTATGCACTTCTGGCAGGTGGTGACCCTTTTTCTCGGCGGCACCTTCTCGCCCGTGAAATAGGGCTTGAGGGGCGCCATGCCCGAGTTTATCAGCAGCAGCGAGTTGTCGTTCTGCGGCAGCAGGGGAAAGCTCTTGAGACGCAGATGCCCCTTGCTCTCAAAGAAGGACAAAAACCGCTCCCTTATCTCGTTAAGTCCAAGTTTTTCCATTTGTTTTCACACATCCCTTTATCTGATTTTTTAAATCCCGTCAAAAAAGCCCTTCATCCCGCCAAAAGGGACGAAGGGCAAAGCCTGCTCCGTGTTACCACCCAACTTGCGCGTAAAATACGCGCCGCTCGAGGCCCTTAACGCGGGCAGGACGCGGCGTGATTGGCGCCGGAGCGAAAGAGCGGCCCGCCGCCGCGCGTCACGGGGCTTTTCACCTGCCGCCCCTCTCTTAAAGTGCCCGCGCCTCGGCTTATCTCTTTCATAGCCGTAATAATTTTCTGTTTTGACCTGAATACAATAGATTATAATGACAAGCCCCGCCGGTGTCAAGCCCCGCTGGGCATTTTCATCGTCATGCGGGGTCTGTACGACTCCGTTCAGTCTTCCCTCCGCTTTCTTACCATCATGCCCGGCTCGGGTGCGGCCGGCAGGCGCATTTTCAGCTTCATCTCGGGATGCGGGGCCGCGTCTATCGGCTCCCCCTCGCCGTCGAACAACTCGTCGGCTCTGAATTGCGCCGAGCCGCCGAAGGTCATAAGCTCGAGCGTGTCCCCCCTGAAAAAGCGATTCCTCTGCGAAAGGAGGGCCATGCCGCTCTTTTCGTCGTACCCCTCGACCACGGCGACGACGTCCCACTCCCTTATATAGCTTGAGGTCGCGTATATCTGCCCCTCCCCCTTCGGGTCGCCGAAGTAGAAGCCGGTGCAGTATTCGCGGTGAGATACCTTGCACACCTCGTCATACAGCGCCCTGTCGAACACATAACCCTCGGGGTTTTCGGCATACGCGTCTATCGCCCGGCGGTAGGCCGAGGTCACGCAGGCCGTGTAATAGGGGGATTTCATCCGTCCCTCTATCTTGAACGAGGTTATCCCCGCTCCGGCAAGCTCCGGTATATGCTCTATCATGCACAGGTCGCGGGAGTTGAGGATAAACGTGCCGTGAGAGTCCTCCTCGACGGGGAAATACTGCCCCGGCCGCTTTTCCTCCATGAGATAATACCTCCACCTGCACGGCTGGGCGCACTTGCCCCCGTTGGAGTCCCTCCCCGTCAGGTAGTTCGACAGCAGGCACCTCCCCGAGTGGGACATGCACATCGCCCCGTGGACAAAGGCCTCGATATCGAGCTCATCGGGGGTCTCCCGCCGGAGCCTTTTAATCTCCTCCATGGTCATCTCGCGGGAGAGTATCACCCGCTTTGCACCGAGCCTATACCACGCGTCGGCGCTCGCGTAATTCATGCAGCTCGCCTGCGTGCTTATATGGATATCCATATCGGGCGCGACGCTCCGCACGACCGAGAACACCCCGAGGTCGGACACTATAACGGCGTCGACCCCCTCGGCGCACAGGAGCCTTATATAGTCGCCCAGCCTGTCTATCTCGTCGTTCCTCGCCAGCACGTTGACCGCGCAGTAGCACCTGCGCCCGCGGCTGTGGGCGTAGTCGAGCCCCTCTCTCATCTCGTCGGCGTCGAAATTGCGCGCCGCGCTGCGCAGGGAAAAATCCCCTCCGCCGAAATATACCGCGTCGGCGCCGTAATCGACGGCCGCCTTCAGCTTTTCAATATCGCCCGCCGGCGCGAGCAGCTCGGGTTTTTTCATCTCTTCACTTCCTCGGGCGCGGCGCGGCCGCCGCCCTGCTTTATGCTCACGCTCAGCCCGTCCTCAATGTCGACCAGGGCCGTGTAGAGCCGCTTGTCTTTGACGATATCGGCGCGAAAATCGCGCAGGCGTGTCACCATGGTCCGCATCTTGTGGGGCACCTCGTCGGTTTGGGCCGCAAGGCCGCGGTAGAGCACGTCGTCGCACACCAGAAGGCCCCCCTCGGCGAGCAGCTCGATGCACCTCGGCAGGAATATGGGATACTGCCCCTTCGCCGCGTCCATAAAAATCATGTCGTACGGGCCGGACAGGCAGTCGAGAACTGCTGCGGCGTCGTCCTCTATGACCCTGATATCCCCATCCGCGCCCGCCGTCCTTATGTTCTCGCGCGCCCTGCGCGCCATATCGGGGTCGCGCTCTATGGTCGTGATATCGGCCTTTCCCTCGAGCGCCCCCCACATAGAGAGGGCGGAATATCCTATGGCCGAGCCTATCTCAAGTATGCTCCGCGGCGCCTTGAGGCGGCACAGCAGGCACAGCAGCCTATCGCTGCGCAGGCGTATGACCGGAATGCTCTCGCCGGCGGCCTCCCTTCTGACGCCGTCGAGCAGCAGGGTCAGTCTTCCTTCGTCAAACGGCATTTCAGTTCCCCTTTTCGAGCTCCTCGCGCTCCTTTTTGACCTTGGCTATGTTGGCCTGATGCTGGTCGTAGTTCTTGGCAAAATAGCTCTCGGTGCCCTCTGCGTTTGCTATGAAGAACATGTACGAGCTGTCGGCGGGGTCGAGCGCCGCATATATCGACGAAAGGCCGGGCGAGCATATCGGTCCCGCCGGCAGACCCTTGACCACGTATGTGTTGTAGGGGCTGTCAATCTCGAGGTCGGCCGTCGACAGCACCCGCCGCTCGCCCACGGCGTAGACCACCGTCGCGTCGGACTGGAGATACGGATATTGGCTGTTTGCCTTGAGGCGGTTGTGGAATACCGCCGAAATGTACGGCCTCTCGGAATCCTTCGCGGCCTCACCCTCTATCATGGAGGCGAGTATTATCACCTCGTCCATAGTCATGTCCATCTCCTCCGCTCTCTGCTTCAGGGCGGAGGTGTACTTCTTGGCGAAGTTGTTGAGCATCTTGTTGAACACCTGCACGGGGTTGTCGTCTATATAGAATTCGTAGGTATCGGGGAAGAGGTAGCCCTCGAGCCTGTTCGCCCTCTTGGGCACCTCCTTGAGAAATTCGTGGGAATAATCGTAGGTGTCGGCGGTTTTTTTCAGATCCTCCGCCGTCGCCACTCCGTTTTCGGCGAGCAGCTCTATTATCTCGCTGAGCATCATGCCCTCTTTTATCGTCACGCGCACGGTTTCATAGGTCCGGCTGTTGGCCGTCAGCCTGCCGACGACCTGGCTGTACGTCATGTTGGTGTTGAGGGTGTAGTCGCCCGGGTGAATATCATCCTCCGATTTGGACATGGAGACGTACATCGAAAATATCTTCGGGTGGCGGATAATGCCGCTCTGCTTGAGCATGCCCGATATATCGTCAACGTCCTGCTTGTCGCCGACCGTCACGGTCACCTCCTTGTCCTGCTTTACAAAGCCGAACATGTCGTTGCCGACGTCAATGGCAAAATAGGATATGACTACCGATATCAGCACAATGCAGAGCAGATAGAGTATAAAGCCGAAAAACTTCTGAACGAAGGATTTCTTTTTTCTCCGTCTTCTTGCCGCCGTGCGTGCCGCCCCGCTGCCGCTCCCCGACGGTGTAACGGCTCCCGACGCCGTGCTTCGGGAAGCGGATGACGTTTGGGTATTCTCCCGACGGCTCTGTCCCGCGGAGCGGGACGGGTCGCTGTTTGTATTCCTTTGATTGTTTTCCATGCGTTAACCTCCCGATAAGGCCTCAGAGCGACATTATAAAATCCCTTATAAAGGTCATTCCGAGGGCGTTGTATACGAAAAACATCACGAACAGTATCGCCGGCAGCGAGAAAACGGTAAGTATCGTCCTCTCAAAGCGCCCGCCGGGCGACGTTCCGTCCGAGGCTGAATAGGATATGCCGTAATCCGTCTCGAACAGGCTTATCAGTATATACGTCATGACAAGCAGCGCCACCGCAACCGAGACCCACAGTATCACCGGATGCACCGTCACCGCGGGCATTATCTCGGGCAGCACGGCCGCCAGCATGTTGTTTGCAAGATGACAGAATATCGCGGGCCAGACCGAGTCGAGCACCAGCGTCAGCCACGCGTATATCATACCGGCCGCAAGAGGGCCGGCAAAGTTGTGTATATCGCCGTGCAGCATCGCAAAGGCGAGCCCGCACAGCAGTATCGCCCCGCCGCCGCAGCCCTCGAGGTCGCGCAGCACGGCCCCGCGCAGCAGCAGCTCCTCGCAGAGCGCAGGCAGAACTATGTACGCCGTTATCTCCATCGCTCCCATCTGCGAGAAGGTCAGCTCAAGCCCGCCGACCGGCCCGCCTATCGCATAGGCCGCAAGAAAGTTGAGCACCGCCGACAGCAGCGCCGTGTATACGGCGGCCACCAGCACGAATGGTATTGATCTTAACGGGAACGGATTGAGCCTTGCGTAATATGCAAAATCGGCCCGCTTCACCGCGATAAGCGGCAGCACCGTTATCATAACCGCCCCTATCTGCATCAGGGCCGCGACGCCCGCCATGCTCTGCTGCGACAGGCCCGCGGTCTCGGCCACGAAGCCCCCCACGCCGAACACCAGCGCTCCCGCCAGCACCTCGAAGGCCGCGGGGCAGGTCAGCAACCTTATCATCGCAGGCGAATCACCTCCCTGTCGGTCACTATTATGTCGACCGGCTCGTCCCACTCGTCGGGGAATACGTCGTCCGCAAGAAAATCGGTCGTGCACACGCCGATGCGCAGCGCCGGGCATTCTTTAAGAAAACGGTCGTAAAAGCCGCCGCCGTAACCGAGGCGATAGCCCCTCCTGTCATACATCAGCGCGGGGACTATAACTGCGTCTATCCCGCTTTTGGGGACTGCGGGACCGACCGGCTCCATGATGCCGCGGTAGCCCTCGGCAAGGCCCTGCGATATGTCGGCCGCCTCCATCGTCCCCTTGCCGGTGACCCTCGGAGCCGCGAAGAGCTTTTTGCCCGCAGCAGCGCCGCAAAGGGGCGACAAATCGATCTCCCCTCCGGTCCGTATAAATACCATCACCGTGCGGGCCGACTGTATCTCGGGCAGAGCGAGCAGGCCTTCGCACACAGCGCGGCTCTGTTCGTCGTCCGCTCCGCCCGAGGCTCTGCGTCTCTCGCGCGCCAGCCTGCGCAGGTCGGCCTTGGGCCCCGTCATGGCTTTTGTATGCCGGCGGCTATCTTCGCGGCCGCCTTTTCTCCCTTGAAATATTTTACGATCTCAAGACCGAACTCGAGGGCGACCCCCGCCCCCTTCGCCGTTATCCTCGTGCCGTCGGTGACGACGCTCCCGTCGGATATCCTCGCTCCCTTGAGCTCGTTTTCATACCCGGGGTAGCAGATCGCCGTATATCCGTCGAGCAGGCCCCACCGCCCGAGAAGGGACGGCGCCGCGCATATTGCGGCGATGAGCTTTCCCTCCCTGTCGGCCCTCTCGCACAGCTCGCGCACACGGGGCTCGGCCGCAAGATTGTCTATTCCGGGCACCCCTCCGGGGAGGATTACCCCCTCGATATCGTCGCCGATAACCTCGTCTGTCGTAGCGTCGCAGGCCACGACCACGCCGTTTCGTCCCTCTATCAGCCTGTCGCCCGCGCCGACGACGCACACGTCGGCGCCGGCCCTGCGCAGCACGTCTATGGGGGCTATCGCCTCCATCTCCTCAAAGCCCTCGGCAAGAAAAACGTATACCATATTCTTTCCTCCGTCCTCAAAGCTGCTTTTTATGTTATTCAGACCGGTTTTTAAGGGTTATTGTTCCCTTGTCCAGCAATATCGCGGGCAGATAGGAGGTTTTTGCCTTTCTCAGCCCCTCGACCCCGAGGTCCTCCTCGCGGTTCATATATTGATAGCCCTCGCACTCGTTGAGCGCGAACTGCTGGTTTATCACGGTATATGCTCCCTCGACATCGTAAAACGCCTTCTCTATGCACACGTCGAAGGTGTCGCCGTTTATCGGCGAGCCCATGGAAAAGGCTACGATGCCGCGCCCGGGTATCCTCAGCGCCCCGCCCGAAAGGCCGAGCTCCTTTCTGCATCTGAAGGCCTCGCGCACGACGCAGCTCTCCTGCCAGAGCGACTCGTCCTTGATGCAGTCGTTCTCCTCGCACCACTTGCGGTGCATGGCCATGCATTCCTCGACGTTGGCGTCGTCTATTTTTTCATAACAGACATCCCCGTAGAGCGCACGGTATTTATTTATGTGGTTGCGCTTTGCATGATACTTCTTTCCGCCGAGGTTCACAAGGTCGTCCCTGTTGTAGATATAGTCGCAGTAGTCCCTGTTCTCCTTATAATCGAATTTGTCGGGAAAGAGGGAAAACAGCTCGTCCCTCGCCTCGTGGGTCACGCCCCTGAGTATGAAGGGTATCCCACGCTGTGCGGCGTAATCCATCATCTCCTCGATTACGGGTCTGAGCTCTCCGTCCCCGACCGGCATTGTAAAGCGCGTGCCATCGCTCATGAAGACCGCCATGCCGCCGCTCACGGCAAATTTTGTCTTATATACCTTCCTCCAGAGGTACGATACCGCAAATGAGAATTCGCAGTTGCGGTATCGGTTCTTCATCAGTATGCTGCTCAGAGCCTCCCTGTCTGAGAGCTCTATGTCCTTGAAATTAAGCATAAAAAAATCAAAAACCCCTTTGTTGTTTCATTTTGACTTATAAGCACGTTTATTTGATAAAGCCGGCCGCCGCGGCGAATATCTCGTCGTTTATCACGCTGACCTCCCGCATATTGCCGGCGCCGTCGGTGCAGTCTATCCTTGTCCAGCCGTAAAAACGGGCGGCGTCCTTCGCCGCGTCGTAGCAGGCGAAAAGATAATCCCTGTCGGCCTCGTGTATATCCTTGCCGTCCCCGCCGGTCGCCTTGTTCGGCCGCCCCTGCATCAGCCTGAGGGACACATCGGGAGGCACGTCCAGAAATATCACCCCATCGGGCCGCGGAAGGCCCATGCGGTCGAACTCCAGCTCATAGAGCCAGCGGAAAAACTCCTCCCGCTCGCTCCCCTTCAGCTTCGAGCCCTGATGTATCGCGTTGGACGTGGTATAGCGATCGCACAGCAGCAGCCTGCCCGCGGCATAGTCTGCCCCCCACGTTTTTTTATAGGAGGCATACCGGTCCACGGCATACATCACCGACGCCGCGTAAGGATTTACGTCAAAGGCGGCGTACCCGAACTCCCCCGCAAGATACATCCTTACAGGCTGCGACGCCGGCGACGCGTAATCGGGAAAGGACAGGGGCACCACCTCGCGGCCGAGGCCCTCGAGCCTCCCTCTGAGCAGCGCCGTCTGGGTGGCCTTGCCGCTCGCGTCCACCCCGTCTATTACTATAAGGCGCGGTTCCATATACAGATCACCCTCATTTCAGCGCGGTGAAGAATTCGCGCATTTCGGCCGCTCTGCCGCAGCTCATCTTACCCTCGGGGCAGGGTCCCGTGAGGCAGGGAGGTCCCGCCTTTGCGAACAGGTTGGGAGCGACGCCTCGCACGAGGCGCAGCATCTCGGTCGCAAGCTGACGTATCTCCCACTGGGCGCGGCTGCAGCATCTCTTTCTGAACAGATTATACAGGCTGCGCGCGTTGAAGGTCGCGACCAGCTTGGTCTCGCATGCGTTGGGCAGCACGAAGCGGGCGTCCTCTATGGCCTTCTTCTGGGCCGCGCGCCGGGCCGCCTTCTCCTCCATGCCGGATGCAAGGAAGGTCTCAAAGTGCTTTTTCTGCAAAAGCTCGCTCAGACGGTCGTAGGCGCGCCTGTCGGCCTCCATCGCCTCGCGGAAGATAGCGGCGGTCTCTCCGTCCCCCTCTATCTCGGGCGGGACGACGTATTCGAACATCCCCTCCGGCACGTACCTCTGCGATTTTACCGAGTAGGAGGCTATGCGGTGTCGGGTCAGCTGGGCGAGCAGCGTGCGCGATACCCCCTCTATCCCGAAGGTAAAGCTCGCGTGCTCTATCGGGCTCTCGTGGCCTATCTCGGTCAGCATATCGAGAAAGCCCGCCGTTTTCTCCTCGTCGAGCCCGTCGTACAGCCCCTCTATCCCCGACGGGGAATAACACAGCTTGGCGCTGCACGCGACAACCCTCTCGGGCTCGGGCGTGCAGGCAAGCAGTGTGACCTTAAGCCTGCTCATTTGTTTTTTCCCCCTTTGCAAAAACGGTCCCGATGAGGAATTTGGGCAGCTTCATCATGCGCCCTATCCTGTACGGCTCCTTAATCAGCCGGTAAAACCACTCAAGACCGAGCTTTATGAATATATCGGGCGCCCGCTTTGCATCCCCGGCGAAGACGTCGAGCACCCCGCCGAGGCCCAGCATCAGGCGCGTGTTGAGCCTGCCGCGGTTTTTTTCCATCCATTTTTCCTGCTTCGGCGCGCCGAGGCACACAAACAGCGCCGCAGCGCCCGATTCGTTTATCCTCTCGATAACGGGCCCGTCGTCCTTGAAATACCCGTCGCCGACGCCGCTTATTATAAGGTCAGGATGCCGCCTTTTCATCTCCTGCGCCGCCCGCTCGGCCACCCCGGGCTTCGAGCCGAGCAGGAACAGCCCCAGCCCCTCCTTCTCAAGCACGCCGAGCAGCCTTGTGCCGAGGTCCACCCCCGCCACCTTCTCCTTGAGCGGGCGCCCGAGTATCCTTGCCGCGTAGATTACGCCTATCCCGTCGGGAATCACGAGGTCGGCCGAGTTGACCACCCTCCCGACCTCCTCATCCTCGATGCAGGCCTGCACTATCTCTGCGTTCGGCGTCACGACATAATGGTTTTTGTTCTCCTTCAGAAAGCCGCGGCATCTGTCGAGTGCCTCGTCCATGGTCACATTGTCGAATCTGACGCCGCGCACGTCGGTTCTTTCCATCGTAAAACGCTCCTGTCTCCTTCGGGCACATATACAGAGTTAATTATACCACCCGTCCGCAGTTTTTACAATAAGCGGCTTTTATTACGGGTCAAAATCGCGATTGTACCGAAAACAAAGAGCGGGGAACGGATTATCTCCGTTCCCCGCCCGGGCCGTTTGAGCTTTTTCACTTTTGCAGGCGCTCTGCCCGCCTCTTACTTGAGTATCTCTATCCACAGCTTGTCGTAGAGCTCAAGCACCTCCTGCGGCAGATTGGTATATACCTCGCAGCGGTCGAGTATCTCGTCGGGAGGATAGCAGTACTCGCTCTGTGCGAGCTCCTCGTCGGTCAGCTCGCGGGCCGCGCTCGAGGGGGAGGAGTAGCAGATAAAGTCGATGTTGCGGGCCATTATGTCGGGCCGCGTGATGAAGTTGATATACTGCTCGGCCTCGCTCTTGTGCTTGCAGCCCTTGGGGATGCACATGGCGTCGACAAAGACGTTGGTCCCCTCCTCGGGGATGCAGAAGGCGAGGTCCTCGTTCTCATCGTACATCGTCAGGAAGTCGCCCGCGTAGTAGGGCGCTATCGCGGCCTCGCCGCCGGGCATCTTGGTGAATATCTGGTCCATGACGTAGGCCTGCACGAGATTCTTCTGCTCGCGCAGCAGCTCGGCCGCCTCCCTGAGCTGCCCCTCGTCCACGCAGTTGTAGGAGTAGCCGAGGCGCTTGAGGGCGATGCCCATAGCGTCGCGGGAGTTGTTGAACATCAGTATCTGGTCCTTGTAGTCCTCATCCCAGAGGATATCCCAGCTGGTGACGGGCTTATCGACCATAGTCGTATTGTAGACTATTCCCACCGTGCCCCATGTGTAGGGGACGGAATAGGCGTTGCTCGGGTCGTATTCCATATTGCGGAAGCGCTCGTCGATATACTCGAAGTTGGGGATGTTGGTAAAATCGAGGGCTTCGAGCATATCCTCCTCGATGAGCCTGCCTATCATATAATCCGAGGGGATTATCACGTCAAAGGAGGAGCCGCCGCTCTTGAGCTTTGCGTACATCTCCTCGTTGGACTCGTAGGTCTTGTAGTTGACCTTTATTCCGGTCTCCTCGGTGAAAATGTCGTTTATCTCCTCGTCGATATACTCGCCCCAGTTATACACCGTGATTTCTACGCTGTTCTTTGAAGAGGAACAGCCGGCAAGCACGGCAATCAACATCATAACGGCGACAATCAGGGCAAAGGTCTTTTTCACTTATCTATCTCCTTTCAAGAGGCCGCCTGCGCGGCCGTCTGCACGGCTGTGCCCGCCGTGCGGGGCTTGTATGACAAAGGGCTCATCCGTCCCTGTGTCTCAGCTTTTTTTCCTCGCGCCTGCGCTCTCGGCTCTGCCTGATATTGATAATGATAAGCAGCGCGAGCACGGTCACGAACATTATGGTCGACACCGCGTTTATCTTGGGGCTGACGCGCTTTTTCGTCATGGAGAAAATCGTCATGGCGAGGGTCTGCGCCTTCGAGCCCGAGGTGAAGTAGGAGACGAGAAAGTCGTCTATCGACAGGGTGAAGGCCATCATCATGCCCGTCATAATGCCGGGGCTTATCTCGGGCAGTATCACCTTGAAGAATGCCTCGCGCGGCGTCGCGCCGAGGTCGAGGGCCGCCTCGTATTCGAATTTGTCGAGCTGGCCGAGCTTGGGCAGCACCGATAGTATCACATAGGGTATGTTGAAGGTCACATGGGCGAGCAGCAGCGTCCAGAAGCTGCCCTCCATTCGCATGAAGGTAAAAAGCAGCAGCAGCGACACGCCGGTGATTATATCGGGGTTCATTACCGGTATGTTGTTTACGTTGAGCATCACGGCCTTGGGGCCCGGGCGCATGGCGTCGATGCCCAAAGCGGCTATTGTGCCTATAAAGGTCGCGATTATCGACGCGAGCAGGGCCACCGCCAGCGTAACATACAGCGACGACATTATCAGCTCGTCGGAAAACAGCTGCGAGTACCACTTCATCGTAAAGCCGGACCACACGGTCCTGCTCGTCGAATCGTTGAACGAGAAAATTATCATGACGATGATCGGGGCGTAGAGAAAGAGAAAAACAAAGAACAGGAATACCTTGTTCAGCGCGTTTGCGCTCCTGTTTTTCACATGATCACCCCCTGGGAGGAGTCGTCTGTGAACCGGTCCACTATCCACATGCAGATAAATATTAGGACCATCATCACAAGGGCTATCGCCGAGCCGAGGTAGGGATTGTAGGCCGCGCCGATAAACTGCTTTTCTATCAGGTCGCCGACCATCATGTTCTTGCCTCCGCCGAGCAGGTTTGATATGACGAAGGTCGAAACGCCCGGCACGAACACCATCGTGATGCCCGACAGCACCCCCGGCAGCGACAGGGGGAACAGCACCCGTCTGAACACCGTGGCCGAGTTTGCGCCGAGGTCCTGCGCCGCCTCAATGAGCCTCTTGTCTATCTTTATCATCACGGTATATATCGGCAGCACCATAAAGGGCAGGTAGTTATAAACCATGCCCAGCACTATCGCAAAGGGGGTGTTTATCAGGGTCACCGTCGGCAGGCCGATAAGATCGAGAAAGCGGTTTATAAACCCCTTGTTCTCGAGTATCGACATCCATGCGTAGGTGCGCAGCAGAAAATTCATCCACATGGGCAGCATCAGCAGGGTGATATAGAGCGACTGATGGCTTATCTCCCTCTGCGAGAGGATATATGCGAGCGGGTAGGCTATAACAAGGCATATCACCGTCGCCGTGAAGGCGAGGCCGAACGAGCGGGTGAATATGGGGGTATACTCCAGCATGGTAGAGAAATTATCCAGCGTGAAGCCCCCCGTGCGGGTCGTGAAGGCATAACCCACCACCAGCAGCAGCGGCACGATGATAAATATCGCCATCCACACGACATAGGGCAGGGCGAGGATCGTTTTTTTCATCTCTCCACCCCCTCAGGACTTGTGCATGATGTGTATGTCGTCGGGCGTAAGACGCAGGCTGACCTCGGCCCCCACCTCGCGGTACAGGGTCGACTGGACCATGAAGGTGAACTCGGCGGCCCTTACCATCATCTCATAGTGCACGCCCTTGAATACCACCGATTCCACCACGCCGTCTATCATTCCCTCGCCGACGGGGCGTAGCTTCAGATCCTCGGGACGTATGACGACGTCGACCGGCGTGTTCTCGCCGAAGCCGCTGTCGACGCACTCGAAGGTCTTTCCCGCAAAGGATACCTCGCGGTCGCGCAGCATTATTCCGTCGATGATGTTGCTCTCGCCGATAAAATCGGCCACAAAGGCGCTCTTTGGCTCGTTGTATATATCGACCGGCGTGCCCACCTGGAGTATCTCGCCGCGGTTCATTACAACCACGGTGTCGCTCATGGTCAGGGCCTCCTCCTGGTCGTGGGTAACATATATAAAGGTCATCTCGAGCTGGTCATGTATGCGCTTGAGCTCGACCTGCATCTCCTTGCGCAGCTTGAGGTCAAGCGCGCCGAGGGGCTCGTCGAGCAGCAGCACCTTCGGCTCGTTTACGAGGGCGCGCGCAATGGCGACGCGCTGCTGCTGACCGCCCGACAGGGAGGATACCGAGCGGCGCTCAAAGCCCTCGAGATTCACGAGCTCCAGCATGGAGCCGACCTTCTTTTTAATCTCGTCCTCGGGCGTCTTTTTTATACGCAGGCCGAAGGCGATGTTGTCGTATGTGTTGTAATGGGGAAACAGGGCGTACCTCTGGAACACCGTGTTGATGTTTCTCTTGTAGGGCGGAACCTCGTTCATGCGCTTCCCCTCGAAGAGAATATCTCCCGAGTCGGGCTCCTCAAAGCCGCCTATGAGGCGAAGCGTCGTGGTCTTGCCGCAGCCCGAGGGCCCCAGCAGCGTCACGAATTCCCCATCTTTTATATACAGATTGATGGATTTAAGCACTGTTTCATCGTTGTAGCTCTTGACAACGTCGGTGAGCCGTATCAGCTCATTTTGCGACATTTATCCTCCCCCATTTCATCCCGATTTACACGGGCGGAGGGGGTCCTCCGACCATGTAAAATACATAATAGACCACTTAGTATTAAATGTCAATAAAATACTGCAAAAAACCGCGGCAAAACGGATTTTGCTCCGATTATTCGAAAAGGCGCTCGGAAATCCTCCGGTTTTTGTATCAAGATTACGGTTTTCCTCTGTTTTTTGCATACATAAAAGCCGCGGCGCTCATCGAGCGCCGCGACCGTCGGCCTCCTCCCCGTCCGCAGGCGGGGGGACCGCCGTCAACATGCAGATATTAAAGCCCTTTTCGGAAAAATTCCTCTCGTATTCGGTCATTATGTTCCCTTCAAAGCCGCTGCCGTGCAGGTCGTACGTCACGAATTTCAGCTCGTAACGGCAAAAAGCGAGCTCCTCCAGCGAGAAGTCGAACAGCGCCCGATTGTCGGTCTTGAAGCGTATCTCTCCGCCGCCTGCTAGCACCCTGCGGTATTTCTCGAGAAAATCCCTGTACGTCAGCCTTCTCTTGTAATGCCGCGCCTTGACCCACGGGTCAGAGAAGTTGAGATAAATCCGCGAGCACTCCCCGTCGGCGAACATGTCGTTGAGATTGCCCGCGTCCCCGAGGACGAAATATACGTTCTCAAGTCCGGCGTCAACCGCCTTTTCCATCGCCATAACGAGGCAGTCGCGCACCTTTTCGACGGCGACGAAGTTGGTCCCCGGCTCCCTTTTTGCGAGCTCGGTTATAAAGCCGCCCTTGCCGCAGCCTATCTCAAGGTGGAGAGGCCCTTCGTTTTTGAACAGCCCGTTCCACCTGCCCCTGTACGCAAGGGGCTCCTTTATCCACACACGCGCGCATCTTTCCATGCGCGGGGCGGCGTTCTTCTTTTTCCTTATGCGCATAAATCTCCCCGCCTATAAAATGATTACCGTCACGCCGTTGTTGGACCGCTCGAGGTCGCGGTCCCGCCGCAGCGCCCCGCAGAGGGTGAAGGCCGTCGTCACCGACCGGTTGAAGATGGAAAAATCCTCCCCGGGAATATAGTCCCTTATCCTCCCCATCGCCTTCTGCCGCGCGAGATACTCGCGCAGACCGACCCGAAGCCTGCCGCCGGTGCCCGACGAGCCGTAGCCGTGGATTATCTTCAGTGCGGCGCATCTTTCCCTCTTTGCCGTCGCTATCTCGTATGTCAGCCTGCGCACGGCCTGGTCCACCGTCGGCATGCCCGCTTCTATGTTCACGGTTTTGTATTCCACTTCATCTGCTCCATTTCAGGCTTCTTTCGACCGCGTTCTTCCAGCCGATGTACAGCTTCTCCCTGTGGGCGACGGTCATAGACGGCTCGAATATCCTGTCCGCCTCTCTTATTTTTGCTATCTGCCCGAGGCCGGACCACACTCCGGCGGCGAGCCCTGCGAGATATGCCGCGCCCAGCGCCGTCGTCTCGACGTTTTTCGGCCTGTCGACCCTGCGCCCGAGCATGTCGCTCTGGAACTGCATAAGAAAGTTGTTCACGCTCGCCCCGCCGTCCACCTTGAGGGTCGACAGCTCGACGCCCGAATCGGCCTCCATAGCCGCTATAAGGTCCCTCGTCTGATAGGCCATCGACTCGAGCCCGGCCCTGACTATATGGGCCCGCTTGGTCGCGCGGGTAAGGCCCGCCATTATACCCCTCGCGTCGGCGTCCCAGTAGGGCGCGCCGAGGCCGGTGAAGGCCGGCACGAGGTATACTCCCGCCGTGTCGTCCACGCTCAGGGCGATTTTTTCGGTCTCGGCCGCGCTGGCTATCAGGCCGAGATCGTCGCGCATCCATTTTACAACGGTCCCCGCGTTGAATATGCTGCCCTCGAGGGCGTATCTCGGCCCGTCCCCTATATCCCACGCCACCGTCGTCAAAAGCGAATTTTTCGATTTGACGCGGCTCATGCCCGTGTTCATGAGCATAAAGCAGCCCGTGCCGTAGGTGTTTTTGGTATCCCCCTCGTCAAAGCAGGCCTGCCCGAAGAGGGACGCCTGCTGGTCCCCCGCCATGCCGCCGACAGGCACGCCGCGCAGGGGCTCTATGCTGCTGCCGGCAATACCGACTATCCCGCTCGAGCGGCACACCTCGGGCATCATGCACTCGGGTATGCCGAAATAGCTGAGCAGCTCCCTGTCCCAGCACATTCTGTTTATGTCAAAGAGCATGGTCCGCGCGGCGTTGGTCACGTCGCTCGCGTGGACGGCCCCGTCGGTCAGCTTCCACAGCAGCCAGCAGTCGACCGTGCCGAAGAGCAGCTCCCCCCTATTCGCCCTCTCGCGCACCCCCTCGACGTTGTCGAGCACCCATTTTATCTTGGTCGCCGAAAAATACGGGTCGATTATAAGCCCCGTCGTGTCGTTGACATAGTCCGCCATGCCGTCCTGCGTCATGCGGCGGCATATATCGGCCGTGCGCCGGCACTGCCAGACAATGGCGTTGTACACCGGCTCGCCGGTGCGCCTGTCCCAGATTATCGTCGTCTCGCGCTGGTTTGTTATGCCTATCGCCGCAATATCCTCCCCCCTGACCCCCGCCTTTTCGAGGGTGTCGAGGGCGGCCCTGCGGGTGGTAGCCCAGATATCGCGCGCATCCTGCTCCACCCAGCCGGAATGGGGGAAAAACTGGGGAAATTCATATTGGGCCGAGGCTGCCGCGGCCCCGTCGCTGTCGAACAGTATCGCGCGCGAGCTCGTCGTCCCCTGGTCGAAGGAAAGAACATATCTTTTAGCCACCGAAGCACCGCCTTTAACCGTATTTTTTCATTCTTCTCCCCGCCGCGCCGCAAAAACAGGCGGCCGCAGGAAATATCTCCTGCGGCCGCCGTATCTCCTTATACGCGCTTTGGCGCGGGGCTGCTCTCATCGCCCGCGGATATCCGCAGTATCCATGCGAATATCATAACATCACGGGGACCTTTTATCAAGGGCGCATCGGCCGGGCCGTTCTCATTTTCTCATTATGCGCATGGCGTTGAGTATGGCGATAAGCGCGACGCCGACGTCGGCGAGCACCGCGGCCCACATCGTGCTCAGACCCATAACGGTAAGTATCATCACGACCGTCTTGGCCCCTATTGCAAAGACGATATTCTGCATGGCGATCAAGCAGGCGCTGCGCGACAGCTCCACCGCCCGGACTATCTTTGATATGTCCCCGCCCATGAGCAGGGCGTCGGCCGCGGCCGCGGCGGCGTCGCCCCCGCTGTTCTCCACCGCAAGGCCCACATCGGCCCTCGCCAGCACGGGGGCGTCGTTTATGCCGTCGCCCACAAAGACCACCGAGCCGCCGCCTCTTTTCTCAGATATAAGCCTCTCTATCGTCTCGACCTTGCCGCCCGGCAGCAGGGGGGCGAACACCCTCTCTATACCGAGCCTGCCGGCCACCCTTCGGGCGGCTTCGGCGCCGTCGCCGCTGAGCAGAGCCGTTTCGGCTCCGGTCAGCCGCCGCAGCTCGGATAAAGCCTCGCCTGCCCCCTCCTTTATTTCGTCGCAGAAGCTTATCATACCGGCATATTTGCCGTCGATCGCGGCAAAGACCGCCGTATCCGCAGCCTCGGGGGCGTCTATGCCGTGCTCGCCGAGAAGCAGGCGCGAGCCTAAAAGCACTCTCCTGCCCTCCACCTCGGCCTCGACTCCGAGGCCCGCCCTCTCGTGGGAGATATCGGGCATCGGCGAGCCCTCCGCCCTCTGCGCCGTCGCGCGGGACAGCGGATGGGCCGACGCCTTGGCGGCGCTCCCGGCAAAATACAGCAGCTCCTTTGCGTCGAAGCCGTCTGCCGGTATTATCTCCCTGACCTCGAATCGGCCGTTGGTCAGAGTGCCCGTCTTGTCAAATGCGAGGGTGTCGATTTTTTGCAGCTTTTCCATAACTCCGCCGCCCTTTATCAGCACGCCGCTCTCGCTCGCGCGGCCTATTGCGGCAAAGAAGGTCAGCGGCACCGATATGACGAGGGCGCAGGGGCAGGATATTACAAGCAGCGCAAGGGCCCTGTATATCCACAGCGACGGCCGGCCGCTCACGGCCGAGCCTATTACGGCGACAGCGCAGGAAAGAGATACCACTATCGGCGTATAAACCTTGGCAAAGCGCGTGATGAAGCTCTCGCTTGCGGCCTTTTTGCCGTTGGCCTCGTCCGCCATTTTTATTATCAGCCCCGCGGCCGAATCGGCGTACGTCCGCACGGCCCGCAGCTCGACGGCCCCGCCCGTGCAGATGCAGCCCGAGCGTATCTCATCCCCCTCGGAGAATTCGACCGGCAGGCTTTCGCCCGTTAAGGCAGATGTGTCCATGCTCGCCTGACCGGAGAGCAGCACGCCGTCAACCGGCACCCCGTCCCCCGCCATTACAATAAGTCTGTCGCCTATCTCGACCTGCGCCGCGTCCAGATGCACGACGCTGCCGTCCCGATATACGTTCGCACGGCGAAACCGGTTGTCCATAAGCCCGCGTATCGAGCTGCGCGAGCTGTCGAGCGCGCGGTGGGACAGCATCTCGCCGAGCGTGAACAGTATCAGCACCGCGCACCCCTCGGCGTACTCGCCTATTGCGAACGCGCCGACAGCCGCCGCCGTCATAAGAAAATTCTCGTCCATTACGTGTCCGCCGCCGAAAAGTGAACGCATCGCCGACGGTATTATCTCCCAGCCGGCCAGTACAGCGCTTGCGGCAAAGACGAATATCTTTCCCTCGGGAATCGCGAGCCCGACCGCAAACAGCGCCGCCGCGGCTGCGATACGGATTATCTCCGCCCTGTCCGGGCCGTGCTCTTTTTCGCAGCCGCAGCCGCAGGAGCATGAACAGGCGTCCGCGTGCTCGTGTACATGCTCGTGCTCGTGTCTGTGCTCATGCTCATGCCCGCAGCCGCACGAGCAGGCTCCGGCTGTGCAGTTATCCGGCGAAGGGACTTTCTTCTCATCGTCCTTATACATAATACTCTCTCCCTGCTTCCCCGCGGGGCACCGTATGCCCAAAGGGAATACCGATTGAATATATGAACATGTGATTACTTGTTCATATATTACCACGTCATGCTCCTTCTGTCAACAGCGTCGGCAAAAATACTCCCGATAAAATAAAAAAACCGCTTCGACGTCCTCTGCCGCCTTGACGGGCAAACTTCCTCTGTGGTAGAATTAACCGGAATAAACGGCGTATCGCGCCTGCGAACGCCAGTTTGAGGTGATAGGATGATTCTGGCTCTCGACATCGGCAATTCCAACATAGTTCTGGGCTGCCTCGACGACGAAAAAATCTATTTCGTCTCGCGCATCGCGACCGAGCTTCATCTGACGGCCGACCAGTACGCCGTCCAGATAGCCGGCCTTATGACGATGCACGACGTGAACAAGGGCGACATAGACGGGTGCATAATCTCGAGCGTCGTCCCCCCCCTGTCGGGTATATTGGCGACGGCCCTGCGCCGCCTCATCGGCATCAACGCCATGCAGGTCGGCCCGGGGATAAAAACGGGCGTCAATATACTTATCGACAACCCCGCGCAGGCGGGCGCCGACCTTGTGGTCGCCAGCGTCGCCGTCGCGGCGGAGTATCCGCTGCCCGCGGTGGTTATCGACATGGGAACGGCGACGACCGTCAGCGCGCTCGACAAAAACGGCAGCTTTCTCGGCACGGTTATATATCCCGGCGCGCGCATCTCGCTCGAGGCTCTCAGCCGCGGCACCGCGCAGCTCCCCGCGATCTCGCTCGACGCACCCAAAAAGGCCGTCGGCACCAACACGGTCGATTCCATGCGCTCGGGCATAGTTTTCGGCACATGCGACATGATAGACGGCATGATAGACCGCTTTGAAAAGGAGATGGGCCCCGTCTCGTCCATAGTGGCGACGGGCGGCCTCGCCCCGCTGATACTCGGCCATTGCCGCCACGAGATAATCCACGACAAGAACCTTATGTTAAAGGGTCTGCTTGTTCTCTACAACCGGAACAAAAAGCAATAACGCACAAAACAGTCAAAAAAGCGTCTCATCCTTTATTAAAGGAGAGGCAGCAAAGGAGATATGAAAAATGAATAACAAAAACAGCGCCTCCATCCGCTTCATGTCCCGTCTCGCCCTTCTGTCGGCGATAATCCTCATCATGAGCTTTACACCGCTCGGCTATCTGAGGACGGCGGGGCTCGAGATAACCCTGCTGACCATACCCGTTGCCGTGGGCGCGATAGTTCTCGGTCCCTCGGCCGGCGCCTTTCTCGGCGGGCTGTTCGGCCTGACGAGCTTTGCCCAGTGCTTCGGCATGAGCGCCTTCGGAGCCGCGCTGCTTGCCATAAACCCCGTTTTCACCTTTATCGTCTGCTTTTTCCCCCGCCTGCTTATGGGCTGGCTGACCGGCGTAATATTCGCCTTTCTCAAAAAAACTCTCTCAAATCTCTCACTCGGCTGCACGATAGCGTCGCTGTGCGCGCCGCTTCTCAATACGATATTCTTCATGTCGACCCTCATGCTCCTCTTTTCGAGGACCGAATTTATTATGTCCATGCGGGGCGACATGCCGCTTCTTCCCTTTGTCATCGCCTTTATCAGCATAAACGGCCTGGTCGAGATACCGGTCTGCTGTATCTTCAGCGCGGTCATCAGCCGCGCCCTGCTGTATTTTACTGAAAAGCGCGGCGTCTGACGGCGCATAGCGCAAAAACAGCACATTGTCCGCCCCGAGCGTTGTAATTTACGGCAAAAGGCGGCCGGTGATATCACCGGCCGCCTTTTTTCAGTCCTCTATTTTGAATACCCTTGCAGCGTTGCCGTAGAGCACCGCGCCGTACTCCTCGTCCGAAAGGTCCATTGAAAACAGCGTTTCGAGCTCGTCCGCCATCGGCCACATGGGGTAGTCGGTCCCGAACAGCACACGCTCGGGTCCGAAGGCCGTCATCAGCTCCTTTGCCCTTTTCCTTTCCATAAAGGGGAAGGATGAGGAGCAGTCGACATACAGGTTGGGCAGATGGGCGAGCTGCTCGCACGCCTGCTTCCACACCGACCAGCCGCCGAAATGGGCCCCGACGACGGTCAGCCCCGTATATATTTTCATCACCGGCAGCAGACGGTTGGGATTCGAATAGTCGTAGCGAAAATCCCCCGTGTGCATCAGTATCGGCAGGCCCTCTCTCTCGCACAGCTCGTAGATTTTGAGGCACCTGTAATCGTCGATTTTAAACCGCTGTATATCGGGGTGGAGCTTTACCCCGTGCAGCCCGAGCTCCATAAGATGCCTGACGTCCCCCGCGATATCGGCGCTGTCGGGATGAAGGGTCCCGAGACCCGTGAGCCGCCCGGGGTACCTTCCCACCTCTTGGGCAATGAATTCGTTTATGCTCTTGACCTGCTTCGGCGTCGTCGCGACCGACTGGACCACGAACCTGTCTATACCGGCCTTCTCCCCCTCCTCAAGCAGGGTCGACACCCTCCCGTCGTAGACCGAATTGAGGCCGTAAAAGTTATCGGTTCCCGCGACCGCGTGAAGGGCTATTTTTTCGGGATAAATATGGCAATGGGCGTCAACCGCCCTGAATTTGCCGTGAACCATTGTGCAACACTTCTTTCCTTTGCAGAACGCGCCTGAATATGACGGCCGCAGGGCCGCCGTGATTTGCCCGTCGGCAGACGGACCGGAAATATTTTAGCATATCGCAGGGCGCGAGTAAACATTTTTTTCTTCACCGCACGACGCATTGCGCCTCCCGAGGCAAAGCAGCCGCGCGGTACCGCCTCTATTTCAGAAAGCTCCTTAGCGTCTCCCTGTCCGTATCGGGGAAAAGGCCGCACAGGTGCTCGAATATGCGCTCGTAGGACTCGCGCGGGCTCTGTGCGTAAACGCCGGCGCAAAACGCGCCGCCCAGCGCCTTCTCGGGCGTCGAATACTCCGCCAGACCCCATCCGCAGCGGCGGCCGTATCTGTCCCGTGAGTAGACAAAGTCGCTTATCACCACATAGCCCTGCTCCTGCAGGCGTCCCATCGATACGTCGAAGCCGCCCCTTGCGCCCTTGCGGTAATCGCCGAGCCTTTTGAGCTCCCTTGAGATTATGGGGGCGTTCCCAGCCACCAGCTCGTAAAGGTCCCTGTCCTTGTAGGATGCGAGACCATCCTCGAAGCGCGCGTCAAAGTCGTAGCCGTCGCGGCGGTAGTTGGCGAGCTGCGCGAACCACTCGCAGCTGACGAAGGCGGCCTTTTTCTCGAAGAATTTGCCGTAGGCGCATCCGCTCCGGCGTATTACCGGCCCCTTCCACTCCCATACGCCTTCGCCGTCGGCGAACCAGCAGCGCTCGTCGCAGTGCTCCTCAATCGAAAAGCCGGCGACGGAATTTCTGAACAGCGGCACGAAGCCGAATTCCTTCACCGCGTCGACCATATCCTTTTGGCTGCGTATCAGAAAATCAAACCTGCCGGTCATCCTTTTCAACCCCTTGAAGTGTTTTTTCAGCCGCGGCGGGGAGTTATTCCGAGCCGTCCCTCTCAAGGGCAATATCAATTTGCTCGCGCAGCGCGTCCATGACCGAGCGGTTGTTTATTCCGCCGAATATTCCGCCCCCTACGATATTCCCCTCCCTGTCGACGACGCAGGTCGTCGGGTATTTCTCGACAGACAGGCAGAACTGCCCCGCCTCGCTGTCCGCGTCGAACCAGACGTTGCGGTAGCGCGCCCCGCTGCTCTCGAGTATCCCCCTCGCCTGCTCGCGCAGGTCCTCTCTGCCCAAAAGGGTATAGGTGTTTATGCCTATCACCTCGCCGCCCTCCTCCTTGACCGATTCGTTAAGGGCGTCAAGGTCGCCCAGCTCGGCAAGGCAGGGCGGGCAGTCGCTGAACCAGAAATTTACCACCGTAAAGGCGTTCTCGGCGAATATTCCGCTGTCGACAGCGTTGCCGTAAAGGTCCATCCCCTCAAAATCGGGGAATTTCTGCTCCTTGTCGGCTTCCCCTCCCGCGCCGGACGAGCAGGCGGCAAGGGCGAACAGAATTGCGGCGGCGATTATAAAAGCCGCCCCTCTTTTTAATCTCGTCTTTGCCATTATTAGAACCTCCGTTTTTTTCAGCCCTCACATCCGGCCTGCGGGCCGTTCGTCCCGCCTGCGCCGCTTTTTTCCACGCAGCCGAAGCCGCAGCTTACGGCCCCCGTCGGGCAGGCCTTTATACAGGCCCCGCAGCGTATGCACTCGCCGCTCGACGGCGTCTCGGTCACATCGACGTCCATTTTGCAGGCGGCGGCGCATCTGCCGCAGCCGACGCACCTGTCCTTATCCACCTTCATCTGTAAAAAAGACGCCCCGTTGAACAACGCGTAGAACGCCCCGAGCGGGCATATCCACTTGCAGAACGGGCGGTAAAACGCCGCGCTCAGCGCAATCACCGCAAGGAGTATCGCGGCCTTCCACGAGAAAAGCGGGCCGAGGGCCGCGCGTATTCCGCTGTCAGCCGAGGCAAGGGGCAGCGCCGCCTCAAGCACCCCCTGCGGGCAAACGTACTTGCAGAAAAACGGCGTGCCGATCCCGAACCCGTCGGCAAGCAGCGCGGGCATCAGCACTACCGTGACCGCAAGCACCGCATATTTCAGATATCTCAGCGGCCGCAGCTTCACCGTTGAAAATTTTTTTGAGGGTATCCTGTGCACCAGCTCCTGAAACCACCCGAACGGGCACAAAAAGCCGCAGACAAACCGTCCCAGCAGCACGCCGACAAGTATCACAAAGCCCGTCACATAGTACGAAAACGAGAATTTCGACGAGCCGACCACCGCCTGGAACGCCCCTATCGGGCAGGAGCCCGCCGCCCCCGGGCAGGAGTAGCAGTTGAGCCCCGGCACGCAGACGGCCTTGCCCGCTCCTCGGTATATCCCGCCCCTGAGGAAATTCGGCAGGTGGATATTTGTCACAAGCGCCGTCACCGCCTGTATCCACCCGCGAAAGCGGGCGAGAAAAAGCGGCGCGCCTTTTTTTATTTTATCCAATTCCCACACACTCCAGACAAATGTTGACGGCCTTCGCCATGACGGCGCCGGCCTCCCCCCTGTATATACCGTATATCAGCATAGCCGCGCCCGCAAGCAGCAGCGCCGCCTGAATAAGCCTTCTCTTGCCTGCCGTCATAAAAACACACCTCTTACGTCGAGTTTTTTTACGTGTCGAACATCAAACCCAACTTACAAAAAGGGCGGAGCGGACTTTCGTCCGCTTCGCTTTTCTGCCGGCGCAGGGGGAAAGCCCGCCTCTTCCGGCGATAAGTCCAAACGGCGATCCACGGCGCGAAGAGCCTATTTCAGGAAGCCGTTTATTATCTGCTCCTCGGCCTCGGCCTCGGTAAGGCCCAGCGTCATCAGCTTTACAAGCTGCTCGCCCGCTATCTTGCCTATCGCGGCCTCATGGATCAGGGCCGCGTCGAGGTTGTTGGCCTCGAGCTGGGGCACGGCGAGCACCCGTCCGTTGTCCATTATTATGGCGTCGCACTCCGAATGGCCGTGACATGGGGCGTTGCCCTTAATGAGCGCGTCGAATTTCTGATAGGAGTCGTCGCGCGCGATCGAGCGCGAGACCACGTCGGCGGCAGAGTTTTCGCCGTTCAGCTCCACCTCGTATGCGCTCAGGGCATACTGGCTGCCGTGGGTCAGCAGCCTCTCCTGAATGATAAGCCGCGCCCCCTCCGCGACCTCGGCCCTTGTCATCCTCTCGGTCGAATCCACTCCCCGTATCTGCACCATCTCGAGCTCTGCCGTGCTGTCGGGCTCGAGGTAGATCTCGGTCACGGGGTTGAGTATGCGCTTTCCCTGACCGTCGCCCTCGCCGTAATGCTTTTCGACATAGCGAATCTTCGCGCCCCTTCCCACATAGAAACGGTGTATGCCGTCGTGCTGGGAATCCTGCACGCCGCAGTTGTATATGCCGCAGCCTGCGACGATGACTACGTCGCTGTCCTCCCCGATATAGAAGTCGTTGTATACCGTCTCCTTCATACCGGCCTCGCTCAGCACGACCGGTATGTGTATGCTCTCATTTTTCGTCCCGGGCTTTATTCGTATATCGAGGCCGCTCCCCTCGGGCTTCGGGGCTATCTCGACGTTGGCCGTGCTGCGCCGTCCCTCGCTCTTTCCGTTGACACGCAGATTATACGCCCCCTCGGGCACCTCGTGCAGGTCGGCTATCTCCTCAAGTATGCGTCTTTGAATTCCGTCCATTATCTTCAGCTCCTTTCGAGCAGCTTCGTGCATTGGCTTACGGCGGAAGTCGTGCCTATCAGACTCGGCAGTATCTCTTCGCGCGGCCCGTGACGGTCAATGGAGCCGTTTGCCACGACGATTATCTCATCGGCTATCTCGAGTATGCGCTCCTGGTGCGAAATGACGAGGATGGAGCTGTTCTCTATCTCGGCCCTCATCTGCTCGAATACCTTTATCAGGCTCTGGAAGCTCCACAGGTCTATCCCCGCCTCGGGCTCGTCGAAAACGGCGAGCCTGGGCTTTCTTGCGAGCACGGTCGCTATCTCTATACGCTTGAGCTCCCCTCCCGACAGGCTCGCGTTGACCTCGCGGTGGACATAGTCCCTCGCGCACAGGCCCACACGCGACAGATAGTCGCAGGCCTCGTCGGTGCTCAGCTCACGCTCCGCCGCGATTCTGAGCAGGTCCCTGACGTCCAGCCCCTTGAAGCGCACCGGCTGCTGGAGAGCGTAGCCTATGCCGAGGCGGGCGCGCTCGGTTATCCCGAGGGCGGTTATATCCTTTCCGCCGAAGAATATGCTTCCGCGCGTGGGCTGCATTACCCCCGATATCACGCGCGCAATGGTGGATTTGCCCCCGCCGTTGGGGCCGGTTATGACGACGAATTTCCTCTCGCCTACCGAAAAGCTTATATCCTTGAGTATCTCGACGTGACGGTTCTCGTCGTCGACCTCAAGACCAATATTTCTCAATTCGAACATCGCATGTCATCTCCTCTGTACAGCCGGGCAAAAAGGCGGCGCATGTCCTCTGGCCCCCGCTTTTTGCCTCTTCGTCCGCTTTATTTTGAAAGGCGCGGGCAGTCGCCCAGCCCGCAGGGCTCGTCGCGGTCGCACAGGCGCACGCTGCCGCCGCCTATCACCATGCGCCGTCCGTTGATTATCGCCTCAGCCACCTTTTTCCGCGCCGATGCGTATATCTCGGTCGCCGTGGTGCGGGATATCCTCATAAGCTCGGCGCACTGCTCGTGGGTGCAGCCCTTGCAGTCCATCAGCCGCATGGCCTGATACTCGTCGAGCGAGAGCTCGACCTCGCCCGTCGGCGCCCCGTCGGCCGGAACGAAGCTCGTGTGCTCCGGAAGGACGCATATCGTCCGGCAGCGCTGCGGTCTTGCCATGATACCCACCTCCGTTTTCGTTATATGTCGATTATAACCGGTTTTCAACAGCCCGTCAATAGCTTGTCTGATATTTGATAAAAATATCTCAATTTCCGCTGCAAGCCCGAAATATTGCGGCGCCCGAGCGAAAAAGCAGCGCCGCGAAGCAATATTCGCGGCGCTGCGGCAGCTTAATTATTCCTTTGTCGTTCGCGGCTCCTCAGCCGTCCGCCCCCTTCAGGGCGGCTATGCCGCGCTTGCCCTCGTTGAGCAGCATACCTATCTCGCTGTTCCAGCTGAAAAGACTCATGCCGCGCTCTCTCCACCTCCTGTGAAAATCTATGCTCGAGCTGACGAGCCCCGCGGCCTTTGCATGTCCTTGGGCCGACGCGATGACCCTCTCGTACGCCGCGACGACGTCGGGGTGGTCGTTATGACCCAAAAGCCCCATGTCGAGGGCAAGATCGTTGGGCCCTATGACGGCTCCGTCAACCCCGTCGAGCGAGAGAATCTCATCGACGTTTTCAACCCCGCGTCTTGACTCGATCTCGGCAAGTATGACGGTCTCCTCATTGGCTCTTTTCAGATATTCCGTTATCCCGCCCGGGTTATAGTCGGTATGGGCCCGTTGGAGTGATATTCCCCGTCTTCCCATCGGCGGATACTTAGCATGGCGCACGAGCTCGCTTATCATGCCGGCGTCGTCGGTGTTGGAGAGGAGGAACCCGCCGGCCCCCATGTCGAGATATTTGAGCACGAACTCGCGGTCCACCTTTGATATCCTTATTATTGCCGGCATATCTGTCCCGCGGGCGACAGCGAGCAGCGCCGCCGTCTCGGTATAGTCGAAATAGCCATGCTCGCAGTCGATTATAACGAAATCGAAGCCGCACGCGGCGAATATCCTCATGATATTCGGCACGTAAAGCTCAGAGAGCATGGTCCCGTAGCAGCATCCTTTTTTCAGCTTTTGTTTCAGACCCGTACCCATGTTTTCCTCCCCCGGCCGAATCACTGCTCGACCTCAACGTTCACGCCGCCGTCGGCATTTTCCACCATACCCGTATTGTCAAGCAGAGCATCGGACGCCCCGCTGACAAACAGGGCCATGCGGTAGTGGCCTATGAACACCTCGTCCTCTACCGGCGGGCGGGTTCCGTTTATGCCGAGCCTGTCGAGCACCTGCCGTCTCAAAAGCGGCGTGCGCGCCGCAACGCCGCCGCTGAACACCATGCGCTCGATGCTCGCGAGCGGAGCGGGCAGCTTGTTCGCCGCCTTGAGAAATTCGTTCGACACATCCTCATAAAAGGCGCTTATGACGTGCTTCATCGTCAGGTTGTCAAAGTATATCCCTCCGATGGAGCCGCAGTCATACTCCTCGGTCTTGAAAAAGCTGGAGTTTACCGTAATCCCGCAGCTCTCGAGCGAATCGACGGTACGGTCGACAGCGCCGAAAACCTCCTTTGTCTCAACCGGCACGCCCGTGACGGCGGCCGCAATGTCGGCGAAGAAGTTAATAAGCACCTCCATATTGCGTCCGCCCGGCAGACGGGAAATAGTATAGAGATAAGTATTTTCAAAAAACGGGCGTATCTCATAGGGCCCCGGAACGAACTTATCGGTTATATAGCCGAGCTGCGCCGCCGTCGCGATATTGGCTATCAAATCCGAGCGCGGCTTTGCGAGGCTGCCGAGAGCCCCCGTCTGCTGGTCGCCGACGTCGGGATATACCGGTATGCTCCTTCCCTTATATGTATAGCTGCCGCAGGGGGACAGGTCGCTGTGCAGCACGGGAAAGGACAGCCCCTCGAAGCCGAAGCGCCTTATGAGCTCTGTGTTCCATCTGCGGGCCGCCACGTCAACGAGTCCGCAGGGCGCGGCGTTCGTTATGTGGCATTCGTTGTTCCCCGTCAGACGCAGTATTATGTACGAGCCGAGGGTGCAAAAGCGCGCACCCTCCGGCAGCTCCAGCCCCTGGGCGAGCATCGTGTAAAGGTTGCAGGCGGCAAGGGGCGGCTTGAGATAGACGCCGTTGTTTTTCATCTCTTCTCTCGAAATCATCGATTCGAGATGTTCGAGATAGGTCTGCCTGTCGTCGTAATGCTCGAGGCATCTCTCGTCCTGCCAAGAAACATACGGGCATATCGGTGAGCCATCCTCATTTGCGAGGATAAAGCCGTGCATCTGGGTCGACAGAAGTATCCCCGCGATGTCGCCGTATTCGTCAAGGTAAGAGTCTATAACGCTCCTTACGCCGTTGAATATTCCGTCGGCGTCGACCTCAAAGCGGCGTCCTCCGCCGCTTCTTTTGGGCTGAGCGACCTTTTTGAAGGAGGAAACCTTCTTTTTCTCAAGGTCGAGCACGGCGGATTTTGCAAAGCTCGAGCCGATGTCTATCGCAATGTATTTCATGCCTTATCCCCCTTTACCGAAAAAGCGTCCTTGTTGACCGTGTTGTAGGGCACCTCTCCGCCGAGCGCCTCAACCACCGTCCGCGACGCGATATCGTGCTGTATCTCGACCGAATCGGCGCTGTAATAGGCGCTGTGAGGCGTAAGCACCACATTGTCCATACCGACAAGGGGCGAATCGGCCGCAACCGGCTCGTTTTCGTATACGTCGAGCCCCGCGCCGGCTATCCGGCCGCTCTTCAGCGCCTGCACAAGCGCGTTTTCGTCCACGATCGGTCCGCGCGAGGTGTTTATGATAACGGCGCTGTTCTTCATCTTCGAAAATGCCTCTCTGTCAAACAGGTGGAAGGTCTCCGGCGTGCTGGGAACATGTATGGAAATTATGTCGCTCCTGACAAGCAGCTCGTCGAAGCCGACCAGCTCGCACTGTCCCCTTGAATCCTTAACATAGGGATCAAAAGCAATGACCCTTGCACCGAAGCCCTCTTTGTATATTTTAGCCAGCGCCCTTGCCGACGCGCCGAAGCCGCACAGACCTATCGTCATCCCCGATAGCCTGCGGGGCAGCATACCCTCGCGCGCATCCCATACGCCCTGCCTTATATGTCTGTCGTGAAGGGCTATCGAACGGGTAAGGGCAAGTGTAAGCCCGAGCGAATGGGAGGCGAGCTCCTCTATGCAGAAGCCAGGCATATAGAGCACCTTGACGCCGTGCCTGCCGGCCTGTTCAATATCCACCGAGTTGTATCCGATACCGTAGCGCAGCACGACCTCGAGCTCGGGCAGGGCCTCGAACACCTCTCTGTCGACGGGCGGATTGCCGCAGCAGAGTATGGCGCTCATACCGGCGCCCTGGCTGATTAAATCCTCCCTTGTCGCGCAGTCACCGAAGCACAGCTCATATCCGGCCTTTTCGTAGGCTGCGCGTTCCTTTTCGAACAGCTCCGTGCCGCCGAAATATTTATAATCGGCTATCAGTATCTTTTTTCCGCTCATTTGATCTCGCCCCTCTCTGCCGTATTGAATAAAAGCCGTCGTGTAAACAAAAACCCCTGTATTGATTGTATTGCAAACAGAAAAAATGTCAACAATCCCTATTTAACATTCTTTATTGCGGCGGCTACCCTTACCTTAACCTGCCCGGAGCCGAAAACGGCGCGGCCGTGAAACGGCCGCGCCCCTTTCATATTGAACAATCCTGCTATTCGTTCCCGTTGAGGATGTTTGCGAGGATATACTCTCCCCACGAATATTCGGACAGGAACTCCCCGTTGAACTTGTCCCTCTGCTCCACGTTTCCGTCCTGCCAGGCGTAGTAATCGCAGTCGAACATGGATGTGTCTACCATCTGTCCGCGGGGGGTGGATATAAGAAGCTCCTCTATGGATGCATCCTTGAGCGCCTGCCTGAGTCTGTGTATCGCGTTGTAAAAAACGCTCATGTTCGTATTGTTGTAGGCGCGCCCCTCCCAGATGGTGTTGAATATCTCCTCGTTGCTTATCTCCCTGCCGCGCTTTGTCACGACAAGAGCGAGGATCTCCTTTGCCTTCCCCGTCAGGTGCACCGGCTCGCCGCCCTTAAGAACAAGGAACCGTCCGAAGGTCTGGATATAGAGCTTCCTTCTCTGGCGGTGGGCTATGAGTCTTATGCGCTCCATCACCATCTCAAGGGTCTCTCTGCTGTACGGCTTGATGATATAGTAGTCGCCGCCTATCTGGTTGAAATCCCAGATATACTCGTCATAGGCCGAAACGAAAACTATAAGTATGTCGGGCCGCTTTGCCCTCAGCCTCTTTGCGAGCTCTATACCGTTTATAAGCGGCATGGCAACGTCAAGGAACGCCAGCTCGAGCGGATTCTCCTCGGCGTATTCCAGCGCCTCCTGCGCCGTCTCGAACGCGCCGACGAGATGGAGATCCTCTATGCCCGCGCTCAGCCTTGTGAAGCGTCTGAGCATGAGCTGCTCATCATCGACGATTATCGCCCTCATTTTCTGTTCCCCCTTTCGGTACCGATATTACAACCCGCGTCCCCTCGCCGGGGACGCTCTTTATATCAACCCCCGCGTGCATGACCTTGTCAAGGCGAAAGACTATGTTCGTAAGCCCCGTCGAATCCTTGAGGCCGGCGCTGACATTCCTTTTCATCGCATCGGAATCAAAGCCCACGCCGTCGTCCGTCACCTCTATTTCCCACGTGCCGGGCGTCTCACGGCTTCGCACGGTGACGGTGCCCCCCTTGGCGCCCCGCTGGTATATTCCGTGCCTTATGGCGTTCTCCACCAGGGGCTGCACGCTTAGCGGAAGTATTTTAAAATCATCGGCGGCGATGTCGTAGACGACGTTCAGCTTTTTGCCGAAGCGCATCTTTTCTATATTTACATAGGCCCTTATGTTGTCGAGCTCATTTTTGAAGGGAACGGGTACGTCGTTTGCCATCGCCCGTATGCAGCTGCGCAGGTGAACGGTGAAGTCGCCTATCAGCTTACAGGCGTATTCGGGATCGTCAAGCACAACCTCCTGAATCGAGCCGAGCGCGTTATATAGAAAATGGGGCTGCATCTGGCTGGTGAAATTGCGTATGCGGCTCATCCGGAGCGCCTCCTCCAGCTCACGCAGCTCCTTATCCTTTCGCTGCTGCTCGGTAAGATCATATATGACGCAAAAGGCCATAACGTCGCCCGATGCGCTGTCGCGGTAGAGATAAAAAACCTCCCTGCACGGCTGCACGCCGCCGTTTTCCTTTGCCGCTCCGAAGGAGACCGAGGCCCGTTTTTCCCCCCGCTCGAAGCAGGCGAGCAGATATTTGCGCGAGCTCACAAGAGCGTATTTTTTCCTGTTCTCCACTATCTGACGCTCGCATATCCATTCGTTGAGCCCGCTGTATGTCGACATCGGCTCTCCTGTCGGCGGCTCTGGCGCCGAGCTCTTTTCGCCGGACGGCAGATACGGCGACTGCTCGAGCACCGTATCGCGCGTCAGATTTACCTCCATATATGCGGCGGCGCTCGCCATTATGGCCTCCATGTGATTCTTCTCCTTCTGATACATGGAGGCGAGGGCTTCCGTGTGGGCCTTCTCCTGGCGCAGCGTCTCGTCGACGTCGCGTACGCCGATCAGAATATGCTCCCGCCCGTCCACCAGCGCCATCGTCGCACGGACCTTGTGATAGAGCGCTTCGCCGTTGACCAGCAGCCTGTATACGAAGGAGTAATATCTGTCTGTCTGGAGGGCGCTCAGCATCGCGTCCTTGTCGAGCATAAGGCGCACATATTCCCTGTCCTGCGGATGGATAGCCGTTTCTGTCTGCTCAATGAGCGCCTTGAAAAAATCGTCCCCGCTGCTGCCTATGTTCAGCTCGCTGTACGATTCGCTCTCGTGGTAGCAGCGGTATGCTCCGGTTTCGACGTCGATGTCGTACAGGCTCTCGTAGGTTTCAAACAGCGCCCTGATTATAGCCTCGCGCGGCGAATCCGACGACGGTATTGCCGAAATACTGCCCGTTTTTTTGTCCTCTGCCATTTTTACCTTTCACCCCTTGCCGGAGATATGCTCCGCACGGCGTACGGCAAAGGGGATCCGCCTGTCCGCGCCGTGTCGGGTCCCAGATAAAACATAGCATTAATATCAGCCCTTTGCAACAAGTGCGGATAAAGAAACGGTTGTGCGCCGTGTGTTGATATCATTATACAGGGGTCGTTATAACGAGCTACCAACAAAAACGGGCTTTTTTCCCGTTTTTTTATTTTTGAATCATTTTTTCAGTAAATCCCCCATGGTCGCCGCGGCAAGGATTTTTTTCATCTCGGTCTGCACGCTCTGCAGCTGCGGCCCCACCTCCTTGTAAAAGCCGCCGGTCTTGTCGAATACGCCGCACAGCTGCACGCCTCCCTCGGTCATCTTGAGCACGTCGAGAAGGGATCTGCGGCGCAGCCCCGACGCGGGGAAATACAGCGTCTCGCCGCCTTTTCCGTCACGGCTGACTATAAAGGCCGCATCCTTCAGACGGCCGCACATCCTGTCGGCCGCAGCCTTGGGCACGCCCGACAGGGCGCTGAGCCTGCCGAGCGTCAATCCGGCGGAGGGCGACGTCTTATCTCCGCCGCGTCCGACCATGCAGTAAAGGATGCGCAGAGCATACTCGGTATCACGTCTCAGCTGCATTTCAAAGCCCCCTCGCAAAAAAAATCGTATCACTGTACTGCAATGATAGCAAAAAATGCATAACACGATACAAACGAAAGCTCCTCGCCATGCTCGCGCCGAGGCCGCGTTTTTTCTTTTAATTCCTTTTAACTCTGTATGCGCATAAAAAAGCAGACGGTAAAAAACGTATGCCTCCCGCGGACCGCATCCGCAGGAGGCATACAAGAATATATTTATGCGGCTGCGCTCTTGCCGCCCTGTCAGCCCGCGGCGTCATATAACGACGACCGCCTTGCCGAAGCTCTCCTTCCCCTCGAGATACTCGTGAGCCGCGCGCACCCCGTCGAGGGCGAATACCCTCTCGGGCACGGCGTCGATACCGTACCTCTCGACATATTCAAGCATCTCCTGGAGTCTCCGCCCATCCACGCCGCCCGAATAAAACGACGTAAGGTAGCCGTTTTCGGGCAGGTCCATTATCGGGTCCAGCCCCTCGATGGTCCACTTTCCGCCGAGCTGACCCGTGCTGCATACGATGCCTCCGCGCGCCGTATGGGAAAAGGTGTCGCTGAGGGTCGCAGGGCCGATGAGCTCGAGCACCTTTGTATATCGCGCCTCTGTCAGCAGCCTTCCTTCCCTTTCGAGCACCGCGCCGTCAAAGCCTGCCCTTTTAAGCTGTCCGGCCTTGTCAGCGCTTCTTGTGCTGCCGAACACCTTCAGGTCGGGATATCTCCCCTTTACCAGCTTCACAAACGCCGCCCCGACGCCGCTCGTCCCTCCGCGCACGAGAACGCTGTCGCTCTGCTCGATGCGAAGGTTCAGCATCGAGCCGTAGGCCGTGTAATACGTCTCGGGCAGCGCGGCGAGGACAGGCCAGCTCAGGTTCGTTTCAACGGGATATATCTGTTCGTTCGGCAAAAGCGCGTACTCCGCGTAGCCGCCGTCAAAGGCCCTGCCCATCTCCCCCATAATGGATATTATCCTCTGCCCCCGCGGCAGACGGACGGGGTCGGTGGTCTGCTCCACCTCGCCTGCGCACTCTATCCCGAGCACACGGGGGAACTTCACGCCCGGCGACAGCCCCTGACGGGTAAATATCTCCGAGTGGTTTATCCCGAAGCCGCGCACCCTTACAAGGGACCAGCCCGGCCTTGCCTGCGGCGTCGGCCATTCGGTGTATACGAGCTTTTCCGGCCCGCCCGGCTCAAAAACAACAACAGCCTTCATTTCAGCCTCCTTCTTTCCCGGCGCTTGCGATCCTGTTCTCCGCGAGCTTGAGCAGCCCGTTTATCGCTATCGCAAGCCCTGCCGAGAGCAGGCTGCCCCACAGTATCTTTGCGACGTTCATCGTCCGCAGACCGTCGAAGAGCAGCGTTCCCAGCCCTCCCGCGTTTATCGAGGCGGCTATGGTGCCTATGCCTATGGTGGATACCACGGCCAGCCTCACCCCCGCGAACAGGGCGCGTCTTGCAAGCGGGATTCTTATCCGCCAAAGGGTCTGCATATCGGTCATGCCCATGCCGAAGGCCGCCTCGATGACGGCGGGGTCCACCTCGTCGAGCCCCGTCAGGAAATTGCGCAGCAAAAGATATTGATTATAGGCCGTCAGTACGATGACCGCCGTCCTCGTGCCCAGCCCCGTGACCGGTATCAAAACGGCAAACAGCGCCAGCGAGGGGATGGAGTATATTACCGAAAACAGATGATTGAGCCCCCGTCCCAGAGCCGGTTTTTTTACCGACAGCACCGTCAGCGCCGCGGCGATTGCCACCGACAGCGCGAGCACCGTCAAAACCAGCGTAATATGCTGAAAAAACGGGTCCCATATTCTCTCCGGATGGCGGTAAAGGTAATCTATCACGTCTTTTCCTCCCAAAACCGCTCCTGTTCCCTCGCCGAGCTTATGAGGGATTCCACGAACGGGTCCGCCGGAGCGCCGGCTATCTCCCCGGGCGTACCGAATTGGAGCAGCTTGCCTCCATCCATGACCATGACCCTGTCGCCCAGCTTGAAGGCCTCGTTTATGTCGTGCGTCACCAGAAGATAGGTCCCGCCCGTCTGCCCGTGTATCCGCAGCAGCTCATTTTGCAGATTGAGGCGCGTTATGGCGTCTATCGCGCCGAACGGCTCGTCAAGCAGCATCACCCTCGGCCCCGCCGCGAGGGCGCGGGCAAGGCCCACCCTCTGCTGCTGCCCTCCCGAAAGCTGCGCGGGGTAGCGCCGGCAGAACACGTCGGGGTCGAGCCCCACCAGCTCGGTCAGCTCCCTCGTCCTGAGGCGGATTTTCTCCCGCTCCCAGCCGAGCAGCCCCGGCACTATCGATATGTTCTCCTCCACCGTCATGTGGGGGAAAAGCCCCGTCTGCTGTATCACATAGCCTATGCCGCGGCGAAGGGCTATCCTGTCCTGCCCGGCGGTGTCCTCGCCGAACAGCAGTATCGTCCCCTCGTCCGGCTCGCATAGACGGTTCGTCATTTTAAGCAGCGTCGTTTTGCCGCAGCCGGATGAGCCGAGGATGGTTACGAATTCCCCCTCCTCCACCCGCGCCGTCACATGGTCGACCGCGTAGCCGTCGCCGCCCGCAAAGCTCTTGCAGACCCCTCTGTATTCAATGGCCGTCATGATATACTGCCGAAGAAATCGGCGGCCACATCGGCATAGTCCTGCTTGTCTATGTCGACGCGGGCGTTGAGCTGCGTCACGGTCTCGGTGTCGAGAACGGCGCTGACGGCGTTGAGTATGCCGGCAATTTCGGGGTATTTTTCGAGTACCTCGCCGCGCACAACGGGCGCCAGATTGTACGGCGGCCACATGTGCAGGTCATCCTCGAGCAGCACGAACTTATCGCTCTCAACGAGCCGTCCCTCGGTGGTATAGGCGGGAGCCGCGTCGGCCTCGTCGTTGTCGACCACCTCATATTTCAGCCCGTTGTCGTAGACCTTTGAGGATTTCCAGTCGAACGGGCCGTACAGCGCCTCGAGCCCCGGTATTCCGTCCTCCCTCTGGTCGAACTCCCCCTGCGACGCAAAGCGGAGCTTGCCGGCATTGGCCTGCAGGTCCGATATCGTCCTTATCCCGTACTCGTCCGACGCCCGCCTGCTGATGAACAGGCCCTGGCCGTCGTTCGCCTGAGCGTATTCGAGCCAGATTATGCCGAACTTCTCCTCATAGGCCGCCTTTACGGTGTTATACACCTCGTCGGGGTCGGTCATGGCGCCGAGCTTGAGTATCGATATGAGCCCCGTGCCCGTATATTCGGGATACAGGTCCACCTCGCCGTTGACTATGCTCGTGTGTATCACCGACGACGCTATGTCCATCCTCCGCTCGACGGTGTAGCCGGCCTTTTCCAGCGCCAGCGCGTAGAGCTCGGCCACCACCTCGTTTTCGGTAAAGTCCTTCGAGCCGACGATTATCTTTCCCGCAGCCCCTCCTGCCGACTTCTCGGGAGCCGATGCGCAGCCCGCAGCAAGAGCCGCCGTCAGAGCGAGAACCATAACCGCCGCGATGATTCTTTTAAACCTGCCCATAGGTATCCTCCTTTTAAACGCACCATAAATCAGTTTCTCACATATTTGTATTTCATCAGCCTCTTTGCCGCCGCGTCAAACAGCCGCCCGCAGCCAAGAGAAAGGGCCGCCACGGCGAGCCCTCCGAGCAGCAGCATATCGCCCCTGTTAAGGCCGAGCCCGGTGAAAATGATCTCGCCCAGTCCGCCCGCGCCTATCTTCGCCGCAAGGGCGGCGCTCGCTATGACCTCGACCAGCGCAGTCCTCATACCGGCGAGTATAAGGGGGAGCGCCAGCGGCACCCTTACCCTGCGCAGCACGTCTCTTTCGGTCATTCCGAGGCCCCTGCCGGTCTCCGTCATAAAAAAGGGGACCTCACGAAAGCCCGCCGTCGTGTTGAGCAGTATCGGCGGCACGGCGAGCACGGTCAGGGCGGTTACGGCGGGCGCCGTCCCCGTCCCCATGACGGGTATCAGCAGCACCAGCAGCGCAAGCGAGGGCACAACCCTCAGCGACGAGAACAGCCCCGCAACCCATTTCTCGCCCCTGTCGGAAAGGGAGGCGAAATAGCCGCACGGGATGCCTATTGCGGCCGCGGCGCACAGCGCCAGCAGGCTCACCCACAGATGGGTCAGAAGCTGGTTGAGAACGGACGGCCAGTTCCCCTCCAGATATTCGGCCATCGACAGGAGCATGCTCACACCTCCGTTTCGCTTCGCCTGACTATCGCGTCAAAGGGGCATTTTTCCGCGCAGCGTCCGCAGTGAAGGCAGTTCTCCTGCCGTATGACATAGGGGCTGCCCTCGTCTATCGCATTTTGGGGACAGCCCTGCGCGCAGGTGCCGCACTGCATGCAGCCGTCGGTTATGAAAAACCCCTTTTTCTTGTACTCATTCCTGCCGAAGCAAAAGGGGATTCTCCTTATCGGTTCCTCGGCGAGGCAGAAATATTCCCCCTCCCCCTCGTAAAGGCAGAACACCTCGAGTATATCCCTCGTCTCCCCGGGATAGACACCGTTCATGGAGGGATTTTCCTCAAATATGCGCGAAAGCAGCTCCTGACCGACGTTTTTGACCTTGCCCCAAACGCGCACAGTCTCCCACCTGTCGTTCAGGCCGGTCACGGCGACCGTCCCGCCCGCAGTCAGCTCGGCGTAAAAATCCTTGCCGCGGGCAGTGAGGAAATACAGCCTGTCCTCCTCGACCAGCATAACGTCTATTATACGCACCCTCGGCGTGCCGTCGGGCGCGACCGTAGCCATAGCGGTGTCCTTCATATCGCGCAAAAGCCCAAAGAAACCCTTTGCACCGGTCACAGAGCTCATACCGTTATCCTCCGTTTCTTTTTTCTTTGATTTTAACAGCAGCGCGAAAAGTGCACAATGTGCAAAATCGGTCATATTGTTGAATTTTACTTCCGACTCTGATAAAATAAAAGCAAATAAAGCAGAAGGGCAGGGATACCCGATGGCCCAATACGAGGCCGCAAGAGGCCGCACCCGCGAGAGGATAGAGCAGTGCTTCTGGGAGCTCTATACCGATACCGATTTCCGCCGGCGTGTGCGCGTGGCCGACATAACCGAAAAGGCCGGCATCCACCGCTCCACCTTCTATATGTATTTTGACTCGGTGGACTGTATTTTCGACAGCATTAAGGATCGTCAGCTCAAAAAGCTCGAGGCCGTATGCGGCGCCGATAGCTCCACCGCAGATGAGCAGCTGTCTTTTCTGACTCTGCTCGAGGCGCTGTTCGAGGAGAACCGCACCTATCTTCGCCCCCTGCTTGCAGAGTATCACAGCAGCTCCTTTTCCATCGCCTATCGCCGCATCCTGAAGGATAAGCTCCGCCGCGACGCCGAAGTCCCACTCTATCCGTCCGGCACAAAGCAGAGCGCCATAGTCGACAATATACTCGGCGGCATGATAGAGATGCTCATCTCCACCCTCGACGAGCCCCTTGTCAGCGTAAGCGAAACCTTCCCCATTGCAAGGCGCATGATGGAGCAGGGCTTCAAGGCGGCCATGACCGATATGTATCCGCAGACCGCAGGGCAGGCATCCCCGCGCCGACCGGACGGCGCCGCGGCCGTCGAACAGCGCCCCTCGCTGTCTCTGTGAACGCCATCCCCCTCCCCCGCGGAGGGGCAAACATAAAATATCCTCTTGCATCCCCTTCAAAGGAGGCTAACTATGGAAAATCAGCTCACCATCGGCGGCGGGGCGGTGCCCCAGCCCCTTGCGGCCCGCCTGCGTCCGCAGACGATAGACGAGATAGTGGGCCAGCGTCATCTTCTCGGCCCGGGCAAGGTACTTCGCCGTATAATAGAGCAGGATGCGGTGTCCTCAATGATTTTCTGGGGCCCGCCCGGCGTCGGCAAGACCACCCTCGCCAACGTTATAGCAAATCAGACCAAGGCCACCTTCATCAACTTTTCGGCCGTCACCAGCGGCATAAAGGAGATAAAGGCGGTCATGCAGCAGGCCGACGACAACCGCCGCTTCGGCGAGAAGACCATCGTCTTCGTCGACGAGATACACCGCTTCAACAAGGCCCAGCAGGACGCATTTCTCCCCTTCGTCGAAAAGGGCAGCATCCTGCTTATCGGCGCGACGACCGAGAACCCGTCGTTCGAGGTCAACGGGGCTCTGCTTTCGAGATGCCGCGTGTTCGTGCTCAAGGGCCTTGAGGAGGAGGACCTCATGCAGCTCCTCCGCCGCGCCCTTGAGAGCCCGAAGGGCTTCGGCGGGCAGAGAATAGTCATCGACGAGGATGTGCTGCGCCTTATAGCCTCCTTTGCCAACGGCGACGCGCGCGCCGCCCTCTCCACCCTCGAAATGGCGGTGCTCAACGGCGACCTCGAGGGGGAGGTCACCACCGTGACCCGCGAGAGCGTCGAGCAGTGCACCTCACGCAAATCCCTGCTCTACGACAAGGACGGCGAGGAACACTACAACCTCATCTCGGCCCTGCATAAATCCATGCGCAACTCCGACCCCGACGCCGCCGTTTATTGGCTGGCAAGGATGCTCGAGGCGGGCGAGGATCCCCTCTACGTCGCACGGCGCGTCACCCGCTTTGCAAGCGAGGATATAGGGCTTGCCGACCCCCGCGCGCTGGAGATATCGATAGCCGCCTATCAGGCCTGCCACTTCATAGGCATGCCCGAATGCTCTGTCCATCTGACGCAGGCCGTCGTCTACATGTCCCTCGCTCCCAAGTCCAACGCCCTCTATATCGCATACGAAACGGCAAAAAAGGATGCGCTGACCCAGCTCGCCGAGCCCGTTCCCCTGCATATAAGGAACGCCGTCACAAAGCTGATGAAGGAGGTCGGCTACGGCAAGGGCTACCAGTACGCCCACGACGCCGAGGACAAGCTGACCGACATGCGCTGTCTGCCCGATTCGCTGCTCGGCAGGGAGTACTATCTGCCCACAGATCAGGGGCTCGAGGGCCGCTTCAGGGAACGTCTGGAGCAGATAAAAAAGTGGAAGGAGGAGCACGGCGGCAGCTGAGCTCATAAAACCGCACATCATAAAAGAGGAGGACGCATGTCCTCCCCTTTTTTCGCGGCCGGGCGCCGTCTGTATTTTATATGCTCCTTTGCATCACAGCGACCGTGCGGCCGTTTCGCTCTCCCTCTCTGCCCGACAGGGAGAAGCCCTGCTTTTCCCAGAAGGCGACGGCGTCGCTGTTCTCCCTGACCACCCCGAGGGAGAGAAAATCGAAGCCCTGACCCTTCATCGCGGCGCGCACGTCGGCGAATATCTGCGAGCCTATGCCCTGCCTCTGCTTTTGCGCGTCCACCATGAACCAGCCGATAAAGGCGTCGTCGTGCTGCGGGTAGCCCGTTATAAGGTCGAGCACGGCGACCAGCCCGCCGGCATCGTCGTAAAAGCCGACGAAGTGCTTTTTATCGGCCGACGAGCCCTCGGGCACCTCGCTTATGACCTCGGTCAGGCTGCGCAGGGAGGGCTTTGTGTTCATCAGGCGGTAATAGCGGCGGTTGCCGCGGCAGAGCTGATAGACGTCGGTGATATCGGCCTCGGTTATGCGCCGGACGTTGTATTCGCTCGACAGCATGGAGATGTCAAAAGCATCCCCGGCATTCTCCGCCTCGCTGTCGATCACAACGCGGAACTGTGTCTCATAGAGCTCACGGTAGACCCCGTTTCTCGCCAGCAGCTCCTCGTGGGTGCCCTGCTCTGCTATAACCCCGTCCGACACGACGAGTATCCGGTCGGCCTTCAGTATTGTAGACAGGCGATGGGCTATGACAATGCTCGTACGCCCCTTCATCATCACCTCGAGCGCATCCTGTATGGCGCTCTCCGATATCGAATCCAGGGCCGACGTAGCCTCGTCCAGTATCAGTATTTTCGGATCCTTGAGTATTACGCGGGCAATCGACAGCCTCTGCTTTTCCCCGCCCGAGAGCTTGAGGCCGCGGTTGCCGACCTGCGTGTCATACCCGTCAGGCAGGCCAGAGATAAAGCCGTGTATGTTGGCCCTCCTGCAGGCCTGCTCTATCTGCTCCATATCGGCGTCCGGCTTGGCATAGCGCAGGTTTTCGAGGATGGTGCCGTTGAAAAGATACGTCTCCTGCGTCACTACCCCAATCTGCGAGCGCAGCCACGTCAGGTCCATATCCCGCACGTCGACGCCGCCTATCGTCACCCTGCCGTCCAGCACGTCATACAGGCGGGGCAGCAGATTGACCACTGTGGACTTCCCGCAGCCCGACGGACCGACCACGGCGTACATTTTCCCGCCCGGAACGGTGAAGCCGATATCGTCAAGCAGGGGCTTGTCCTCCGAATAGCTGAATTTCACATGATCGTATACGATGTCCTTTTGAGCGAGGTCGGGCTTTTTCCCGTTTTCGGGCGAGCTTATCGCAACCGGCCGGTCGAGATAGTCGAATATGCGGGTAAAAAGCGCGAGCGAACGGGTGAAATCCACCCCCACGTTGAGCAGCGACTCGACCGGTCGGTAGAGTCTGTTTATCAGGGCGACCGTCGCCGTTATCGTGCCGACCGACAAAGCGGGGTCTATGCTTCTGAGCATTATGAAGCCGCCCGCAAGATATATAAGCAGCGGCCCCACCTGGGTGAACATGCCCATAACGACGAAAAACCACCTGCCGCTCCTCGCCTCCTTGAGGGAGATCCTCATGACCTCCCCGTTGACCCTTTTGAAGTTTTCATACTCCGCCCTCTCGCGGGTGAAGAGCTTGACCAGCATCGAGCCGCTGACGCTCAGCGTCTCGTTGATTATCTGGTTCATCTCGTCGTTTTTTGCCTGGCTCTCGGTCAGCAGGCGAAAGCGGGTGTTGCCCACCACGCGCGAGGGGATAATAAGCAGCGGGATTATCACCATGCCGACTAAGGCGAGCTGCCAGTTCATCGTAAACAGCGCGGCCGCCGTCGTCGCTATGGTCGCGGCGTTTTTGACGATGTTTGTCAGCGTCCCGCTTATGACGGTGCTGACCCCGCTTATGTCGGTATTCATGCGGGTGATTATATCCCCCTGCTTTTCGGTGGTGAAAAACGCATGGGGCATCTGCTGCAGATGCCCGTACATCTGGTTTTTCATATCGTAGATTATCCTCTGGGATATCCACGAGTTTACGTAGGTCTCGGCAAGGCCGATAAGCTGGCTGACCGCTATTGCGGCGAGGGCCGCAAGGCACAGGGTTATAAGCTGTGAAAAGTCGCGCTCTATCAGCGCGCGGTCCACAATCCGCCCCGTGATTATCGACGGCAGCAGTCCTATCGCGGCCGACAGCAGTATCGCCGCGAACACCAGCAGAAACTGCAGCCAATATGGCCTCAGATAGCCCGCTATCCGCCCGAGCAGCTCGCGCGTCACCTTTGGCCTGTTGGCCTTCTCCTCATCGGTAAGATGCCCTCGCGGACCGAGTCCGCCGTTCATTCCGGGCTGCATATAACGCCGCCTCCCTCTGTTCTGCAAATACCGGATTTTCCCCTTCGACTGTACGAAAACCCCACTTCCATTATAAAGGAAGGCGACGCCGCATACAAGAAAAAACCGCCGCGGGGAGTTTTTCCCCGCGGCGGAAAGCCGTCCTTTTACTCAGCCCCTCTTGCAATAGAGAGCACAGCCGTCACGTTCCCCGCGCCGAGCAGCGACTGCAGCTCGTCCTTCGTCAGGCCTGTTATCCTGCCCAGCGGCGTCAGCGACCAGCTGTTCGTGTCATAATATATCACGAACTGCCGGCCCTGATAGAGTATTATATCCCCCGCGTCGGCGTTCATCTGAACATTGTTCTCGGGCAGCGTCCCGGGCAGGGGCGCCCCCTTCTCAAAGCCGGAGTAGTCGCTCATATCGAGGGTGATATCACCCTGTGCGAGCAGCTCGCGCAGCGCGTCGACCGAGCTGTTGTCGACCCATTCGACCTGCAGGGTCCGCCCCTCGACATTCAGCGTTATTCCGGCCTCGGCAGGCGCGGGCGAAGGGGCCTTGGCGCCCCGTCCCCTTGTCAGATATCCGTGCAGCAGCGCGGCCGTCTGCGAGCGCAGGGCGTTCTGCTTCGGCGCGAAGGTGTAGTCGGCCGTCGCCGGAGCTATCGCGGCTCCTCGCGCCCAGCCCACGGCCGCGGCAGCGTATTCGCTCGCGTCTCCCGCCGGCGCCGCCCCGGGCTCGTTTTCCATACGCCACAGCATAGTCGCGAGCTGTTCCTGCGTCACGGCGTCGTCCGGAGCGAACAGCCCGCCGCCTACACCGTTTACGACCCCGCTTTTCTCTGCCCACAGCACAGCGTCGGCATACCACGCGCCGGGCTCGGTATCGGTAAAGCCGTCCTCACCGCTGACGGCGGGCTCTCCCTCGATACGGTACAGCACCGCCGCAAGCTGCGCGCGGGTAAAGGTCCCGTCTGGAGTAAAATATCCGCCGCCCGTGCCGTTCATTATGCCGTTTTCCGCCAAATAGCCGACCGCTTCGGCATACCACGCGCCGTACGGTACGTCGCTGAATATCTCTCCCTGCGCCGGCTGCGAATAAACCGCTTCGCTCCCCGCCGCCGAGGCCGCCGGCAGTCCGCCCGCGGCGCAGGATGGAACGGCAAGCGTCAAGGCCGCCGCAGCTATCATCAAAATTGTCTTTCTTATCATATCGGTCTCCTTATCCGCGGTCCCGCTTTCCCGCAACATCCTTCAAAAAGTTCATGACCTGCTCCCTGTTTTTCAGGGCCGTCCCCGCGCCGACCGCCGTGGTGCATATCGCGCCGCAGGCGTTGGCAAAGCGCAGCGCCTCGCCGACAGAGCTGCCGCGCAGTATCTCGGAGGCAAAGCCCGCGACGAAGTTGTCTCCGGCTCCGGTCGCGTCGACCGCCTCTATCTCATGGGCGGGGAGGGATATCTCCCCCTCTCTCCCCTTGTAATAGCAGCCCCTGCCGCCGAGCTTTACAATGACGTTTTTCACCCCCATATCCAAAAGCACATCGGCCATCTCGTCCGGTGAGGTCTTTCCGGTATAGTGCTTCGCCTCGTCCTCGTTGGGGGTTATGTAGTCGATAAAAGGCAGCGAGGGGGCTATATCCTTCAGCCCCAGGATGCGGAAGTTGGGCAGCTTGGTGTCGGCAAACACCTCGTTACCCCTGTCCTTTGCGGCCTTGAGTACGGAGTGAATTATCTGCGGCTCGTCAAACGGAGCGCGAAAAAGGGAGCCCAATATCACGGCCCTGCTCCGCTCAAAGCAGTCGACGTATCTTTCGGGATGAAAGTTATATCTGTGCGAGCCGTTGGTTATGGATTTTCTTGTCCCGTCGGCGTTTACGAACATGGTCGTCACGGGGGTCGGATGCTCCTTTGAGGATACAATGAGCCCCGTGTCGACGCCGCAGCGCTCAAGCGCTCCCTTTACCAGCTCACCCGCCTCATCGTCGCCGAGGGCGCACAGTACGGCCGCCCTCATGCCCAGCTTGGCCGCCGCTGACGATTCGTTGACCGCCTCCCCGCCCGCCGCCAGCGAGTTGGATGCCGCCCTGAAGCCCGAGGCCGATATCGGCTCGGGTTCAAAGCCCTTTATTATCGAGTCGACCAGCGCCGCGCCTGCGCAAATAATATCGTATCTGTCTGACATTTTCATCCTCCGCAATCCGAAGTCATCCCGCCGCCCCGCACGAATCTGCCCCGTTCCCTGCGGCGTCGGCGCTCCGGCCCTTCTTATCTTGCTTCAATGATATTATCGTCCGCTGCGTTTTGTCAATAAAGCCGAGTCTTCTTATCGGGGCTTTCCATAAGAATTATTGTTTTCATTCCCGTTTGCGCGGCCGCATGCCCCCGTAAGCGCCGCGCAGACGGCGCCGAGGAATACGAAGGCAATGAGAATCATCAGATTCTCGGCAAAAACGAGGGCTGCCGCCTTGTCGTAGTCGAAAAACGCAAACGGGGCGCGAAATAAGATGTAGTCCGGTATCCCGTTCTTCACAAAGAGCCAGAAGCCAACCCCCGCAGCTGCTGTAAAAACCGCAGCAGCAACGGTTCTGACTTTACCGTTCCATTTGAGCCCCGCCGTCATAGCCGGGATATGAAGTCCCAGATGGACGCCCATAAGAATGAACGACCAGAAGGACATGGCGAGGTGGAACCGCCGCGCAAAGGATACCGGCAGCAGACCGTATAAGAACGGCACCGCGTGGGCGCTCATGGCTATGCCGCACACCGCCGTCAGCGCGATTGATAAAAGCAGAAGGGTGTTTACTGCTGTCGCAGCTGTGCGGTAGGCGTTGTATCTGCCCTTGAAAAGCGAAGCATACCATCTGCCGTTGAGGATATGGTGCAGTATCAAAAGGGCCGTCATCCCGACGCCGAGCCACTCGTGCAAAGCCTCTCCCGTGACCTGATACGCCATCAGGCAGAGCAGCAGGACGGTCATGCATACGTCAACGCTCTTTTTTATTGTATTTATATGTTTTCCCTGCATTTTTTCCGTCCTCCGCCGCCTCTACCGCAGGCTGTCAATCCAGTCCTTTATATCAGCTTGCGAAACGCCGGCGCCGAACCGCTTCCCGTCAAGCCAATTCCCGCTTGCGGCATTTTCCGCAAGGTTCTTCCCGCTTGCGCCGATGCCGCTGCTCGATGAGGTGCAGAACGGGATAACGGTAATACCGTCAAAATCATGGCTTTCCACAAAGGTATCCATTATACGGGGCTCCTCGCCCCACCATATCGGATAGCCGATGTATACGACGGTATAGCCTTCAATGGATACCTCCCCGCTTCCGATTTCCGGACGGACGCTCTTGTCGTTCTGCTCAAGAGTCGTGCGGCTGCCGCTGTCGTGCCAGTTCAGATCGGCGTCGGCGTATTCCTGCGCCGCCTTAATCTCATAAACGTCGGCATCCGTTACGGCGGCTATCTTTTCGGCCACGCCCCTCGTCGTACCCGTCGCTGAGAAATAGACGACCAGCGTGCCGCCTGTCTCCTCCTGCCGTGCCTGTTCCTGCGCCTCACCCGGCCCGGCTGAGACGGGCTCGGAGCTCCCGTCTGCCGAGGACCGCTCCGCCGCGCTTGACGTCGGAGCCGGCGACTGCTGTGTTTCCGAAGCCGTTTCCCCGCAGGCGCCCAATGCAATTATAAAAACCGCCGCAAGAAGGGCTGTGATTGTCCTTTTCATAATAAACCTCCTATTTCAGCTTGCCGTACTCCTCGTCGGACACGGCCTCGCACCACTCGCTGCCCGTCTGCTCGCCCGGGACCTCTATTGCCAGATGCGAGAACCACGAATCAGGCGCGGCTCCGTGCCAGTGCTTTACCTCTGCGGGAATATTTACAACCGTGCCCGGCGTCATCTCGACCGCCTCTTTGCCCCACTGCTGATAATATCCGCGGCCTCCGACACAGATAAGCATCTGTCCGCCGCCTGTTTTTGCGTGGTGGATATGCCAGTTGTTGCGGCAGCCGGGCTCAAAGGTCACGTTGAACACAGGGACCTGCTCCGCGGAAACCGGCGCCAGATAGCTCTGCCCGACGAAGAACCGCCCATAGGGATTCTTCTCCCCGACAGGGAAAAATATCTCATTTTGATACTTATCCTTCTGCGTCAATCCGGGAGCCTCTTCGTTCCATACTTCTTTTGCAAGGCGGAACACCGCCCACCCCTTCGGCCAGCCCACATACATGGCGGCATGGGTGATGATGGCGGCGATCTCCTCCTTTGTCACGCCGTGTGCCTTTGCGTTCTGCAGATGATAGGCGATCGAGGAATCCGTGATTCCGCAAGCCATCAGCGATACCACCGTGACGATGCATTTGGTCTTAACGCCGATTGACTCCTCGTTCCATACTTCACCGAAAAGCACGTCGTCATTGAGGTGTGCGAACATCGGCGCAAATTCTCCCAGCTGGTTTCTTCCTGCTGTCTGAACGATCTTTTCAGCCATTTTGATTTCCTCCCGTCACTTTCCGATATTCCGGCCGCCGGTCGACCGGACATGTTTTTCTTTTGCTGCTTCGGGCCTGTTCTGCGCCATCACTCCCGCCAGAGGATGGGGAACATACGGCTCCTCCAGATACGAGATTTCTTCGTCTGTCAGCTCAAGCTCCGCCGCCTTTGCCGCATCTTCTATATGCTGCGGCTTCGTCGCCCCGACAACGGGCGAGGCCGCCTTTGTGAGCAGCCACGCCAGCGACAGCTCCGTCATCGTAACGCCGCGCTTTTGAGCAAGCTCCGCCACACGGGAGATTATCACGTTGTCCTGCTGCGCCGTGGCGTCATATTTGAGCCTTGCGTATGCGTCCTGCGCCGCGCGTTTCGTATCATTTTCACCGGGTCGGCGGGAGAGCCGTCCGCTTGCGAGGGCGCTGTAAGGCGTCAGGGCGATATTCTCCTCCCTGCAGTAGGGCACCATTTCCCGCTCCTCTTCCCTGAATATCAGATTGTAATGCCCCTGAACGGAAATAAATCCCGAAAAGCCCTCTTTTTCCGCCAGAGCGTTGGCCTTGGCGATCTGCCACGCAAAGCAGTTGGAAATGCCTGCGTATCTCGCCTTGCCCGCCCTTACGGCGCGATTCAGCCCGTCGAGAATATCATATATCGGGGTCTGCCAGTCCCACATGTGACAGATGTAAAGGTCCACATAGTCCAGGCCGAGATTTTTGAGGCTCATATCGAGCATATTTTCGATATGCTTCCGGCCGCTGACTCCGTTTTCTATCTCAGCTTGTGTTCTCGGGAGAAACTTCGTTGCGACAACCACGTCCTCACGTTTTGCGAAATCACGAAGAGCCCGTCCGACATACTGCTCGCTGGTGCCGCTCTGGTAGGCGATGGCGGTATCATAGAAATTGACGCCGAGCTCCAGCCCGCGTCTGATTATCTGTCTTGTGTGCTCCTCGTCTATCGTCCAGCTGTGCCGGCCTCTCGCCGCGTCGCCGAAGCCCATGCAGCCCATGCAGATGCGCGATACGTTCAAATCGGAATTGCCGAGTCTTGTATATTTCATCACGGAACCTCCTTTTCAGCCCCGATTATCTGCTGCCCAACAGGCGAACAAGGCAGCTGCAGGTGATTTCGTAAACGGATTGATATACATAGTCAACGCCTGCCTCTTTCATCGCCGCCCTCTGTTTTTCGGTAACGGCAGTATAGGGATAGATGCCGAACATGAACGGGAAAAATATATAAATGAATTTCTGAATGTCCGCCGCTGTCATCTCGGGGCGATATTTCTCCAAAAGCATGCGCATTATATTCATGGATTTGCCATAGGCCGTTTTAAATGAGGTCAGCATCTCCCGGCGGCTGTTTGCCTCCATATCGTAGTTGTTCATGGAAAGCAGCTTCAAAAGCTGCTCCCGCTTTGCCAGAGACCTTGCAATCTCCTGCGCAAGCTGTTCGGAGGAAAGGGTATCATGCCCGTTCAATATGTCCGTGAGGCCCTCGTTCCAGCGATCATATTCCCTCTTGTACAGCGCAAGAAAAATCTCTTCCTTGGTTTGGAAGTAGTTATATATCGTAGGGCGGGAAAACGGCACCGCATTGCCGATCTCCTTGAGCGTGATATCCTTGAAGCTCATCTTCTGATACAGCCGTTCACATGCGTTGATGATTTCTTCCCGACGTCCCGCAATCAGCTCCGGTGTTCCCTTTATCATAAGCTCTCCCTTCCGGCCAGCGCCAACGCTGACACCATGTCAGTATCGACATTATACCGCTCTGCTGACATCATGTCAATACTCTTTTGAAAAATATACGCGCATTTTGTTCGAGCGGAATAACCGAAAAAGCCCTCGGCTTTGGCTTTATGCCGCGGCCGAGGGCTTTTTTCCGATATCGATACCCATATATGCCGGAAAAGCTGCGCAAGCGCCCTTTCATCTGCAGATGTTTTCCTTTGCCTGCCAAGCGACAGCAGCTCTCTCAGAAAAAATGTCCGGCGAGGACGCGCAGTTTGCCGACCGGACGACGCGGGCAGCACTATCGAAGAATTCAACGGTTCAGATGGAAGATATCATTTACGCTTAGTCCAAAGAACTCGGATATTTTCATAGCCAATTCCAGCGTCGGGTCATATTTGTCATTTTCTATTGCAATTACCGTCTGTCTGGTGACGCCGAGCTTTTCTGCCAGGTCTTCCTGCCGCAGCCTTCTGTTTTTTCGAAGCTCTTTGATATTATTCTTCATCGTCTTGTGCCGCATCGGTCATCCGCTTGTTTTCATACAATTTGATTCCGTTAAAAATCAGCAGCCCCAACACTCCGAAGATAAAAATCGGCGTCGGAAACTCCCCTGTAATAAGCCTTTCGGCAATGCAGTAACCCATAATGGCAATTTCCAAAAAGCCAAAAGCATACCTTGCTGCTTTCTGAGTGATCGCCATCTCCATTTCATCGGATTTCCTGAAAAACTTTTTCATGGCGGAGCCTCCTTTAAATGTTAAGATGCTTTTACATTTTCATTTTACCTTCTGCCGCAGAAAATGTCAAGAGCTTTTTACATTTATTTCTCCTGCCGTGATAACAAGCTCCAATTTGCAAAACAATAAAACATCGCAGCAAAACCTCTCGGCTGCGGTGCCACAGCTTACAGTTTAATCGAAAAGCCGTAAAAACGGGAGAAAATACATGCAGCATAAAACAATCAGCACGGTAACTCTATCCGAATTACCGTGCTGATTTGAAAAGGAAATCATATATTGATAAATTGCCGCAGGGGAGCTGCGCATCTTTTGTTTATCATCAACAGCTGACAGAGGTTTTTAATGAATATACAGGGTTTTACAATGGCCGGCGGCCACACAGAAGGCTGAACATGAAACCCCCGATTCAGTACGAAGCGGAGTTCTTTTCTGCCGCCTGCAAATAAACGAAAAGCTCCCATTTTTGGATCCGAAGTAGGCTGGACGTGTGGTTCAAAACTATTGTTTTTTGGTTTTTCTTATCAAGTTTTTGGTATTTTTGAAAAACTTGTCCAGATGGGAGCACAAAAGCAAAATAAGCAAAACCCCTTGATTTTCATGGGGTTTTGCACATAAAAAGGAGTCGGAATCGAGGCAGTCCAAAAGAACTGTTCGCGATTTCGACTCCAATTCATATGGTTGCGGGGGGAGGATTTGAACCTCCGACCTCCGGGTTATGAGCCCGACGAGCTACCGGACTGCTCTACCCCGCGATATATTGCGCTTTTTTTCAGCGCTTATATAGTATAACACAACAAAAATGTCCAGTCAAGTACTTTTTATCGTCAGCCCTGCGCCATATTCCCTCCGTTTGCCTGTGAGGCCTCCCGCTTCAACGATGACGCTTCAAAGTCCGCTTATGAATATGAACGCAAGGAGCATCAGGGTCCCGTCGTCGCAGCTCTCGTCGAACAGAAACAGCATCAGCGCGAGCAAAAGCAGGCTGTCCCCCTCCAGCCTGCGCGCCGGAACCGCGCCGCGCGCAGGCTTGTCGGTCTGCGCGCCAAGCACGCCCTTTTTTCTTTTTCCGTCATCGGCCGGCAAATCGCCCGTGTTCCGTCCGTCGCAGTAGAATCTGACATTGTCGCTCAGCGGCCTGTCTGTCATGTCGTTGCCTCCGTCACAGCCTTTTTTTCAGTATACCCACAAAAGCCGATATCATCAGCAGCCTTTCGGCCGCATCTATGCTCTGCGCCCTTTTGGGACTCATGTACGGGCGAAGGGCTCGAACCAGCCTTATGCGCGGATCGTCCCCTGCATCCTTCCCCGCAGCATCCAGCATACCCTTGATCCGCATGACGGACTGCATGTCGAGTCCCGCATCTGTACCGGACGGCGCAGGAGCGCTCTGCGCCGTACCGAGCGAATCAATGACGCCCCTTATGCTTTCCATTGCATTGGGCGAAGCCAGCAGCTCGTTCAGCCTTTTTGAAATATCCTCCACCTTATCCACCCCTTAAAAGCTCACGCAGTTTTTTGAGCAGCTCCTCGTCGGTCCGCAGCGCAGCGCCGCCCGCCGCCCCGCTCAGCCTTCTGACTTCCTCTCTGTCCATCGAAATAAGCTTTTCGCGCAGCCGGTCGACCGCCCCGCTGTCAAACAGCTCCTTTATTCTGGGGTCGTTTGCAATATCGTCCGGGATTTTGCCCGCCATAAGTCCTTCCCTCCGTATCACAGCTTCATTCGTCCTATTTATATGCACGCCCGCCCCGAAAGTTGCCGCGTCAGACGAGATTCCCATTCCCCAATAATTTTTGAAAAAACAGCATATAACAGTTGACAACAGTTCTATACTGTTATATACTGTTTGCGAAAGCTGCGGCATACAACCTTTTGATATCACAATATAAAAAGGGCATATACTATGAAAATAATAATCAACACCCAGTCGATGATACCCATATATGAGCAGATAACGACCGCCGTCCGACGGATGATAATCTCGGGCGAGCTGCGGCAGAACGACCCTCTGCCCTCGGTGCGCGCTCTGTCAAGGGAGCTGCGCATAAGCGCCCTGACGGTGAAGAAGGCCTACGACTCCCTCGAGGAGGAGGGGCTCGCCGCAACCATCCACGGCAAGGGCACCTACATCAAGGCTCCGGACGCCGCCCGCATGCTGGAGGAACGGCGCAGAGAGATAGAAAACGGTCTGAGCGAGCTTGCCGACAGGGCGGCGCTTTACGGCATAAGCCCGCAGGAGCTGCGGCAGATGCTCGATATCATAACGGAGGAATAGGCAATGCTTAAACTGAACGGAATACGCAAAAGCTATCCGGGTTTTTCGCTCGACTGCTCCCTTGAGGTGCTGCCGGGCAGAATAACCGGCCTTATAGGCGCAAACGGCGCCGGCAAGAGCACGACCTTCAAGGCCATCCTCGGGCTGATACGGCCCGACGGCGGCGAAATAGAGCTGTTCGGCCGCCCGGGCACCTCCCTCACCCGGCAGGACAGGCGGCGCATAGGCTCTGTTCTGTCCGATTCGGGCTTCAGCGGATATCTCACGGTAAACGACGTCATAAGGATACTCGGCGCCTTCTATCCCGATTTTTCGGAGGACTCCTTCCGCCGCGGCTGCGGCGAGCTGTCCATCCCGCTGAACAAGCAGATAAAGGATTTTTCCACCGGCATGAAGGCGAAGCTCAAGGTCCTTGCCGCGATAAATCACGGCGCGCGCTTGCTCATCCTCGACGAGCCGACAGCCGGGCTCGACGTGCTCGCAAGGCAGCAGATAACCGACCTTCTGCGCGGCTTTATGGAGGAGGACGAGGAGCGTTCGATACTTGTAAGCTCCCACATTTCCAACGATCTCGAGCAGCTCTGCGACGACTTTTACATGATTGACTGCGGCAGCATCGTCTTCCATGAGGATACCGACAGGCTCCTGAGCGACTACGCCTTTATAAAGACGGAAAGGGCCGCCCTGAGCACCTTAGACCGCAGCCACATCCTGCGCGTCATGGACGAGCCCTACGGCTGCCGCCTGCTGACCGACCAGAGGCAGTATTATATCGACAACTATCCCCGGCTCGTCGTCGAGCGGGCCTCGATGGACGAATTCATCATGATAATGCTCAAAGGAGAAAAGCTATGAAGGGTCTGATTATAAAGGATATCTGCCTGCTCAAGAGCCAGAAGAACACCATGCCCGTTTTTCTGCTGCTTATGCTTTGGTTCGTGCTCATGGACAATATCAGCTTTGTCTTTATATATATGGGCATGATGGCGGCGCTGCTCGCCTGCGGCACCTTGAGCTACGACGAATTTGACAGGGGATACTCTTTTCTTTTCACCCTCCCCTTCGAAAGAAGGGAATACGTCCGCTCGAAGTTTCTTCTCGGCTTCGCCCTTTTCGCGGCGGGCGCGCTTGCCGCCTGCCTCCTTGTATGGGCGGCGGGCCTGATAAAGGGGAATCCGATGCCGGCGGAGGACGCCGCGCTTTCGATATTTTCGGCGTTTCTGACCTGCGCGCTGATACTGTCCGTCATGATACCCATGCGCATTCGCTTCGGCAGCGAGCAGGGACGGATCGTAGTATTCGCCGTGTTCGCGGGCCTTGCCGCGCTTGTTTTCGCGGCTGTCAAGCTTCTTCCACCGTCGTTTACCGAAGGGCTTTACAGCTTTTCACAGGCAAACGGCCTGCTTGTTATAATATTTGGCCTTGTTGTCCCCATTGCCGTCATAATCCTTATCGGCTATGCCTTATCGATAAAAATCATAAACAAAAAGGAGTTTTAGACCTCTTCCGCCCTGCGGCGGGGCGTGAAGCCGCAAAAAGCGCCCTGCCGGTATGACAGGGCGCTTTTTTATGCGGTCTGAAGGGACATAAAAACGGGGAGGAAATATCCTCCCCGTTTCGGCTGTTGTCAGAGTATTTTCTCCATAAGGGTCTTTTGGACCTTAAAGCCCATTTTGTCGTAAAAGCCGCGGGCCGAGTCGTTGCCCTCCCACACGTTGAGGGTGAGGTTGTAGCACCCCCGCTCTCTGGCGCAGCTCTCGGCATACTCGCACAGCGCCCGACCGACGCTGAGGCCGCGCGCCTTTTCGTCGACGCACAGGTCGTCTATATACAGGCTCCTATGGTCGTGCATGGCGTTCATGCCGACAGTGTCCTTCATCGCGCAGAAGCAGTAGCCGAGCATCTCCCCGGCGTCGTCAAAGGCGGCAAAGACCGGCGTGTCGTCGTCGGCAAGCAGCTTTTCAAGCTGCGCGTCGGTGTACTTCTTGGTGCCGCTGATGAAAATATCGGGGCGTATGGCGGCGTGTATCTCCAGCACCTCGCCGAGCAGCTTGTTTATCGAAGCTATGTCCGACGCGGCCGCCCTTCTTATTGTCATATCGCGCGCCTCCCTGTTTTTTCCCTTAAGGTAAGGCTCTTCTTTCAGAGGGTAGTGTTGAGCTCCACCCCGCTGTCCTTCGCCGCCTTGATGGCGGCCTGCGCCGCGGCAAGGCGGGCTATCGGCACGCGGAAGGGGCTGCAGGATACATAGCTCAGGCCGATGTTATGGCAGAACTCGACCGTCGAGGGGTCGCCGCCCTGCTCGCCGCAGATGCCCAGCTTGATGTCGGGTCGGGTCTGACGCCCGAGCTGAGCCGCCATCTTCACGAGCCTGCCTACGCCCTCCTGGTCCAGCTTGGAGAACGGGTCGGACTCATATATCTTGCGGTCGTAATAGGACGCGAGGAATTTGCCCGCGTCGTCACGGCTGAAGCCGAAGGTCATCTGGGTCAGGTCGTTGGTGCCGAAGCTGAAGAACTCGGCCTCCTTGGCTATGGCGTCGGCCGTGAGGGCTGCCCTCGGTATCTCTATCATGGTGCCCACCTTGTAGGTCACGTCGGAGCCGGCGGCCTTGATTACCTTGCGTGCGGTCTTGTCGATGACGGACTTGACATAGGCCAGCTCCCTCGCCTCGCCTACGAGGGGAACCATTATCTCGGGAACTATCTTCCACGCGGGGCGGCGCTTTCTTACCGCTATGGCCGCCTTGATTATGGCGGCGGTCTGCATCTTGGCTATCTCGGGATAGGTTATGTCGAGGCGGCAGCCGCGATGGCCCATCATGGGGTTGAACTCATGCAGGTGAGATATAACCTGATTGAGGTGCTCCACCGTCAGGCCCATCTCGTCGGCCAGCTCCTTTATATCCTTGGGGTCGGTGGGCACGAACTCATGCAGAGGCGGGTCGAGGAGACGTATCGTCACGGGACGGCCCCTCATGGCCTCGTATATGGCCTCAAAGTCGCCCTGCTGCATGGGCTCGAGCTTTGCCAGCGCCTTTTCGCGCTGCTCGCTCGTCTCGGAAACTATCATCTCGCGCATGGCCTTGATGCGGTCGGCCTCAAAGAACATGTGCTCGGTGCGGCACAGGCCGATGCCCTGCGCGCCGAAGGCGCGGGCGAGCTCGGCGTCGTGCGGCGTGTCGGCGTTGGTGCGCACGTCAAGACGGCGGATTTTATCGGCCCAGGTCATGAGCTTTTCAAAATCGCCCGAGATGCCGGCGGCGGCGGTCTTTATCTTCTCGCCGTATATGTTGCCGGTGGTGCCGTCGATGGAGATATAGTCGCCCTCCTTGAAGGTGCGTCCGCCCAGCTCGAAGGTCTTGTTGGCCTCGTCCATCTTTATATCGCCGCAGCCCGATACGCAGCAGGTGCCCATGCCGCGCGCAACGACGGCGGCGTGGGAGGTCATACCGCCGCGCACGGTCAGTATGCCCTCGGAGTAGTGCATTCCCTCAATATCCTCGGGGGAGGTCTCAAGGCGCACCAGCACGACCTTGTGGCCGTTCTTGGCGCGCTCGGTCGCAACCTCGGCGCTGAAGGCGAGGCGGCCGCAGGCGGCTCCGGGGGAGGCCGCAAGGCCCTTGCCTATGGGTTTTGCCTTCTTCAGGGCGACGGGGTCGAAGGTCGGATGGAGCAGGGCGTCGAGGCTCTTGGGGTCTATCATGGCGACGGCCTCCTGCTCGGTTATCATGCCCTCGTCAACGAGGTCGCAGGCAATCTTCATCGCGGCGGCGGCGGTGCGCTTGCCGTTTCTGGTCTGGAGCATGTAGAGCTTTTTGTTCTCTATGGTGAACTCCATATCCTGCATGTCGCGGTAGTGGTATTCGAGCTTGCCGCATATATCGACGAACTGGTCGTATACCTCGGGCATCACGCTCTGGAGCTGATCTATGGTCTGGGGGGTACGGATGCCGGCTACGACGTCCTCGCCCTGCGCGTTCATCAGGAACTCGCCGAAGAGCTTTTTCTCGCCGGTCGCGGGGTTGCGGGTGAAGGCGACGCCGGTGCCCGACGTGTCGCCCATGTTGCCGAAGACCATCGCCTGCACGTTGACGGCGGTGCCCCAGTCGGAGGGGATGTCGTTCATCCTGCGGTAGTATATGGCACGGGGATTGTCCCACGAACGGAAAACGGCCTTTATGGCGCCCATGAGCTGCACCTTGGGCTCCTGCGGGAACTCCATGCCCAGCTTTTCGCGGTATTCCGCCTTGAACATCTCGGACAGCTCGCGAAGATCGTCGGCGGTCAGCTCGGTGTCGAGCTTGACGCCGCGGGCGGCCTTCATCTCGTCGATGAGCTGCTCAAAGTGCTTCTTGCCGACCTCCATAACGACGTCGGAATACATCTGTATAAAGCGGCGGTAGGAATCGTAGGCGAAGCGGGGATTTTTGGTCTTCTTTGCAAAGGCCGCAACCACCCTGTCGTTCAGACCGAGGTTGAGTATGGTGTCCATCATGCCGGGCATGGAGGCGCGGGCGCCGCTGCGCACCGACACGAGCAGGGGATTGTAAAGGTCGCCGAACTTTTTGCCGGTCAGCTCCTCGAGCTTTTCGACGTGGGCCATTATCTGCCCCTCTATATCGCTGTTTATCTGGTGATCGTCCTTATAATACTGGGTGCACGCCTCGGTCGTCACGGTGAAGCCCTGAGGCACGGGCATGCCGAGCTTGGTCATTTCGGCGAGGTTTGCGCCCTTGCCGCCCAGCAGCTCGCGCATTGAGCCGTTGCCCTCGCTGAACATGTAGACATACTTGTAAGACATTCTTTTCTCCTTTCGGCTACGCGCTTATGCGTATCCTTATTATCTTTTCCTTCAAGCAAGTATATACTATATCATACCCCCGAGCCCTTTGGAAAGAGGAATTTGACCCCCTTTTGAATTTTCTACCAATAAAGAAAAGGGCCCCGCCGTTTTGGCCTTTGGCGGGACCCTCTTTGTGCAAAATACCCAAATAAATAAATGTTATTTTATTAACATAGCTGTCTTTATTCGGTCTTTCGGGGCGTTTCTAGCAGCTCCCCCGCCACCTCCTCAAAAAGTCTGTCCGCGCCGGAAAAATCCATCGCGGGGGTGTATATCTTCTCAAGCTCCCCGTGCGCGTCGGACGCCGCGCGCAGAGCCTCCGCCGCCTGCTCAAGCAGCGTATCCGTCATTGCGGCCGAAAGGCGAAGCGCCCCCCTGTTCTCCCTCAGAACGTCGGGGTCGACGCAGCGGGCAAGGTCGCAGGACCTGACCGACGGGCCGCAATATCCGTGCGCCCTGTTCGAGCTGACGAACGCGGCCCCCGCCGCCGGTATTATAAGGTGCTCGATGCGCCCGGGGGACTGCGTGCACATGCATTCCACGGTGTCGTAGCCCCTTTTTCTCGCGCAGTCGGCGAGCTCGCACAGCATCAGCGGCGCTATGCCCCATCTGTCCTTCAGCTCGGTCACACGCAGGCCGTCGAGGCTGCAAAACAGGTCGGCGACGCCGCCGCCCCCCATAGCCGTCAGAAAGCGGCGCCTGTTCTCCCCCTTTTCATCGCCGCGCCCCAGCTCCTTTTTCACAAGGCGGGCGCACAGCCTTGACAGCTTCTCCCTGTCCGCCGCCGGGAACACCGCGGCGTCGCGCTCCTCCCTGAGGGCGGCCGCGGCCCGCAGCAGGCGCGTCGCCCTCAGGCGGTGCCGCGTCCCCAGCGCCGTAAGAGCCTCTATCTCGTCCCTGCGGCGCTTGATCTTCTCCCTGTCCCACATGGCCCCCATGTCGACTATTCGGCCGACCGCCCCCGGCGTCGGCGGCTCGACGGTGTGAGGCGCGGTGCCGTCGACGATGTACGCCGGCACGTCGGGCAGGATGACGGCGTCGAGCGAGTTTACGTCGGACGAGCAGTATATCCTTTCGCACGGCCTGCCCGCCCCTTCAAAGGCGTCGGCCGTTTTCTTCATCAGCGAGGATTTGCCGCAGCCCGGCCCGCCCTTTATCACCATCACCGTATCGGCTCCGACCCGGTCGAGCTCGCCGAAAAGCGAATAGAATCCCTGCGGGGTGTTGGCCCCCATGAAAAACGCCGGACGATATGTTTTCATACAGCTTTCCGCTCCTTAAAATCTATTTTTATACATAATATTTATCCCCGCCCGATTTTGACACGAGGGAGGGAGCGCAGGAGCCTCGGCGGTCCCTCCCGCAGTTGACCGGCGACAGGCACGATGCTATAATCGGCTCAAAGAACAAGAAGACGAACGGAGGCGGCGGCATGGACCGGAATTATATACTCGGTGTAAAACTCAAGGGTCTGCCCGAGCCCGACTCGTATCTGCGCGGCATGCCCCTCGTAAAATTCCTCTCACGCGTCGGGCAACTCGATTTCGACATGCCCGTCACCTTCCTCGTCGGCGAAAACGGAACGGGAAAATCCACCCTGCTCGAGGCGACAGCCGTCGCCTGCGGTCTCAACGCCGAGGGCGGCTCGAGAGATTTCCGCTTTTCCACTCGCGACTCCCATTCGGAGCTGTATAAATATCTGACCGTCGTGCGGTCCGTCACCCCGGACGACAGCTTTTTTCTTCGGGCCGAGAGCTTTTACAACGCCGCGAGCTACCTCGACGAAAACAGCACGCTGCGGCGCTACGGCGGGGTGTCGCTGCACGAGCAGTCCCACGGCGAGGCCTTCATGTCCCTTGTGACAAACCGCTTCTCGGGCCGCGGCCTCTACCTGCTCGACGAGCCGGAGGCCGCCCTCTCCCCGCAGCGGATAATGTCCCTTATCTGCCGCATAGACGAGCTCGTAAGGCTCGATTCGCAGTTCATCATCGCGACCCACTCGCCCATACTCATGGCCTATCCCAACGCCCGGATACTGCAATTCACCGAAAGCGGCATAGAGCCGGCGGAGTACCGGCAGACCGAGCACTATAAGCTTACAAAGCAGTTCATCGACGCGCCCGAGCAGATGATGAAATATCTTCTGGAATAACCGGCATGAAAACGCCCTGAAATTTAAAAGGACGGACCTTCGGTCCGTCCTTTTATGCTGTTTTCAGCCTCAGTCGGTATACATCCTGCCCTTGAGCAGCTCGTAGGACATCGAGCGATGCTTTATTCTCATATCCTCCGTCCCCTCGGTGTAAAGTGAAAGATTGGTGCAGGTGACGGGGCTCCTGTCCATATAATCGAGCAGGAATTCAAAATACCCGCAGCCGGGCAGCCCAGCATACTCCCTGAGCAAATTGAGCAGGTGGAAGGCCGACACCCTCTGCGTCCCCTCGGGGAAGGGGTTGGGGGCGTCATAGTTGGTGAATATGACATACGGGCAGCAATGCATGGCCATGATCTCCTCCTTTGTCCAGAGGTTGGCGTCGGAGGTCGACACCATGCCCGATTTTACGAACTGCGAATACTCCGGCCCGAGGGCGGGCAGATGGTCGCCGAAGTAGAGCACCGCCGTCGGCCTGTCCCTGTTCTGTATGTAGTCGTACAGCCTGCCCAGCGCGGCGTCGGCGTTTTTCACCCCCTGCGCGTACTGGACGAGGTTTTCGTTCTCCTCGTCGGTGAATTTGGGATTCTTTACCGCAACAGTCACCTCGTCGCCGTGGTACTTGTCGATATAAAGGCCGTGGTTTTCCATCGTTATGCAAAAGAGGAAAATCCCGTCATTGCCCGATTTTTCGAGCTCGAGCACCATCTCGTCCACCAGCATGTCGTCGCTCGCGTAGACCCCGCTCGTGTCGAGGGGGGTTATAAAATCGTCCGAGCCGCGCAGCTCGTCAAAGCCGAGCTGCGGGTAGGCCTCGCTCCTGCCGTAGAATTTCGACGAATATGTATGCAGCCCCAGCGTATGGTACCCCATGTTTTTGAAATAGCGTGCGAAGGACCATGTCGGGCCGTGGATATACTGTAAATAGGGAATGGCGCCGCTTGTCATTATGTCGGTCGTGGCTCCGGTCATCACCTCGAACTCGGGCTGGACCGTCCCCCCGCCGAAGGAGGGACTGACGAGCAGGCCGCCGTGATTTTCGGCGGCTATCCTTCTGTAATTTTCAAGCGGATCGCTCGAAAACTCGGTGCCCTCAAGCAGCGTCGGATCCCAGAAGGCCTCGGACAGTATGACTATCACATCCGGCCTTTCCGTATCGGCTCCCGCGCTTTGAGCGGCATAATCCATAAGGGCGGCGTCCACCGCGTCGCCCGACCAGCCGTCGGGCGCCTTGAGATGCATGTTGCCCATGTTGACGGCAAAGGCCGAAAGAAAGCCGTTTTTCGCGTAATTCTCATCCTGCTTCTGCACCACGGCGGAGGGGGTTATGCCGAACAGGTCGGGATACGCCGCCCTTGCCACGTCGCCGAAAATCACAAACGCCAGCGCCGCGGCGAACAGGGCCGCCGCGGGCAGCCTTATGTACCATTTCACCGGCATTTTCAGCCCCGACAGCGCCAGCACCGCCGTCCACACGATTACGGCCATAAGGAAGAATATCATATAAAAAGTCGGATGCATCTGGGGCAGAAAGTCGGCAAAGCTGCCGGCATCCTTGGCGAGGGCCGCCTCCCACGGATAGAAGTTCTCGCCCCTAATCTGATATTTGAAATAGTTGACCGTCCCCATCAGCCACAGCGGCAGGGCCGTCAGCAGCGCGGCCGCCCACGGCCGCCCGAAGAGCGCGAGCCACGTCAGAAACAGCAGCGCCGACAGTATAAAGCCCAAAAAAGCGCCCCCCGCTATATATTCGAGGGCGTGTATGGATTTGCGCGAGACCGTCTCGCAGGCGAGCTGGGCGAAAAGGGGCGTCAGAGCGACGCCGCACCAGAGAGCGAGCCTTACCCACCTGTTTTCGAATATCCCGCCGACGCCGCGGCGGGCGGGCTTTCGGGTCACGGCCGGCGCTGCCTGCGGCGCCGGAGCCTGCCGTGTTATCTGTTCGGTTTCGATGGTTTTAGTATCTTCCATTTGTGATAAGAACCCCTTTGTCTGATAAGGAAATACTTGCAAGCGGCGCTCTGTTCCCATACTCAGACGAAAAGCAGAGCGGCCTGCCTGCAAAAGCATTTTTAAATCCCGCCAATCTCGCATCTGCGCGAGGCACAGACGGCGGCGAAAGCCGCCGAAGGCTTGCTCTGCAAGCCTTGCTGCGAGTATTTTACCACGAAGCAAAAATGCTTGCTTGCAAGGGCATTTTTGCGAGGCCGTCAATCTCGCGGGCCGCACGAAGTGCGGGGGCGGCGAGAGCCGCCGAAGGCTTGCTCTGCAAGCCTTGCTGCGAGTATTATAACATGCCGTCATTTATAACACAATCGCAAAAGCTCCCATGTGTATTTTAACTAATTTTTATACATTTTCCCGCCGCGGTATGGATTTTGACCGGCGTTTCTTATATAATAAATTTATTGATGTATGCGTAAGTAAAACGCGCGACACTATCATACAGGAAGGAGCGAAATCCAAATTGTTCGATTATAAAGATCAGGTAGCCATTATAACCGGCGCCGCACAGGGCATCGGCGGCCGCTGCGCCGATGTGATGTCAAAGGCCGGAGCCAAAATAGTCATTGCAGATTTCAACCTCGAGAACGCCGAAAAGAAGGCCCGGTCCCTCATAGACGCGGGCGGCGAGGCCATAGCCGTCAAGGTGGACGTATCCGATACCGATATGGTAAACGCCGCCGTTCAGGCAACGCTCGACAAGTGGGGCCGTGTCGACATGATGATAAACTGCGCCGGCATCCTGCTCGACGCAGACGTCACCGTCATGACCGACGACCAGTGGGATACCATGCTCCGCATACACGCGGGCGGCGTCTTCCGTTTCTGCCGCGCCGTGCTCCCCGCTATGCAGAAGCAGAACTACGGGCGTATAGTCAACATCTCCTCCCTCTCGGCCAGGCAGACCGTCGTGCGCGCCGGCGCCAACTACTGCGCGGCCAAGGGCGCTATCGTCACCTTCTCCCGCCAGCTCGCCCAGCAGATGCACAATCAGGGCTTTGACATAAACGTCAACTGCGTATCGCCCGGCACCACCAAGACCCCCATGATAGCCATGCGTCCCCCCGAGGTGCTGGCCGCCATGACCAAGCTCTTTCCCCTCGGCCGCCTCGGCGAGGTGGACGACATCATATACGCCATTTTGTTCATGACCTCCCCGTGGGCCGACTCGATAACGGGCGAGACGATTGATATAAACGGCGGCAAGTACATGATGTAAGGAGGGTAATTCAACATGAAAAGAGCAAAGATAGAGGCCGTAGCTCCCGATATGATGTCGGGGCGCGTTGTATTTATAACCTGCGGCGCCGAGGGCGTCGGCATGGAGACGGTAAAGCTCTTTAAGAAGGCCGGCGCCTGCGTCGCCGTCAACGGCTGCCCCAAGTGCGCCGCCGCCCTTGAAAAGGAGCTCGCCGGCGCCAAACACATCGTTCTGACGAGCGACCTTACCGACGAAAAGCAGGTCGCCGAGGCCTTCGCGAGGGTCAGGGCCGAGCTCGGTCCCGTAAACACCCTCGTCGCCTTCAGCGACTATTCCCAGCGCGGCTCGATAGAGGATATATCGGGCGAGATGTGGGATGAGATGATGGCAAAGCAGCTCCGTCCCGCCTTCCTGTGCGCAAAGGCCGCCGCGGCCGATATGAAGGCCGGCGGCTTCGGCAAGATGGTGCTCGTCTCCTCCGCCGCCGCAAAGGTGGGCGGCAGGGTCCTCGACGTGGGCGTTCACGCCGTGACCGCCGCCAACGCCGTCATTGGCCTTGCCCGCGGCCTTGCGATGGAGCTCGCCCCCTTCGGAATCAACGTAAACTCTATATGCCCCGGCGTCGTCGAGCAGGAGGTGGGCAAGTCCCGCACACCCGAGCAGGTCGAGGCCCTTCGCGGTGAGTATCCCGTGCCTAAGTTTGTCGACGCGCTCGACGTAGCGGGCGGAATACTCTTCCTCGCCTCCGACCACACCGGCTGGATGGCGGGCTATTCGATGGATATGAACGACGGCCTGTATATGGATTAAAGCTGTCGTCATACCTTTGCATTTGACGGAACAAGGCTCCGCGCGCCCGATCGGGGCTGCGCGGGGCCTTTATCTGTCCGCTTTTTGTTTAATTTATCACAAAAGCATTGACTTGCAAAATGTGCGGTGTTAGAATCTGAATGTATGGTGTAATAATCCTTTACGTATTACCTTTACATTTTTATTTTATCAGAAAGGTGTGACATCAGAAAATGGCAAACAAAGTTAAAGAAATGCTCAAGCAGGGCAAGCTGACCGTCGGCGGCTGGGAAGGTCTCAACAGCGTTGCCGCCGCTGAGGTTATGGCTGTTGCCGGTTTTGACTGGGTTGCGGCCGACGTTGAGCACTCCACCCATTCCGAGCAGGATTACGCCTATATGGCTACTGCCGTAAAGGCCCGCGGCGCGGTTCCGATAGCCCGCGTATTCGACAAGAGCATGCGCTCTATCCGCCGCATACTCGACGCAGGCGCTATGGGCGTTATCGTTCCCATGATCCGCACTGCCGACGACGCCCGCGAGGTTGTCAAGGCTGCCAAGTATCCGCCTATGGGCATCCGCGGCGCAGGCGCAGGCGCGTTCGCCGCTTACGGCATCACCCTCGGCGAGAGCTTCAAGAGCGGAAACGACGACACCCTCGTTATGGTAATGGTTGAGACCAAAGAGGCGGTTGAGAACATAGACGAGATCATGTCCATCGACGGTATCGACGGCATGTTCCTCGGGCCCTTCGACCTGTCCTGCTCCTACGGTCATCCGGGCGAGATAACCCATCCCGTTGTGGCTGAGGCTATGGTTAAGTCCCGCGAGGCCTGCAAGAAGTACGGCAAGGCCGCCGGTCTGCACGTTCTCCCCAACGATTACAACATAATCAAGGACGCCATAGACAAGGGCTTCACCTTCATAGCCCTCTCTTACGACGCCAACATCATCCATCTCGGTTCCAAGGAAATGATCGAGAAGGCCCGTCAGGCCGAGGCAGACGCCAAGAAGTAATCGGTCACCCTTTCAATGTTAAGTCCTGCGCGGCGGAAATGATTTCCGCCGCGCGTTTTTTTCTCTGCCGTCCCCCTGCGATTGTAAAATCCGGCGTTTTGTGCTATCCTTATTAGGCAGAAACAACCTCGGAGGATGCCATGTCTGTTTTTTCTCTGAACGATAATAAAAACTGCGCCGACCCGCTCCGCGCCGAAGATATACGGCGCTCGATAACCTGCGCCTCCCCCGTGAGCGTATCGGTGTTCGACAGCGTCGGGTCCACAAACGACATAATAAAGCAGCTCGCGTCCGACGGCGCCCCCGAGGGGTGCGTCGCCGTCGCCGACCGGCAGACGGGCGGGCGCGGCCGTATGGGGCGCAGCTTCTTCTCCCCGCCCGACAGCGGGATTTATATGAGCCTTCTTCTGCGTCCCGACCTGCCCGCCGAGCTCAGCGTTCTGATGACCACCGCGGCGGCCGTCGCCGTATGCGAGGGCATAGAGAGGGCCTGCGGGGTCGAGACCGGCATAAAATGGGTCAACGATATCTTTCTCGGCGGCCGCAAGGTCTGCGGCATTCTCACCGAGGCCGCCTTTTCCCCCGACGGAGAGCGTATCTCGCAGGCGACGGTTGGCATAGGGATAAACGTCTACCCGCCGAGGGACGGTTTTCCCGAGACCTCGGGCTACGACGCGGGCTATGTGACGGACGTCAGGCGCCCCGGCCTGCGCAGCCAGATCGCGGCCGGCGTTATATCCTCCTTTTTCGGCTATTACGCCTCCATAGGCGAGCGGACCTTCGTGCCAGAATACCGCAGGCGCTCCGTCGTCATCGGCAGGGATATATTTGTCATCTCCAACGGCGGCGGAGCTCGGGCCCGCGCCCTCGAAATAGACGACGACTGCCGCCTGCGCGTGCGCTACGAGGATGGCTCGCAGGAGCTGCTGCGGGCCGGCGAGATAAGCATACGGCCCGCAGGATGCGACACGTTCTGCGATTGATTAAACACCTGCCAAAGCAAAAAGCCGTGCGCGGAAATATCCGCGCACGGCTTTTCCTGCGCTCCCCGTCAGTCACAGAGAGCCGATATCTCCTTTTTTCTTGCGGCAATCTCGTCGAAATATGGGGTGTAGTCGGCCTCGGTGCCCGCGCGCAGCAGCTCGGTCATCTCCTGCACGGGCTTATACAGAGGGGTCAGCGACAGGTTCCCCAGCACCCCCTTGAGGGCGTGGGCGGCCTCAAAGCCGGCCTTGAGATCACCTGCCTTCAGCGCCTCGCCGAGCTTGTCGAAGTTCGCGTCGTCCATGACCTTTTTTACAAGGGTAAAATAGAACTGTTCGTTGTTAAGGCAGCGGGCGAGTCCATCCTGCACGTCACCCCCGAGAGCCTTCAGCGCCTCTGTTGTAAGCATATAATCTCTCCCTTTCGTTATCGCAGTTGTATTTTTGCAGCTTCGCCGACGCGCCGCCGCTCTCACAGCCGTCCCTGTGCTTTATCAATGGTATTACACCACATATAAGGTCAAATTTCAAGTGCCGGAGCGTTTTTTGCTCGTTTTTTCCGCTGTTGCCGTCTTCGGCTGCCCCGGGCGGCAGGCACGCCGCACTGCATAAAACAGGGGAAGGGCTTTCGCCCTCCCCCTCTTAATCTTAATGCAAAAATGCAAAGATGCGGATTTTTGCGCCGCGTGCCCTGACGGGCCGTATTCGGGGCAAGCTCGCGCCCCTTATCTTTCACAGCCTCCGCTGCAGCCCGAGCAGCCGGCGCACCCCGCGCAGCCGCAGGAGGAGCCGCCCTTTTTTCTGCTCCTTATCATCCCGCGTATAATCGCGGCGACAGCCGCGGCGACCAGCAGGCCTACGACGACGGTGCCGGCGTTTTCATATATCAGAGCGAGCATAACTCTTCCTCCTTTCGGACATATCGTGTGTTTTTCCCTTAAACGAGCTTTGTTTCAAGCTTTGTCGCCTCTTTGTAGGGTCTTGCCAGCATGTAGAGCATGAACGCGAGTATGACCGCCGCAACAGCGGTGCCGATAATATTGCCCGAGCCGACCGACCATGCGCCGAACTGATTTATCATCAGTGCTATCGCATAGGCAAAGCCGCACTCATAGGCAATGGCGAACCAGGTCCATTTTGCGTTGTTCATCTCACGCCTGATAGCGCCGATAGCCGCAAAGCAGGGGGCGCAGAGCAGGTTGAACACGAGGAAGCTCAGACCGCTTACGGTGGTGAACTGGGCCGCTATGTTGCTGTAAACGCTCCCCTCGCCGCCGCCGTAGAGTATGCCCATCGTGCCGACGATGTTCTCCTTGGCGACAAGCCCCGTAAAGGATGCGACGGTGGCCTGCCAGTTGCCCCAGCCGAGAGGCGCGAATATCCACGCTATCGCATTGCCGATACCGGCGAGTATGCTGCAGCTTATCTCATCCTCCCCGAGCATACGGAACGCGCCGTCCACCCAGCCGAAGAAGCTCAGGAACCAAACCACTATGGTCGACAGCAGTATGATGGTGCCGGCCTTCTTTATAAAGGACCAGCCGCGCTCCCACATGCTGCGCAGCACGTTGGAGAGGGTGGGCCAGTGGTAGGCGGGCAGCTCCATTACGAACGGAGCGGGGTTGCCGGCGAACATGCGGGTCTTTTTGAGTATTATGCCCGATACTATTATCGCCGCCATGCCTATAAAGTACGCGCCGACCGAAACGACGGGCGAGCCGCCGAAGATAGCGCCGGCCACCATTGCGATAAAGGGTATCTTGGCGCCGCAGGGGATAAAGGTGGTCGTCATAATTGTCATACGCCTGTCGCGTTCGTTTTCAATGGTACGCGAGGCCATTATGCCGGGTATGCCGCAGCCGGTGCCTATAAGTATCGGTATGAAGGACTTACCCGACATGCCGAAGCGGCGGAACACACGGTCGAGAACGAAGGCCACGCGGGCCATATAGCCGCTCGCCTCAACAAAGGCCAGCAGGAAGAACAGCACAAGCATCTGGGGCACGAAGCCGAGCACCGCGCCAACACCGGCTACGATACCGTCGAGTATCAGTCCGCTGAGCCAGTCGGCGCAGTTGATGCTCTCGAGGAAATTGCCGATTATAACGGGCACGCCGGGCACCCATACGCCGTAGTCGGCGGGGTCGGGCTCGTCAAAGCCCTTTTCGCCGAGATAATCGACCGCATCGAGGAAGGCCATGCCGTTGGTCTCGTCGCCGGCATCCTCGGGAATATCCTTGGGATCGAAGTATACCGTGACCTCGCTCTCCTCGAGGGTCTCCTCATCCTCAACGACGGCGGTCGCGGCCGCGTCGCCCTCGAAGGCGCGCAGCTCCTCGAGCAGCGCGTCGCCGTCGAATTGCTCATCCTCAGTGTCGACCTCAAAGCCGTAGGCGTCGAGGGCGGTCATGGCGGCGGTATAATCGTCGGCCGCCTCCTCAGCCTGAGCCGAGCCTATGCCGAACAGGTGGAAGCCGTCGCCGAACAGGCCGTCGTTGGCCCAGTCGGTCGCGGCTGTGCCGACGGTTACCATAGATATGTAGTAGATAAGGAACATAACCAGCGCGAATATCGGCAGGCCGAGTATTCTGTTGGTAACGACCTTATCTATCTTGTCGGATACGGTAAGGGCGCCGGTGCTCTTCTTCTTGCAGCAGCCCTTCATCAGCTGGGCGATATAGAGATATCTCTCGTTGGTGATGATGGATTCGGCGTCGTCGTCGAGCTCCTGCTCGGCCTTTTTTATATCGGCCTCAATATGCTCCAGCTTATCGGCGGGGATTTTGAGCTGCTCGAGGACCTTCTCGTCGCGCTCGAAAATCTTTATCGCATACCAGCGCTGCTGCTCCTCGGGCAGGTCGTGCAGCGCCGCCTCCTCGATATGGGCAAGGGCGTGCTCCACCACCCCCGAGAAGGTGTGCATGGGCACGGTCTTGGTGTTCTTTGCCGCGTCTATCGCGGCCTGCGCCGCCTGCTCTATGCCGCGGCTCTTGAGGGCCGATATCTCGACCACCTTGCAGCCCAGCGCTTCGGAGAGCCGGTCTATGTATATCTTGTCGCCGTTCTTGTCGACAACGTCCATCATGTTTATCGCAACGACGACGGGTATGCCCAGCTCGGTCAGCTGGGTGGTGAGATAAAGGTTCCTCTCGAGGTTGGTGCCGTCGACGATGTTGAGTATCGCGTCGGGGCGCTCGGCTATGAGATAGTTCCTCGCCACGACCTCCTCAAGGGTGTACGGCGAAAGGGAATAAATGCCGGGCAGGTCGGTGATTATAACGTCGCTGTGCTTTTTGAGCTTGCCTTCCTTTTTCTCCACGGTTACGCCCGGCCAGTTGCCGACGAACTGATTGGAGCCGGTCAAGGCGTTGAACAGCGTCGTCTTGCCGCTGTTCGGGTTGCCCGCAAGGGCTATCCTTATTTCTTTTTCCATAATCTCGCTCCTTTGATGTTAGCCAAACCTAACTGAATTCTCCGAAAAAAACGGAGCTGTTTACTCCGTCTCTATCATTTCGGCGTCTTCCTTGCGTATCGAAAGCTCGTAGCCGCGCACCGTGACCTCCACGGGATCGCCGAGCGGAGCTACTTTTCTTATATAGACCTCAACGCCCTTGGTTATCCCCATGTCCATTATACGGCGCTTTACGGCGCCCTCGCCGCGGAGCTTTACGACCTTGACGGTCTGGCCCACCTTGGCTTCTCTGAGCGTGCTCATTGTTCTGCCCCCATTCTTTATATTTCTTTTTATGCTTTCGCCTTTCAGCTTATACTGCGATTTTCTGCGCCATCTCACGGCTTATGGCCACCCTCGCATCCTTGACCTTTACGATGACGTTGCCGGCTATGGTGCTGATGACCGTCACGGTTCCGCCGACCACAAAGCCGAGATTCTCGAGATGTTTTTTAACCTCCGGAGTTCCGCCGATTCTCTTTATTATTTTCTCCTCGCCGGGCTCCGCAAAATTCAGCGGCATGGCGCACCCTCTTTCCGCCGACAGCAATAATTAGCGCAATCTAACTTTCCGAATAGTATTATAGTTACCTAAAGTTAACTTGTCAATAGCAGTTTACAAAATTCTGCCGTTCTGTCGAATTTTCGTCCCTGTCTTCTCCCCTGCGGGGGAAAAGAGCACAAAAAAACGGGCCGTCACTTAACGTGACGTCCCGTTTTTTGCGTTATTCAGGTCAGAGCATCCTGCTTATCTCCCGTCCGATGCGCGCGATTATCTTCTTCTCAAGGCGGGATATGTAGGATTGCGATATGCCGAGCATATCGGCTACCTCCTTCTGGGTCTTCTCCCGTCCCCCGCTCAGCGCAAAGCGCATCTCCATTATGGTCCTTTCACGGGGCGAGAGCATGTCTATCGCCCGCCGCAGCAGGCTTCTGTCCACCTCGTCGTCTATCGAGCGGCCGATATAGTCGCTCTCGGTGCCGAGTATGTCGGATAAAAGCAGCTCGTTCCCGTCCCAGTCGACGTTGAGCGGCTCGTCTATCGACACCTCGCACCGCTGCTGGCTGCACTTTCGCAGATGCATCAGTATCTCGTTTTCTATGCAGCGCGAGGCGTAGGTCGCGAGCTTTATGCTCCTCCCTGCGTCGTAGGTGCCGACCGCCTTTATCAGCCCTATCGTGCCTATCGATATCAGGTCCTCTATGCCGACCCCGGTGTTCTCGAATTTTTTGGCTATATAGACCACAAGGCGCAGATTGTGCTCAATAAGGCGGTCCCTCGCCTCCTTGTCCCCGCGGGCCATGAGCTCTATGCTCTCCCTCTCCTTTTCGGGGGGAAGGGGGGCGGGCAGCGTGTCCCCTCCGCCTATATAGTGAAGTCGGCCGCAGAGCATATCCTCTATAAAGCCGAACAGACATTTCAGAAAAAGCCTCATTTCGGTCATTCCTCCCTTGTGCGTCTTCCTCCCGCGGGAAAGGCGAGAGCATCGTATATGTCAGAGAGCTTTTCGTCGCAGAGCGCCACCATGACGTTGTCCATCGTCTTTCCGCGCCATTTTACGCTGCGGGGCATGTAGGCGGGCAGCTCCCTTTCCCCCGCGGCCGTCGCGCAGCGTATCCACCGCGGCCTGAGCCCTTCGAAGGCGCCGCCCACCGCATCCGAGCACACAACGACGCACCGCCTCCCCGTCACAGGCTCGGTCAGGGTGTTGCCGCTGTCCTCAAGAGCGGTCACGGTGATGGTCCCTCTGTCGGTGGTGATATGCATGGGCACTATGTAGGGCGCTTCAAAGGACAGACGTCTTATCCTCGTCCCCCAAATAAAGCACAGCAGTCCCGCCCCGCAGAACACAGCGAGCACGGCCCCTCCCGACGGCGGCGTTCCCTGCGCGCCCGCCCCCCACCAGACGGCGGCCGTGATTCCCGCCGTGCAGGCCGAAAGGGCAAAAAACGCCCCGCATGGGGCGCACAGCCGCCGCGGACTCCCGCCGAAGGCCAGCCACACAAGAGCGACCCCCGCCGCCGTCCTGCCGACAAGGGTATAAAGCGGCCAAAGCCGCACGGCATATCCCCCCAGCGCGTAAAGGGCCCCCGCCGCGGCCGCCGCGGCAAGGCGCGCGGGGCGCCGGGCAAGGCCGGTCACATATCCGGTCATGATGAGCATCAAAAGGTCGGCAGCAAAATTTTTCGCCAGCACCGCGTCGGCGTATACCACAGTCATCGTCGCACCTCCCCGAACACGGGGTATTATACCGCCCCTTCGCGGCGGCCGGTGTCGAAGGTACAGGGCGGAGCATATTCAATTTTCCGACAGGCTGCGCCTGAAAACGGCGGGAAAGACCACGTCGTTTGCCGTGTCCACCCCGACGCACACGCAGCCGTCACCGTTCTTCCCCGCAATGTACGACACGGCCCTCAGCACGCGGGTGAAGGGGAGCGGCTCCCCCGTTCTCCACGGTACGGCGACCGTCATCACGGCCCCGCTGCCGAAGCCGAGATACAGACCGCCGGCCGACATGACGCATCTGACCGTATCGCGGTCGGCAAAAAGATTCCTGACCGAGGCGAGGGTCATATCCACCTCGCTCAGTCCGGCCGTCACCCACGACAGGGAAAAATCTCCGCCGAAGCGTTCCTCAAACGGCGCGGGCTCGGGCGGCGCGGCCGCCTCTTTCTCCCTCCCCGCGCGGACCTTCCGCGCGGGCCGTTCTTTCTCCCGCGCCCTCTCCGGCTCCGGCGAAAAAAGGCCGCAGCCGAGTATCTCCTCCCTCTCGGCGCCGCCCCACGCCAACAGCGCGGGCGGCTCACCCGAGCAGACGAGGGCCCCCGCTCCGCCGAAGGACAGGCCGCTTTTTTCCAGCTCTCCGCCCCCTATCAGACGTTCGCCCGCGCCGCCGTCGAGGCGGCAGATGCGTACGGTCCGTCCGTTCTGATACAAATACGCCCAGGCGCCCGAAGGGCAGCCGTTCGTCATATCGACCCGCGCCCTTACAAAGCCCCCCTCCCTCTCCAGCCTGACCATGCCCGCGTCGCCTTCGAGGAGTATATACCTTCTCACTCTTTTCGCCCCCGAACATAAAAATACCCGTCATAACAACGTTATGACGGGTATTGCTGTTTTATTACGCTGCGATGCGGCAGCTCACTCTATCGTGTAGCCGCCCTTTATCATCACATAGCCGTCCTCGAGCATCTTTATGCCGCGGCCGTCCTCCCTGGGTATGATGTAGACGTGGTTGTTCTGCACCCTGCCGCCGCCCTCGAGGTCAAGCCCCGCCGTGGCGTCGACGAGGCCGTTTATGCCCGGGCAGACCGCGTCGGCCGCGCCGATCCTCACAATCAGCTCGGTGCCGGCCCTGCCGAGCAGCACGTCGCCCGCAAATACCTGTATCGACTCGTATGCGGCTCCGCCCGCAGACGGCTGCTGCGAGCCGCCGCTGCCCGAGCCCTCGACGGCCTTGTCAATCATGTCGCGGATCTTGGGCATCAGCACGTCGTCTATATAGCTCAGCGATATAAGCGGGTCGTCCGAGCCGCCCGCGCCGAAGGCGGCGTAGCCGCAGACGGCTGTCAGCATAACGGCAAGTAGGGCCGCGGCGATATATTTTTTCAAAAAGGCTCTTTTCACAGCGCACCTCCGCAGTGTTCTTCATTGTCGTCCGCGCTCAAACGCGGCCTGTACAATATATGATACAACAAGCGGGGTGCCGTGTCAAAAACAATTTTATCCTGGCCTTCCCCGTCAGCCCTCCGTCAGCCCGAAGCTGACGTTTATCGCGGTGTTGACCTGCCCCATGAGGCTGTCGTCCAGATGCCCCATCTTCTCGCGCAGACGCTTTTTGTCCAGCGTGCGTATCTGCTCGAGCAGTATCACCGAATCCTTGACGAGGCCGTAGTCCTCGTGATTCAGCTCGATGTGGGTGGGCAGCTTGGCCTTGTTCATCTGCGAGGTTATGGCGGCGGCGATGACGGTCGGGCTATGGCGGTTGCCGACGTCGTTCTGAACTATCAGCACCGGCCTCACGCCGCCCTGCTCAGAGCCTACCACGGGCGAAAGGTCGGCGTAGAAAATATCTCCTCTTTTGACGTTCACTTATCTTCACACTCCGCAAAACAAACTCCTTTATCTACTCGTAGTATTTCCACCTTTGCAGGAAAAATAATCATGCCGGCACGATTATTTTTTCCTGTTATATAATATTTCGGCCGCAATGAAAATGCCCCACGGGGCGTATACCCCGCGGGGCCCGAAGGAGCTCGCTTCTGCGTTCAGACAAGATAATTCATGGAGGAAACGGGCTTTGAATCCCTGATATAAACGCGGGGAACTCTTTTTGCGATCTGGCAGAGCACCTCGTAATTTATCGTGCCCCAGACAGCGGCGATATCGCAGGCGCTCATGGCCCCCGCCTTCCTGCCGCCGTACACCGTCACCTCGTCGCCTATCCTCACCTCGCCGCAGCCGGTCACGTCTATCATGCACTGATCCATGCAGATATTGCCCACCTGCGGGGCGGGTCTGCCGTTGACAAGCATCGTGATTTTGCCGGAAAGGGCGCGCGACAGCCCGTCGGCATAGCCGACCGGCACGGTCGCTATGACGCTCTTCCCCTCGGTCACATAGCGCCCGCCGTAGCTTATCGGCTCGCCGCCGTCGACCGTCTTTACGTTGGCGACGAGGGTCTTGAGCTCAAGTGCCGGCGGAAGGTCTATCGGCATGTCGCAGTCGGACGGCCTCTGGCCGTAGAGTATTATCCCGGGGCGGACGATGTCGAGCAGCTTGTCCCCGTGCCAGAGTATCGCCCCGCTGTTGGCGCAGTGCCGCAGGCGGAATTTCACCCCTCTTTTCTCCAGCATGTCCAAAAGTCCGGTAAACCTTGCGTATTGAAGGTCTGTATAGTCCCTGTAACCGGGCTCGTCGGCCCGGGCGAAGTGGGTGAATATCCCCTCGGCCTCGAGATGGGGCAGCGCCGCGATAGCCTCGGCGGCGTCGGCTGCGGCGTCCATGCAGTCCTCCCGGCAGTAGACGCCGATGCGGGTCATTCCCGTATCTGTTTTGATATGTACCTTCAGCCTCCCGCCGGCTTTTGCCGCCCCGTCGGACAGGGCCCGGGCCTGCCCGATATCGTACACCGCCTGGGTTATCCCGTTTTCGACGAGCTCATCCGCCCTCTGCGGCGGAGTGTAGCCGAGTATCAGTATGGGCGTGCTTATACCGTTTTTTCTGAGCTGTATCGCTTCATCCAGGGACGAAACGGCAAAATACTCCGCCCCCAGCCCCTCGTATACCCTCGCCAGCGCCACCGCGCCGTGGCCGTAGGCATCGGCCTTGATGACGGGCATCATCGGCCGTCCCCCCGCCTGTTTTTTTATGGTGAGGTAGTTTTCTTCCACTATGTCAAGATCGACCTCAGCCCAAGTCTTTCGTATCATCTGCGCCGCCTCTTTTTTGTCGGATTTTGGCCCTTCTGAGCTAAAGTATAGCAGACAGGCGGCAAAAAGCAAAGCCCCTGCGCCTAAAAAGCCCCCCTACTTGAATTCAAAGCTGATGGTCCGCACCGTATATCCCCCGCCCGACAGGGACAGCAGCTTCGCGCTCTTCTCGTCGAATACGGCCGTCAGCTCCCCGCTTGAGAATTTCACCTCGCCGTCTCCCTTCTCCCACGCGCCGTCGAGCGCCGCTCTCACAGCCTGCGGCACGCCGAGGGCGGCCCCTGCCGCGCCGCCTACGGCGGTCTTTTCCACCTCAAGGCCTATATCCCCGCAGCTCAGGGCCGCCCTCTCACCGACGTCACGGATTTCGAGTGGCGCGCCGCCGTCTGCGAGGCTGACCGCAGCGCCTCCATCCCTTTCACAGCTTATCTCGACGCGGTAATCCCCGCCGCAGCTCACCACGGCGCTCATTTCAAAGCCCGCAGCGTTGCCGTAGCTTGTCTTTATGCGCGCAGCGGCGGCGGACCCGTCGTCCGCCGCCGCGCAGGAGCACAGGATTATTGCCATACAGGATATTGCCGCCGCAAAACGCCGCAAGAATCATCTCTCCTCATATTTTTTGAAGGCCTCGGGCAGGCTGTCGATTATATCCCCCGCCGTAAGACCGCGCAGGCCGCGCCTCTGCGCCGCGATATCCCCCGCGAGGCCGTGGAAATACACGCCCGCCGCGGCGCTCTGCCAATTCTCCAAGCCGTAGGCCGCAAGGGCGGTTATGACGCCGCACAGCACGTCGCCGCTGCCGCCGGTCGCCATGCCGGCGTTGCCGGTGGTGTTGACGAAGAACCTGCCGTCGGGCAGGGCGGTTATCGTGCCCGGGCCCTTGAGGACCACCGTCACCCCGTTTTCGCGGGCAAAGCGCGTCGCCGTCCCGATACGGTCGGCCTCGACCTCGGCCGGGCTCAACCCGCACAGACGCCCCATCTCGGCGCTGTGGGGGGTGAGTATCACGTTGCCCTTGCCCTTTATCCACTCTATGCTGCGCGAGACGATGTTAATACCGTCGGCGTCGATTATAAGGGGCTTTTTTACGTTTTCCAAAAGCGCCGAGACTATCTCGCCCGTGTCGGCGCAGACCGAAAGGCCGCAGCCCACGGCGACGGCGCCGCATTTTTGCGCCTGCTGCAAAACAGCCGGTATCGCCGAGCGGGACATCGCCCCCACCCCGTTGTCGTCGACGGGCAGGGCCATAGCCTCGGTCAGCTTGCAGGCGGCGACGGTGTATATGCTCCTCGGCACGGCGACGGTGCACAGCCCCGCGCCGCTTCTCATGGCGGCCCTGCCCGCCATGACGGGGGCCCCCGTCATGCCGTGGGCGCCGCCCACTATCATTACCTTGCCCATCGACCCCTTGTGGGAATTGTCCTTCGGCGTCAGCGAGGCGAACAGGGCGGAAAATTCCGCGTCCTTATCCGACACAAGCCTCCCCTGCGGGCAGGCCTGCGCCGCCGCCTTGTCCGGTATGCCGATATCGCTCAGTATTATCTCGCCGCAGTATTCGCGGCAGGGGTAGAGCCTGTGGGCATATTTTTCACGGCAGAAGGTGACGGTCACGGCGCATTTGACAAGCTCGCCGATGTCTCCCAGAGGGGCCCCAGTGTCGGCGTCAAAGCCGCTGGGCAGGTCGACCGCGACGACCGGCGCGCGCAGCCGGGCAATACATTCGAGCGCCCTTTTTATCGCCGGACGCAGCTCGCCGCGCGCCCCCGTGCCGAGCAGCGCGTCGACGGCGAAATAGGCCGGCCCTGCAACATCGTATTCCTCCAATGTCACAACGGGCACGTCCCCCATTTTTTCGAACATATAAAGCGCGTCGCCCCTGAGGCGCTCCCTGTCGGCGCAGAGTATCACCCGCGCGTCGGCTCCCGCCCTTTTGAGGCAGCGGGCGATTACAAAGCCGTCGCCCCCGTTGTTGCCCCCGCCGCAGAAGACCTCGACCCTCCTGCCCGCGATATACGGAAAACGCTCCACGGCGGCTTTATACACCGCCCGCCCGGCCCGCTCCATCAGCTCGGTCCCGGCTATGGCGCAGACCTCCGCGCTGTACCGGTCTGCCCGCCTCATCTGCTCGGCCGAGAGAATCTCGTCAAACATCGTCCTTCCCCCTTCTTACGGCTATTGCAAAGGCCGCCGCATGGCTCTCGCAGTGGGATATGCTCAAAAGCAGCTCGGCGCCGTCCGCCGCGCCGCCGTGCACAAGGGCCGCGGGTCTTCCGCCGCCGTCGTGTATTATCTCAATCTTCGACATGGCGACCGGCCGCCCGAGGGCCTTTATCACCGCCTCTTTTGCGGCAAAAAAGCCCGCCGCTCTCTGCGCCGGCTCCGAAAATCTCTCAATATAGGCGCGCTCGCCCTCGGTGTAGTATTTCATGCGAAAGGCGGGCTTTTCCCACGCCTCTTTTATCCTTCCGACCTCGATTATGTCGCAGCCGACGCCCGATATATCCATTTTAGCGCCCCCCTTTATCTTACGCTTAGATTTTACCACACAGGCCTCCCGTTTTCAATTTTCAGTGATATTTTACGGAAATATGCTCTTGTTTTTATGTATATTATATGATAGAATGAAAAAATCAAAGGCAATGACGAAGGAAAGTAGCCCCCTTCCCCTTCCATAAGAGAGTGACCGCCGCCGGCTGTAAGCGGTCTTGGAAGCATCGGGGCGAAGTTCCCTTCCGAGCCGTCGGGCTGAACGCTTCGCCAAGTAGGCCCATCCGTCCGCGCCGCGTTAAGGCGTCCTCGAGTGCCCGTCGGTCGTTTTCCGGCGGGAATTAGGGTGGTACCGCGAAAGTTCCAGACCTTCGCCCCTAAAATACGGGGCGGGGGTTTTTTACATCCACGCCCACAAAATACCAAGTGAGGTGCAGCCATGAAACAGCAGCTTCAGCAGATCAGAGAAAAGGCGCAGCAGGCGATAAAGGGCATAAAGACGCCCGACGAGCTCGAGTCCCTCCGTGTTGCCATGCTCGGCAAAAAGGGCGAGCTGACGGCCATCCTGCGCGGCATGGGGAGTCTTTCCCCGGAGGAGCGCCCCATGATAGGCCAGATGGCAAACGAGGTGCGCGCCAGCATCGAGAGCATGATAGCCCAGAAAAAGGCCCAGTGCGAGAGCGCCGCTGCGGCGATAAAGCTCGCGCGGGAGACCATCGACGTCACCATGCCGGGTAAAAAGTCCCCCGTAGGCAAACGCCACCCCATGTTCGGCGTCCTCGAGGAGATCGAGGATATATTCATCGGCATGGGCTTTTCCATCGTCGAGGGCCCCGAGGTCGAGCTCGACTACTACAACTTCGAGGCTCTGAATCTCCCCAAGCACCATCCGGCGCGCGATACGCAGGATACCTTCTACATCAGCGAAAACGTGCTTCTGCGCACCCAGACCTCCCCCGTTCAGGTCAGGACCATGGAAAAGCAGAAGCCCCCCATACGCATCATCTCCCCCGGGCGCGTCTACCGCTCCGACGCGGTCGACGCCACCCATTCCCCCGTGTTCCATCAGATAGAGGGCCTCGTGGTCGACAAGGGCATCACCATGAGCGACCTCAAGGGCACCCTCGCCGTGTTCGCAAAGCGGCTCTACGGCGAGGATGCGGTGGTGCGCTTCCGTCCCCACCACTTCCCCTTCACCGAGCCCTCGGCCGAGATGGACATCCGCTGCTTCTCCTGCGGCGGCGAGGGCTGCCGCCTGTGCAAGGGCGAGGGGTGGATAGAGATACTCGGCTGCGGCATGGTGCACCCCAAGGTGCTGGCCAACTGCGATATCGACCCCGAGCTTTACAGCGGCTTTGCCTTCGGCCTCGGGCTCGAGCGCATAGTCATGCGCCGCTACAACATTGACGATCTGCGCCTGTTCACCGAAAACGATCTTCGTTTTCTCAGGCAGTTCTGATGGAGGTATAGAATTATGAAAACACCGTTAAATTGGCTCTCCGATTACGTCGGGCTCGACGTGACCCCAAAGGAATTTGCCGACGGGATGACCATGTCCGGCTCGAAGGTCGAGACGGTGGACTACGTCGGTGAAGGCTGCAAAAAGGTCGTCGTGGGCAGGCTCATATCAGTCGCCCCCCATCCCGATTCCGATCACCTTCAGATATGCATGACCGACGTCGGCGGCGAGCGTCCGCTTCAGATAATCACCGGCGCGCAGAACGTCGCGGCGGGCGACTATGTCCCCGTCGCCCTCGACGGCTCCGAGCTCCCCGGCGGGCAGAAAATAAAGGCAGGCAAGCTGCGCGGCATGCTGTCTGAGGGCATGCTCTGCTCCATAGGCGAGCTGGGCCTCACCGAACACGACGTGCCCTACGCCATAGCCGACGGGATACTGATTTTCGACAGGCCGTGGCCCCTCGGCACCGATATATGCAAGGTCTTCGGCTTTGACGACTATGTGGTGGATTTTGAGATAACCTCCAACAGGCCCGACTGTCTGTCGGTCCTCGGCATCGCGAGGGAGGCAGCCGCCACCTTCAAAAAGGAGCTCAAAATGCCCCCCACCGAGTGCAAAAACGAGGACAGGGACGACGATATAAACCGCTACATCTCGGTCGAGGTCACGGACGGGGAGCTCTGCCCCCGCTACATCGCCCGCTGCGTCAAGAATGTGAAAATCGCCCCCTCGCCCGACTGGATGCGCCAGCGTCTCGCAAAGGCGGGCGTGCGGCCGATAAACAACATCGTCGACATCACCAACTACGTCATGCTCGAATACGGCCAGCCCATGCACGCCTTCGACCAGAGCAGCGTCGGCGGGCACAGAATAATCGTCCGCAGGGCAAATGAAGGCGAAACCCTCGTTACCCTGGATGAGATTGAGCGCAGGCTCGACCCCTCCATGCTCGTCATCTGCGACGATAAGCAGCCCACCGCCGTCGCCGGCGTAATGGGGGGCGACTTTTCGGGCATAACCGACACGACCGACACAATAATCTTCGAGTCGGCCAACTTCTTCGGCCCCTCCGTGCGTATAACCTCAAAGAAGCTGGGCCTGCGCACCGAGGCCTCCTCCCGCTTTGAAAAGGGTCTCGACCCCGAGATGACCCTCGCGGCCGTCAACCGCGCCTGCGAGCTCGTCGAGGAGCTCGAATGCGGCACCGTTGTCGGCGGCATGATAGACGTCGACAGCTCCTCCCATCAAAGGCGGGTGCTCAAGCTCGAGCCCGGCAAGACCAATCGCTTCCTCGGCACCGATATAAAGAGGGGGGATATGGTCGCCATGCTCCTCTCCCTCGGCTTTGAGGTCAGCGGCGACGATATAACGGTCCCCTCCTGGCGGGCCGACGTCGAGGGCTTCGCCGACGTTGCGGAGGAGATTGCGAGGCTCTACGGCTACAACAACATCCCCACCACCCTCATCACGGCCGAGACCACACAGGGCATGAGAACAGAGTCGCAGAAGGCCACAAAGAGGGCCGTCTCCGCCCTGCTCAATCAGGGCATGTACGAGATATCCACCTTCACCTTCATCAGTCCCAGGAGCTACGATAAAATACTCCTTGCGGCCGACAGCCCGCTTCGCCGCTGCGTGACCATAACAAATCCCCTCGGAGAGGACACCAGCGTCATGAGAACGACCACCATGCCCTCCATGATGGAGGCCCTCGCCACCAACTACTCCTACCGCAACGAGAGCGCCGCGCTGTGCGAGCTGGGCAGGATATACCTGCCCCACGAGAGCGCAAACGAGCTGCCCGACGAGAAGGACATCCTCACCCTCGGCATGTACGGCGGGTGCGACTATTTCTCCCTCAAGGGCAAGGTCGAGGCCGTGTTCGACGAGATGGGCATAACCTCTTACGATATCGAGCCCGAGAAGAACGACCCCTCCTTCCACCCCGGCCGCTGCGCCCGCATCACGGTCGGCGGCGAGCCGCTCGCAATCCTCGGTCAGGTCCATCCCGAGGCCGCCGCAAATTACGGCATCGGGGGCGAATGCTACGTCGCCATGATCGATTTTGAGACCCTTCTCAAAAATTCGTGCAGCGAAAAGCAGTACAAGCCCCTGCCCAGATACCCCGCCGTCACCCGAGACCTCGCCGTCCTCTGCGACGCCGCCCTCCCCGTCGCCCACATCGAGCACCTCATACGCGCCCGCTCGGGCAGGCTGCTCGAGCAGCTGACCCTGTTCGACGTCTATCAGGGCAAGCAGGTGCCCGAGGGCAAAAAGAGCGTCGCCTATTCTCTCATTCTGCGCGACGAGAACAAGACCCTTGCCGAGGAGGATATCGACAGGGTGATAAGCAAGGTCATCCTCTCCCTCAAGGAGGAGCTGGGCGCCATCCTGCGCGAGTGAGCCGTATCTGTAACCATACTGTAACAATGGCCTTATTGCTAAAAACCGCGCCGCAGTATATAATATTAATTAAGCTCAATCAATCCTGCATCCGGGAGGTGGTTTTCAATGTCCAGCAGCGATACCATAAATTTCTCCATCGAACGCGACCGCAATATGGAGATGAAGCGTATTCTTACAACTGTATACGACGCGCTGCGCGAGAAGGGCTATAACCCAATAAACCAGATTGTCGGCTATATCCTCTCCGAGGACCCCACCTACATCACCAGCCACAACGGCGCGCGCAGCCTGATACGCAAGATAGACCGCGACGAGCTTCTCAGTGAGATTGTCCGCTCGTATCTTGACGATTGACCTGTTTTCAAAGAGGGGGGCTTTTGACCCCCCTCTGTTTTTATCTGCAAAAAACAACGAAAGGAGCGCCCATCGATGGAAAAGGTGAAGCTCGGCTCGTGCGGCGTCGAGGTCTCGCGCCTGTGCTTCGGCAGCCTGACCATGGCGCCCCAGCAGGCGAACATGCCGCCGGAAAAAGGGGCGGAGCTGCTCCTCCACGCCTTTTCGCGCGGTGTGAACTATATCGACACGGCTCAGCTCTACGACAATTACAGCCATATACGCCTCGCTCTGAAAAAGTGGAACGGGGGGGACATCGTCCTCCAGTCCAAGACCTACGCCTACAACAGGGCGCTTGCCGTCGAGGCGGTCGAGCAGGCCCGCCGTGCCCTCGACCGCGACGTTATCGACATATTCATGCTCCACGAGCAGGAGAGCATACACACCCTGCGCGGCCACGCCGAGGCGCTGGAGCAGCTCTTTGAATACAAGGCCCGCGGCGTGATACGGGCGGTGGGCGTGTCGATGCACCACGTCGCCGCGGCAGAGGGGGTCTGCCGCCACGGCGATATCGACGTCATACACCCCATGCTCAACGTCGAGGGCGCCGGCATAGTCGACGGCGGCCGCGAGGATATGGAGAGGGCTATAAAAAAGGCCCATTGTCTCGGCATCGGTGTCGTCTCAATGAAGCCCTTCGGCGGCGGGGCGCTGTTCCGCCGGGCCGACGAGTGCCTCGACTATCTCCTCTCCCTCGATTATGTCGACGCCGTCGCCATAGGCATGCAGACCATCGAGGAGATCGACGCCAATATCGACTTTTTTGAAAAAGGCGCCTTCGACGCCGCAGCCCTCGGCAAAATCCGTGCCCGCGAGCGCCGGCTTATGATAATGGACTGGTGCGAGGCCTGCGGCGACTGTGTCCGCGCCTGCAAAAACGGCGCCATGAGCATAGACAGCGGCGCCGCCCGCGTCGACCCGTCGAAATGCGTCCTGTGCGGCTATTGCGCCGCGCGGTGCAAAAACGCCTGCATCAAGGTTGTATAACCCGTTTTTTTGTGATAGAATATTATATATGTCAATTTTTACGCAAGGGGGAATACCGATGCCTGCAAAAAAGAAGAGTGAATTCCCGATGTACAAGGGGCGTCCCCTTGTGCGCTGCGGCAATATCATATATTACGGCAGCATGGCGGATAAATATGTTATCATGATGCAGATACTCACAACCGAAACAAGGGACGGCGCCGAGCTCCCCGGGCGCGTTTCCGTCCAGCTGCAGTACACCGATCCCGACATAAAGTCCCGCGAGCGCGTCGTCAAAAAGACCGAGAAGGACGGGCTCTACAACGCGATGGACATCGGCGCGATATGGCTCGAGAGGGCCCTCAACAGCTAAAGCGCAATAATAAAATTTTTCCGATATCCCGCGCTCCGGCGCGGGATATCCGCTTTTACGGGCTTTTTCGCCTTCTGCGCTCAGCCTGCTGTGATTTGACTTTTTTCGCCTTGTGATATATACTGATGTAACAAAAGTGAAACAAATTACCCGCAGTATAATTTTCCGTGTGACTTTTACGAGGTACGACCGATGTCAAAGCTGCATAAAACGATTACTCTTCTCTGCGCTCTGGCCGGCGTCTCCGCCGCGCTGACATGCGCGGCGTATGCAGGCGAGCTCGGCACGGCTACGGTCAACGCCTCCTCGCTTAACATGCGCTCGGGTCCGAGCGTCACGTCGTCAAAAATCTCCTCCATCTCCTACGGCAAGGAGGTCGACGTCAACTACGGCGAGGGCGATTGGTACAATGTCGATTACAACGGCAAAAACGGCTTCGTCTTTGCCGATTACCTGACCTTTCCCGAGGGGGGCGGCGCCCAAACCGCCACCGTCAGCGCGTCGGGCTCTCTCAACCTGCGCGACGGCCCCGGCACTGCCTATTCCGTAATCACAAAAATACCCGGCGGCACGCAGGTGAATATCCTGCGCACCGACGGCGGATGGGCCTACATCTCCTACGGCAGCCTCAACGGCTACTGCTCGGAGGAGTATCTTTCGACGGCTTCACAGGGCGAGTCTTCCTCCTCCGGCGGCGGCAGCGCCGCCTCTCCCGTTGGGGTCGTGCGCGCCTCGGGCGGGCTCAATCTCCGCTCCGACGCCGTTTCCTCCGCTTCGCGCATCACCGTCATACCCAACGGCGCAAAGGTCAGCATAGTCGGCTCCTCGGGCGAGTGGTATCAGGTGGAATACGGGCAGTACAAGGGCTTTGTCTCGGCGCAGTATATACTGACCGGCGCGGAGGCCGAGGAGTACGCCGCGGCCAACTCCTCCTCGGCGAAGGCCCAGGAGATAATCGACTACGCAAAGCAGTACCTCGGCACCCGCTACAAATACGGCGGCGCGTCTCCCAGCGGGTTTGACTGCTCCGGCTTTACTATGTACGTCTTCGGCAAATTCGGCTACTCCATGCCCCACTCGGCGACGGCACAGTCCAAGCTGTCCTACGCGGTGTCGATATCAAAGAGCGAGCTCAAGCCCGGCGACCTTGTATTCTTCTCGCAGGGCTCGTCCGCCATAGGCCATGTTGGTATCTACGTCGGCGGAGGTCAGTTCATCCACTCCTCCTCTCCGGGCGACGTCGTCAAGTACGACAGTATGAGCTCTTCCTACTACTCGTCCCACTACGTCTGCAGCCGGCGCATACTGAACTGATTATATGCTTTATCCGATAAACCCTCCTATAAGCAATCGAGCCCGCTTCGTGCCTTCGAAGCGGGCTTCTTTATATTTGTATTTACAGGTCGTCCTTCAGCCTTCCCAGGGCGGTTTTTTCCAGCCTACTCACCTGCGCCTGCGATATGCCTATCTCGTGCGAAACCTCCACCTGCGTCTTCCCCTCGAAAAAGCGCAGGGCGAGAATGTGTCTCTCCCTCTCGGGCAGGCGTGCGATAGACTCCCTCAGGGCTATTTTTTCGGTCCACTGCGCGTCGGTGTTCCTGTTGTCGCCTATCTGGTCCATGACATATATCGCGTCTCCCCCGTCGCTGTAGACCGGCTCGAAGAGGGATACCGGGTCGTGTATCGCCTCCATCGCAAAGACCACGTCCTGCTTTTTGATGTTCATCACCCCCGCTATCTCCTCCACCGTCGGCTCGCGCCCCAGCTCGCCGGCCAGGCTCTCCTTGACCGAGAGGGCGCGGTAGGCCGTGTCCCTCATCGAACGCGAGACCCTTATGGCGTTGTTGTCCCGCAGATAGCGGCGTATCTCGCCTATTATCATCGGCACCGCGTATGTGGAAAAGAGCACCCCCAGCTCGGTGTTGAAATTGTCGAGCGCCTTTATAAGTCCGATGCACCCCACCTGAAAAAGGTCGTCGGCGCTCTCGCTTCGCCCCGAAAACCTCTGTATCACCGAAAGCACAAGACGCAGGTTCCCGTTTATGAATTCCTCGCGGGCCTTTTCGTCCCCCGCCTTTATTCTCTTTATCAGCTCGGCCTTCTCCTCGCCCGACAGCACCCTGAGCTTTGATGTGTTTACGCCGCATATCTCGACCTTGCATCGCTGCATAACGCCACCTCCGCAAATATGTAGCGAAGACCGTGTCGGCGGACCGGCGTTTTATCCTTAATATTATTCTCCCTTTTCGGCCGATTATACCCGGCCTGCGCGCAAAAGAGAGGGGACGCGGACGTCCCCCCTCTTTTCATTATCATCTTAGCATCGAAATTGTCTGAATCGTGTTTCGCAGACGGCGCTCTCTGCGCCCCTCTATCCCTCGATAAGGGCGCACAGCAGGCTGACCGCGTCGTCGAGATCGCCCGCCGACACATGCTCCGCCGGCGAATGGACGTACCTTGTCGCTATCGACAGCCCGCCCGATTTCACCCCGCCGCGGCTGGTGTGAATCGCCCCCGCGTCGGTCGAGCCCGACACGAGTATCTCGTTCTGGACCTTGACCCCCGCCTTTTTCGCCGCCCCGTTTATCAGCCCGATAACCTCGCGGTGGGATATTATCCCCCCGTCCTTTATCTTGACGCAGGGACCCTTCCCCAGCTTTACCGCCATATCGGGGCAGTTGGGGGTGTCGCCCGTGTCGGTCACGTCGACTGCCACGGCGTAATCGGGCTCGATGAGATAGGCCGAGGTCCTCGCCCCCCGCAGACCCACCTCCTCCTGCACGGTAAAGACGAAATAGAGGTCGTAGGCGCTCTTTTTTATCCTTTTAAGCGCGCTTATCAGCACCGCGCAGCCGGCGCGGTCGTCCATATACGGGCCGAAATAGCCGCCCTGCACCTCTTTTATCTCTTCGTCGTAGCGGGCGCAGTCGCCGATTTTAACAGGCTTGTCGGCGGCCCTTTTATCGTTGGCGCCGATATCTATATAAAAGTCGGCCAGCTTCAGCTCGGCTCGCTTTACCTTTTCCTCGCTGCATACGACTCCGCGCACGCCGTTTTCGAACACCACGGCGCGATGCACGCAGTCGAGCACCGAAAGGCCGCCCACCGGCGCGAAGCGCACAAAGCCGTTATCGTCCGTCGAGGTCGCAATAAAGCCTATCTGGTCCATGTGGGCCGCAAGCATCAGCTTCGGACCCTCGCCCTTTTTATGGACGATGAGATTGCCCAGCCCGTCGCAGGTCATCTCGTCGCAGTAATCGGCGCACAGATCGGATATCAAATCCCTTATCTCATCCTCGCGGCCCGAAACGCCGAAGGCGCCGCAGAGGCTCTTTAAAAGCTCAAGCATTCTTCATTCCTCCAATCACCTCGAGCAGCGCGCCGCACAGCTCACGCTGCGCGTCGATATCCCTGACCGAGCAGGCGCTCGACGGGGCGTGCAGCCCCCTGCACGGCACCGAAAGGGCGAGCATCCTCACCGGCAGCGCCGCCCTCTGTATGGCCCCCGCGTCGTTGCCGCCGGCGGTGCCCTGCTTTATCTGAAAGGCCAGCCCCTTTCGGCGAGCCGTATCCACGGCGAGCCTTACAAGTTCCCTGTCGTATATGGTCGACCTGTCCATGACCGATATCGCGACCCCGCCGCCTGCCTTTGTTATGCGGCTCTTGACGTCCACCCCGGGGAAGTCGGCCGCCGTCGTGGTCTCCATGACGACGGCAATATCGGGCTCTATCCTGCGGGCCGCGATTGCCGCGCCCCGCAGCCCTACCTCCTCCTGCACGGTAAAGACGAAGTCGGCGTCGTATTCGACACCGCGTTCTATCAGCTCTATCATCGCCGCCGCCCCGACCCTGTCGTCGAGGGCCTTTGAGCGGATAAAGCCGCCCATGGCGGAAAAATCGGGCTCAAATGCGGCGTAATCGCCTGTATTCACCGCCTTCAGCGCGTCATCCCTGTCCTTCGCGCCGATATCTATATACAGCTTTTCGACGGGCGGCGCCTTTCTGCGCTCGCCGCGCTTTATCAGGTGAATGGCCGCGATGCCGATAACGCCGGTCACGCCCCTGTCACCCACCTTGACCCTCTTTGAGGGCAGCACGCGCGGGTCGATGCCCCCCACCGTTTCAAAGCGGAGAAAGCCGTTGTCGTCGACCGATTTTATTATCAGCCCCACCTCGTCCATGTGGGCGCAGACCATGACCCTCTGCCCCGCTCTCCGCCTGCCTGTGACGCTGACGGTGAGATTGCCTATGTTGTCCACCTCCATGGGGTATCCGAGGGGGAGCAGCCGGTCGATTATATAATCGCGCACCCTGCCCTCGTCGCCGCTGACGCCGGCGGCGGAGCAAAGCGCCCTGAGAAGCCTTCTATCCATTTTCCCGCCTCCCGAAATCCAGAATAAACCGGCATATCAGCTCTGCCGCCGCCTCCATATCGCCCATGTCGGCCGTCTCAGAGGATGTGTGCATGTACCTTACAGGTATCGACACGAGGCCGCACGGTATGCCCAGCCCCGCGACCTGAACTGCCCACGCGTTGGTGCCGGTATCGCCCCCCATGACCTCGCGGGTAAAGGGGATATCCCCCTTTTCTGCAATCTCGATAAGCCTGGCCGTTATCCTGCGGTCCATATTGGGGCCGATACCCACAGCCGCCCCGCTTCCCAGCTCGAAGGCCCGGTCGTCGGGGCAGTCGGGGGTCTTGGCGTGGGTCACATCCACCACTATCGCGGCGTCGGCGCCGCTGTCAAAGGCTCCCGCCCCCGCGCCGCGCAGGCCGACCTCCTCCTGCGTGCTCGCCATTATCTCTATGTCGCACTGCGCCCCCCGCTCGACCGCGCGGCGGGCCGCCTCGATTATCACGCACAGCCCCGCCCTGTCGTCGAGGGTCTTTGAGGTTATCCTGCCGTTCATCAGCCTTGCCGGCGCTGCGTCGAAGCTGACGCTGTCCCCCACCGAGACGAGCTCGCGGACCCGGCGGCCGCTCAGACCTGTATCTATGCACATGTCCTCCGTCGCAGGGGCGAGCTTGTACTCGTCGGCAGTCTGTATGTGGGGCGGCTTTGCCGCTATCATTCCGGGCAGGTCCCTTTTGCCGTGGACCGTCACCCGCGACGCCGGCAGCATGCGCACATCCACGCCGCCTATGGCGCAAAAGCGCAAAAAGCCGTCGTCGCCGACCGACGTCACCATCAGGCCGATTTCGTCCATGTGGGCGTCGAGCAGCAGCCGCCTTGCCCCCTCCCTGCCGCATCTGATTATCCCGTGCACCGAGCCGAGCGGGTCTGTTCTTATCTCGTCGGCGTATTTTCCTATCTCGGCCGCCGCAAGACGGGCGACGTCGTCCTCCCTGCCCGATATGCCGCGCAGCGATGAGAAGCTTTCGATGCTCCTCTCAAGGTCTGTCTTTTTTCCTTTTGTCATGGGACCCCTCCGGTCAAAGTGAATTTACGATATCTCTGAAGGCCTCTCCCCGCTTTTCAAAGTTTTTGAAAAGGTCGAAGCTCGCACAGGCTGGCGAGAGTATGACGACGTCGCCGCTGCGGGCCGCCGCGGCCGCGCCGCGCACCGCCTCCTCAAAGCCGCCCGCCATGATTATCTCGGGCGCCCCCTCGCGGTACTTTTCGCATCCCGTTACGGCCTTTTTTATTTTTTCGGCCGTCGCGCCGACGAGCACGAGGGTCTTTACCCTATCGCATATCTCGGGGGCGAGGGGCTCAAAGGGTATGTGCTTGTCGTAGCCGCCCGCTATCAGTATCAGCTTCTGATTGAACGAACGCAGCCCGGCCGTGGTGCGCGCGGGCGAGGAAGCGATGGAATCGTTGTAGTATCTAACCCCGTCCTTTTCGCGCACAAGCTCTATCCTGTGGGGCACGCCGCCGAACTCGCGCGCAACCTGCCTCATTTGCTCCGCTGCGACGAGCCCGCGCACCGCGCCCGCCGCCGCCATGTAGTTTTCGACGTTGTGCTCGCCCGGTATGAGTATCTCGTCCTTTTTTATAAGCTTTTCAACGCCGCCGGCCGCACGCCGCGCTATCCACCCGTCCGATATGACTATCCCGTCGCCATCCATTCCCGCGCGGGAGAAAAACTCGACTCTTCCCTTTGCGATATCCGCCATTCGGCGGGTCACATCGTTGTCGTAATTGAGCACCGCAAGGCCGTTTTCGTCCTGCCAGCGCAGGATGTTCCGCTTTGCCTCCACATATTCCTCCATATCCCTGTGGACGTCGAGGTGGTTGGGGGTCACGTTGGTGACGACGGCTATGTCGGGGCTCCTCTTCATCGTGAAAAGCTGAAAGGACGAAAGCTCCGCCACCGCGACGTCGCTCTCCTTCATCTCGTCTATGGCGGGCAGCAGAGGCTTGCCGATGTTCCCGCCGAGGCGGACCGTGTACCCCGCCCTTTTGAGCATCTCGGCGATAAGGGTTGTGGTGGTGGTCTTGCCGTCCGAGCCGGTCACGGCGACGGTCCTGCACGGGCACAGCTCAAAAAACACCTCCATCTCGGAGGTTATGACGCTGCCCGCCTCCCTCGCCCGTACAAGCTGCGGAAGATCCGGCCGCATGCCCGGCGTCCTGAATATCACGTCGGCCTCGAGCCCCTCGAGATAGCCGGCCCCGAGCCGCGTTTCCACCCCCATCGAGCGCAGACGCTCCGCCGCTTCGCCGAGGGCCTCGGCCTCCCTTTTGTCGCACACGGTGACCTGCGCCCCGTATTTTATCAGCTTATCCACAAGCGGGGCGTTGGATACGCCCATGCCCAGCACGGTCACCCGCTTGCCGCTGAGACTGTTGAAATATTCCTCTGCCCTCGTCATAAGCATTACCTCTTTACCGTTTATTTCGGCGGAAAAATCCGCCCCGTGTCAAATATATACGCTTCAACCTATATTCTATCACCGAAGGGGCGCTTTGTCTAACCCGTGATTGAATACAAACGGCCTGTATGCTATACTGTTTTTCAGGAGGTGTTGACCTTGCTTGAATGGCTCTCCCCCCTGTCCCTGCTGGGTATATTCAATATCATCTGCATACTTTCGGTCGTGTTCATCGAGCGGCGCCGCCCGCAGGACACTATCGCGTGGATAATAGTCCTCACAATGCTCCCCTACGTCGGCATGGTCTTTTATCTGCTCATCGGCTCGTCGGGCACGCTGATGCGTCTGACCCGCCGCCGCATGCTCAGAAAAAGCGCCCTTTTCAACGACTACGTCAGGGTGCTTTACAGCCAGTTCCGTCTCTCGAGGGAGGGCGGCATAGCTTTCAACGACCTCGACATGGCAAAGCACAACGATATGGTCTCCCTTCTGCTCGCCCAGAACGGCGCGATATATTCGCAGGACAACAATATACGTATCTTTACCGACGCAAACGAAAAATACGACGCCCTCTTCGACGATATCAGCCGCGCAAAGCGCAGCATAAATATAGAGTATTTCATCATAAGAGACGACGAGACCGGCCGCAGGCTGGTCCAGCTCCTCGCCGCAAAGGCCCGTCAGGGGGTGGAGGTCAGGCTCCTCTACGACCCGTTCGGCTCCATAATGACGAGGATGCACATGTTTGCCCCCATAAAGCGGGCGGGCGGCAGGGTCTGCCGTTATTTTGGCTCGATTTGGGCGAATATTATTCGAATAAACAACCGCAACCACCGAAAAATAGTCGTCATCGACGGCGAGATCGCCTACACCGGCGGCATGAATATCGGCGACGAATATGCAGGGCGCGACAGGCGTCTGAGCCCGTGGAGGGATACCCACCTGCGCATAACCGGCTCGTCCGTCGCCATGCTCCAGCTCGTTTTTCTGGCCGATTGGAGCTATTCGTCCAAGGAGGAGCCCGATTTCAGCCGTTCGGATGTCCTCAACCGATTCTTCTCCGAGCCCGTCGATGCAGGCGAATACGGCGTGCAGATAGTCTCCTCCGGTCTCGATTCGGGGGGCGACTTTGTAAAATACGGCTACATAAAAATGATTAACTCGGCCAAAAAGCGGCTCTATATCCAGACCCCGTACCTCATTCCCGACGGCGTGACCCTCGACGCGCTGCGCCTTTGCGCCGCAAGCGGGGTCGACGTGCGGGTCATGATACCCGCAAAGCCCGACAAGCATATCATCTACGCCATAACCCGCTCCTACGTCGCCGAGCTGCTCGACATGGGCGTGCGCGTTTATGCGCACGAAGGCTTTATACACGCAAAGACCGTCGTCATCGACGGCGAGGTCTCGTCGGTCGGCACGACCAATTTCGACATGCGCAGCTTTTCCATCAATTCCGAGGTCAACGCCTTCGTTTACAGCAGGCGCTTTGCCCGCTCGATGGAGCGCATATTCGAGGCCGATATCGAGCACAGCCGCGAAATAGACGCGCAGAGCTTCCGCCGCCGCTCCATATTCTCCAAAATCTGGGAGAGCTTATGCCGTCTTATCGCCCCCCTCGGCTGACGCCGCGCCCGTTTTTTATCGTTATTATCTAAACAATGCTGTAATATCCGCGGCCTTTGTGCTACAATTATTTTATCGATATCGTACTTTTGCGCGGGCGGACCGTGCCGTCGGCCCGCGCGGCAAATACACAACGAAAGGGAGACAGAAATGAAAATAGGTATAATTTTCACCGTTCTTACCCCTCAGCTCCTTGAGGATACTATCGGCAGCGTGAAGGCCGCCGTAGGCGAGGACGCCGAGATAATCACCTTCGACGACGCAAGCGTCCTCGAGGAGATAAAGGCGGCCGGCCGCATCACCGCTCCGCCCGCCGCCCGCTATGTCGAGATGTGCATGAAGGCCGCCGAGCAGAACGTCGACGCCATTCTCTGCGCCTGCTCCTCCGTCGGCGACGTGGCCGACGCCATGCAGGATATAGCCCGCCTCATAGGCATACCGATAGTGCGCATCGACGAAGAGATGTGCCGCGAGGCCGTCCGCCTCGGCAAAAGGGTGGCTATCCTCGCCACACAGCCCACCACCCTCGCCCCCACAAGGTCCACCGTCCAGCGCGCCGCGCGCGAGATGGGCCGCGAGGTCGAAACTATCGACTGCTATATGGAGGGGGCCTTCGGCCTCGACCCCGAGCAGTTCCTCAAGCGCCTCTCGGATGAGACCGGTAAGGTTGCCGGCAAGGCCGACGTTATCCTGCTCGCTCAGGGCTCCATGGCCTACGCGCAGGAGACCCTCAGGAACAAATACAACATGCCCGTGCTGGCGAGCCCCCGCTTCGGCGCCGAATCGCTGCGCCGCGCCCTCGTCGCCAAGGGCGTTATGAAATAAATAAAGGGAGACGGGCGGCGTTCGCCGCCGACGTCACCTTTAAAGCATTATTATATACAACACAAAAAGGAAAGAAGGAAAAGGAAATTGCAGGTAAATCTCAAGGATAAGGTCGTAATCGTGACCGGCGGCACCGCCGGCATAGGCGCCGCCACCGCCATCGAATTTGCAAAGGAGGGCTGCAAGGTATGCGTCTGCGGCCACACCGACAAGAGGCTTGAGGAGTTCCGCGCCCAGTGCAGGGAGCTCGGCTATGAGATAGACGCCTTTAAGTGCAACATAGGCGACCCCGCCGAGGAAAAGGCCTTTATCGACGCCGTCGCCGAGCGCTACGGCAGGATAGACGTGCTCGTCAACAACGCCGGCACCAACCGCGCGGCCGAGCTGACGGATGTCACCGATGAGCTTTGGGCCTCACTGATTGATATAAACCTCACCTCCGTCTGGCGCATCACCAAGTTCACCGTGCCCTACTTCAAAAAGCAGGGCGGCGGCGTCGTAATAAACAACACCGCCTTCTCCGGCCTCATAGCGCAGGCCGAGTCGGGCCCCTACGCCGTAGCCAAGAGCGGCGAGATAGCCCTCACCAAGGTCTTCGCGGCCGAGCTCGCCCCCTTCAACATCCGCGTAAACGGCGTTGCCCCCGGCGTTATAATGACCCCCCTGATGCGCAGCCACCTCAGCTCGGCAGACGACCTCAACTACCGCCTCGCGCAGGTGCCCATGAACCGTCCCGCCGACCCCGCCGAGGTAGGCTCCGTAATCGTTTTCCTCGCGAGCGACAGCGCAAGCTATATCACCGGCGAGATAATCCCCATAACCGGCGGCAAGTACGCCGTGCAGGACCGCAGGACCCCGTGGCAGCGCCACAAGCCCGACGAGCTCGACAACGGCGCGAAATTCATGTAAGCCGTCCCCGTCCAAGCGCCGGCCCCGTCGCCGGTCACGCGGCGGCGCGAATAACATAACATAAAAAAGCCGCCGTGCCTCAGTCTTCCGCACGGCGGCTTTTTATCCGCACCTATCGCAAAAACCTATACTTTCAGACAAATCATCTCGAAATATTACTATTTGTAATCGTTTTTTCTTTACAGGGAGGCAAACAGATGATAAATATCGACAAAGCAAAATGCATCGGCTGCGGCCTCTGCGCGGCCGACTGTCTCGGCCGCGCAATCAGCCTCGAGAGCGGTCAGGCCGAGATAGTGAAGGACTGCTTTATGTGCGGCCACTGCGTCGCCGTCTGTCCGCAGGAGGCTGTCAGCATCGAGGGCGACGGATACGAAATGGAGGGCGTCGAGCCGGTGGGCTCGGGCTTCGGCATCGACGGAGATGTCATGCTCCACGCCATAAAGACCCGCCGCTCGATACGGCATTTCAAGGATAAGGCGGTCGACCGCGCCCTGCTCGAAAGGATAATCGAGGCCGGCCGCTTCAGCCCGACGGCGAGCAACGCCCAGAACGTATCCTATATGGTCTTTCCCGACGCAAAGCCCCTGAACGATATCGGCATGGCGGAGCTGCGCAGATTCAGGGACAACGACACGGCCTTCCACGAGCTTTTCCCCTCACCCTTTTCAAAGAGCCGCGTCCGCTTCGATGAGGACGATTTTCTCTTCAAGGGCGGCAGGGCCGCCATACTCACCGTATCGCCGCATGCCGTCAACGCCGCGATAGCGACGGCCAATATGGAGCTTGAGGCGGTCTCCCTCGGTCTCGGCGCGCTGTACGTGGGCTACTTTGTCCGTCTCGCCGAAAAATGCCCCGCTCTGCGCCGCCATCTCGGCCTGAAGGAGGGCGACAATATCGTCACCTGCCTCGTTCTCGGCTGGCCCGATGTGACCTTCCTTCGCACGCCGCCGCGCAGAAGGGCCGAGGTAATCTGGAGATAAAAAAACGGCAGAACAGGCGCGGCCGAAAGCGGCTGCGCCTGTTCTGCCAAGAGCTTGTTCAGCGCCCGCCTTTACGCGGGCCTTTTCGCGTCTTATACGAAAAAGTGAGCAAATCTGTAAGCCGAGTTTTGTATTTGACAATCATCTATCTGAGGCCGTACGTTGCCGCACGGCTCAAGCCACCTCCGGAACGGCCGGGCGCGCCATGTGTTCCATATACGGTGTTGCACCAGGTGGGGTTTACATGGCCGCCGTGTCGCCACGGCGCCGGTGAGCTCTTACCTCGCCTTTCCAGCCTTACCGCGCAATGCGCGGCGGTATATTTCTGTTGCACTGTCCCTGAAGTCGCCTTCGGTGGGCGTTACCCACCACCACTCGCCCTGCGGTGCTCGGACTTTCCTCATGTGCGCCCTTTCGGGACCTGCACACGCGACTGTCTGACTTACTCACGGAATAATGATATAATACAATCGGTCTTTTGTCAAACAAAAAGGGTCCGCCCCGAATGGGACGGACCCGCGCTTTTTCAACTTCAGCCTGCGAGCTTTGCGAGAATATTGAGCACTACGGTCAGCACAACAAACGCGATGGCAAGACCTGTCGTGCCCTTTTCGAGCTTTGCCTCCATCGTTCTGGCCTTGTTCTTGCCGAAGAAGGTCTCGGCGCCGCCGGCGATCGCGCCCGAAAGGCCGGCCGACTTGCCCTGCTGGAGTATTATCACCGCTATAAGGCCGACGCAGACGATTATCTGCAGTATACCGAATATTATCTGTAAAGCGCTCATAATTATATCTCCCATCTGAAAGTCCGCCTTGCGGACAGGTTTTTGAATTTACAGCGGATATAGTATATCATATCGCGCCTGAATTGGCAAGGTGTTTTTTGCCCGGCGCGCTCTTTTCTTGTCTTTATATTCCTCTCTGTTCGGCGCTATTCTCGCACAGCGCCGCTATATCATCCACGGCGGCCGTTACGCAGGCCGTCATGGAATCGTCGGCGACCCCCATAACGCGCAGGTTGCACTTGTTGAAAGGGATAAGTATCTTCAGCGCATCGCTCTCGGCCACGCTGCAGGCGATTTCGGGACTTACCTCGCCGTGCATCGCGCCGGACGCTATTATGCCTATGCTGCCTGCGATAACGTCGACGCGCGGCGAATTGAAGGAAATGGCGCTCTCCCCCGTGGCGCAGGCGTCGCACGGCGCCTTGTTCATCTGGGAGGTCGCTATGGCGTTTGTGCCCAGCGCGATTATCCATGCCCTCTGGCCGAGCCTCTCGCGCAGGCTCTCTATGAGCAGCCTGCCGAGCCTGCCGCCCTGGCCGTCTATTACAGCAATCTTCATTGTCTTATCCTCCCGACCGACCTGCTGACCGAAGGAATCCGCCCCGCTTCCGTCACGCCGTATCGGCTCAGACGGCGAAGGCCGCACAGCATGACCCACCGCAGCTTGTGAGAAAACGCCGCGGCGGGTCATTTTAGCTTTGAGCCGCCTTTACGGGGCAAACCCCTGAAAAATAATCAAACCAGCTCTACGATAGCCATCTCGGCCGCGTCGCCGCGCCTCGGACCGGTGCGCAGCACGCGGGTGTAGCCGCCGCTGCGGTCGGCATACTTGGGAGCTATCTCGTCAAAGAGCTTCTTTACGACGTCCTCCTTGGTGATATAGCTCATGGCCTGACGTCTCGAATGCAGCGTGTTGGCCTTGCCGAGGGTGACCATCTTCTCGGCTACGGAGCGGAGCTCCTTTGCGCGGGTAACGGTGGTCTCTATCTTGCCGTTCTCAAACAGGAAGGTGACCATAGCGCGGAGCATCGCTCTTCTCTGGTCGCTGGTCCTGCCTAATTTACGATTGGTGGACATATTGGCCCTACCTCCTTTGCTCGTTTTTTGGAGTACTATTCGTCGTCCTTTTTAAGGGAGAGGTCCAAAGCACCGAGCTTGTTCACGACCTCCTCAAGCGACTTCCTGCCGAGGTTGCGGACCTTCATCATGTCCTCCTCGGTCTTGTTTATCAGATCCTCGACGGTGTTGATGCCGGCCCTCTTGAGGCAGTTGAAGGAGCGCACCGAGAGGTCGAGCTCCTCGATGGTCATCTCGAGCACCTTCTCCTTGCGGGTCTCCTCCTTTTCCACCATGATCTCGGTGTCGCGCGCGGTCTCGGACAGGTCGATGAACTGCTCGAGATGCTCGCTGAGGATCTTGGCCGCCATGGATATGGCCTCCTGAGCCATCAGCGTCCCGTCGGTCCTGACCTCGAGGGTGAGCTTGTCAAAGTCCGTCACCTGGCCCACGCGGGTGTTCTCGACCGTGTAATTCACCTTGAGCACGGGGGTAAAGATGGAATCTACCGGTATGACGCCGATAACGGGCGTCATGGACTGCTTGTTCTTCTCCGCCGATACATAACCGCGGCCCTTGCAGAGGGTGAGCTCCATATAGAGCTTGGCGTCCTCGTTGAGGGTTGCGATATGCAGATCCGGATTGAGTATCTCAACGTCGGAATCTATCTTGATATCGCCCGCCTTGACCTCGCCCTTGCCCTCGGCCTCGATGTAGACCAGCTTGGGGCCGTTGCAGTGGAGCTTTGCGGTTATCTGCTTGATATTAAGGATTATCTCGGTTACGTCCTCCTTGACGCCGTTTATGGTGGAAAACTCGTGCTGTATGTCGTCTATCTTGACAGAGCACACCGCTATGCCCTCAAGTGAGGACAGGAGTATGCGGCGCAGCGAATTGCCGAGAGTTATTCCGTATCCGCGCTCAAGGGGTTCAACCACGAACACGCCGTAAGCGCCGTTGTCAGAGGACTCTATGCACTCAATGCGAGGCTTCTCGATCTCAATCATGAAATGAACCCTCCTTTGTTTGTTTCAATGAAATATCTGAGGGCAAGTGCCGTAAAGCAGCCGCGGGGATTACCCCGCGCCGCCCGCGGTTTACTTGGAGTACAGCTCGACGATGAGTGTTTCCTGGATATCGAGGTCGATGTCGTCTCTCGCGGCCAGCGAAACGACCTTGCCCTCGAGGGCCTCGCGGTTGAGCTCGAGCCACTTGGGGATCGGGCGGGAGCCGTTGGCCTCAACAGTACCCTTGAGCTTTTCCGTATCGCGGAAATTCTCACGAACAGCAATAACATCGCCCGGCTTTACGAGATAGGAGGGGATGTTGACCTTTTTTCCGTTGACGCTGAAATGACCGTGACGCACCGCCTGGCGAGCCTCGGCCCTGGACATAGCAAAGCCTAATCTGTAAACTACATTGTCGAGACGGCTCTCGAGTATGGCGAGCAGGTTCTCACCGGTTACGCCCTGCCTCTGCTCGGCGAGGTCGAAATAGTGAGAGAACTGGCTCTCGAGAACGCCGTAATATCTTCTGGCCTTCTGCTTCTCGCGGAGCTGAACGCCGTATTCGGACAATTTCTTTCTGCCCTGACCGTGCTGGCCGGGAGCGTATGCGCGTCTGTTCATTGCGCAATGCTCAGAGAAGCAGCGATCGCCCTTAAGGAAGAGCTTGGTGCCCTCGCGGCGGCACATACGGCAAACGGGGCCTGTATATCTTGCCATTGATTTACACCTCCAATTTCAATAGGTCAAACTCTGCGTCTCTTGGGAGGACGGCAGCCGTTGTGCGGTATGGGCGTTACGTCCTTTATCATGGTGACCTCGAGGCCGGCGGCCTGCAGAGCGCGTATGGCGGCCTCACGGCCGGCGCCCGGGCCCTTTACATAGACCTCGACGGTCTTAAGGCCGTGCTCCATAGCAGCCTTTGCTGCGGTCTCTGCGGCGGTCTGAGCGGCGTAAGGAGTGGATTTCCTCGAACCGCGGAAGCCAAGCCCGCCCGAGCTCGCCCAAGACAGCGCGTTGCCCTGAGTGTCGGTGATGGTGACGATGGTGTTGTTGAAGGACGAACGGATATGCGCGGCGCCGCGCTCGATATTCTTGCGCTCACGACGCTTTCTGGTCGTCTTTTTTGCAGCAGCTTTTGTGGCCATCTTAAGTTATCCCTCCTTTACTTCTTCTTGTTGGCGATGGTCTTCTTGGGTCCCTTGCGGGTCCTTGCGTTCGTCTTGGAACGCTGACCTCTTACAGGTAAGCCTTTTCTATGTCTAATCCCGCGATAGCAGCCTATCTCAACCAGGCGCTTGATATCGAGGGCAACATCGCGGCGCTTGTCGCCTTCCACAACGTAGTTGTGGTCGATGTACTCACGCAGCTTGGAAACGTCGTCTTCGGAAAGGTCCTTTACACGGATATCGGGGTCAACGCCAGTAGCCTTGATTATATCCTCGGCGCTCTTTCTGCCAATGCCGTAGATATAGGTGAGGCCGATTTCTATGCGCTTTTCACGCGGTAAATCAACACCGGCAATTCTTGCCATATTTGTTTTACACCTCCTGAATTTGCTTGACTTTTATCGGTCAGGCGGGGGATTTCGCAAATTCCTTCCGCGGACTGCCGCCTTTGACGACGGCACAGCCGCGCCGCGGGAGCCTTCGCTCAGCCCTGCCTCTGCTTATGCTTGGGATTGTCGCAGATAACCATAACCTTACCTTTTCTTTTGATTATCTTGCACTTTTCGCACATCGGTTTAACCGACGGTCTGACTTTCATGGTTATACCTCCTTATGTGGCGTCTGTGAAAAGCCCTTGCCTTCGTTTATTTGGAACGCCATGTGATCCTTCCCTTAGTCAGGTCATAGGGAGACATCTCGACCGTCACCCTGTCGTTGGGAAGTATCCTGATGAAATGCATACGAAGCTTACCCGAAATATGCGCCATTATCTGGTGGCCGTTGTCGAGCTCGACCAGAAAAGTGGCGTTGGGCAGCGCCTCAAGAACCTTACCTTCAAGCTCGAGAGCATCCTCTTTGGGCAAAACTCATTCCTCCCTCTGTTTTTCGTCGTTTCCGTCCTCGATGGCTTTGAGCGTACGGCGTATCTCGGCGTTTGTGACCTTCTCCCCCTCGCGCAGCTTGCGGCCCAGCCTCGTGTCGTTGACAGAGTGGAATTTCACATGCTTTATCTTCTTGCGCTTGAGGTTGTCAAGGCTGCGCGACCTGCCGTCGCACAGGTAGACGTAGCTTTCGTCGCAATCGATAACGACGAACAGGCGGCCCTTATCACGTCCCGCGGCGGAACGGACAACGCACGCTCTTGTCAAATCCATGATTAACTCCTTTAAGCTACTTGGTCAGTATCTCGCATCCGGTCGGGGTTATGAGCACGGTATTTTCATAGTGGGCCGAAATTTTCCGGTCCGCCGTGATCACCGTCCAGCGGTCGGGCAGGACCTTGACGTCCGCGGTGCCGAGGTTGACCATCGGCTCTATTGCGAGGGTCATTCCCGCTATCAGCCGCGCGCCTCGCCCCGGCGTCCCGTAGTTCGGTATCGCGGGGTCCTCGTGCAGCTCGCGGCCGACTCCGTGGCCGGTGTATTCGCGCACCACGCCGTAGCCGAAGCGCTCGCAGTACTCGCCGATAGCCGCCGAAATATCGGATACCCGCTTGCCCGGACGGGCGTTTTTGATACCCTCGAAAAAGCTCTGTCTTGTTACCTCGATGAGCCTTTTCGCCTCGTCGGATATCTCGCCGACCGCGAAGGTGTCGGCGGCGTCGCCGGTAAAGCCGTTCTTTTTGGCCCCTACGTCGACGCTGACTATATCGCCCTCTTTAAGGACGACAGAGTGGCTCGGTATACCGTGGATTACCTGCTCGTTGACCGAGATGCAGGCGTTCGCGGGGAATCCGCCGTAATTGAGGAAGGTGGGGACAGCTCCCGCTTCTCTTATGAATTTTGAGATTATGCGGTCCAGCTCCTTGGTGGTAATGCCCGGGCGGACAGCCGCGCCCGCGGCGCGCAGAGCGCCTGCGGTTATCGCGCACGGCTCGCGCATAAGCTCAATATCCTGCGGGGATTTGACAACTATCATTGCGCCTACCCCGTCAGGCGTCAAGTATGGCGACTATCTTGGAGGTTATCGCGGCGATGTCGTCCATGCCGTTGACCTCGGCGCACATGCCCTTTTTCTTGTAGAAGTCCTTGAGGGGCTCGGTCTGCTCGTGGTAAACGGCGAGGCGCTTTTTGACAGTCTCGGCCTCGTCATCCTTGCGGGTGGTGAGGACGGCGCCGCACTTGTCGCAGTGGACGTTGTCCTTGGAGGGATTGCCCTTGACGTGATAGGTCATTCCGCAGTCTGGGCACACGCGGCGCCCGCTCATGCGGGTGACGATGGCTTCGTCGGGCACCTCTATCGAGATTACCTTGTCAAGGGTTATGCCCATCTTGTCGAGCGCCTCGGCCTGGGGCACCGTGCGGGGGAAGCCGTCGAGTATATAGCCGTTCCTGCAGTCGTCCGCGGCAAGGCGCTCGGCGATGATGCCGATAACCACCTCGTCGGGCACGAGAGCGCCGGTCGACGTGTACTCAACCGCCTTTTTGCCCATCTCGGTGCCGTTCTTTATGGCCTCGCGGATTATGGCGCCGGTGGATATCGCCGGTATGGAGTACCTCTCGGATATTATATCCGCCTGGGTGCCCTTGCCGGCGCCGGGGGCGCCGAGAAAAATCATCTTCATTATCCTACGCCTCCCTTATTCAAGAAAACCCTTGTAGTGACGCATGAGCATCTGGCTCTCGAGCTGCCTTACGGTCTCAAGGGCAACGCCTACGATTATCAGCAGCGAGGTGCCGCCGATGTAGAGGTTGATCTTAAAGCCGGTGGAAAGAATGATAGGCAGCGTCGCGATTATGCCGAGGAAGCCCGCGCCGAGGAAGGTTATCTTGGACAGCGAGCGGGAAATAAAGTCGCTCGTGGGCTTGCCGGGACGAATGCCGGGTATGAAGCCGCCGTTGTTCTTGATGTTGTTTGCCATCTCAACGGGGCTGAACTGAATGGCTACGTAGAAGTAGTTGAAGAAGATTATCAGCAGGAAGTAGACAACAGCGTAGGGCACGGTGTTGGGCTGTATCCACTGCTGGAAATTGTACCAGAAGGTCCCGACCTCTGGGGCGGGAAACAGCATCGCTATCGTCGCGGGGAAGGTGCATATCGAGCCGGCGAAGATTATCGGCAGAACGCCCGACATATTGACCTTGAGGGGGATATGGGTGTTCTGGCCGCCGTACATCTTGCGTCCCACAACGCGCTTTGCGTAGGAGACGGGGATGCGGCGCTCGGCGTTGGACATGAATACGACGAAGGCGATTACCGCGATCGCAAGAACGATTATCAGTATGGTGGTAAATACGTTCAGGGTGCCGTTCTGGTTCATGGCTATAACGGCCTGCACCGCGGAGGGTCCGCGGGAGATGATTCCGGCAAAGAGGATGATGGAAATACCGTTTCCTATGCCGTTCTCGGTTATCTGCTCGCCGAGCCACATGATAAAGGCTGTGCCTGCGGTGAAGGTGAGCACGATAACGAGGCCGGTGAAGAAGTTGTCGGGCGATACGGCGCCGTAGCGGCGAAGCACCATATAATATCCGAAGCCCATTACAAGGCCGAGGATAACGGTGGCGTATCTGGTTATCTGGGTCAGCTTCTTCCTGCCCTCAACCCCCTCCTTTGCCATCGCCTCGAGCTGAGGAATGGCTACGGTAAGGAGCTGTATGATTATGCTCGCGTTGATATAGGGGTTAATCGACAGAGCGAATATCGTCGCGTCCTCGAAAGCGCCGCCCGACAGGATATTGAAATATCCGAATATCGTGGCCGAGCCCTCGAACAGGCCCGAGAGAACCGACGGATCGAGATAAGGCACCGGAATAACCGAGCCTATGCGGAAAATGATGAGCATCAAAACGGTAAAGATTATCTTCTGCCTAAGCTCGGGAATCTTCCACGCGTTTTTAAGCGTTTCTATCATTTATACCACCTCGATCTTCCCGCCTGCCGCCTCTATTTTTTCCTTGGCGCTGGCTGAAAATTTCGCGGCACGGACGGTCAGCTTCTTCTTGAGCTCACCGTTGCCCAGTACCTTCAAGCCGTCGTAGGCCCTACCTATAAGGCCGGCGTCTATCAGAGCCTGCGCGTCAACGACAGCGCCGTCGTCAAACTCATTGAGCTTGGCTACGTTGATTTCGGAATAAACCTTGGCAAATATATTCTTGAAGCCGCGCTTAGGTATGATGCGCACCAGAGGCATCTGGCCGCCCTCAAAGCCCGGACGGACGTTGCCGCCGGAGCGCTGGCCCTGGCCCTTATGCCCTCTGCCTGCGGTCTTGCCGTTTCCGGAGCCCGCGCCGCGGCCCTTGCGATAAGGCTTTGCGGCGGAGCCGGCGGCCGGAGAAAGTTCATTCAGTTTCACGCGTTACACCTCCTTCATTATTCAGCGTCTTCAACCCTGACCATGTGGGATATGCACTTTATCTTGCCCTGGGTCGCGGGGTTGTCGGGCTGAACAGTAGAGTCCCCGATTTTTCTTAAACCAAGTGCCTCGGCGGTCTTTATCTGTTTTTCCAGACGTCCAATAAGGCTCTTTGTCAGTGTTATCTTTATGTCGGCCATTTTGAAAGAGCCCTCCTTAACCTAAAATATTTTCAACGGGGATGCTGCGGGTCTCGGCCACCTCTTCTGCCGTGCGCAGACGGGTCAGGCCCTCGAGGGTCGCAAGCACCACGTTGTGCGGATTGTTGGAGCGAAGGGACTTGGTACGGATATCCTTTATGCCCGCAAGCTCAATGACCGCTCTCACGGCGCCGCCGGCGATAACGCCGGTACCGCGTCCGGCCGGCTTGAGCAGCACGCGGCCCGCGCCGTATGCGCCGAGCACCTCGTGGGGGATGGTGTTGCCGTCGACGGCGATCTTAACCATCTTCTTCTTGGCGTCGTCTATGCCCTTGCGTATGGCGTCGGGCACCTCGGCGGATTTGCCGATGCCGCAGCCCACGTTTCCGTTGCCGTCGCCCACAACGACCAGCGCGCTGAACTTGGCCACGCGGCCGCCCTTAACTGTCTTGGCGACACGGTTTATCGAAACCACCCGCTCCTGAAGCTCGGAGCCGGATTCGTATTTGTTGTCTCTCTTATCCATGATTTCCCTCCTTCTCTCAGAATTCAAGGCCGCCTTCTCTGGCGCCCTCGGCAAATTCCTTAACACGTCCGTGATAAAGATATCCGCCGCGATCGAATACAACTTCCTTTATGCCCTTGTCAAGAGCCCTCTTGGCGATAAGCTTGCCGACCTCGCGGGCCGACTCCTTGTTGCCGCCGCTGAGCTCAAAATCCTTGTCGAGGGAAGAAGCAGAAACGAGGGTCACGCCGTTGACATCGTCTATCAACTGACCGTAAATATTCTTCAGGCTTCTGAACACGTTAAGACGCGGCCTTTCGGGTGTTCCGGAGACCGTCTTTCTGACTCTTGCGTGTCTTTTAAGCCTTGCTACGTTGCTGTTAGCCTTTTTAATCATAAAGCCGTGCTCTCCTTTCTTTATTTCTTGCCCTTACCGCCGGCCTTGCCTTCCTTGTGGCGAATGACCTCATCGACGTACTTGATGCCCTTGCCCTTATAGGGTTCGGGGGGTCTCTTTTCGCGCACCTCGGCGGCAAACTGGCCTACGACCTGTTTGTCTATGCCGGAAATAACGAGCTTGTTGGGAGAAGGGACGTCGATGGCTATAACGCCGGGTATCTCATCGATTATAACCTGATGGGAGAAGCCCAGGTTCATGACCACCTGCTTGCCCTGCTTTTGAGCACGGTAGCCGACGCCGTTTATCTCGAGCTCCTTGGAGAAGCCCTTTTCAACCCCCTCGACCATGTTGGCAACGAGGGTACGGGTCAGGCCATGCAGAGATTTGTGCATCTTATCTTCGGAAGGACGCGATACCGTTATGACACCGGCATTAATGTCAATGATCATGTCCTTGTGGAGGGCCCTTGTAAGGGTGCCCTTGGGTCCCTTTACGGTGATAACGTTGTCCGGTGTGAGTTCAACGGTAACTCCGGCGGGAACTGTAATGGGTTTTCTGCCAATACGAGACATTACACTTTACCTCCCTTTAAATTACCAGATGAACGCGAGGACTTCGCCGCCTACGTTTTCTTTTCTGGCGTTTTTATCCGTCATTATACCCTTGGGGGTGGAGATAACGGCGACGCCGAGTCCCTTGAGTACCTTGGGCAGCTCCTCGCAGCTTGCGTATACGCGCAGGCCGGGCTTGGATACCTTGCGCAGGCCGGAGATGACCTTGGACTTGTTGGGGCCGTACTTGAGGGTGACCTTGATGACGCCCTGTCTGCCGTCTTCAACAACGGTATAATTCTTTATATAGCCTTCGTCGAGCATGATCTGGGCGATAGCCTTCTTAACGTTCGACGCAGGGATCTCAACAGAATCATGCTTGGCCGAGTTGGCGTTCCTGATTCTGGTAAGCATATCCGCGATAGGATCCGTTATATGCATTTATCATACCTCCTTTTCTTAAGAAGCCGGCTTTACCAGCTTGCCTTCTTCACGCCGGGGATCTGGCCGGCATAGGCCAGCTCTCTAAAGCATATACGGCAAATGCCGTACTTTCTCAGATAGGCATGAGGTCTGCCGCAGATCTTGCAGCGGTTGTAAGCACGGGTCGAGAACTTGGGCTCGGCCTGCTGCTTTAAGATCATAGACTTTTTAGCCATCTTTTCTCTCTCCTTTACTTACTGAACGGTGCGCCCATGAGGGTCAGCAGCTCTCTGGCCTCTTCGTCGGTCTCGGCGGTGGTGACAATGATTATGTCCATGCCTCTGATCTTATCCACCTTATCGTAATCGATCTCGGGGAATATCAGCTGCTCCTTTATGCCGAGGGCATAATTGCCGCGGCCGTCGAAGGCGTTGGGATTGATCCCTCTGAAGTCGCGCACGCGGGGGAGAGCGACGTTCAACAGTCTGTCAAGGAATTCGTACATACGGTCGCTGCGCAGTGTCACCTTGCAGCCGATGTTCATACCCTCTCTTACCTTAAAGTTGGCAACGGACTTTCTCGCCTTGGTTATAACGGCCTTCTGGCCGGTTATCTTCTCGAGGTCACCCACGGCGCTCTCGATGGCCTTGGGGTTATCTTTAGCATCGCCTACGCCCATGTTGATAACTACCTTTTCGATCTTGGGTATCTGCATGGGGCTCTTATAAGAAAACTTCTTCATCATGGCCGGAGCCACATCGTTAACGTATTGATCCTTTAAACGAGCCAAGTTTCATTATCCTCCTTTCAGGTAAAATCAGAGCGTCTCGCCGCAGTGCTTGCAGTAGGCCACCTTTTCGCCGCTCTCGAGTATCTTGAAGGCGGGGCGGGTAGGCTTCTGGCACTTGGCGCATATACGCATCACCTTGCAGGCGTACATGGGAATCTCTTTTTTGATAAGGCCGCCGGGCTCGCCCTGACGGCGGGGCTTTACGTGGCGGGTGGCGACGTTTATGCCCTCAACTATGACCTTGCCGGCGGCGGGGTCGGTCGAGAGCACCTTGCCCCTTTTCCCCTTGTCCTTACCGGAGAGGACGATAACGGTGTCACCTTTTTTAACATGAAGAGTGTTCATTGATTACAGTCCTCCTTTCTTACAGAACTTCGGGAGCGAGAGACAGTATCTTGAGATACTCCTTGTCGCGCAGCTCTCTTGCCACAGGCCCGAATATACGGGTACCTCTGGGGTTCTTGTCCTCGCGGATAAGAACTGCCGCATTCTCGTCGAACTTTATATATGAGCCGTCGGCGCGGCGCATACCCTTGCAGGAACGGACGATGACGGCCTTGACGACCTCGCCCTTCTTGACCGTTCCGCCCGGATTGGCCTTCTTGACCGACGCTACAACAACGTCGCCTATGTTACCGTATTTCCTGCCCGAGCCGCCCAGTACGCGGATGCACATGAGCTCCTTGGCGCCGGTATTGTCGGCGACCTTCATATAGGTCTGCTGCTGGATCACTTCAGGGTCCCTCCTTCCTAAATTACTGCGCCTTCTCGATGATTTCTACGAGGCGCCATCTCTTGTCGCGGCTAAGGGGACGGGTCTCCATAACCTTGACGGTATCACCTATGCCGCAGGCGTTGTTCTCATCGTGAGCCTTGAGCTTGTAGGTGCGCTTGACTATCTTCTTGTAAAGCGGATGCCTTACATGGCCTTCTATGGCAACGACGATGGTCTTATCCATCTTGTCGCTTACAACCTTGCCGACCTTGACTTTTCTGTTGGATTCTCTTTCCATGGCTTATCCTCCTTTCAGGAGAGGCCGCGTCAAACGGACTCCTTTAATTCCTTTTCGCGCAGTATGGTCATGACCCTGGCAATCTCTTTTTTGGTGTATTTGAGCTTGAGCGGATTGTCGAGCTGGTTGGTAGCGTGCTGAAACCTGAGATTGAAGAGCTCCGATTTCAGATCTGCCAGCTTGGCGTTGAGCTCGGCCGCGGTCATCTCTCTTATCTCATTAGCCTTCATTCGTCGACGCCTCCTCCTGAGCTTCCTTCCTGACGAACTTCGTCTTTATGGGCAGCTTGTGAGCGGCCAGACGAAGAGCCTCACGGGCATCCTGCTCGCTTACGCCGGCTATCTCGAACATAACTCTGCCGGGCTTTACGACGGCTACCCAGTACTCGGGCGAGCCTTTACCGGAACCCATTCGGGTCTCGGCGGGCTTCTCGGTAACGGGCTTGTCGGGGAATATCTTTATCCATACCTGACCGCCTCTCTTGGTGTAACGGGTCATCGCAACACGGGCGGCCTCAATCTGATTGGACTTTATCCAGCCGGGCTCGACTGCCTGCAGGCCGAACTCGCCGTAGGTGACGGTGTTGCCGCGCAGGGCCTTGCCCTTCATGGTACCGCGGTGAACGCGGCGATACTTGACTCTCTTGGGCAGCAGCATTACTTTCTGCCTCCTTCCGCAGCCTTTTTAACCTCGGGAAGCACCTCGCCCTTGTAAATCCAAACCTTTACGCCTATGCGGCCGTAGGTGGTGCTGGCCTCTGCAAAGCCGTAGTCGATGTCGGCGCGCAGGGTCTGCAGCGGGATGGTGCCCTCGTGATAGTGCTCGGTCCTCGCTATCTCGGCGCCGCCGAGACGGCCGGAGCAGCAGGTCTTGATACCCTTTACGCCCAGGCGCATGGAGCGGATGATGGCCTGCTTCATGGCGCGGCGGAAGGATACGCGGCGCTCGAGCTGGGAGGCGATGCTCTCGGCTACGAGCTGAGCGTTGGTGTCGGGCTGCTTTATCTCGACGCAGTCGATGTTTACAGCCTTGCCGCCTATCAGGGCGGAAACGGCGGCGGTGAGCTTGGTTATCTCGGTGCCCTGACGGCCTATAACTATGCCGGGCTTTGCGCAGTGGATGTGGATACGTATCCTCGCGCTGTCCCTCTCAATCTCGATGCGGGCTACGCCTGCGGCATAGAGGGTCTTTTTGATATATTCTCTTATCTTGTGGTCCTCAACGATGGTGTCGCCGAACTTGCTGTCCTTTACGAACCAACGGGAATCCCAATCCTTGATTATACCCACTCTCAAACCGTGGGGATTAACCTTCTGGCCCATACTTTACCTCCTTGTCAGCTTATTCCTTTTCCTCAAGTACGATAGTGATGTGGGAAGTGCGCTTGTTTATGCGGTACGCACGGCCCTGGGCTCTCGGCATCACTCTCTTGAGAATGGGGCCGGGATTGGCAAAGGCTTGAGCGACATACAGCTTGTCTACGTCCATGGAGTGGTTGTTCTCCGCGTTGGCCATAGCGCTCTTGAGCAGCTTGGCAAGGACGGGGCTTGCAGCCTTGGGCGTGTTGTTCAAAATAGCCATCGCAGTCTTTGCGGGCTTGTTTCTTATCAGTTCGTTTACCACATTCACCTTGCGGGGCGAAATGCGTATATACCTTGCATATGCCTTAGCTTGCATGGGTTATCCTCCTTTCGCCGTTCATATCACGGCAGATGATTACTTATTTAGCGGAAGCCTTGTTGCCGGAATGACCGCGGAAGGTCCTCGTGGGGGCGAACTCGCCGAACTTATGACCGACCATGTCCTCAGTCACATATACCGGAACGTGCTTTCTGCCGTCGTGAACGGCCACGGTGTGACCCACGAAATCGGGGAATATGGTGGAGGAGCGGGACCATGTCTTGAGGACTCTCTTCTCCCCCTGCTTATTCATCTGCTGAACTCTCTTCAAAAGAGCCGCCTCTATATAGGGACCCTTCTTAACACTTCTGCCCATTTAATATCCTCCTTTCCGGCTTACTTAGCGTTTCTGTGCTTAACGATGAACTTCTCTGTGCGGTTCTTCTTGGAGCGGGTCTTGTAGCCGAGTGCGGGCTTGCCCCAAGGAGTAACGGGGCTGGGCATACCGATGGGGGATTTGCCCTCGCCGCCGCCGTGAGGATGGTCGCAGGGGTTCATCACGACGCCGCGGACGGTGGGACGCCAGCCCATGTGACGCTTGCGGCCGGCCTTGCCGATCGAAACGTTCTCATGGTCGATGTTGCCGACCTGACCTATCGTCGCCAGACACTCCATACGCACATAACGCACCTCGCCGGAGGGGAGTCTTACCTGGGCGAGCTTGCCCTCTTTCGCCATAAGCTGGGCCGAGTTGCCGGCCGACCTTACGAGCTGGGCGCCCTTGCCGGGGTTGATCTCAATGTTGTGTATAACAGTACCGACGGGTATGTTTGCTATCGGAAGGGTATTGCCGGGCTTTATATCGGCCTCGGCGGAGGAGATAACCTGGTCGCCCACTTTAAGACCGTAGGGAGCGATGATATATCTCTTCTCGCCGTCCTCGTACTGAACGAGGGCGATATAGGCGCTTCTGTTGGGGTCGTACTCGAGGGTCATGACGGTGGCCGCCATGTCCTTCTTGTCGCGCTTGAAATCTATTATCCTGTACTTGGTTCTGTTGCCGCCGCCGCGGTGGCGAACCGTTATCCTGCCGTAGGAGTTCCTGCCGGCGTTCTTCTTGTTGGTATCAAGAAGGGAACGCTCGGGCTTAACACCGGAAAGCTCCTCGAAGGTGGGAACGGTCATCTCACGTCTGGCCGGCGATGTCGGATTATACTTCTTTATCGGCATCGTTTTTCTCTCCTTAATTCATGTCATTCCCCGCAGATTGTGCTGTGTGCGGCGTGTTTTCGCCGCGCGGGGTAAAATCGGCCCGTTTCTGCTGTTACCTTAAACCATGCTCTCGAAGAACTCGATGGTCTTCGAATCGGGGGTCAGGGTAACGACGGCCTTCTTGCGGTCGGGGCGGTAGCCCTCGTTTGCGCCCATCCTCTTGAACTTGCCGGGCAGTCTTATTGTGGTGACCTTGGCTACCTTTACCTTAAACAGCTCCTCGACAGCCTTCTTTATCTCGATCTTGTTGGCATCGTCGGCTACATAAAAGGTGTACTTCTTGTCAGCCACGCCCGCCATTGAACGCTCGGTGATAACGGGCTTCAAAATAATATCCTGTGCAGCCTTCATTATGCGTACACCTCCTGTAATTTCTCAACCGCGTCGCGGGTGATGATGATCTGGTCGTTGTTCAAAACGGTGTAGGTGTTCAGGTCGACGGCGGGCACGGTGGATACGCCGGCTATATTGCGGGCCGAGAAGATAACCTTCTCGTCGGCCTCGGCGAGGGTGATGACGGTCTTGCCCTCGGCGTTGAAGGCCTTGAGCATATCGGCCATGACGCTGGTCTTGTACTCCTGCGCGGTCACGGCGTCGACAACTATGAGCTTGCCGTTTGCAACCTTGTCGGACAGAGCCGAGAAAAGGGCGAGACGGCGTGCCTTCTTGTTCATGCCGGTCGTGTAATCGCGGGGCTTGGGGCCGAAGGCGATGCCGCCGTGGGTCCACTGAGGCGAACGGGTGGAGCCCTGACGGGCGCGGCCTGTTCCCTTCTGTCTCCACGGCTTGATGCCGCCGCCCGATACCTCGGCACGGGTCAGCGTGCTCTGGGTGCCCTGGCGCTGATTGTTGAGGTAAGTCACAACGGCGCGGTGCATTACCGCGGTGTTGGGCTCAATGCCGAAAACGGCGTCGGCCAGCTCTATCTCGCCGACCTTCTCGGCTTTCATATTATATAAAGCAACAGTAGGCATTAGTTTATCCTCCTTTCCTCGGTTCCTCAGTCGTTGTTCTTGACGGTGTTCTTGATGTATATCACGCCGCCCTTGGGGCCGGGGATGGCGCCCTTTATGACGAGCAGATTGTTCTCGGCGTCTATCTTGACAACATCGAGGTTCTGAACGGTGACCTGTTCGCAGCCCATGTGGCCCGCCATATTCTTGCCCTTCATGATACGGCTGGGGTCGGAGCAGGCGCCCATGGAGCCGACGCTCCTGTGAACGGGGCCCACGCCGTGGGTCTCCTTCTGGCGGCCGAAGTTCCAGCGCTTAACGGCGCCGGCGTAGCCCTTACCTTTGGAGATGCCGGTCACATCCACCTTGTCGCCCTCGGCGAAGGTGTCGGCCTTGATAACGTCGCCTACGTTCATGGAAGCCGCGTCGTCAAGCCTGAATTCCTTAAGATACTTTTTGACCTCTACGCCGGCCTTTGCGAAATGGCCCTTCATAGGACTGTTGACCTTCTTCTCGTCAACGCTTCCGAAGCCGAGCTGCACGGAGCAGTATCCGTCGTTCTCGATGTCCTTCTTCTGGACTACTACGCAGGGGCCCGCCTCTACGACGGTCACGGGGATAACCTTGCCGTTCTCGTCGAACAGCTGGGTCATGCCGACCTTCTTGCCCATAATGGCTTTTTGCATGATTCTCTATTCCTCCTTTGGTTATTGGTTGGCGTTGCGCCAACTTGACCCGCCTTGCCCTCAGAGCTTGATTTCTATCTCAACGCCTGCGGGAAGACTAAGGCTCATAAGCTCCTCGACAGTCTTGGGGGTGGGCTTGAGAATGTCGATAAGGCGCTTGTGTGTACGAAGCTCGAACTGTTCGCGCGAATCCTTGTACTTGTGTACCGCGCGCAGAATAGTCGTTATCTCCTTCTTGGTGGGGAGCGGTATCGGACCCGATACCCTGGCGCCGGTCCTCTTTGCGGTCTCAACTATCTTCTCGGCCGACTGGTCGATCAGAGTGTGATCGTAGGACTTGAGCCTGATTCTGATTTTTTCCTTTGCTGCTGCCATTTTTTCGCCTCCTTAAATCGTACGGTTTTTTCTCTTGCGTACGACATAAAAACTGTACACGGCTCCGGGTGTTTCAAGTTTGCCCATAAACAATCCGGATCGACCATCGGCAATAATTGCGCACGAAGGATCTGAGATCCGGATAAGCCGCCGCAGGCGGCGCATCATCATTGGTACTTGAAAAAGTACTTAATGTGCACAGTTATTTTACGTCGCCCGGCTTCAAGCCGAACATACTCCGCGGAAATTTCCCGTCCTCAGAGGGACGGCCACCTCCCGCATCATCGCATATTTTGTCACGCTCAGTTATCATACTATATCAAAACCCGGATTGCAAGGGGTTTTGAGAATTTTTCCGCCCGTTCGGGGCCCTTCGGCCCGACAAATTTTATTAGAATTTTCGCATATCTTTTTGTGCAATATCAACAATATAGGGCAGGCCGACCCCGCGGCCTGCCCCATATTGTGTTTTTTCGGTCGTTTTCGAGTTATTCCCGCCCGTTTTTCCTCCTGTACTCCAGACCCTCGGCGAGAATATCGGGGCGCATGGGGGTGTGGATATCGAGCAGCACCGAGTCGTCCTCGAGGCAGAGCGTGCCGTGCATTTCGCCGTAATCGGCGTAAAAGCAGTCGCCCGGCTTTGCGCTGACCTTCCTGTCGCCGCAGGTTATCTCAAAGCTGCCCCTGACGATGTATATGCACTGGATATTCTTGTCGTGGCAGTGTGGCGCAACGTACGCCCCCTTTTTGAAGGTCATCTCGACCGCCATCAGCTGCTCCTTCCAGCCCAGCATGCGCTGTGTTATCCCGCCGCCCTTGTCGGTAAAGAGTATATCGTCCTTTTCAACGTACATTTTTCTTCTCTCCTGTCATATTTTTCAGAGCCCGCCCATGCCGGCGAAAAGCCCCCTCAGCTCCTGCGATATCCGTTCGCTCTGGCTCATCGCGGCCTTTCGGGCGGCGTTTTCGCAGCCCGCCGCTATCGCCTCCACCGTCTCGCGGTGCTCGGCGTTGGAGCGGCTCTTGTCGATGTGGGCCGGGGTGACGAACCACAGCACCCGCGTCAGGTGCATGCGTATCTGGGATGCACACATGACTATATAGGGGTTCTGACACAGCCCTATCAGCATCCGGTGGAAGCGCGAGTCGCACTCGGTCCAGCCGCGTATATCCCCCTCGGCAAGCCTTTTTTCCATCTCGCCGCACAGCCCGAGCAGCGGGGAGAGGGCGTCGGCGCTCAGCTCCCCGCTTCTTACGGCTCTGGCGAGATTGGCGCAAAGCGCCCCGTCAATATCCCTTGCTATCTCGTGGCACATGAGCATATCTTTGAGCGAATAGCTGCTCACTATCGCCCCTTTTCTCGGGATGATGCTGACAAAGCCCTCGTTTGAAAGCCTTTTGAGGGCCTCCCTGACCGGAGTGCGGCTCATACCGAGCTTTTCGCCGTAGTCGCTCTCGACGATTATCGAGCCCGGCGTCAGCTTCTGGAGGACTATCTCATCCCTTATCGTCTCATAGGCCTTCTGTGCCGCGGAACAATTCTCTGCCATTGTCTTCTCCTTTTGAAAACGCCTGTGCGGAATAACCTGTCAGTCCTTCTCGCCGCGGGCGAGGCGCACGTGCCCCTCGGCCATCTCATAGCCGGAGGCCTGGGCGCAGGCGGTGTTGAGGTCGAGGCACACCGCGCAGGTCGCGGCGATCTCGGCCACCTTCTTGACCGAGGTATTGTCCTCAAGGCTGGCGCCTACGCGGTCGGCCCCGATGAGTCTGAGGCACTCCCTCGCCGTACCGTACATCGTGCCGCCGCCCATAGCCGCCACCTCAAGGTTGGGGAAGGTGGCCTGGAACAGCAGGCCGTTGTCGTCTGCCTCGGCCTGGACGAAGCAGGAGGAGGAGGAAACGACGTGGGCGAGGTCCTGTCCGGTTGCGGCGAAGAAGGCCGCAATCGGGTTTGCGGCGTTTACGTTGAAGCCGCCGAGGGTCCCTGCGAGGGCCGAGCCGAGGTAGCACTTGTTGAATACCACCCTCTCGACCTTCCTTGCGGTGATGCCCTTCTTGAATACCTTTTTGAGCGCCTCCTCGGGGATGTATACGTTGGCCTGAACGGCCTTGCCGCGCCCCGAGAGGAGATTTACGTGGTTGGATTTCTTGTCGCAGCAGAAGTTTGAGCTTATCGTTATAAGCTCAAAATCGGTGTAACGGGCAAGTATCGCCTTGGTGACGTCGGCCGTCGCCTTGGTGACGCCGTTCATGCCCATCGCGTCGCCCGTCCTGCAGAACATGCGCATAAACACCTTCGAGCCCATCTGATAGGTCTGTATCTCATAAAGATGCACGAAGGGGTCCTTGACGTATGTCGCGAGCTCCTTTATATAGTCCTCATCCTTTAAGGCCTCGATGAGCTCGGCCGCCCTCTGGAGCGACGGCGCCTGAACGAGGGAGGCCCTCATCATCCCGTCGAAGGTCACCATCGTGTTTATGCCCCCAGCGAGGTTGATGCACTTTATGCCGCGCTGCACGCCGGCGACCAGGGCCGCCTCGTTGGTCGCAAGGGGCAGGTAATAGTCCCCCTTTGCGTACTGGCCGTTGACCCGCACCGGCCCGGCGATGCCCAGCGGCACGACGATACCGCCCACCTTGTTCTCAATGCCCGACAGCACCGTCCCGTCGGCCGTGATGCTGCAGTTGTCGCACTTGACGTTCTTTACTATCGGCATCTCAACTCCGGCGCGCTCCTCGATGACCTCGCAGCGTATGCGGGCGGCGTCGGCGCAGGCCGCGGCCAGCTTCTCCCTGTCCGAGCCGTAGACCTCCTCGTATATCGCCGCCTCGAGGTGCTGTGTTTTTATCTCGCCGTTCATGTATTTTTCCTTTATCCTCGCCAGCATTTTCATCTTCCTTTCATTATTTATATTCTAAGCGCCCGACAAGACGTTCCGTCAGACGCAGCGTTTCTCATCCCCGCGGGCTTTTCTCGACATTTCCTTTGCAAACTCCGCCGCGGCGTTTATCCTCTCGCGGTCGATGCCGGTCTCTATACCCATGCGGGCGAACATCTCGACCGTGATCTCGGTCGCGGCGTTGCCCTTTGCCCCCTTTGCGTAGGGGCAGCCGCCGAGGCCGCCCGCCGCCCCGTCGAACACCGTGATACCCGCCTGAAGCGCGGCGAGGTTGCAGGCCATCTCGAGGCCGTCGTAGCGGTGGAAGTGGGCGGCGACCGTCGCCTTTTTGAGACTGCTCAGGACAAGTCCGCACCGCTCATAGGCCGATATCGGGTCGGCCATGCCGGTCGTGTCGCCCAGCGATATCTCGTACGAGCCGAAATCCTCCAGCGCAAGGGCGATGTCGAGCACCCTTTTGGGGTCGATGTACCCCTCGTAGGGGCAGCCGAAGGAGGTCGCGATGTAAGAGCGCACCTTCACCCCGTGCTCCCTTGCGGTTTTGTTTATCTGCTCGATGACCCTGAGCGAATCGGCGACCGACATGTTGAGATTGTTTTTGTTGTGGCTCTCCGAGCTGCTCATTATGGTCACAACGTGGTCAAATCCGGCCTCTATCGCCCGCTCCAGCCCCCTCATGTTGGGAATGAGGGCGTTGTAGACCACACCCTCCTTCTTTTTGATGCCGGCAAAGACCTCCTTTGCGTCGGCCATCTGGGGCACCCACTTGGGGTTGACGAAGGAGGTCACCTCAATGTGCGAGCACCCCGCGTCGGTCAGCATGTCGCAGAATTTTATCTTGTCGGCCGTGGGTATGAAGCCCGGGCTCTCGTTCTGCAGGCCGTCGCGCGGCCCAACCTCGAATATCTGCACCTTTTTCGGATACTGCATACCGTCATCTCTCCCCTTCAGAATAAAAATCGCCTGTACGCGCCTGTTTAGTATTCTTTGTAGTATACTACACTCCCTGCCCTCATTATATTTGAAGGCGGCCCGCAGTTCAAGGCTCTCTCACCCGTTAAAATATACAAACCTGCGCCCTGTTTGTATTCAAAACGCACAGGCGGACCGCCGCGCATTTTTCGACAAATATGGTTTTACTTTTGCCGTTTGCCGGTCTATAATGTACTCAAGGGAGGTGGAAGGGATGTTCTTTCTTGTCGCCGGCATTGTCCCCGGCTCGAGGAGCGTCGGCTCGCTTGATTTTTCCGTCTGCCCATCCTGCGGCGCTTACACCCGCATCGAGATTCTGCAGACCTATCAGCGAGTATCCCTGTTCTTCATACCCCTCGTCAAGCTGGATAAGAAATATATCGCCCGCTGTACCCGCTGCGGCGCCGTTTTCGACGTCGACGGGCAGAAGGCCCGCGCCTTTGACCGCGGCGAGGGCGGCCTGACGGCCGACGATATAAAGCCCCTTTCCTTTGTCGAGCTTCCCCTCGCCTGCCCCGAGTGCGGCAGGCGGGCCGCCAAGCGTTACCCCTACTGCCCCTTCTGCGGTCATAAGCTGGAAGAATAAACAGAAACGGTGATGATTAAATGAGCTCTTTTTTTGAACTGACGATACCCAACGTCTGCTTCTGGGCGATCGTCATAATGAACGCGCTGACCTTCATCCTCTACGCCTACGACAAGGTCGCCTCAAAGACCGGCAAGGTCTCTCTGCGCATCAGCGAAAAATCCCTTATTCTGCTCGCCCTCTTTTTCGGCTCGGGCGGGGCTCTGCTCGCAATGATTATCTTCCGCCACAAAACAAAGCACAAGCTGTTTTTGATATTGGTGCCTCTCTTGCTCATTTTGCAGACGGCCCTTATAATATACCTCAAATTCTTCATGAACAGATAAAACGACAGCGCCTGCCGCCGGAAAGCGTCCGCGGCAGGCGCTTTTTCCCCGAAAACGCCGATGTTAATTTTCGTTGCTTGATGTCGTCTCCCCGCGGGGTTAAACTGTTGAACAGACGCAAGAGGAGGTCTTTGTTATGCTGAGTTCAAATCTTAAAAAGCTTCGCCTTTCAAAGGGCATGACGCAGGAGGAGCTGGCGTCCTCCCTGCACGTCGTCCGTCAGACCGTATCCAAGTGGGAATCGGGCCTCTCCGCCCCCGACGCCGAGATGCTCGTCGGCATATCCGAGATCCTGCAGGTCCCCGTCAGCTCCCTTTTGGGCGGCGGCGAGGCCCCGCCCGAAGAGGAGCTCTCCATCGAGGCCCTCGCAGAGAGGCTCGCCGAGCTGAACGCCCGGCTCGCGGCCCAATCGCGCAAAAGGCGCCTGCGTCTGCGGGTCCTGTCGATATGCGGCCTTGTATGCGTCGCCGCCTTTGCAGTATGGTGCATAGCGTCGTCGATATATATAAATTCCCTGCCCGTTATCGGCGGGCCTGCGAGTATTGCCACTGTCGGCGGGGCCGACGGGCCGACGTCGATATATGTATCCCGCAAGCTGAACCCCACGGCGATTTTCGCCGCCGCGGCGGTCCTCGCCCTCTCCGTTTACGGCCTTATACTCTCGGGCAGGCGTTAAGGGGTACAAACAGCCCAAAGGCACGGGTAATTCTTACCCGTGCCTTTTGTTCTGCCTGCCGGCTTTTTTGTTTTATTCGCCCCTCGCCGCCTTGATGTTCTCGATGAACTGCTTGGCCTTTTTGGTGATATCGGCATAGTCGCCCGTCTTGGCTCCCGCCGTCAGGGCTCCGCCCGCGCCGACGGCCACGGCGCCCGCCTTTATCCACTCGCCCACGTTGTCGACGCTCACGCCGCCGGTGGGCATCAGCTTAACGTAGGGTATGGGCCCCTTTATTGCCTTGATTATCTTCGGGCCGAAGGCCTCGCCGGGGAATATCTTGAGTATGTCGGCTCCGGCCTCCATAGCCATAACGACCTCGCGTATGCTCATAACGCCGGGCATTATCGGTATGCGGTACCTGTTGCACAGCCGCACGGTGTCCTCCGAGAAATAGGGGCTCACAACATACTGCGCGCCCGACAGTATCGCCGTCCTTGCCGTCTCGGGGTCCATAACGGTGCCCGCGCCGAGGATTATCTCCCCCTTGGTGTAGGTCTTTGCCAGCTCCTCTATCACCCTGTGGGCTCCGGGCACGGTAAAGGTGAGCTCTATCGCGGCGCAGCCGCCCTCGAGGCAGGCGTCGGCGATTTTGAGGGCCTCGTCGCCGGTGCTCGCGCGCACTACGGCCACAAGCCCCGCGTCGGTTATCTTTTTGATTACCATTTCCTTATCGACCATGTTGCTTCCTCCCGAAAAAGTTTTATTGTTTATTATCCTCTTTGCCTTCGATTTTCGCCGTCTTGGACGACGAGAGCACGTTTACAAAGCTGCGCCCGGGGTTGACCTTCAGCTCCGAGCCGTCCTCGGCGCAGTACTTCGCCGGGTCTTTAAGCGACTGCTTTACATATTTTATCGGGACGGCCGCGCCGTTGGTGATATAAAGGCCGCTGAGCTCGCCCGTCAGCTTTACGTCGATGCGGCCGGCCGTGTCCCCCTTGATGTTGTTCTGCGGGGCGTAGATGACGAACACGTTTTTAAACGAAAGCTGCTCGCCCGTCAGCTCGTCTATGTGCTCCTTGCCGAATTGGAAGCGCAGATACTCGCCCGTCTTTTCGTCGTATTCGAAAACGGGCGTCACATAGCTCCCCTGCGGAACGGTGACCTTCAGCGCCTCCTCTCCGTCGGGGGTGTATTCCTTTTCGGCGAAGCAAAACGCGGGCTCGAGCGGCTCGTCGCTCATAAGCTCGTACTTTTTGTATTCAAGGCCGTATTTCAGCCCCTCGCCCGTAGTAAAGGCGCTGTGCTCGTACATACCCTTCTGCTTTACCCTGACCGGGTCGCGGTAGAAGGCCTTGCCCTCCCCGTTGGGGACGGTCATGCCGTCGACGTCCTTTACGCCGTTTTTCTTTATCGACTCGTAGGCCTGCGGGCTGCCGCCGTAATGTATGTAGTACGCCCCGTTATTGTACGCAAGGTCGATAAAATAGTGCCGCGCAGAGCGCACCGGCCCTATCTTCTCTATCCCCTCGTAGTTGTTGAACACCGCGAGCATTCGGGTGATGCTCCCCTCGGTCATGCACTCGTAGATGATGCCGGCCTCCCCTATGCCCGACTGGGGCAGGGCCTTTTGGAGGTTGTTTATCATCACCGCGACCGGCCGCACAAGGGTCTGCTCCTCCTCGCAGGGGAGCCCCGTCAGCGGGTCAAAAAACTCCGGCTCGGGCTCGGGAACGGGCAGCGTCGGCGCGGAGGACGACGGCTGCGGCCTTTGGCTCACGCTCGACGCCGGCGGCGTCGAGGAGCTCGGGGCGGGAGCGGCCGAAGAGCTCTGCGCTCCCGACGAGCAGGAGCACAGCAGCAGCGCCGCCGAAATCACAGCTATAAAACCGTATGCTCGCCTTTTTGAACTAATCATACCCTATCCTGCCTGCTTATTCCTCAAATATCAATAGCCGAGGGGCTGGTCGATGAAGATTATCTCCATATCGCAGTCCATCATCTTGTAATCTATTATCATCGTCGCGCAGCATATCCTGTCGGGGCTGGAGCAGTTATAGCACTTGTCCCCCTTTACGGCGCAGGGCGTCTTTTTGTGCAGCCGCTGCGCGTTCTTGGGCGACGCGATGTTCTTCGCCCTCCAGATGCCGCTTTCGAGGTCGTCGGTCAGCTTATTGGCGCCCACGACGAAATAAACCTTTTCGGAGCCGTAAACGCTCTGGGCTATACGGTTGCCGCGCGCGTCGATGTTGATTATCTCGCCCGTCGCGGTTATGGCGTTGGCGCTGGTTATGTATACCTTGACGTGCCGCTCGAGCTGGACCGAGGGAGCTCCCGGCACGTCGGTATGGCTGGCTACGACGTTGCCCGCCTCGATGAGCTTTTTATAGAGCCCCATCTCCTTTAGGGTCATCGACCCGCCGAAGCCTATCGTCGTGCCCTTGTTCTGCTCGCACAGATAGCCGCACGCCTCGTCGGCGGTGGCAAAATGCTTTACCGTAAAACCCTTCTTGCTGAAAACGTCCATTGTCTTTTGCAGGTCTGCCATTTTTTCTTCCTCCCCGTTTTTTATACTTGTCCGACAATGCCCTGTCAGAAATCCTCAAGCGCCCTGATGCTGCCGACATCCCGCTTTGCGGCGTTGAAAAGCATCGCCGTCTCGGTGCCCCATGCGAGCATGTTGGCGCCCTCCCTGAGCCTGTCCGCCGCAGAATCGAGGTCGCCGACAAAGGCGGCGGCAATCTTTCCCGCGGCTCTTGCGGCCTTCATCACGCGCGAGGCCGTATCCTTGAATACCGCATCGCCGTACCGGCCGAATTTCCCCATGTCGCCCGACATGTCGAGCGGCCCGAAGAATATGCCGTCCACCCCGTTCACCGCAAGGATAGAGTCGATGTTTTTCGCGCTCTCCACCGTCTCGCACTGGACGAGTATGAGCCCCTTTTCGTTGGAATACTTCATATAGGCCACAGGGTCGCCGTCGACATGATAATCCATGTTCCCCTTCTGGAAGGCGAGGCCCCGCCGCCCCATCGGGGCGTATTTCGACAGGGCCACGGCCTCCGCCGCCTGCTCTGCGGTGTTCACCATCGGAACAATTATCCCGTCTGCCCCCATATCCCAATAGCGCTGTATGCACTCGCGGTCAATCTTGGGCACCCGTATAAGCGCCACGATGTCCGACCCTCTCGCAATCTGGACCATGTTCAGCAGCGTCTCGTAGGAGAAGCACCCGTGCTCGTTGTCAAGTATGACGTAGTCGTATCCGGCGTTTGCGAATACCTTGGGCAGCACCGCCGCCGGCAGGTCCCATATAAAGGTGCCGACCGGCTTTACGCCGTTTTTTATCGCTTCTTTTATATCTCTCATTTTTTCTTCCTCCGCGGCCGCGCCGCCTTCAGATTATCATTCCGCCGTTTATCGATATCACAGAGGAGGTCATAAAGGCCGCGGCGTCGTCTGCCGCGAACAGCATGGCCTGGGCTATCTCCTCAGGCCGGCCGAGACGGCCTATGGGCTGGCGCGCGCAGAAATCGGCCTTGGCCTTGACCGGGTCGGGGTCGCTGTCGATTCTCTGCTGGAGCGACTCCGTCATCACCGTGCCGGGGCAGACGCAGTTGCAGCGTATGCCGAGGTCGGCGTACTCCGCCGCGACGGCGTGGGTCATGGATATGACGGCCCCCTTGGAGGCGGCGTAGGCAAAGCGGTTCTTGAGGCCCTTCTGCGCCGCGACCGAGGCGTTGTTGACAATCGCGCCCGCGCCCTTTTTTATCATTATCGGCAGCACCTCGCGCATCATAAGGAAGGTCCCCTTGGCGTTGACGTCCATCATGGCGTCCCAGTCCTCCTCGCGGGTGTCGTCGGGGTGCCCGCCGATGACGATTCCGGCGTTGTTTATCAGCACGTCCACCGTGCCGTAGGCGTCAAGCGCGCCCTTTACTATGGTGGCGACGTCCTCTGCCTTCGATACGTCGCCCTGGGCGAATATCCCTTCGCCGCCCTGCTCCTTTATGCGGCGCAGGGTCTCGCTGCCGCTCGCCTCGGTGCGCGAATTTACGACCACCCTCGCCCCCTCCCGAGCGAACGCGAGGGCGGCCGCGCGGCCTATACCGGCGCCCGCGCCGGTAACGATTACGACCTTGTCCTTAAATCTCATTTCAACACCCCTTTCGAGTCGATTTTCGCTGTATCAATTATACATCCTTTCATATCCTCTTTCAACAAATAAAACGCCTTGAACAAAACAATATACAATGATAGAATAGTCCTGTGGAATATCGCCTGCGGCCTTTTTTCCACAGTCTGACGCGCCAAAAGCGCGGCCGCGTCCGCCGAAAGGAGCACACATGTCAAAATCAGTCAATCAGGAGCGTACCAACGCCATGCGCATCCTCGAGGCATCCGGCGTGCCCTTTCGCACCGGCTCCTACGAATACGACGAGAGCGACCTTTCGGGCGTCACCGCCGCCCGCCATCTCGGGGTGGATGCATCGCAGGTCTTCAAGACCCTCGTGCTGCGTGGCGAAAAGCGGGGCGTCATCGTCGCCGTCATACCCGTCGCCGAGGAGGTTGATCTCAAGGCTCTCGCCGTCCTCGCAGGCGACAAGCGGGTCGAAATGTGCCCCTTAAAGGAGCTGACCCCGCTGACCGGCTACATTCGGGGCGGCTGCTCCCCCGTCGGCATGAAAAAGAAATACCCCACCTTTATCGACGAAACGGCGATACTGTGGGATGAAATTTACGTCAGCGCAGGCCAGCGCGGCGTGCAGCTTATAGTCCCGCCCGAGGCCCTTATTGAATTTCTCGGGGCCGGGACGGGGGCCATAACCAAATGAGCCCGCTTCTTCGGGGGTTTTCGGCGAGCGGACGTCCCGCCCGCCCTTGAACGATAAGAATACACGATACGGAGGGAGAAAAAATGAACGCAAAAAAGGGATATCTCGAGCACACCGCCGTCAAGGTATCCGACCTTGACAAGGCTATGGAGTTTTTCGCCGAGGTCTTCGGCATGGAGGTGCGCGACGGCTCCAAGCTCGACGCCGAGCCTCGTCAGGTCTGGCTGTGGGGCGGCGTTCAGCTCGCGGAGGACAGGTCGCTCGACCCCGACGCGGCCGAGCCCCGCTTCATGCACCTCGGGATTATGGTCGAGGACCTTGAGGACGCGCTGAACAAGGCCTACGCCCGCGGCGTGACCCAGCTTCCGCAGGGCCGAAATTGGGTGCGCACGCCGTGCGGCCTCAATATAGAGATTATGCAGGCCTGCAACACCTCTGTCAGGGACGCGCTCGCGATCGATCCCCGCAGGGAGGGCTGAAAGCGCCGCATGCCGCAAAAGGGCTCCCGGGGTTGCCTTTTTTGCGTCTTTCCGCTTGTCATGCGCCGTTTGTTATAATATAATACTGTAATGTGAATAATCCCGTCCAATGCTTTTGTCCAATGCTTTTAATATATTTACAGAAAAGGAGTTAACGGTATGATCTATTCCGCAGAAGTCGAGAAAATGACCTGTATCAAAAAGGGCCCCAACCACGGCCCCGCTCCCATCCCCGAGGAGGGCAAATGGGTGCAGGCAAAGGAGATAAAGGATATCTCGGGCCTTACCCACGGCGTGGGCTGGTGCGCTCCCCAGCAGGGCGCGTGCAAGCTGACCCTCAACGTTAAGGATGGCGTTATCGAGGAGGCCCTCGTTGAGACCATCGGATGCTCCGGCATGACCCACTCGGCGGCAATGGCGGCCGAGGTCCTGCCCGGCAAGACCGTGCTCGAGGCCCTCAACACCGACCTCGTATGCGACGCTATAAACACCGCCATGCGCGAGCTCTTCCTCCAGATAGCCTACGGCCGCACACAGACCGCCTTCTCCGAGGGCGGGCTCCCCATCGGCGCCGGCCTTGAGGACCTCGGCAAGGGCCTGCGCAGCCAGGTCGGCACCACCTACGGCACAAGGGCCAAGGGCGTGCGCTACCTCGAGCTGGCGGAGGGCTACATCACCCGCCTCGCCGTTGACGGCGACGACCAGATAATCGGCTACGAGTTCATTCATCTGGGCAAGATGATGGACTTTATCGGAAAGGGCGACGAGCCCTCCGAGGCCGCCAAGAAGGCCACCGGCCGCTACGGCCGCTTTGACGAGGCCGCCCGCTACATCAATCCCCGCCACGAGTAATAATAGAGGAGAAGGAGGATAATAAAATGGCTCTTTTTGAAAGCTACGAAAGAAGAATTGACAAGATAAACGGCGTTCTGGCCGAATACGGCATCTCCTCTATCGAAGAGGCGGACAAGATCTGTAAGGACCACGGCATCGACCCCTACAACATAGTCAAGGGCGTTCAGCCCATCGCCTTCGAGAACGCCTGCTGGGCCTACGTTGTGGGCGCCGCCATCGCGATAAAGAAGAACTGCGCCGTCGCGGCCGACGCGGCGAGCGCAATCGGCATCGGCCTTCAGGCCTTCTGCATCCCCGGCTCGGTAGCCGACGACCGCAAGGTCGGCCTCGGCCACGGCAACCTCGGCGCAATGCTTCTGCGCGACGAGACCAAGTGCTTCGCGCTGCTGGCCGGCCACGAGTCCTTCGCCGCGGCGGAGGGCGCAATCGGCATCGTAAAGAACGCCAACAAGGCCCGCAAGGAGCCCCTGCGCGTCATCCTCAACGGCCTCGGGAAGGATGCGGCCATGATAATCTCCCGCATCAACGGCTTTACCTACGTTCAGACCAAGTTCGACTATGCGACCGGCAAGTTAGAGGTCGTAAACGAGACCCGTTACTCCAAGTCCGAGCGCGGCGACGTGCGCTGTTACGGCGCCGACGACGTCCGCGAGGGCGTTGCCATAATGCACCATGAGGGCGTTGACGTCTCCATCACCGGCAACTCCACCAACCCCACCCGCTTCCAGCACCCCGTTGCCGGCACCTACAAGAAGGAGTGCAACGAGCAGGGCAAAAAGTACTTCTCCGTGGCCTCCGGCGGCGGCACGGGCCGTACCCTCCATCCCGACAATATGGCGGCGGGCCCCGCTTCCTACGGCATGACCGACACTATGGGACGCATGCACAGCGACGCGCAGTTCGCAGGCTCCTCCTCGGTTCCCGCCCACGTTGAGATGATGGGCTTCCTCGGCATGGGCAACAATCCCATGGTCGGCGCGACCGTGGCCGTAGCCGTGGCCGTTGCCCAGTCCCTCGCAAAGTGATGACAAGGGCTGCAAGCGTTGGCATAATCGGCGGAGCCGACGGGCCGACGGCGGTCTTCGTCACCTCCCCCGTTCCCGTGTTCTTCATCTGCGCCGCCTTCGCGGTGCTGGCGGCCCTTGTAATCGGGGTCGTGATACTGCTGAGGAACAAATAAGCAAATAAAAAATGCCTGCCGCACAGCGTGCGGCAGGCATTTTTTGTATTCCGTCAGAATTCTATGAGCATCTTCATCACATCATCCGGATGCTCGTCGGCAAACCTGAAGGCGTCGGGGTAATTGTCGAAGGGGAAGCGCTGGCTGATGAATTTCGACGCGTCCACCGTCCCGTCGGAGAGGAAGCGTATCGCGTCGGCGAAATCCTCGCGGACGTACATCATGTGACCCAGAAGAGCTATCTCCCTGCGCTGTATGAGGGGTATCTCAAAGTCGACCGGCGCCTTGAAATTGGCCGTAATCACTATGACCGACTCGGGGCGGGCCGCCTCAAGTATGCTCTTCCATGTAAAGGCGGTGCCGGCGCAGTCGATGATGATATCGGCCTTCCTTACGCCGAATTTTTCTGTTATCGCGTCCTTGAGCGACACATCCTTCGTGTTGACGCAGCAGTCGATGCCGCACTGCGCGGCGTAGTCGAGCTTGGCCTGATTTATGTCGGTTATCATGACCTTTGCGGCGCCCATCGCGCGGGCCGCCTGCGCGGTCAGATTGCCTATGGTCCCCGCGCCCACGACGCAGATGTTGGCCCCCTTATAGCAGCCGCTCCTGCGCACCGAGCCCACGCCCACCGCCATCGGCTCGACGAGGGCCACGAGCTCGTCCTTCATGTCCTGCGGCACGCGGTGGAGATATTTCGGCTCCACCGCGAAATACTCGCGGGCGGCGCCGTCCATGTGCACGCCCATTACCTTGAGGTGCTCGCAGACGTTGAAGCGCCCCATTTGGCAGGGATAGCACTCGCCGCAGAACACCTGAGGCTCCATCGTCACCTTGTCGCCGACCTTGAAGCCGGTCACGTTCCTTCCTACCTCCTCGATTACCGCCCCTATCTCATGGGCCGGTATCACGGGGAAGGTCATGTACTTGTGCTTGCCGTGATACATCTGCATATCCGACCCGCACACGCCGAAGCATTTTATCTTCAGCAGCACCTGATCGTCGTTTATTACGGGCTTTGGCTCCTGCGAGAATTCGACCGTAAAGGGAGCCGTAAGGCGAGCGACCTTCATTTTCTCAACCTCCGTAACCGACCGGGATGGTCGGATGTTTTTCTTTTTCAAAAAGGTTATCCCATATTTTAAATTATATCAGACCCGCACACGCTGTAAAGAAATTTTTATCTTTCAACGGGCGATTCCGGCGTCAAATCACAGCTTCACATCCCCGCCCCCCGAAAAATCGGGAGTGTAGTCCCTTTGCGCGCTGTCCCTGAGCTGGACATAGCCGTCCTCAATTCCCCTTTTGAGCATGTATTCCTCCGCCCGCTGATATTCGCGGCTGTATACCCGCCGCTTAAGCTCGGGGCAGCCCTCCGGCACGTCAAACGGGGTGTACTGCCCCATGAGGGAGAACAGCACCGTCCCCTTTTTGAAGGCGCCGGCCACCCAGTCGATTACGCCGAGGGTGTTTTTTAAGCTGCCGGGCAGCATCAGATGACGTATCACGACGCCCGAGCGCAAAAGCCCGTCCTCCCCCATTTCAAAGGGGCCGACCTGCCTTACCATCTCTTTTATCGCCGCCCGTGCAATATCGGGATAATCGGCCGCCCGGCTGTATTTCGCAGCGAGGGCCGAATCGGAGTATTTCATGTCGGGCAGGTATATCTGCACCTTTCCCTCGAGCATTTTCAGCGTCTCAAGCTTCTCGTAGCCGCTCGAGTTCCAGACCACGGGCAGGCGGCGCCAGCCCTCGAGCGAGAGGGCAATCGAATCGGCAAAGTGGGCGCCCGTGACAAGGTTGATGTTGTGCACCCCCCTGTCGGCAAGGCGGTGATATATCGCCGTCAGCTCCGACGGCCCGACCGTCCTTCCGGCGGCGCCGTCCCTGCTTATGTCCCTGTTCTGGCAGTAGACGCACCCGAGCGGGCAGCCGGCGAAAAACACCGTGCCTGAGCCCTTTGTTCCGCTTATGCACGGCTCCTCCCACATGTGCACCGAGGCCATCGCCACCGTAGGCAGGCTTTTTGAGCGGCACAAGCCGCCCGCCGTATCGGGCGTGCGCCGCGCGCCGCAGCCTCTCGGGCAGAGCCCGCATTTTTCCATTGTCAGCGCCCCCTTCGGATAAAGCCGTCCCGATATAAAATATGCTCCCGCATTAGCGGGAGCATATTTTCAGCCAAAGGCTCAAATTACTCGTTGATGCCGATAACAACGCCGGAGCCGACGGTCCTGCCGCCCTCGCGGATAGCGAAGCGGAGACCCTGCTCGATGGCGATGGGGGTGATGAGCTCTACGTCCATATCAACGTTGTCGCCGGGCATGCACATCTCAACGCCCTCGGGCAGGGAGATAACGCCGGTAACGTCGGTCGTTCTGAAATAGAACTGGGGACGGTAGTTGTTGAAGAAGGGGGTATGACGGCCGCCCTCATCCTTGGACAGAACGTAAACCTGACCCTTGAACTTGGTGTGAGGATGGATGGTGCCGGGCTTGGCCAGAACCTGGCCGCGCTCGATCTCGGTCCTCTGAACGCCGCGCAGCAGAACGCCGATGTTGTCGCCGGCCTCTGCGTAGTCAAGCAGCTTTCTGAACATCTCTATACCGGTAGCTACGGTCTTTCTGCTCTCGTCGGTCAGACCTACGATCTCAACCTCGTCGTTGAGCTTGAGCACGCCGCGCTCTACACGGCCGGTGGCAACGGTGCCGCGGCCGGTGATGGTGAATACGTCCTCAACCGGCATAAGGAAGGGCTGGTCGGCCTTTCTGTCGGGGGTGGGGATATACTCGTCAACGGCAGCCATCAGCTCGATGATGGAAGCATACTCGGGAGCGGAGGGATCGGTGGAGGCGCTCTCAAGAGCCTGCAGCGCGGAGCCCTTTATTATCGGGATATCGTCGCCGGGGAACTCATACTCGCTCAGCAGCTCACGGATCTCCATCTCAACCAGCTCGAGCAGCTCGGGGTCGTCAACCTGGTCAACCTTGTTCATATAAACAACGATATAGGGAACGCCAACCTGACGGGCAAGCAGGATGTGCTCACGGGTCTGGGGCATGGGGCCGTCGGCCGCGGAAACAACGAGGATAGCGCCGTCCATCTGAGCTGCGCCGGTTATCATGTTCTTGATATAGTCAGCGTGGCCGGGGCAGTCAACGTGAGCATAGTGACGGTTGTCGGTCTCATACTCAACGTGAGCGGTGTTGATGGTTATGCCGCGCTCCCTCTCCTCAGGAGCCTTATCGATCATGTCATAAGCTTCAAACTGGGCCTGACCCTTGAACGCCAGCACCTTGGTTATCGCTGCGGTAAGGGTGGTCTTGCCGTGGTCAACGTGGCCGATGGTGCCGATGTTGACATGGGGCTTGGTTCTTTCGAATTTTGCCTTTGCCATTGTAATTTCCTCCCTTGTAACAAGATATTTATTGGTTTTTAAAATTAAATTTTTCCGTATCTTAAAAGGCTCCGCGGCCTATATAAGATTATATAATCACGGCGCGCAAAAAGCAATATCTTTTTATATGCCTTACAGGCCCGCGATTATCTGCCCCTTGCCGCGATGATCTTCTCGGCTATATTCTTGGGCACCTCGGTATAGTGCGAGGGCTCCATGGTGTACTGACCGCGGCCCTGGGTCTTGGAGCGCAGGTCGGTCGCATAGCCGAACATCTCGGAGAGGGGAACGAAGGCGTTTATCTGCTGGGCGCCTGTTATGGCCTCCATGCCCTGTATCTGCCCTCTGCGCGAGTTAAGGTCGCCGATTACGTCGCCCATATATTCCTCGGGGACAATAACCACAACCTTCATCATCGGCTCGAGCAGCACGGCGTCGGCCTTCTTCATGGCCTCCTTGAAGGCCATTGAGCCTGCTATCTTGAAGGCCATATCGGAGGAGTCGACCTCGTGATAGGAGCCGTCGAACAGGGTGACGATGACGTCGACCACGTTGTAGCCGGCGAGCACGCCCGACTGCATGGCTCCCTGTATACCGAGGTTGACGGGCTCGATGAACTCCTTGGGGATGGCGCCGCCGACGATCTTGTTGACGAACTCGTAGCCCTTTCCGGTCTCGTTGGGCTCGATTGTTATCTTTACATGACCGTATTGGCCCTTGCCGCCCGACTGGCGGGCGTACTTCTCGTCCACCGTCGCGCTCTTTCTGATGGTCTCCTTATATGCAACCTGGGGCTTGCCCACGTTGGCCTCGACCTTGAATTCGCGCAGCAGGCGGTCGACGATTATCTCCAGATGGAGCTCGCCCATACCGGCAATTATCGTCTGGCCGGTCTCCTCGTCGGTGTAGGTGCGGAAGGTGGGGTCCTCCTCGGACAGCTTTGCAAGGCCTATGCCCATCTTCTCCTGTCCTGCCTTGGTCTTGGGCTCGATGGCGACGCGGATAACGGGCTCGGGGAACTCCATCGATTCGAGGATTATCGGGTTGGACGGATCGCACAGCGTGTCGCCAGTGGTCGTGGCCTTGAGGCCGACGGCCGCCGCTATGTCGCCCGAGTAGCACTTTTCGACATCCTCGCGGTGGTTTGCGTGCATGAGCAGTATGCGGCCCATACGCTCTCTCGAATCCTTGGTGGAGTTGAGAACGGTGGCTCCCGCGTCAACCGTGCCGGAATACACGCGGAAGAAGCACAGCTTGCCCACATAGGGGTCGGTCATGATCTTGAACGCGAGGGCCGAGAACGGGGCCGAATCGTCGGCCGGCCGCTCGAGGTGCTCCTCGGGGTCGTTTATGGCCGTGCCCTTTATGGCCGGTATATCAACGGGCGAGGGCATGTATTCGATGACCGCGTCGAGCAGCATCTGCACTCCCTTGTTGCGGTATGCGGTGCCGCAGAGCACAGGCACTATCTCGTTTGCGATAGTCGCCTTTCTGAGGGCCTTTTTAAGCTCCTCCACGGATATCTCATCGCCCTCGAGATACTTGAGCATCAGCTCCTCATCGGTCTCGGCAATGGCCTCGACCATCTCGGTGCGGTACTGCTCGGCCTTGTCGAGCATATCGGCGGGGATCTCCTCGTCGCGGAAGTCCTTTCCGAGATCGTCATAGTATATCTCGGCCCTCATGGTCATAAGGTCGATTATGCCCCTGAAGGTCTCCTCTGCGCCGATAGGCAGCTGCACGGGTACGGGATTGCACTTTAGGCGCTCCTTCATCATGCTTATAACACGGTAAAAGTCGGCCCCCATGATGTCCATCTTGTTTACGAATGCCATACGGGGAACGCCGTACTTGTCAGCCTGACGCCATACGGTTTCAGACTGGGGCTCCACGCCACCCTTGGCGCAAAAAACGGTTACCGAGCCGTCAAGTACGCGCAGTGAACGCTCGACTTCAACGGTGAAGTCAACGTGACCCGGGGTGTCGATGATATTGATCCGATGTCCCTTCCAGTGAGCGGTGGTCGCGGCCGAGGTGATGGTGATGCCCCTCTCCTGCTCCTGCTCCATCCAGTCCATAGTGGCCGAGCCGTCGTGGGTCTCGCCCAGCTTGTAATTGCGGCCGGTATAGAACAGTATACGCTCAGTTGTGGTTGTCTTCCCCGCATCAATATGAGCCATTATGCCAATGTTTCTCGTCAGTTCCAATGGAAACTCTCTCGGCATGGTTGGTCTCCTTTCTTTGGTGCTTTATCCTATGAGGGGACAAAGGAATCTTAATATCTGTAATGGGCAAACGCCTTATTGGCCTCTGCCATCTTGTGGGTGTCTTCCTTCTTCTTTACGGAAGCGCCGGCGTTGTTGATGGCGTCCATTATTTCGTTTGCAAGGCGCTCCTTCATAGTGCGCTCGTTCCTTGCGCGGGAATAGGACGTCAGCCAGCGCAGGCCGAGCGTCTGACGGCGCTCGGGACGGACCTCCATAGGAACCTGATAGGTGGCGCCGCCGACACGGCGGGCCTTAACCTCGAGCACGGGCATGATATTCTCAAGCGCCTGCTCGAATACCTCCAGAGGATTTTTGCCGGTCTTATCCTTTATGATGTCGAAGGCGTCATAAACGATCTTCTGTGCAACGCCCTTTTTTCCGTCGTACATTACGCTGTTGATAAGGCAGGTAACGAGCTTGGAATTGTAGAGCGGATCGGCCAGTACGTCGCGTCTCTGCACATAACCTCTTCTTGGCACTTTACTTCCCTCCTTCAAACTGGTGAAATCACAGGTACTCGAAGGGGATTAACCCCCCGTCAGCGCGAAAAAAGGGAAACGGCGCAGGCCGATAAATCTATATAAAGATAAATTCCCTATTCGCACTAAAACTGCTGCGAGCGGAATGATAACACTCAAATTTTAAATGATGCCTGAATTTCGGCCCTTACGCCTTCTTGGCGGCCTTGGGCCTCTTGGCGCCGTACTTGGAACGGGCCTGATTGCGGTTGGCGACGCCCTGGGTATCGAGGGTGCCGCGGATGATGTGGTAACGAACGCCGGGGAGATCCTTAACTCTGCCGCCGCGTATGAGAACTACGCTGTGCTCCTGCAGGTTATGACCGATACCGGGGATATAGCTCGTAACCTCGATGCCGTTGGTCAGACGAACCCTCGCTATCTTGCGCAGAGCCGAGTTCGGCTTCTTGGGGGTCATGGTCTTGACGCTGGTGCACACGCCTCTCTTCTGGGGCGAGTTCTGCTGGGTCGCGGACTTGTGCAGGGTGTTGAAGCCTCTCTGCAGCGCGGGGGCGGTGGACTTCTTAGCTATGGTCTCCCTTCCCTTTCTTACCAGCTGGTTGAATGTAGGCATGTTTTTCCTCCTTTCCACAAAAATAATAATATATTTTTCACGCCTCGCGGCGGAAAAAGCTGTGCTTCGGGCCCGCGCGCATCGCGGAGCCGTGTTTTTACACAATTTTAAGACGCAGTCGAACTGTCGGGCGGTGCATTTTTACCCGACAGCTCGATTTTACGCGCATTCAAAGACTATATTATCACCCTTTGAGGCGATTTGTCAATATATATTCGCATTCGCCTCGACGTCCTCCTCGACGGGCTCGACGTCCATGTTGTAGCACTGCATGCCGGTGCCGGCGGGGATGAGCTTGCCTATGATGACGTTCTCCTTGAGGCCGAGCAGCAGGTCGACCTTGCCCTTTATGGCGGCGTCGGTCAACACCCTCGTCGTCTCCTGGAAGGAGGCGGCCGACATCCACGAATCGGTAGCAAGGGATGCCTTGGTGATGCCCAGCAGCACCGGCGTCGCGGTGGGCAGCTCGAGCTGTTCGCCGTTTTCAATGCGCTCGTTCATCTTCTTTACGATGTCCTCGAATTCGAGCACATCGACCATCGCGCCGAGCAGCAGATCGGAATCGCCCGAGCTCTCCACACGGACCTTCCTCATCATCTGGCGGACTATGACCTCTATATGGCGGTCGTTGATATCAACGCCCTGGCTGCGGTAAACGCGCTGGACCTCCTTTATAAGATAGTCCTGCACGCTCTCCTGCCCGCGCAGGCGGAGGATATCGTGCGGGTTGGACGAGCCGCTCGTCAGCTCGTCGCCCATTTTGATCTCGGCCCCGTCCTCGACCTTTACGGCCGCGGTGAAGGGTATGTGATAAACCTTCTCCTCGCCCGTCTCGGCGTTGGTGACCGTAACCTGCTTGCCCTGCTTGTTCTCCGTTATCGAGGCCGTGCCCGCAATGTCGGAGAGTATCGCAAGGGCCTTGGGCTTTCTCGATTCGAACAGCTCCTCAACGCGGGGAAGACCCTGCGTTATGTCGCCGCCGGCTACGCCGCCGGTGTGGAAGGTTCGCATGGTCAGCTGAGTGCCGGGCTCGCCTATGGACTGGGCCGCGATTATACCGACGGCTTCGCCCGTATTGACCGGCTCGCCGTTTGCGAGGTTGGAGCCGTAGCACTTGGCGCATATCCCGTAGCGTGATTTGCAGGTCATCACCGAGCGGATCTTTACCCTCTTTATGCCTGCCGCGATTATCCTCTTGGCCTCGGCGTCGCGCATGAGGGTGTTCTTTTCGACTATGACCTCGCCGGTCGCGGGGTCGACCACGTCCTGTGCGGTATAGCGGCCGACCAGACGGTCGTAGAGCTTTTCGATCTCCTCCTTGCCGTCCATTATGTCGTAAACCCATATACCCTCGTCGGTGCCGCAGTCATCCTGGCGGATTATTATATCCTGCGAAACGTCGACCAGTCGGCGGGTAAGATAGCCCGAGTCGGCCGTGCGCAGCGCGGTGTCGGCCAGACCCTTTCTCGCGCCCCTCGAGGATATGAAGTATTCGAGCACGTTCAGACCCTCGCGGAAGTTGGCCTTTATCGGTATCTCTATCGTCGCGCCCGAGGTGTTGGCCATAAGGCCGCGCATGCCTGCGAGCTGACGTATCTGGTTTATCGAGCCTCGCGCTCCGGAGTGGGCCATCATCTGTATCGGGTTGAAGGGATGAAGGCTTCCTGTCAGGGCCTTTGTTATATCCTTGGTGGTGTTCTCCCACGTCTTTACGACGAGGTTGTAGCGCTCCCTGTCGGATATAAGGCCGCGCTTGTACTGTCTTGTTATCTTGTCGACCGTCTGCTCGGCCTCGGCGATAAGCTCGGCCTTCTGCGAGGGCACCACCATATCGGATACCGATACGGTTATGGCTCCCTTGGTCGAATATTTGTAGCCCTGCGACTTTATCTGGTCGAGCATCTCGGCGGCGACGGCCGAGCCGTGCACCTTGATGCAGCTGTCGATTATCTTGCCGAGCTCCTTTTTGGTGCACAGGAAGTTTATCTCGAGCGCGAGCTCGTTCTCGGGCTTGGTGCGGTCGACAAAGCCGAGGTCCTGCGGAATGTAGCTGTTGAATATCAGCCGGCCGACGGTCGCGTCAATAAGGCCGGTCTTCTCAACGCCGTCGACGGTCTTGGTCACCCGTACCCTTATCGGCACGTGCAGACCCACGACCCCCTCGCTGTACGCCATCATGGCCTCGTCCACCGAGCAGAAGGCCTTGCCCTCGCCCGGCTCGTCGTCCTTTATCTTCACGCCGTCGCGATAAACCGACGCCGTCAGAAAGTAGGAGCCGAGCACCATATCCTGCGTGGGCACGGTGACGGGCTTGCCGTCCTGGGGCTTTAAGAGGTTGTTGGCCGACAGCATCAGTATGCGGGCCTCGGCCTGGGCCTCGGCCGACAGGGGCACGTGGACCGCCATCTGGTCGCCGTCGAAGTCGGCGTTGAAGGCCGTGCACACCAGCGGATGCAGTTTTATCGCGCGGCCCTCTACCAGCACCGGCTCAAAGGCCTGTATGCCGAGGCGGTGCAGGGTGGGGGCGCGGTTGAGCATAACGGGATGCTCCTTTATAACGTCCTCCAGCGCGTCCCACACCTCGGTGCGCACGCGCTCGACCATCTTCTTGGCCGATTTGATGTTGGAGGCGAGGCCGGTCTCGACCAGCCTCTTCATAACGAAGGGCTTGAACAGCTCGAGGGCCATCTCCTTGGGCAGGCCGCACTGATATATCTTCAGCTCGGGACCGACCACTATAACCGAACGTCCGGAGTAGTCGACGCGCTTGCCCAGCAGGTTCTGCCTGAAGCGGCCCTGCTTGCCCTTGAGCATGTCGGAAAGGGACTTGAGGGGGCGGTTGTTGGGCCCGATTACCGGACGGCCGCGGCGGCCGTTGTCGATGAGGGCGTCCACCGCCTCCTGGAGCATGCGCTTCTCGTTGCGCACGATTATATCGGGCGCGCCCAGCTCGAGCAGGCGGCGCAGACGGTTGTTGCGGTTGATAACGCGGCGGTACAGGTCGTTGAGGTCGGAGGTCGCAAAGCGGCCGCCGTCGAGCTGCACCATAGGGCGTATGTCGGGGGGTATCACGGGCACCACGTCGAGTATCATCCACTCGGGGCGGTTGTTGGACTTTCTGAAGGACTCGACCACCTCGAGGCGCTTTATTATGCGCACCTTCTTCTGTCCGCTCGCCTCCCTGAGCTCCTTTTTGAGGCTCTCGGCCAGAGCCTCGACGTCGATCTCGCACAGAAGCTCCTTTATGGCCTCGGCGCCTATGCCCGCCTTGAAGTCGTCCTCGTATTTCTCCCTGTAATCCCTGTACTCCTTTTCGGAAAGGAGCTGCTTTTTCATCAGGGGGGTGTCGCCCGGGTCGATTACTATATAAGAGGCGAAGTAGAGCACCTTCTCCAGCAGACGGGGGGATATGTCGAGCATAAGGCCCATACGGGAGGGTATGCCCTTGAAATACCATATATGGGAAACAGGTGCGGCGAGCTCTATATGGCCCATTCTCTCGCGGCGGACCTTGGCGCGGGTGACCTCGACTCCGCAGCGCTCGCATATCTTGCCCTTGTAGCGTATGCGCTTGTATTTGCCGCAGTGGCACTCCCAGTCCTTCTGGGGCCCGAATATGCGCTCGCAGAAAAGGCCGTCCTTTTCGGGCTTGAGGGTGCGGTAATTTATAGTCTCGGGTTTTTTGACCTCGCCGTGCGACCACTGTCTCATCATCTCGGGGGAAGCAAGACCTATCTTAATGGCTTCAAAGGATTGTTCCATACTTTAACTCCATTCTGTGCATCTATATTTTCACAGGTCGGCCGTCCACGCACATCGGCGGCCGTCGGGCAGACAGCTTACAGAGGTCAGTCTGTCATTCGTCGAGGAAATCGTCCTGCTCATCCTCGCCGTTCTCATCGGGGTCGTAGTCGTCGAGGAGGTCGTCATCCTCGTCCTCGTCGTCGATTATGGGCTCGCCGTCGGCCTCCTCGGTGGCGACGAAATCGCTCATATCCTGGCGCATGTTGCCCAGCTCGGCGGCCGAGAAGTCGATGTCCTCATCCTCGTCCTCCCATTCCTTGAGCTCGACCTCGTTCATGTCGTTGTCCAGCACTCTGATGTCGAGGCACAGGGACTGGAGCTCCTTTATGAGCACCTTGAACGACTCGGGTATGCCCGATTTGGGTACGTTCTGCCCCTTTACAATGGATTCATAGGTCTTTACGCGGCCCACCACGTCGTCGGATTTGACTGTGAGTATCTCCTGCAGGGTGTAGGCGGCGCCGTAGGCCTCGAGGGCCCAAACCTCCATCTCGCCGAAGCGCTGGCCGCCGAACTGCGCCTTGCCGCCCAGCGGCTGCTGAGTAACGAGGGAGTACGGGCCGGTGGAGCGGGCGTGTATCTTGTCGTCCACCAGATGGTGCAGCTTCAGATAGTACATGTAGCCGACGGTTACCGGGCTGTCGAACTGCTCGCCCGTGCGTCCGTCGTAGAGGATGGTCTTGCCGCTCCTGTCGTAGCCGGCCTTTACGAGCATTTCCGCTATATCCTTCTCGTTTGCCCCGTCGAATACAGGCGTCGCTATCTTAAAGCCGAGGGCCTTGGCCGCAAGTCCGAGATGGACCTCGAGCACCTGCCCGATATTCATTCGGGAGGGAACGCCCAGAGGGTTGAGCACTATGTCGAGCGGCGTTCCGTCGGGCAGGAAGGGCATATCCTCCTGCGGCAGTATGCGGGAAACGACGCCCTTGTTGCCGTGGCGGCCCGCCATCTTGTCGCCGACCGATATCTTCCTCTTCTGGGCGATGTAGCACCGCACCACCATGTTGACCCCGGGCGAGAGCTCGTCGCCGGCCTCGCGGGTAAACTTCTTTACGTCGACTATCGTGCCCGATTCGCCGTGGGGCACCCTCAGCGAGGTGTCTCTCACCTCTCTTGCCTTCTCGCCGAATATCGCTCGCAGCAGCCTCTCCTCGGCGGTCAGCTCGGTCTCTCCCTTGGGGGTGACCTTGCCCACGAGGATATCGCCCGCGTGCACCTCGGCGCCTATTCTTATGATGCCGTTCTCGTCGAGGTCCTTTATCGCATCCTCGCCGACGTTGGGTATCTCTCTTGTTATCTCCTCGGGGCCGAGCTTGGTGTCCCTCGCCTCGAGCTCATATTCCTCGATGTGTATGGAGGTAAAGACGTCGTCGCGCACGAGCTTCTCGTTTATAAGCACGGCGTCCTCGTAGTTGTAGCCCTCCCAGGTCATAAAGCCTATGAGCACGTTGCGCCCGAGGGCTATCTCGCCGTTGTCGGTCGAGGGGCCGTCGGCGATTATCTGGTCCTTCTCCACCCTCTCGCCGGCGTCGACTATGGGGCGCTGGTTTATGCAGGTGGACTGGTTGGAGCGCAGGAACTTGAGCAGCGAATAGGTGTCCTTCGTGCCGTCGTCGTTCTTCATTATTATCTCGGTCGCCGATACCTTTTCGATGACGCCGTCCTTCTTTGCGAGCACGCACACGCCCGAATCCTTGGCCGCCTTGTACTCCATTCCGGTGCCGACTATGGGGGACTGGGGACGCAGCAGCGGCACGGCCTGCCTCTGCATGTTCGAGCCCATCAGGGCGCGGTTGGCGTCGTCGTTCTCGAGGAAGGGTATCATTGCGGTCGCGATGGACACCATCATCTTGGGCGACACATCCATATAGTCGATGCGCTCGCGCTCGGTCTCGATTATCTCGTCGCGGTGACGGGCTATGACCTTGGCCTTGGCGAAGGTGCCCTCCTCGGTCAGAGGCTCGTTGGCCTGGGCGACGATGTACTCATCCTCGGTGTCGGCCGTCATATATTCTATCTCGTCGGTGACCCTCCCCGTATCCTTGTCAATGCGGCGGTACGGCGCCTCAACGAAGCCGTACTCGTTTATCCGCGCATAGGATGCGAGGTAGGAAATAAGTCCGATATTGGGACCCTCGGGGGTCTCTATGGGGCACATGCGCCCGTAGTGGGTATAGTGGACGTCGCGCACCTGGAAGCCCGCGCGCTCGCGCGAAAGGCCGCCGGGGCCCAGCGCCGACAGACGGCGCTTGTGGGTCAGCTCGGCCAGAGGGTTGGTCTGGTCCATGAACTGCGACAGGGGGGAGGAGCCGAAGAACTCCTTTATCGAGGCCACCACAGGCCGTATGTTTATCAGCGCCTGCGGGGTCACGACGTCGAGGTCCTGTATGGTCATGCGCTCCCTTATGACCCTCTCCATGCGGGCAAAGCCGATGCGGAACTGGTTCTGCAGCAGCTCGCCGACCGAGCGCAGACGCCGGTTGCCGAGATGGTCTATGTCGTCGTCGCTGCCTATGCCGTGGGCAAGGGCGTTGAGATAGTTTACCGACGAGAGCATGTCGTCTACCGTTATATGCTTGGGGATAAGGTCGTCGTTGTGCTCAAGGAGCAGCTGTTTGTAGGCCTGCGCGTCCATGCCCTCGGCGTCGGCCTGCTCCATAAGGGCGCACAGCGCCTTGAAGCACACCTTCTCGGTGATTCCGGCCTCCTTGGGGTCGAAGGGGAGAAAATCGGCCGCGTCCACCATGCCGTTGGAGAAGACCTTGACCTTCTTTGTGTCAACGTCGAGCAGAACGCTTGCTACGCCGGCCTTCTCTATCTCCTTGGCCATAGCCTTGTCCACCATCTGCCCCTCTTCGAACATAACCTCGCCCGTCAGGGGATTTACGACGGCCTCGGCAAGGGGATGGCCGTATATGCGCCGGCTGAGGGCCAGCTTCTTGTTGAACTTGTAGCGCCCCACCTTGGAGAGGTCGTAGCGCCGCACGTCGAAGAACATGTTGTTTATCAGGGTCTGGGCGCTGTCGACCGTGGGGGGCTCGCCGGGGCGCAGCTTCTTGTAGACCTCGATGAGAGCGTCGTCGGTGTTCTTGGCCGTGTCGCGCTCTATGGTAGCCTTGATGCGCTCGTCGTCGCCGAATATCTCGAGCAGGCTCGAATCGCTGCCGAAGGCGGGGTCGAGGGTGCGCACGAAGGTCGTTATGGGCATTTTTCTGTTTTTATCTATACGGACGTAGAATACGTCGTTCTGATCGGTCTCGTATTCGAGCCACGCGCCGCGGTTGGGGATGACGGTGGTGGAATAGAGGGGGTTGCCGGTCTTGTCGCGCTCGATGCCGTAATACATGCCGGGCGAGCGCACGAGCTGGGATACGACGACGCGCTCGGCGCCGTTGATTACGAAGGTGCCGCTGTCGGTCATCAGGGGGAAATCCCCCATGAAAATCTCCTGCTCCTTTATCTCGCCGTTCTCGCGGTTTATAAGGCGCACGCGCACCTTCAGCGGGGCGGCGTAGGTGGCGTCCCTCGCCTTGCACTCCTCGACGGAGTACTTCTTGTCGTCCTCGTCTATTTTGTAGCCGATAAAATCAAGCGAGAGATTGCCCGAATAATCCGTTATGGGAGAAACGTCCCGGAAGACCTCGTTGAGGCCCTCCTCCTTGAACCATTTATACGAGTTTTTCTGCACCTCGATGAGGTTGGGCATCTCCAGAACCTCGTCGATCTTGGAAAAGCTCATGCGGGTGTTTTTGCCGAGCTCTACGGGCTTTACCATAGAAACCATCACTCCCATTCAAAAATTCGGCGCCTGTGCCGTCCGTTTCCGCGGGCGGCGGCAGGCCCGCGAAAAAAGTGTATTCTCATCCCCGTCAAAAAGCCTGGCCGGCATTTTTTGACATTTTCTTACAGGTGAACGGTGTAAAACTTGCTTTCTTACCGGCATTGTGCTATACTTTTTTTGTAAAAAAGGGTACATACCGGCATGATAATGCAGTATAGTATAATATCATTTCGGCAAGAGGTTGTCAACCCCTTTTTTATTTATATAGAAACTTTTTTATTTGCGGAGGTGCCCGATGAGGCTGTCACAGAGGGTAAAGCATATTCTGGAGGAGCTCAACCTCGCCTACCCCATGCCCGAATGCGCCCTCAGATACGAAAAGCCCTACGAGCTGCTCATAGCCACCCGACTGTCGGCCCAGTGCACCGACGAGCGGGTGAACAAGGTCACCCCCGCACTCTTTGAGCGCTTTCCCACCCTCGGGTCGTTCGCCGCGGCCGACGTCGCCGAGGTGGAGGAATATGTCCGTTCATGCGGATTTTACCACGCAAAGGCGCAGAATATAGTCGATATGTGCCGCATGCTCGCAGAATCGTACGGCGGCGTCGTGCCCGACACGGTAGAGGAGCTGACAAAGCTGCCCGGCGTCGGCCGCAAGACGGCCAATCTCATCGTGGGCGACGTCTACGGCAAGCCCGCCGTCGTCGCCGACACCCACTGCATACGCATCACCAACCTGCTCGGCCTATGCGATTCAAAGGATCCATACAAGGTCGAGCTGCGCCTGAGGGAGATACTCCCCCCGGCCGATTCAAACCGCTTCTGTCACCAGCTCGTCTGGCACGGCCGCAAGGTCTGCGTCGCCCGCCGGCCGAACTGCGCCGCCTGCACCCTCGCCCCCTACTGCGACCACATGACCCCGTCGAGGGGCAAAAAATAAAGGCGCTTTCCCAGCGCCGTCCCCGCCGCACGCAAAAAGCACCCGATTGCTCACATCGGGTGCTTTTTTTGTGTCGCTTTGCGTTATCTCTTCTGTGTCGGGGCTTATCTCCCGTTGTCGGGGGTCACGTGCCAGATATCCCGCGCGTATTCGCCGACAGCCCTGTCGGCCGCAAACCGGCCGGACCGGGCCACGTTTATTATTGCGCTGCGGTTCCAAGCGCTGCGGTCGCGGTAGGCCGCATCCACCCTGTCGTGGGCGGCGCAGTAGCTGTCGAAATCGGCCAGCAGCATATAGGTGTCGGCCATGCCGCCGTTTCCGAGCAGCAGCGCGTCGGTTATGTCGGGATAGGCCATGTGGAGCACCCCGTGGCCGAGGCCGCCCCTGATGGTGTCAAGCACCCGCCTTACATAGCTGTTGTCGTTGTATATCGCAAGGGGGGAATAGCTGCGCGCGGTGTGCATCGCGTCGACCTCGTCGGCCCGCAGGCCGAAGATGAATATGTTTTCGTCCCCCACGGCCTCGGCTATCTCGACGTTGGCGCCGTCCATCGTGCCGAGGGTCAGCGCGCCGTTCATCATGAACTTCATGTTGCCCGTGCCCGACGCCTCCTTGCCGGCGACCGATATCTGCTCGCTTACGTTGGAGGCCGGCATCAGCCTCTCGGCCAGGGTCACGCAGTAATCCTCGAGGAAGATGACCTTCATGTATTTCGACACGGCGGGGTCGTTGTTGACCATCGACGAGGTCGAATGTATGAGCTTTATTATCTGCTTTGCCATATAGTAGCCGGCCGAGGCCTTGGCTCCGAACATGTAGACCCGCGGCACTATGTCGATGTTGGGATTGTCCTGTATGACATAGTACATGTGCAGTATGTGCATCACGTTGAGCAGCTGGCGCTTGTACTCGTGCAGGCGCTTTACCTGCACGTCGAATATAGCGCCCGGGTCGAGCTCGACGCCGCTTATGCTGGCGACGTATGCCGCCATGCGCTGCTTGTTGGCGAGCTTTATCCTCTCAAAGCGGCTCTGCACGCCGGCGTCGTCGCAGAAGGCTGCAAAATCGGCCAGCCTTTCGGGCTCTTTGAGATATTCGTCCCCAATGCAGTCGCTTATCAGCCCCGCAAGGCCGGGGTTGGACTGATAGAGCCATCTTCTGTGGGCTATGCCGTTGGTCACGTTGGTGAACTTATGGGGCATCACCCTGTAATAATCGGAAAAGACCTTGTCCTTTATTATCTCGCTGTGCAGCTCGGATACGCCGTTTACCGAAAAGGCGCCGGCCACGCACAGATTCGCCATGCGCACCTCGTTGTTGGCGAGTATCGCCATGTCGCTGACCTTGCCCCAGTCCCCGTTGAAATAGTCGAACAGGAAATGGCACAGCCGCTCGTTTATCTCGTTTACTATCTGATCCATTCTCGGCAGCAGGGTCGAGAAAAGCTGACGGGGCCATCTTTCGAGGGCCTCGGTCATGACGGTGTGGTTGGTGTAGGCGACGCATGAGGTAACAATGCCCCACGCCTTGTCCCAGCCGTAGTGATAGTCGTCTATGAGTATCCTCATCAGCTCGGGTATGCACAGGGCGGGATGGGTGTCGTTTATGTGTATGACTATCTTGTCGCTCAGGTTGTCCAGCGTGCCGTACCGGGCAAAGTGCTTCTTTGTTATATACTGCATCGTCGCCGATACGAAGAAATACTGCTGCTTGAGGCGCAGCGACTTGCCCTCGTAGTGGTCATCCTCGGGGTAGAGCACCTTGGAAATGACCTCCGCCAGAGATTTCTGCTCCATCGCCCGCACATACTCGCCCTTGCCGAACAGGGCCATGTCTATCGTATATGGGGATTTTGCGCTCCAGAGGCGAAGGGCGTTCACCGTCTGCGAGTCGTAGCCCGATATGAGCATATCGTAGGGCACGGCGAGCACCGTCGAATAATTGGTGTGCTCAACGATGAGGCCCTTTTCATCCCAGTGCTCCTTCAGCTCGCCGCCGAAGTGCACCTCGAAGGTCTCGTCAATCTTGGGCACGAGCCAGCTCTCGCCGGTGTCGAGCCAGTTGTCGGGCAGCTCGACCTGAGCCCCGTCGACTATCCTCTGGCGGAATATGCCGTACTCGTACAGTATCGAAAAGCCGCAGGTCGGTATGCCGAGCGACGCGAGGGAATCCATGTAGCACGCGGCGAGGCGGCCGAGGCCGCCGTTGCCGAGCCCCGCGTCGGTCTCGACGTTGTATATCTCGTCGAGCTCGAAGCCCATCGAATCCAGCACCTCGCTGAACATATCGTTCAGCCCGAGGTTGTACAGATTGTTCCTCAGCGACCGGCCGATGAGAAACTCCATCGACATGTAATAGACCTGCTTTTTCTTCTCCCTCTCGGTGCGCTGCTGCGTCTCAAGACGCTTTTCCATCAGTATATCGCGTACTATGAGGGCGCATGCCTTGTAGACCTGCTCCTTTTTGGCGGTTTTCGGGCCGACGCCGAAATGCCTCTCCAGCTTACCGGTGATACCGCTGAGAATATACTCTTTAGAAATGTTCAAACCCATTGCAAAATGCCCCTGATTCATAATTATAGTTTGGGACCTTCCGTCCCGCGGACATTACCTCTTTCCGGTCAGCTCGCGATAGAGCCTGATATACTCGCCGGCGCTTCTGCCCCAGCTGAAATCGCTCTCGAGGTCACGCTTTACTATCTCGTCCCACGCGGGCTTGTCGTAATAGCACTTTATCGCCCGCTTTACGGCGTCGAGCATCCTGTTCGCGTCGTATTCGTCAAAGACGAAGCCGTTGCCGTCGCTCGCTCCCTCGGCGCAGGGCTTTACAGTGTCCTTAAGGCCGCCGGTGCTGCGCACAATCGGCACGGTGCCGTAGCGCATTGCTATCATCTGGGCGAGGCCGCAGGGCTCGCTGTGGGATGGCATGAGGAACATATCGGCTCCGGCGTAGATACGCTGGGCGAGGTCGGCGTTGAAGGCGATCCTCACCGCCGCGCGGCCCGGATAGTTGCGGGCAACCTCACGCATCATCTCCTCATACTTCCAGTCGCCCTTGCCGAGCACGACCAGCTGCACGTCCTCCTTCAGTATATCATGAATAACCTCATTTACAAGGTCCATGCCCTTGTGGGCGACGAGGCGGCTGATTATGCCGATGACCGGCACATCCTCGCGCTGGGTCAGGCCCATGATATGCTGAAGGTCGCTCTTGTTCGCAGCCTTGTCGGCCCGTGTGGCCGGGCCGTAGTTTTTCTGTATCCTCGTGTCATGCTCCGGATCGAAGGAGACAGTGTCTATGCCGTTGACTATGCCCGTCAGCTTTGCGGCGTTTGCGCGCAGCAGCGGATCGAGGCCGTGGGCGAACTCGGGCGTCTGTATCTCGCACGCGTAGGTGGGCGATACCGTCGTCACCGAGTCTGAAAGCTGTATCGCCGCCTTGAGCAGATTTACGCACCCGCCGTATTCTATCGTCCCGCTATCGTATTCCGACACGGGCAGGCCCATGACGTCCTCGACTATGTCCTTGCTGTACCTGCCCTGATATTGGATATTGTGGATAGTAAAGACGGTCTTTATATCCCTGTACTTCTCCTTGTCGCCGTAGAGGCGCTTCAGATAGATTATCGCGGGGGCCGTCTGCCAGTCGTTGCAGTGCAGCACGTCGGGCTTGAAATTGATATGGGGAATAATATCGAGCACGGCCTTGGAGAAGAAGCAGAACCTCTCTGCGTCGTCGAAATAGCCGTACAGGTTCTCCCTCTTGAAATAGTACTCGTTGTCGATGAGTATATAGCGCACGCCGTCACAGTCGCTCTGGAAAATACCGCAGTACTGATTGCGCCAGGCGAGCTGCACGTATATGCTCTTGATGAATTTCATGTTGGCGCGCAGCTTTGCCGGTATCCCCTCGTACAGGGGCAGCACCACGCGTATGCCGGTCCTCTTTTTGTGCAGCGCCGCCGGAAGAGAGCCGGCGACGTCGCCCAGCCCGCCCGATTTGATGAACGGCAGCGCCTCGGAAGCGGCGTATAAAACCTTCATAATAAATGCCTCCCAAAATTTATTCGGTGCGGCGGCCTGTCCGCCGGGGGCGGCGTTAGATCACGCTTCCCTTTCTGAACAGCACGGGATAGGTGCTCGTCCCCATAACGACCTTGCCGTCGCGTATAACGCAGTCCTTATCGGCTATGGCGTAGCTCATCTCGACATCGCGCATTATCGCGGTGTTCTGAAGAATGATGGAATTTCTGATTTTGCTGCCCTTGCCGATGTGCACCCCGCGCGAGATGACGCAGTCCTCCACATCGCCCTCGATTATGCAGCCGTCGGCCACGACGCAGTTGCTTACCCTCGCGCCCGGGGCGTAGTAGGTGGGCACCTCGTCGCGCACCTTGGTATATATCCTGCCGTATCTTCCGAACAGCTCGTCGGTCACATCCTCGCGGAGCAGCTCCATATTGGTGTTGAAATAGGACCGGATGGATTCTATCTTTGACATGAAGCCCTCGAACTCCCAACCGTATATTTTCAGCTCGCGGAAGCGCTTTTGCAGTATATCTCCCTTCATGCTGTATTCGTTGTGGGCCATCGCCTCCATAACAAGGTATTCGAGCAGCTTTCTTTCGATGATGTATATCTCCATCACCATGTTCTCATAGCCGCCGATGCCGGGGGAGATGATTACGTCGTTCACCCTGCCCTCATCGTCCACGCTTATGTAGGAATTGGACGAATAGCTGTCGGCGTTGTTCTTGGATTTGCTGTAAACGACGGTTATGTCGGCCCCCTTCTTCTGGTGGAACTCCATAACCTCGTCGAAGTTCATGTTGCATATCATGTCCGAATCGGTCATGATTACATATTTGTCGTTCGAGCGGCGTATGAAGGTCATCGACGCCGCAAGGGCGTCGAGCTTGCCGCGGTAGCTGGGTCCCGTCATGGTCTGCCCCGTTACGTAGGGGGGCAGGATAAACAGGCCGTCGCGCTTTCTCGACAGATCCCACTCCTTGCCCGAGCCGAGATGGTCCATAAGGGAGTGGTAATTGCTCTGGGTCACGACTCCCACCTTGGTAACCCCCGAATTGACGAGGTTGGAGAGCATGAAATCGACCACCCTGTACCGTCCGCCGAAGGGCACCGAGGACAGGGAACGCTTTATCGTCAGGTCGCTGAGTGTCTTTTCGCTGCCGTAAGTGAACAGCACAGCCATTGTATCCTTCATTTTTGCGCCTCCCCCGAAATATCCTGCCGCACCATCTCGTCGCAGGCGACCTTGACTCCGTCGCCCACCGTGATGCCGCGGCCGACCACGGCTATGCCGCCGTTTTTGAAGCCGGTGCCGCGCTCCGCGTCGGCTATCGAGCCGATGACGGCGTTCCTGCCTATTGTAACATCCTCCGCTATCACGGCGTACTCAACCACGGCCCCCTCCTTTATCAGCGAGCCGGGCATTACGATGGATTTTTTGACCACCGCGCCCTTTTCGACGGTCACCCCGTGGAAGAGTATCGAATCCTCCACCGTGCCGTAGGCCCTCACGCCCTCTGTCAGCATCGAGTTGTTGACCGAGCTGCTGCGCGCCGCGAAGTGGGGCGGCTCGACGGGGTTCTTGCCGTATATGCGCCATGTGTCGTCGTCAAGACGCAGCTCGGGCTCGAGGCTGAGCAGGTCCATATTGGCCTGCCACAGGCTCTCGACGGTGCCGACGTCCTTCCAATAGCCCTTGAAGGGATAGGCGAACATGTGCTCGCCGTTTGCCAGCATGGCGGGGATTATATTCTTGCCGAAGTCGTTGGCGGAGCTCTTGTCCTCCTCGTCGGCGATAAGATATTCGCGCAGCTTGGACCACGTAAAGACATATATGCCCATCGAAGCGTTGGTGCTCTTGGGGTTAGCCGGCTTCTCCTCGAATTCGTATATCGTGCCGTCGTCCCGGGTGTTCATTATGCCGAAGCGGCTGGCCTCCTTGAGGGGCACGTCGATTACGGCTATCGTGCAGTCGGCCCCCTTGACCTTGTGGAATTCGAGCATCTTGGAATAATCCATCTTATAGATGTGATCGCCCGACAGTATCAGCACATACTCGGGCGAATAGCTGTCGATAAAGCCTATGTTCTGGAATATGGCGTTGGCCGTGCCCTTGTACCACTCGCCCGCCTTGTCCTTGACGTAGGGCGGCAGAATAGCCACGCCGCCCTCGTTGCGGTCGAGGTCCCACGACTGGCCGTTGCCTATGTAGGTATTAAGCTCGAGGGGCTGATACTGGGTCAGCACGCCCACCGTATCTATGCCGGAATTGATGCAGTTGGAAAGAGGAAAATCGATTATCCTGTATTTCCCTCCGAAAGGAACAGCCGGTTTTGCAAGCTTTGTTGTAAGAACGCCGAGTCTGCTGCCCTGCCCTCCGGCAAGCAGCATAGCAACACATTCCTTTTTGACCATATACGGTCCCTCCTGTTCAGGCTATTGTCGACGGCCCGGGCCGCCGTATACAGATATCGTCATCTCAAATATATTATAAGTTATTTGTGAATTTATGACAAGAAGTTTTTTATTTGCGGCTCTGTTTTTATGCTTTTTTCATATCACACAGCCCGAACGGCAGCAAAAGGCAGCAGTATATTAACACTTTAACTGCCTGAAATCCGCTCCTGCCGCACAGCGCCCTGTCTGATGCGCATCTGACCCTTTACTTCCCTCCTGTCGGGAATTCCTCCGTCCGACGCCGCCCGCGCGGCCTGTCCTTAAGCATAATAGCCGAGGGACGGCGCGAAAAAGCGCCGTCCCCGTCGAAGCGTTCCATTTTTTTACCGGGCGTTGAACTCCCTGTCCCTCTGCTCGAGGGCCTCGGCGTCCCTGATTACAAAGCGCCTTACCATGTCGTAGGCGTTGTTGACCGCGCTTATGCGTATGTATTCGCGGCTTCTGGGCACGTAGAGCTTCTTTACCCATGTCCTCACGCCGTCGGTCGCGGCGACGTATACGAGGCCGACCGGCTTTTCCTCGGTGCCGCCGTCGGGCCCCGCAATTCCGGTTATACCGACGCCTATATCGGCGCCCGAGAGATTGTATACGCCCAGGGCCATCTCGACCGCCGTCTGGTGGGATACGGCCCCCCACTTTTTAAGGGTGGAGGAGCGCACGCCCAGCACGTTCCTCTTGGTTCCGTTGGAATAGGCCACAATGCCGGTCCGGAAAACGGCCGACGAGCCGGGCACGTCGGTCAGCCTCTTTGCCGCAAGGCCGCCCGTGCAGGATTCGGCGAAGGCCACCGTCTTTCCGTGCTCGGTAAGGAGCTGCACTATGTGCTCCTCCAAAGAATCCACGTCGACGCCGTAGGCGTATATGCCGAGCTTTTGCTGTATCTCCTCTATGACGGGCTCCATCATGTCATAGGCCTCCTGCTCGCTCTTGGCCTTGGCGGTGATCCTCACGAGGCACTCGCTGTCCTTGGCGTAGGGGGCTATGGTGGGGTTGGTCATCGATTCCATCATGTCGCGCAGCCTGTCCTCCATGGCCGATTCGCCGAGGGATATGACCCTTATCACGCGCGATACCATTATATCCTCGGAAAACTGTCTGAGGTAGGGCCTTACGTGGTTGTCGAACATGGGCTTCATCTCTCTGGGAGGGCCGGGCATCATGATGGCCGTCTTGCCGTCGTCCCCCTCGATTATGCAGCCGGGGGCGGTGCCCTGCGGGTTGTCGAGGATTATGCAGCCCTTGGGCATCATGGCCTGCTTTTTGTTGTTTTCGGTCATGATGCGGTTACCCTTTACAAAGAAGGCGGTCAGCTCCTCGAGGCATTTCTGATTCATCTCGAGCTCGCGGCCGAAATTGCGGGATATCGTCTCCTTGGTGAGGTCGTCGTAGGTGGGCCCGAGGCCGCCGGTGGTGATTATTATGTCGGCGCGCGTTTTTGCGATGTTGAGGGCCTCCTCGAGCCTTGCGGGGTTGTCCCCCACGACGGTCTCATAGTATACGTCAATGCCGAGCTGCGACAGGCCGCGCGATATATACTGCGCGTTGGTGTTGACAATGTCGCCGAGCAGTATCTCGGTGCCGACGCAGAGTATCTCGCATGACTTTTTTTCCATATTACTACTTCCCTTCATATTTAGAATCGCTTTTTTGTATCCCCGCGGGCAGCGCCCGCGTTCATATCGTGAGCTTTATGACCTCCACGCCCTCTATCGCGGCGTCGATAAGGGTCTTTTCGTCCAGGCCCGCCTCGGCCTCCTCCACCCGCGGGAGCTGGGGCTTTGTCATGGGGTGCTTGGGGGTAAAGACGGTGCAGCAGTCCTCATAGGGTAAAATGGAGGTGTCGAAGGTGCCGATTTTTCTCGCTATTTTCACTATCTCCTCCTTGTCGAGGCCGATGCAGGGGCGAAAGACCGGCATGGTGCACACCGCGTCGGTCACGGCCAGGGCGTGGACCGTCTGGCTTGCCACCTGCCCTACGCTCTCGCCCGTGATAAGGGCGAGCGAGCCGTTCTGTTCGGCTATCTTACAGGCAATTTTCATCATATAGCGGCGCATGACGAGGGTAAAATAGTCCTCGGGGCACTTCTTTTTTATCTCGGTCTGTATCTCGGTAAAGGGCACGATATAGAGGTGTATCCGCCCGCAGTAGCCGCACAGCAGTCTTGCGAGCTCTATCACCTTCTCCTTTGCCCTCATGGACGTATAGGGATAGGAGAAAAAGTGCACCGCGCTGAGCTCTATGCCCCGCTTTGCAATCATGTAGCCCGCAACGGGGCTGTCTATCCCGCCCGACAGCAGCAGCGTCGCCCGCCCCGCTCCGGTGCCTATCGGCAGACCGCCCGCGCCCTGTGTCTTTCCCACATGGACATATGCGGCAAAATCCCGTATCTCGACGTACACCGTCGCCTCGGGCTCGTGCACGTCCACCTTCAGGCGGGGCCTCTTTTCGAGTATCCAGCCGCCCGCCTCCCTCATTATCTCGGGGGACTTGCGGGGGAACTTCTTGTCCGACCTCTTGGCCTCCACCTTGAAGGTTTCGACCCCGTCGAGCCGCGGTACGATGTATTCCTCCACGACCCGCCTCAGGTCCTCCATCGTCTTTTCGCATTTGCCCGCCCTCGCGAGGGTCACTATGCCGAATATCCTGCCCGCCTCCCTGAAGGCGCCTTCAATATCGGCCTCCCCCGCAGGCTCTATGTATATGGTGGACTGGCGCTGCTGCACGTCGAACTCGCCGTATTTTTTCATACGGCGGCGAATGTTCTTCATCAGCGCGTCGTCGAAGACGTAGCGGTTGAGCCCCTTGAGGACCATCTCACCGAGCTTTGCAAGTATTACTTCGGTCATGTCAAAAAACGCTCCTGTCGTTCAAATCGTATCAAATCACGCCCATAAGGCTCTCCCTGCACGAAACGAGCCCCTCCACGAGCGCGTCGCAGTCCTCCTCGGTATTGAGGTCGCCGAAGGATATGCGCAGGGCCGAATCGGCCCGCGCCCTGTCGAAGCCGGCATTTGCGAGCACATGGCTGCCCCCCCGCTTTGCCGAGCAGGCCGATCCCGCCGAAACGAAGACGCCGCGGCTCTCGAGGTGGTGCAGCATCACCTCCGAGCGCAGCCCGGGCAGCGATATGTTGAGTATATGCGGGGCGCAGCCCTCCTCGGGGGAATTTATCACCAGCCCGCCGACCCTCGCGAGCGCCTCCCTTTTGACCCTGTCGCGAAGGGCGGCTATGCGGGCGATACGCCCCTCGGCGTCGGTAAAGGAAATCCTCACCGCCTCGGCAAAGCCCGCTATGGATTGGACGTTCTCCGTCCCCGAGCGCAGGCCCCTCTCCTGCCCGCCGCCGAACAAAAGCGGCGCTATGCGCGCGCCGTCCGCTATATACAGCGCGCCGACCCCCTTGGGGCCGTGTATCTTGTGGGAGCTGACCGTCATCAGGTCGCAGCCCAGCTTTTTCACCGAGCAGGGCGTCTTTGCATAGCCCTGCACCGCGTCGCAGTGAAAAAGGGCTCCGGGCGCTTTTGCCCTTATCAGCTCCTTTATTTCGGTTATGGGATATACGCTCCCCAACTCGTTGTTGACCAGCATCATGGATACCAGCACCGTGTCGCGCCTGAGCTTGTGCTCCAGAACGTCAATTTTCGGACGGCCCTGCGAATCTATCGGGATATAATCGACCTCACAGCCGAAATCCCGTTCCATGCGCTTTACGGCGTTCATAACGGCGGGGTGCTCGCCCATAGACGTCACGATGTGCTTTCCCGCCCGTCTTTTCGCCTCGCACGCGCCGAACACCGCGAGATTGTCGCTCTCGGTCCCGCCCGAGGTGAAAACGATGCACGAGGGCTCTGCGTCTATCGAACGGGCGACGGTCTTTCTCGCATCCTCGAGCACCTTTTCCGCCTCCATGCCCATGGTGTGCATGGACGACGGGTTGGCGTATATATCCCGCATCACCTCGCCCATTCGGGCTATGACCCCGTCGTACGGACACGTGGTCGCGCTGTTGTCAAGATAAGCCGTCATCTGTCCTCCCCGGAGCGCCTGCGCCCTCCTTAAAGCCGTGCTTTCAGATTATACGCTATAATTATACTGCAATTTTCGCGCCGGCACAACGCATAAAGGCGGACCGTCCCCGTTTTTTTATACGGTTTTTTTGCGGGAAGACCCCCGTCCTCCCCCCTCCCGCAGCCCTCCGGCAAAAAACATTTGACTTTTCGCCTGCGAGCGTGCATAATATTGTACTGTGGAACGCAGCATGAATCGGATATCATACGCGGATATAGTACATCGGTAGTACGCTGGCTTCCCAAGCCAGATAGGTGGGTTCGACTCCCATTATCCGCTCCAAAAAAGCACCTGCCTCGGCAGGTGCTTTTTTATGGTTTATATATGTATGCCTGTGGCTCACGATGGGGCTGATACCATATCGCAGCTGTGATTTATTTGTTTGCTGGCATCCGCTTTTTGTGTCGGGTCAGTACCGTTCATCGACTAATGATACATAGCATTTGTATTGTATTTTTGTTCTCGAGAAAGCTTCTTAAACAAAGAGGCTATTGCTTAGAAAGAACTACTCTGATAAAATTATTTTGTATCCTTGAATTTGAATAATTTGTAATGTAGAGATATTATGAAATTGATTGAAATAGCAAAAAGACTGACAGGAATCAATTGCCCATTTTTTGGCATCTCATGGAAGCCTCCCATCGAGCAACGTGAAATAGCTAGAAGCATGATGTTTGCAGTTGCACTTGGACAAATGCGAAATTCCTTTGGCATAATGATTGGCCAAATGGCCAAAGCTTATGGGCTCGATGTTGAAAATGAATTGACTCAGATTATTCCGGAATAGTCGTATTCTTCAAATGTTTAAAGCTTATTTGGTTATGCAATCTTTAGCTATCATCAATTAAACCGTATAGTATCATAATACAAAACAATCCTTTAGCTCCAAACCAATGCAAAGGAAGAATAATTATGAAATATTGCCCATATTGCGGTTCGACTCTTTTTGATGACGCGGCCTTCTGCCCAAAATGTGGAAAAGAATTTAAGTCCTATTCTAATACAGAGGAAGCAATCAAAACAGCGGATGTCTCTGTTGCTAAAGAATCCTTTGAATCAAAACCAATAAACAATAAAAAGCATAATATACAAATTCTACTAACGTTTGCTGTTATTCTTGTTGCTTTGCTTATTGTCGGTATTTCATTGCTTTTGAACCGAAACTTCATCAAGGACAGTAAAAAAATTGCCGCAGTTACAGAATCTGTTGTTATGGTATACACCTACGATAATCAGGATAATTTACTTTCTACGGGTAGCGGCTTTTTAGTCTATGATGACAGTACCGTTGTTACAAACAATCATGTAACAGAGGATGCTTATAGAATAAGCATCTCTACTGAACAAGACCATACTTACGAAATTGCAAACATTATATCATTTGACGCTTCAGCGGATATAGTGCTTCTAAAAACAATTAAACCTACAGGTCTCAAGCCTCTTGGTCTGGGCTCGTCAGATAAGCTTATGAAAGGAGAAGATGTACTTGCCATCGGAAGTCCTGAAGGGCTAAAGAATACGGTTTCGACAGGTGTGCTAAGTGGTCGTATATTCAATCCCGAAAATGGCTTGGATATACTGCAAATCACTGCACCTATTTCGCATGGCAGCAGCGGAGGTGCACTGTTTAATAAAAAAGGAGAAGTCGTTGGCATAACATTTGCAGGTTATGATGAAGGCCAAAACCTTAACTTTGCAATACCAATCGAAGTCGTCGAAAATGTTTATACATCTGAAATATCCAACATCAGCATTTTGGAGTACCTCTCTTTTGTCAATCCACTACAAAAGCTCTACTATGATCATTATGATTGTTACGTTGAAACCAAAGCGCTTATAGATAATCCTGAAAAGTATTCTGGCGGAATTTGTTGTTTAATATATCTATTTAATACCGGCCATGGCTATTTAGCTTATAAGTCTGAGGATAATATCTTTATTGATGATGATTATATAGTTACAGATTATGGGTATTATTACATAAATAATCTAAATTGTATATTTTTGGGTTCAGATTTTCGTTCTGAAATAGACCCGTCAACACTTGATATTCCTTCAGGAGTTGGAGCATACGCGCTTATATATGGGTATATTCATAACTATTACGACACCTCTCCCATTTATAGACACGAAGGAAAAATGATGATGACAATATTTAGAGGTGAGGAATGTCTTTCAATAATAAGGATAAAAGAACTTGAATTGGTATAAATGTTATTATTGTACAATTAACGATTGCATACTTGCAGTAACATAATTATAAAACTACGGGAGGAATAAAAATGAGCCCTTTCACCCCCGCCGAAAGGATGGAGTCCGTCCACTCGGATATTCGCGGTCCCCTTTTTGAAGAGGCAAACAGGATGTCGGCAAGCGGCATTCCCGTCATGAAGCTCAACACCGGCAACCCCGCGGCCTTCGGCTTCGGCATACCGCAGAGCGTCCGCCAGGCCCTTATCGACAATGTCGACAAGGCCGCGGGCTACTGCGACTTAAAGGGCATGCCCGAGGCGCGCCGCGCTATATGCGATTACCACGCCGGCAAGGGGATAAAGGGCGTCACGCCCGACAGTATCTTTATCGGCAACGGCGTCAGCGAGCTTGCGTCCATGGTGGCGACCGCCCTCTTCGACCCGGACGATGAGGTGCTCATACCCGCCCCCAGCTATTCGCTGTGGACCAACGTCGCCGTCATCGCCGCGGCAAAGCCGGTGCTCTATATATGCGACGAGCAGGATAATTGGTATCCCGACCTCGACGACATCAAAAGGAAGATAACAAAAAGGACCCGCGCCATAGTTATCATCAACCCCAACAACCCGACCGGCGCCGTCTACCCGAAGGAGCGCCTCCTCGCCCTGACCGAGCTTGCCCGCGAGCACGGCGTCATCCTCCTCTCCGACGAGATATACGACCGCCTCGTTATGGACGGTCTTACGCACGACTCGACCGCCGCCCTCGCCCCCGACCTTCCGGTCATCACCTTCGGCGGCCTGTCGAAGTCCCATATCGTCTGCGGCTTTCGCTGCGGATGGCTGTGCGTCTCGGGGCCTGATTCCTTCACCGCCCCGACCGTAGCCGCCCTGCAGAAGCTCGCCGCCCTGCGCCTGTGCGGCAACGCCCTGACCCAGCTCGTCATCCCCGCCGCTCTCAACGACCCCGGCAGCACCCGTGCCATGATGGAGCCGGGCGGACGCATTTTCGAGCAGCGCCGCGCCGTGTTCGAGGCCCTCGACAAGATACCGGGCATAAGCTACGTACCCAATCACGCGGCCTTCTACCTCTTCCCCAAGATAGACGTAAACAAGTTCCGCATCACGAGCGACAGGCAGCTCGCCCTCGACGTGCTGCACGGCACCAACGTCCTCTTTATCCCCGGCAGCGGCTTTGACTGGCCCAAGCCCGACCACTTCCGCATCGTCATGCTGCCCGAGCCCGTCTCCCTCGGCCGCGCCATTGAGAGAATCGGTAAATTCCTCGAGACCTACGACCAGTCGGCGGCCCCCGTCACCATCTGAAAGTAAAATAAAAATCCCCCGACAGGATATCTGTCGGGGGATTTTTCCGCCTTACGGCCCTCTTTACTTCTTGCTCTCGTTTACCGCAGCGAGGGCACGGTCGCGCAGGCCCTTGCCGGTCGCGGGGGGCGAGAAAACGCATACCACGCGGAGCATCTCGTCGCCGGTGTTCTCTATATCGTGCTCAACGGTGGGGGGCGCCACTATCAGGGTGCCCGGAACAAACTCGTGCTCCTCGCCGTTTATCGAGCATCTGCCCTTGCCGGCGATGCACATCATGGCCTCCATCGCGTCGGGATGGCTGTGCAGGTCTATCCTGCAGCCGGGCTCCCACTCGGTCATGTGCACCGAGAAATTGCTCTCGGTTATTACGGGGTCATCCCCCATGAACATGGGGGTCATATAGCGCTTGAAGGGCTCGGGCACCGCAATGGAATTCTTCTTGTCGTACTTGTAATACATCTTCTTCCTCCTCGGTAATGTTTTATCTTCGGCTGAACACGCTCCCGTTCAGCTCAGCATCCATTTGGCGGCGCAGGTGAGCTCGTCTATCTTCTTTTCGGCACCCGCCTTGTCGGCGGCGTTGACGAGCATGTAGCACTTTATCTTGGGCTCGGTGCCCGACGGCCTTATTATGAAGGACGAGCCGTCCGCCAGCTCATAGAACAGCACGTCGCTCCTGGGCAGGCCGGTCGGCCGCCTTTCGCCGCTCGCGAGGTCGAGGATATAATCCTCCTTGTAGTCGCGCACCCGCTTTACGGCGATGCCGCCGATTTCCCCGGGCACGCTGCCGCGCAGGCCGCGCATCATCCCGGCCATGCGCCCGAGGCTGTCGGTCCCCTCGATTACTACCGATATGACCTTCTCGTCGAAATAGCCGTACTCCTTGTAGAGCTGCTGCATCGCCTCATACAGGCCGATGCCCTGCAGCTTGTAGCTGCACGCCATCTCCACTATCAGAAGCGAAGCTACGACGGCGTCCTTGTCGCGGGCGTAGGTCCCCTTGAGGTAGCCGTAGCTCTCCTCGAAGCCGAACAGATAGCTCTTTTTGCCCGTCTCGTGGAATTCCTTTATCTTCTCGCCTATGAACTTAAAGCCGGTCAGCACGTTCATCAGCTCGACGCCGTTGTCGTCGCAGACCTTCTGCGCCATCTCGGTGGTAACTATCGTCTTTACGGCAAACGGGTTTCGGGGCATCTCGCCGCGCTTTTTGAGGGTCTTTATTATATAGTCGAGCAGCAGCACGCCCACCTGATTGCCCGTCATTGTGACGTATTCGCCGCCCCTGTCGCGCACGACGATGCCGACGCGGTCGGCGTCGGGGTCGGTGCCGATGATAAGGTCGATATTCTGCGCCTTTGCCATCTCGATAGCGATCTTAAAGCCCTCCTTGTCCTCGGGATTGGGGGACTTGACCGTGGGGAAATTCCCGTCTATCGCCATCTGCTCGGGCACGGTCACGATATTGTCCATACCGGCCGTTTTGAGGGCCTTGGGCACAAGGCGGTAGCCCGTCCCGTGGAAGGGGGTGTATATTATGCGGAAATCCTTTGACGCCTTTTTGATGCTCTCGCCGTCCATCATCTGGGCGAGCACGTTCTTGAGATACTTCTCGTCTATCTCCTCGCCGATAATCTGTATAAGCCCCTTTTCGAGACCCTCCTCAAAGGGGATGCGCTTTACGTCGTCGAATATGTCGAGCTCGGCTATCGAGGCCGAAACGGCGTCGGCATGCTCTGGGGGAAGCTGCGCGCCGTCCTCCCAGTATACCTTATAGCCGTTGTACTGCTTGGGATTGTGGGAGGCCGTTATGTTTATGCCCGCTATGCAGTTGAGCTCCCGCACCGAGAACGACAGCTCGGGGGTGGGGCGCAGCTCGTCGAACATATAGGCTTTTATGGCGTTCGCCGCAAGCACCTCGCTCGCCGCGCGGGCGAATTCGTACGACATGTTGCGGCAGTCGTAGGCGATGGATACGCCGCGCTTCATCTCGTCGGGGCCGCACTTTTTTATCAGCTCGCTCAGGCCCTGCGTCGCATAGCGCACGGTGTAGAGATTCATCCTGTAAAGGCCGACGCCGAGTATTCCGCGCAGACCCGCCGTGCCGAAGCCCAGCATGTCGAAAAAGCGGGACTCTATCTCCTTCTCGTCCGATGCGATTGAGCGCAGCTCCTCCTTGTCCTGCGGGGCGACGGCGGGGCTGTCAAGCCATTTCCGATATCTTTCCATGTAGGTCATATCTATCGTCCTTCCACTTTAAAAATAGGCGTGAGAAACACTTTATTCTATACGCCGCGGGAATCATTTATGATAGCTTGTCACGGCGATAATAGTGTACGCGCGGTAGATCTGCTCGAGCAGTATCATCCTCATCAGCTGGTGGGGAAAGGTCATTCGGGAAAAGGACAGGCACATGTCGGCCGACAGCTTTACCTCGTTCGACAGGCCGCACGAGCTGCCGATTATAAAATTGACCTTCGAGCCGCCCTCCATGGCAAGGCTGCTCATCATGCGCGCAAGGCCGGGGGAATCGAGCATGTCCCCCTCGATGCACAGGGCGATATTGTAGCCCCCCTCCATAAGGGATAAGAGCTTTTTGCCCTCCTTTTCCATCGCGGCCGATATCGCGGGGCCGGTCTGGGCGACAGGTCTGACCTCGGGTATCTCTATCACCTCGGGCCTGCAGTAGGCGGTAAGCCTTTTGAGATACTCCGCGCAGCCGTCGCGCAGGTATTTCTCCTTGAGGCTGCCGACGCAAAGGACCCTTACGTTCTGCATGGGCGTCACTCCAATGTTTTTCTTGATTTTATCATATTTACTCAAATATGTCCACACGGTTAAGTCAGAATTTATACAATATTTACATGTCCGCCCCACTTTTTCCCCTGCGGAAATTGACCGGCCCCGCCGCAGAGTGGTATACTTACGGCAGCACAGGGCGGCAGATCGGCTCCGCCGCCCGAAAAATCAGACGGGAGGAAAAACAGATGCTCAACTACGTCCACAATATCCCCACAAAGCTCTTTTTCGGCGAGGGGCAGCTTTGCCGGCTCGACGGGGCGCTGCGTCCCTTCGGCAAACGCGTGCTGCTGACCTACGGCGGCGGCTCGATAAAAAAGATCGGCCTCTATGACGAGATTACGGATATACTCAGCAAGGGCGGCTATACCGTCACCGAGCTGAGCGGCATCGAGCCCAATCCCCGCATCGAGTCGGTCGAAAAGGGGGTCGCGCTCTGTAAGGAGAATAATATAGACGTCATCCTCGCCGTCGGCGGCGGCAGCACGATAGACTGCTCCAAGGCCATAGCGGCCGGCGTCTTCTACGAGGGCAAAAATCTCTGGGATATGGTCTGCGGCGCACGCGGCTGTTCAAAGGCCCTCCCCCTTGTCGACGTTCTGACCATAAGCGCCACCGGCTCCGAATTCGACGCCGGCGCCGTCATCACCAACCTCAAAACCCATGAAAAGCTGGCCGGCATGTTCACCTATCCCGCCGTTTCGATATGCGATCCGACCTATACCTTCTCGGTTTCCCCCTATCAGACGGCGTCGGGCTCGGCCGACATAATGAGTCATATCTTTGAGGGGTATTTTTCGAGGACCGAGGACTCCGAGCTCTCCGACGGCATCGCCGAGACAGTCCTTCGCACCGTAATGAAATACTGTCCCATCGCCCTCAGGGAGCCCGACAACTACGCCGCCCGCGCCAACCTCATGGCGGTCTCCTCCGTCGCCTGCTCCGGCATACCGGAATACGGCAAGCAGGGCACCGGCTGGCCCTGCCACGCTATGGAGCACGAGCTTTCGGCCTATTATGACATAACCCACGGCGTAGGCCTTGCGATACTCACCCCCCGCTGGCTGCGCCATATCCTCAAAAAGGACAGGACCTCAATGTGGCGCTTTGTCCGCTTTGCCCGCAGCGTAATGGGCCTCGACGGCGACGACGACGAAAAGCTCGCCTATGCCGGCATCGACGCCCTCGAGAGCTACTTCAAATCGACCGGCATCCCCATGACCCTCGGCGAGCTCAACATAGGCCCCGAGCACTTCGCCGAAATGGCGGCCCACGCCAACTCAGGCGGCTATCTGAAGGATTCCTTCGTAGCCCTGACCGACAGCGACATCGTCGACATATACAGGGCCTGCCTGTAAATGCTGTATATAACGCACAAAAACGGCGGAGCTTGCGCTCCGCCGTTTTTTTACTCTTTCATGCTGCCGTCCGACAGCGTCAGTTGGCCTTTTCGAGCTCGCTCTCATCGGGCCTCGATATGCGCCTGATATCGGCGCCGAGGGCCCGCAGCTTCTCCACCACGTCCTCGTAGCCGCGCTCGATGTGATAGATGTCCTCTATTTCGGTCGTGCCCCTCGCGGCAAGACCGGCTATAATCATCGCGGCCCCCGCGCGCAGGTCGCAGGCCTTTATCTTGGCCGCCGTCAGATGGTCGACCCCCTCTATGACGCATATCTTGCCGTCGACGGTGAGGTTGGCGCTCATCAGCTTGAGCTCGTCGACGTAGCGGTAGCGGTTGTCCCACACGCCCTCGTTTATTATGCTCGTCCCCTGCGCAAGGGAGAGGAGCACAGCCATCTGTGGCTGCATATCGGTCGGAAAGCCGGGATAGGGCTGGGTCTTTATCTTCACCGCGTGCAGAGGCCCTTCGCTGCGTATGCGTATCGACTCGTCGAACTCGGTCACCTCGACCCCTATCTCCTCCAGCTTTGCCGTTATAGATTCCATGTGCTTTGTTATGACGTTGCGTATAAGCACGTTGCCGCCGGTCGCCGCGGCCGCCACCATATAGGTCCCCGCCTCGATCTGGTCGGGGATTATGGCGTAGGAACCGCCCCTCATCCGCTCGACGCCGGTTATCTTTATCGTGTCGGTTCCGGCCCCGCGTATGTCGGCCCCCATCGCGTTGAGGAAGTTGGCGACGTCCACTATGTGGGGCTCGCGGGCGGCGTTTTCTATCACCGTTCTGCCCTTTGCGAGCACGGCGGCGAGCATGATGTTTATCGTCGCCCCCACCGATACCACGTCGAGATATATCGAATCTCCCACCAGCTCCTGCGCGCGGGCCGTTATCATCCCGTGCTCGACCTTGACCTCCGCGCCGAGGGCGCGCATGCCCTTCTGATGCTGGTCTATCGGGCGCGGACCGAGATCGCAGCCGCCCGGCAGCGACACCCGCGCCTCGTGATAGCGCCCGAGCAGCGCCCCGACAAGGTAGTAGGAAGCGCGCATCTTGCGCGCCCGCTCCACCGAGGGGACGTGGGTGGTTATGTGGCTGCAGTCTATCTCAAGGGTATATTTGTTCACCGTCTTTACCGAGGCGCCCATCTCGGCGAGGATGCTGATTATATGGTCGACGTCGCTGATATGCGGCACATTCTCGATGCGGCACACACCGTCCACGAGCAGGGTCGCGGGCAGTATCGCCACAGCCGCGTTCTTGGCCCCGCTTATCGTGACCTGCCCGCAGAGCCTGTGTCCGCCGTTGATAACATACTTTTCCAAAAAAGCACACCGTCCTTCTGAATACGGGCGCGGCAAAGGCCAGCCGCCCGGCTAATGTGCGCGTAAAAGGGCCGTTTTCATGTCCGGTCCTCAGAATTTCACAGTAATAGTATTATTGCACCGAACAGCCGCAATAATCCCGATCGCATAAGGTATATTTTTTCAATCCTTCCGCAGGGTCCCATATACCGCCGTTCATTAAGCTATATTATATATAACTGCGGCGCGTTTTGCAATAAAAGGGCCGAACTATTTTACAAGGTCGCCCGAAAATGCGTCGTAATACTCCCTGCCGCTGCCGTAGCCTATGCTCCATACCGGTGTCAGCAGATAAAAATCGTCGGCCCGAAGGGGGCAGTAGCACAGCTCGAGGGACTCCACCGTCACGGGGGAATCCCCTCCGTGCAGCGCGGCGAATTTCATCAGCGCCCCGAGCTGGTCGGCGATCTTGTTGTCCTCATAGGGCTCCGGTGTCAGGCAGAGCCACGTCCCCGAGAAGGAGACGACCGCTCCGCCGCTCACCGTCACGGCGAGCTGCATGTCGGTCAGGCTCCGTCCGGCGAGCCTCTGCGAGAAAAAGCAGGTCGAGCTCCCGTCGGAGTTCTCGCGCTCGTCGGTCAGCTCGAAGGAGGTCTTTCCCGGCGTCAGCTTTTTGACCAGCGCCGCCGCCGTGTCGGCCGGCTGACGTCCGGCGCCCCTCCATTCGCCGCTGAAGCTGAGCGACGTCAGATTTCTGACCGAAAATACCGATTCGCCGCTGAAATACCGCGTCTCTCCGCCGGCAAGCTCCTCCCTGCCGCAGCCGTCGCCGAGCAGCTCCGCCGCCGTGCGGCTCAAATCGCTGTCGGCCGCGAGATAATAGCCCCTCGCCGTCGCGCGGCGGCTGCCTATGACCTGGCGCGATATGCTTATGCCGTTGCGCCTGAGCACCTCGACCGCATTGTCGGTCAGCGAGTCGTCTATGCTCAGCTTTGCGTTCTCGCCGAGTATCAGCGCCCCGACAAGGAAAATGTCGATTATGAGAAAAAGTGCTATAAGCGCCGTCTTTACCCTTATGTGCTCCATAAAGCCTACCTCTTGCCCGCCGCGGCGTAGATTGCGCTCACGCTGCCGCCCGACGGGCCGTCAACATACATCAGCTCGAGACCGCCCGCTCCCTGCCCGTCTGCGAGCATATCCATGGCGTAATAAATCGGCACGGTTTCCCTCGCTTCGCCGCTCACCCGCCACACGCGGGGATACACCTGCGCGCCGGTGATGCAGCCGTCCCTTATCTCCACGCTGACGGGATAGCCCTTCTCCCCGACGCCGCAGTAGACCGGCAGGCCGTTGCTGCGGTATTCAAAATAGATGCGCACCGCGCCGCCCGTCTCCTCCATTCCGCAAAACGACAGATAGGCCCCGTCCCCGCCGAGCAGCCCCCTGCCAAGCTGGGAGAGCAGCCGCCATGACGCCGCGAGCATGTCGTAGCCGGTCAGTTTTCCGTCCTGCCTTTGGGATACGGGCGTGACCTCTATCCCCTTTTCATTCTGAAAAACGGAATACTCTATCATCCCCTCGGGAGAGATTCTCACCATGCTGAAATTCTCAACATAGACGTCCGAGCCGTCGCTGTCGGTGTAGTGGCCGCTCGTGACCGAGTTGTGCCCGAAGGTGTGAAGTATCATCTGTACCACGTTTTCGGCGGGACCCTCCTCGCCGAGCCCCGAAAGGGGCGAAGAGCTGACAATATCGGGCATGACCACCCCGCCGACGCTTACAAGCTGCTGCGGCTCGAAGGCGCAGCGCTCTATCCTCGCCCGCCCCATAGGGGTGTTTACCGCCTCGGCCGCGAAGAGATACTGATTGGGCGCGCCATCCTTGCCCAGCTCGTCGAGCAGGGTGTCGTCGAGCTGCACCGTCCCCCCCGAGTTTATCAGGCAGACGGTGCTGCCGTCGTCGGCGCGCAGATATACGGCGGCGCTGTTTCCGTCGCCGCCCGGCGTGAGCAGCATATAGCGAAAGGCGACGTCCCCCGCAGGCCACTGCGTCGAGCAGTGCTCGGCATAGAGCAAAAGGGATATGTCGTGCGCAAAATCGATGAATATCCCGTCGCCGCACAGGGCCCGCGCCCACTCGTCGCGCGAAACATAGCCCTCCCTCGCGGCGGTCTGCCCGCTCGAGAGCAGGCGGGCGATATCCCGCCTGACCGCGCCGTGGGCCTGGGCGAGCTGGTTTGCGTCGTTGACTACGGCGCGCCGCTTGCCCCCGCTCGTCATTATTACGGACGACGGGGTGAAGAGCCCGTCCATATCGGTCGTCTGCACGCGGCGGCTCTGCGATATAACGGGATACCTCTCAAAAAAGCTGTTCGTAAAAAGGGCCCACGCATCCTCGGGGCTGAAAACGCGCTGGGGCACCATGTATTCGAATATCCACACCCCGATAGACAGCACAAAGGCCGCGATTATCAGCACGGCAAGCAGCGCCGTGCTCAGGCGGTTTTTAAGCTTGTCCTTCATCGCCGCCCTCCTGTGTCTCCCTGACGCAGGGTATTATCATCGTCACCGTCGTCCCGCGGCCGACCTCGCTTTCGACGTCGATAGAGCCGTTGTGGGCGATGACAATCTCCCTGGCTATCGCAAGGCCGAGGCCGGTGCCGCCCCGTTCGCGCGAGCGGGCCTTGTCCACCCTGTAAAAGCGCTCGAACAGGCGGGGCAGGTCCTCCTTGGGGATGCCGAGACCGTCGTCCCTTACGCTCACCCGCAGCATATCGTCCCTGCGCGAGGCGGTGACGTCGATATGCCCGCCGTCGGGGGTGTACTTTATGGCGTTGGAGAGGATATTTATCACGACCTGCTCTATCCTGTCCCTGTCGGCCGTCATCTCACCCAGCTCGTTTTCCACGTTCAGGGTCAGCTTGTGGCCGTGCTTGCGCGCGTCCATGAGCATGGCGTCGTAAATATTGTCCATCAGCCTTCTCACCGAAAAACGGGAGAAGACCCACTCCATCTTGTTGTTGTCAAGCCGCGAGAGGACCAAAAGGTCCTTGACTATCCTCGTCATGCGGTCGGTCTCGTTTATGACGACGCCGAGGAAGCGCTCCTGCTGCTCGGCGGGCATGGGCTGGTTGTCGAGCACCGTCTCGGTATAGCTCTTTATGCTCGTAAGGGGGGTCCTCAGCTCGTGCGACACGTTGGCGACGAACTCGCGGCGCGAACGCTCGAACTTCTGCTGCTCCGTTATGTCGTGTATTACGGCTATATAGCCGCCGAGCTGCCCCTCGTCCTGCGCCACGTCGCTGAACGGTGCGAACTGCACCGAAAGTATCTTCTCTCCGCATTCGAACTGGAAGGGCGGCGTCTGCCCGCCGTGCAGGTCGCGCAGCCCGTTCCATGTTATGCCCGAGCTCTCCTCGTCGAACAGGTCGGAGAAGGTCAGCCTGCCGCTCTTTTTGACGCCGAGCAGCTCATAGGCCGCGGGGTTTATGTGCAGCAGCACGCCGTCCCTCGTAAAGGCGGCGACGCCGTCGGTCAGATACAGCAGTATGGACGAGAGCTTGTTGCGCTCGCCCTCGACCTCGTCTATGGTGTTCTTGAGCACGTCGGCCATCGAGTTGAAGGTTTTGGTCAGCGTGCCTATCTCATCCTTGGATTTGACCGGCAGCTTGTCGGTAAAATTGCCTGCGGCGATAAGCTGGGCCCCCCTCGTTATGCTCTCGACGGGGTTGGTTATCGCCTTTGACAGCATATAGCTCATCAAAAAGGCGATTATAAGGCCGAACAGCATCGCCTGCAGAATGATGGCAAATATCATCCACACCATCTCGTTGAGCTCGTCCTTCGAGTCCTTGATATAGACGATATATTCGTTCCCGCCCTCCGATACGCAGGTCGCGTAATCGAAATAGCTCGCCGAGCGCGACACCTCGTCCCCCACTCCGCCCGCCATAGCGCGTATGAGGTTGGGCGTACGCTCGAGGGACAGACCGGCCTCCATATCGGAGCCGGTGAGAAGATTTCCCGTGCCGCTCTCGAGCACGTAGTAATTTCTGTATGAATCAATGCCGAGCTGGCCGCTGTAAGCCCGCATAATCTCGTCTATGGCGGCATAGCCGTACTCCTTCTGGGCGGCCCTGCGCAGCGTCAGCATGAAATCCTCGGTAAACACCTTGTCCATCTGGCGCCTAAAGTCCGCGTTATAGAAGTCGGCGACGCTGTTCATCAGAAAGGCCCCCACGACTATCATCACGGCGACTGTAAGCAGCGTCAGTATGAGAACTATTCTCAACCTAAGGCTTTTAAACATCGGCTCTGTCTCCAAACAGTGCGGCGGCGCCGCCTCAGGACGTCCGCGGCGCGCCCGCCTCGATTATTTTGCGAAATAGTAGCCCACGCCCCTGCGGGTCATTATGTATTTCGGGGCGGCGGCGTCATCCTCCAGCTTCTCGCGCAGGCGGCGTATGGTGACGTCCACCGTGCGCAGGTCGCCGAAGTATTCGTAGCCCCACACCTCGGTCATCAGCTCCTCGCGGGAAAAGACCCTGTCAGGCTGGGATGCGAGGAAGCGCACCAGCTCGAATTCCCGCAGGGTCAGCTCGAGGGGCTCCCCGTTCTTTCTTATCTCATAGCGGCTCTGGTCGATCGTGAGCGCGCGTATGCTGATAACCTCCCCCGTCCCGGGGTCCTTCTCGTCGGCCGGCTGCGTGTCGGCCTCCCGCCTGCGTATATTGGCCTTGACCCTCGCCATGAGCTCCCTCATGGAGAAGGGCTTTGTGATATAGTCGTCGGCGCCGAGCTCAAGGCCGAGCACCTTGTCGACCTCCTCCTCGCGCGCGGTCAGCATGAGCACCGGCACCTGGCTTCTGGCCCTGATGCGTCGGCAGACCTCAAAGCCGTCCATCACGGGCAGCATCACGTCGAGCAGCACAAGATCGGGCTGCCCCTCGGTCGCAAGGCGCAGACCCTCCCCGCCGTCGTAGGCGCACAGCACCTCATAGCCATCCTTTTCGAGGTTGAAGCTTATTATGTCGACGATGGTTTTCTCGTCGTCCACTATCAGCACTTTTTTTGCCATAGGGCACCTCTCTTCTATATAAAAGCATGTATGCGCGCAAAAATACAATACACCGATATTATTCTATCACGAAAGGCATAAAAAGGCCACAGAAAAAATTTTCTGCGGCCCTTCGCTGTTCGGTTTATCAGGTTTTATCACACGTAGTTCAGCGGGTTCTGATGCTGACCGTTTATGCGCACCTCAAAGTGGCAGTGGTTGCCGGTGCTGCGTCCGGTGGAGCCCATCTCGGCTATCTTCTGCCCCTTGGCGACCTTGTCGCCCACGCTCACGCACAGCTTGGAGTTGTGCCCGTAGAGGGTGGTATATCCGTTGCCGTGGTCGATTATTACGCAGTAGCCGTAGCCGCCGTGCCAGCCGGCCAGAGTGACGGTGCCGCCGTCTGCCGCGGCTATCGTCGTGCCGTAGGAGTTGGCTATGTCGACGCCGGTGTGGAATTCACGCCCGCGGTAGCCGTAGCGGGAGGTTATCGTGCCGTTCGTCGGCCTCATGAAGGTTCCGGTCGGCGCCGTGGGAGGCGGCGTCTTGGTGCCGACGTAAACGACCTGTGTCACGGGGGCGCTCACAAGCTCGGCTGAAAGTATGCGCCTTTCTATCTCGACGCCGTCCTGAAGCATGACCTCGGCCGTGACGGCCTCCGACCCGTTTACGCCGCTGACCTTGACCTTCTTCTGGTTCTTGTACATGGTGTCGTCGTCGATATACTGGGTCTCGTAGGGCACGTCGCGGACATAATCCTCAACGAAGGTGCTCACCACCGAAAGGCGGTACTCCGCCTTGGAAACCACGATTTCGTCGCCGACCAGCAGGCTCGTCGGGCTGTCGAGCCCGTTCAGCTCGACTATGTCGCCGACCGACATGCCGTATCTGGGGGCTATGGCCCAAAGGGTGTCCCCCTTCTTTATGGTGTAGACCCCCTCGCCCTTGGAGGGCTCGGAGAGCTCCTTTTCCATCTGCTCTATCGGGCGGCTGTCGCTTACGAAGCAGAGCCTCCTGTCGATTTCGACGTCGTTGTAAAAGCCGAGGGTCTCGCCCTCGACGCCCATAGCATGGCTCTGCTTTATGCGCTCGAGCATGGCGTCTATCGCCTCGCCGTCCTCATTCGCGCCGACCTCCACGCCGTCGACATAGAGCACCGACATAAGGGCCACATCCTTGACGTATTTATTCATCGCGGCCTTTATCTCGTCTGCCGTATTGTTCTCATCCCTGTCGATGAGGGCCAGCCTGTAATCGAAGGTCAGACCGAGGGAATAGGGCTGACCGAGGTCGTCCGATATCTCCCTCTCGAGCTCGCCGAGGCTCGCGTCGAAGGTCCTCTGCTCGTCGACCTTTGCCACCAGCTCGCCGTCGTGATAGACCCTCACGCCCACCTCGTAGCCGGTGAACATGTTATACGTAAATACCGCCGCCGCCAGCATCACGCCGAAGGCCACGGTCGCATGGTCGTGCTCGCGGGAAAATCTCACCGTGCGGATAAACGCCGTCTTCGCCGCAAGGGCTATGTCGCGGACCGTCTCGGCCGCGGCGACGCCGATACCGCGTCCCGCGCCCTTGAGCGCGCGCAGCGCCAGAACGCGGCACTGCCCGCGGCTGAGCCCCTTAAGGCGGCGCAGCATAGTCAGCGCGTCGGCAAAACGGCCCCGCAGGTCGAAGGAGGCCGATATCTCGGCGGCGTTGCCCGCAAACCTGTTGAGCCTTATGATAAGCACGCGCACGGCTGTGGCGCAGCGCCCGGCGAGCTTCTTTGCGAGCCCCGCGGCGTCCTCCCGCGACAGGCTGCGCAGCCTGCCTGCCGCAGCGGCGCAACGGCGCACGGCTTTGCGGACCAGCGCCTTGAAGCAATATTTAAACTTTTTCAGGAATTCGCCGTTCGTCATCGAGGTCACTCCCGAAGCTTTTTCTCCTTCAAAATACGGAATATTCGTTCAACAAGGAGAATATTACAATTTGAATAATCAAATATTACAATTTAATTACAACTGTGACTATAATACACTAAGGGGCGTCAAAAATCAAGCGCAAACCGCCAACTTATTATGAACAAAGAATTAATTGGCAGTATTTAACAATATTTTCATTATCTGACATGAGCTTTTTTGTCTTATCGTACAAAAAGGGACGCTTTCAAGGCGCCCCTGCTCTCATTTCTTCTGTTTTTACCGTGTTTTTCCCGCCTCCGGCAAGCCCCTTCAGCGGCTCTCAAGGGTGTAATATACGTAATAATTTACCCTATTGCCCTCCTCCGTCGAGCAGCACCGCCGCCATCAGGTCGATCATGCGTCCGTAGCTGCGCACACCCTGCTCCTGCGAGTGGGATTTGAGATAGCCGTCGTTGACCGCCGTCGCCGCCTCGGCCGCCCTGCCCTCAAACCGCCTCCAGTATGCGCCGTTGTCGGCAATATCGGCCCACACCGCGGGATAAAGCCCGCCCGCGGCCTGCTCGCAGAGCTGCGGATCGGCGGCGTACAGCGCGTTTAGCAGGTGTATGAAGCCCAGCGCCCAGCCGCTGTATTCGATCTGCGCGTTCCCGCTGCCCGCGCATATCGCCCAGCCGATGAAGTTGGCCTCGTCCTCCCGCGCAACGCCCGCCTGGTGGCTCATCTCGTGGGCGACGGTGGAGGCGAACAGTAGCGGCGGCACGTCGGCGTTCACGTTGGATTCATTGGTGTAGGGGAAATAGAAGCCCGTGAGGTTCAGCCTGCTCATAAGGCGTGACATGACGACCTTCTTCGCCGCCGACAGGCCGGCGAACTCCCCGTCCGTCTCCCCCGCGCGGTCAAATGCGGCCTTGACGCCGGCTATCGCCTCGTCATAGCCGCAGTCGAACACGCCGTCGGCATTTCTCGGCACCTCGCCGCTCAGCGCGTTGAGCTGCGCCGCCGCAATGAGGGTCATATTATACAGGTCGTCGGCGCTCAGCGGCCTTAACTCGATGCCCCTCCTGTCGGCAAAGGACGGGCGGTAGTAATAGGCGCTCCAGAGAAAGGAGAAGGCGCACCACAACACGGCGCAGACGGCGAGCAGCAGGGCCGCCGCGCCGAAGAGGGTCTCGCCCCTTTTTTCCGAGCGCACAGCCGAAACCGCGGCAAGCGCGACATACAGCGCAAGCCCTATGGCCGCCGCGGCCAAAAGCAGCTCGGCCGCCGAAAAGGGCAGAGAGCCGAACAAAAAGGTCTGCGCCGGCTTTATCACCCGGCCGACAGGCCCGCCCGCGACGTATCTTTCGGCAAACCCCGTCCGCGCGAGCTGCCCGGGCAGCAGGGCGAGCAGGGCCGCCGCCGCGGCGACGGCCAGCCTTATCCGGTATTTTTTCAGCAGAGCGGCGAAAGCTTTCATAACAGTACCGTCCTTGTGAATCCTTCAATCGTCGGCCGCCGCCCCGCTCGGGGCGGACAGGCGCTCCAAAAGCCGGCTCATATCATCCGCAAGGGGACAGCTGAGCTCTATCCTCTCCCCGCCCGTCGGATGGGCGAAGGCAATATAGCCCATGTGCAGCGCGTGGCGGCCGATGAGCCATGGCTCCTCCCTGCCGTAGAGGAAATCCCCCGCCAGCGGGCAGCCTATATGGGCCATGTGCACCCTTATCTGATGGGTGCGCCCCGTCTCGGTGAAAACGTCGAGCAGGGTCAGCTCCCCCAGGGCGCGCACCGTGTGATAGCGGGTCACGGCCCGCTTTCCGTCAGGGCTTACCACCCTCGTGATAACGGAGGCGTCGGCCCGCCTTATCGGGGCGTCCACAACCCCGTCGGGCGGGTCGGGCATACCGTGGACTATGGCTGAGTATCTCTTTTCAATCCGCCTTTTTGACATCTGCTCCCCCATAATGGAGGCGGCGCGGGTGTTTTTTGCTATGAGCACAATGCCCGACGTGTTCCTGTCCAGCCTGTTTACGGGACGCAGGACAAAGCTGCCGCCCCTGTCGGCGTAATAGCCCGCGACGATGTTGCCCAGCGTCCCCGTCCGGTTGCCGGGGGATGGGTGCACCGCAAGACCGGCCGGCTTGTTGAGGGCGATTAAATCGTCATCCTCAAACAGTATGTCGAGCTCGCCGCCGCAGGGCTCGACCGTCTGCGACCCCTCGTCGGCCCTGTCGGTCAGCAGCTCCACCGTCTCCCCCTCGCGCAGCACGCGGCGCACCCGCGAAATCTCTCCGTCGACAAGTATGCCGCCCGAATATTTGAGCTTTTTTATCAGCCTCGACGAAAGGTCCAGCCGTCCCGAGAGCAGCTGCTTTACCGTCAGCCCGTCGAGGGTCCCGTCGACATATACCGTCAGCCTGTGTTCCATCGGAGCCTCCGCATGAAAATCAAAACGAACGGGGGCGGACACAGGTCCGCCCCCGCTTTTATCGAGCTTACTTTACAATTCTCACCCAGCCGAAGGGATCGGCGGCGCGTCCGTTCTGTATGTCGGTTATCGAATCGTACAGCTTCTGGGCGTAGGGGCCGGTCTTGAAATCGTTGATGAGCATGTTCTTGTCGCCCCATACTATCTCGCCTATCGGGGAGATAACGGCGGCAGTGCCGGTGCCGAAGGCCTCCTCCAGCTTGCCGGCCTTGTGGGCCTCATACAGCTCGTCGATGGACAGCTCCCTCTCCTCGACGGCGCAGCCCCAGTGGCGCAGCATCTCTATGACGGAATTCCTCGTCACGCCGCCGAGGATGCTGCCCTCGAGGGCGGGGGTCACGAATTTGCCGTCGATCTTGAACATTACGTTCATCGTGCCGACCTCTTCGATATACTTCCTGTGAACGCCGTCGAGCCAGAGCACCTGGGTAAAGCCCTGAGCCTGCGCCTCAACCTGCGACTTCAGAGAGGCCGCGTAGTTGCCCGAGGTCTTGGTAAAGCCGGTGCCGCCCTTGACCGCGCGGACGTACTTGGTCTCGATGTAGATTTTTACCGGAGCTACCCCCTCGGGGTAATATGCGCCCACGGGGGAGAGGATTATCATGAACATGTAGTTGTGGGAGGGATGGACGCCGAGGAAGGCCTCGGTGCCTATAACGAACGGACGGATATAGAGGGAGGTGCCCTCGAGCGTGGGTATCCAGTCCTTCTCGACATTTACCAGCTCCTCTATCGCCTGCATGACGTCGGCCTCGTCGAGCTGGGGTATGCACAGACGGTCGTTGGATATGTTCAGGCGCTGTATGTTCTTCTCGGGGCGGAAGAGGCGGATTTCGCCGGCCTCGTTCTTATAGGCCTTCATGCCCTCAAAGACCTCCTGGCCGTAGTGGAATATAACGGCCGCGGGGTCGAGAGATATCGGTCCGTAGGGAACTATTCTCGGGTCGTGCCAGCCCTTGCCCTCGGTATAGTCCATGATGAACATGTGGTCGGTAAATATCCTACCGAAGCCGAGCTTGTTCCAGTCGGGCTTGTCCTTGAGCTTAGCCGCTTTTTGTACTGTTATGTTGAGTGCCATCTTCAAGAAGCCTCCTTCAAAGCTTGATTTTTCATACATTTAAATTTATATCACTATTTTTTGCCGATTTCAAGTGCTATATTGCCTCCGCCGGCCCGCACAGGGGCAGAATCGAGTTGTAAACCGCCCTTTTTTGTGCGATAATTACTCTATGAATATACTGAGCTGCGGCAGCTGCCGTACGAAAGGGGGCGTCCGCATTGAATAAAAACCGAAGGTCGGGCGAGCGCATGGCGGCCGCCGTTCTTGCGGCCCTTCTCATCGCCGTACTGCTCTCCCCCGCCGCCGGCGCCGCGATTTCGACCTCGATACGTCTCGCCGTCAACGACGAGCTGCTCTCCTCGAGCTACGGCGTCGAGATAAACAACGGCGTCATCTACGTCCCCGTGACCGCCTTTACCCAGTATCTCAACTGCTCGTACAGCTACGACGCCGTGACCAACGTGCTGATGATAGAGCGCGCATCCCAGACCCTTACCTTCAACCTCGGCATGAAAATAGCCATCGACACGTCCAACCGCGTCCACAACTACGCCGCGTATTATTCAAACGGGGCCTTCATGCTTCCGGCGGAATTCACTGCCTCGGCCCTGTGGCTGAAATATTCCTATATCGGCACGGGGCCCATCGTGCGTATCTATACCTCGCGGGCCTCCCTCTCCAATACCGAGCTGTACAACAAATATTTCCTAACCCCCTCGCCCGACGCCTCTCCGGCCGGCAATTCCGGCTCCCAGCCGTCGGCGCCGGCGGTCAACGTCTACATGAGCTTTGACGGCATAAACGAAAGCACGGCCGATATCTGCGCCGCCCTCGGGCGCTACCGTCTGAGCGCCACCTTCTTTGTCGATTCGCAGGATGTCCTGCGATACGGCAGGCAGATAGTCTATCTTCAAGCCTGCGGGCACAGCATCGCCGTGCGCCCCCAAAACGACGCAGACAGCTATCCCTCCTATGAGGAGTGTCTCGAGGATATCGACAGATGCGCCTCGCTTTTGAGGCGGCTCATAAAGACCCGGCCCGACATCGTCCGTCTGCCCTGCAGCGAATCCGACGCTGTGCCCACCGAGCTTATCGAGCTCCTGCGCGGCGAGGGCTACCGTATATGGGACGCAGGCGTCGAAATACCCTCCTCCCTCGCCTCCGGCCGCGCCCTGAGCCGTATCAAAATTGCGGCGGCGCAGGGCTCCGACGTCACCGTGACCTTCGACTGCGGCGACGGAACGGCGGTGCAGCTCGCCTATGTCATACCCTCGCTCCGGTCGGAGCGGCACACCCTGACGCCGATAGAGCCCACCGACCCGCCGATGAATTCCTTCGGCGCAAAATGACGGTCGGCCGCGCATGAACAAGTCAAAAACGGACGCCCGAAGGGCGTCCGTTTTCATGTCCTCAGATGCTCCGAAGGTATCCAATCAATAGGCTATGCCGTGGGCCATCATGGCGTCGCAAACCTTGAGGAAGCCCGCGATGTTCGCGCCGGCTACCAGATTGCCCTCGCAGCCGTACTCCTTGGCAGCGGCGGCGGCGTTGGCATATATGCTCTTCATTATGCCGTCCAGCTTCTGGTCAACCTCCTCGAAGCTCCAGGACAGGCGCATCGAGTTCTGGCACATCTCAAGGCCGGAAGCGGCAACGCCGCCGGCGTTGGAGGCCTTTGCGGGACCGAAGGGGATGTTGTTTGCGTGGAAGTACTCAATCGCCTCGGGAACGCTGGGCATATTTGCGCCCTCTGCCACGAACTTGCAGCCGTTGGCAACCAGGGTCTTGGCGTCGTCGAGGGTCAGCTCGTTCTGGGTCGCGCAGGGAAGGGCTACGTCGCAGGGTATGGTCCACACGCCGTGGCCGTCCTTGTACTCGGAGCCGGCAACGCGGGCGGCATACTCCTTGATGCGGGCCCTCTCGACCTCTTTTATCTGCTTGATAACGTCGAGGTTGATGCCGTTCTTGTCATATATGTATCCGTTGGAGTCGGACATGGCGACAACCTTGCCGCCCAGCTCGGTGGCCTTCTGGGCCGCGTAGATGGCGACGTTGCCCGAGCCGGAGATAACGACGGTCTTGCCCTTGAAGGAGGTGCCGGCATTCTTAAGCATCTCGCGCATGAAGTAGCACAGACCGAAGCCGGTGGCCTCCTTGCGGGCGAGGGAGCCGCCGTAGGACAGGCCCTTGCCGGTCAGAACGCCCTCGAAGGAGTTGGTCAGCCTCTTGTACTGGCCGTACATAAAGCCGATCTCGCGCGCGCCCACGCCGATGTCGCCGGCGGGCACGTCAACGAACTGGCCTATATGCTTGGAAAGCTCGGTCATAAAGCTCTGGCAGAAGCGCATAACCTCGTTGTCGCTCTTGCCCTTGGGGTCGAAGTCGGAGCCGCCCTTGGCGCCGCCCATAGGCAGGCCGGTCAGGCTGTTCTTGAAGGTCTGCTCAAAGCCGAGGAACTTTATAATGGAGGTGTTGACCGAGGGATGGAAGCGCAGGCCGCCCTTGTAGGGGCCGATGGCGGAGTTGAACTGGATGCGCCAGCCGCGGTTGACGCACACCTCGCCCTTGTCGTTCACCCAGGGCACACGGAAATATACAACGCGCTCGGGCTCTACCATACGGTCTATAATACCGGCCTTAACGATGTCGGGGCGCTTCTCGACAACGGGCTCAAGGGATTCGAGCACCTCATAAACCGCCTGAAGGAACTCTTTTTCTCCTGCATTTCTCTTCTCAACGTCGGCGTACACCTTGTTGAGATATGCATTTTTGATAGCCATTTTTATTCCTCCTTGTGCTTACCGTGAAAGGTACGATAAAGCATTATATAAAAATCCTTTGTTATTATATGATAGACAGGCCCGCTATTGCAAGATTTTTCTGTAATTTTTCGTATTTTTTTGCATTTGTACAAATTTAATCGGCTTTTCGCCCTTAAAATGTGGCCTTTTTCAAAAAATCTGAATGTTGAATTCGGTTTTCCTGCATTTTTGCCGTCACACAGCAAAGGCGCAAAAGAAGCGGGACCCGCGGGGTCCCGCTTTTTTGACGTCTTTTTCCGCTTAAGCCGAAACATAGTTGATAATCGGCTGTATACAGCTGTTGTACCAAAGGATTATTATCAGCAGAGGGGTGACGTATTTTACCATAAAGGCGTAGAATTTTCTCGACCTGAAGGCGAGCCTGCCGTGACAGCTCACCTCGTCGACGACGCTGTCCACCCCCCAGACGCGGCTGATGAATATGCAGCTTAAAAACGCGCATATCGGCATGAGGGTATATTCGCTTATATAATCTATCGTGTCGAGCAGGTCCATGCCGAGCAGGGGACGCACCCCGCTCCACGCTCCCTGCGACAGGGCGCTCGGTATGCCTATAACGGCGATTATCACGCCCATGACCACAGCCGCCTTTTTACGACTCCAATGGGCTCGGTCCACCATAGCCGCGGTCGAAACCTCAAGCAGCGATATGCCCGACGTCAGCGCCGCAAAGAAGACGAGTATGTAGAACATAAGGCCGAACAGGCTGCCCATGGGCATCTGCCTGAACACCTCGGGCAGGGTTATGAACATAAGGCTCGGGCCCGACGCGGGGTCAAGACCGAGGGCGAACACCGCAGGCATTATCGCAAGGCCGGCCATGACGGCGGCGAGGGTATCGAAGAAGGGAATTATTACGGCGTTCCTCTCAATGTCGCTCTCTTCGGGCAGGTAGGAGCCGTAGGTTATGATAATGCCCATCGCGAGGGACAGGGACCAGAACATCTGGGCCATGGCCGACGCCGCGACCGACAAAAAGCTCTTCGGGTCGGTAAACACCGTAAAGTCGGGCTTGAGCATGAAGGCTATGCCCTCTCCCGCGCCCGGCAGGGTCACGCTTCTGATTATTATAATCAGCAGCAGCACAAAGAGGGCGGGCATAAGCACCTTGGACCACTTCTCGATGCCCTTTTCAACCCCCATCATAACTATGAACACGGTCACCGCCATAAATACCACATGCCAGAACAGACCCTCGTAGCCGCTGACGAAGCTCACGAAAAAGTCTGTGCCCGACAGGCCGCGGAAGCCCGCGCCGAACAGCTCCTGCACGTAGGTTATGACGTATTTTATGACCCAGCCGCCGAGCACGCTGTAAAACGAGGTTATGAGTATGGGCACTATGACGGCTATCACGCCGTTGAAGGCCCACCCCCGGCTCACCTTCTCATAGGAGGTTATGGGGTCGCCCCTGCCGTGACGGCCGATGGCAAGCTCGCCGAGCATGATTATGAAGCCTATAACGGCCACGAACACAAGATATATCAGCAGGAACGAGAACCCGCCTCCCTTTCCCATTTTATAAGGGAAGGCCCACAGATTGCCTAGCCCTATGGCCGAGCCTATTGCTGCCATGACAAAGCCGAATCTCGTCTGCCATTGGCCTCTGCTTTTTTCTTTCATTGTTTTTCCCCCAAAATTATTTCGGACGTCGTTAAAAGCTGCGGCGCCCTTGTATATTTTGCCGCACCGTGTGCGGTTTCGGCCTGTTTTGACCCCGAAATATGAAAAACGCCTCTAACCCGCCTTTTCGAGCCCCGCGAAAACCGAGCCCTGCACCGGCCTAATGTCCCCGCTGAGGGCGGGGCCCGCCGCAACCGTCCCGCTTCTGAAGAACAGCGCGATAAGCGGCTCCTCCCTGCGCAGCGCGTCGCAAAGGGCCGCGGCCCCGGCGCGGTAGGCCGCCGTATTTCCTGCCTGCGTCAGGGCGCTGACCGCCCCGCTGAGCTCCGCGTCGGAATAGCCGGAGAAGTTCAGGGCCCCATCGGGCTCGATAAAGCATCTTATATCCATATCGGCCCCGATAAAGGCCTCGCACAGCGCAAGGTCATAGTCCCCCTGCTCAAGGGCGGCGCCGTAACTCTCCCAGTCGAGGCGAACCACGTCGCACCCTATGTCGGCGAGGGCGAGCTGGGACGCAATCTTGTCGGCCAGCTCCTCGCGCAGGTCGTTTTCGCTGTTCACTATCAGCTTCAGCCGCCGCCGCGCATCAAAGACGTCCTCCTGTTCCGGCTCCTTCTCCCGCCTCCCGTCCCGCGTACCGGCTCCCGACAGGGCCCACCAGTCGGGTCTGAGGGGTATATCTGTCGTGCGGGCGTTCTGATAGGCGAGGCGCTCGCGCTCGAGCAGGCGGCTGATATACCGCCGCGCCGGCGCGTCGAGATAGTCCCTGTTCGTGTTGACGTCGAGATATACAAGGTCGGTCGACGCATACTGATACTCGCGCACCCCGTCGCGCCTTATGACGTCGGGCGTGCGCTGCGGCTCGATGTCGAGCAGGTCGCTCTGCCCCGTCATAAAGGCGTATTCCACCGCCTCGCTGTCGGGCACCGATATCAGCTCTATCCGCTTTATCCCGACCTCGCCGCCCCACCAGCCCTCAAAGGCCGCAAGGGCGAGGCCGCCCCTCCCGTCGTTCACCGGCTCGTAGCGGCCGGTGCCGACTGCATCCGAGCCGGACAGCCTTACGACAGGCACCGCGAGATTTGCGGCAAGGGCTATGTCGGCTCTGTCAAAGGTCACGACGAGGGCGTTTTTGCCCTCCGCCCTGACCGACTCGACGCAGCCCAGAGCCGCGCAGTAGGGATTGTCCTCATTTTCCGCCATGCGCCGTATGGATCTTACGGCGTCGTCCGCCGTAAGCTCGCTGCCGTCGTGGAATATCACGCCGTCGCGCAGATACAGCGTCAGCTCGGCCCCGTTCCACTCCCACCTCTCGGCGAGGGCGGGCGTCGGGGCGAGCCTTTCGTCAAGGCTCACGAGGGTATCATATATAAGGGTGCTTATTTTCAGATTGGTCCTGCCGGGCGACGCCGTCGGGTCGAGGGTCTCGCCCGAAAACCAGACGAGGGTCAGTCCGTCGCTCCCGTTATCTGCGGAGATTCCGGCCGTCTGCTGCTCCTGCCCCTCGTCCTGCACCGGCATGGATGGCACAAAAAGGGTCGGATCGCCGCCGCAGCCGCACAGGGCCGCAAGCAGCAGCGCCGCCAGCGCCGCGGCCGCGCGCCTCACGGCTCCCCCTCCCCGACGAGCTCGATTATCGCGGCCATGCCGCCCCGTCTGCCGCCCGTCGCCCTGTGGGAGAAAAAGTCGTCGCTGTGGCACATGGTGCAGGTCTCGGCCAGCGTGATGTTTTCGTCGGGTACGCCGAAGGCGCAGAGCTGGACGAGATTGGCTCCCCACAGGTCGGCCATGAACTTGCCCCCCGCCGCCGCGAAGGTGAGCCCCTCGGCGATGTCGCCGAGGGCCTCGTCTATTCTGCCCGCCACATCCCCGTCCACCTCGTAGCAGCAGGGACCTATCGACGGGCCGATTGCGGCGAGTATATCGTCCCTTCTGCAGCCGTATTCGTCACGCATAGCGGTCAGCGCCTTTGTGAGGATGCGCTTTACCGTGCCCCGCCAGCCCGAATGGACGAGGGCGGTCACCCCGCGCACGGGGTCGAGCAGCAATATGGGCACGCAGTCCGCATAGAAGGTCACAAGGGGAATTCCCGGTATATCGCATATAAGGGCGTCGGCGTCGGTCAGCTCGCTCGGGCGGGCAAGGCCCATGCCGATATCCTTTTTTGTCACATGATAGACGTTGTCGTTGTGTATCTGCTTTGAAAAGACCAGCTTCATCGGGTCGACCCCGATGGCGCCGCACAGTATGCCGTAATTGCGGCGCACGTTTTCGGGCTCGTCGCCCCTGCCGAAGGAGAGGTTGAGGGTGGCGCAGTGCCCGCCGCTCACTCCGCCGTGGCGGGTGGAAAAGGCGTGCCTGACCCTCCCCGTCGCCTCAAACGACGGGACGGTCAGATATCTGAGTGCGCCCCTTTTATTTTCAGCAAAGCCTCTGTTCATTTCGTCACTCCAGCGCGCCGCGGCGCATTCAGCCGCCCGCCGTCAGCCTCTCGACGGCGACGGTCCTTCCGCTTTTTTCGTCGATATCGAATACGGCCGCGCACATCCTCACCGGATTGCATGACGCTTCAAAGCGCTGCGGCATTCCCGTCACGAATTTCTTGATGACGCTCCTCGGGTCGAGGCCGAGCACCGAGAGCGTGCCCCCCGTCATCCCCAGATCGGTTATATAGCCCGTGCCGCCGGGCAGTATCTGCTCGTCGGCCGTCTGGACGTGGGTGTGGGTGCCGAACACGGCGCTCACCCTGCCGTCGAGATAGAGCCCGAGGGCGATTTTTTCGCTCGTCGCCTCCGCGTGGAAGTCGATTATGCGTATGTCGGCCTCCCCCGCCTCGCTGAGCATCCTGTCGGCCGCAAGAAAGGCGTTTGACGCCCCGTCGAGATAGACCGTTCCCGCGAGATTGCCCACCATTATCCGCAGGCCGTTTTTCTCGAATACCGCAAAGCCGCGGCCGGGGCTTGCCGTATAGTAGTTGTACGGCCTGAGTATATACCGGTTTTCGTCCAGACAGTCGTATATCTCCCGCCGCTGCCAGACATGGTTGCCCGTCGTTATCACGTCGGCCCCCGCCTCGAATATCTCGGCGGCCGAATCGGGCGTTATCCCGTTGCCCCGCGCCGAATTTTCGCCGTTTACGATACACATGTCTATCGCGGCGGACCTTATTATCCCCCTGAGCCTGTCTGTGAGGAAGGCCCGCCCGCTGTCGCCGACGACGTCGCCGACACACAGTATACGCACCATAATCTTACGCCCCTAAAAAACAAGAGGGGCGAATTTATCCGTCCCTCTGTGGTTTTTGAATCGGTATTCGTTTTCGGCCCTCCGGCTGCTATTTCGCATAGTCGACCGAGCGGGTCTCCCTTATCATCTGAACCTTTATCTGGCCGGGATACTCCAGCTCGTCTTCTATCCTCTTGCACAGCTCGCGGTTGAGCAGCACCATGTCGTCGTCGCTTATGGCCTCGGGCTTTACCATTATGCGCACCTCGCGGCCGGCCTGTATGGCAAAGGATTTTTCAACCCCGTCGAAGGAGTTGGCGAGCTCCTCGAGCCTCTCGAGCCTCTTGATGTAGGAGTTGAGGCTCTCTCTTCTCGCGCCGGGACGGGCCGCCGAAATCGCGTCGGCCGCCCTCACTATGAAGGCGATGACGGTCCTCGGCTCGACGTCGCCGTGGTGAGCCTCGATTGCGTGTATGGTGTCGGCGTGCTCGCGGTATTTCTTTGCGAGCTCGACGCCTATCGTCACGTGGGAACCCTCCATCTCGTGGTCGGTCGCCTTGCCTATGTCATGCAGCAGACCCGCGCGCTTGGCCGCGGTGACGTCCGCCCCTATCTCGGCGGCGATAAGCCCCGAGAGATTTGCCACCTCTATCGAGTGGTTCAGGCAGCTCTGGCCGTAGCTGGTGCGAAAGCGCATACGCCCCAGCAGCTTTACAAGCTCGGGATGTATGCCGTGCACGCCGGTCTCGAAGGTCGCGCGCTCGCCCTCCGATTTGATGACGGCGTCCACCTCGCGGCGGGCCTTCTCCACCATCTCCTCTATGCGGGCGGGATGTATGCGCCCGTCGGCTATGAGCTTTTCGAGCGCTATCCTCGCCACCTCGCGCCTTACGGGGTCGAAGCCCGACAGGGTTATGGCCTCGGGCGTGTCGTCGATTATGATATCTATGCCCGTGAGGGTCTCAAGGGCTCTGATGTTTCTTCCCTCTCTGCCGATTATCCTGCCCTTCATCTCGTCGTTGGGCAGCGGAACGACCGAGACCGTGGCCTCCGCCACGTGGTCTGCGGCGCACTTGGATATCGCAAGGGATACTATCTCCCTCGCCTTGGTATCGGCCTCCTCCTTGAGGTGGGCCTCGATCTCCTTGATCTTCATGGCCGCCTCATGGCGGACCTCAGACTCGACGTTGGACAGCAGATATTCCTTCGCCGCCTCGGCGGTCAGGCCAGAGATGGTTTCAAGTTTTTCTATTTGTTCCTGCTTGATGCCGGCGATTTCCTTCTTCGTTTCTTCAATCTCAGTGATTTTCTTTGATAAGGTCTCTTCCTTGGCCTCGAGGGCCTCGGTCTTTCTGTCGAGCGTCTCTTCCTTCTGGGTCAACCTGCGCTCGGAGCGGGTCAACTCGCTGCGGCGTTCCTTCTGCTCGTGCTCAAAATCGGCCTTGAGCTTCTGTATCTCCTCCTTGGCCTCGAGCACGGCCTCGCGCTTTTTGTTCTCGCTTGAGCTTATCGCCTCGTTGACGAGGCGGCGGGCCTCCTCCTCGGCCGAGCCGATAGCGGCCTCGCCCACGCTTTTACGGTAGCGCACGCCCAGATAGAACGCGAGAACAAGGAGCAGTATAATAAGCACCGCGGCAATTATAAACGGTATCAGATGCGTAAACGGTATTTCAAACACCCCCATATTCAATTTTTCATACTATCGAAATAACTGAAGAAATTGTAGAAAAACGAGTATCAAAACAAGTTACAAAGGTTTTATTCCTTGAAAAAGAACAAACATCCATTTAATAGTTTAAACACTTTTTATAACAGTGTCAAGAAAATTGCTTTCCTTTTTATTGGTAATGTGTGCGGAACTGAAAAATTTGCATATCAGCCTGCCCCGCGCGAATATTTTTTATCGCCCGCCGTTATGATTTTATTTCGCGGCGCGGCTTTTAATGACGCCGCATATCACGCGGCGCAAAAAACGGCAGCCGCGGGGAACGCCCCCGCGGCTGCATCCGGTTTTATATACTGTTTGTATATTTCAAGCCGTATTATACCTATCGTAGACTCAGATCGCCTTTGTGTCTATCTCCTCACGCAGCTTTTCGAGCAGCGCCGTGATATTCATGGCCCCGTTGTCGCCGTCGCGGCGGGAGCGGACGGCCACCGTGCCGTTCTCCATCTCCTTGTCGCCCACGACCAGCATGTACGGCACCTTCTCCATCTGGGCCTCGCGTATCTTGTAGCCGATCTTCTCGTTGCGCAGGTCCGTTTCTGTGCGGATGCCCGCCGCCTCGAGCTGCTCGCTGACCTTTTTCGCGTAATCGTTGGTCCTGTCGGTTATGGTCATTATCTTGACCTGAACGGGGCTCAGCCACAGCGGGAAGGCTCCGGCGAAGTGCTCGGTCAGTATTCCGATAAATCTCTCGACCGAGCCGAATACCACGCGGTGGATCATCACGGGGCAGTGCTTCTCGCCGTCGGCTCCGACGTATTCGAGGTTGAATCTGCCGGGCAGCTGATAGTCGAGCTGGATCGTGCCGCACTGCCAGGTACGGCCGAGGCAGTCCTGTATATGGAAGTCGAGCTTGGGGCCGTAGAAGGCGCCGTCGCCCGGATTTATCTCATATTCCTTTCCGATGGAGGTTATGGCGTCGGCGAGGGCGGCCGTGGCGACGTCCCAGTCCTCGACGGTGCCGATGTGGTCCTCGGGCATGGTGCTCAGCTCTATCTTGTAGGACAGGCCGAAGAGGGAATAGACCTCGTCGTAGAGGCGGGCGATTCTTATTACCTCATCCTTTATCTGCTCCTTTGCGAGCAGTATATGCGCGTCGTCCTGGGTAAAGCAGCGCACGCGGAACATCCCGTGCAGCGCGCCCGACAGCTCGTGCCGGTGCACAAGGCCCAGCTCCCTGTACCTGAGCGGCAGCTCCTTGTAGGAGTGAGGCTCGAGATCGTAGACGAGTATCGAGCCGGGGCAGTTCATGGGCTTTATTGCAAAATCCTCGCCGTCGATGACGGTGGTGTACATATTTTCCTTGTAGTGGTCCCAGTGGCCCGACGTCTCCCACAGGGTGCGCTTCATTATCTGCGGAGTGGATATCTCGAGATAATCCCACTTGTCGTGCGTCCGGCGCCAGTAGTCGAGAAGGACGTTGCGCAGCACCATGCCCTTGGGCAGATAGAACGGGAAGCCCGGGGCCTCGTCGCGGAAGGCGAACAGGCCGAGCTCGCGGCCGAGCTTTCTGTGGTCGCGCCGCTTTGCCTCCTCAATGCGGGCGAGATACTCGTCGAGGTCCGACGCCTTGAGGAAGGCCACGCCGTATATCCTCTGGAGCATCTTGTTCTTCTCGCTGCCGCGCCAGTATGCGCCGGTCGCGTTGAGCAGCTTTATCGCCTTTATCTTCGATACGTCCTGGAGGTGGGGGCCTGCGCACAGGTCGGTGAAATCCCCCTGCCTGTAAAAGGATATCGTCTCCCCCTCGGGCAGGTCGTTTATCAGTTCGACCTTGTAGGGGGCGTCCTTCATCAGCTCCAGCGCCTCCTCGCGGGGCAGCTCGAAGCGCTCGAGCCTGAGGCCCTCCTTGACGATTTTGCGCATCTCCTTTTCAATCTCCTCGAGGATGTCGGCGGTAAAGGTGAAGTCGGCGTCAAAATCGTAATAGAAGCCGTTGTCGATAGACGGGCCGATAGCCATCTTGACCTCGGGATACAGCCTTCTTACCGCCTGTGCCAGCACGTGTGAGGCGGTGTGCCAGAAGGTCTTTTTTCCGTCGAGGGAATCGAAGGTCAGCACCTCGAAATCGGCGTCGGAATCGACGACGGTGTTCAGGTCCCGCACCTTTCCGTTTATTCTGGCCGACAGGGCCGCGCGGTAGAGGCCCATCGAGATGTCCTTTGTGATGTCGGCCGCCGTCATCGGCTCGGCGTACTGCTTTTTGCTGCCATCCTTGAGAGTGATTGTAATCATCGTATCATTCCTTTCTGCGCTGGCCATACAACGGCCCGGCGAGCGCCCACCGAAGGGGCTTTTGAATATTGTGCCGGATAGAACGTCCGGATATTAAATTATAATCCCGCGCCGGTATAATGTCAACGGCCGCCCGCGGGGATTTTACCCCGCGGGCGGCCCGAATACATCCTTTTCCTATTCGTCCTGACCGAACAGCCAGCAGACCCCCTCGTCGGCCGGGCCGACGGTCCTGCGGTAGGCCCTGAGTATCCCCTCGGCCGGCTTTTCGGGACGCTTCCACGCCGCCCGCCTGCGGGCGAGCTCCTCGTCGGAGACCTCGAGGGTTACAGTGTCGGTAAAGAGGTCTATCGAGATTATGTCGCCGTTCTCGACAAGGGCGATGTTTCCGCCCTCCCATGCCTCGGGCGATACATGCCCTACGCAGGGGCCGCGGGTCGCGCCCGAAAAGCGCCCGTCGGTCACCATGGCGACACTGTTGTGCAGCCCCATGCCGACCAGCATCGCCGCCGGTATCGACATCTCCCTCATGCCGGGGCCGCCCTTGGGTCCCTCGTAGCGCACCACCAGCACCGAGCCGGGCTCGATGCGGTTGTCCATCATGCGCTCCATGAGGTCCTCCTCCGAGTCGAAGACCACGGCGGGGCCGCGGTGACGCATCATCTCGGGCAGCACGGCGCTGCGCTTTACGACGCAGCCCCTCTCGGCGAGGTTGCCGTACAGCAGGGAGAAGCAGCCGTTCTCCATTATCGGGTCGTCGGCCGAATGTATGACCTCCCTGTTCACATAATCATCCCTGTGCCCGTCGAGCAGCTCGCGCAGGGTGCCCCCTATGGCGAGCTCGCAGTCGAGCTCGAGATAAGCCCTTATGGAATTGAGGCTGGCCGCGACGCCCCCCGCGTTGTGATAATCGAGCAGATTGTATTGAGACGCCGGCTTGAAGCGCGCTATGAGGGGCACGCTCCTTTGCACCTCGTCAAAATCGCTCAGCGAGAATTCAAGCCCCATGCACCTTGCAAGGGCGAGGCTGTGCATGACGAGATTGGTCGACGCGCCGGTGGCCGAGGCGTGCTTTATCGCGTTTTTAAAGGATTTCTCCGTTGCAAAGCGGGAAAAGGGCTTGCCCTCCCTGACGAGCTCCACCGCCCGCTCGCCGGCGTCCCTCGCCTGGCGGGCCTTCTCGGCGGCGAAAAACGGGGTCAGCGTCGTGCCGAGTGGGGCTACCCCCATCGCCTCGCAGAAGACCGACATGGAGTTCGCCGTGCCGTACATCGAGCAGGTCCCGCACGAATAGCAGGTGTTGCGGCGCATGACAGCAAAGGTCTTTTCGTCTATTTTGGCCGAATTTACCGCCCCTATCGCCTCCTTGAGGTCGCTGGTGACGTAATTCCGGTCGGGCGTCTGATAGGGCATCATGGCCCCGCCGGTGACGAATATGCAGGGCAGGTCGAGGGTGGCCGCCGCCATGAGCATACCCGGGATTATCTTGTCGCACGAGCATATAAACACCAGCCCGTCGAAGCTCTGGGCCCTTGCGACCGAGTTTACCGCCCCCGCGATAAGGTCGCGGGACGGCAGGACGTAGTCCATCGAAAAGAGCTGGGCCATGCCGTCGCAGATTGCGGGCACGTCGAATTCGACCGGCAGCCCCCCCGCGGCCCACACCCCCTCCTTGACGTATTGGGCGAGCTCCCGCAGGGGCCGGTGGCCGGGGTTGAATTCGCTCCACGAGTTGGCGATGCCTATGGTGGGCTTTTCGACGTCCTTGTCCCGATATCCGCAGGCGTTCATCAGCCCGACGTAGTAGGCGTTGAACCGGTTGGTTTTGGATTGTTCGTTCACCTTATCACATATCACGGCCGCAGATTGTGCGGCCGTGCCTCCTTCTTTTTTAACTTGTCTTGCCTGTCAAACCCTGTACATGTCGGGGCGGCGGCAGTTGAAGGTGTTGGCGTCGTCCCTTATCTTCTTCTGATACTCCATGTCGAGCTCGCCGTAGACGATGCAGGTCCTGTTGCTCGCGTGGGATATGACCTCGCCCCACGGGTCGATGATGCGGCTCATGCCGAAGTGGGCCTCGCTGCCCGCCTGCCTGTATTCGTTGCAGGCGATAACGTAGGAGAGATTGTAAATGGCGTTGGCGCGGGTCAGCACATCCCAATGGCCGTCGCGCAGGGGCAGGCTCGCGCCGCAGGGCCACATGGCGCTGATGACGAGTATATCGGCCCCGTCGAGGGTCAGCGAGCGCGACAGCTCGGGGAACCTCAGGTCGAAGCAGATGAAAAGGCCGAGCCTGCCGAAATCGGTGTCGACAATGCAGCGCTCGGAGCCCGCCGATATCGTGGCCGATTCCATGTTGCCGAAGGCGTCGGACATGTGTATTTTCGAATACTTGCCCGCAATCCCGCCATTTCTGTCGATGACGAGGGTGGTGTTCCTGACCTTCTCGCCCGCCTCCTCTATAAAGGTGCCGGTCTGGACGTAGCAGCCGCTCTCCCTTGCGAGCTCACGCATTGCGGTGACATAGGGTCCGTCCATCGTCTCGGCGTAGTCGTGTATTCTGGGAGAATCAAAGGCGCAGGAGCTGTTGTATTCGGGGAAAACCATCAGGTCGAGGCCCGGATGCTCTCTTACCGCCCTGCGGCCGAGCTCAAGGCTCTCTTTTATGTTGACCTCGTTCTCAAGGCTTACGGCACGCTGTATCGCGGCGACTTTTACCATTTTTCATCTTCCTTCCGGCTCTTGGCCATATATTTTTATATTATACTGCGGGAGACGGGCTGCGCCCGCGCGTTTTCGCCCTCCCGTATTTCTCATATTCAATTATAATCCGCAAAACCCGATTTCACAATATACCGTCTCAAATTTTGCGGCGTCCCGCAGTGGGTTTTTCCGCCCGCGGGTACGGTTTTGCTGAAAAAAGCCGCCGCAAGCTGCGCTTGCGGCGGCGTGGAGCCAGCGGTTAAAACCGCGGTTCAAAATCAATCTTGTGAAACGCCGAAAATATTATACAGATAGTTTGTGCGGGCATCTGCCAAATGGTAAATAAACACATTGTCATACACTATCTTATATATCAACACATATTGTTCAATAAACAGTGCACGAAAACCGTATTTGCCCATCAAAGTGTTTTCTTTGAGCACGCCGGATTCGGGGAAACGCTCCAGCTGTGCGGCTGCGTCAAGTATCTTTTTCGAGAAGCTTCTTGCATATTCAGCGCCGGCATGCACCTTGTAGTACGTCAAAAAATCCCGATACTCATTCTTGGCTTCGTACAGCCATTCAACCTTCATGCAAAACCGCCTCCGTCAGTGCGCTCATCTCATCCGAGGAGCTTGTTTTCGCACCTGCGGCACGGTTCTCCTCCCTGCGGAGCATTTCGGCCAGCAGCGACAGCTCGGCTTCTCTTTTTTCCCAAAGCTCCAACGGCAAAAAAACCATTTCTCCGTCACCGTTTCTTGTGATATATATAGGTTCGTTTTTTTCTTTTGAGAGCTTTACCATTCCGTCATAATCATTCCGCAGCGCTGTCGCCGATCGAATCATCATCAAAAACACCCCCATTCAGTAATTATTCTTGTATAATTATATTCTTATTATTCCTTTTAGTCAAGATAAAAATAAAATTCGACAAACCCTTGTCGGGTCTTGCCGAATTTTATCCTGGAGCTAGTGGGGTGACTCGAACACCTGACCTGCTGATTACGAATGATTTGCAGATGCTCCAATTCCCTCATTATTGGTGAGAAAACGCCTTGCTAAAAAACGGTCTTTTGTTGCCATGTTGCCACCAAAAAACCGCATTTTTCAGCGGTTTTCTTGATGTTATCAAAAAGAATATAACATGAATTGACTACAATATCAAGACATCTGCATGTTGTCCAATGTTGCCCAAATGGAAAAAATAACATGGAAATATTACAGTTAAATTACAGTTTGTGTCAACCTGTTGTGTCCAGCCTTTAGCGGCTTCTATAATGGTCCTACACTTATCAAGAGTGTTTTATAGCGGTAAAGAAAAGCATCTCCTCCTTGATGTAGGGTTCAGAATAATCTGTCAGGGTTCGACCCCCTGTGCCGCCTTCTGGCTTTCTTCTAAGCCAAATAATATCAAGGAGGTACTCGTTATGAGTAATCTTTTCACGATACCAAAGGCTGCAAGTCGACTGGGCATTCCCAAGGCTGATGTCATCGCCCTCATCAACAATGGTGTTCTTGAGTGCATCAGTACAGGAAGTAAACAGTTTATCAAGCCTCAAGGTATCTTCAATCTTATCGGCACTCCCGCCGAGATTACTTCAAAAAAGGATGGATATCCTGCTTCTGAAGAGTTATCATCCGTGTTGCCCAATGGCAATGATAATGCGGATGGTGATGAAATGGAGGAATATAAGAAATATCGTGGGAGCATTACGCACGATAAAGCACACAACCGATTTGTAGTACAGGTACGGGATAGAGCAACCCGCAAGGCTGTACACAATAATGGCACTTTCAAGGATAGACTTTCAGCCGAACAGTATCTGCAGAGAAAACTGTTTGAGATGAACGCTAAAGCCTACGCTACCGAACACGGCTTCGCACCCGCAGAGCCGCAGCAGACACCTACCGTACTTCCACAGGAAGTAGCTTCTATCGTCACCTACCCCAAAATCACTCTCAACGAATTCGGATTATCATATCTGAATACCAGACAGACCACAAAAAGAACCAGCCGCACTATGGAGGGCTACCGCATAGGTCTTGCTATGGTTAAAGACACTCTGGGTAAGAAGTACATGTATGCGATTACCCTTAGCGATGTAGAGACGACTTTCGCGCATATGGCTTTCAAGTACAAGCAGAGCAGTCTCGACCGTTGCTACATCATATTGCGGCGTCTGTTCGATATTGCCTCCAAGGGTGATAGGAGCCGCCAACTAACCCCCATCATTCCCTTCAATCCGTTGGAAGAATGGGAAAAACCTCAGACGATGGTTGTTGCGGAGGCTGATGCCAATAAACTACCACCAGTTTTCTCTGATGCAGACATCGACCTGTTATTCAAGACAAGTAAAGCCTTCAACTTTGAACTATACGTAATGTTTACCGTCTTGGAGTGCACAGGAATGCGTCCTGGTGAGATGCGGGCTCTAACATGGAGCGCATACCATCCTGAAGAGAAGTATATCAGTGTCTATCAGGCCGCTACCGTTGACTATGGCAGTAACTTCACAACTATTGCCAAGACTGCAAAGGGGAAATTGGCTCTTGGTCCAACAAAGAATAGAAAATCCAGACAAGTACCACTATCAGACACCGCTATTGAGGCATTAACCGAATGGCGAGCACTATTAGACAAGAGGAAGAACCCTTATAAGAAGGATAGTCCCTATATTTTCCCCAACAGACAGGGCAAAATGAAATCCGACAGCGGTTGCAGCAGCATCGTACAAAGATATCGGGAGGCTTATGGATTACAGGAGATGGGGGTAAACCTCTATAAATTCCGACACACTCTATGCACCCGCTTGCTTCTAGAAGACTACTCTTTCTTAGTTGTTAAGACTATACTTGGTGATGCATCTGTCGAGGTAATTGAAAAGTATTATACGCATCTGAAGGAAGCGCAGGCTCTTGAAAAGATAAAGGGCTTCTATAAGAGAAGGTACGATAGTCAGGGAATTAAGCGAGTTCAGGAGCAGATGCTGAAGAACGGAGAAGAACAGTAATTGACGCTAGATACGCATCCGATGGGTGCGTATCTTTTTATTTCTCCGCTGTCCATCTGGACTATTGTTTAGTCGTCCGGCGCCGGTACCGGCGCCGGACGTACAATTAGACGCTATTTTCGATTTGTTGGACAAATTGTAAAGCATCCCTTATTTTATCTTGACGTACTGCCTGTTGAAGAGTTATCACTGAGCCACAACGGAGGTGTCATTATGAATGTAGCATATTTACGGGTTTCAACAGACCATCAATCATACCAAAGACAAATAGAGATTCTCAAACCTTACACAATAGAAAAAATCTTTGAAGAAAAAATCAGTGGCAAAAATATGGATAGGCCTCGGCTGATGGAGATGTTGGATTTTGTAAGGGAAGGCGATACGGTCTATGTTGCTGACTTTAGCCGCTTGGCTCGCAGTACACAAGACCTCCTGCATATTGTTGACATTCTTGAATCAAAAAAAGTTTCGCTTGTTAGTTGTAAGGAGTCGCTTCAAAGTAATACACCGACAGGCAGATTAATGATTACTATGATTGCTGCCGTCAGCGCATTCGAATTGCAAACCATCAATGAAAGAGTACGAATAGGTGTAGCGGCTGCCAAAGCCGCAGGAAAATACAAGGGTCGCAAACCTATAAATATCAAAAATTTTGGCTCATACTACGAACGCTACTTACGGAGGGAGTTTACAAAAACATCTCTCGCCAAAGAACTTCATATCAGTCGCCAGACTCTTTACCGATTAATAAAAGACTATGAAAAAAGCCCCGATTATCAAGCATAATACCCTTCCAGCATTCTTACGGATAAAAATGACGTACCTGCAAGGTAAAACAGCCGTCAACCAAAAATTTTTGCAGAAAAACTACATCTAAATTTCCACCACCCGTGTTTTTCATGGTGTCGCTCTGAGAAAGGGTGAAAATCGTAATATTTTGCCATCAAAAAATCCGAAAAACTGGCCCCGTAAGGCCGTGTTTTCGGATTTTTCTTCGCTGATTTTTCAAAAGTTTTATTTTTATCATCGTTGGAAGTGACGCCTTTTCAGCGCCTTGTAATTACAAGGCGCTGAATGTCCACATCAATTATCTAAAACCATTTTTATCAATACCTCATATTATGCAATTTATTGAGGACTTCACCACCACAACCATTCTTACCTTCAAATTATGCAAAATATTCTGTGCTTCAGCCTAAGAAGTATTATGTGTCGCCACTATTATCGTCCATAATAATCATCAACCTGCTCCATAACAACCTTCCGTTCAATTTCATCTACTTGGTCAAACAAACTATTCAATGTATCTTTCGATACAAATCCAGAACCATTCCTATCTGAAAGCATTGCCTGAGATAGAACAGTCTTTAGGTCTTCACACAAGTCAGTAAGCTGAGTATCCAAATACAATGAATAACCAGGTGGTTGCAGATACTCTGGACAATTGACAGGCCCATCATTAATCAGCGACTCCCCTATTGTCTGCCTGAAGTCATCTCCATAGGTACCTGCACAAAAGTCCCTTTCACCTTCATATACAATATCATTAGCATAATTCTTTCCTTCGAACCCGCCATTTAGACGACCAACCTCAAAACTAGTGCTTTCCTGCAACCTGCAAAATGTTGGGGCCCCTATCTCATACGAGAGAGTACGTGCAAGTTCTTCCTTATACCCCGTTACAAAACCCAAAACATAAGCCTTCTGTCTATCTGTCATATTAAAACCCCCTATATCTTTTTGTTCTTAAATAATATCCGCATAAACTCATATAGTGCCATATAAACCAAAGTCAACAATTTATCTCTTGCTGTTTCCTCCAACCCGTATCTGTCCATAGCCTCTAAAAGTTTGTGGAATGCTATACTAGAATCACTATTACTCATTTTGTGACACCGCCTTTACCAGTAACTTCTCTGAAAATCATCTGTTCTGCCGCCAGTCGCATCAAACCGCCAAGCGATAGGTTCTTTCGCATAGCAAATTTACGGAATCGCAATTTTTCCGAAGGTGTCACGCGGAAACAGATGTAACATGATTTCTTTTCTTCTGTCATTTCTGCATCTCCCCCTCATGTATAACAACTACCCTTTATATAAGAATAGATTTATATGCCCATACAATTGATTAATGTGTCACATTTTCATGTCCAATTATTCTGTCAAACTGTGACACTTTTCTATAACAATAGTGCGGCACCGGTAACGGTGCCGCACTATTGTTGGTGATGATTATGATGTAAATTTAAAAATATGTAATGTCACAACAGCCGCCGTCGTAGATGTTGTTATAAGCGATGTCAAGCAATTCGTAGAGATGATAAATAAAATTCTTATGCTCTGTCTTTATTACCCGTTCAACCTCTTCTAAGTCCTTAAGCATACCCCACCAGAATTCGCTGTCATCTTCACCACCACGCACATAATTGTTATAAATAATGTTGTGGATGTACTGACAGCAGAAGTCAATAAATCGCTGTCGAGGATATTTGTTATCACGGCTCAGACTGTTGAAGTATTTCTTCTCCAAAATCTCCTGCACAGGATAATGCAAGTCAATCGGAAGAAAATCACATCTGTCTGATGCCCTCATGTGAAGGAGAATGACATCAAAATAGTACCCACTATCCTGCTGTTGCTTCTGATAGTGAAGCGCATCCAGCTTGCTGAAGAAACCCCTATATTCTACCCCAAGGCCAAACTGTAATAGACTGTGGACCCAATATCGATGAGCAAATAGCCGTTCTCCAAAAATCAACCAGTCATTACAGTAGTCATGAATTGGCAACATAGACGGCGATGCCTTATAGTTTGCAAAGGAGCCACCTTCAGCGTCCAAGTGCCAATTATCATCAAGAGTATCCCTCGGTACATAATGGAATCCTGCATGCGTGGCAATATGCTGCCGTTGCTCTGCATCAATTGTATGCCATAGGTGACCAATAGCACGGCCGTGCCATCCGTTCATACCCTTTAATATGACTTCATACATACTGAATCGCAATTCTTCCATATAACCACCTCGCCACTGTTTATAACTCTTCCATCCGCAAGAAGTCTATAAAATTTATAATCTGCACCACTATCCACACCATAACCTCTGTACCAACCATTGATATGCAGGCGACGATAACTTCTCCGTCGCCTGCATCCTGAACCATCATATCAACCATATCTGCACAAAACTCCACACCTATACCAGCATCATCACCACTACAAACCAACCATTACTACCACCATTTATTCAGGGTATCTGCGGGTGGCATCGCCACCCGCAGATACGAATGGTTTGGTGGATATTGTTGATATGATTAAATTGGTTGGTATTGTCGTATAGTTCTTGCAAAGTAGGCCTTTGCTCGAACTATACTCATTATAGGAAAAATGTCTTATTCCGTGCGAAGACTGTGCAAATAATCGGATGATGATTATTCTGAGTGTCATATCAGTGTTGGTCGTGCCATATCCTCCAGCACTTCCAACACTTCCATTTCCGTGTAATGACCGTGCAGATTTATCATCTGCACTCTGAAACTCCAAATTACTTGCACAATCTCCGCACAAAAATATTCTATATCAGCCATCTCCACCACAACAAAAGACGGGGCTTCGCCAGAAGCCCCGTCTTTCACAATAACTCAAATCAGCCTATTCACGCTAACAATGATGCCCGCGTCGCCGGCGACGCGGGCATCCCCATCTGACTAAACTCATTTAGGCTTGCCGAGCCTACGGCTCGGCTACGCCGTCAGTATCCGCACCTACTCCACACTAACTATCAAACAATAATGAAAAAGGTCATAGTTAGCCTTTATCTTCAATGATTATCAGTAATGTTAATCAATGTTGTCATTACCATCATCATTACTAGTATCACTACCCTATATTAATTGACTCACACTGTCCTTATTTATGCATCTTCTTTCAAAAATTTTCAAATTTTTTTTATCCAATAATATCAACAGAATTGGCAAACCGCTCCTAGAACTGTCGAAAAAAGCACCAAAATACCCCTAAACTGTCCAGTTAAAAAAACGGTTTTTGTTTTATAAAATAATCACTATTTTTTATAAAGTATACCGATTATTTTAGTAAGTATAGAGATTGTTTTATAAAACCATGCAAGAAACAACACCGCCGGCATTAACGCCGGCGGTGTTGTTAAGATTATGTCGATATTATTTTGCTACACAATTCGCTGCATATCATCAGCAAATTCAGCAGAGCGAACATCTTGATTGAAGAAGTGGAATCCCCAAATCTTATATTTGTTATCATCCACAAAGGTCTTCTTCGGTACAGCCGTAGCCTCAAGGTCAAGCAGGAAGTCCTCTTTCCACTTATCGCCATCTACAAGATGTGTCCCCTTAGGTTCAATGAATATCTGCAACTGCTCGTACCCATCTCCTGCAGGCGAGTGCAGGAACAGCAGATAGTCAGGCTCAAACCGCTCTCCGCCCTCGAAGGAGTAAATGTGCATCTGTCGCTCGTTACGAATCAGGTAGACCTTATCGTACTTCGCCTTCAGTTGCGGAACAAAGCCCTTGAAATAAGCAACGAAAGCCTTTTCTTCACTCGTTCCGAAGTTGTCCTCAAATGCGAACCAGTCCTCTTGAGTAAGGTCTATGCGGATACCGTTGCTGACAGTCCTATCATTCTGTGAATATCCAAGACCGCCGTCATGCAATACCGTATAGTTGCACTTCTTATTCTTGAACACATCCCTAATATTCTCAGCCCTGAATTCCTTTGTACCCTCGTATGTTTCTTCTATCTTCGATACGGAATCCGCAATCTTGCCTAGCATACTTAGACAAGCAGCATACAGGATGGACGGAGATGGCTCTTCATACCGTGATGTGATGTCAATCTTGATACCGCCGAGATACTTGTCGCTTGTTATGAACTCCCGCGTTGATTTGAGATTAGGGAAGTAACTTTGCAGCGTGTTGAACTTCAGAATAGGATACTGACAAATCGCCTTATGCACAATGGCATAGTTTATGTTGGCGATATCCGATACCGTCGTATGCTTAACATAGGTCTTTACGGAATTGTCTGCAGGTGCGCCGTCCTCCATAACGACATCTTCGCCAGATTGTCCCGTCGCCAGCCTCACGGCATAGACCTTATCTTTGACAGATGGCAACAGTCCCTCTACCGCTGTCCTGCTTTTTACTACACGGTCATTGATGAAGACAAGACCTTCTCGATAGAGTGAATCCGCCTTAAACTCATCTTTGAGAATATAATGTACTTCCTTCCCCTCATCAGGGTCCAGACCGATACCCTTCAATGCCGTATGCAATTCCTGAATATAGCGGGGCTCATTCCAGCAGTGATAATATAATTCTTCACATACCCGTAACGGGCTATCTAAATCAGAATCATACTTTCTTTTAAACTTATCTTGCTCTGCGTCTATTTTGAACGGACAATACCTTGCCCCGCGTCCGATAAGTTGCGCCTCTTTGATAGTCGTTTTCCCTGGCACGCCATTTCTGCCATCACGAGTATTATAGAGACGAACAATATCAAACAGATTAAGGACATCCCAGCCCTCATTCAGTTTATCGACGGCAAAGACAGCACGGTACGGATTAGACTTATCCTCCAATGAGTTAAGCATAATCTGCCGCTTTTCAACTTCTTTGTCATCGTTAGCGGAGATGCAATGCTCTTCGGAGAAGTCATCCCGCAACTCCGTTGCCAAATCATCATAGGAGATGCCGTTGTCCGCAAAATACCGCTGAGCCTTCGCCATGATTTCAGTTGTAGCCTGTTCAAAGATACCGCGTATACGTTCACCCGTCAGAGAACGAACCATTTCTATTATCTGCTGCATGTTGGCAGCATTCTCCTTGACCAGTTTTGACTTGAAGAAAATAACGGGCTTTACATTCAGTCGATAGGATTGGAACACCTTATACCGATACTGACTCAGGATGAGCGCCTGCAGGGCACGGTCTTCGACATCCAAATCTGAACGAAGGGTCTTAATCTCCTTTGAGTACCCATCCGTTCTGAATTTAGAGAGTTGGTAGTCGAGAACTATCTTGTTCTCATACTCACGTCGTATATCAGCGTTTTCCAAATCACACGTCGCCGTAAACTCCAAGAGGATATTATCACGGTTCTTCTCAAAGATGGCCTTGACTGTACTTTCCCAACTATGATAACTCTCGCGCTCGTCTTCATTTGCGTTGCGCAGGTCTACATTCAGATGATGGGCCTCATCCGCTATCAGAACCACCTTTTTACCGTCGAAGTCATCAATAGATACGGAATTCTCCTTTGTGAACCACATATCCGTATGCAGTCCCTGCGTAGTCGTAAAGCAGATGTTGATTGCATTATCGTCCGTATTCTGAAAATTGCTGACTTCCCGAACGGGTATCCGTTCGCCGTTTATGCAAATCTCCTGCGCGAACAAGAACTTGGATGATGATGGGTTAAGGAAGTTCTCCTTCGTCTTATTGACGATGTTCGAGAGATTAACGAAGAACAGGAAATTTCGATACCCCTTCTGATACAGATAGAGCATCAGTCCCGCCATAATGAGTGTTTTCCCAGACCCCGTAGCCATATGGAACAACGTCTGTGTCGGATTGTGGCGCATCCTGTCATTTTCAAAATAAGTGATGAAATTCTCAAAAGCAATCACCTGATACGGACGAAGTTCAAACTCTGGGTTCAGATTTGATGGAATGTACGCCGGCAATTCGGCAACGGTGCCGAATTGCCGTAGCGTTTCCAGTTGTTCATAGAGGTATGCCATACTTATACCTCCCCGTAGAAGCTTCTCGTAAACACTTTATCATCCTCAGACACGGCAAACGTTTCATCATCCATGTCGCAGTAGTTGATATAGAGTTGGTTCTTGTCAAGCAATTCCATCAGCAACCGCTTCTTACTATCAAGAGACAGCGCTGTAAAATCCTCGGAATTTGTGTCAATGTCTTTCGGATTAACCTTATAACTGATGAACCCCGTAGCAATTATTTCTTCAAAAATTTTTGCGAGCGTCTCATCATCCGCTGCATCCTGTATGCGCTCCACATAGGATTGGTTCAGTTTGGCGAGTTCACAATAGATGAATGAACCACCGCCATGCCAATCCATTTTCTTGGATATACCCGCTGTTTCTCCTGCGATAACTTTCGGGAGGCGTTTCAGAATAATATCAATCTGGGAATCCATCTGCTCTACGCCGATGTATCTTCGTTTCATTTTGTGTGCAACAGCAGCTGTGGTACCCGTTCCTAAATGGAAGTCCAGAACGATATCTCCTTCATTGGTGGACATCTCAAGTATACGAGCAATCAGTGCTTCTGGTTTTTGTCCGCCGCTGAATTCCTTAATAACTTCTACGTCTGCGGTGTTTCCTTCTTTATATGCACGAGGGTCAGCATAAACCTGCTGAATATCTGCCCAAACAGTTGAAAGCGGCATACCTTTACTTTCATCTAAATACTGTTTAATCCATTGTGAATTACCCGCTTCATCATTCCCGCGTAGGCGGCGACGATAGCGGCGGCCATCCTCATCCTCAAATTTAAACCAATCGTCAATATATTTCTGACTATATGGTGTATAAACTCGGTTCTGCTTCCGCGCATCATAATCACGAGCATAATGCAAAATATAATCGTGAATGTTTACGGGCTTTGGTGTTGCGGCTCTCCCACCAGAAGGGGAACCATATGCCCAAATGATTTCTTCAACGAAGTTCTCTTCACCAAACACCTCGTCCGACAAAACTTTTAGATAATGGGATTGGTTTATATCAATATGAATAAAAATATTACCTGTACGTGAGAGAAGTCTTTTCGCCAGTTGAAGCCTATTTTTCATAAAAGTCAGCCAAGTGGAACGAGTAAACTTGTCGTTGTAGTTAAAACTATCATTACCAGTATTGAATGGTGGGTCTATATAGATACAGTCAATCCGTCCTTCAAATCTTTTCAGCAAAGAACCTAATACCAGTAAATTATTACCTTTTATAATAAGGTTGTCGTCATCCTCGATAGTTAAAGGATTGTCATCAGTTTTTACAGATAGAGTCTCCGCAATAGGCTGACCTGTCAAGTCATATTGACAATCAGCAAAGACCCTTTTTGCAGAAGTGAATGTCTTGGGATATAGCAGCCTATCCACCTCGTCTGGAGCCAAAGTCTCATTATAGAAAATCTCGCTGCGCTTCTGGTCTTCTTTCGTCTGCCCACCCTCAAGGACACAATCCTTGTACGGAAATACAAGTTCAACATCACGAGAGGTCAAGATATAATCTTCGTGACCGTTTACAAGACCGATTTTATTCTTATAGCGCGTGTAACTGTCAGGGAGGAACTCACGGTTATTAATGACGTACCCGAAGGCAACCTTATCAAAAACGGCGATGCCATCAACGTCAGTAAAGAAGCGTTCCCGCGTGGCCTCATTCGCATAGAGCGCCTTAATAAGTTGCGCATCCATCTTATTGGATGCTTCAACTACGGCATTCCGCAGCAGTTCACCATCCTCCGTGAAGAAGCGCTCATCTTGCCGTAGGACTTCAATTATCGTCTCAAAGAACTTATTCATAACCCGTTTCTCCCTTTATTGTTCTATTGGGATATACTCAACGATGTCGCCGTAACTGACGCCAAGCGTTTTACATATCTTTGTCAGCACCGTCATAGATACCTCTTCGTTGTGCCTAATCTTAGTCATGGTGTTCGGTGAGATACCTGCTGCCTTCCAAAGGTCACTTATCGACATCTCACGGTCCACAAGTAGTTTAAATAGCGGTTTATAGGAAACCATGTCTGCCTCCTTTGCCAACTGTAAATAGGTCTGTATCCCAGTATAGCAACAGAACCACAAATATTCAAGACATACTCACAAGAAATTGCGAGTCAATCGCATAGTCTAAGATAACAGCCTGTGACAATGCCCCTAATAGCCCCGCCACGGGCTTTTTATGGCTCAGACCTACTTCTTATACCGATTCATATAATAATCCACGGCAAGACGTATAAAGGCGCTAAATGAAATACCCTTTCTATCTGCCGCACGGCGTACTTTTTCAAGCCACTCCGTATCGGTACGGATTTCAGCGATAGTCGTCTTCTTCATACCCGTTCACCCCCTTGGTGTTACTTCTACAGAATAGTAAAACAAACAGTGGGCTACAGGCTTTATATGTTCTAGTAAAGATTATGGGGAAGGATGATAGAAAAAAGAGGATGTAGAGTTGTTGTGTGCTTTACTATACCAGCACCGTCATCAGAAGTCTAAGGGGCTGCACACATTGTAACACTACCGTAACATAAGTTTTTTCGTACGAATTGTTCTTGGACACGATGTTGCCCATTTGGGCAACAAAAAACCACCTCGAAAGGTGGTTTTTCATGGAGCTGGCAATGTGACTCGAACACACGACCTGCTGATTACGAATCAGCTGCTCTACCGACTGAGCTATGCCAGCAAATGCTGTAATATCAAGGGTTTTCGGCTTTTCAAGATTTTTCATCTCGAAAATGTTGTCCATTTTGCTTCTTCCAGGAGAGCAGTTGACTTTTGGACAACTGATTTCCGTTGATATTGCTTGTTATTCAATTTTTCCCAAAGAGCCCAGCATTACGAATCAGCTGCTCTACCGGCTGAGCTACACTAGCGCATATTCATTTCGCCGTCCGTTCCGGCGGCCTATTTATAATATCAAAAACGCGGCCAAAAAGCAAGGACTTTTTATCGCGCCCGTGAAAAACACGGGGCGCAGGAGGGGCGGACCCTCCCGCGCCCCGGCTTTGTCCGAACGACGATCCGTCAGGGCTTGAATACAATGCGCCCGATTACCTTCTTTGACATCTCGACGCCCTTGTCAAAATCCTCGAGGGGCATAACCGCTCCCACGAATCTGGAGAAGTCCACGCGGTTCATCTCGATAAAGTCCTTTATTATCTCCCACGTCTCGAACATGAGGCGGCCGAACATGCCGGTTATCTTCAGCTCGCGGAACATCACGCGGTTGGTAAAGTCGTCTATGACGAGGGGCTCGTTGGTTATGCCCACGCACACCATGACGCCCTGGCAGCACATGCAGTCGATTGCGAGGTTGATGAGCTTGACCGCGCCCGACATGTCGATGACCCTCTGCACGCCGTTGCCGTTGGTTATCTTCATTATCTCGGCCCGAACGTCCTCGGTCCTGCTGTTGATGCCGAAATCGGCCCCGAGGGACTTTGCCGTCGCCAGCTTTTCGTCGTTGGTCGAGCAGGCGATTATCTTCGATGCGCCGAGATTCTTCAAAATGGCTATCTCCATCATGCCTATCGCGCCGAGGCCCGTAACCAGCACGCTCTTGCCCGACACGTCGGCGTTCTGCGCCGCGTGGACCGCCACGCCGAACGGCTCGAGCAGCGCGCCGTATTCGGGATTGAAGCCCTTGGGCAGCTTGAAGGCCGCGACCGCGGGCAGGGCTATGTATTCGGCAAAGCAGCCGTTCTTCTTTCTCCCCAGCACGCCGCGCTCCATGCACAGGTGACGCATGCCGTTGTTGCACAGGTAGCACGAGCCGCAGGGCATGTGGCTGTCGCTTGCTATCATGTCGCCGACGCTGAAGCCCTTGACCGAGGAGCCCAGCTCCATCACCTCGCCGCAGAACTCGTGGCCCATTATAAAGGGCACCGGTATATTCTGCGCAAGGAAGGAGGGCTTGGGATAGTACACGTCCTTGTCGGACGCGCACAGGGCCGCGGCGTGCACCTTTACGAGCATCTCGTCGGGGGCGATCTTGGGCATCGGCACCTCGCACAGGGAAGCCCCGACGACATTACAGTCCAGCTTCATTATCGCTCTCATATTCTTCTCCTCCTCGACCGCCCCGCGTTCGGCGCCGTAAGCCCGCGCGGCGCGGCGGTTTTTTATATTGGAATTCAAATTTATTATATAATAATTGCGCCCGGATTTACAACCGCATTTTAAAAAAACAGAACGATTTCCAGCCTGATAATCTCCCGCTGAAAATTTTTTCTTTATAATCCTCAATATGGTTGCATAACCGCCCCCGCGCGTGGTAAAATATATAAGATATTAGGGAGTAGCCATGCATCCCCGCAGGATGCAGCCGCGCGTCGTCATCACGGCCTCAGGGCCCGGCGCGGGGCATAATCTCTTTATGAGCTTACTGGCAAGACTTTTGTCGCATCTATTCTTTTGCGGCAGAGGTCTTTTTGTTTTGACGCCGTGACCTTCCGCCGCGGCAACCAAAATATTGAAGGGACGGATGGAAATGCACTTTCTGCAGAGCATGAGCTTTCTTCTCGACTGGACAAAGGGCATAACCCCGGGCATGGTGCTGATGTGGATAATCGGCGGCGTGCTTATATTCCTCGCGATTAAAAAGGATTTCGAGCCCGCCCTGCTGCTGCCCATGGGCTTCGGCGCGATACTCGTCAATATCCCCTTTTCGGGGGCGATAGACCAGATATACCGCGCCGTGACCGGCGGCGGCTCCCTCGAGATAGTTCAGGAGGGGATAATCGACGTCCTCTTTCGCGCGGGTATAGCAAACGAGGTCTTCCCCCTGCTGCTGTTCGTCGGCATCGGCGCCATGATCGATTTCGGGCCGCTGCTCTCCAACCCCAAGATGCTGCTCTTCGGCGCGGCGGCGCAGTTCGGCATATTCTTTACTATGTCGGTCTCGGTGCTGTTCGGCTTCGACCTGCGCGACGCCGCATCGATCGGCATCATCGGCGCGGCCGACGGGCCGACCGCCATATTCGTCTCAAACTTCTTCCAATCGAAATACATCGGCGCGATAATGGTCGCGGCCTATTCCTACATGGCCCTCGTGCCGATAGTCCAGCCCTTTGCGATAAGGCTGGTGACGACAAAGGCCGAGCGCCGCATAAAGATGAGGTACAGCCCCAAATCGGTCTCAAAGACGACCAAAATACTCTTTCCCATCGTCGTCACCCTTATAGCGGGGCTGTTCGCCCCCCAGTCGGTCTCCCTCGTGGGCTTTCTGATGTTCGGCAATTTAATCAGGGAATGCGGCGTGCTCGACTCGCTCTCCCTCTCCGCCCAGCATGAGCTCGCCAACCTTATAACCCTTTTCCTCGGCATCACCATAGCGTCGCGCATGAGGGCGGAGGAATTCGTCACCCTCGACACCTTTATCATCATCGCCCTCGGCCTTGTCGCCTTCGTGTTCGATACGATAGGGGGCGTGCTCTTTGCAAAGCTCATTAATATCTTTTCGAAGAAAAAGATAAACCCCATGGTGGGCGCCGCCGGAATATCGGCCTTTCCTATGTCGGCCCGCGTCATACAGAAGATGGGCACGGCCGAGGACCCGACCAACCACCTGCTCATGCACGCCGTCGGGGCCAACGTCGCCGGGCAGATAGCGTCTGTCATAGCGGGCGGTCTTATAATGACCCTCATCCACTGATACATTCACCGGTAAAGGAGGCTATAACATGCAGCTCAACATATCGGGCTTTCTCGCTGTCCTTCCCACGGCCGTCTACGGCATTTTGGGCGTGTTCGTCGTAATGGCGCTGATATACGGCGTTATCCGCCTGCTTCTCGCAGTTTTCCCGAGGGATAAGCTGCGCTGAAAGGCCGCTCCCCCCATGAGCATTAAACACGGCAGACCCGTTTTAAAAAAGGGCTGCCGCGTTTTTGTTTCCATCTGTCGGCGGGCGCTCCCCTCGCGGCATTGACATAACCCGCGTTTTTGATTAAAATATTGTTTATGCCGAATAAATCCCAAAAAATGTATTGACTTTCGAAAGGTGAGAGTTTTTCAATGGCTGACAACAAGAAAATGGTCGAGTCCATCACCTCCCGCGATGTGGACTTTGCCCAGTGGTACACCGATATCGTCAAAAAGGCCGATCTTGCGGATTATTCCTGCGTGCGCGGCTGCATGGTGATTCGTCCCTACGGCTACGCCCTGTGGGAAAATATCCAGAAAACCCTTGACGGCATGTTCAAAAAATCGGGGCATCAGAACGTATATATGCCCATGTTCATACCCGAGAGCCTGCTCCAGAGGGAGAAGGACCACGTCGAGGGCTTCGCCCCCGAGGTGGCGTGGGTCACCCACGGCGGGGAGGAGAAGCTGACCGAGCGCCTGTGCGTTCGTCCCACCTCCGAGACCCTCTTTTGCGAGCACTATAAGAATATAATCCACTCCTACCGCGACCTGCCCAAGCTCTACAACCAGTGGTGCTCTGTCCTCCGGTGGGAGAAGACCACCCGTCCCTTCCTGCGCACGATGGAATTTCTCTGGCAGGAGGGTCACACCATGCACGCCACCGCCGAGGAGGCGATAGAGGAGACCGAGCGCATGCTTAGGACCTATGTCGACCTCGTCGAAAACTATCTCGCCATCCCCGTCATACAGGGGCAGAAGACCGATAAGGAGAAGTTCGCCGGCGCCGAGGCCACCTATACGATAGAGGCCATGATGCACGACGGCAAGGCCCTTCAGTCGGGCACCTCCCACTATTTCGGCGACGGCTTTGCCCGCGCCTTCGATATTCAGTTCACCGACAAAGAGAACAAGCTCTGCTACCCGCACCAGACCTCGTGGGGCATGTCCACCCGCATAATCGGGGCGATAATCATGGTCCACGGCGACGACAACGGCCTCGTCCTGCCGCCCAGAATAGCCCCCACCCAGCTTGTGATAATCCCCGTCCAGCAGCAGAAGGCGGGCGTGCTCGACAAGGCGTACGAGCTGCGCGACCGTCTCTCCGCCTCGGTACGCGTCGATATCGACGCGAGCGACAACTCTCCCGGCTGGAAATTTGCCGAGCACGAGATGCGCGGCGTTCCGCTGCGCCTCGAGATAGGCCCGAGGGATATCGAGAGCGGCCAGTGCGTCCTCGTGCGGCGCGACAACAGGCAAAAATACTTCGTTCCCCTCGACGGGCTCGAGGGCAAGGTCGCCGAGCTCCTCGCCGACATACAGCAGAGCCTGTTCGACAGCGCCAAAAAGCTCATGGACGAGCGCATTTACAGCGCCCTTACCATGGAAGAGATAAAGGCCAACGCCGAACGGCCCGGCTTTGTCAAGACCATGTGGTGCGGCGACGAGGCGTGTGAAATCCGCATAAAGGAGGAGGCGGGCCTCACCTCCCGCTGCATGCCCTTCGAGCAGGAGCGCCTCAGCGACGTATGCCCCGTCTGCGGCAGGCCCGCAAAGAAGCTGGTCTATTGGGGCAAGGCCTATTAAAGCTGACCGCACGGGCGGCGCGTATCGGACGCGCCGCCTTTTTTGTCTCCGCCCGCAAAATTCATCGGAATTTCATTGACTGTGTTTTTATATTGTGCTATTCTATGCTCTATGGAATATTAAACCGGTTTATTTTTTCGGAGGAAGCGATGTCAAAAACCACCCGTGAAGTAATGGAGCTCCTCATCAAGCTGGAGCTCGGCTCAAGGATCGCGGTGCACGGCGGCATGCAGCGCATAGGGCTGCACCCGGGCCAGCACCGCCTGCTTGAATTCATAGCAGGGCACCCCCTGTGCACCCAGCAGTCGGCCGCCGATTTTCTCGGCGTCAGCGCGAGCGCCGTCGCCCTGTCGGCCAAGCGGCTGGAAAAATCGGGCATGGTCCGTCGCAGCACCCCGAGCGACAATCTGCGCTGCAACCGCCTCGAGCTGACCGAGGCCGGAAGGGACGCGGTAAAGCAGGCCGACGCCCTTCTTCGGCAGACCGAGCGGCGGATATTCTCCTGCCTGACGCAGGAGGAGACCGACCGCCTCGGCGAATACCTCGAGCGGCTGCTTATCAGTCTTACCGGCGTCCCGCCCGAGGGCCTGTCGATAGACTGCATGGCAAAGGGGGCAGCCGCCCTGTGTTCCTGCGGCAGTCCCGAAAATACGGAGGTAAACGAAACAGAATGCTGAAACAACTGTTCCCCTACACGAAGGGCTACCGTCTGGCGGCGGTGCTCGGCCCGCTTTTCATAATATGCGAGGTCCTGCTCGAGATACAGATACCCAAGATAATGTCCTACCTTGTGGATATCGGCATATACTCGGGCGATTTTTCCTACGTCCTCAGCCGCGGCGCGCAGATGCTGCTCGTCGCCGTGCTGTCGCTGACCTGCGGCGTGCTCGCCTCGGTCTTCTCGGCGCGGGCGGCCATGGGCCTCGGCGCCAATCTCAGATACGGCCTCTTTTCCCACATACAGGAATACTCCTTCTCCAATATCGACAAGTTTTCGACGGGCTCTCTCATCACCCGTCTGACGACAGATATAACCAATACCCAAAACGCCTTTCTGATGTGCATGCGCATGCTCATCCGCTCCCCCTTCATGCTGGTCTCGTCGACCGTCATGGCCTTTTCGATAAATTCAAGGCTGTCGGCGGTGTTTCTCGTTGCCATCCCCTTTCTCGGCATAGGTCTGGGCTATATCGCCTTCAACGCCTTCCCCCGCTTCAGCGTGATGCTTGAAAAATTCGACAGGCTCAACTCCCGCATACAGGAGGCGCTCATCGCCATAAGGGTGGTAAAATCCTTCGTCCGCGGGGAATATGAATCAAAGCTCTTCTACGACGCGACCGACGACGTGCGCCGCACACAGGTCTTCGCCGAAAGGCTCGTCATACTCAACCTGCCCCTTATGATGATAACAATGTTTTCCTGCTCTGTTGCAATATCGTGGTTCGGCGGAAATATGATACTTGACGGCAGCCTCAAAACGGGCGAGCTTATCAGCATAATGACCTACATTACGCAGATACTCGTCGCCCTGATGATGATGTCGATGGTCTTTGTGATGCTCGTCATATCCCGCGCCTCAATCGGCCGTATATGCGAGGCCCTCAATGAGACGCCCGACATAAGCGACGACGGCGCCGACCCCGGGCTCGAGGTCGCCGACGGGTCGATAGATTTTGAAAACGTCACCTTCTCCTACCCCGGCTCCTCGTCGGAGAACGTGCTCGAAAATATCAACCTCCATATAAAATCGGGCATGACGGTCGGCATAGTGGGCGGCACCGGCTCGTCCAAGAGCTCCCTCGTGCAGCTCATACCCCGCCTGTACGACGTCGTCTCCGGCTCGGTCAGGGTCGGCGGCAGGGACGTGCGGGATTATAAGCTCGACACGCTGCGCGGCGCCGTCGCCATGGTGCTGCAGAAGAACGTCCTCTTTTCGGGCACCATAGCCGAGAATCTGCGCTGGGGCAGCGAGGATGCGAGCGACGACGAGCTCGTCGCCGCGGCAAAGGCCGCGCAGGCCCACGATTTCATCACCGCCTTCCCCGACGGATATGATACAGAGCTCGGGCAGGGCGGCTCCAACGTCTCGGGCGGGCAGAAGCAGCGCCTGTGCATCGCCCGCGCGCTGCTCAAAAAGCCCAAAATACTGATCCTCGACGACTCGACCTCGGCCGTCGACACGGCGACCGACGCCAAAATACGCGCCTCTCTGAAGGAGACGGCCCCCGGCCTTACCAAGCTCATCATCGCTCAGCGCACCGCGTCGGTCGAGGATGCCGACCTTATAATCGTCATGGCCGACGGACGCGTGGATTCGCTCGGCACCCACGCCGAGCTTATGGAAAAGAGCGATATCTACCGCGAGGTCTACAATTCGCAGAACAGGAGGGGTGAGTGATATGGCGTCCCGCAGCACAAGAGCGAACGGCAGGCCGACGCGCGGCCGCGGCCCCAAAAACGTCGGGGCGACAATAGCGCGGATATTCTCCTATTTAAAGCCCCACCGCACCCGCCTTGTATTCATCCTCATCGGCATACTTATAGCGGCGGCCGCCCAGATGGGCCCGTCGTATATCATCAAGCCCGTCATAAACAACTACGTCGAGCCCCTTATAGGTGTGGCAAATCCCGACCTTTCGGGCTTTGTGCGGATGCTGCTCGTCCTCGCCGCGGCCTATGCCGTGGGGGTCGCTGCGGCCTACGCCTACTCGAGGGCCATGATAACCGTCTCGACCGAGACCCTCGCGCGCATGCGCACCGACCTTTTCAACCACATGCAGACCCTGCCCGTCAGCTTTTTCGACAAGCACACCCACGGCGAGCTGATGAGCCGCTTTACCAACGATATCGACGCGCTGCGCGAGATGCTCTCGCAGGCGATACCCCAATTCATCACCTCGGCCTTCACCCTGCCGGCGTCGTTTATAATCATGCTCGTCATGTCGCCCCAACTCACGCTGCTCGTTGTCGTGATGCTCTTTGTCATGCTCTGGGTGCTCAGGATAATCGGCGGGCGCTCCCGCGCGGCCTATAAGGCCCAGCAGACCGCCCTCGGCCGCGTCAACGGCTATATTGAGGAGATGATAGACGGCAGCCGCGTGATAAAGGTCTTCTGCCGCGAAAAGCTCACTATGGGCGGCTTTTCGTCGATAAACGAGGAGCTGCGCCGCGCCGCGACCGGCGCGAGCACCTTCGGCACGATAATGATGCCCATCATGCACAACCTTTCCTACATCCACTACGCCATAACGGCGACGGTCGGCTGCTTTATGTGCATCAACGGCACCCTGGATGTCGGCACCCTCGCGTCCTACCTGCTCTTTACCCGCACCTTCTCCCAGCCAATAACCCAGCTGTCGCAGCAGACCAACAGCATCTTCTCGGCCCTCGCCGGCGCCGAGCGTATTTTCGACCTGCTTGACCGCGGCAGCGAGGTCGACGAGGGCACCGTCACCCTCGTCAACGCCTCGATAAACCCCAACGGCAAAATATCCGAGAGCCCGACCTATACCGGCGCGTGGGCGTGGCGCGAGGAGGAGGACGACGTGATAAAATACACCCCCCTTCGCGGCGACGTGCGCTTTTTCAACGTCGATTTCGGCTACTCCCCCGAAAAGCAGGTGCTGCACGACCTGAGCCTCTACGCAAAGCCGGGGCAGAAGATAGCCTTCGTCGGCTCGACCGGCGCGGGCAAGACCACCATAACCAACCTCATCAACCGCTTCTACGAGATAGATTCGGGCGTCATCACCTACGACGGCATCCCCATAAGGAAGATTAAGAAGGATTCGCTGCGCCGCTCTCTTGGCATGGTCCTTCAGGATACCCACCTCTTTACCGCGACCGTAAGGGAGAATATCCGCTACGGCAGGCTGGATGCGACCGACGGGGAGGTCGAGGCGGCGGCGAGGCTCGCGGGAGCCCACAGCTTCATAAAGCACCTGCCCCACGGCTACGATACCGTTATCACCGGCGACGGCTCCAACCTCTCGCAGGGCCAGCGCCAGCTTCTCAACATCGCCCGCGCCGCCTGCGCCAACGCCCCCGTGCTGATTCTCGACGAGGCGACCAGCTCCATAGACACGCGCACCGAAGCCATAATCGAGCAGGGCATGGATAAGCTCATGGCGGGCAGGACTGTGTTCGTCATCGCCCATCGCCTGTCCACCGTGCGCAACTCCGATGCGATAATGGTGCTCGAGAACGGCGTCATCATCGAGCGCGGCAACCACGCCGACCTCATAAAGCAGCAGGGCAAGTATTACCAGCTCTACACCGGCGCCTTCGAGCTGTCATAAAAATTCAGGCGGGATTTTTTCCCGCCTGAATATCTATTCCCCCGTTTTTTCCGTTTCGTCCAGCATCTGCGCGAGGGCCTCCGCATAGCGCGCGTCGTCCTGCGCCGTTCGCCTGCGCGGACCCTTCATGCGCACCCCCGCCGCCCTCATGCGGCGCGAAAAGCTGCGCTCCTCGAGCATAAGGCCTATGTTGCCGCCGCTGTACCGCGTTCCGTCCTGCCTTATGGGCAGGGCCCCGCGCGCAAGGCACATCGCGGCAAGGCCGTAGTCCTGCGTCACGACGGCGTCGCCCCCTCGGGCGAGGTTGGCTATTTTGAAATCGGCGCTGTCCGCCCCCTTGTCGACGGTTATGGTCCGGGCCCCCGCGCGCTCTATACGGTGGGCCGTGTCGCAGACGATAATGCACTCAATGCCCCTCCTTTTCGCCTCTTTGAGGGTTATGTCGACCACGGGGCAGCCGTCGGCGTCTATAATAATTCTCATAAGCATCACCTTTTATATGATACACCCTTTTGCGCCGCCTGAAAACTGCCTTGCACCCGAGCGCGGGAAGTTTTCGAGGGATTTTTGCCCCGCCAAATGACAAGGGGGCAAAGCTGCGAAAAAAACCGTTCTCAGGCGGCAGGTGTTCAACTCCCCTTACCTTACGAAAGGAGCTCTTCTGATGAAAAAGCAATGCGTCGTCATCGACCGGAGCGACAACGTCGCCACCGCCCTCGTCCCCCTGCCCGCCGGGGCGGAGGTCGAGGCCGACCTCAACGGCGGTATTCTCAGGGTCGCCGTGCGCGACGATATCCCCTTTTGCCACAAATTTGCCCTGTACCCGATAAAAAAAGGACAGAGCGTCATAAAATACGGGCAGGAGATAGGCACGGCCCTCGAGGATATCGAGCGGGGCGGCTATGTCCACATCCATAACGTTGCGAGCGCACGGGCAAAATCGCCCGACGGAGGTGCGGAATGAACGAAAACAGGACCCTTGAGCTCACCGGCTGGCGGCGGCCCGACGGGCGCTTCGGCATACGCAATCACATCCTCGTCATACCCACCTCGGTCTGTTCCGCCCACACCGCCTCGAGGATAGCCGAGCTCACCGGCAGCATATACCTGCCCAACCAGCACGGCTGCTGCCAGATAGGCGAGGACCTCGCCATGACCGAGCGGGTGCTCGCCGGCTTCGGGACCAATCCCAACGTCTTTGCCGCCCTCGTGATATCCCTCGGCTGCGAAACGGTCAGCCTCGCCCGGGTGGCCGAAATGATAAGGGCCTCGGGCAAGCGGTGCGAGAGCTTTTCCATTCAGGACGCCGGCGGCGAAGAGAAAGCGATCGAAAGGGGCGTCGCCGCCGTAAACGGATTTAAGAGCGCCGCCGCCCTCTGCAAAAGGGAGAAAATGGATATATCCGATATCACCCTCGCCCTCGAGTGCGGCGGGAGCGACACCACCTCCGGCCTGTGCGCCAATCCCGCCATCGGCATGGTTTCGGACAGGCTCGTCGCCCTCGGCGGCGCCGCGATACTCTCCGAGACGACCGAGTTCATAGGCGCCGAGCATATTCTCGCTTCACGCGGCAGGACGCCGGAGGTCTCTGATAAGCTTTTCGGCATAGTCAGGCGCTGCGAGGAGGTCGTAAAGGCCACCGGCTGCGACCTTCGCGGCACGCAGCCCACGCCGGGCAACATCGCGGGCGGCCTTACCACCATAGAGGAAAAGTCCCTCGGCTGCATACACAAGGCGGGCTCTTCCCCCGTCGAGGACGTGCTGCCCTACGGAGCCGCCCCGACCGGCCGCGGCTTATACATTATGGACAGCCCCGGGCAGGATATCGAATCCATCACCGGTATGGTCGCAGGCGGCGCGCAGGTCGTGATATTCACCACCGGCCGCGGCACGCCGACCGGCTGCCCCATAGCCCCCGTGATAAAGCTGACCGGCAATCCCGATACGGCCCGCTCCATGGGCGAGCATATCGACGTCAGCGCCGGCCCCGTCGTCGAGGGCACGGCCTCCATAGCCGATATATCGGAGCTCCTCTGGGAGGAGCTCATCGCCGTAGTCTGCGGTAAAATGACCCGCGCCGAAATACTCGGCCACCGCGAGTTCGGCATCTACCGTACCGGCCCCACCTTCTGACAGGCAGCAAAAAAGGCGTCCGCACCGCGGACGCCTTTTTTTATCCTTCCCGTCAGAACAGGCTCAGCTGGCTGCTCTTGGGTATCGACGATATTACCCCGCTCGCGTCGAGCGTCTCCACAACCGATTTGGGCACCCCCGCGCGTATGCGCAGGTCGTCGTGGGTGGCAAATTCCCCCTCCTCCCGCGCGCGGCAGATAGCCGCGGCGGCGTTGTCGCCGAGGCCCGACAGGGCGTTGAGCGGCGGCAGTATCCCCTCGTCGGTTATGAGAAATCTTGTCGCGTCGGATTTGTATATGTCTATCGGCACGAATTTAAGCCCCCGCATATACATCTCGTGGCACACCTCGAGGACGGTCACCATATCCTTCTCCTTGGGCGTCGCCTCCTTGTTGGAATTTATCTGGCGTATCTTTTCGGTAACGACGTCGTCGCCGTGTATCATGTGCTCGGCGTCGAAGGAATCGGCCCTTACGCTGAAATAGGCGGCGTAGAAGGCGTCGGGCATGTGCACCTTGAACCACGCGATGCGAAAGGCCATCGTGACGTAGGCCACCGCGTGGGCCTTGGGGAACATATAGCCTATCTTCTTACAGGAATCTATGTACCAGTCGGGCACGCCGTGCTGTTTCAGCTCCTCCTCGTCCCCGTCGGCGAAGCCGTGTTTTGCGACATTGCCCTTTCTTACCGCCTCCATTATGTTGAAGGCCTTTTTCTTCTCAAGGCCGTGTGCGATAAGATAGCCCATTATGTCGTCGCGGGTGCAGATACAGTGCATCAGGTCGGCCGTGCCGCTCTTTATCAGGTCCTGGGCGTTGCCCACCCATACGTCGGTCCCGTGCGAGAGGCCGGATATGTCCACCAGCTCGATAAAGGTAGTGGGCTTGGTGTCGATAAGCATCTGGCGCGCAAAGCGGGTGCCGAATTCGGGTATCGCTATCGTGCCGACAGCGGTCGTTATCTCGTCGGGCTCGATGCCCAGCGGCGCGGTGGAGGTGAAAATCCCCATCGTCTTTTCATCGTCGAGGGGTATGTTCCGCGCGTCGACGCCGGTTATGTCCTCGAGCATGCGTATCATGGTCGGGTCGTCGTGGCCGAGAATGTCGAGCTTGAGAAGGTTCTTGTCAATCGAGTGGTAGTCGAAGTGGGTGGTGATTATATCGGTGTTTACATCGTTTGCCGGGTGCTGTATCGGGCAGAAGTCGAAAATCTCCCTGTCCTTGGGGCAGATTATGACCCCGCCCGGGTGCTGACCCGTCGTGCGCTTGATGCCGGTGCAGCCGGCGGCGAGGCGGTTCTCCTCGGCGCGCGAGACTACCCTCCCCCGCTCCTCGAGATACTTTTTGACGTAGCCGTAGGCCGTCTTGTCGGCAAGCGCGCCGATAGTCCCCGCGCGGAAGACGTATCCCTCGCCGAAGAGAACCTCGGTGTACTTGTGGGCGCGGGACTGATACTCTCCCGAGAAATTGAGGTCGATATCGGGCTCCTTGTCCCCCTCGAAGCCGAGGAAGGTCTCAAAGGGGATGTTGAAGCCGTCCTTTTTCATCCTCTCGCCGCACACGGGGCAGTCCCTGTCGGGCATATCGCACCCCGCGCCGTAGCTGCCGTCCTCGATGAACTCGCTGTGCCTGCACTTGGGGCAGACATAGTGCGGGCAGAGGGAATTTACCTCGGTTATCCCCGAGAGGAAGGCCACGAACGACGAGCCGACCGACCCCCTCGAGCCGACGAGGTACCCGTCGGAGAGGGATTTTTCCACCAGCTTCTGGGCTATCATGTACATTACGGCGTAGCCGTTGCCCACTATCGAGTCGAGCTCGCGCTTCATGCGGGCGCTGACTATCTCGGGCAGCTCGTCGCCGTATATGGCGCGGGCCTTCTGCTCGGAGAGGGATATGAGGGTCTGCTCGGCGTTTTCCATGTGGGGCGGGCACTTGTCGGGCGAAATGGGGCGCACGTCGCCCACCATATCGGCTATGAGGTTGGTGTTTTTGACGACCACCTCGTATGCGAGCTCCTCGCCGAGGTAGGAGAATTCCCTGAGCATGTCGTTCGTCGTGCGGAGGTACAGCGGCGCCTGCTCGTCGGCGTCGTCGAAGCCCTTGCCCGCCATGAGTATCGCGCGGTAGGCAGCATCCCTCGGGCGCAGGAAGTGGACGTCCCCCGTCGCTACGACGGGCTTGCCCAGCTCGCGGCCGAGCCTGATTATGGTCCTGTTTATGTCCTTGAGCCGCTCCTCGTTTTCGGCCCTGCGCTCTGATATAAGGTGGCGGCAGTTGCCCAGCGGCTGTATCTCGAGATAGTCGTAAAAGCGGGCGATCTCGGTCAGCTCGTCCCACGGGCGGCCGTCGAGCACCGCGCAGTAGAGCTCGCCCGCGTCGCAGGCGCTGCCGATCAGCAGCCCGTCGCGGTACTGCATAAGCAGGCTCTTCGGTATCCTCGGGCGCTTGAAAAAGTAGTTGAGGTGGGAATAGGATATCAGCTTATACAGGTTTTTGAGGCCCGTCTGGTCCTTTGCAATTATTATCTGATGATAGGGACGGCCCCTTTTCCAGTCGAAGGCTCCGGCGATGATGCTGTTTATCTCAGAAACGCCGCCGAGGCCGTGGTCGTCCCTGAGCTTGTCGCATATCCCCTTCCATATACCGGCGAGCACGCGTGCGTCGTCGCAGGCGCGGTGGTGCTTGAAGGGGGGGAGCTTCAAATGCTCGGCCACGATGTCGAGCTTGTGCTTTTTAAGCTCGGGGAAGCAGAAGCGCGACAGGGCCAGCGTATCTATGTAGGTATATTCAAACGGCCGGCCGCACCTGAGCCCGTGGACCTTCATAAAGCCCGCGTCGAAGTTGGCGTTGTGGGCGACGAGCACGGCGTTTTTTCCGCAAAAGCCGTAGAACATGTCGAGGGCGGTCCCGATGTCGGGTGCATCCCTGACCATGTCGTCGCTGATGCCGGTCAGCTCGGTTATGGCGGCGGGTATGGGCGTTTCGGGGTTGACGAAGGTGTCGAACTCGTCGACGACCTCGCCCTTTTTCACCCTCACCGCGCCTATCTCGGTTATGCCGCACAGGTCGGGCTTGAGGCCGGTCGTCTCTATGTCGAACATAATGAACTCCCCGTCGAAGGGGCGCCCGTCAAAGCCGTACATGGCGGGGTGGGTGTCGTTGACAAAATAGCTCTCGACGCCGTAGATGACCTTTATTCCGGCCTTCTTCGCCGCCTTCATCGCCTCGGGGAAGGCCTGCACCACGCCGTGATCGGTCACGGCGATAGCCTTGTGCCCCCATTTTGCCGCCATATTGATATATTCCTCAATGCCGTTGATGCCGTCCATCTCCGACATGTTGGTGTGCAGGTGCAGCTCGACGCGCTTTTCCCCTGCGTCGTCGGCAGGCTCGACCGCCTCGCATATACAGATGTCGCTGTATTTGAGCACGATGTCGTGGAAAAAGCGGGAATACTCCACATCCCCCCGCACCTTGAGCCGCAGGCGCTTTTTCGGCGCATCGTCGATGAGGGCCATGAACTCCTCGTCGCCGCCCTTAATAAGCCTCTCGCAGTGGACCGAGCCGGTGTAGTCGGTCATCTCGAAGGTGACGACCCGCATCCTCCCGTCCTTGAGTTTTTTTATCTCGCTGGAGAACACGTCGCCGCAGACCGTCACCTTGCCCGAATTGTTGTTCAGCTCGCCCATAGCGGTGACCTCGCCGCCGTTTATCGGCTTGCCGAAAACGAGCTCGCCCTGAACGGCGCCGCCATCCGCGCTCTGCTTGGGCTTTTTGGGGGGCGCCGGCTTTTTCTCCCTCTTTTCCGTCCTCTCGGTCTTCTGCGCCGCAGATATCTGCGGCGCGGCCGCGGCCCCGGCGGGAATGGGTATCTCCCTTATACCGTCCTCCTCCCCGCATTCGAGGCTGACCCTCAGCTTTACGCCGTACAGCTCCGATATCAGCTTTTGTATCTGCGCCGCGCAGCCGTTGCCCTCGAGCAGGGCGAGCCCGCCGTGGCGGAGGGTGAATTTAATCCCGTCCCCGTCCCTGACGACCCCGCAGCCGGTGAAAAAGCCGTTGGCGCAGGGTATCTCGGCCTTTATCTCGTCCACAAGGCGGGCAAAATTCCTCTCGCACAGCGCCTCCGCCGGATAGCGCGGGCGCAGCGTCAGCTCGTCGAGGTCGTAGGTTTCGAGTATGCTGTCCCTCAGCGCGCGCAGCATCAGCGGGTGCTGGGGCTCGTCGAAGAGGAGGCTGACCTCCATCGCCTTTTTCTCGCGGTTGACCATAGCCGTCTCGACCGAGCAGCCGCCGCACATCGAGCTCAGATTGTCGGGCGGCGTGTATCTTTTAAAGACCGCCAGCAGCGGTACCTTTTTTTTGCCTTCCATAATGTCCTTACCTTCCGTTTTCCGGCGGCGCGCAGCGTGCCGCCGGTCCGTCGAGCTCTCAGCCTTTCCTTTGGGCGCGGTAATCGCCGTCCATGCGCCGCACCTCGGCGATAAGCTCGCCGAGCAGCGCCTCCTGCGGGAGCTTTTTTACAATCTCCCCCTTTTTGAACAGCAGCCCGACGCCGTCGCCCCCCGCGATGCCGACGTCGGCCTCGCGCGCCTCGCCCGGGCCGTTGACGACGCAGCCCATTATGGCTACCTTGAGTGGGGCCTCGATATCGGCCAGCTCCTTTTCCGCCCTTTGAGCGAGGGATATCAGGTCGATTTTCGTCCGTCCGCAGGTCGGGCAGGAGACGATGCTCACGCCCTTTCGGAGCAGCCCGCAGGCCCTGAGTATGTCGTAACCCGCGTATACCTCTCTTACAGGGTCGGCCGTGAGGGATACCCTTATCGTGTCCCCTATCCCGCGGCAGAGCAGCGCCCCTATGCCTACGGCCGATTTTATTACCCCCATGCGCTCGGTGCCCGCCTCGGTCACTCCGATATGCAGCGGATAATCCTTTATTTCGCTCATCCTCGTATAGGCCTCTATCCCGTCCCTCACGTCGGAGGACTTGATGGAGACCGCGATATTGTCAAAATCGAATTTTTCCAGCAGGGATATGTGGTATAAGGCGCTGCTGACCAGCGCCTCGGGGGTGGGCCCGCCGTATTTTGCGAGTATCTCGCGGCTGACCGAGCCGCTGTTGACCCCTATCCTTATCGGTATCCCCCTTTCGCGGCAGGCGTCGGCCACGGCCTTTACCCTGCCGTCGTCCCCGATGTTGCCGGGGTTGATGCGTATTTTGTCTATCCCCGCCGCCGCGCACTCGAGGGCGAGGCGGTAGTCGAAGTGGATGTCGGCCACAAGGGGGACCCGCGCTCGCTTTTTCAGCTCGTATACTGCCCGGGCCGCCTCCATGTCGGGCACGGCAACGCGCACGATGGCGCAGCCCGCCTCGGCGAGGGCCTCGATCTGCGCCGAGGTCGCCGCGATATCCCTCGTGTCGGTGCTGCACATGGACTGCACAGCAATATCGGCCCCGCCGCCTATGGCGACGGAACCGACGTTTATTCTTTTCGTCCTCTTTCTGTCATACATAAAGCACACCCCGCAGGCTTTTTCAGTTGACAAGCCTGATTATGTCGTTGAAGGTTATTATCACCGAGAATATCATCAGCAGCGCAAGCCCCGCGAAGTGCACCGCCCCCTCGTATTTGGCGGGGACCGGCCTGCCCAGCACCGCCTCGACAAGTATAAAGGCTATCCGCCCGCCGTCGAGTGCGGGCAGGGGCAGCAGATTTACAACGCCGAGGTTTATCGCAATGAACACAAACAGGCTCAAAAAGCTTCTCATTCCGGTCCTCGCCGCCTCGGTCATGACGCTCGTCACCCCCACGGGGCCCGACAGGTCACTGACCGGCAGACGGCCCGAGGCCATCTGCACCAGCGTCCGCCAGATGAGCTTTGCTATGCCGATTGAATTGAAAAAGGTCTCGCGCAGCGCGCCCGGCGGCGTTACGGGCGCCGCCTTGACGTAGAAATCGTTGTAGTAGGCGCGGTACAGCTTGCCCCTGTCGCGCCCGTCGCCCGTCAGCTCATAGCGGTCGAGCTCCCTGTAAGGGAACACGGCGCCGGCGATTTTGACCCTTTCGCCGCCGCGCACGACGCCGATGTCGACCGGCGCGCCGTCGTAGAGCACGAGGAAATAGGTGATGTCGTCCATCGTGTGCACCGCGCGCCCGTCGAGCGAAACTATGCGGTCGTCGGGGCGAAGGCCCGCCTGAAAGGTCGGCGTCTCCCCCTCCTTGAAGGAGTCGACCACCGTGCTGACGAGGTAACCCCTCGTCGAGGTCAGTGCAAGCAGCACCAGAAAGCCGACCAGCAGATTCATCGCCGCCCCCGCCGCCAGCACCGCAAGACGCCTGCGTTTCGGCTGGGACGCAAAGGAGGTCGGCGTCAGCCGCTCGTTGTCGTCCTCCCCCTCCATCTCGCAGAAGCCGCCGAAGGGGAAAAGGCGCAGCGAGTACAGGGTGGAATTCTCATCCTTCTGCCTTTTGTATATCGCGGACCCCATGCCGATGGAAAATTCCAGCACCCGTATGCCGCAGCATCTGGCCGCTATGAAGTGCCCCATCTCGTGGACGAATATCAGCACGCCGAAGGCGAGCACGGCAAGGACAATGTACATTTCTCCCTACCTCCGAAAAAACAACTGTACGGAAATTATACGGAAAATCCGCCCGTTCTATACCCCCGCCCTCTCATTTACCGCAGCGCGCGCCTCGGCGGCGGCGGCGAATATATCGTCAATATCACGTATCGGGCGGGCCTCATGCCTGTCCATAGCCGAGCCTACAAGCCTCGCTATGTCGTTGAAGCCTATCTTTTTTGCGAGGAAAAGGGCTACCGCCGTCTCGTTGGCCTCGTTCATCGCAACGGGCAGGGAGCCGCCCTTCGCCGCCGCCCGCCGCGCGAGGGCGAGGCAGGGGAAGGCCTCGGTATCGGGCTCAAAGAAGGTGAGGCTGCCGACCTTCACAAGGTCGAGCGGCTCCACCACCGCGTCGGTCCTGTCGGGATAGGTCAGGGCGTACTGTATGGGCAGCTCCATATCGGGCACCCCCATCTGGGCGATGACCGAATTGTCGCAGAACTCCACCATCGAGTGTATCACACTCTGGCGGTGGATAACGACGTCTATCCTCTCCGACGGGACGCTGAAAAGGTGCATGGCCTCGATTATCTCGAGCCCCTTGTTCATCATGGTCGCGCTGTCGACGGTGATCTTTGCCCCCATGCTCCAGTTGGGGTGCCTGAGGGTCTGCTCGACGGTGACGTCCTCCAGCTCGCCGTGCCTGCGCCCGAAGAACGGGCCGCCCGACGCCGTCAGTATCAGCCTCTTTACCTCCCTCGGGGCGCCGGCCCTCAGGCACTGAAAGACCGCGCTGTGCTCGCTGTCGACCGGAAGTATCGGCACTCCCTTTTTCGCGGCGAGAGGCATGACTATCTCGCCCCCCGTCACCAGCGCCTCCTTGTTGGCAAGGGCTATGGGCTTGCCCGCCTCCAGCGCGGCGAGGGTCGGGCGCAGGCCCGCCATGCCGCTTACGGCGTTGAGCACTATATCGGCCGCCGGAGCTGCGGCCGCCTCCATTACCCCCTCAATGCCCGAAAGCACCCTTGTACCCGTGTCGGCTATGCGTATTTTAAGGCTCCTTGCCGCGTTTTCGTCGGCCACGGCGGCAACGGACGGCCTGTATTTTCTTATCTGCTGCTCGAAAAGAGGCGTGTCGCGTCCCGCGGCGAGGGCGGCAATGCTCACCTCGGGATACCCGTCGAGCACCTCGAGGGCCTGCGTGCCTATTGAGCCTGTCGAGCCGAGAACGGCGGCGCAATTATATTTCATATAAGCCTACTCCCCCATTTCAGAGCGTTATGCCCGATTTCCACAGGAAAAAGAACAGCGCCGGCGCGACGAAGAACACGCTGTCGAACCTGTCGCACATCCCGCCGTGTCCCGGGAACAGGCGGCCGTAATCCTTAATCCCGAAATATCTCTTTGCTATCGAGAACACAAGGTCCCCCGCCTGCCCCAGCAGGGAACAGACGGTGCCTATCAGCATCAGCGCCGGCGTCGCCTGCGGGAAGCGCCCCTGCCCGATATAAACAATAAGCCCGAATATCAGGGCCGAAACCGCACCTCCGAGCATGCCGCACACAAAGCCGGCGACCGTCTTGTTGGGGCTGATGTCGGGGCAGAGCTTTCTTTTGCCGAAGCGCGAGCCGCATATATAGGCGAGCGAATCGCTAACCCACGGTATCATGAACATCAGCACTATAAAATAACCGCCGCCCTCCATCCTGCGGATTGCGACAATGCTTGCCGCGGCGGCCGCTATGATCATCGTATAGGTAAAAACGACGCTCATCCTGTCGGCCGCAACGGCCGACGGCATGAATATCGCAAAGGCCGCCAGGACCGCGGCGAGCAGCCCGCACAGGAACAGCCCCCCGCCCTCCGGACAGAGCCGGACGAAGGCGAAGGCCGCGGCGATGAGCATAACGGCGCAGGCAAGCAGCCTGTTTTTTCCGAGCCCGGCCGCCCGCACCACCTCAAAGGCCGCAATCGCCGCCACAGCCGCCATTGCCAGCTCAAAGACCGCCGTCTCCGACGCCCAGAGCACGGCAAAGAGCAGCAAAAGAGCTATGACAGAGGTCTTTACCCTCAACAGCATAACAAATCTCCCGTCGTCAGTCAGATTAAAAAATCGCGCGGCGGCGTATCACACGCCGCCGAAGCGCCTGTTCCTTTTCTGGAATTCCGCTATCGCCATGTCGAGCTCCCTCTCGCCGAAGTCGGGCCACATTATGTCGAAATAGCACAATTCGCTGTAAGCCGCCTGCCAGAGCATGAAGTTCGACAGGCGCTTTTCCCCGCTGGGTCTGATGATGAGCTCGGGATCGGGCTGGGAGGCGGTGTATATCGCTCCCGATATCATCTCCTCGTCGACCTCGTCGGGCTCGAGCACGCCCTCCTTTACCTTTTGGGCTATCCTACGCGCGGCCATGACTATCTCGGCCCGCCCGCCGTAGTTTATGGCGATGTTGACCGTGATGCCGGTGTTGACCGACGTGCGCCGCTCGATGGCGCGTATCTCATCCTTAAGGCTGTCGCTGTACGGGGTTATGTCCCCTATAAAGCGCAGGCGGACGTTGTTTGTGCCGAATTCCTTGTTCGCCCCGTCGATATATTGGTGCAGCAGGTCGCAGATGGAGTCTACCTCCTCCTTAGGGCGCTTCCAGTTCTCGGTCGAAAAGGCGTACACCGTCATATACTCGACCCCGAGGCTGTCGGCGTAGAGCACGATTTTCTTGAAGGCGTCGGCCCCTGCCTTGTGGCCCGCGGTCCTCGGCAGGCCGCGGCGTCTGGCCCAGCGGCCGTTGCCGTCCATGATGATGCCGATATGGCGCGGTATGCGGGACATATCCATCCCGCTGTCGCCCGGCTTTTTTTTAAAAAAGGAAAAAATACCCATTATACCCCTCTTGTCGGAATCCCTGCGTCAGGCGGCCGACCCTCTCAGACGGAGAGGATCTCCTTCTCCTTTTCGGCCACGGTCGAATCGACCTGCTTGATGAACTTGTCGTGCAGCTCCTGCGCCTGCTTTTCGAGCTGCTTGAGATCATCCTCGGTTATTTCGGATTTTTTCTGCATAGCCTTGAAATTCTCTATCGCGTCGCGGCGGATGGAGCGTATGGCGACCTTGCTGTCCTCCCCCTTTTTGGAGACCTGCTTTACAAGCTCCTTGCGGCGCTCCTCATTGAGCTGCGGGAAGACGAGGCGTATAACCTGCCCGTCGTTCTGGGGATTTATCCCCAGCTCGGATGCCTGTATGGCCTTCTCTATTGGCTTGAGCATTGTGCGGTCCCACGGCTGTATGACCAGCAGACGGGGCTCGGGCGAGGATATGGTGGCAACGCCGTTTATCGGGGTGGGCGTGCCGTAAAAATCGACGCGGATACGGTCGAGCACCACGGGGGTGGCGCGTCCGGCGCGTATGGACGCCAGCTCGTTCGACAGGGCGCTTATGGTTTTTTGCATCTTTACGTCGTAATCGTTGAGTTCTGATCTCATATATTCTCCTCCTGACACTGTTGTTTTTTCGGACGCTTATCCGTCAGCCGGCAAAAGCGGTTTTTCCTTATCTTACCACCGTGCCTATGCGCTCGCCCTGAAGGGTGCGCAGCACGTTGGACCCGTCGCCGAGCTCAAAGACGAGTATGGGTATGTCGTTGTCCATGCAAAGGGAGGTCGCGGTCGAATCCATCACGTTCAGCCGCTTTGCGAGCACCTCGCCGTAGGTCAGCTCGTCGTACCGCACGGCGCTCGGGTCCTTCTCGGGGTCGGCGGAGTACACGCCGTCCACCTTCTTTGCCAGCAGGATTATCTCGGCGTCGATCTCGGCCGCGCGCAGGGCCGCCGCCGTGTCGGTCGAGAAGAAGGGATTTCCCGTGCCGCAGGCGAAGATGACCACCCGTCCCTTTTCAAGGTGACGCACCGCCTTGCCTCTGATATAGGGCTCGGCTATGGCCCGCATCTCAATGGCCGACTGGACGCGGGTCGGCACGCCGCGCTGCTCGAGCGCATCCTGGAGGGCGAGGGCGTTCATCACCGTCGCCAGCATGCCCATGTGGTCGGCCCTCGTGCGCTCCATGTTGGTCCCCTGACGTCCGCGCCAGAAATTGCCGCCGCCGACGACGATGCCGAGCTGGACCCCCATCTCGTGACACTTCTTTATGTTGTCGGTCACCGTGTCGATAACGTCGGCGTTGAGGCCGAAATGCCTCTCGCCCGCCAGCGCCTCGCCGCTTATCTTCAGAAGGACCCTCTTGTACCTGAGCATGGTGCGCCATCTCCCCGTTTTGTTTTACCTTATTTTATAACAAAACGGTCCCCATTGCAACAGTAAAAGCCGCCGCGCGACAAATTCGCGCGGCGGCTTTATGTCCGTTTTCCGCATAAATACGGTCCGTTACCTGTCGCCGTATTTCTCGCGGTATATCTCTGCGGTGTCTCTTGCTATCATGAGCTCCTCGTTGGTGGGCACTATCCACACCTTTACTCTGGAGTCGGGCAGGGAAATGTCCCCCTCCTTGCCGTTTTGGGCAAAGTTCTTCTCGTTGTCGAGCTTTATGCCCAGATACTCCATGTTGGCGCACACGTCGCGGCGCAGCTCGGCCGATTTTTCGCCGATGCCGCCTGTGAACACGACGGCGTCCAGCCCGCCCATGGCGGCGGTGTACGCGCCGATGTACTTCTTTATCTGATAGCGCACGATGTCGGCCGCAAGAGCCGCGCGCTTATTGCCGCGCTCGGCCGCCTCGCCCACGTCGCGGTCGTCGCTCGACACGCCGCTGACCCCCAGCATGCCCGACTGCTTGTTGAGCATGTCGACCACCTGCTCCATGGTGAGCTTCTCCTTTTTCGCCATGTAGAAGATTATCGACGGGTCGATAGACCCGCAGCGGGTGCCCATCATCACGCCGTCGAGGGGGGTGTAGCCCATCGAGGTGTCGACCGAGCGGCCTCCGTCCACCGCGCAGCAGGACGAGCCGTTGCCGAGGTGGCAGGAAACTATCTTCATCTCGTGGCGGTCGCGGCCCATCAGCTTTGCCACCCGCCTCGTCACGAACTTGTGGGAGGTGCCGTGGTAGCCGAGGCGGCGTATGCCGAACTTCTCGTAATACTCGTAGGGTATGCCGTATATATAGGCCTTTTCGGGCATGGTTATGTGGAAGGCCGTGTCGGCCACGATCGCCTGCATGGTGTTCTTGCCGAATATCTTTTCGCACGCCTTGATGCCTGCGAGCATGGCGGGTGTGTGGAGGGGGGCGATGTCGACCGATTTCTCGACGGTCCTCATTACCTCCTCGTCCACCTCGCGGGCGCCGTCGGTCTTGCCGGTGCCGACCGCCACGCGGTGGCCGACCGCCGATATCTCGTCGAGGGAATCGATGACCCTGCCCTCGCCGGTGGTAAGCAGCTTTATCATCTGGTTGAGGGCCGCCGTGTGATCGGCAAGGGGCACCTCTATGGTGTTCTTTTGGCCATGCGCCATGTGTACTATCTTGCCGTCTATGCCTATCCTCTCGCACAGCCCCTTGGCGAGCAGGCTCTCGTCGGTCATGTCGAGGAGCTGATATTTCAGCGAGGAGCTGCCGGCGTTGATAACCAAAACCTTCATTTTATTCATTCCTTTGGAGTAATATTTATCCCTTTATTCAAAGTAACTTTAATATTTTATCACACTTTGGCCCGTTTGTAAGTATCGCACATGATTTTTGGCAAAATTTTGTATATTGCACAAAAAGCGTCGCTTTTGTTGTCGCTTTTATAATGTGTTTTCCACAACGCTCGGCCGGAAAGCCGCCCCTGCCGCCGTGATCAGTCTATCGCGCGGCATTCGAGATAGAAGCGCTTGTCGTGGGCGTGCCCCATCGAGAAGGTCTTTCTGGGGAGGACCCCGTCGAGGACCACCGTGTCGAACAGGTCGGTCTTTTTAACAGGCGGCAGCAAAAAGCCCACCCTGTCGCCCGCTTCGCCGGTAAGGGAAGAGACGACGTCCTCGCCGTGGATATAGTCGATTTTCCCCCCTGACGAGGCAATATATTCATCGAGAAACCTCTGGAGAGTCCCGACGGCTAAATTGCAGTCGGGATTGGGTATCTCTATATCGCACCTCTCGCCGCCGCAGACCGCGGTTATGCGCTGCGGCGCATAGCCGCAGGGCGCGAGTGACATTATGTGCTCCCGCAGGGCCCCGAGCAGGTCGGCCGGCTCGACGTTGAAGACGACGCGGTGTATCGGCTCGAACTTCAGCGCCGCATCGTGCACGTTCACAACCTCGCACAGGGCGAAGCGGGCGGGATGACAAGCCGCCCTCTCAACGCCTATGCGGGCCTTTATCCTCTCAAAATGCTCCTTTGCCGTCGCAAGGGAGTGATTGCCGTCCCCCACGGCGAACAGCAGCACGCCCTTGTCCGCCCCGTAGCGGGCGGCAAAGCTATCCCTGTCGGCCAGCGCGTCAAGGGCAGCTTCGACCGAGGCCTTCTGCCCGTCGGAAAGGAGCCTTCCCTCTATGTGCCCGCCCCGCTCCATAAGATCAAAGTCATATACCTTTTCGCCCGCGCCGCCCTCCAGAGGGCCGATGACGGTGTCGCCGGGGTCGTCGATGAGCAGCATGACGTGGGGCAGCTCCAGCTTCGCCCCGTCGCGCACCCTCAGCCGGGGCGGTATACGCTCGACGACCGTCCCCTCGGTCGCCCGTATAAGGCTCTGCGAGCCTTTGTTATAGTCGTATTTTTCGAGGTCTATCATGCCCACAAGGCCGCGGCGCACCGCCCCGTCGTCCTGTGTGCGCCTGACGTATATCATGGCGTCCTCAAGGGTCGTAAAAGCCCCCGAGAGGGTATAGTCCTCCATCGCGGCGTGGACCGAGGCAATCCTCGCGCCCACATCGGGATCGTTCAGATACTGCTCGGGGACTATCATGCGCAGCGTCGAGGGGGCGTCCCCCACGAAGGCGTCCACCCGCCTCCAATACTCCGGCTCGGAGGTGTACTGGTCGCAGGCGACCACGCTCCACTTCTTCATGTCGCAGCCCTCGGGCAGCATTATATCGGCGGCGAAAAAGCACTTTTCGGACATTTTACGACTTCCCTTCTTTTTTCTGCTTTTATAATACCACTTTTTGCCCGCCGTGGAAAGCCGCAAAACTTCTCCCTGCGGCGGGGCGGTCCCTTAGGCCGCAATTCTTTCGGCCCGGCATGAAATCTTTGCCTCTCTTGAAAATATTTGTTGTATTGGGCCGCCTTTGCAGTTATAATATAATCTGTCAGTTTTATTTCTGTTTTAATTATGCGAAAATGCGAAAGGTCGTGAAAAATTTGAACACCGTCAATTTTGACGAACGCATGTCCCGCCTCGGCACCGAGTCCGCCTTTGAGATAATGGCAAAGGCCAACGCCCTCGCCGCGCAGGGGCACGACATGATCCATCTTGAGATAGGCCAGCCCGATTTTACCACCCCGAAGAATATAATCGACGCCGCCTACAAGGCCATGCTCAACGGCAGCACCGGCTACACCAACTCGCAGGGCATCCCCGAGACCCGTCAGGCCATAGCCGATTATATCAAGAGGTACAAGAACGTCGACGCCGATATCGACGAGATAGTCGTGACCCCCGGCGCAAAGCCCATCATGTTCTATCTCATGCTGGCCCTCTGCGGCCCCGGCGACGAGGTGCTCTATCCCAATCCCGGCTTCCCGATATACGAATCCTGCATCAGCTTCACCGGCGCCAAGGCCGTGCCGATACCGATTCTGCAGGAAAACAACTTCCGCATCGACATCGAGGGCCTCAAAAAGCTCATCAACAAGAAGACCAAGCTCATCATCATCAACTCCCCGCAGAACCCCACCGGCGGCGTGCTGCGCCGCAGCGACATCGAGCAGATAGCGGAGGTCATCCGCTCCTCCGGGTCCGATACCTATATCCTCTCCGACGAGGTCTACGACCGTCTTGTCTTCACCGGTGAAAAGCCCTTCTCCATCAAGTCCATCCCCGATATGAAGGAGCGCACCATCCTGCTCGACGGCTTCTCCAAGACCTATGCCATGACCGGCTGGCGCCTGGGCTACGGCGTTATGAACAAGGAGCTCGCCGCGGCCCTTACCCTGCTTGTCATCAACTCGGCCTCCTGCGCCGCGGCCTTCACCCAGATAGCCGCGATCGAGGCCCTCACCGGCCCGCAGGACGAGCCCGAGAGAATGAAGGCCGCCTTCCTCGAGCGGGCGACCTACATGGTAAACGCCCTCAACGACGTCAAGGGGATCGACTGCCTCATGCCCGACGGCACCTTCTACGTCTTCCCCTCGATTGAAAAGCTCGGTATCGACTGCCGCACCTTCGCCGACCGTCTCATGACCGAGGCCGACATCGCCGCCTGCGCCGGCACCGCCTTCGGCTCCTACGGCGAGGGGCACATCCGCCTGTCGGTTGCAAACTCGCTCGAGAATATCAAGCGCGCCTCCGAGCGCATAGCGAAATTCGTCAAAAACAATTTCTGAGCAAATCTGCGGGGCGGCGTCTGCCGCCCCGTATCTTTATATCTGCCGCCGCGCCTCGGCGCTCCGGCGGGGAAAAAACGAAGGAGGACAGAAAATGCGCATCACCGACAATCTCTACATGCTTTCGGGCGCGGCCTACGGCCTCGTGGGCAACGTCTACGCCATAAGGAACGAGGAAAAGCTGGTGCTCATCGACACCGGCAAGGAGGAGACCGCCCTCGGGACCGTAAAAGAGAGCCTTGAGTATCACCGTCTCACCGAATATCCCGTCACCCACGTGCTGCTCACCCACATGCACAACGATCACGCCGGCAACGCGTGGTATTTCCGCGAGCTCGGCGCCGAGATAATCGCAAGCGAGTCCGACGCGAGCGGGGTCGAGTCGGGCGGGCTGCGCACCAACGAGACGGGGTGGATAAAATTCCGCACCTGCAAGGTCGACCGCACCGTGAAGGATAACGAGGTCCTCACCCTCAACGGTATAGACTATACCTGCATGCTCATGCCCGGCCACACAAACGGCAGCCTTTTCTTCCTGTTCAATCTCGACGGCAAGTCCATGGTGGCCACGGGCGACACCGTGATCCCCGTCCCCGGCCCCTTTGACGACGGCTTCGAGCTGGGCACCGGCTGGGGCTGCAGCCTCGAGCTCGACAAGCAGAAATATATGGAGACACTCAAGCGCGCCATCGATATCCATGCCGACGTCCTGCTCTCCGGCCATGGGATCCCCGTAATGAAAAACGGCTCCGACATATTCAGAAGGACCTTCTTCAAGGCCTACGCCAGCCTTCGCGGCTAACGCGCCCACGGCATGTTTCTTGCGTTCGCGCAGCCTTCAAACGCCTTATCCGGAATTATCCCGCGCAAAATCATGTGAGTATATCATAAAAAAGCCGGGCCGCAGGTTTTCCTGCGGCCCGTTTCCTTTTATCTTTTCTTGAAGAAAGAGTATATTACGGTATTACGGTCAGCACAGCCGAAGCGCTTGTCAGCCTGCTTCCGTGGGAGTCGGTCACCCTGCAGCGGTACATAAACCCGTTGCGGTCCTGTGTTGCCGGTACGGTGAGGGTCGCGGTCCTGTTTCCCGCCGCAGGCGAGTTGTACCACTTCTCACCGCCGTTTTCGCTGAACTGCCACTGATATGCAAGCCCGTCGCCTGTGGCCGTTACGGTAAAGTGAACGGTGTCGCCGACGGTCGCCATCACGTTCCCGGGCTGGGCCGTTATCGCAAATACCGCCGGATTAGTCACAGTAAGTGCAGCGGCGTCGCTTATAAGTGTGCTGCCGTGAGAGTCGGTCACCTTGCAGCGATACATAAACCCGTTTCGGTCCTGTGTTGCCGGTACGGTGAGGATTGCGGTTCTGTTCCCCTCCGCAGGCGAGTTGTACCACTTCTCACCGCCGTTTTCGCTGAACTGCCACTGATATTTAACACCGTTGCCGGAGACCGCTGCGGTGAAGCGGACGGTGCCGCCGACATTCGCCATCACGTTCCCGGGCTGACCGATTATGGCAAATGCCGCCGCCTCAGTCACAGTCAAGGCAGCAGCGTCGCTTATCAGCTTGCGGCCTTTGGAGTCGGTCACCTTGCAGCGGTACTTGTTCCCGTTTCGGCCCCTCGTTGCCGGCACGGTGAGGGTCGCGGTATTATTGCCTTCCGCGGGCGAGTTGTGCCACTTCGTACCGCCGTCATCGCTGAACTTCCACTGATATTCAAGCCCTTCGCCGATAGCGGTTACAGTAAAATGAACAGTGTCTCCTACTGTCGCCGTCACGTTCTCGGGCTGGGCCGTTATCGCAAATACCGCCGGATTAGTCACAGTAAGTGCAGCGGCGTCGCTTATAAGTGTGCTGCCGTGAGAGTCGGTCACCTTGCAGCGATACATAAACCCGTTTCGGTCCTGTGTTGCCGGTACGGTGAGGATTGCGGTTCTGTTCCCCTCCGCAGGCGAGTTGTACCACTTCTCACCGCCGTTTTCGCTGAACTGCCACTGATATTTAACACCGTTGCCGGAGACCGCTGCGGTGAAGCGGACGGTGCCGCCGACATTCGCCGCAGCGCTCTTGGGCTGTGTTATCATACGAAGGGGCTTCGGCACAAAAGTGCAATTCACCGTCGCACCCGTCAAATCCTCGTTGTTCGTACCTATTCTTACTCTCTTCCACTGCTCGGCCGTGCCGCTGTAATGAACGTCGGTCAGGCTGCCGCAGTTAGAGAACGCATAATTACCGATACTTGTCACGCTTTCCGGTATCGTCACGTTCTCAAGGCTGTCGCAGTATGCGAACGCCCTGTCCCCGATGCTCGTCACGCCTTCCGGAATCGTCACGCTCTCAAGGCTGCTGCAGTATGCGAACGTCCCGCTCCCGATGCTTGTCACACCCTCCGGAATCGTCACGCTTGCAAGAATGCTGCAGCCGGAAAACGCGCCGTCCCCTATGCTCGCCATGCTTGACGGAATCGTCACGCTTGTAAGGCTGCTGCAGTGCCCAAACGCACTGCCCCCGATGCTCGTCACACCCTCCGGAATCGTTACGCTTCCAAGTTCGCTGCAGTCGGAGAACGCCATGTTCCCTATGCTTGTCACACTTGACGGGATCGTCACGCTCTCAAGGCTTCTGCAGGAGCCGAATGTCCACAGACCAATGCTCGTCACGCCTTCCGGAATCGCTGCACTCGTAAGACTGCTGCAGCCGAAAAACGCACTGTCCCCGATGCTCGTCACGCTCGACGGAATTGTTGCGCTCGCAAGGCCGCTGCAGCCGTAGAATGTACCGTCCCCTATGCTCGTTACGCCCTCATTGATCACAACGGAGCTGATGCTGCTTTTGGGGAGCCGCGGGTAATCCGCCATATTCCCCGTGCCTGAAATCGTCAATACACCGTCGGAGGTCAAAACCCACGTCAGATTGCCGCCCTGCGCTCCGCAGGCGCCTGAGTCGACGACAGCAGGCGCTGCCGCCAGCGCCTCCGCGGGCAGCAGCAATATAAACGCCAGCATCAGGCACAGCAGATTCGTCAATAATCTTTTCATCCGTTTTCCTCCAACCCCTCGTTCAGCCCGGAGCATCGGCCCCGAGCGGATTTTTATCATATAAGCTATGGATTAACGGCAGTATTCCATTATAATGAACCCGACAAGCATATTATAATTCATACACCCGTGTGCGCGTCAAGCATAACGGGCATTTTTTCGGCAAAACCGAACAAGATTTTCTCTCGCTGACGGTAGCGCCCACGGCACAAAAAACCCTCCGCTTCGCGCGGAGGGTTTCTTATTGCCGTTCGAATATTATTCCTTGGGCTCCTCTTTTACGACGTCGGCGTCGGGCGCGTTGCGGCGTATGGAGTCGATGCCGTTCAGGCAGGAGGCCTTGCTCTTATACCCCTCGCCGACGGCGATTACCTCGCCGTTTCTCGCCTTGAGACGGAAGCGGTACTCGCCCGCCTTGTCCACATAAACCTCGAACTTGGGATTAACAGCCTTCTCGAAGCCCTCTGCGGTCTGATCCTCGAGATTTGCCGCCGCAGAGTTCCTGCGCACGCTGTCGACGCCCTTCATGCAGGCAGCCTCGGTTGAGTATACTTCGCTGTTAGCGATGACCTCGCCGTTGCCGGCCTTGAGGTTGAAAACAAAGCCCGTCTTGGTTGCCCTTACAACAAATTTACCCATAGCTGTATCTCCTTTGTTATTATTTGCCCCGAAAAGGCGCGGAGCCCGCCGATATGCCGCCCGCCGCGGCAAATTTTGTCCGTTGATGTAATATTATCACGAAAAAGGGCGCTTTTCAACCCCCAACAGGGGGCCGGAACGCCGCCGAAACCCACAAAAAACGGGAGAGGCTTCCGCCTCCCCCGCGCGCTTATTTTTCTATCGGAATACTCCGGTCACGGTGCTCACCGCGTGGTCCAGCTTCGAGGCCACCGATTCGAGCTCCTTTACGAGGTTGTTGAACACGTCCATATCGGCCTCGCTGAAGGTGCTCGCCGCCCCCTGAAGGGCCTTGACCGCCTCGTTGAACTTCTTCATATCGAGTCCCTCGAGCTTTTCCGCCGTTTCGGCGAAGGCGTCGGCCGCCCGCTTGACGCTCTGCATGTCGAGCGCCTCTATCTGCTTTTCGACCTTGTTCATCACACGGTGCATCGACGCTATCTCCGATGCCGCGCATATCCCCGCGATTATAAGAAAGAGCAGTATGCAGACGAGCAGCGCCGTCTGTATCTTCATCAGAAGCAGCTTTTGCTGCTCGGGCGTTCTTTTTCCGTTGTTCTGTCCGCCGTCCATCGTCACACGACCTTTCTTTTGGGAATATATCGCGCCGCGACGGGCTCCCGCGCCCGACGCCCCCCGCAGGGAGCTCCGTTTATTTTGCGAATTTCTTATACAGCCAGACGATAAGGCAGGCGCCCACAATGGCCATAATAAAGCCGAGTATTCCGCCGCCGACCCCTATCAGGCCGCCGAGCCACCCGCCGACCGCGCCGCCGAGTATGCCGAGCACGATATTAAGCCACCACTGTGTGTTGACCTTCATTATGCGGCTCGCTATATATCCTACGATCGCGCCTATCAAAAGATTCCAGAGCATTTTTGATTCCTCCGTATATTTTTATCGGCCTTCCCTTGCGGCGCAAAGCCGCTTACTTCGCTCACTTATTGAATATACCGCCTATCTTGCCCGCGATGTCGCCCAGCCTGTCGGCCCCTATCTTGGCCTTAACCGCCGAAACCACCTGATTTATCTGATCGTCGGGAAGATCCACGCCTATGAGCTTTTCAACCGTCTTTACCGGCTCCTTTGAAAACTCCGCCGAGAGGTTCTTGTCGTTCTTTATCTTCCCTATCAGCTCCTCGGCCTTGGCCTTGATGTCAAAATCCATTTTTACAGCCTCCTCTTCGAAACCTGCCGCAGCGTCTTGTGCCGCGCGCAAAGCGCCGTCCTGCGGCGTTTTTGATCTACAAGAAAAATATATCATCGCCCGCCCTGCTTGTCAATAAAAAGAGCCGCGGCCCTGCTTCGGACCGCGGCGCCCTTTGTTTTATTTGCTTACTTGCCGAAATATCTCTTGAGCAGACCGGCAAACGCTTTTCCGTGTCGGGCCTCGTCCTTTGCCATCTCATGCACGGTGTCGTGTATGGCGTCGAGGTTGAGCTTCTTTGCGAGGGTGGCAAGGTCCTTCTTGCCCTGGGTCGCGCCGTGCTCGGCGGCAACGCGCATCTCGAGGTTTTTCTCGGTGCTGTCGGTCACGACCTCGCCCAGCAGCTCGGCGAACTTGGCGGCGTGCTCGGCCTCCTCGTAGGCGGCCTTCTCCCAGTAGAGACCTATCTCGGGATAGCCCTCGCGGAAGGCCACGCGGGCCATGGCGAGATACATGCCGACCTCGCTGCACTCGCCCTCGAAGTTCATGCGAAGGCCCTTGACTATCTCCTCGTCAACGCCCTTGGCAACGCCCACGCGATGCTCGTCGGCGAATACCAGCTCGTCGCTCTTCTGCTCGGTGAACTTGGAAGCGGGCGCCTTGCAGATAGGGCACGCCTCGGGAGGAGTATCCCCCTCATGAACGTAACCGCAGATGGAACATACAAACTTTTTCATTTCACATTCTCCTTTTTGATTTTGATTGATTCTTCAGCTTTGCCGCGCTGTTGTTTCCTTTTTGCGCCGCCGCCCGACAAATTCAGATAAACGAATCGAATTTTATCTCGGACAGCCTCTCGGTCAGCAGCCGGTTGACCCCGTCGAAAGCCCTGTGCATCGGGCATTCGTCCTTGTCGCCGACCCGCGTGCAGACGCCGTCGCCCGCAAGGCACCTGTTGATGCGAACGGGCCCCTCCACCGCCTCGATGACCGAAAGCAGGCTTATCTGATCCGGTCTCATCGCAAGGGAATATCCTCCCCCTGCTCCGACGTGGGATTCGACGATGCCGCAGCCCGCCAGCTTGCGCAGTATCTTGAGGGCGAAGCGAAGGGTCACGGCCGTGCCGCGGGATATGGTGCGGGCGTCGGCCCTCTCTCCTGTCTTTGACAGATAGTGGACTATACGAACGGCATAGTCGGCCTCCATTGTGACCTGCAATTCGACACCGCCCTCTCTGCCCGTTTTTATTGTATACCTATTTGGTATAGTTTAAGTATACAGCATACATGCCCCGCAGTCAAGCCCTTCGCCGTAAAAACAGCAGAAAAATTAAATTTATTTATTTTCACTCAACTGCTTGACTTTTTCGGGCAATGCAAGTATAATCAACTTTGTCTTTGATTAAAGACAAAAAATGTGATATGCGGTCGTGGCGGAACTGGCAGACGCGCTACTTTGAGGGGGTAGTGGGGGTTTCCCCGTGTGGGTTCAAGTCCCACCGACCGCACCACACACGCGGATGTGGCGGAATTGGCAGACGCGCATGGTTCAGGTCCATGTGAAAGCAATTTCATGGGGGTTCAAGTCCCTTCATCCGCACCACGAAAGCCGAACGGTCGTCAAGACCATTCGGTTTTTTTATTTGTATCGGCGGGGCTTGAACGCGAGCGGAAGTGAATGGAGCGCCGGCGGCGCTCCAGAGCCGCGAGCCGGCCTCCGCCGCAGCGGAGGTCAAGTCCCTTCATCCGCACCACGTCGTCGCGGACTTCGTATCGTTCGCGACGGCGTTTTCTTATGCCCCCCAAAAAACCGCCGCCCTACGGATTCTCTCCGCGGGGCGGCCTTTTCTTCCTTTATCCTTTTTTTGTTTTTATATGTACGGCCCGCCGACGGGACCAAGCCTGCCGCGCGGACCCGGCCGCGCTTTTGGCCCGGCCATCTATATAAAATAAGGCGCTCGAAGCTGACGCCTGCGCGCCTTATGTTCGCCCTATTCGGGCAGGTCGCAGAAACACATGTACCAGTCGAGCCGGTAGCCTCCCGCGGCGCCGTTTGAGCCGTCCGCGCCCTCGGAGAGGATTGTCTGATAGTTCCCGGGCTCCTTTTTCATCACCGCATCGCCCTTTTTCCAGTCGGCCGGGGTCACCGCGCCCGACGCGTCGCCCGTCTGTATGGCGCACAGCAGCCGCTTTACCTCCTCGACCGACCTTCCGGCCGATATGGGATAATTCAGCGCCGCGCGCACGTTCTGCTCGGGGTCGATGATAAAAAGCGTGCGCGTCGTGGCGTTTTTGCTCTCCTCCGGGCTGGTCATGCCGTAGCGGCGGGCGATATCCCCCTTCGGGTCGGAGATTATCGCAAAGGGGAGTATCACGCCCGTGTTTTTGCGTATGTTCTCCATCCATGCAAGATGCGCGGGTATGGAATCGACCGAAAGGCCGAGCAGGTCGCAGTCCATCTCCTCAAACTCCGGATAGGCCCTGGCGAAGGCCAGCATCTCGGTCGCGCAGACCGGCGTGAAATCCGACGGATGCGAGAAAAAGACCAGCCACCTTCCGTTGAAATCGCTTAGACTGACCTGCCCGTAGGTCCCGTCGCCGCTGAAATCGGGCGCCCTTGAGCCGATTTTCGGCAGGCAGCCGTATTTTGCATTCTGTGTCATAAATCAGCTTCACCTCTGCTTCGATATCTTTTTTACGATACCCTTCCTGCTTCATCATACGCAGGGCCGGCCGCGGAGGTGCGGGGGTGCAAAAGAAATGCCTGCCAAAAGATTTTTCCGGCAGGCATTCTTTTTTATCTCAAGGCCTTACGCTCTGGGCATGGAGCCGTTCGACATGGACTGCTCGGCCTGAGCTATCATCCTCTTTACCATCTCGCCGCCGACGGAGCCGTTCTGACGGGAGGTCAGATCGCCGTTGTAGCCCTGCTTGAGGTCTATGCCGAGCTCGCGGGCCACCTCGTACTTAAACTGGTTCATGGCCTCCTTGGCGCCGGCGCTCATGTTGCTGTTGGTGTTGTTCGCCATTGTTTTTTCACCTCCTTGCTTTAGCACAGACGCGGCAAAGATTTTTCAAGGCCGCGCCCTTCAATCGTATTTTGCGTAAAATGGAGGCGTATAAACAGGTAATTTTTGTTTTGATTTTTCAGTTGAAAATATCCTTGTCGCGTCCGTAGAACTGCTCGCCCAGCTTTTCGAGCAGGGCGGCGTTGCGGGGCGAGCGCAGGGAGGGGTCGTCGGCGAGGAGCTCCTCGGCGGCGCTTCTCGCCTGATAGAGCACGGCGGCGTCGGCAAATACGTCGGCGATTTTCATTACGTTCTCCCCGTGCTGGCGCACGCCGAAGAAGTCGCCCGGCCCGCGTATCTCAAAATCGCGCCGCGCTATCTCAAAGCCGTCGCTGACCTCCTTCATGACACTCAGGCGCTCCCTCGCGTCGCCGCCGCGCGCATCCGAAATGAGTATGCAGTAGGATTTTATATCCCCGCGGCCCACCCTGCCGCGCAGCTGATGCAGCTGCGACAGGCCGAAGCGCTCGGCGTTCTCCACTATCATAAGTGATGCCTTGGGCACGCTTATTCCGACCTCGATGACCGTCGTCGCCACCAGCACGTCGACGCCGCCCGCGGCGAAGCTCTCCATCACGGCGGCGCGGTCGGCGGGCTTCATCCTGCCGTGGACGAATTCTATCCTCAGCTCGGGCAGCGTCTCTCTCAGCTTCTCGGTATAGCTTTCCACCGCAGCGTGCTGCTCCGTCTCGTCGTCCTCGATAGCGGGGCAGACGACGAAGGCCTGATGTCCGGCCCGGGCCTCCTTTCGTATAAATTCATACACCCTTTTCCTGTATGAGCTGTCGACGGCGAACGTGTCCACCCTCTGCCTGCCGGGGGGTAGCTCGTCGATGACCGATATGTCGAGATCGCCGTAGAGCACAAAGCCCAGCGAGCGGGGTATGGGCGTGGCCGACATGACAAGCACATGGGGATTGTTCCCCTTCGATGCGAGCTCGGCCCTCTGGCGCACGCCGAAGCGGTGCTGCTCGTCGGTTATCACGAGCCCCAGCTCGTCGAACTCCACCCCCTCGCCGATGAGGGCGTGGGTGCCGATGACGAGCTGTATTTCGCCCGAGGCAAGGCCCGCCGTTATCCTCTTTTTCTCCCTCGCGGGGGTGGATGCGGTGAGCAGGGCGTATTGTATGCCGGAGCGCTCCAATATGGGCGCAAGGCTCTGATAATGCTGGTTTGCGAGTATCTCGGTGGGTACCATCAGGGCGCTCTGGGCTCCGCTCTTTGCGGCGTGGAATATCCCCGCCGCGGCGACGGCCGTCTTGCCCGAGCCGACGTCACCCTGGAGCAGCCGGCTCATGGGTGTCGGGCGGGCGAGATCGGCGGCTATCTCCTCCATGCACCTTCTCTGCGCCCCCGTCGGGGCGAAGGGCAAAAGGCGGCAGTAGGCCTCGACCGTCCCCTCGGCCTCGAGGGGACGGGTGTGCAGCGCCGTCCGCCGCGAGCGCAGCACCAGCATTTTTATCTGGAAAAGGAAAAGCTCCTCAAAGCACAGGCGGTGCTTCGCCTCCTCGAGGGAGGCGGGGTCGGCGGGGGCATGGATTATGCGCACCGCGTCCGATATAGGCATAAGGTCGTATTTTACCCTCAGCTTTTCGGGCACGTATTCGCTCAGCTCGGCGCAGGCCGGCAGAGCCTGCGCGATGTTTGCCCGCAGGACGTGCTGTGATATCCCACCCGTCAGCGGATAGACCGCGACGATTTTCCCGTCCGCGTTCCCGTCGGAGGGCTCCATCTCGGGGTTCACGGCCGAAAGGCGCAGCAGGTTCCGGCTGACCCTTCCGTAAAAGACGAGCTCGTCTCCGCGGTGCACGTTTTTCGACAGATAGGGCTGGTTGAAATAGGTCAGCTCGATCCTTCCCGTCCCGTCGACAGCGGTGAATTTTGTCAGATTGAGGCCCTTTCTTATACGCGAAAGGCGGGGCTCCTGCGCAACTATGCCGCGGAAGGCCGCCGTCTGCCCGTCCTCAAGCTCGCCGAGGCTGTATATCCTCGTCCTGTCCTGATACTCTCTGGGCAGGTGGAAAAGCAGGTCGGCTACGGTGTGTATGCCGATTTTGGCGTAAGCCGCAGCCTTTTTGGGCCCTATTCCCTTGAGATACTGCACCGGCGTATCGGGCGCAAGCCTGTCCATATCGCGCCTCCTCTCCCCTGTTGATAAAAAGCGGCATGCCCGCGCAAAACACAGGCCGGGGCAAGGGCAAAACGCCCCCCGCCCCGGCTGTCCGCTTATTTTTATTCTACCGAAATTATATAGTAATATACCGGCTGGCCGCCGTCGACCACCGTCACCTCGGCGGACGGGGCGAGCTGCCTCACCCTGTCGGCCGCGCTCTTGGCGTCGTCCTCCGTCACCTCGGAGCCGAAATAGAGGGTTATCAGCTCGCAGTCGGCCGCGCCCAGCTCGGTGAGGGTATCGTTTATCACATTGTCGATGCTGTCGTCGGTGAATTTCACCTTGCCGTCGCACAGCCCGAGGAACTGCCCCTTTGTTATCTCGTGCCCGTCAAAGACCGAATCGCGCGCGGCGTAGGTCACCTGACCGGTGTGGACGTTGTCCATGCTCTCGCGCATGGCGTCCCTGTTCTCCTCGCAGGTCATGGCGCTGTCAAAGCTGAGCATGGCGCTTATCCCCTGAGGTATCTGCTTTGTGGGTATGACGACGATTTTCCTGTCGGTGCATATATCGACCGCAGCCTCGGCCGCCATGATTATGTTCTTGTTGTTGGGGAGGACGAACACCGTCTCGGCCGGCGTCGCCTCGACCGCCCTGAGTATGTCGTCGGTCGAAGGGTTCATGCTCTGGCCGCCCGATACGATATTGTCGGCCCCGAGCTCCCTGAACAGGGCCGAAAGGCCCTCCCCCGCAGCGACCGCCACAAAGCCGAAGGGCTTTTCGGGCGGGACGGGCAGGCTCTGCTCCGGCTCCTTCTGCGCCGGCTCTTCGGCGGCCTCGTTTTTCGGGTTGGCGCCGAGCCCCGTGTGCTGGAGCTTCATGTTCTCGATCTTGACCGTCATAAGCTGGCCGTACATCAGGCCCCGCTGTATGGCGTTGCCGGGGTTGTTGGTGTGCACGTGCACCTTTATTATCTCATCGTCCTCAACGACGACGAGGCTGTCGCCTATCGAGCCGAGATAGCTCGAAAGGCCCTTGGTGTCCTGCTTTTTGCCCGATTTGCCGACGATGAACTCGGTGCAGTAGGTGTATACGATGCTCTCAGTGTCGATGGCGGCGAAATCGGCCTTTTCCTTCTTTTCGCCCTCCTGCTCCTGCGGCTCGGCCGGAGGGATTATCTCTCCCTTTTCGAGGTAGTGCAGGGCGCCCTCGTATACCTTTATCAGGCCCATGCCGCCCGCGTCGACGACGTTGGCCTGCTTGAGCACGGGCAGCAGCTCGGGCGTCTGCTCGAGCGTCTCCTTTGCCGCTTCGATTATAACGGCAAACAGCTTTTCGATGCTCTCGGCCTCGCCTGCCGCCTCGACGCCCCGCCGGGCCGACAGGCGGGCGACCGTCAGAATGGTGCCCTCGGTGGGCTTCATGACCGCCTTGTAGGCCGCCTCCACTCCGGCGGACAGGCCCTGCGCGAGCTCGGCGCAGTCGATCTCCTTTTTGCCCTTGACCGAGCGGGCAAAGCCCCTCCACAGCAGAGACAGAATTACCCCCGAGTTGCCGCGCGCGCCGCGCAGCAGGGCGGACGCCAGCTTTTCGGCCGCCTGCCCCACCTCGTCGGAGGTGTTGCTCTGCATCTCGCGGGAGGCCGACGCCATGGTGAGGCTCATATTGGTGCCGGTGTCGCCGTCGGGCACGGGGAACACGTTGAGGTCGTTTACGGCCTGCTTGAAATTCTCTATATTATTCGCCGCCGATATCATCATCAGGCGGAAGGAATGCGCATCAAGCGTCTTTCTCAATTACTTTCCCTCCTCCGCATCAATCGACGTGAATCGCGTCGACATGCACCGTGACCTTGCGCACGTTGAAGCCAGTCGAGCTCTCGACAAAATAGCGAACCTTATTTATTATGCTGTCGCTTATGGCGCGGATATTCACGCCGTACTCGACCATTATATGCAGCTCGATGACAACGTCGCCGCCGTCGACCGTGACCTTCACGCCCTTGTCTATGGCGTCCTTCTTCAGCAGGCGCACAATGCCGTCGGTCTTTGACCGGTTGGCCATGCCGACAACGCCGTAGGCGCCGGTAGCCGCGTAACCCGCGAGGTCCGCAAATACCTTGGTGGATATCTCAATATCTCCGTATGCGTTTTCGATACGAGCCTCCATAAAAGGGTCACCTCCTGATTGTTAAATCGTCATTTGTCGTCTTTAAGGTCTGTGTTCAAGCACAGTAATATATATTTTACACTATTTGACCCGCTATGTACAGATTTTTTATAAATGTCCCCCGCGGGCGGCGTCAGCCTCGCATTACTATCGTGTTGACCTGCCCGCCGTCCGCGGCGAGGGTCTCCTCTCTGCCGTGGCAGGTAAAGAGCAGTATCTGCCTGCCGTTCCGCGCCGCCGCTTTAAGTATTTCAAGGCCGGCCCTGAGCCTTTCGTCGTCGCTCTGGCAGAAGGCGTCGTCGAGTATGACGGGTATTTTCTCATCCCCCTCGAGCAGCCCGACAAGGGCAAGCCGCACCGACAGGTATATCTGGTCGTAGGTCCCCGCCGAGAAGCTCTCGGCGTCGTGGTAGAGGTGGTCCTCGCCGCGCAGGCGCACGGCGCAGTCGTTGTCGACCTGCATCGCGTCGTACTTGCCGAGGGTGAGGGCCTCCATGTGCTCAAGCGCCGCAGAGCACAGCCGCGGGCCGAAGCTCGAGCGCAGCTCGCCGTCGGCCTCGCCCAGTGCGTCGAGGGCGGTGCTTACCGCGTCAAGGGAGCGCTTTGCCGTGCGTATCTGCTCGCCGACGCTCTCTATCAGCTCGTCGACCTCGCCCGGCGACATGCCCTCGTCCTCCCTCGCGTCGAGCACCGCGGCCTGGGCCGTCAGCTCGCTCAGGCGTGCCGTCAGCTCCGTTATCCGCTTTTCTATCTCCTCCCTCTTGAGGGGGACCGAGCGTATCTCCTTTTCCATCACCCACTCGTAGGAGCGGCGAAGGACGTCGAAATCGGCCCCGTCGGTCAGGCTGCGGTAATTCTCCTGCGTGTTTTCGTTGAGGCGTATATATTCGTCGAGCCGGTCGAGCAGGGAATCCATCTTTTCTATCACCGCGTCCATGTGGGGGTCGTCGCCCGCGGCTACGGGGGCCAGCGCCTCGACGGCCTCGGCCCGCAGGGCGGCGCATTTTTCGCGCAGGTCGGCCGCCGCCGCGCTCTGCTTGTCGCGCTGCTCATACAAAAGCTCGCGCCGCGCCGCAAGGTTTCTCGCCTCGTCGCAGACGATGCGCAGGTCGTCGGCTCCGCAGCACCTGGCGTCGCGGTAGAGCTCGGCCTGAGCCTGCCTGCACTCCTCCAGCTCCTTTTCGATATCGGAGGAACATATCTCCCCGCCGGTCTTTGCGAGCTCCTCCTCCAGCATGGAGCGGCGGGCCTCCATAACGGTAAATTCGGCGTATTTTTCGCGCAGCTCGCTCATCGAGCTCACCCCGAAGGAGGCGAGCTCCTTAGAGAGGGCGCGGTCCTTTCCTATTATAAGCAGCACGGCGCAGAGAATTGCGCCGGCGGCAAGAAATATCGCGCCGGGGTATGCGCTTGCGCTTTTGTATATCTGCTCCGCCCCGACCGCGATGGCCGCGGCCGCCGCCGCGGCAAGTATTATGCGCAGCGGCCTGCCCTTGCCGCGCGGCGTATTGATAAGCTCCGCTGCCCGCGGCTGACTCAAAGCCTCCCTGTCGGGATGGGTGCAGGCTGCGATGTCCTGCTCGAGGCGGGCGCGCCTCTGCTCCTCCTCCCTGACCCCCGCAAGCGAGTGGGACAGGCGGCTCTCCTTTTCAATAAGATTCCTCGCCGTATCGATAAGGTCGGGGTCGCTGCCCGCCGTGCCGAGGGAGGCTATGCGCTCCGCCGTGCTCTCTATCTGCCCCTCGAGCTCGTCGAGGCGGGCCGCCTCCCTCTCGGCGCGGCCGCGCGCCTGAATATAGGCGTCGCGCTTATCCCGCGCATTGTCGAGCCACGCCCTGTCGGGGGTAAAATCGCCCACCGAGATCTCGGCTCTGACCTCGTCGATGCGCTTTGCCGCCTCGCTGCAGGCGTTTGCCGCCTTGACTATGCCGACGTACCTCTGCGCCCTTGCGAGATGGACCTCGGCCGTGCGCCAGCCCTCGGCCGTCTGTATTTCGCCCCTTATTCTCTCGGTCTCGAGCTCGACAGCGCGGCGCTTTTCCAGCGCGGCGAGCTCCTCCCTGCGCCGCAGCTCGGCCTGCGACCTCTCGGCGCGGAGCGCGGCGAGCTGCTGGGTCAGCTTATTGAGCTTCCCGCCCGAGCCCTGCTTTGTATAGAGGTATCTGCGCTTCTCCTCAAGACTCTTCCTTGCGGCCGACAGGGAGACATCCTCGTCGGCCGAGCGTATGAGGTTTGCGAGCTTGACGGCGATTTCGTCGTTGCCTCTGGTCAGTATCCCGTTCTGGGCGATAAAGGCTGTGCGCTCGAAGGTATCCCCCTCGACGCCGTAAAGGGCGTATCCCGGCTCGCCCGCGAGCCCCTCTATGTCGGCCCCGCTGACGGGGTCGCTTGTTTTGAGCGTGTCCCTCGACGCGCTCTCGCGGAAGGTCCGCTCGATGAGCATATCCCTGCCCGAAGCGTCCCTTATCTCCATCGAGCCGCCGAAATCGCCGCCGCTCCACGGGGCGTACCTCTTCCTGTCAGAGAGGATGGAGCTTCTCCCCTTTTTCGAGGGCATGCCGTAGAGCATGGCCTTTATGAAGGCCGCAACGGTCGATTTGCCCGACTCGTTTCCCCCCGTTATTATGTTCAGGCCGTCGGCAAACTCCAGCTCGCGGTCGGCTATCCTGCCGAAGCCCTTGATATAAAGCTTTTTTATCACTTCACCGCCCCCTAAAGCGCTATCTCCTCGCCCGACAGGGCGGCAAGCCCGCAGGCGAGCGCGTCTGTGAGCATATCCCTCTGCTCCTCGTCGGCCGTCTCCATCCTGCGCATTATATTGCGCACGAAGGCCCCCCGAAGGGACTGCTCGAGGGCAATCGAATCAATATCCTCGTCGGGGCGCAGCGCGTCGATGACGCGAAGATAAAACCTGTCGTCAAAGGCGCTCTCAATATCCCCCTCGCTGACCTTCAGCTCGGGCGGCACCCTGCCCCGCAGGTACACGCGCACTATATCGTCGGCGCTCACATTCTCCAGCGTGCGGCGCACAAGCTCCCTTATCTCCTCCTCGGACGAAAGGCCGCCCGCGTCGGCGTCGAGCTCGACATAGCGCCGCTTTGCTATGGGTATAAACTCCAAATCGACCTTGCCCTTGTCGATTTTCGCGATAACGGCCCCCTTTTCCCCCGTCTCGTCGAAGCCCCTCGGCTCGGGCGTGCCCGGATAGCACCAGAAGGTGCCGCCGTGCCGCATAAGGCCGCTGAAGGCGTGCACATGCCCGAGGGCGAGATAGTCGAGCCCGCTTTTTTCTATCATCTCGGGGGTTATCGGGTTGTAGCGCGAGGGGGAGGTCGTCACCTCCCCGTGGAGCACCATTATGTTTATCCGCTGCGGGTCGTCGACCGTAAAGCCCTCCAGAACGGGCTCATCCCTGTACTCTCCCGTAAAGGCCGCGCCGTAGACGCTGACGCCGCCGTCCAGGTCCACCCGCTCTATCCCGCCGGTAAAGACGTGCACGTTCCCGGGCAGCTCCATCAGGCGCCACGGCGAGAGGGGGGAATAAAAATCGTGGTTGCCCGGCGCGACGAAGAATTTTATATCCTCCGCCGCCCTCATCCTGCCGCACAGCGAGCGGAAGCTCGCCCCCGACGAGAGGGCGTTGTCCAGCATATCCCCCGCGAGCAGCACGACGGACACGTCCCGAAGGCGCGCCTGATCCACTGTTTTTCCGAAGGCCTCGCGCAGCTCGAGCCTGCGCGTGCGGGCCTTCTGCACGTCGTTCATCGCCGAAAAGGGCGTGTCGAGATGCAGGTCGGCCGTATGAAGCACCTTTATCACCTGAAAACCCCCTCTGACTGCAAGGGGCACAGGTTGCCCCATGCCCCTTGCGCGGCCGATTTGCTCAGCCGCAGAATTTATCGTAGAATACGCCGAAGGCCTGCGTCATCATATACAGGTCGTTCTTTGAAATGACCTCGAACGGCGAGTGCATCGAAAGCACCGGCACGCCGCAGTCCACCGTGTCCATACCCATGTTGGCCATGTATTGGGCGACCGTTCCGCCGCCGCCCTGGTCCACCTTGCCCAGCTCGCCGAACTGCCAGAGCACGCCGTTGTCGTTGAACAGCCTTCTGATGCTGCCCAGCAGCTCCGCCGATGCGTCGGACGAGCCCGACTTGCCCCGCGCTCCGGTGTATTTCGTAAGGGCGACGCCGCCGCCTGCGCGGGCGGTGTTGCGTTTTTCCGACACCTCGGGAAAATTCGGGTCGAAGGCGACGTTCACGTCGGCCGACAGGCAGGTGCTCCTGTCGAGCACCTCGCGGGTCTTGGCGCCGTACCTCTCGCACAGCTCGGCGACGACGTTCTCGAAGAATCTCGACTGCATGCCGGTGTTGCCCATCGAGCCTATCTCCTCCTTGTCGGCAAGGACGCATATACAGGTCCGCTCGGGCGCGCCCTCGAGCCCGGTCAGGGCCCGCAGGGCGGCGTAGCCGCACACGCGGTCGTCGTGGCCGTAGGAGCCGATGAGGGAACGGTCGAAGCCTATATCCCTCGCCTTGAAGGAGGGCACGAGGCACAGCTCGGAGGAATAGAAGTCCTCCTCGGTCATGCCGTATTTTTCGTTGAGCAGGCGCATTATATTGAGCTTTACCCTGTTCTGCGCTTCCCTGTCGGGATAGGGCTCCGAGCCGACGAGGATATTGAGCCCCTCGCCCGTTATCCCCTCGGAGAGCTTCTTCGACATCTGGTCGGCCGCGAGGTGGGGCAGCAGGTCGGTCACGCAGAATACGGGGTCGTCCTCCCCGTCGCCCACCGATACTTCGATTTTGGCGCCGTCCCCCTTGACCACGACGCCGTGGAGGGAGAGGGGTATCGCCGTCCACTGATATTTCTTTATCCCGCCGTAATAGTGGGTCTTGAACAGGGCCATGCCCTCGTCCTCATAGAGGGGGTTGGGCTTTAAATCTATCCTCGGGCTGTCGATATGGGCGACGACCACGTTTATCCCCTTTGAGATATCCTCCTTGCCGAGTATTCCGGCGACCGCCGCCTTGCCGCGGTGTATGACGTAAAATCTGCCGCCCGCGTTGAGCTCCCCTGCGTCAAGGGGGGCAAAGCCGGCCCTTTTCAGCTCCTCCTCGGCCCAGCCGGCGCACAGCCGCTCGGTGCGCGAGACGTTGAGGAACTGCTTATAGTCCCCGCAGAGGGCCTCGCAGTCCTCCCTCTGGGCCTCGTCCATCACGTCGAAGGCGCACTGCTCCTTTTTGAACAGCCTCTCGGACAGAAGCTGCCCCTCGCTCTTTTTTTCGTTGTTCATGTTGTCTGACAATTTCCCTTACCTCGATTCCAAAAAGATACCCGCCCCGCGCGGGAGGCGGGCCCGCTCTGTGTTTTACCGTTATGCTTCCTCGCCGAAATACAGCTCCCTGTATCTCTGCGCCGCGCCGTTCACCCTTTTGACGTAGGCGTTTGTCTCCCTGAACGGCGTGTTGAAAAGGGTCCTGCCGTCCTCACTGTACCTGTCGTCCTTAAGCCATGAGGCGACGTTGCCCACCCCCGCGTTGTAGGCGCACAGGGCGGTGTCGGTATCGCCGTATTTGTCCAGCAGGAATCTGAGCAGCCAGCAGCCGAAGCGTATGTTGGTCCACGGCTCGGTTATGTCGTCGGGCTCGTCGAAGCCCCCTCTGAAGACTATATAGTCCACCGTCGGAGGAGTCAGCTGCATAAGCCCGACGGCTCCGGCGGGCGACACCGCCCGCGGGTCAAACGAGCTCTCGGTGCGTATGACGGCGTAAACGAGGGCCTTTTCCAGCCCGTATTCCGACGCGGCCCTCTCGACCTCGGCGCTGTATCCGAGCGGATAGGCGGCCTCCATCGCAGCCTCCCGCGCCCTGACGACGCCGAAGGCAAGCATGATCATTACGGCGGCCGCAAGGATGAGGCGAAACAGCCCCGCTGCGTGTCGTTTGGTCATGTCTGTCTCCCGAACAGCCGGCTTATTGGCCGAATATGACGCCGATTATCATGCCGGTCTGCATCTCAAGCTCGTCGGCGTCGCCGTTGTTGAATATCACAAAATCGGCCCTGTCGGTGTAGAACGAGTCCTCCTTCTGGGCGCCGATGCGCTCTCTTGCCTCGTCGAAGGTCATCTCGTCGCGGGCCATTATGCGCCGCGCGCGCAGCTCCTTGTCGGCGACGACGGCGATTATAACGTCGCATCTTTCGCTCAGGCCGCTCTCTATCAGGGCGGCGGCGTCGATTATGACGCCGGGCTCGTCGCAGCCCTCTATGAGCCTCTCCATCTCGGCTATGATATACTTGTGGGTTATCCTGTTGAGAAGCCCGAGCTTCTCGGGGTCGGAAAAAACGATGTGCGACAGCTTTCTTCTGTCGAGCTCGCCGTCGGGCCTTATCACTCCCTCAAAATTTTCGGCAATCTCGTCGAGGCAGGGCTCCCCCTTTCGGGTGACCTCCCTTGATATTTTATCGCCGTCGATAATCATTATTCCGTCCCGCTCAAAATAGTGGGCGACGCTGCTCTTGCCCGTACCGGTGCCGCCGGTCAGGCCGATTATTTTACATCGACCGTGTTCGTCCATAAAGGGCTATTCCTCCTTAAAATAAAACGCAAAGGTTTTTATATTCAAGCCTGCTCTATATCAAAGGCCGCAGCCTTGGAGAGCCTGTTTTCTATCGCAAGGCCTATCCCCCCGCTGTCGGGGCAGACGGCGTAGATGTGCGCAACGTCGGTCGCGTCGAATTCGCGCAGCGCGGCGAACAGCGCCCGCGCCTGGGCCCGCTTGTCCCCCGATTTGCCTACGGTCTTTACCACGGCGGCTCCGGCGAACATGTCCGCGTAATCATTATAGCACAGAACGCCGCTCTTTTGGAGCGGGTTTTGCTTTATCCTGCGAAGTATCAGCGAGCAGGCGTCGCCTGCCTCCCCCTTTACCATGGTCACCGCCGCCCTCGGGGCGTAGTGACGGTATTTCATGCCGGGGCACAGGGGTCTTTCGTCGTCCCGCATGGTGCGAAAGAGGGCTTGGTCGAGCTCGATTCCGCCTATGACCTTCTCCAGCTGCTCGACCGTCACCCCGCCCGGGCGCAGCAGGCGCGGTCTTTGCCCCGTCATGTCGATTATGGTGGACTCAAGACCGACCTCGCACTCGCCGCCGTCGATTATGCAGTCGATGCGTCCGTCCATGTCCTCGATTACATGGGCGGCCGACGTGGTCGAGGGCCTGCCCGAGCGATTGGCCGACGGCGCCGCTATCGGCAGGCCGCTCATTTCGAGCAGCGCCCGCGCGACCCTGTGCGACGGGCAGCGCACCGCGACGGTGTCGAGCCCGCAGGTGACGGCGTCGGGCACGACCTCCCTTTTTTTCATGATTATCGTCAGCGGCCCCGGCCAGAAGGCCCGCATAAGCGCCCGCGCCCCGTCGGAAACGTCGCGGCACAGCGCGTCCGCCTCGGCGGGGTCGAATATATGCACTATCAGCGGGTTGTCCTGCGGGCGGCCCTTGGCCTCGAATATTTTTTCGCAGGCGGCGCTGTCAAGGGCGTTCGCCCCCAGACCGTAGACCGTCTCGGTCGGGAAGGCGGCGAGCCCCCCGTTCTTTATTATCCCGGCCGCCCGCTCAAGAAGGGCGCGGTCGGGCTCGTCCCTGTCGACCTTTATTACAATAGTCTGCATGCTGTCGGTCTTTTCTCCTTTTTCGGCGGTCATTCTTCCTCCCCGCCGGCGTTTTGCAGCCTCCGGGCCTTGTCGGCCATGATAAGGGCGTCGATTATCTCGTCGATATCGCCGTTGAGGATGCTCTCGAGGCGATAGAGGGTCAGATTTATCCTGTGGTCCGACACCCTCCCCTGCGGATAGTTGTAGGTGCGTATCCTCTCCGAGCGGTCGCCCGTGCCCACCTGGCTGCGCCGCTGGGATGCGATTTTTTCGTTCTGCTCGCGCAGCGACAGGTCGTAGAGCTTAGCCCTGAGCACCTTCATGGCCTTGTCCTTGTTCTTGTATTGGCTGCGCTCGTCCTGGCACTCGACCACGATGCCGGTCGGAATATGGGTTATGCGTATGGCCGATTCGGTCTTGTTTACGTGCTGGCCCCCCGCCCCGCTCGAGCGGTAGGTGTCTATCTGCAGGTCGGTCGGGTTTATCTCAACCTCGACCTCCTCGGCCTCGGGCAGCACGGCGACGGTGACGGTCGACGTGTGTATGCGCCCCTGGCTCTCGGTCTCGGGCACCCTCTGCACGCGGTGGACGCCGCTCTCGAATTTGAGGCGGCTGTAAGCCCCCTGCCCCTCTATCTGGAAGGATATCTCCTTAAAGCCGCCCAGCTCGGTGGGGTTCTCGTTTATTATCTCGATTTTCCAACGCCTGCTCTCGGCGTACATCGAATACATGCGATAAAGGGAATTGGCGAACAGCGCCGCCTCATCCCCGCCTGCCCCCGCCCGTATCTCGACGATGACGTTCTTGTCGTCGTCGGGGTCCTTCGGGATAAGCAGTATCTTCAGCTCCTCCTCTGCGGCGGACAGTCTCTCTCTCCCCTCGCGCAGCTCCTCCTCGGCCAGCTCGCGCAGCTCGGCGTCGCCGCCGTCGAGGAGCTCCCTCGCCCCGTCGATGTCGGCGAGGATGGCCTTGTACCTCCTGTACCCCTCGACGATGGGGGTCACGTCCTTGAGCTCCTTCATCAGCCGTCTGAACTGCTCCTTGTCCGACACGACGTCGGGCTGCGAGAGCCTTTCATTGAGCATATCGTATTTTTCTTCTATAAATGAAAGATTTTCGAACATCCTGCGCTCCTCGATATCGGAATTGCCCGCGCCCTGCCGCTATTCGCCGCCGCGCTCGACGCGTTTTACGTTGCGCTCTATCTTGTGGCGCGGCGCCATGAACTCGTGTCCGCACCCCTCGCAGCGCAGGCGAAAATCCATCCCCACCCGCAGCACGGCGAAGCGGTCGCCGCCGCAGGGATGCTTTTTTTTCATTATAAGCCTGTCGCCCACGCGGACATCCATCGTAAAGTCTACCGTCCTTGCAATCAATATAATCCCAATATGGATTATAATAGAATAAGGGAAAATATGCAATAGCGCGCCGGCCCCCGTCGGGCCGAAAAAAGGGAGCCCGCGGCCCCCTTTCGTGTCTGTTCGTTTTTTCAGACGTCGCTTTTCTCAAGTAAGCCGGCTATCTCGGCGCAGCGCTCGTCGCCGCCCATCGCGCGCGCGGCCGCCGCCATGTCGTCCGGCCGCAGCGGGCAGCCGACGAAGGCGGCGCGAAGAGCGTCGATAAAATCGGTGTCGAGGGCGTCGGAATATACGACGCAGCCGTCGACAAACCCGTTTTTCACCCGCAGGCAGAGCTCGATTCCGCCCCATGCGAAGCGGTGCTCGAGGGTCACGTCGAAGGCGGGGGTCATGCCGTAGCAGAATTCGTAGGAGGCGTATTTTAGCCGTTTTTCCTCCAGCGCGTCGGCGTCGAGGCGCGACGCGTCGCGGTGCACCGCGTCAAATGGGCCGTAGTTCCTCTCAAAGGCCCCGATAAGGGCGCTTTTCATCTTCTCTACGTCGATTTCGGGGTTCAGCTCGGTCAGATTCACCACGCGGGATTTTACCGATTTTATCCCCTTCGAGCTGAGCTTTGCGGCCGACACCTGCAGGTAGCGCGACATTTTTTCGGTGTCGGTTTTAAGCAGTATCGTGCCGTGGTGGCAGGCGGCGCCTGCTGTGAAGGTGAAGGCGTTGCCCGAGAACTTGGCCCCGTTGGTCACAATGTCGTTTCTGCCGTTGACCTCGGCCGAAATGCCGAATTGCCCCACCGCGTCGATTATCACCTGCGCCGAGCGGGCGTAGTCGTAATCCTCCCTCGGGGTGATAAAGGTAAAATTGAGGTTGTTCGCGTCGTGATACACCGCGCCGCCCCCCGTCATGCGCCGCACAAGGGTGCAGCCCTCCCGGCGCATCAGCTCGGTGCGGCACTCCCTCCACGCGTTCTGGTTGCGGCCGATGACGACGGTGTTGTCGTTCCTCCACAGATAAAGTATCGCCGTGTTCTCGGGCAGCGTGTGCAGCAGCTGCTCCTCGAGGGCGAGATTGAAGCAGGGGTCGAGGCTGTCTGTCAAATAGAGCTCTCTTGTGTTTATCATATATAAGCACCCGTTTCCGTCGCTGCGAAAACGCGGGCCCTGCCGAAAGACGGGGCCCGCGTTTTTCCTTTTTCGCCGTGTTTACAGACCGAGCCTCTCTATGCGCAGCTGCTCGACCTTGGTAAAGTTGTTCGCGGGGGTATAGCCCGCTATGGGCATCAGCTTTTCGTGTATCGCGTCGATGAACCAATGCTCGTTGGGGAAATACTGCTCCTCCATCTCGGGGCAGGGGGTTATCCAGTTCCTGCAGCCGAGGACCACGGGGGCCGCGTCGAGATAGTCGAAGGCGAGCTCGGTTATGTTCCTCGCCATGTCGTTGAGGTGGTTTCCCCTCGCGCAGGCGTCGGAGGCGAGGATTATCCTGCCGGTCTTCTTTACCGACTCGAGCACCTTTTCATAGTTGAAGGGAACGAGGCTGCGCGCGTCGATGACCTCGGCCTCGATGCCGTACTCCTTCGAGAGGATGTCGGCCGCCTTGAGGGCCTGATAGAGGGTCGCGCCGATGGTGAGGAAGGTGACGTCCCTGCCCGCGCGCTTGATATCGGGCTCGCCGATGGGTATCTCATAGGAGCCCTCGGGCACGCCGCCCTCGTGGAACTGCTCTGCGATGTCATAGAGCAGCTGGCTCTCGAAGAAGACGACGGGGTCGGTGCCGTTGAGGGCGGTGGTCATAAGCCCCTTGGCGTCGTAGGGGGATGCGGGGAATACCACCTTCAGCCCCGGCACGTGGGCGGGCAGGGCCGACCAATCCTGCGAGTGCTGTGCGCCGTACTTGCGGCCCACCGATACACGAAGCACGCAGGGCATCTTCAGCTCGCCGGCCGACATGGCCTGCCACTTTGCCATCTGGTTGAACAGCTCGTCGCCCGAGCGGCCCATAAAGTCGCAGTACATCAGCTCGCTGACCGAGCGGCCGCCGCACATGGCGTAGCCGACCGCGGCCGAGACAATGCACGACTCGGAAATGGGGGAGTTGAACAGGCGGTTGAAGGGTATCGATTCGTGCATGCCCTGATACACGCCGTAGGCGCCGCCCCACTCGCGCACGTCCTCGCCGTAGGCGATGAGGGTCGGGTCCTCGTAGAATTTATCGAATATCGGCTCGAAAATCGCGTCGCGGAAGGAGAAGGCCTTGAGCTTGGAGACGGGCTTGCCGTCCTTCATATAGAAGCGCTCCTTGGAAGCGAGCTTTATCACCCTCGAGTTGTCCTTCTTGTCGGTCAGCACCTCGGGCTCCCTCGCGGTGTCCATAGAGGGGATGCGCTGGTTGCTGAAGGTGTAGCGAGCGACGGCGTCGGGGTCCTTGACAAGGTCGAGTCTCGGCGATACCGCGTCGTCGGTCGCCACCCTGAGCACATCGGTGATGAGGTCCTTTATCTCCTTCGCCGTCGCGTCGAGGGCGGCGTCGTCGGCAAGGCCGGCCGCCTTGAGCTGCTCGCGGTAGAGCTTTATGCAGTCGTACTCCTGCCAGTGCTCTATCTCCTCCTTGGAGCGGTAGGCGTTCTGGTCGGAGGTGGAGTGGCCGCAGAAGCGGTAGGTCAGCACATCCAAGAGCACGGGACCCTTCTTCTCCTCGATGAGCTTCTTCTTTCTCCTGTAAGCGTCGATGACGGCGAGGGGATTTATGCCGTCGACCCGCTCTGCGTGCATCTGGTCGGGATTGATGCCGGCGCCGATGCGGGCCAGCTTGCCGTAGCCCATGGTCTCGCCGTTGGTGCGCCCGCCCATGCCGTAGCCGTTGTTCATGAAGTTGAATATGACGGGCAGACCGCCCTTGTACTTATCGGGCCAGAGGGCGTTGAACTGGTCCATAGAGGCGAAGTTGAAGGCCTCCCACACGGGGCCGCAGCCAATCGAGCCGTCGCCGCCGTTGGATACGCATATACCGGGCTGGCCGCTGTTCTTCTTGTACAGCGCCGCGCCCGCTGCAATGCAGGGCGAGCCGCCGACGATAGCGTTGTTGGGATATATGCCGAAAGGTATGAAGAACAGGTGCATCGAGTTGCCCAGGCCCCTTGCAAAGCCGTTCTCACGGCCGAACAGCTCGCACATCAGGCCGTACATGAAAAATACGACGGCCTGCTCCTTTACCGAGGCCCTCGGCAGGCGCTCCTTCACTACGACGTAGGGCTTGCCGCCGTAGGTCTTTTCCATTATGTCGGTCAGCTCTTTTTCGGAGAGCTTCTCTATGGCCGACAGTCCCTTTGCGATGACCTCGCCGTGGCTGCGGTGGTTGCCGAAGATAAAATCGTCCTTGCCCAGCAGATAGCTCTGCCCCACCGCGGCCGATTCCTGGCCGAGGTAGAGGTGGGCGGGACCGGTGTAGACGTACTGGACGCCGTTGTACTCCTTTGTGGTGCGCACCGACATCAGCATGCTCTCGAACTCGCGGATATACTGCATGTCGCGGTAGATGCGCAGCAGATCGTCCTTTGTGAAATTCCCCTCGGCGAGCTCCTGCTCCGCGGTCTTGGCATACTGATTGAGGGGTATGTCCTCAAAATGTATGCAGCCCGGCGCGCGAAGCTCCTCGGGAGAATAGGTCTGATTTTTGGACATTTTGACAAACTCCTTCTTTTACGGACGTCGTGTCCGCACGACGGTTGATTTTACTGTCAGAGATTTGCCGCCCAAACGGCCTCGCGGATTATCTCGCAGACCGTGGGATGGGGGAATACGATCTCGCGCATGGCATCGACCGTCATTTCCTTTTCTATCATCACGCCGCAGGCGATAATGAACTCGGATGCGTAATTTGCCAGCACGTGCGCGCCGACGAGGGTCTTGTACTTCCTGTCGAAGATGAACTTGGCGATGCCGTCGCCGCCCTCGTTCTCGGCCACATAGCGGCCGGAATACTGCATGGGCAGCTTTACAACGACCGCGTCGATGCCCTTGGCCTCGGCCTGCTCCTGGGTAAGACCCACGGTGCCCACCTCGGGGTTGGTGTATATCACGCCGGGAATGGCCTTAAAGCGCATGATGTCCTTTTTGCCGAGGATGTTGTTGACCGCGACCTCGCCCATCCTGTATGCGCTGTGGGCCAGCATGCTCCTTGCGTTGCAGTCGCCCACGGCGTAAACGCCGGCGACGTTGGTGCGCATGGTCTCGTCGACGACGATGGCGCCGCGCTCGGTCAGCACGTTGAGGTTCTCGAGGCCGTAGCCGGTCGATACGGCTCTGCGGCCTATGGAGAGGAGCACCTTGTCGCAGACTATCTTGTTCTCTTTGCCGTCCTTCTCAAACACCACCCCGTCGGGGTCGACGCGGGTGACCCTGGCGCCGAGGTTGAACTTTATGCCCTTCTTCTCGTAGTTCTTCTGGAGCCTCGCCGAGATCTCGGCGTCGGTGGGGCCGGCTATCTTGTTGAGCATCTCGACCACCTCGACCTCGGAGCCGACGGTGCCGTAGTAGGCCGCCATCTCAAGGCCGATAACGCCGCCGCCGATAACGACGAACTTCGCAGGTATCTCGGGCAGGTCGAGCACCTCGCGGTTGGTCAGCACGAAGCCGGCCTCTATGCCCTCCTTTACGCCGGGTATGGGCGGCACGACCGCCGTCGAGCCGGTCGCAACGATGAGGTTTTTGCCGACATAGCTCTTGCCCTCGGCCTCGACCTCGACGCCCTCGGCGCTCTTGCCCTTTATCATGCCCGCCGCCATGACGACCTCGACGTTGTTGGCCTTCATCGAGGCGCCGACGCCTGCCACAAGGGTCTTTACCACCTTGTTCTTGCGGGCGATCACCGCGCCGTGGTCTATCCTCGCGTTCTCGCAGCTCACGCCGTATTTTTCGCCGTAGCCCGCCGCGTAGTTGTATATTTTGGAAGAGTTGAGCAGCGCCTTGGAGGGCACGCAGCCCTCGTTGAGGCAAACGCCGCCCAGCGCCCTCTTCTCGATGAGCAGGGTCTTGAGGCCGGCGTGGCCGGCGCGCTCGGCCGCTATATATCCGCCGGGGCCGCCGCCCAGAACTATTACGTCATAAGACATTTTCCATTCCTCCGATATTCCGATATGTTTTTTCGCTCTTTTGCTCTTTCGCCTTTCCGCGCGGCCTCTTACTTGGCCAGCAGCAGGTCGAAGTTCTCGATGTTGTGACGCAGGGCCACGAGGAACTTGGAGGCGGGCGAGCCGTCGACAGCCCTGTGGTCGTAGGTCAGCGACAGGCCCATGGCCGGATAGAAATCAGGCTGGCCGTTCACCATGCGCACCTTGTACTCAACCGAGCCCACGCCGAGTATGCCGGTCTGGGGCGGGTTGATGATGGGGGTGAAGGAGGTCACGCCCGTGTTGCCCAGATTGGATATGGTGAAGGTCGCGCCCGACAGCTTCTCGGGGGCGATGGTGCCGTCGTGGCACTGCTTTGCGAGCGCCTTCATCTCGGCGCTTATCTCGTTGAGGGTCTTCTTTTCTGCGTTCATTATGGTGGGCACCATCAGACCGCGCTCGGTGTCGACCGCAACGCCGATGTTGGCGGTTTTGAATATCTTCATCTCCTCGTCGCTGTAATGGGCGTTGAGATAGCCGAAATCAAGAATGGTGCGCGATACGGCGAATATCACCATATCGTTGAGGGTGATGGAGGCAAGGCCCAGCTTCTCGCCCTCGGCCTTGACCGCGGCGCGGTAGTTCATCATCTTGGTCGCGTCGGCCGAGCTGTGGTTCGTAAGCTGCGCCATGGTGGACAGGGAGTTGTGCATGTTGGCGGCGATAACCTTCCTGATGCGGCTGTTCTTTACGACCTCGAACTCGGGCTCGCTCTGAACGGCGGCTGCGGGAGCTGCGGGAGCGGCCGCGGCTGCGGTGCCGAGGTCGGCGGTGGTAACGGCGCCCGCCAGGCCGGTGCCGGCTTCCCTGCCGGTGGCGAACGGACGGGCGGCGTCGGTCACGAAGGGACCGGTCTGGGCCATAGCCTCTATGTCGCGCTCGATTACGCGGCCGTCGGGGCCGGTGCCCTTTGCAAAACGGATGTCAATGCCCTTGGCCTCGGCCATGGCCTTGGCGCGGGGGGATATCTTTATCATGCCCTCTGCGGGAGCGGCTGCGGGGGCCGCCGCGGGAGCCGCTGCGGGAGCGGGGGCCGCCTCGGCTGCGGGAGCCGCTGCTTCTGCGGGAGCGGCCGCGGGGGCGTCGCCCTCGTCGAGCTCGTATTTCTCGCCGGGCTCGCCCAGCACGCATACGACCTTCTTTACGGCGATCTCGTCGCCCTCCTCGCCTATGGTCTTGAGCACGGTGCCATCCCCCTCGGACTCAACGTCGAAGGTGGCCTTGCCGGTCTCGATGGCGAACAGATACTCGCCGGTCTTTACCGTATCGCCCTCCTTAACGTACCACTTGCTGAGGATAGCGCTCTCCTCCGAGAGACCCTTCTGGGGCATTCTGACTAACAGTGCCATTTGATTTCCTCCTTGATAATTATTTCATTTTATATTGATATTACACAGCCTGACGCCTGTTTTATCCGCTTTTGCCGGTGGTCAGATTATCTCCGTCCCGCACTGGGCGGCGGCGTATTCTATCTCGGCCCCGGGGCTCCTTTCGCACACGAGGACGTCGATATCCTCGAGGCGGGCGAAGGTATAGGGCATGTTCATGCCTATCTTGGTCGTGTCCATGAGCATTATCGTCCGTCTGGCCTTGGCGCACACGTCGGCCTTGAGCTCGCTCTCGTACGGGTTGCCCGAGGTAAAGCCGTCGCTCATCGAAAAGCCCGACGTGCCCATGAAGGCGACGTCGATGTTGACGGTCTTGAGGAACTCCCTCGCCCCCGCGCCCGAGCTCGACAGGGTCGCGCGCGAGAGATTGCCGCCCAGCAGGGTGACCTGAGGGTTCTGGGTGCGCATGATGACCTCGAGCCCTATGTTGGGCCCCGTCGTAAAGAGGGTGAGGTTGCGGTCGGGCATCATCTTTGCGAGCATCATCAGCGTCGTGCCGGAATCGAAGAAGATAGACCGCGAATCCTCCATCAGGCGCAGGGCCTTGGCGCATATCTCGGCCTTGGCGTCGACGTTGGATATCTCGCGCTGGGCGTAGAGCTCCTCCGACAGGCCGAAGGCGCGGCTGTTGGCCCTCGCTCCGCCCCTCGTCCTTATGATGTACCCCTGCTCCTCGAGGGCGGCGAGGTCCCGCCTTATTGTCATCGCCGAGACCGTCGGGAACAGCCTCGCGAGCTCGTCGACATGCACCGCCGAGCTCTGAAGTATATACTGCTTTATCTGCTCTCTGCGTTCTGCGAGCACAGGCTCCACCTCCGGTCATGCATGTTTGGGTCTGCCATGTTCGAAATGGATAAAACGAACAAAAAATGTTCGTTTCGCACAGTTTGATTATATCATCGCCCAAATATTTGTTCAATGGTATAATCAACAAATTTTCCGGTGTTTTTCGGTCATGTGGGCACATCCCCTACAAACGGGCCGCGTGTTCGCTCAGCCTGCGGCGCGGCGCGCAGGCGGCCGCGGGGCTGTGAAACCAAACATTTTTTGATGCGCGTTATTGCTATTGTCCCGCCGATGATATATAATGTTTTTAACTGAAACGGCAGGCGCGTCCGTCCCCGGTCGGCGCGCCGCGATACGGCTTTTCGCCGACTATACAACAAAAGAAAGGAGGTCAGGCGGTGCTTTTCACCGTCTGAGGCGTTTTTTATGAAGGCACTTGTTAAATACGACGCAGGCCCCGGCAATATGGAGATACGCGATATACCCGAGCCCAAGCCCGGCCCCGGTCAGGTCAAGATCGAGGTCAAAAAGGCCGGCATCTGCGGCTCCGACCTGCACATCCTCCACAGCGACATCGCAATACCCGTAAAGCCCCCCGTCGTTACCGGCCACGAGTTTTCCGGCGTTGTCTCCGAGGTCGGCGAGGGCGTGACGAAGTACAAGCCCGGCGACCGGGTCGTTTCCGAGACGGCCTTCCACTACTGCGGCAAGTGCGACTACTGCCGCATGGGCTATTACAACATCTGCGTCGAGAGAAAGACTCTCGGCTATTGGTATGACGGTATTTTCACCAACTACACCGTCGTTCCCGAGGGGCGCGTGCACCTCATGCCCGAAAACGTCAGCTTCCTCGAGGCGGCCATGACCGAGCCCCTCGCCTGCGTGGTCCACGCGGTGTACGACTGCTGCAGGATAACCGCGGGCGACGTCGTGCTCGTTGTCGGCCCCGGCGCGATAGGCCAGATGGCGGCGCAGGTGGCAAAGGCGCAGGGCGGCGTCGTCATCGTCAGCGGCACCAACATAGACGAGGACCGTCTCAGGCTCGCAAAGGAGCTGGGGGCCGACTATGCGATAAACGTCCAGAAGGAGAGCCTCGAGGACCTTGTCAACAGCATCACCGGCGGCTACGGCGCCGACGTCGTGCTCGAGTGCTCGGGCAACGCCCGCGGCGTCGATTCGGGCCTTCAGAACATCAAAAAGCGCGGCTACTACTGCCAGATAGGTCTGTGCGGCAAGAAGATAGAGTTCGATATCGAGCGCATCAACTACAAAGAGATACACTTCTCCGGCTCCATCGGCTCGCGCGGCCAGAGCTGGGACCGCACCCTTCAGCTCATGAGCATGAAGAAGGTCAACCTCGCTCCCCTCGCCTCGAAGGAATATACCATCCTCGAGTGGGAGGAGGCCTTCCGCGCCTTCGAGAACAAAGAGGGCTACAAGATAATGCTCAACCCCGCCGAGCTTTAAGCCCGGGCGGCATTCCGGTCAACTCTGCGGGTGAGGCCCGCTTCAAACGCGTAAAATCAGATTGGAGGAAACATCTATGAGCATCAGCGCACAAAGAAAAGCCGAGCTCGATGCGCTCTGCAACAAGTTCCGCATCGACGTACTGACTGTGCTCCACGCCATTCAGACAGGTCATCCCGGCGGCTCCCTCTCGGTATGCGAGATACTGACCGCACTCTATTTCGAGGAGGCCAAGGTCGACGGCAAAAACCCCAAGGATCCCGACCGTGACCGCATCGTTCTGTGCAAGGGTCACGCCGCCCCCATGCTCTACCGTATTCTGGCGGAGAAGGGCTTTTTCCCGCTTGAGGATATGAAGAGCCTGCGTCAGCTCAACTGCCATCTTCAGGGTCATCCCTGCGCGCTGCACACCCCGGGCGTAGAGGCCTCGACCGGCCCTCTGGGCGCCGGCTTCGGCGTAGCCCTCGGCATGGCGCTGGGCAACAGGCTGTCCGGCAGGAGCGCCCGCACCTACGCCGTTCTCGGCGACGGCGAGATAAACGAGGGCGTTATCTACGAGACCATCATGTCGGCCTATAAATTCAAGGCGGACAATCTGACCGCCATCGTCGACTGGAACAAGGTCCAGCTCGACGGCACCACCTCCGACATAATGCCCATACATGACATCCCCGCCGTATGGAAGTCCTTCGGCTGGAACGTCATCGAGTGCGACGGCCACGACATCGCCGCCCTGTGCGACGCCATCGAGCAGGCCAAGGCCACCAAGGGCGTGCCCAGCGTTATCCTCGCCCACACCGTCAAGGGCAAGGGCGTTTCCTTCATGGAGGGCAAGAACACCTGGCACGGCGCCCCGATAGACGACGCCAGCTTCGAAAAGGCAATGAGTGAACTGGGAGGTGCGAAATAATGGCAAAAGCAATCAGGGACGTTTTCGGCGAATCCCTCGCCAAATACGGCAAGGAGAACGAGAAGATAGTCGTTCTCGACGCCGACGTATCGAGCTCGACCAAGACCTCGGGCTTCGGCAAGCAGTTCCCCGACAGGTTCTTCAACTGCGGCATAGCCGAGTATAATATGATAAACATGGCGGCGGGCCTTTCCACCACCGACAAGATACCCTTTGTCAACACCTTCGCCGTGTTCCTCTCGACGATAGGCGCTCTGCCGGCCCGCGCGCTGCTGTCCTACACCAACCTCAACGTCAAGCTCTGCGGCGCATACGGCGGCCTGTCCGACGCGTACGACGGCCCCTCCCACCACGCCATAGAGGATATAGCCATCATGCGCGCCCTGCCCAACTTCACCGTTGTCGTGGCCTCCGACGAGTACCAGACCGATTGGATTGTAAAGACCGCGATAGAGACCGAGGGCCCGATGTATATCCGTCTGTCCCGCGCCTCTGCCTGCGCAGGCTACACGGCCGATACCAAATTCACCCTCGGCAAGGCCAACGTCGTAAAGGATGGCAAGGATGCCACCGTCATCGCCTGCGGCGTAATGGTTCAGCAGGCCATAAAGGCGGCCGAGCTCCTCAAGGCCAAGGGCATAGACGTCAAGGTTGTCGACATGTTCACCGTAAAGCCCATCGACGCCGAGATGATAATAAAGTCGGCCGCCGAGACCGGCGCCGTCGTCTCCGCCGAGGAGCACAACATCATGGGCGGCCTCGGCAGCGCGGTAGCCGAGGTAATGGCGACCGCCGGCTGCACCGCTCCGCTCGAGATGGTCGGCCTCAAGGATACCCACGCCGAGACCGGCGCCTACGACGCGCTTCTTGCCAAGTACGGCCTTGACGGCGCCGCCATCGCGGCCGCCGTTGAGCGCGCGATAGCAAGAAAGTAAGCAGTATCCGCAAAAACACCGTCGGATGCCCTCCCCCAGCGGCAAGGGGAGGGCATCTTTAAGGTCGGCCCGCGCGGACGTGCGGAACTTTTCGCCCCCCGCGCGCGTCAATATAACGATATGCGGCGGCAGCGCAGATCCGCCGCTTAAAACAGGCAGGCTGTTCCGTAAAGGAGGATGAAGATGAGAGAAAAATCAAAGCGGCTGATATGCCTTTTATCGGCCCTCGTTCTTCTGTGCTCCTGCTCGAGGGGCGGGCCGTCGTCGGGCGTGCCCGGCGATTCGTCGGCTCCCCCCGTCTCAGCTCCGCAGAGCTCCTCCGGCGAGCCGGACGACCCCTTCGTCCCCTACGACGTGACCGACCCCGACCACCTCGCCCAGTTCTGGGGCGACTATATGGCCGACCTCACCTCGAGCGCGATAAACGGCTTTGCCTCCCCCTCCGATATCGGCTACGACCAGCTCAGCTCCTACTGCGCCACCAGGATGCTCAACAACAACGAGCCCGGGGTGGAGAGCGTGAGCAGCAGCTCCTTCCGCTTCCCCCTCGAGCTTCTGCTCGAATATATGGACAGGTATTTCGACCTGCGCCCCGAGCGGGATGACGTCGTGGATTTCCTCGGCGACCGCTACGACCCCAACACCGGCACCTATACCGATTTTGTCTACCTTATCCCCTACGCCTACGACGCGGGGCCGCTGCGTCTCACCTCCCTTCGACGTGAGACGGAGGACACCCTCGCGGCCGTCGTCGTGCGCATGAGCTCCATGAGCGACGACGCCTTTGTCGAAAAGGAGGCCCGCGTTACCCTCAGGGAGCGGGAGGACGGCTCGATGTTCTTCGTCAGCTCCGATTCCCAGTGGATCAAGACCGAAAACCTCTCCCTCCAGGGGCGCTGCATACGCGTGCCCGAGAGCGAATCGGAACAATTCGGCGACTGCGTCTATTGGTATCCTATGGGCGCGGGGCTTCTGGGGGTCGCCTGCAGGCAGGACCCCAACCGTTTCTTCGTATCCTCCTTCGACCTCGTCCTCTTTGACACGCAGGACGCGCGCGTGACGGCCCGCTCCTCGGTCAGCGCCTCCGAGCGCGGCTTTTTCACGGGCGCGCAGGTCTTCGACGACCGCATCATACTGAGGACCGACCATGAATATTTTGTCCTCGACGGCGCGCTGAGCCTTATCTCCTCCGCCCCTCTGCCCGATTATCTGAGCGGAACCGCAAAGGAAAACCTGCTCCTGACCCGCGACCTTTCCCAGGTAATATACTCCGACGACGCGGGCTGCTGGATAACTCCCTCCGACCGGAAGGAGCCCGCGCTCCTCGTCTCTCATCCCGTTCCCCCCGACGTCGGGACCGACCCCTACCTGCTCAACGCCGAGATATATCTTCCCGTCGGCCTCGTCGACGGCGGAAAAAGCGTGCTGCTCAGCCACGCCGGGTACGAGTTCAACCTCGGCTACCTGCTCTGCCCTCTCGACGGCTCGGAGCCGAAGAGGATAGACGTGTGCAGCGATTACGGCTCGGTGTTCAGCTTCGACGACGCCTCGATGACCATCCTCGGCGGCTACGAGAGCGCGGGCGAAACCTATACGCCCCGCTCGATATACCTGACCTTTGCCGACGGCGCCGCCGCCGACGTGTCCAACTGGCCCAAGGAAAGCGAGCTCGAATCGGCCTACATCGTATCGGGGCATTATGTATGGTACTTCGACCTTATTAAGGACGGCGGCTCGGAAAAATACGGCTACTCGTCGGCAAAGCTGATGCGCTTCGACGTCCTCGAGCCCTCGATGGAAAAATCCCTCGAGGATATGGATTTCAAGGTCGAGGGCTTCTCCTACGTCGAGTTCCTCGGGGCGGACAGGGATGGGCGTCTCCTTATCCGCGCGCAGTACAACGGCGAGGAAGCGACCTGCATAGTGTCGAGATAGCGAAAAGAGAAAAGTCAAGCGGCGGCAGGATAATCCTGCCGCCGCTTTTCGGCTTTTTCAGCCCTTAATTCCGTTTTTCCCCGCCCTCGGGGGCCTTGAGAGGATTTCCCCTCCTGTAAATCCGGTTGAGCTCCCGCATGAAGCCGATATCCATTTTCTCGTGCATATCGGCCGTCGAGCGCCAGCGCCAGTTCCCCTCGGCGAGGGAGGGGACGTTTATCCTCGTGTCGCTGCCGAAGCCGCATATATCCTGAAAGGGGACTATCGCAAGATCTGCGCAGCTTTCGAACAGGGTCCTTATCGCGGCGCGGCAGGCGGGTGCGTTACAGCCGCCCTCCCCCCACGGGCCGGCGCGGTCGAAGCCGCAGTAATCGAGGGCGTAATTGCGGTATTCCTCCCCCGTCTCGTACAGCCAGCCGAGCAGGGTGTTGTTGTCGTGCGTGCCGGTGTAGGCGACGCAGTTTCTGACGTAGTTGTGGGGCAGGTGGACACTGTCGTCGTTCGGGTCGAAGGCAAACTGCATGACCCTCATGCCGGGATAGCCGCAGTATTCGAGCAGCTCGACCACATCCTCGCCGAAGGTGCCAAGGTCCTCGGCGATTATCGGCGCGTCGGGGAAGCTCTCTTTTATAACGGAGAACAGCTCCCTGCCCGGGCCTTTTCTCCACTCGCCGTCCCTCGCGCTCCACGCCTCGGCGGGAATGGCGAAGTAGGAGGCAAACCCGCGGAAGTGGTCGATCCTCACCGCGTCGAACATCCCGAGGGAGAATCCCAGCCGCTCCCTCCACCATGAAAAGCCATCCTTTTTCATCTCATCCCAGTCGTAGAGGGGGTTGCCCCATTTCTGCCCGTCGGGGCTGAAATAGTCGGGCGGCACGCCCGACACCGCCGCGGGATATCCCCGCGAATCCATCTGGAACATGCGCCGCCCCGCCCAGACGTCGGCGCTGTCGAGGTCGACGTAAATCGGCATGTCGCCGATTATGGATATTCCCTTCTCCCCCGCGCGGGCGTGCAGAGCATCCCACTGACGGCGGAAAACCTCCTGCGTAAAGGCCTGATAGAGCACCTCGTCCCCCATCGCGTCGAGGACGGCGGCGACGGCGCTCCCGTCGTGGTCCTTGAGGTCCTCGTCGTGCCAGTCGTACCACGGCCTGCCGCCCTGGAGATTTCTTATTGCCATATAGAGCGAAAGATCGAGGAGGCGCCGCTCGCTCCACAGCCTGTCCCGCAGCCTGTCGCGCTCTGCGGAGCCGACGCGGGAGAAGGCGAGGCGAAGCAGGGCGTCGCGCCGGGGCGCGAGGGCCTCGTAGTCCACCCTGTACGGGTCGCCGTCATATACCGCCTGCGAGCACTCGGCGTCGCTTATCAGCCCGTCGGCCGCAAGACCGCGCGGGTCGATATACAGCGGGCTGCCCGAAAAGGCCCCCAGCGACGAATAGGGCGAGCAGCCGGACGCGGGCAGGGTCAGGGGCAGCACCTGCCACGCATGGCAGCCCATGTCGGCCAGCCTGTCCATAAAAAGGTCGGCCTCCCTGCCCATTACCCCTATTCCGAACGGCCCGGGCAGGGAAAAAAGGGGCATCAGCACCCCCGAAGAACGAAGAAACAAACAAAAAACCTCCTTATCGCCGCTTTCCCGCGGAGTCCCGCTCCGAACGGGGCCTCACGCGCGGCCCTTCTCCTGCTCCCTGAGCACGGACGACTCGGCCTTCATGAAGAATTCATACACCGGCACGATTTTTTTGAAATCCTCGGCGAGGACCTTCCACAGCCCGTCCGAGAAGAGCAGCTCAAAATCGCCGCTGTTCCTTATAAGCCCGATATCCCGCCGGTCGAGCCAGCTCCGCTCCCGCTCGCCCGCCTGAGGGAAGCGGCTGCGCTTGTACAGCGTCCCCTCGAGGGTGAAGACGTCCTGCTTCTCATAGGCGGCCAGGGCCCTTTTAAAGCTCCGGTCGCCGTTGAGTATCAGCTTTCGCATCGCGGCGAGGGAATCGTTCGACGTCGTATAGTAGCCGCAGCCGTAGCTCAGCCCGTCGGGCGAAACGTCGAAATAATAGGCGGGCAGGCCGTTGTAGAGCCTCTTGTCCCTTATAAACAGTATCCACATGTTGGCTCGGTAGAGGCTCTTGTCCTTCGAAAAGCGAAGGTCGCGGTAAATGCGCGAAATCGAGCCCCCCACCCTCGGCGCGCAGATAAGTGCGCCGTCTATCTCCAGCATGGTCGGGGTCAGCCTCTCGACCAGCTCGGCCAGCGGCTCGAGGACGTATTTTTTATACTCGTCCTTGTGCTCGCGGAACCAGCTCCTGCTGTTGTTCATGTGGTTTATAAAAAGGAAATCCAGCGTCTCGGGTGAAAAGGGCATCTCCCCGCCTCCTTAATATGTGCGGCGCTGCGGCGGTCAGGCCGCCGCCTTCTTCTTTTTCGTCAGGAATATGAACAAAAGGGCGCTTATGCCCATGAGCACCGTGTAGTACATGTTGGGGATTATGTCCATCGGCGACAGGCCGGTCAGCGCCGCGGCCGACAGCAGCTGCGCCCCGTAGGGTATCATGCCCTGAAATACCGATGTGAATATGTCGAGCAGCGACGCCGAGCGGCGCGGGTCGATGCCGTATTGCTCGCTTATGTCCTTTGCTATCGGCCCCGCCATCACGATCGCCACGGTGTTGTTGGCCGTCGCCATGTCGACGAGGGAGGCGAGGGCGGCGATGCCGAGCTCCCCGCCCTTTTCGCTCCTTATACGGGCCTTTATCGCATCAAGTATAAACTGTATGCCGCCGTATTCGCGCATGAGCGACACTATGCAGGCCACAACTATCGATATCACCGTTATGTCGTACATGCCGGTCACTCCCGAGCCTATGGAGGTGAATATCTCGCTCCAAGCCATAGCCCCCGTTGCGACGCCGACGACGACCGACAGCACCGTCCCCGCGATGAGCACCGCAAAGACGTTTATCCCTATAAGGGCGCCTATGAGCACCACCAGATAGGGCAGTATCTGCCAGACGTTGTATGTAAGCTCGCCGTTTATCACATAGGCGTCGCCCATCGTCCGCAGCAGGAATATCACGCAGGTCAGCACCGCCGCAGGCAGCACGATGATGAAATTCGCCCTGAACTTGTCCTTCATGTCGCAGCCCTGGGTGCGCACGGCGGCGATGGTGGTGTCGGATATCATCGAGAGATTGTCGCCGAACATCGCGCCGCAGACCACCGCGGCTATACATATCTCCGTCGAATAGCTGGTCTTCTCGGCGATTCCTACGGCTATCGGCGCGAGGGCCGCAATGGTGCCCATCGACGTGCCCATCGACAGGGAGATAAAGCACCCTATCAGGAACAGCCCCATGACAGCTACCCCCGACGGCAGCACCGACAGGCCGAAGGCCACCGTCGAATCGGCTCCGCCCGCCGCCTTCACCGCGCCGGAGAAGCCCCCCGCCGCAAGGAATATAAGGCACATGGTTATTATGTTCTCGTCGCCGACGCCCTTTGTTATCACGCTGAACTTCTCACGAAAGCTCAGCTCCCCGTTCTGGGCGAAGGCGACGGCCAAAGCGATAAGAAAGCCCACGATCGCGGGCATGCTGTAAAAGTCCCTCATGACTATGCCGCTGCCTATGAAAAGCACAAGAAAGACCGCGATCGGCAGCAGAGCTATGGCTCTGCCCTCCTTCTTCCCGTCCACGATACCCCTCCTCCTGTTTTTCCCCGTTTCCCCGTCGGGAATAATTTTTCTATTATTTTACCACCTGTTCGGCAAAATAACAAGGCGCGCGGGAAAGGTCCCGCGCGCCCCGCCTCACGCCTGCGCCCGCAGCTCGACAAGATGCGTTATCGACGGTATCGACCCGCCCTGCTGTACGGCGACCGGCGAGAGCAGCGCGCCGGTGCCGGCGAGCAGCACCCTTTTGAGCTCGCCCGAGCGCATGCCGGGCAGCACGTGGGCGCACAGCACCAGCGCCGAGCAGCCGCAGCCCGAGCCCCCTGCGTGGACGTCCTGCCTGTCGGCGTCGAAAATGATGCAGCCGCAGTCGTCATAGCGTCCCGCCATGTCAAAGCCGCGTTTTTCCATAAGGTCGGTTACTATCTCCCGTCCGAGCGAGCCGAGGTCGCCGGTCAGTATCAGGTCGTAGTCGCTCGGCGCCGTCCCCGTGTCGGCGAAAAAGGCCGACAGGGTGTCCACCGCGGCCGGGGCCATCGCCGCCCCCATGTTGTTGGCGTCCTTTATCCCCATGTCGACTATGCGGCCTATTACGGCCCTCGTTATATACGGCCCCTTCAGGGCGCCGTCGCCGAGCAGCACCGCCCCCGAGCCCGTCACCGTCCGCTGGGCTGTGGGGGTCCTCTGGCCGCCGTATTCCAGCGGCATGCGGAACTGCCGCTCGGCCGTGCAGAAGTGGGATGAGGTCACGCAGGCGCAGCGGCGGGCAAAGCCGCCGTCGAGCAGCATGGCCCCCAGCGCCAGCGAGAGGGCCATGGTCGAGCAGGCCCCGAACAGGCCCAGAAAGGGGGCGCCGCTCAGGCTCATGCCGTAGCACGACGCAAGGGACTGGTTCAGCAGGTCCCCCGCAATTATCATATCCATGTCGCCGAGCGTCATCGAGCCCCGCCCGAGGGCCCTCTCAAGGGCCGTGCGCTGCATTTTGCACTCGGCCCTCTCCCACGTCTTCTCGCCGTATCTGGCGTCGGGCGCCGTCTCGTCGAATTTCCCGCCGAGCGGACCCTGCTCCTCCTTCGTCCCCGCGACCGAGCCGTAGCCGCATACGGGCACGGGCCTGCCGGGCGTCAGCGTCCTGCCCGTTCTCTTTGAGCTCTCCATTTTCTCTCCTCCTTTGCTGTATGTAAATCAGGGCCGCGGCTTCCCCGTGACAAGTTTGCCCCCGTTTCGGGCGGTTATTCGCAAAGGGCGGTTTTTTCCGCAAAAGAAAGGGCCCGCGCAAAGCGCGGGCCCCTGTCCTCTCTTTCAGAATTTCTTTTCGCCCTCGATAATCATCATCTTATCGATGTTTTTCATTATCACGGGCTCCCTTACGGTCTTTTCCCAATCCTCGGGAGCGACCTCCTCAAACGAGAGGGATATGGCCTTCTGCGGGCAGCCCCAGTACTTCAGCATGACCTCGTTTATCTCGGCGGCCACCTTCTTTTTCGTCTCCTCGTCCTTGGGATAGCACTTTATTGCGATATAGGGCATATTTCTTCCTCCTCAATCCGTTTTCGGCCCTCTTGGCCGGACCTGATTATATGATACACTCCCGCCGCCTCCCGCGCAAGACAAAAACGGCCTTCCCGCCCCGCGCGGCCCGAAATCTCCCCTCGGGCGAAAAAAAGCGTTTTCCCCCTTTTCACCGCCGTATTTTTGTGCTAATATCTGTATCTGTGATGCATATTTAAAAGGAGCTCCTGCTGCCAATGAACAGGCTGTCGGCGTTATTCAGTCAGACCTTCGACGAAAAATCGGGCTACCGCATATTCTTCTTCTCCGTGCTGACCTTCGGCGTCGCCTACGGGCTTTACAGGGGCGTGCTCGACAACTATCTGGCCGAGATAGTGTCCATGACCTCCTTCGACAAGGGCGTGTCGGAGTTTTTCCGCGAGCTGCCCGGCTTTGCCCTCGTTTTCATCCTCGCCCTGCTCTACACCCTCTCGGCCGAGCGGATATATAAGCTCGGCGCCGTTATAATGCTCGCCGGCATGGCCATGCAGACCCTCATACCCGTCAGCCGCGTGCTCGTTATCATCGCCATGGCGACCTTCTCCCTGGGCGAGCACATGCAGCTCGCCATGCGTAGCACCCTCTCGCTGAGCTACTCCAAAGAGGGGCGGGGCGGCGGCGCCCTCGGGCTGCAGAACGCGGTTTACGTCGCGGGGACCCTCGCGGGGTATATTGTCATCATCGGCGTGTTCGCCTTCGTCGAGAGCACGCTCGGCCTGTTCCGTTCGGTCTTCGGCGCAAGCGCCCTGACAGTGGCCCTCGGCCTTTTCTCTACGCTGGGCCTGAAAGGAAAAAGCGAGACCGACGACACAAAGCGCCGCTTCTATTTCAGAAAAAAGTACGGCAAATATTATATGCTCGAGGTCTTCTACGGCGCGCGAAAGCAGATATTTTTAACCTTCGGTCCCTACGTGCTCGTCCTCTTCTACGGGGCGAACGCCGTGACCATAAGCGCTCTTTTCGCCATATCGTCGGTCTGCACCTTCCTCGCAGCCCCTGTGATAGGGCGCATCATCGACCGCTTCGGCTACCGGATAGTGATGATATCGGATACGCTGATACTCGTCGCCGTCTGCTTCTTCTACGGCTTTGCCCACCACATCTTCCCGATGAAAACCGCGTTTGTCGTCTGCTGCGTCAATTACATACTCGATTCGGTCATATCCCTCGCGTCGATGGCCTCAAACGTCTACGTCCAGGACCTGTCCGACAGCGAGGACGAGGTGCGGGCCACCATATCGACCGGCGTTTCGGTCAACCACATGATTACGCTGCTCGTCGCCCTCTTCGGCGGGTTGATATGGCAGACCCTCGGCATAGAGACCCTGTTTATACTCTCTGCGCTGCTCGGCCTGTGCAACAGCGCCTACGCCGCGACCATAAAGACAGGCGCGCGGTCATAGGGCCTGCCGCCGGTATAATGATAAAGCTCAAAGACGGAGGGGACCGGACCGGCCCCCTCCGTCTTTTGCGCAGGCGGGCGGTTTTTCGGCATCGGCCGCACACCTGCATATTTACTAAAGGCGGTGTGAAATATTTGTGCACCTTCTACATTGACATTATTTTAACAATAGACTAATATGGTACTCACAGAGTGTTAATTATTTAACACACGGTATATATGGTATATATGATAAAAAATCAAATTCGGAGGTACATATTATGGCACGCTTTACTCTTCCCCGCGACATTTACCACGGCAAGGGCTCTCTCGAGACCCTCAGGACCTTCAAGGGCAAAAAGGCCATCGTCTGTGTCGGCGGCGGCTCGATGAAGAAATTCGGCTTTCTCGACCGCGCCGTCTCCTATCTCAGGGAGGCCGGCATGGAGGTCAGGGTATTCGACGGCATCGAGCCCGACCCCTCGGTAGAGACCGTTATGCGCGGCGCCGACGCCATGCTTGAATTCAAGCCCGATTGGATAGTCGCCATCGGCGGCGGCAGCCCCATCGACGCGGCCAAGGCCATGTGGATAAAGTACGAGTATCCCGACTGCACGTTTGAGGATATGTGCAAGGTCTTCGGCATCCCCGAGCTGCGCAGAAAGGCGCATTTCTGCGCCGTCTCCTCCACCTCCGGCACCGCGACCGAGGTCACCGCTTTTTCCATCATCACCGATTACAGCAAGGGCATCAAGTACCCCATAGCCGATTTTGAGATAACCCCCGACGTCGCCATAGTCGATCCCGAGCTTGCCGAGACCATGCCCAAGAAGCTCGTCGCCCATACCGGTATGGACGCGATGACCCACGCTGTCGAGGCCTATGTCTCCACCGCCAACTGCGATTATACCGATCCCCTCGCCATACACGCGATAGAGATGATAATGAACGACCTCGTTCCCTCCTACAACGGCGACATGGCCGCGCGCGACCGTATGCACAACGCCCAGTGCCTTGCCGGCATGGCCTTCTCCAACGCGCTGCTCGGCATCGTTCACTCCATGGCCCACAAGACCGGCGCCGCCTTTGCCGATTTCGGCGCGCACATAATCCACGGCGCGGCCAACGCCATGTACCTGCCCAAGGTCATCGCCTTCAACGCCAAGGATGAGACCGCAAAGAAGCGCTACGGCGTCATCGTCGACTATATGGACATCGCCCCGAAGGACGCCTCCGACGACGACAAGGTCGCCGCCCTCATCGCCTATCTGCGCAAGATGAACGACGACCTCAACATACCTCACGGCATCGGCACCTACGGCGCCGACAGCTATCCCGCCGAGCAGGGCTTCGTACCCGAAAAGGTATTCCTCGAGAGGCTGCACGACATCGCCGTCAACGCCATAGCCGACGCCTGCACCGGCTCCAACCCCCGTCAGCCCAGCGTCGAGGAGATGGAAAAGCTGCTCAAGTGCTGCTACTACGACACCGAGGTTGATTTCTAAAAGACGGATTTCAAATACGCCTTATACCGCAAAGGGCCCCGCGCGGATTTATTCCCGCACGGGGCCCTTTTTTGCCCGCAAGCCCGATCTGCCGAAAAAGCATCTGTCGCCGCGGCCCGTTTCGGTATATAATTGACTTATAAGGGGCAGCGCCGCGCGCCCCTACCCGCAATCCGCGGTCATGAATAATTTTACAGGGAGGTCACGTCATGCAGTACACAGCCCATTACGATTCCCCTCTCGGAGGAATCACCCTCGCCTCCGACGGGGAGGCGCTTACCGGCCTGTGGTTCGACGGGCAGAAGTATTTCGCCGCCGGCCTCGACGCCGACCGTGAACAGGCCGCCCTGCCCGTTTTCGGGCAGACCGCGCGCTGGCTCGATATATATTTCGGCGGCGGCGAGCCGGATTTCACCCCCGCCCTGCATCTTAGCGGCACCCCCTTTCAGCTCGCCGTCTGGGATATGCTGCTGACCGTCCCCTACGGCCGCACTGTGACCTACGGAGGTCTGGCCTCCGCCCTCGCCGCAAAAAAGGGCGTCCTGCGCACGTCGGCGCAGGCGGTCGGCGGGGCCGTCGCCCGCAACCCGATATCCGTCATAGTCCCTTGCCACCGCGTCGTCGGCGCGAACGGCAGCCTGACCGGCTATGCCGGCGGGCTCGATAAAAAGCTCAGCCTGCTGACGCTGGAGAAGGCCGATACGGCAGATCTTTTCATCCCCGCTGCGTCAAAAACCGCCGCCGATTCACGAAAAATTGCCGGTCCGCGAAAAATATGATAAAATGTATTGACGAATCTGACAGGGGGATGTATATGTCGCTTTTCGGCCCAAAGCTATGCCCGCCGTGCGGGCGGGAGTTCAAGGGGCTCGGGCCCGCCCCGGGGGACAGGACAGTCGCAAGGTGACGCCCCTGCTTTACCCCCCCCCCCGCAAACGCCCGCCGCGCGGCCGGCGCAGACCTGCGTCTATCAAATATCATAACAGCGTCTTTGTTTGCAAACGCAACAGGCTGCCGGGCGCGGCCCGGAAAAAACGGAAACGGGTGATTGAATGAAAAGAAAAATCATATCCCTTCTTCTTTCGGTATGCCTTGCGGCGTCTGTGCCGCTGTCGGCCGCGCAGGCCGCACCTCTTTCTGTCGGCTACCTCCCCGGCGTGACCGACGGGATGACCGAGCCCGCGTTCTGGAGCGATTTATGCCCCGAGCCCGAAAAGGTGCTCGCTGCGGCTGACGAGATAGCTCTGATAAATTCGGCCGCTCTGTCGACCGCGGGCACCGGCATGCACGACCTCAGAAATATCCCCGACACCTTCGACGGCGCCGCGCGCTGCGCCTCCCTCAAGGCGGGGGCGGCGGCCGACGCCGCCTATTACCTCGGCTGGACCTGCGACGAGACGGGCCGGAAATTCACAAGACACGACTTTGACCGTATCATCGCCAACTGCGTCGATTCCACCGCACGGGCGGATATGCCCGTGCGCTTCGGCGTTGCGGTCAACCGCACGCTCCTCACCTGCTTCCCCTACGACGGGCCTATACTCGACGACCCGAACGACGCCGATTTCGACTATCAGGGTCTTGTCGGCATACGGGTAAATGAGCCTCTGGCCGTGTTTACTGCCTCTGCGGACGGGAAGTTCTACCACGTCTGGACCTCCTGCTGCTCCGGCTGGGTCCGCGCACAGGACGTGGCCCTGTGCGCCGACAGGGAGGAGTGGCTCTCCATGTGGGACATACCGGCCGAAAAGAGGCTCGTCGTATGGGGTGACAAGCTGTATACCGACTACTCCAAAAACGCGCCCGAGGTCTCGAACCGCCTCATCACCATGGGCACCGTGCTGGAGCGCATGGACATAAGCGATCCCGACGGGCTCGTCATCAACCGCCTGCCGATACACAACGTCGCCGTCTACCTTCCCGTGCGCAATGAGGACGGGAGCTGCTCCAAGGCGCCCGCTCTGATAAACGCGAAGGAGAGCATCTCCGACGGCTATCTTCCCCTCACCGCGGCCAACCTCGCAGCGGTCGCCCTCGCATCCCTCGGCGACGCCTACGGCTGGGGCGGCACCCTGAACAATGAGGACTGCACCAGCCTCAACCGCAACATCTACGCCTGCTTCGGGCTCGACCTCCCGCGAAACGGGAATTGGCAGTGGCCCCTCTCCATGCCCAAGGCCGACACCGCCTATGCCTCCTCGGAGGAAAAGGCGGCGCTGCTCGATTCGCTGCCCCTCGGCGCCCTGCTCAACTTCCCCGGTCATCAGATGATGTATCTCGGCAAGGCCGACGGGAAATACTACTGCATCAGCACCGTGAGCAGCATAATGAGCCCATACAGCGGCAAACGCCAGCGTTCGCGCAGCGTTCAGATAAATACTCTCGACCTCAGGCGGGCCAACGGCCAGACGTGGCTCGAGGCCGTGAACCGAATATTTATCCCGTGGCAGCATCTCGGCGAGGGGTATATATCCCCCATGCCCCCCTTCGCGTGGTATCACGAGGGCACGGCCTACTGCCTTGAGAAAAAGCTCGTCGACACCGTCGGCGGCTTTTTCCGGCCGGACGATACGGCCACCCGCGCCGTCGCGGTCGAGGCGATGTGGCGGGCCGCCGGCAAGCCGGAGCCCTCCGGTACCGACCCCCTCTTTGCCGACGTTGAAAGCGGCGCCTCGTATGAAAAGGCGGTGCGCTGGGCAAAGCAGCAGGGCATAGTCACCGGCGCGGGGGATTCCTTCTTTCGGCCCGACGACCCCGTGACCCGCGAGGTGCTGGCCGTAATGCTCTGCCGTGAGGCCGGTCAGGGCGACGGCGAGGGCATAATGGGCCTTGCCGGCTATGAGGACAGCGCAGATATCTCCCCGTGGGCCTATTCATGCATGGGTTGGGCCGTGCGCAGCGGCCTTATAAAGGGCGACGGCGAGGGCTTCATCCGCCCCGCAGACGTCATGACCCGCGCCGAGCTCGCCGTCGTGCTGCGCCGCTCGGCCGAGCTCAAGTCCGCCCGGGCCGAAGCCGAAAAGGCGGAGAGCTGGCAGGCAGAGGGCGGGCAGTAGACCCGAAGCCATAACCCCGACAGAAAGGCTGTAAAAAGCGGTCCTCGCATGAGGACCGCTTTTTTTGCCGTCCTGCGCTTCATCGTTCACCCGCTCCCGCCGTCTTCTTTATTTCGGCTTGCGTTATACGGCAAAGCCCGCGCTTTTCAGCCGCCGCAGGCCGGCGGGCGCTTCCGGCGGGTCATTCATCCTTCAGCCGCAGCAGCAGCGCGGCGTTCACCACAACGAAGACCGAGCCGAAGTTGTGCCACAGCGCGCCCGAAACGGGCGTCAGTATCCCGAGGGCCGACAGCAGCACGGCCGCCAGATTGATGACAAGCGACGCCGCAATGTTGACATGTATCTTCCTTATAACCCTGCGCGTAAGGCCGAACAGATAGGGCAGGCGCTTTATGTCATCGCCGACGAGCACCGCGTCCGCCGCCTCAGCCGCAATATCGGAGCCGATTCCCCCCATCGCGATTCCGGCGTCCGCGCTTGTCAGCGCAAGGGCGTCGTTTACGCCGTCGCCTATCATGCATACGGGCTCGGCTCCCCCCGAAAAGCCCTTGATGATATTCATTTTCTCCTCCGGCAGAAGGTCGGCGCGAACATCCTCGATGCCCGCCTCGGCGGCGACGGCCGCCGCCGCCGACTTATTGTCGCCCGTCAGCAGCATCGGCGCAATGCCCGCCGCCTTCAGCCTTTCTACCGCGGCCCTTGCGCCCTCCCTCAGCGTGTCCCGAAGGACGATAAAGCCGATAAGCTCTCCGTCGGCCGCCGCATATACGACGGCGGCGCCCCTGTCCGCCTCAAATCGGGCGGCCTCATACTCGCCGACGTCTATGTTCTGCGAGCGCATGAATTCCCTTTTGCCGACGAGCACCTCTCTGCCGTCCGCCACCGCCGAAACGCCGCGGCCGACAATCACCCGAAAGCTCTCCGCCGCTTCGCTTTTGCCTCCGTTTTTCTCATACTCCGCCCATATTGCCTTTCCGAGAGGATGCTCCGATTTTTGCTCCGTCAGCGCGGCCAGACGCAGCACGTCGGAGCCGGAAAGACCCTCGCAGACCGGGACGACCGCCGTCACCCGCGGCTTTCCGCAGGTAAGGGTGCCCGTCTTGTCAAAGGCCGCCCGTTTTATCCTCGACAGCCGCTCCAAGGCTTCGCCGGAGCGTATGATAACGCCGTGCTTCGCGGCGTTTCCGATTCCGGCGAGGACCGCCGTCGGCGCGGCAAGAACAAACGCGCAGGGGCAGAAGACGACCAGCACTGTAACCGCCCTCATGAACTGCCCCGTTGCGATCCATGTGACCGCCGCGCAGGACAGGGCGATAACGACAAGCCATGTCGCCCACCGGTCGGCCGCTGTTACGATGGGGGCCTTGTTCTCCTCCGCCTCCCTCGCCAGACGGGCCATGCACTGCATGGAGCTGTCCGTGCTGACGCAGTCGGCCCGCATGACAAAGGCTCCGTACCTGTTGACGGTGCCGCTGAACACCGTATCCCCCGCGCTCTTGTCCACCGGCAGGCTCTCGCCCGTCATGACCGACTGGTCGATGGACGTCTCCCCCTCGATAATCGTGCCGTCAACCGGCACCGTCTCTCCGGCAAGGACGCTCAGCATGTCGCCCACCCGAACCTCCTCCACGGGGATTTCCGCCGCCGCGCCGCCGCGCAGCACGCGGGCCGTCTGCGGGCTGACGTCAATCAGCCTTTCGAGCTCCTTTCTCGCCCTGCCCGAGGTGTAATCCTCAAGCAGCGAGCCGAGCTGCATGATCAGCGCCACCTCACCTGCGGCGAAGTATTCTCCGCTTGCGGCGCAGGCGAGCAGCGCCAGCGAAACCAGCAGGTCGGCCTTGATGTCGCGCTCGAACGCGACCCCCCTGAAGGCGCCGATAAGAATGGGAACGCCGCACAGAACGACGGCAACCCACGCGGCGTCGAAGGGCAAAAGCCCGCCGAGCACCCCCGTGATGCTCAATATCAGTGCCGCAGCGGAGACGGCGACGCAAAATGCGGTTATCTTGGGTTCGTTTTCAAGCCAGCTCTTAAGCATGGGCTCCTCCTTGACACGGTCCTATTTTTCGTATAATATATTCATTATCGAACACCGCGTTCTCTTTTATTGTATCAGCCGCCCCTTCTGTCCTCAATAATCAGAACGCGGGAATCGTTCGCTAAAGAACAAAACGGAAAAACTGTACGGGAGGACCGACATGGATCGCAGGCAAAGAAAAACGAGGGAGGCCGTCTTCGCCGCCTTTACCGGGCTGCTGAAAAAGGAGCCCTACGCCAAAATAACGGTGCAGGAGATAATCGACGCCGCAGACGTCGGCAGGACGACGTTCTACGCCCATTTCGAAACGAAGGATGACCTGCTTATATCCCTCTGCTCCGATATTTTCGAGCATGTTTTTTCCGACGACCCGGGCAGGGAAAAAACGCATGACTTTTCAGACGGGCACGACACGCGGGCCCGTCTTACGCACATACTTTATCATCTGGAGGAGCACATGGACTATCTTTCGGCCCTCCTGACCGGCGAGAGCGGCGAGATCTTCACGGGCTTGTTCAGGGAGGGGCTCAGGACGCTGTTCGCCCCCTGCTGCAAGGCGGCCGACGCCTGCGTCCCGAGCGACTACATGTTGAATCACATGGTCTGCGATTTTACCGAGACCGTCCGGTGGTGGACCGGTCACAGGGCTTACTCGCCGGAGGAAATCGCCTCCTTTTTCATCAAAACCACCCCTGTTTTTTAATAAAAAGCTCCCGACCGTCGGCGCGGCGCCTGATGTCGGAAGCTTTTTGTTTTTTCATTTATGCATTTGCTTAGCTCCAGCCGAGCAGCGCCAGCGCAGCGCCGTATACCGCGCTCGCCACTATGCCGTACACTATGACCGGCCCCGCTATGGTGAACATCTTGACCGCCGTGCCGGTGACAAGCCCCTCCGAGCGGAACTCCATCGCGGGCGAGGCGACGGCGTTGGCAAAGCCGGTTATGGGCACGGCCGTCCCCGCGCCGGCGAATTTCGCCAGATTGTCGTATATGCCCAGGCCGGTCAGCAGCGCGCCCAGGAATATCATCGTCACCGACGTCGCCGCGGCCGCGCCGTCCCTGTCGAGGCCGGAGCTCTGCCAGAGGCCGCTCACAAGCTGCCCGAGCGCGCATATCGCCCCGCCGGTCACAAAGGCGAGGGTCACGTTTTTAATGCTCGGCGAGCTCTTGGCCCTCCCGCCGACGTAGCGGGCGTATTCGTCCCTTGTCATCTCATGCGAAGGCGAACGGCCGCCCTCCGTTTTTTCCGTCATGCTTATCCCTCCGTTCGGTATGATTCAGGGTATATTATGTCCCCATGCCGGCAAACTATAACAGAGGCGCCGAAAAAGCGCATTTCAACCGAACGGAGGTAACAAAATGGAATATCTCAGAGCCTTTGCCGTCGGCGGACTTATATGCGCCGTCGGCCAGCTGCTCATCGACCGCACGGGGCTGACGCCGGCGAGGATACTCGTGCTGTTCGTCACATCGGGGGTCGTTCTCAGCGCGCTGGGCGTCTACGGCCCGCTTATCGACTATGCCGGAGCGGGGGCGAGCGTGCCCATAGCGGGTTTCGGCCATATCCTCGCCGAGGGGGTCCGCCGCGCCGTCGAGAGGGACGGCCCCATCGGCATACTGACCGGCGGCATGACGGCGGCCGCGGGAGGGCTTTCGGCCGCGATACTGTTCGGCTGGGCGGCCGCCCTGCTCTTTCGCCCGCGGGACAAAACATGATTGACAAACTCCGCCCGACACGTAAAATAGTAATTAGAACGGCGCGCGGGGGGCTCTCCGCCCCCGCCGCGCGCAAACCCCGCAAGTCAGTCAATCGGAGGCAATCGAATGGAACTGAAGGTCGGCATTACAAACGAAATATCAAAGCAGGTGACCGAGCCTGACCTCGCTGTGAGCATGAGCAGCGGCGCGCTGCGCGTCTACGCCACCCCCGCCATGATAGCCCTTATGGAGAACTGCGCGGCCTCCTGCGTCGCCCCGTATCTCGGCGGCGGCATGACCACGGTGGGCACCGCCGTCGATATAAAGCACGTTTCGGCCACCCCTCCCGGCCATACGGTGCACTGCACCGCCGTCCTTGAGGAGATAGACAGGCGCCGCCTCGTCTTCACCGTGCGCGCCTTCGACGAGGCGGGGCTCATCGGCGAGGGCCGGCACGAGCGGTTCATCGTCGAGCCGGCAAAATTCCTCGCAAGGGCCGGCGATAAATTCGGCAAATAAATTTTTCGATAAAAATCTGCAACGATAAGAAGTGATTTTTCAAATGAGCGAAATGCTGAACGAACCCGAAAAAATCTGGAAGGACAGGAAGCGTATCCTCGGCATGCCCATCACCTTCACCCGCTACTCGCTTTCCAAAGACAGGCTCTTTCTCGAAACGGGGCTGCTCAACACCAAGGCGGAGGAGATCCTGCTCTACCGCGTGCGCGACATCAGCCTGTCCATCACGCTCGGCCAGCGGATTTTCGGCGTGGGCACGATTGAGATTAAATCGTCCGACCGCACCATCCCCGTGCTCGTCCTCAAGAACATAAAGCATCCCCGTCAGGTCAAGGAGACCATACATTCCAATGTCGAAGCCATGAAGAAGGAGCGCCGAATGCGGGTCGGCGAAATAATCGACTCGAGCGACGACGACTATGCCGACGGCGACTATGATATGGACGCCCTTGAGGACGGCAGATTCTGAAAAGGCCCGTTCCCGCGCATAAAGCATCCTGCCCGCCGCCCCGCAAACGCGGAAATACAAGAGAAGAAGGCAAACGGCTTACCCTTTGTTGTCAAAAAGGAGGGCATAACCATGCAGAGAATTCTCGACGGCGCAAACAGGTACATAGCACAGTGCGGCATAAAGGATTTTTCCCTTGTAAAGCTCTGCCTGTTCTCATTGGGACTGCTTGTCGGCCTTTTCGTGCCCAGAAGCACGCGCAGGGTCGCGGCGGCGGCCTCCTTTATGGCCTTCGCGGCATCCTGCATATACCTTGTGACTACCTTTATACGTTTTATCCTCAACGGTGACGGCGGCGAGACGGAGGACGGGGAGGCTCAGGACTGACCCACCCCCTTTCGGGCAGCTGCAGGGCTCCGCGGCGCGGACCGCGGCGCAAAACAGGGCGCGGCAAACAATACGGGCGGCGTGAATTTTCACGCCGCCCGTATTTTGCGCCCCCGCACGGGGCGCAGGCCGATCCCGCCCACAGGCGTCATATATCGGCCGTCCGGTCCCTATCCGAGGGCGATGTCGAGTATCATCATCAGCGTAAAGCCGCAGGTGAACAGCACCGTCCCTATGTTGGAGTGCTCCCCCTGCGACATCTCGGGTATCAGCTCCTCCACCACGACGTATATCATGGCGCCCGCCGCAAAGCTCAAAAGATAGGGCATCGCGGGGACCACCAGCGACGCCGCGGCGATCGTCAGCAGGGCCGCGGCCGGCTCCACCGCCCCCGACAGGATGCCGTACATCACGGCCCTTTTCCTGCTCGCCCCCTCGGCGCACAGGGGCATTGAGATTATCGCCCCCTCGGGGAAATTCTGTATCGCGATCCCGAGGGACAGAGCAAGGGCCCCCATTGCGGTCAGCCCCGCCGCCCCCGAGAGATATCCGGCGTAGACCACGCCCACCGCCATTCCCTCGGGAATATTGTGTATCGTCACCGCGAGGACCAGCATGGTCGTCCTGTGCAGGCGGCTCTTGGGCCCCTCGTGCTTTTCGCTGTTGACGTGCAGGTGGGGTATCCCCTGGTCCAGCGCCAGCAGGAAGAGCACCCCCAGCCAGAAGCCGGCGGCCGCCGGAACAAAGCAGAGCCGCCCCATATCCTCCGCCATCTCGATTGCGGGGATAATCAGGCTCCAGACCGACGCCGCCACCATCACGCCGGCCGCAAAGCCGGTCAGGGCGCGTCTGAGCTGCTCGTTCATCTGATTTTTCATGAAAAGGGCGCAGGCCGCGCCCAGAGAAGTGCCTATAAAGGGTATCATTACCCCCTGTATCACCTCGGCGTTGAACATAACGTCCCTCCCTTCGTTTGTCTGCGCGAATATGCGCGCGTACGGGCGACGCCCCGACGTCCGGCGGACGGGACGCCCCTCCCGTTAGCCTTTGCTTATTTTTTATTATTATAGCCTCGGCCGCCCGCCCCGTCAATCCTCACGGGCTGAGGACCTCTGCGGCGAAAAACTCCCGATTTTACGGTTGACGCGGCCGAGAACAGGTGATACACTGTATTTAGTTAGCTTTCGCTAACCTATGTCGGCGCGGCGGTCCTCCCCGTCTGCCGCGCCGGCGTCAACAAAACGGAAAAGAGGAATATATATGCGTCCCGACTATAAAAATTGGGTCCCGTCCAAGCTCATCGCCGCCCTCGCCGCGGGATGCGCGGCCTGCTTCGCTCTGGCGCTGCTTTTCGCCGCCGGCGGCCTGAATATCAACGCCTCGCTTCGCGCCTGCCTTACGGCGCTGTTCGGCGCCGGCTTTCTCGTGTGTCTGTTTTTCACCTTCAAATCAATCGCATGGCGCCGCGCCTTTGACTACAATGGAACAAGGCAGCTCTCCCGTCATATCACAGAGGGGGTGGCGGCCTTCGTCGAAATACCCGACGGCGGCGTCGGCCTCGATGTCGGATGCGGCAGCGGCGCGCTCACCATCGCCTGCGCGAAGCGAAATCCCAAAGCCGAAATGGTCGGCCTCGACCGTTGGGGCAGGGAGTATAAGCCTTACAGCCGCGAGCTGTGCGAGAGCAACGCCGCGGCCGAGGGGGTCGGCAACATCCGCTTCGTTCAGGGCGACGCGACCCGCCTTGACTTTCCCGACGAATCCTTCGACGCCGTCGTCAGCAACTACGTCTATCACAACATCACGGGGGCCGACAAGCAGGCCCTGCTGCTCGAGACGCTGCGCGTGCTGAGGCCCGGCGGCCTCTTTGCCATACACGACATAATGTCCCCCATGCGCTACGGCGATATGCGCCTTTTTGCCGAAAACCTGCGAAAGGCGGGCTATAAGGAGGTCAGCCTTATCCCCACCGACGATGGGCGCTTTATGTCGAAAAGGGAGGCTCGCTCCCTGTCTCTTTCGGGCTCGACCCTGCTTTTTGGGAGGAAATGAAATAGACCTTATCAAAAAATTCTTCAACAACACCGCAAAGCCCGAGGGCTTTTTCGACAGGCTCATGGTGAACGGCATGAATTCCGGCCCCCACGCCGCCCTCGCCCAATGGGTCCTCGGCTTTGTCGGCTTCAGCCGTGACGAGAGCATCCCCGACATGGGCTGCGGCGGCGGAACGCGGCAATACTATCCCCTCCTCATCCCCTCTTTATCAGGCTTTCGAGGGTCTCAAACAGCGTGTCGGGCTGCACCGGCTTTGACAGGTGGGCGTTCAGCCCTGCCTGCATGCTGCGCTGCACATCCTCGTCAAAGGCGTTGGCCGTCAGCGCGATAATCGGTATGAGCTTTGCATCCGCTCTGTCCATCGCGCGGATAGTGCGTGTGGCCTCCAGACCATCCATCACCGGCATTCTCATATCCATAAGAACTGCGTCATAGTAACCCTCTGGATGTGAAGCAAACAATTCTGCGGCGATTTTGCCGTTCTCGGCATGGTCCACCGTCATCCCCCGCATCTGGAGAACCATCAGTATTATCTCTGCGTTGACAGCCACATCCTCCGCAAGCAGGATGTGCTTTCCCGTCAGTTCAGCCTTTGTCTGCTGCTTTTTTGTCGGGATGTTCTTGCGCATCAGAGCGGACTTGAATTCATCCAGAACGGCGGCAGCAAAGAGCGGCTTGGGCAGAAAGCTGTCAACGCCGGCGCTGATTGCCTCCTCCAGAACATCGTCCCAACGATAGGCTGTAAGTATAATTATCGCAGACTCATGCCCGACAGCCTCTCGTATCTGACGGGTAGTCTCAACCCCATCCATCTCCGGCATCTTCCAATCTACGAGGATCAGGTTATAGGGCTCCATGCGGGCGTGCCGCAGCTTGACCATCTCCACGGCCTGTCGTCCTGAGTCTGCCGTCTCCGAGTAAATGCCGGCTTTTTCCAAAATCAGCTGCGCGTGCTTGCGGGCGACCGGATCATCGTCAATGACCAATACCGTCATTTCGCTCGGATGTATTTCTTCATCCCCCTGTATTTCCGTCCTGCCGGAATCGGAAAGGGTTACCGTGACGGTAAATGTTGTGCCTGCTCCCTTTTTGCTGTGCACCCGGATATTGCCGTTCATTATCTCCACAATGCTCTTGGTGATCGCCATGCCCAGACCGGAGCTGCCGTATTTATTAGTCGTAGAGGAATCCTCCTGTGAGAAGGTGTCAAAAACTTTCGGCAGATATTCCTCGCTCATACCGATTCCGGTGTCGGATATGGTAAAGCATATTGTGGATTTTCCATCAAATTTTGCCGTTCTCTCTATCTGCAGCTTAACCTTGCCGCCCTTCGGCGTGAACTTTACTGCGTTGCCGAGAATATTAATCAGCACCTGCCGCAGCTTCATATTGTCGCCGATATAGTAGTCGTCAATCTCGGAATTGATGCGGCATTGATACTCCAGACCCTTATCCTGACACTGCCCGCTGAACATTGTGTTGACAGCCTCTATCAGCTTGCGGAACGAAAACTCCTCATTTTTAAGCGCGAGACGTCCGGATTCAATACGCGACATGTCCAGAATGTCGTTTATAAGGCCCAGCAGATGCTCCGCCGAAGTGCCGATCTTTTCCAGATACTCCCTCGTCCTCGGCGGCGTATCGGGGTCGTTCAGGGCAATGCTGTCCAAACCGATGATGGCGTTCATCGGCGTAAGTATCTCATGGCTCATATTGGACAGAAAAGCGGTTTTGGCTTTGTTGGCGTCCTGCGCCGCTGTCAGCGCATCGCTGAGGGTCTTCTGCTGCTCTAACGCTCTGCGCGTTTCGACATCTACGTCCACAAAACAAGCTCCCACGCTGTGCACGGTCTGTTCGTCCCTGTCGTCGCTGTGGCGCACGCGTGCAAAGCGCACAGTCTCATAGGTTTCCTTCCCGTGACGCTTAACCATATAGGTATAGGAAATAACCCGCTGCTTTTCAAGCCTCTCCTTAATGGAATCAGGCTGGATAAAGCGCATGAACTCCTCCCGATACTGCTCTGTTATGTACTGATTGGCGTAAGCTGTCACAGCAGACAGATATGTAAAGTGTTCCCCGACCCTGAAGCCCGGTTCATCCAAATCGGAGTGCGCCTGGTAGCAGACGCCTTCATTCCTGTCCAACTCCAGATAGTATACGCTCCAATAATCGGCAGCCAGCGCCGTTATCATGTTGCTCTGCTGTTCTCTCTGCCGTTCCTCCTTGAGCAGCTGCTCCTGCAGCACCAGTCGATGCTCCAGCTCCTCACGCTTTACACGGCTTTCGGCCTCCTCTTTTTCCCTCTCCAGAAGCATCCTGCTGTTTCTCTTTGTCTGTAAAATAATAACTCCGAACATCACCAGCATGGCGGCCACAGTCAACGCAGATTGAAGAATGCTCCGCCATACGATGCCCTCCGATATATAGCCGATTCGATCGCTGATTACGCTCTCGCGGATAAGATAGGTAAGCTGCCAGTCTGTCCCGCTCACGGGAATATAAGTCAGCGTTTCACGAATGCCGTTATATGTAAACGATACGACTCCGCGTGTTCCCGACTGAAACTCCGCGGCAAAGCTGTCATAGGAGTATGGCTGCTCAAAGGCTGCCAGCCTCATTGCCTCCAACAGATTGTCCTCCACGGCAAGGCCTCCCAGCACAGAATTTGTCAAAGCTGCGCCGGCTTCCGTATAGAGATTGCAGAACGTAGCGTTGCCGGTATGCGTCGTTATGGAAACGCCCGACAGCATCTCTTCCATATCAATAGACATAAAACAGACAGACAGCTTCTTCCCCTGAAAGTAAATGTTTACCGGCACCGCGATAATGACGCGCTTTTCCGTGCTGTCCGGATTGGAAACGGAGATTTCCGGTTCAGAGAGCGTGCGGTAGTCAAAGCTATATTCGTCAATGTTGGTCTGGGTTCCTGTGGACGTATAAATAAGGCCATCCGTGTCGACGAAGGCAAACTTGTCCAACTTGTAGAGCTGCTTAATACGCGTCTGATACGCCTCCAAATGGTCCTTGTCGGTGATGTCCTCGCTCGTCATCAGGTCGATAGCCACACGGATTGTCTGTATCTTTTCCTGAAGGTTGTCCTCCACGACCTGTTCACGACGTCCGGCCAGCTCATCGAGATAAAGGAGGCTTACCGAGCGAACGGCCTTCTGTATGTCTGTCTGGGCATGATACCCAATCCACATAGTTCCTGCCACAAGAACAACTGCGAGAACCAGGCTGCCGACAACAGCGATGGTCGCCGTATAGTTCCTCCTTTTATGATTCATCAGAGCTTCGCCCCTTTTCCTTTTTATCAGGTGTTTGCCATAAAACAGGTCGCGCCCCCCTTTATTCAAAGAAGGCGCAGCCGTTTCTGCCGGCCTCCTTGACGCGATAGAGGGCCTCGTCCGCGTCGGCAAAGATATCCCCCTTGGGGTTCTTCCTGTCGGAGAACGCCACGCCGACGCTCAGCGACACGGGCGGCAGCCCATCCTTCGGATGGCGGAGCAGGTCGTTTGCGCGGTTGATTTTGTTGAGCACAAGCTGCCTCATGGTGCTGTTGGAACGGGTCATGATAACGACGAACTCGTCGCCGCCGATACGGCAGATGATATCGACCGAGCGAAAGCTCTTTTGCAGTATGTCGGCGACCTTCTGCAGCACGCGGTCCCCTATCGTATGGCCGTAATTGTCGTTGACGGCCTTGAAGTAGTCCACATCGATGAGTATAAGGGCCATGTGCTCCCTGTCGACGCTCTCCATGAGCATATCGTAGGCCCCCCTGTTGAACAGGCCGGTCAGCGCGTCGTGGGACGCCTCGTGGCTGAGTCTCTCGCGGGCCTCCCTGTTCTCCTCGAGTATCTTGTTGTAGGTCCTCGTAACGAAGCGAAGCTCCTCTGCGCCGGTGGGGGGCAAGGTCTCGCTGTTCTGCATCATCTTGACCATTCTGGACAGGGGCTTTTGAATCTGGCTTCTGATTATGACGACGATGCTCAGCACGATGAACAGGAAGAATACCGTCAGCGCCGTCTGGATATGGACCAGCAGGGACATGCGCGACGACGCCGTCTCCAGCTCCTGGCTCGACGTGCGTATCAGCGCCTGGGTGCACAGGCCGACGTTTTCCCTTATCCTGTCCTTATAGTGCATATAGTTGTTGTCAAAAACCAGCGTCTGGGCCTTTTTCAGCTTCTCATCGGCCGAAAGGGACCTGTCCTGCGGACTCAGCTCAATTGCGGCGAGCTCCTGCGGGATCTCGGCCGCGGAATCCCCGTCGGCCTCCAGCCTGAGCCGCATCGCCACATACTCGGTGCCTAACAGCTCGTTTGACAGCTCGAGGGCGTCGTTAAGGCTCTCGAGCGCGGCGCCGCCGCTGCCCTCCAGCAGCCCGCCGAGGTTTTCAACCGCGGCGTCCCGTCTGCGGGTGACGTGCACCTCCTTGAAAAAGTCGTTGAGGTACTCCTTGTCCCCCGTCACCACAAAGCAGCGGACGCGGTCAGTCAGATAATCCGAGCCCGATTCCATATCCGAGGCCGAAAGCTGCGCCTCTATATACCGGTCGCTCGCCAGCTTCATGCGCTCATAGCCCTGTGCTACCGAAATGTCGGCGATAAACAGCGCCGCCGCCGCCACAAATGCGAGTATGACGAAAAATATGTTCGCCGTGCGCAGATGTATCCCCGAATGGGGCGGGGCATCCGCGGCCTCCTGAGCGCAGGGGCCGGCCTGCTCCCCATCCCCGTCGGGCAGGGTCTTGGTCTCAGACTCCTGCTCTCTTTTCCTCTTTTCGCCGGTCCCCGAGCCTGCCCTGACCCTCTCGGTCTGGACCTTTTCGGTCTCCTTCTTCTGTAAAATGAAGGCCTCGAACTCGGACGCCGGCACCGGCTTGGAGAAGAAGTAGCCCTGAACGATATCGCAGCCCATCGCCCGCAGCACGTCGAGCTGCTCCTCGGTCTCGACCCCCTCGGCTATGACGGGGACCGTCAGATAGTCGGCAATGTCGATGATTATCTCGATAAGGTGGGTGTTCCCGCCCTCCTTGAAGGCGTTGCGCACAAACTGCATGTCCAGCTTCAGCGAATCTATGGGCAGGGACGAAATCATGTTCAGCGAGGAATACCCCGTGCCGAAATCGTCCATCTCTATCTGGAAGCCGAGGTCGCGAAGCTGCTCGACCACGGCGATTATCTGGCTTGAATCCTGCGTGTAGGCCGACTCGGTCACCTCGAGATGGAGCTCGTCGTTCGACAGGCCGTATTTTTTCACCGCTTCCTGCAGGGTGCGGCTGATGCCGGCATCTAACAGGTCGATGCGCGACACGTTGACCGACACGGGCACGGCGTAGCCGAACCTGTCCTTCCATTGGCGCATCTGCCTTGCCGTCTCCTCCCAGACGAAGCTGTCCAGCCGCTGGATAAGGCCGTTCTCCTCAAACAGGGGGATAAACACGCCGGGAGATATCAGCCCGAGCTCGGGATGCACCCAGCGCACCAGCGCCTCCGCCCCGACGAGGAGCGGCGTGTCGGGCCTGATGTCGAATTTCGGCTGATAATAGACCTTGAACTGCTTCTTTTCTATCGCCGAGGGGAAATCCTCAACGAGCTGCTCGGCGTATATCTCCCGCTTGTGCAGGCTGTTGTCGTAAAAGCCAACTGTGTTGGTGAGGCTGCCGCGCACCGAGTCGGACGCCATCTTGGCCCGGTCGAAGCGCCGCTCGACGTCGAGGGTCTTGTCGGCGCAGGGGTAGACCCCCATCCTGAGGCGGACGCGGTTGTTGCCCGTATCGGAATCGGCCGTCGCCTCCGAAATCCTCTCGAGCATGCTCCTGTGGTCCTCGCGGTGCGGGCAGTATATCATAAAGGCGTCGGCCTCGCGGCGGCAGACTATGCCGCCGCACTCCTGCGCGATGGAGCGGGCCGCCTCGGCCACGCGCTGCAGGATCTCGTCGCCGAAGGCCTTTCCGTAGCGTTCGTTTATCAGGTGGAAATGATTGATATCGACAAGTATGGCGTCGGTCTCGGCGTCCTTGTTGTATTGGTCGTACTGCTCGGCATAGCGGTAGAAGTACTCCCTGTTGTAGAGGCCGGTCAGGGTGTCGCGCTCGGTGGACCTGATGATGTTCCTGTCCTCCGACAGCTCGATGGTGCGCTGTATGCGGGCGTGGATGACCCCCGCGTCGGGGTAGGGCTTGGGGATAAAGTCGATAGCCCCGAGCTGCAGGCTCTCTATCTCGGATTTCTGCTCGGAGGTCACGACGATTATGGGTATCTGGGCCGTCTCGCTGTCGGCCTTTACCGCCTTGAGCACCTCGAGGCCGGTCATCTTCGGCATGAGAATATCGAGCAGCACCAGCGACAGGTTGTCCCTGTTCTCACGCACGAGCTCAAGCGCCTCGGCGCCGTCGGAAGCGAAAACCGTATCGTACGTATCCCGAAGGATGGCTCCGAGTATCTCGCGGTTTACCAGCTCGTCGTCGGCTATCAGTATCCGGCGCCTGCCATTGATTGAATGAAATTTCAGACTGTTCTTCTGCATATCGTTTCTCCCGCATTGTTTATAGTAACGGGGCCGCATCCCGTATCCGTCACGGCCTGCCGTTTATTCTCCTGTGCAGCTCGAGGGCCAGAACCTGCGGGTCGAAGGGCTTTGCTATATGCCCGTTCATTCCCGAGTCAAGCGCCTCCTTTATATCCTCCTCATAAGCGTTGGCGCTCATGGCGATAATGGGCAGGCTCTTGGGGTAGCGCCCCTCCAGCCTTCTTATCTCTCTTGTCGCCTCGTATCCGTTCATTACCGGCATCTGTATGTCCATAAGCACGGCGTCGTAGTAGCCCTCGCCCTTGCCGGCGACCATGTCAAGGCCCTCGCGCCCGTTCGAGGCCCTCTCGGTGACGATACCGTAGCCCGACAGCACCAGCGTCGCAATCTCGGCGTTGATATCGTTGTCCTCCACAAGCAGGACCCTCTTGCCCTCGAGGTCTATCTGCTCAGGGGTCTCCGAGCCGCCCGCCGCGGCGGTTTTCTCATCCCTCTGCCAATAGGGCAGCTCGAGCTCGACTGTGAACTGCGAGCCCTCGTTCAGCCTGCTCGAAACCGAAATCTCGCCCCCCATGAGCCTGACAAGCCGCGAGGTTATCGCCATGCCGAGTCCCGTGCCCTGTATCTTGTTGATGGTGGAGGTGGTCTCGCGCGAGAAGCTCTCGAAAATATGGGGCAAAAAATCCTCGCTCATGCCGATTCCGGTATCCCGCACGATGAAGCGGTAACGGCCCCTGTTTTCTGCCGGCCCCTGCGTCTCCTCGGCCGTTATGCTGACCTTTCCCCCCTCGGGGGTGTATTTTACGGCGTTGCCGGTGATGTTTATAAGTATCTGCTCCAGCCTGAGCTCGTCGGCGATGACCAGCGGGTGCTTTATCCCGTCGGCGTTGAAGGATATGTCGAGCCTTTTTCTGCTCGCCTGCGAACGGGTGAGGTCGGCGATCTTTTCAAGCACCTGCAGCAGGTCGCACTCGTTGGCGTTTATCTGCACCTTCCCGCTCTCGATTTTGGACATGTCCAGAACGTCGTTTATCAGCGACAGCAGATAGCTGCTGGAGGTCGCTATCTTTTTGAGCGACTCGCTCACCATCTCCCTGTCGTCGATACGGTCCATAGCTATGTTGGTGTAGCCGATTATCGCGTTCATGGGCGTCCTTATGTCGTGGGACATGCTCGAAAGAAAATCGCTCTTTGCCCTGTTGCCCTTTTCCGCCTCGTCCCTTGCCCGTTCGAGTATGCGCCTGTTCTCCTCCTCTTTTTTCTGGAGCTTGGTGATATCCTGCCGCGCGATTATGAATTCGGCGACCCTTCCGTCGGCGTCGCGGGATATGACGATAAAGTTGTAGGTGAACCACTCCTCGTCGCGTATCGGCGCGTGCAGGTTGCAGGAAACGATGTCGCTCCCCTGATTCATCAGCTCGGTCAGATGACCGAAGGATATCTCCCTCGCCGCCTCCTCGCGCTCCCTCTCGTTAGGGAAGCGCTTGAGCAGGTCGTCGGCAAACAGGTCGTAAGCGCCGTCGGTCGGTATGTGGCCGACGTCGGGCATCCCCTCTATGTAGTGATAGGTGCGGGTCGCCGCGTTGACGAGCACGAAATTCTCAAACAGACAGGACATGGCCGAGTGTATGTCGTTTGAGCTCTTTGTCTCCTCGAGCAGCTTCTTTTTCTGCAGCAGAAAGCCCACTATATAGAATATTGCGGCGGTAAGGAAAAGCCCGATGAGGCAAAACAGCAGCACCGCGCCGTTCATGCTGGCGTTGCGTATCATCTCCTGATAGGCCTTCGGCGGGAAATTCAGCACCAGAAAGAAATCGGAGTCTCTGCCGATATAAGATACGCAGCCCACCGTGGCTTCCCCGTCGACATGATAGCTGTAAAGGGTGTTTTTCCGCTGCGCGAAGGCCTCGCGCACGTTCTGCCCGTCCTTTTCCCCCGAGAAGGAAAACTTGGACAGCTCCCCGACAAAGTTGGACGCGCCGTTGTCGTTCCCCGTGCCGTATATGATAGTGCCGTCCTGGCTGCACATGAGCACGTCGCAACCGCTGCCAAAGACCGACACCTCGAGAAGATTGTTTATAAAATCCTCCCCGTAGAAGCCGACGGCTATGCCCGCTATTTCGCCGTTTTGGTACACCGGGCTGTAAAAGCCTATCTGCCGCTCGTTTGTCACCTTGGAATCGAGGATATAGGTCATGCCCGCCTTGCCCTGTATTCCCTCTTTGAAATATTCGCGCTCGGCGACGTTGGCGGCGATTATCTTCTCGCCCGTCGTATAATCTCTGCCGCAGAGGTCGATAAAGCGCAGGTAGTCAAAGGCAAACCTTTTTTCGTATACCCTCAGTATCCGCCCTACCTTGGCGACCTCGCCGCCGTCTACCTCATTATCGTTCTCCACGTTCAGACGGGAGACGTCCACCTCCTCGTTCTGAAAGGCCGTCTCGAGCACAATGGCAGACGACTCTATGTATGACAGGTTTTCCTCGAACAGATCGCCTATCAGCGACGCCCTCTGCGTCGCGATATCGGCGATATAGCTCTCGTTCTGGCGGGTGATCCTCGTCACGTTTGAATGGTAAAAGAAAACAAACGAAACAAAGATGCCGCAGACAAGCAGCAGCACTCCGGCCAGATTGCGCATCGAAGTGCCGGCGTTTTTTTTCTTTCCCGTCATAGCTGTTCCTCCTCGTTTTTCCGAAAGCGCGGGGCGGTCTTATATTTTAAGGATACATCGGTTCGGTCGCATTAAAGCTCCGCTTATGCCGTGTCTGCCGGCCGGCGGGTCCTCGTTTTCATATAACGCATTACTAATATTGTACCATGAGCTTTTGCGATATTAAACAGAACCTTTCATATAGAGGTCGAAATATTTGTTTTTTTTGTCTCCCGCCCAGCCTACGGCGACATGTAACGGCCCGAAAAAACAAAAGGGGCACAGACCGAAAAGGTCTGTGCCCCGACGTATTTGATTTTTCCGCTTAAAGTCGAACGGAGCGCAGCCGTTCTTATAGTCCCGTCGTCTGTTGCTGTTGGGCGCTTTGCGTCCCGCCGTCCCCGTCGGGATGCGGCGCGCCGCCGTCCTGCGGCGCGGGAGGGTCAGCCGCCCCATCCTGCCCCGCAGGGGGCAGCGCGTCATAGGCCTTCTGCGTCCGCCTGAAATAGACAAGAAAGGCTATCGTCAGCACGACGGCCGCGATGATGCACACCGCGCCCAGAAACGGGAAAACAAAGGGCACTATAAAGCTCAGCACATGGATGACCGCCATCGGCTTCCACAGCGCCATGAGCTGATCGCCGCCGAGCTCGGCCCCCCTCGCGCCCTCGATATCCTCAATGCCGAGTATTATCGTGTAGGTGATATAGAGGCTCAGCAGGGTCGCCAATATGCCGATCGCAGTCGCAGCGAAGCCCATATCCCGCGACAGCCCGATGAGGTCGAGTATGTACACAAGGCCGCAGTAGGCCGCCATAGCGACGGCGTAGGGGCGAATGACGGTAAATTTCGGGCTCTCCCCCTTGAGCTCGTCGAGCCCCTTTACAATGAATATAAAGCCGACAAAGTCGGGCAGCAGCCCGATAACGCCGCTCCCCAGCTCGATATTGAAATCGAGAAAGACCATCAAAAAGCCGATGAACATGCTGAACACAGTACCGCCTCCCCTTTACAGCAGCTCCTCGAGGGCGCCCATAAAGGCCTCCTCGCCGAAGGTGTTTATCTTGAAGAACAGCGCCTGGCTTCCCCCCGCCGTCACGGCGGTCAGCCTGACGGGGCCGCCCCGCGCCTGAAAGAGCACGACGGTCATGCTCAGCCTGTTGCCGCCTATGAAGCTGAATCTCTCGAACACCCGCACCGAGCAGCGCGCGCCATCCTCGTCCCAGTCGTTCGACCCCTCGCAGGTGGCCGAAACGCTGCCCGACATTATTCCGGACTCTATCCTGTCGAGTATCTCGTCAAAGTCCCCGCTGAGTATACGGTTTATCTCCGCCATGCTCCTCCTCCTTTTTTCGCCGCCGCGCCGGTATATGCGGCCGTTCTGCGCCCCGCCGGGCAGCTTCATATCCCTCCGCTGCCGAGCTCGTACAGGGCGGTTATGTCCTCCCCCGCCGCGTCGTACAATGCTATATCCTCCGCAAAGATATTCCTTTCCCCGACGGCGCCGTCAAGCTCAAGATATTCGAGGAATATCTCCCCGGGATTGACGATATCTATCCGGTATTCCCTGTTGTCGAGGGTAAACTCCATCGCGGATATCCTGCCGCCGGTATTTCTTCCGCCGACGACCATGTACCTTCGTCCGCCGCACTCCGCAAGGCCGTTGACAAACGCGGCGTCGGTCGCCGACGCCCCGCGGCTCCTGAATCTGCCGAACGGGCCCTTTTCCATTTTAACCGTGACAAGCAGGTCGCCCGACGAGGTCAGCCAGATATAATCCCTGTCCTGAAGCCCTACGCAGAGCATCATCCCGCCCGCGGGCAGGCCGGAGAGTTCCTCGGCCGCGCGGCGGGCCTCAAGCCCCTCCGCCGTGACGGGGTATATGCTGCAATACAGCAGGGCTGCGATTATCAATACGGCCGCAGATACGGCAAGCACGCGCTTTTTCATGCCATCGACCTCCGTTCGGCAATAAAGAGCACCAAAACGTCTTCCTCCGCGCGGCGCAGCCGCTAAAGCTTTGCAACGGCAAAGCTTACTGCCGTTATTATACCAAACGCGCCGCCCCCGGGCAAGGGCCGCGCCGCCCGCGCGTCCCCGGCGGCCAAGCGCAAAAAGCAAAAAAGCCGTGATTCAACATGAAAATCACGGCCTGAAATTTTTTGTGCCAATCATATTCGCCTTTGCTGTCGTGCAGGAAGCGGGAAATTTCAGCAGGTCCCGCAAACCGCCGCCCCGAACGGTTACGGCTCCTTCCAGAAAGCCTCTCGCCCGCAGGCATTTCACACGCCGCAGGCGTATTTCACGCGCGGAGCGCATTTCACAAATCCCGCAAGGGATTTATTTCGTTCAAACAACCGGACGCCGCCCTTGCGGCGCTGCTCCTTGCTCTCGGTGAAATATCCCGCTTCGCGCGATGTGAAAGGCTTGCCTTGCGGCAAGCGTGAAATTTTGCGGCCTTGCCGCCGCAAAGTGAAATGAAATAAATCCCCTCTCGCCCGCAGGCATTTCACACGCCGCAGGCGTATTTCACGCGCGGAGCGCATTTCACAAATCCCGTAAGGGATTTATTTCGTTCAAACAACCGGACGCCGCCCTTGCGGCGCTGCTCCTTGCTCTCGGTGAAATATCCCGCTTCGCGCGATGTGAAAGGCTTGCCTTGCGGCAAGCGTGAAATTTTGCGGCCTTGCCGCCGCAAAGTGAAATGAAATAAATCCCCTCTCGCCCGCAGGCATTTCACGCGCCGCAGGCGCATTTCACGCGCAGAGCGCATTTCACAAATCCCGTCAGGGATTTATTTCGTTGAAAAAAAGCACTTGTAAAAACAAGTGCTTTTTTTCATGGTGGGAGCTACAGGGCTCGAACCTGTGACCCTCTGCTTGTAAGGCAGATGCTCTCCCAGCTGAGCTAAGCTCCCGCGGAGATCCGTCGGTCAAGCCGTGCCGAATCCCGAGGTACAAATGGTGACCCGTACGAGACTCGAACTCGTGTTACCGCCGTGAAAGGGCGGTGTCTTAACCGCTTGACCAACGGGCCAAAATGGTAGCGGCGACTGGATTTGAACCGGTGACACTTCGGGTATGAACCGAATGCTCTAGCCAACTGAGCTACGCCGCCATATTGCCCGCCAACGTCCTGCGCTGAGCGGCGAATATTATTTTACCCCATCGGCGGTCTTTTGTCAACACAAAAAAGGGCCGGCGGAGCATATTTTATTTTTTGTCAAGCATCCTGTAATGGAGCGTCATCAGGCTGTCGACGAGGTGCACGTTCTCGAACATGACCCCCTCTATGCGGATATCGACGTTGGAAAAATTCCAGAAGGCCTTTATCCCGCAGGCGGTCAGCCTGTCTACCATCGAGCGGACCACCGTCGGCGGCACAGAGAGTATCGCCATGTCCACATGGTTTTCCTCGAGGAACTTCTCCAGCTCGTCGCTGTGGCGGACAGTCTGTCCGCCGACCGTCCTGCCGACGATGTCCATATTGACGTCGAAGGCCCCGACGAGGCGAAAGCCGTGCATAAAAAAGTCCCTGTTGTTGGCAAGGGCGCGGCCGAGGTTGCCCACGCCGATTATAATCGCGTCCTTGACGGTGCTGATGCCGAGTATCTCCGATATCTCGCTGTACAGCAGCTCGACGTTGTAGCCGTAGCCCTGCTGGCCGAAGCCGCCGAAGCAGTTGAAGTCCTGCCTTATCTGGGATGCGGTCAGGCCCATGCGGTCGCTGAGCTCCTTTGATGAAATTTTCGTTATATTGTTGCGCAGCAGCTCCTCGAGGTATCTGTAATACCTCGGCAGACGGCGCACCACGGCGATAGATACCGCCTTTTTCTTCTCCATTTCAGTATACCTCCGTAAATCCCCCTGCCGGCCTTTACGCGCGCTCGGCCGAGAGCCTCTTTACCGTGTCCATGACATAGCGGGAGAACTCGGCGCAGGTCGCCCCGTCGTCCCTTCCCGTTACGACGTACTTTTTCTCCTCGAGCATGCATATATCGAGGCTCCGCTCGAGCAGCTCGGCCTTTTGCCGATATCCCATGTGGGACAGGGCCATCGCCGCGGCCCGCAGCATGGAGCAGGGGTCGGCGTACTGCGCGCGCCCCTCTTTTACCATACGGGGGGCCGAGCCGTGTATCGCCTCGAACATGGCGTATCTTTTGCCTATGTTGGCCGAGCCCGCCGTGCCCACTCCCCCTTGGAATTGGGCGGCCTCGTCGGTGATTATGTCGCCGTAGAGGTTGGGCAGCACGAAGACGCGGAAGTCGGTCCTTCTCTGCTCGTCGATGAGCTTTGCCGTCATTATGTCGATATACCAGTCGTCGACGGCGACCTCGGGATACTCCTTTGCCATGTTCTGGCATATACTGAGGAACTTGCCGTCGGTCGTCTTTATTATGTTGGCCTTGGTGACTATCGACAGGCGGTTCTTTCCGGTGTTCCTCGCATATTCAAAGGCGAGCCTCGCTATCCTCTCGCAGCCCTCCTTGGTGGTCGCGGTGAAGTCAAAGCAGAGCTTGTCCCCTATATTTACGCCGCAGCTGCCCACCGCGTAGGCCCCCTCGGTGTTCTCGCGGAAGAAGGTCCAGTCGATTCCCTTGTCGGGCACGCGCACGGGGCGCATGTTGGCGAACAGGTCGAGCTCCTTGCGCATGGCGACGTTGGCGCTCTCGACGTTGGGCCACGGGTCCCCCGCGCGGGGGGTGGTGGTCGGCCCCTTCAGGATTATGTGGCACTTTTTGAGCTCGGCGAGCACGTCGTCGGGTATGGCCTTGCCCGCCGCCGCCCTGTTCTCTATGGTAAGCCCGTCGATAAAGCGGAACTCCACCCTGCCCGAGCGCACCTCGTCGTCGAGTATGAATTCCATGACGTCGCTCGCCGCCCTGGTTATGGCGGGGCCTATGCCGTCGCCGCCGACAACGCCGACGATTATCTTATCGAGCTTTTTGTAATCGACAAATTCCTTCTGGGCCTCGATTTTCTCGACCCTCTCGAGCTGGCCGCGCACGAGCTGCTCAAAGCGGCCCACCGCGTCCTTTATCTGCTGTTCGTACTGCTGCGCAAGAGACATTTTTAATCCTCCGTTTTATTCCGGTCAAAAAGATTGACAAATTTTCACATATACATAATACACCCTGTGCGTTTCTCTGTCAATCTCTTTCGGCAATGAATACCGCCGTCCGGTATCGGCCGCAGCCTCCCCGCCGCGCGGCCTGCCCGGACATCCGGCCGGATTTTTGCAGGATTTTCTTCATCCTCTGCCGACAGAAAAACGGGCGGTCCGCCGACCGCCGCCGCACTTTATTAAATATCTGAATTTTTATTCCCTCAAATATTCATCAATATACATTTTCCGCCGACTATCCTCCGCGTTGAAGCGGGCGACGTTTTATACAGGGAGTAATCCACATTTTCCACAGGGTTTTCCACACGCATGACCGGTTTTTGCGGGTGTTTTCGCTTTTGAGGGCTTTTCCCCTGTGGAAAACCCTGTCGAAACCGGTCGGTTTTTCACGCCCTCTGCTCGTCGATCGGGCAGACGGCCCATGCATTCTGTGCGAGGCCGCATACATTTCCTGCAAGAAATTCGTAATAGCCCTGTGCGGCCACCATGACGCCGTTGTCGCCGCACAGCGGCAGGGGGGGCACAAAAAGACGCAAGTTATCATTCTGACAAGCCTTTTGCAGCTTTTCCCTCAAAAGGCTGTTGGCGGCGACGCCGCCTGCCGCCGCCACCGTGCCGGCGCCGAAATCGCGGGCGGCCCGTATCGTCTTTTCGGCGAGGACCCCCGCCACAGCCTCGTTGAAGGAGGCGGCGACGTCGGCGGGCTCGATTTTCTCACCCCGCTGCCGCGCCCGATGGACATGATTTATAACGGCGGTCTTGACCCCCGAGAAGGAGAAGTCGTAGGGGGCGTCGTCAAATTCCACCTTGGGGAACTGCACCGTCGCCCGGCCCTGCTTCGACAGCCTGTCTATCGACGCCCCGCCGGGGTAGGACAGGCCCAGCACCCTCGCCGCCTTGTCGTAGGCCTCGCCCGCGGCGTCGTCGCGGGTACGGCCGAGTATCTCAAAATCTGTATAGCCGCGCACCATTACTATATGGCTGTGACCGCCCGACGCCACAAGGCACAAAAAGGGCGGCTCAAGCTCGGGAAAGGCGACGTAGTTTGCCGCAATATGGCTGCGCAGATGGTGCACGGGGCACAGGGGCTTCGCTGCCGAAAACGCCAGCCCCTTTGCGAAGTTGAGCCCCACCAGCAGCGCCCCGATAAGGCCCGGGGCGTAGGTGACGGCGACGGCGTCTATATCCTCCATGCCGACGCCCGCCTTGTCCAGCGCCTCGCCCACCACCTGCGAGATGCACTCGATGTGCTTCCTCGATGCTATCTCGGGCACCACACCGCCGTATATCTTATGAATCTCGACCTGCGACGCCACCACGTCGGACAGGGCGAGCCTCCCATCCTCGACGACGGCGGCCGCCGTCTCGTCGCAGGAGCTCTCTATGCCGAGTATCCTCATTTTCAGCCTCACAGCTCCTTTCGGTAGATTATCGCGTCGTCGTCGGGGCGGGTATAGTACCCCTTCCTGACGCCGCAGCGGGTAAAGCCCGCCCCCTCGTACAGGGCTATGGCGGGCGCGTTCCTCGTGCGCACCTCGAGATAGAGGGTCTTGGCCCCGCGCTGCGCGCAGATATCCTGCGCGCGCCCGAGCAGCGCCCGGCCGACGCCGCGCCCCCGATGCTCCGGCGCGACGCAGAGGGTGATTATCTCCCCCTCGTCGGCCGCGACGCGGGCGCAGACGTAGCCCGCCATGACCCCCTCCCGCTGCGCCTTGAGCCACACGGCGCAGTGGTTTTCCTCAATATCCCTTATAATGTCGGCCTCGCTCCACGGGGTGGAGAAGGCCGCCCTTTCCAGATAGGCGGCCGCGGCCGCATCCCCTGCCGACAGGGGCAGTATTTCATGCATTTTCGAGCCCGTCCGCGATTTTCTCCGCCGCGGCCGCAAGGGCGTCGCGGCATGCGCGGTATTCGTCGATATCCCCGCCGAAGGGGTCGGGAACCGGCCCGTCGGATATCGCGCCCACCTTCTCCGCCTCGGCGGGGAAGGCCCTTTTAATCGCCTCGGCGTGGGCGGCGCTCATGGTGTATATGAGGTCGGCCTTCATAACATCCTCGCGCGTCAGCTGGCGGGCGGCGTGGGCCGTAAGGTCGCAGCCCAGCTCGGCCGCCGCCTCTATGGCGTTGCCGCTCGCCCCCTCGCCCACAGGCGCCGCTATCCCGCGCGAGAAGGCCTCGGCCGCGAGCCCCCGCTCGCGGGCTATTTTATTGAATATCGCCTCGGCCATCGGCGAGCGGCAGGTGTTGCCGGTGCAGACGAAAAGTATCCTCTTCATTTCAAGCTCACTCCTTTGCTGCAAGCCAGTTGTCCCCCTCGTTTATATCGACCTCGAGCTCGACCGACAGGGGCATCGCCCCCCTCATCTCCTCGTCGAGGATGCGCCGGACCCTGTCGCTCTCGCCCTTTTTCGTCTCGACTATGAGCTCGTCGTGCACCTGGAGTATCAGTCGGGAGGAAAGCCCCTCCCTTTTGAGCCTGTCGTGCACCCGCACCATAGCGAGCTTTATTATATCGGCGGCGGTGCCCTGTATGGGGGTGTTCATGGCGCACCTCTTGCCGAATTCCCTTATGCTCCGGTTTTTGGATTTGAGCTCGGGCAGATATCTGCGCCGCCCGAGCAGGGTGGTGACAAAGCCGTCCTCATTGGCCCTTTCCACCACGTTCTTCATATAGGCGGCGACCCCGCTGTACGTCGCGAGGTAGGCGTCGATATAGGCGCGGGCCTCTTTTCTTGTGACCTTTATATCGTCGGCGAGGGAAAAATCCCCTATGCCGTAGACTATGCCGAAGTTGACCGCCTTGGCCTTGGAGCGCATCTCGTGGGTGACGCCGCTCACCGGCACGCCGAAGGCTGAGGAGGCGGTGAGGGTGTGGATATCCACCCCCTCGGCGAAGGCCCTTTTCATCACCCCGTCGTCGGCCATGTGGGCGAGCACCCGCAGCTCAATCTGGGAATAGTCGGCGTCGACGAGGGTGTACCCCTCCTGCGGGACGAATACCCGCCTTATCCTCTGCCCCATCTTGAGGCGCACGGGGATATTTTGCAGGTTGGGCTCGGTCGAGCTGATGCGCCCCGTCTGTGTCACCGTCTGGTTGAAGCTCGAGTGTATCCTCCCCGTCCTGTCGTCGATGAGGGGCAGCAGCCCGTCGACGTAGGTGGATTTGAGCTTCGTCAGGTGCCGGTATTCTATTATCAGCCCCACCGCGTCGTTGTAGGGGGCGAGCTTGTTGAGCACGTCGACGTCGGTCGAATAGCCCGTCTTGGTCTTTTTGATGACGGGCAGCCCCAGCTTCTCAAAGAGCACCGCGCCGAGCTGCTTGGGTGAATTTATGTTGAACTCGCACCCGCAGAGCCTGAAAATCTCGCTCTGGGTCTGCTCTATCTGCCCGTCGAGCTCCCCGCCGAAGTCGGCGAGGGCGGCCTTGTCCACCTTAAAGCCGTACCTTTCCATGTCGTACAGCACGCGGCACAGGGGCATCTCGCAGGACCAGAACAGCTCGTGCTGCCCGTTCTTCTCTATAAGGGACGACAGCTTTTCCATAAGGCGGGGCAGCGCCGCCGCGCAGAAGGCCGCTTCGTCGCTCCCCCCGTCGGGCTCCTCGCTGAGGTAGGTCCCGATAAGGCGGGTCAGCTCATACCGCCCGTCGGAGGGGTCGAGCAGGTAGGCCGCTATCATGGTGTCGAAGCACTCGCCCTCTATGCCGACGCCCAGCTCGCCGAGGGCCGTCATGGCCCCCTTCAGATCGTGGGTCAGCTTCTTTACGCTGCCGTCGGCCATTATATCGGCTATGCCGCCGCTCACCGCGGGCAGGACGCACACCCCGTCGCCCGACGGAAAAAAAATATCCTCCCCTTTTATCAAAAAGGCGCAAAGCCCGCTCTTTCTTACAGAGCCGAGGACCGCGGCGGGGTCGGTGCCGTGCTCCGCCTCGGGGGCGGGAGCCCTACTGACCGCCGGAGCCTCCCTTTTCGGGCTGAGCCCCATTTTAACGATGAACGAGCCGAATTCCAGCCTTTTGAAAAGCTCGTACAGCCGCCCCTCGTCGCCCTTTGCGCCGCTTATGTCGCATATATCGACCGGTATGGGGGCGTCCCTGTCTATCGTACCCAGCCAGAGGGATTTGTAGGCGCTTTCCCTCCCGTCGGCCAGCTTCTTCTTCACGCCGGGCTTTACGTCGAGGGCGTCGACATCCTTATATATATTGTCGAGGGTGCCGTATTTGTAAAGCAGCTCCTTTGCCGTCTTCTCCCCTATGCCGGGCACCCCCGGTATATTGTCGGACGAGTCGCCCATGAGGGCCTTTAAATCCTTCATCTGGTCGGGGGTCAGACCGTGGAGCTCAAAAAGGCGGGCGGGGGTTATCGTGTCGGCCCCGCTGCTGCCGCCGTTGCCCACCAGCCTGACCGTGACCATGTCGGACACGAGCTGGAGGCTGTCGCGGTCGCCGGTGACGATGACGCATCTGTCGCCGTTTTTCTCGCAGCGCGCGGCGACGGTGCCTATTATGTCGTCGGCCTCATACCCCTCGCACTCGATTATGGGCACCCCCATCGCCTTGAGCACGTCCTTCATCAGCGGTATCTGGCTTGCGAGCTCGTCGGGCATGGGCCGCCTGCCCGCCTTGTAATCGGCATATTCCTTATGGCGGAAGGTCGGGGCCCTCATGTCGAAGGCGGCGCATACGCAGTCGGGCTGTTCATCCTGCCTGAAGCGGAGATATATGTTTATAAAACCGTAGACGGCGTTGGTGTATATCCCCTCTGCCGTCGACAGCAGGCGTATGCCGTAAAAGGCCCTGTTTATGATGCTGTTGGCGTCGAATATCATCAGTTTCATAAAAATACTCTCCGATACGTTTTTCTGCCCGCGCCGGCGGCGGGCGGCGCTGCGTTACAGGGTTATTCTACCACAAAACGGGGGCAAAAACAAAAAATCGCGCAAATATGTCATCTGCGCGATTTTTTCACCTGTATAAGCCCACGAACGGGGGCGTTCCGCCGGTCGTCAGACGTGTATCACTATGCCCTCGCCGGCCTCGCCGTTCATAGGGGTGTATTCGTATTCCATGCCGGACGCGGCGTCCCTCATCACGGCCTCGGCTTCGCTCTGCGTGCACAGCTCCCAGTTCTTCGCATCCCTGTCCTGCGCCGCGCCCGAGCGGACTGTCAGCACAAATGCGAAAGCCTCCTCGTCGAAGCGCGCGTCGGGCTCGATATAGATAATGTCCTCCAGAGCCTCGCGGGTGATAAGGGGACCTGCGTCGGAATCAGCCTTCTCAGCCGCCCCGTTTTCGGCCTCGGCCGCCGTGCCGTCCGCATGCTCAGCCTGCATAACCGACGGCAGAACCATATCCTCCGGTCCGCACATGACAATCTCGTCATTGTCGGCCTCGGCCCCGCCGTTAATTTCGTCTGCGCCCCCCGCCGCGGCTGCGGCAGGCCCCTTGACGGGGTTATCTATAAACGAGGGCAGCTGCATATCCTCCTTGCCGCAGACGACCCGATTCTCACCCGCCGCCTCGGCCGTCGCCGCGGCGCTGTATGTCTCGTTTGCCATGCGTATGCTCTGGGCCGACGAGGGCGCGGCCTCATTCTTGTCGAACAGCGCCGGCCTTATATATACCGCGGCCGCTATCACGAACACCGCCGCGGCCGCCGTGCCGAAGCGCCTTATGAATACTCTCTTTTTCCTGCCCTTTTCGGCTCTGAGCGCCTCAATGACGCCCGCCTTGAAGCCCTCGGGCAGCTCCGCGCCGCCGTCGGCTCCGGCGAGCCCGGCGCGCAGCTTGATTATATCGGCGAGATATTCGCGGCAGGCCGCGCAGCCCTCCAGATGGACCTCGACCTCGGCCCGCTCGCCGTCGGAGAGCATGCCGTCGGCGTAGGTGTTGAGTTTTTCGATATATTGGCTGCACGCCGTCATGACCGCTCCCCCTCCTTTACCGATTTTGACGCCGGACGCGCGAAAAAGTTCCCGCGCTCCGACAGGATTTCTCTCAGATTGCCCCTCGCGCGGGACAGGCGCGATTTGAACGTCCCCTCGGCGCAGCCCATGGCCTCGGCCGCCTCTATGTAGCTCAGGCCCTGTATGTCGCGCAGCACGACGGCCGTCCTCTGGTCGTCGTCGAGCATTTTCAGCGCGTCTAATATCTCCGCGCGGGTCTCCCTGCTCTCATACGCCTCGTCGGGGCGGGGCGACGGGTCGGGCAGCCTCGCCTGCGGGTCCTCATCCTCCCCGCCGTCGGGCGGGGTATAGAGCTTCAGCCTCCTCTGCCTGCGCTTTGAATCGAGGCAGACGTTGACCGTTATCCTGTATATCCACGTCGACAGGGCGGAATTCCCCTTGAACGAGGCCGCCGCGCCGTAGATTTTCAGGAACACGTCCTGCGACGCATCCTGCGCGGCGTCGGCGTCGCCGAGAATGCGAAGGGCCGTCGAATATATCTTTTTGCCGTAATCGTCGACAAGCTGCTCAAAGGCGGGCTCGTCCCCCGCTTTGAGTTTTCTTATCAGCTCAAGCTCGTCCATCTTCTCCGCCTCCCTGCGTGTCCTGCGCGATTTCCTGCGCCGCATCCAGCAGCTCCAGCGCGTCGCCGAGGGTATGCATGGCGTTTGCGCGGATGCGCAGCGCCGCCGCCCCTCTTATGCCTCCGAAGTAGTGCACTATATGCTTTCTCGCCTGGAGCATGGCGATCCTCTCGTCCTTAAGGCGGGCCATGAGGGTCATGTGCTCCCTCGCGGCGTCGAATCGCTCCTGCGCCGTCGGCTCGCGGAACTCCGCGTTTTCAAGCGCCGCCCTTATCCTTGCGAATATAAAAGGGTCGCCGAGGGCCCCGCGGCCTATCATCACGCTGCGGCAGCCCGTCGCCCTGACCGTATCGAGCGCCGCCCCGGGGGAGAATATGTCCCCGTTGGCGACGACCGGAATGCTCACCGCCTGTCTTACCTCGGCTATCCCGTCGAGATCGACGGGCGGACGGTACATTCTCTCGCGGGTGCGCCCGTGGACGTATATCGCCGCGGCGCCGAGCGATTCGGCAAGCCGTGCGAGCTCGGCGGCGTTTTTGTGCCCCTCGTCCCAGCCGAGGCGCAGCTTCACCGTCACCGGCACGGGGGAGGCCTTTACCGCCGCCTCAATTATCCTCCCCGCAAGGGGCAGGTCGCGCATCAGCGCGCAGCCGTCCCCGTTTGAAACTATCTTGGGGGCGGGGCAGCCCATGTTGAGGTCTATCGCAGCCGCCCGCGGCGCCAGCATGACGACCGCCCCGGCCACGACCTCGGGGTCGTGCCCGAAGAGCTGCACCGCCGTCGGCGGGTCGCCCTCCTCCGTGTCGCAGAGCAGGGCGGTGCGCCTGTCCCCGTACGTCATGGCCCTCGCCGATATCATCTCGGTGCAGGTCAGGGCCGCCCCGTGCTTTGCGCACAGCAGGCGAAAGGCCCTGTCGGTATAGCCCGCCATCGGGGCGAGGACCGCCCTCCCCCCGTCGAGCAGGCGGGTGATATCCATCTGCGTCACCTCCGGTCACGCCGCGGGAGCCCCGCGGCCGCAGGTAAAAAATCGGGCAGGGCGAGGCCCTGCCCGATTCGGTTTTTTATTCAGCCTCGCCGTGATCCGCGCCGCCGTTGTCCGCGCCGCCGCTCTCAACCGCGCTTTGATCGGATGCGCCGTCCCCGCTCGCTTCGGATGCGCCGTCCTGCGGCAGCTCCTCTGTCACGGGGTCGGCCGTCCGCTCGGGGGGCGGGGTCACGATAACGCCGTCGTCGGGCCCGCCGTCGGGCCCTTCGCCCGCATCGCCCGCGCCGCCGCTCCCGCCGCCGACGGGCTCGGTCCCGCCCGATACGGGGGGCTCGACGCCCCTTATGGGCATCTCGCGGCCCTCCATTATGGCGGCGAACTGCTCGCCGTCGAGCTTCTCATGCTCGAAGAGCTCCTTTGCCACGGCGTGCAGCTTATCCATGTTGTCCTTCAATATATCCTCGCAGCGCTGATAGGCGTTGTCCACTATGGATTTTATCTCCTCGTCTATCATGGCGGCGATATTCTCCGAGAAGTTGCGCGACGTCGCAAAATCCCTGCCGAGGAACACCTCGTTGTTGGACTGGCCGAAGACTATCGGCCCGAGCGTGTCGCTCATGCCGTACTTTGTGACCATATTGCGCGCGATACCCGTCGCCCTCTCGATATCGTTCGACGCGCCGGTCGAGATATCGTCGAGCACGAGGTGCTCGGCCACCCGCCCGCCGAGGAGTATCACAATCTCGTCGAGCATGTCGTTCTTGGTGGCGTAATACCGGTCCTCACGGGGCAGGGACAGGGTAAAGCCCCCCGCCCTTCCGCGCGGGATTATGGATATCTGATGGACGGGGTCCTTGTTGGGCATGAAGTAGGTCGCGATCGCGTGCCCCGCCTCGTGATAGGCGGTCAGCTTCTTTTCCCTGTCGGATATCACGCGGGACTTCTTTTCGGGTCCCACGACCACCTTTATCGTCGCCTCCTCGATTTCCTCCATGCTTATCGCCTTTTTGTTCTTCCTTGCGGTCAGCAGGGCGGCCTCGTTGAGCAGGTTTTCGAGGTCGGCTCCGGTGAAGCCCACCGTCTCCTTGGCGACGACGGCGAGGTCGACGTCGGGGCCGAGGGGCTTGCCGCGGGCGTGTACCTTCAATATCTCCTCGCGGCCCTTTATGTCGGGCACGCCGACGTATACCTGCCGGTCAAAGCGGCCGGGGCGCAGCAGCGCGGGGTCGAGGATGTCGGGCCGGTTGGTCGCGGCGATGATGATGACGCCCTCGTTCACGCCGAAGCCGTCCATCTCGACGAGCAGCTGGTTGAGGGTCTGCTCGCGCTCGTCGTGACCGCCGCCGAGGCCGGCGCCCCTGTGGCGGCCGACCGCGTCTATCTCATCTATGAATATGATGCAGGGAGAATTCTTCTTGGCCTGGGCGAACAGGTCGCGCACGCGCGAGGCGCCCACGCCGACGAACATCTCGACAAAGTCGGAGCCCGAAATAGAGAAGAACGGTACCCCCGCCTCGCCCGCGACGGCCTTTGCCAGCAGGGTCTTGCCGGTGCCGGGCGAGCCCACCATAAGTATGCCCTTGGGGATTCTCGCGCCGAGGTCGAGGAACTTCTTGGGGCCGCGCAGGAAATCGACTATCTCCTTGAGCTCCTCCTTCTCCTCGTCGGCCCCCGCCACGTCGCGGAAGGTGACCTTCTTCTGATTATCCTGCAGGGTCTTGGTCTTGGCCTTGCCGAAGGACATCACCTTGCCTCCGCCGCCGCCCGTCTGGTTGATGAGGTACATCCACAGCAGCACGAATATCACTATCAGCACCGCGTAGGGCATCATCGATACCCACCACGGCACCTCGGGGGGCGAGGGATAGTCGTAATCGGTTATCACCCCGCGCGCCACCTGGTCGCGCACGAGCTCGTCGGTATCGGCCTTGAACATCAATGTGGAGTAGAGCGCCTTCTCCAGCTTGCTGCCGTCCTGAAGCTCCATCCTGAGCACGTCGGAATCGACCGTGAAGCTCTTGACCTGCTCCTGCTCAAAGAGCTGGAGCACCCTGTTGTAGCTCACGGTCTCGGCGGCCTCGTTGCTGTACATGGAGGACAGCACGATGACCAGAATAACCAGCACAGCAATATAGAAAGCGACGCCTCGCAGGTTTTTCTTCAAATGATTCACTCCTTCCGGTCCCGACCGGTTCGGGGCCAAACTCCCTTTTATATCAGGAATATATCTCGGGCTTGAGGACGGCTATAAAGGGAAGATTGCGGTACCTCTCGTCGTAGTCGAGCCCGTAGCCGACAACGAATTCGTCGGGGATGACAAAGCCGCGGTAATCGGCCGTGATATCGGCCCTGCGGCGCTCGGGCTTGTCGAGCAGGGCGCATATCTTCAGATCCTTCGGCTTAAAGGCGAGCAGATGCTCCTTTATGTATGACAGGGTCACGCCGCTGTCGAGTATATCCTCGACTATGAGCACGTTCCTGCCCTCGATATCCTCGCCGAGGTCCTTGAGGAGCTTGACCTTGCCCGACGTCGTCGAGCCCGAGCCGTAACTCGAGACCGACATAAAGTCCAGCTTGACCGGCAGGTCCAGCCTTCTCATCAGGTCGGACAGGAAAACGACCGCGCCCTTGAGCAGACATACGAGCACGAGGGGCTGGCCGTCGTAATCGGCCGTGATTCGCCTGCCGAGCTCGGCTACCTTTTGCTGTATCTGCTCCTCTGTAAGCAGCACGGTCCTGAAATCGTCCGTCATAAGGCTTATACTCCCTCTTTTTTGTTTATTACTTCTATTTCGAGCATTTCGCGGCAGCCCCTGCGGGCGCCGTATATATCCGATACGCGAAGACCCGCGCACCATATAACCTCATCCCCGCAGACGAAGACCGGCAGCGAGCCGCGCTCCCTTTCGGGGATTTTGGCGTCAATAAGCATCTTTTTTACGCTGCGCCGCCCCGAAAAGCCGAACGGCGGATAGGCGTCGCCCGTTCTTCTGGGGCGAATTTCAACAATATGATTTATCTTATCACAATTAAATATGCCAGTCATTAAATTTTTTTTAATTTTGGCATTTTCACCAACGATTTTCTTCCATTTGATTATATATTCCCCGGTATCGGCCGCGCCGCTCTCCTGCGCGGGGTCGAGCTCAAGGGCAAAATTCCCCTTGGCGGCGGTTTTCGGGCGGTAGGGGTGGATATCCCCGTAGCCCCGCTCCACCGCGCCGCCCGGGATGCTTATCCTGTCCCCCACGCCGCCGTAGAGCGCAAGGCGGTAGACCGCCTCGCTCTGCCCGCCCGACAGGCGGGCAGGCTCGCAGAGCTTTCGCACAGCCCGCAGGGCCACGGCCTCCCCCGCCTCCTCGAGCTCCTTTATATCTATTCTGCCGCCGGCCGATATACCGGCCGCCAGCGCCGACAGCTCCTCCTCGTCGCGCCTGAGGCTCAGGCACATGCGGGTCACGGCGTCGACGACGGCAGGGTTCTCCTTTTCCATAAGGGGCAGTATGTGGTGGCGCACGCGGTTGCGGCGGTAATCGTCGCCGCCGTTGGTCGAATCGGTGACGTATTTCTGCCCGATTCCGGCGAGGTATTTTTCAATATCCTCCCTTTTTACGAATATGAGCGGCCTTATCACGCTGCCCCTGACGGGGGGGATGCCGCACAGGCCGGCAAGGGCGGTGCCCCTTATGATGTTCATTATCACGGTCTCGGCGTTGTCGTTGGCGTTGTGGGCCGTCGCTATGCGGGTAAAGCCCCGCGCAGAGCGCGCCTGCTCGAAAATGCGGTACCTCTCCTCCCGCGCCGCCGTCTCGACCGACTGTCCGCGGCTGGCGGCGATGGCCGCAGCGTCGATATGCTCGACGCAGAGCTCCACGCCGAGCCCCTCGCACAGGCCGCGGCAGAAGGCCTCATCCCTGTCCGACTCGGCCCCTCTGAGGCGGTGGTTCACATGCACCGCCGCTATATCGAGGGCGTATTTGTCCCTCAGGCACAGCAGGGCCCGCAGCAGCGCGACCGAATCGGCCCCGCCCGACAGGGCGACCGTCACCCCGTCTCCGCGGGACAGCATGCCGTATTTTTCGATTGCGGCCTCGACAGCGTCAAGCATTGTAGGTATTCTCCTGTGTGGTGAATATCGTGTACTGCCCGAACCACTGCAGCTCTATCTTGCCCGACGAGCCGTGGCGGTTCTTGGCGATGATGCACTCGGCGATATTCCTCTTCTCGGTATCCGGATTGTAATAATCCTCGCGATATAGGAAGAGCACCTCGTCGGCGTCCTGCTCTATCGCGCCCGACTCTCTGAGGTCTGAGAGCATGGGCCTCTTGTCGGTCCTCGACTCGGGCCCGCGCGAGAGCTGCGACAGGCAGATGACCGGCACGTTGAGCTCCTTTGCCATTATCTTCAGCCCCCTCGATATCTCGGAGACCTCCTGCACGCGGTTGTCGCTGCGGCGGGAGGACTGCATGAGCTGCAGATAATCTATGACCACAAGGCCGAGGTCCTTCATGCGGCGGCACTTGGCCTTTATCTCGAGCACGTTGAGCCCCGACGTGTCGTCTATATAAATCTCGCTCGAGCTGAGGGTGCCCGCCGCCTCGGCAAGGCGCACCCAATCCTCGTCGTTGAGCTCGCCGGTCCTTAATTTATAGTTGTCTATCTTGGCCTCGCTCGAGAGCATGCGCGAGACGAGCTGCTCCTTCGACATCTCGAGGGAGAAGACCGCGACCTTCTTTTTGAAGCGGATCGACACGTTGCGCGCTATATTGAGGGCAAAGGAGGTCTTGCCCATGCCGGGTCTCGCCGCTATCAGGCACAGGTCGGAGTTGTTCAGCCCTATGAGGTACCTGTCGAGGTCGCGAAAGCCGGTCGGCGTGCCGTTGAGGGCGTTGGGGTCCTGCGCAAGTATATGCAGCCTGTCGTACTCGCCGAGTATGACCTCCTTTATCGGGGCGAGCTGGCGGGTGTTGTTGCCCTGGGCTATCGAATATATCTTCTGCTCCGACAGGTCGATGATATTCCTCGTCTCGTCGTTTGCGGAGGACGCCATGTCCTCTATCTCCTGCGCCGCCTCTATGAGCCTGCGCAGCGAGGCCTTTTCGGCCACGATGTTGGCGTAGCCGACGATGTTGCCCGCCGTGGGCACGGTGTCGATGAGCTGGGCCATATAGGCCCTGCCCCCTATCCTGTCATAGGTGCCGCGGCGGCGGAGCTGCTCGATGAGGCTGACAAGGTCTATGTCCTCCCCGGCGCTCCACAGGCCGAGCATGGCCTCGAAAATCTCAGCGTTGTCGGCAATATAAAAATCCTCGCTCTTTACCAGCCCTATTATATCGGTTATCCTGCGCCCGTCGATGAGCACCGCCCCGAGGACCGACATCTCGGCCTCGGTGCTGTGGGGCATCTGACGAAGTATCGAGCCGTCCATCACGCGCCCTCCCTGAGAGAAAAAATGGGTCTTACTGCTCCTGCACCACCGTGACCTTCACCTTGCCCTGCACCTGGGCGTGGAGCTTTACGTCGAGCTCGTAGGCGCCGAAGGTCTTTATCTCCTCGTCGATGACGATCTTCCTCTTGTCTATCTCTATGCCGTGCTGCTTTTTGAGCTGCTCGGAAATCTCCTTTGAGGTGACGGACCCGAATATCCTGCCCGAGGTGCCCCCCTTGGCCGTGACCCTCACGGTCACGCCCTTGAGCCTCTCGGCCGCCTCGCGCGCCTCGTCGAGCTCCCTGCGCTTTTTATACTCCTGCGAGTCCTTTTTTCCCTGATATGCGTTCATGTTGGCGGCGTTGGCCTCGACGGCGAGCCCCTTGGGGAAGAGGAAATTGCGCGCGTAGCCGTCGCTGACCTCCTTAAGCTCGCCCTTTTTTGCCGTACCCTTAACGTCGGCCTGGAAAATAACCTTCATTCTTCTTTCCTCCGTATCGAGGGCTCTCGCCCGAATTTTCCGGTTTTTATCGCAAGGCGGAAAAGCCGCCCCTCATTCGGTGTATTTGACGGGGAGCCGCTCGCTGTCGAGCACCTCGTCTATCTCCCTTTGCAGCTTCTCCCTGACCTCGTCGAGGGTGGCGCCGCTTATCTGGGCGCCGGCCACCGTCTGGTGCCCGCCGCCGCCCAGCTTTTCAAGTATCGTCTGGACGTTCATCGCCCCGTAGGAGCGGGCCGACACGTGCACCTGCTCGCCGAAGACCGCAAGCCCGAAGGCCGCCCGAACGTCCGAAATGTTGAGCATCTCGTCGACCGATTGGGCGAAGGTCTCCTTGGTCAGCCTTCCGTCCTCGTTCTCGGAGGCCGCGATGACGCACACGTCGCGATAGGTCTCGGCCGCGCTGATAAAGGCTATCTTGCTCTGGTAGGACTCCATATCGGTGCGGAAGAGCAGCTTTGCGTCGATAGTGTCGGCTCCGGCCCGCTTGAGGTAGGAGGCGGCCTCGAAGGTCCGCACGCCGGTCTTCATGGTAAAGCTCTTGGTGTCGAGTATTATGCCCGCAAGGAGCATGTTGGCCTCTTCCTTTATCAGCCTGTTGGAATCGTCGAGGTAGGAGAGTATCTCGGTCACCATCTCGCAGGCAGAGGAGGCGTAGGGCTCATGGAACACAAGGGAGGGATTTTCCACGAAATTCGCCCCCCGCCTGTGGTGGTCGATGACGACCACCCTCGCGCACGCCTCGAGCACGGTGCGCGAGTCGACGTAGTCGGGATTGTGGGTGTCGACTATGACGAGCAGGGTCTTGTCGCCGACGAGGCTCATCGCCGCCTGCGGCTGGACGAACACCCCCTCGTACAGGGGATTTGCCTCCAGCTTTTCTATCATGCGGGTCACCATCTCGGACCTCTTGGAGACGACTATGTTCGCCTCCTTGCCGAAGTTCTTGGCAATCCGGCATATTCCGACCGACGCGCCGACCGAATCTATGTCGGCGAAGCTGTGGCCCATGATGATGACGTTCCCGCAGTCGCGCATGAGCTCCCTGAGGGCGGTGGCGACCACGCGGGATTTGACCTTGGTGCGCTTTTCGACCTCCTTGGACATGCCCCCGAAGTATTCGTAGCGGTCCCGCGTCTTTATCACGGCCTGATCGCCGCCGCGGCCGAGGGCGACCTCTATGGCGGTCCTCGCCATGTCGTATTTCGCGGCGAAGCTGTTGGAGCCCCGCCCGACGCTTATGCTTATGGTTATGGGCATCTTGTTCGCCCCGACGACGATATCCTTCACGCTCTCGAGTATGGAAAAGCGCCCCTTTATTATCTCCTCGAGATAGGGCTCCTCCATGACGAATATATACTTATCCCTCTCGTAGCGCATGATAAAGGCGTCGGCCTGCTCGGCCCAGCGGCTCAGCCGCCTGTCCACCATCGCGACGGCGTTGGCTTTTTCCAGCTCCTTTACGTTCTGCATTATCTCGTCGTAGTTGTCTATCATCGCAAGGCCGACGACGCAGCGCCTGTCGAGCAGCTGCTTTTTCACGTCGGCCAGCTCGCTCTGGTCGACGAGATAGAGGGTGATTATCTTCCTTGTCTTCGAGCCGGTGGGTATGAGGTTTATATACGCGTCGTAGCTGCGCTTGCCCACCTGGGTGTGGATGGGGCTCTTGAGCTCGCCCGAGAGTATTGCCGCCGCGTCGACCCCGGGCAGGAACTCGGCCACGTTCCTTTCAAAAAGATACTCGTCGCTCGCCACCGCGTCGGCGAATTTGTCGTTGCACCACGATATTGTCCCGTTCGAGCGCACAAAGCACATCGCAAGCGGGAAGGAGATAAGGCTGCTCTTTGCCGCCGAATCGACGTTTATCGACAGGGCGTCGATATACCTCGCGACGTCCCTCATGCGCTCGCGGCTCGCCCTGACGTAGTAGATATACGCCGCCGCAAGCAGCACAAGCTCGGCCGCGAACACATACCTGTTGAAAAAGGCCGTGACCGCGGTAAAGATTATCAGCAGCAGGAAGAGCACCCTCACCCCACGGTCGAATACGCTGAGAAATTTTTTATCCACCGAAAAAACCTCCCTCTGTCACCCGCCGCCGCAGCCGCGGCCGGGAAAAGCTCTACTCGCCGAGCTTGCGGTAATTCCCCGCCGCATCCAGCGCGCCGAGCACCGCAAAGGCGTCGAGCAGCGAAAAATAGGGAAAAAACAGCGACAGCGCTATACAGACGTACAGGGCGCTGCGCGCATAGCGCGGAAACTCCCACATGTCCATCATATAGAGCACCACCGAAAGCCCGCCGAGGAAAAACGGGGGTATGAGTATGATTATAAAATTGTTCAGCACCGCGCCTAAAAAGCCCGAGCCGACGAATATCGACAGAGCGAAGGCCGCAAGGAAGATTATGCCGCCCGTCCTGTCCATACGGAAGCCCTGCATGAAGGAAAAGGCGGGATACTCCGAGCCGAACACCCTCCTCGATACGCTGCGGCATATAAGAAAGGCGGCGAAGGTCTCGGTCACGGCGCTCAGTACGATATACGAAACGATGGTGTTGTTTATGCCCACCCTCGCCCTGTCGATTATCTGGCGGGCGGCCCCCGCCGCGGTACCGGCCGCGACGAGCTGCTCGTAGAAGGCGTCGAACATCATCTCAAAGGGGACCATGAGGCTGTCTTTATTTATGACGCCGGTCTGAATATACGCCGCCGCAAGCTGCTCGGCAAAGCTGACAACAACCATCGCCGCGGCCGCGGTGAGCATCATCCTCTTGAAGGACCAGCCCCGCTCGTTCCCGAAATACAGGAAAAACGCCATCGCCGCCGTGCCGAGGGCCGTCATCACGGCGTTGACCCCGCCGCCGACCGCGGCCGAAACGACCGTACCCGCGGCGAGGGCGGCGGCCGCCGTCCACAGCCCTCCGGCAAGGGAGGCCGCGGCAAGCAGCCCCGCCGCCAGCACCGCGAACAGCCAGTTCAGTCCTGCAAACGGACCCGACAGCAGCAGGCACACGCCCGCCGCCGCACAGCAAATGACGACGCTCCTGTTGATTTTATCCATAAATCACGAAAAACTCCTCTTTATGCTCCTGCGGGTAAAAAGGACGGGCCCCGCGAGGCCCGTCCGTGAAAATGCCGACACCGAGCCTATTATAATGATAATATCATAAGTCGGTGCTTTTTTAAAGTGTTTTTTGCGCGGCGGCGGGGGCCGTTCGGCCCCGCCCGCCCGTCAGACCTCCATGATAATGGGGAGTATCATCGGCTTTCTCTTGGTCGTGCCGTAGAGCAGGTTGCCCACGGCCCCCTTTATCCTCGTCTTGATGGTGGCCCAATCGGTCACCTGGGAGTCGACGCAGCTTATCACCGTCTCGCGGGAGACGTCCCTTATCCGCTCCATAAGGTCCTCCGATTCGCGCATGTAGACAAAGCCGCGCGAAACGACGTCGGGCCCTGCGACAATCTGGGCGTTCTGCGCGTCCATGCTGACCACGACGATTATAAGCCCGTCCTGCGACAGGTGCATCCTGTCGCGAAGGACGATGTTGCCCACGTCGCCTATCCCTATGCCGTCGATGAGCACCCTGCCCGAGGGCACCGTGCCGTTGAGCCTGCACGTGTCGGGGGTCAGCTCGACCACCCGCCCGATGTCGTTGATTATTATATCCTTCGAATCCATGCCCATGCTCCTTGCCAGGCCGGCCGCCCGCGCGAGGTGGCGGTATTCGCCGTGCACCGGTATAAAGAAGCGGGGCTTTGTCAGAGCGAGGATGAGCTTGAGCTCCTCCTGGCAGGCGTGGCCCGATACGTGCACGTCGCTGAGCGATTCGTATATGACCTCGCAGCCCTTCTTATAGAGCTCGTTTATCATCTTTGAAATGGTCTTCTCGTTGCCCGGTATCGCGCTCGACGAGAGGACGACGAGGTCCCCCGCCCCCACCTCCACCTTGCGGTGGTCGGAGTAGGCCATGCGGTACAGGGCCGACATGGGCTCGCCCTGCGAGCCGGTGGTGACGATGACGATGTTCTCGGGCGGATAGCGGTCTATGACGTCGAGGTCGATTATCAGCCCCTTGGGCACGCTTATATAGCCCAGCTCCATCGCGACGTCGAGCATGTTGACCATGCTGCGGCCCGATATTGCGACCTTCCTGCCGTATTTCGCCGCGGCGTTTATTATCTGCTGCACGCGGTCGACGTTGGAGGCGAAGGTGGCGATTATCATCCTCTGCCTGTCGTGGGTGTGGAAGATGTTTTCAAACGACGCCCCCACCTTGCTCTCCGACATGGCAAAGCCCGGCCTTTCGACGTTGGTGCTGTCCATCAGCAGCGCGAGGACCCCCTCGCGCCCCAGCTCGCCGAAGCGGGCGAGATCTATCGGCTCGCCCTGTATGGGGGTGGTGTCGACCTTGAAATCCCCCGTGTGGACGACGGTGCCCACCGGCGTAGTTATCGCAAAGGCGAGCGAATCGGCGATCGAGTGGTTAACCCGTATCGCCTCCACCGTAAAGGCCCCGAGCCTGAGCACGTCGTGGGGCTTTATCGTCACCAGCCTCGCCTTTTTGTCGAGGCCGTGCTCCTCCAGCTTCTTTTTGAGCAGGCCGAGGGTCATGGCCGTCCCGTAGACCGGGATGTCCAGCTCCTTGAGCAGATAGGGTATCGCCCCTATGTGGTCCTCGTGCCCGTGGGTGACAATGAGGCCGCGCACGCGGTCCCTGTTCTTCAGAAGATACGAAAAATCGGGTATCACGAGATCGACGCCCGGCAGGTCGTCGTCGGGGAAGGCCACGCCGCAGTCGTCCACGATTATGTCATCCCCGTATTCGAACAGGGTCATGTTCTTGCCGATCTCGTTCAGCCCGCCGAGGGATATTATCCTCAGCTTCTCGCCGGTGTAGGGGCGGGTCTGCTCCCTGCCCTCGGCCGCGCGGCTGCGGCGGGCCGGACGCTTGGTCTCCTTTACGGCGTTCTTCTGGGCCTGCGCCGGCTGCTCCTTCTTCTTGGGTCCCCTGTTGGGGTTCCTCCCGGGGACCTTCGCGCTGTTCTTGGGGCTCTTGGTGTTCACAGCCCCCTTGGGGCCCTTTGCCCCCTTCGAGGGAGCCCGCTTTTCGGCCGCCCTGTCAGTAGGTCGGTCGGCTCCCCTTGCGGGGCGCGGATTGCCCCCGTTGTTCTTTTTAGGCATACTTTTCCTCCTTGAAAAAACTCGTTTTTTTATGTACCGAACGGACGCAGGAGAAAAGCCGCCCGAAAAGACGGCGCAGCCGCCTCATAACAGCACGCAAAACAGCGCATCGAAAAAACGATGTGCCGAAAAACGCGGCCGCCGCACGCCCCCAAAATCCGAACAGGGCGAAACGGCCGTACTCCACGCGTCAATATTATATTCCCGCGAAAAACGCGCAATAATATATTTTACGCCCCCGCGCCCGCAACCCTTCAGAGCGCGTCGGGCAAGTCCGATCACAACATCGGGGAGTATTATATCACCCTTTGTCAAGCTTTGCAAGTCGAAGGGGGGCGCGCTCCGCCGCCGCCCCGCCGTATTTTCCCCCGCCGCGGGGCGGAAAATACCCCGCTTTACCCGCTTTTGCAGCCTGTGCCGCGCCGGCCGCCTTTATCCCCCGCCCGCGCGATTGACAGGCCCCGCGCCCCTCTGCTAAAATCAGTACGTAAATATATTATTCCCCTCTTTGCGAAAGGAGCGACCCTGCGTGCCCGAAATGAGCGAAAAAAAGCACGTCCTGCTGTTTACCGACGGCTCGAGCCTCGGCAACCCCGGCCCGGGGGGGTGGGGGGCCATCCTGCGCATCGGGGAGCGCGAAAAGGAGCTGTCGGGCGGCGAGAGGGAGACCACCAACAACCGCATGGAGCTCACCGCCGCCATCGAGGGCCTCGCCGCCCTGAAATATCCCTGTCGCGTCACCCTTTACAGCGATTCGAAGTACCTCGTCGACGGGCTGTCGAAGGGCTGGGCCGAGGGCTGGCGCCGCCGCGGCTGGATAAAATCAGATAAAAAGCCCGCCCTCAACCCCGACCTGTGGGAAAGGCTGCTCGATTTGTGCGCGACCCACGAGGTGGAGCTCGTCTGGCTCAAGGGGCACGCGGGGCATCCCGAAAACGAGCGGTGCGACCGCCTCGCCGTCGCCTTCGCCGAGAAGCTGCGCGGCTGATTTCCCGCCGCTTTTTCAAAAATTATCCTCCCCCTATTGCATTTCCTACTGTTTTAATATATATTATATGCGATATAAACTGTTACGGGAGATGACCCATTTCAAATATGAACAAGCCTGACAGAATAATCTACGCCGACAACGCCGCGACCACCGCCGTCGACCCCCGCGTGGTCGAGGCCATGCTCCCCCTCATGTGCGACAACTTCGGCAACCCCTCGTCCCAGTTCTATTCGATAGGGCGCAGGGCGAGGGCCGCCCTCGAGGAGGCGCGCGCCTCGGTCGCCCGCGTTTTCAACTGCTCGCCCGACGAGATTTATTTCACCTCCGGCGGCAGCGAAAGCGACAACTGGGCCTTAAAGGGGGTCGCAAGGGCCCTCGCCCCCAAAAAGAGGCATATAATCACAAGCGCCATAGAGCATCACGCGATACTTCACAGCGCCGCCGCCCTCGAAAAGGACGGGCTCGACGTCACTTACCTCGGCGTCGACAAAAACGGCGTCGTCGACCTTTCGCAGCTCGCCGCGGCCATTCGGCCCGATACCGCCCTCGTGTCCGTCATGTTCGCCAACAACGAGATAGGCACCGTAGAGCCCGTGCGCGAAATAGGGAAAATCGCAAAGGAGCGGGGCGTCGCCTTCCACACCGACGCGGTGCAGGCGGCAGGCCACTGCGATATCGACCTTGCCGAGCTCGGCGACGTCGACCTTATGTCGATATCGGCCCACAAATTCCACGGCCCCAAGGGGGTCGGCGCCCTGTTCATAAGACGGGGCACGAAAATCGCCAGCTTCCTCGACGGCGGCGCGCAGGAGCGCGGCCGCAGGGCGACGACCGAGAATGTCGCAGGCGTCGTCGGTTTGGCTGCGGCCCTCGGGATAGCGGCGGCCTCGCGGGAGGAGAATTCCCGCAAAATCGGGGCCCTGTCGGCAAGGCTGACCGAGGGGCTGCTCAAAATCCCCCACACCCGCCTCAACGGCCACCCGACCCAAAGGCTCGACAACAACGTAAACATCTCCTTCCTCGGCGTCGAGGGGGAGACGATACTGATGGACCTCGACCGTTACGGCATCTGCGCATCCACCGGCAGCGCCTGCGCCTCGGGCTCCCTCGACCCCTCCCACGTGCTGCTCGCCATAGGCCTCCGGCATGAGGAGGCCCACTGCTCGATACGCTTCACCCTCGGCGAAGACAACACCGACGGGGATGTGGATTATATCATAAATTCCATGAGGGAAATACTCGAATTCCGCCGTTCCATGTCCCCCCTGTATGAGGATATACTCAAGGGCGAAAACGCCTGATTCCCCCCAAAAACGACAAAACCCCTTCCCGAAAGGAGACAACGGATATGTACAGCGAAAAGGTCATGGACCATTTCTCCAACCCACGCAACGTCGGCGAGCTTAACGACGCCAACGCCGTCGGCACGGTGGGCAACCCCAAGTGCGGCGACATAATGAAGATGTATATGAAAATAGAAAACGGCGTCATCGAGGACGTCCGCTTCAAGACCTTCGGCTGCGGGGCCGCCGTCGCCACATCCTCAATGGCGACCGAGCTGGTCAAGGGCAAGACCGTAAAGGAGGCGCTGAGCCTCACCAACAAGGCCGTCGCCGAGGCTCTCGACGGTCTGCCCCCCGTAAAGCTGCACTGCTCGGTCCTCGCCGAGGAGGCAATAAAGGCCGCCATCGGGGATTATTACCGCCGTCAGGGCATCGACCCCACCCCCATCGTCGGCCCCCTGCAGGACTGCGACGCCTGCCGCACCGATTAAGGCCGTGGCGGGACGTGTGCTCGTCGCCATGAGCGGCGGGGTGGACAGCTCTCTGTGCGCCGCCCTTCTGCTGCGCCGCGGCTATGAGGCCGAGGGGCTGACCTTCGTCGCCTTCGACGGGGGCGAGGGGGCGGCCCGCGACGCCGCCGCCGTCTGCGCCGCCCTCGGCATACCCCACCGCACCCTCGACCTGCGCAGCCAATTTCGCCGCGCCGTCGTCGAGCCCTTTATAAAAGAATACCTGTCGGGCCGCACTCCGAACCCGTGCGTGATGTGCAATCGCGCGATAAAATTCGGCGCCCTGTTCGACTATGCGGAAAAAAACGGCTTCGATTACATCGCGACCGGCCACTACGCCGTGATATCCCGCGATGAAGGCGGGCGCTTGTGCATCGCCCGCAATCCCGACCGGTCGAAGGACCAGAGCTACGTCCTCTACACCCTGCCCCGGCGGGTGCTCGAGCGCACCCTGCTGCCGCTGGGCGGCATGACGAAGGCGGAGGTCAGGGCCGAGGCCGAGGCCCTCGGCCTCCCCGCCGCAAAAAAGGCCGACAGTCAGGATATCTGCTTTATCCCCGACGGGGATTATGCATCCTTTATCCTCAAAAACACCGGCGCGCCCCCTCTCCCCGGACCGATAACCGACTCGGACGGGAATATCCTCGGCCGCCACCGCGGGCTTATGTATTACACCGTCGGCCAGCGAAAGGGCATCGGCGCCTACGGCGAGCCGATGTTCGTGCTGCGGTGCGACTACGGCGGCAACGCCCTCGTGCTGGGCCGCAGGGGGGAGGAGTATTCGGGCTGCCTCACAGCCCGCGATATCTGCGAGCCCTATGCGGGGGCCCTGTCGGTCCCCCGCGCCGCGGCCAAGATACGCTACTCGGGCGAGCCCGCCCCCTGCTCCCTCTCCCCAATCGAGGGGGGCCGCCTGCGCGTGCAGTTCGACGCGCCGGTCAGGGCCGTGACCCCCGGGCAGGCCGTCGTATTCTACGACGGCGACAGGGTGATAGGCGGCGGCACGATAGAATAGCCTTAAAACAGCAAAAAGCGGAGCATTTCCATGCTCCGCTTTTTCGCATCCTTGAGCTTTCGCGCCGCCGGGTCTTTTCGTCCGCGCGGACCCCTACATGCACTCGACGTCGGAGGGGAAGGGGTTGCAGTATTCGCTTATAACCTTCACCCGCGGCCCGCCGTACCAATAATTGCCGCAGCCGCCGTAAAAGCCGCCGCAGCCGCAGCGACGGCGGCGCCTTCTGTCATCTCGGTCGCCTCGGCGGCCTCGGCGATCTCCGTCGTTCCGGTCGTCCCCGTCGTCACGGTCGCCGCAGGCGCAGGGGCGCTCCTCGCCGCAGTCGTTCTCATCGTCCGTATCCCTGCAGCGGCAGGGGCTCTCCTCCTCGCAGGGGTCGAAATAATAATGATCGCTCCACCATTCTCCGTTGGAGCGCGAGCAGTCGCAATGACGTCTTGCCATCTGGCAATACCTCCTTTGATTTGCATTCCGGCATTACAGTATATTGCGCGGACCGCGGGCGCGCCACCCCTCCCCCGCCCGCCGCGCAGGCACAAAAATATTCCCGCTGCGCTTATTTACTCCGCCCCGCGCTTTTGCTATAATATTGTAGTCAAAAAGGCGGCGGAAATTTTTTTGCCGCCCTGCAATCAAATGCGAAAGAAGGAAGCCTCTCCATGCCCCTGTACAACCCCTTTAAAGTGACCGACGAAAAGCCCCCGCGCTCACAGGCCCTCGTTTTTATACTCATCGCCGCCTTTCTGTGGAGCACGTCGGGTCTTTTTATAAAGCTGCTGCCCTATCATCCCCTCGTCATCGGCAGCCTGCGGGCGTCCGTCATGCTCGTCGCCCTGCTGATTTACAGAAGGGGGCATAAGGTGACGTGGAACCGCGCAAACGTCGTCGTGGGCATAACGATGGCCCTGACCGTCATCTTCTTCATCACGGCGAACAAGCTCACCACCTCGGCCAACGCGATAGTCCTGCAGTACACCGCCCCGATATTCACCATGATGTACTCGTGGATATTCTTCAGGCTCAAGGCGCGGCGGCGCGACGTCATAGCCGTCGTGTGCACGGTTATCGGCATGTCCCTCTTCTTTTTCGACAGCCTCGAGCCGGGCAACATCATCGGAAACGTGCTTGCAATCCTTTCGGGCATGTGCATGGCGTGGCAGAACATCCACTTCTCAAATCTCGAGGGCAGCCCCTACGACGGGCTTATTATATCCCAGATTTTTCTCGTCGCGTCGGGCATACCCTTTTTGTTCCTCGCGCCCCCCGCGCTCACGGTGCAGTCGGTGGCGATAATCGTCTACATGGGCATTTTCCAGCAGATGATATCCCACATCTTCTTTGTCGTCGGCATGAAGAGCGCGACCCCGCTCGACGGAGCGCTGCTGACGACCCTCGAGCCCCTGCTCAACCCTGTTTGGGTCTTTGTCGTCCTCGGCGAGACCCCCAGCCTCATCTGCCTCATAGGCGCGGCCGTCGTGCTGGTATCCATAAGCGTATGGTGCATAATGAACGCCAGAATACAGACCATTTCCGAGCAGAACAACTGACGCAAGCTATATTCTAACGGAGGATATTCAAATGATAAACCTTATCAAAGAAGGCGTATTTCTCGCCAACGGACGCACCCCCCTCAAAATGGCCGAGGGCTCCGACCCCGCCGCCGTGCGCGAGGGCTTCGCCGCCTTGGGCGAAAAAATCGACGCGAGCGACGAGCAGATAAAGTCGGCCCGCCGCGGGACCATCGCGGCCTCCATCCTCGCGTCGCACGACAGGGGCAACGAGCCGGGGCACATGCATCTCGTCTTCGACGCCCTCGCGTCGCACGACATAACCTACGTCGGCGTCATCCAGACGGCCCGCGCCAGCGGCATGGAGAAATTCCCCGTGCCCTACGTGCTGACCAACTGCCACAACAGCCTCTGCGCCGTGGGCGGCACCATAAACGAGGACGACCACGCCTTCGGCCTGTCGGCGGCGAAGAAATACGGCGGCATATTCGTCCCGCCCCACATCGCCGTCATCCACTCCTACATGCGCGAGATGATGTCCTCCTGCGGCTCGATGATCTTAGGGTCGGACAGCCACACGAGATACGGCGCCCTGGGCACGATGGGTGTCGGCGAGGGCGGACCCGAGATAGTAAAGCAGCTGCTGGGCAACACCTACGACGCGCAGACCCCGCAGGTGGTCGCGGTATATCTCAAGGGCGCGCCCCATCCCGGCGTCGGCCCGCAGGATGTGGCCCTCGCCCTTGTCGGCGCGGTCTTCTCAAGCGGCTTTGTCAAGAACAAGGTGCTCGAATTCATCGGTCCCGGCGTCGACAGCCTGTCGGTCGACTACCGCTGCGGCATCGACGTCATGACGACCGAGACGACCTGCCTTTCCTCCATCTGGCGCACCGACGCGAAGGTCAAGGAGTATTACGAGAACCACCGCCGCCCCTCCGGCTACAGGAGGCTCGACCCCGCGCCCCTTTGCTACTACGACGCCATGATAGAGATAGACCTGTCCGCGGTCGAGTGCATGGCGGCCCTGCCCTTCCACCCGAGCAACGTCTATACCATAAAGGAGCTCAGCGCCAACGCCGGCGACATCCTCCGCGAGGTCGAGAACAGGGCCCGCGAGCAGTACGCCGGCCGCTCGATAGACATAAAGCTGACCGACAAGCTCAGGGACGGCAGGATAATCGTCGACCAGGGCGTCATCGCCGGATGCTCGGGCGGCACGTTCGAGAATATATGCGAGGCGGCCGAGATACTGACCGGCTACAGCACCGGCAACGGCTACTTCTCCCTGTCGGTATATCCCGCCTCGGCCCCGATAAACCTCGCCCTGACGAAAAACGGCGTCATGGCCCGCCTGTGCGAGGCGGGGGCGATCGTCCGCACCGCCTTCTGCGGCCCCTGCTTCGGCGCGGGGGACGTGCCCTTCAACAACGGCCTGTCGATACGCCACACCACCCGCAACTTCCCCAACCGCGAGGGCTCCAAGCCTGCCGATTCGCAGATTTCCTACGTCGCCCTCATGGACGCGCGCTCCATCGCCGCGACGGCGGCCAACGGCGGCGTGCTCACCGCGGCGAGCGAGGTCTACGTGCCCGAGCGCGACCACCGCTACGTCTTCGACGGCTCGATATACGAAAAGCGGGTCTACAACGGCTTCGGCAAGGCCGACCCGTCGGTCGGGCTCAAGCTCGGCCCCAATATAACCGACTGGCCTAAACAGTACCCCCTGCGTGAGGACATACTGCTGCGCTTCGCCTGCGTGATAAACGACCCCGTCACCACCACCGACGAGCTTATCCCCTCGGGCGATACCTCGTCCTACCGCTCCAACCCCGTAAGGCTGGCCGATTTCACCCTCTCGCGCAAGGCCCCCGAATACGTCGGCCGCGCAAAGGAGATCGCCGCCGTCGAGGCCGACCGCCGCGAGGGCCGCGTCAACACCGAGCTCGACCGGGTGCTGGGCCTGCTGGGCAAAAAGGGAGCCGACGTGTCGGTAGCGTCGGTCATCTTCGCCGTAAAGCCGGGCGACGGCTCGGCGCGCGAGCAGGCCGCCTCCTGCCAGCGCGTGCTGGGGGGCGGGGCCAACGTCGCCTGCGAATACGCCACCAAGCGTTACCGCAGCAACCTGATAAACTGGGGCATGCTGCCCCTGACCCTCCCCCGCGGGACGAAATACCCCTTCTCGGCGGGCGATTATCTCTATATCGAGGGCATCCGCCAGATAATAAAGAACGGCCGCGAGATGCTCGACGCCGTATGGCTCCGCAGCGACGGCACGAAGGAGAATATCTCCCTTATCCTCTCCGAGCTCGGAGACAATGAAAAGCAGATTCTGCTCGACGGCTGTCTTATGAACTACTACGCCAACCGCCGCCGGTCATAAGGATAATAAAGCCGTAAAGGGCGCAAAGTGCAAGACGCAAGGTGCAAAAGACCCCCGCCGGAAAATTCCGGCGGGGGCCGCTTTTTATCTGCCGTCAGCTTTCGTCCCTGTTTTCGTCCCTGTTTTCGTCCTCCTCCCGCAGCCTCGCCGACAGCCATATCCGCAGCCAGACGGCGTATATCACCGCCGCCGCGAGTAGCACCCACACCGCCGCCCTCGCGGCGGGCGAATCGGGGGATATGCGCAGCAACGCATAGACCGCGCCAAGAATGATAATGGGCACATAGGGCGCGAGCGGCGCGAAGAAGCCGAATCGCTCTCTGTATATCCGCTTCATCCTGCCGGTGCGGGCGAGACTGTTCTCATATCCCTCCTTCGTCAGCGAGGCGTAAAGCCCCTTTATTAGGATATATATGAAAACGGCTGCCCAGATGAGGTCCGCCCCGCTGCCTCTGAGCCCTCTCGAGGCGTAAAAAACGGCGGCGGGCAGGCCCGCAAGCAGGCACACCAGCAGGGTCGGCAGGCTGTATATCTTCATCGTCTGCACCTCCCTGTCGTCACAGCTTTCGTTTCTCCCGCGCAAGGGCTGTCGGTGCGGCGCCGGCAAAGGGTCTTGCCTTTTTGCCGCCCTATTCCATCACCATCGCCGCGACGCGGCACGGCGCCCCGCCGAAGCCCTGTAATTTTATCGGGAAGCCGACTATGTACCACTCCTCCTCCTCGAGGATGCGCTCGTCCATGTACAGCTCCTCGATTATGACGACTCCGGCCCCCAGCAGCACCAGATGGGGCGGCGCGCCCGTCCCCTCGGGCCAGCCGCCGGCGCTCAGGCCGTCGATGCACACGCATTTTACGCCCAAATCCACCAAAAAGCGGGCGGCGGCCTCGGTTATGTAGGGCCATTTGTAGAGATATTCCTCCGTCATGGCCCGCTTCTCCCCCCAGCCGGTGTAGAGCAGGGCTATGTCCCCCTCGCCGACCCTCCCCTCGAGGGGGGCGAGGTGCCCGGGGGCTATCGCCATAGTGCCGATGTTCCTCAGATCGACCGCGACGCCGCGCCCCTGAAAAGCCCTCAGATCCATTTTGTCCACGGTCGTGCCGTCGTTGTAGAAGTGAAACGGCGCGTCGAGATGGGTGCCGGTGTGGCTGTTCATCTCTATCCTCTCGGCGTTGAATCCGTGCATGGCCTGCACCCCCTCGTAGGTGACGTTGGTCAGCCTGTAGGTGGGCCATGCCGGGCAGCAGTGGTATATCGGCTGCGACAGGTCGAGCAGCTTTTTTATCCTCGGTATCATTTCATCGTCTCCCTTCGGCGGTGTTTATGCCTTCGCGCGGATAACGGGGGCGCGCCCGAACGGCGCGCCCCCGTGCAGCTTATCTTACGGTGTAAACTGTCCTCTCGGCGGTGGCCTCCAGCTCTTCGATGTTGTCGGCGGTGAGTATGAGCACCGGCACGTCTATCTGCTTGGGGACGCTCCTGCCGTTGAAGGTGTCCTCCACCGCGTCCATGGCCTGACGGCCCATCTCGACGGGCTGCTGCGCGCCGCAGATGAGTATCTTGCCCTCCTTGAGGTATTTTACTATGTCGGGGTCGCCGTCAAAGCAGGCGACGAACACCTTTCCCGTCAGCGACATGTCGTCGAGGGCCTTGACTACCCCCAGCGTCGCCTGCGAGTGGTGGGACCATATACCCACAAGGTTGGGCTCGCCGGTTACGATGTTCTGGGTGAACTTCTCCCCCTCGTCGAGGGTGAAGTCGACGCTCTGGAGCACGGTGCCCATCGTTATGCCCTCGGCGTCCATGGCCTCCTTGAAGCCCGCCTGCCGGTTCTGCCCGTTGATGCGGGCGAGGGGCACCGTTATCTCGGCCACGGGGCCCTTGGGCAGCCCGTTCTCTAAGATATAGGCGGCGACGTAGTCGCCCACCTCTCTTGCGCCCTCCTTGTTGGGGGTGGCGACGTAGGAGACGTATTCGCCGCTCTCGGTGCCGATGTCGGCTATCACCACGGGCACGCCCGCGGCCTGGGCCTCATTGAGCACCGCCGGGCAGGAGGCCGAGTCGGTCGGGGAGATGATGATGGCGTCTACCTCCTTGGTTATGGCATTCTGCGCGTTCTTGAGCTGGGTGGAGGCCTCGTCCTTCGAGTCGTAGACCGTCAGCTCGTAGCCCAGCGCCTCGCACCTCTCGCGTATCCCGTCCTCAACGTAATTCCAGAAGGGTATCGTGGTCGACGGGGTCAGGTAGGCTATGCTCTTTTTGCCCCCCTCGTTCCCGCCGCCCGCCTGCGAGCTCTGCTGCCCGCCGCCCGTGCCTCCGGAGCCGCCGAAGCAGCCCGCGAGCAGGGACGCGATGAGCGCGCCTGCTATAAGAATTGTCAACAGTCTGCTTAACCTTTTCATTTCGATCCTCCTTTTTACGGTCTGACGTCTGCAAGGGCCGTCCTCCGGCCGTCCGACCGGTTTTTCAGCCCTTCTTTCTGCTGGTTATGCGCTCTATAACGACGGCGAGGATGATTATCGTGCCCACCGCCACCCCCTGCCAGTAGGGCGACACGCCGATAATATCGAGGCCGTTTTTTATAAATCCCATCAGGAAAACGCCAATCACCGTGCCTATCAGGGTGCCCTTGCCCCCGACGAGGGAGGCCCCGCCGATGACCACGGCGGCTATCGCGTCCATCTCGTTGCCCGCGCCGTAGTTGGGGTCACAGGCGAGAAAGCGCGATACGAGTATTATTCCCGCCAGGGATGACATCAGCCCCGATATGGCGTAGGGTATCACCCGCTGGAATTTTACGTTTACGCCGCACAGGCGGGTCGCCTGCTCGTTGCTGCCCAGCGCGTAGGTGTAGCGCCCCAGCTTGGTGTTGGAGAGCATCCACCCCATGAGCATGTACAGCAGCAGTATGGCTATGTAGTAATAGGGCACGCCGGGCACGAGGGATGCGCTCGTAAGCGTGCCGAAGCGCTCGGGCAGGCCGGTTATCGACCGCCCGCCGCACAGAAGGTAGTCGGCGTTTCTCGTGATGGACATCATGCCCATCGTCACGATGAAGGCGGGCATCCTCGCATAGCCCACCAGCAGGCCGTTGACCGTGCCTATCGCAATGCCCGAGAGTATCCCGCACAAAATGCCTACGGCTATGCTCTGGCTGCCCATTATGGTATAGGCCGTTATCATCGAGCACAGGCCCATCGTGTTGCCCACCGAAAGGTCGATGCCGCCGGTGAGGATAACGAAGGTCTCGCCGATTGCGAGTATCGCTATTATCGCGACCTGCGAAACCACGTTCGACATATTCCTCGGGGTAAAAAAGTAGGGCGAGACCACGCACAGTATCACGAACAGCGCCGCCGTGCTCAGCCCCACGCCGCACTCCGACGGATTGTTTGAGATTATCCCCTTTATTCTGCCGCCCGCGGCGGCAAGGACTGCTTTTGCTTTCACATGCCGACCCCCTCACATCCGTTTGTGCGGCCCTGCGCCGCCTTGCCGAAGGATGCATAGCTCATTATCAGCTCCTCGCTCGCGCCGCTGACGGGCATGTCGCCGACTATGGCCCCGTCCTTCATGACTATCACCCTGTCGCATATACCCAATATCTCGGGCAGCTCGGAGGAGACGATGACAATGCACATCCCCCGCGCCGCAAGAGAGCGCATAAGGTTGTATATCTCGGATTTTGCGAGTATGTCTATGCCGCGGGTCGGCTCGTCGAGTATAAGTATCTTCGGCTCGGTCAGCAGCCATTTGGACAGCACCACCTTCTGCTGGTTCCCGCCCGACAGGCTGCGGGCGGGCAGGCGGAAGTCGGCCACCCTGGCGCCGAGCCTGTCTATCATATCGAGGGTGTCCCTCACCTCGCTCCTGTGGGGCAGAAGCTGCCCCCGCCTGTTGGCCGTCTTGGCAAAGACGAGGTTGACGAGCACCGCGAGGTTGAGAAAGAGGCCCTCCTCCTTCCTGTTCTCGGTGGCAAAGCCTATCCCCGCCCGTATGGCCCGCCGCGGCGAGCCCTTGGGCAAAAGCCTGCCCTCCACGAGCACCCGCCCGCTGTCGTAGCCGTCGGCGCCGAATATGCAGCGCACAAGCTCGCTGCGCCCCGCCCCGACGAGGCCGGAAAGGCCGAGTATCTCGCCGCTGTAAGCCTCGAAGGAGATATCCTTCAGAAAGCCGCCGCGGCCGCACAGGCGCTCGACCTTGAGCATGCACCTGCGCTCGGCCGTCCCCCGCGCCTGCTCGCCGAAGAAATCGGTTATCTCGCGGCCCACCATAGCCCGCACGAGCCTCTGCTCGTCGAAGGAGCTCATATCCTCCCCCTCGACGACGGGCAGGCCGTCGCGCAGGACGGTTATCTTGTCGGAAATCTCAAAAATCTCGTTGAACCTGTGTGAGATTATCACAAAGGCGACCCCCTCGGCCTTGAGCCTGCGTATGACCTTAAAGAGCATGCCGACCTCCTTCGAGGTCAGCGAGGCCGTCGGCTCGTCGAGGAAGATTATCTTCGATTTATAGGCCACCGCCTTCAATATCTCTATTATCTGCTGCTCGGCGACCGACAGGGTGTTCAGCGGGCTCGAGGGGTCTATCTGCTCCTCCATGCCGAACAGGGCGAGAAGCTCGCGCGTCTCCCTCACGGCGCGGCGCCTGTCGAGCACGACGCCCCCCTTGTACATCTCCTTATGGCCGAGGAAGATGTTCTCGTAGACCGGCAGGTGGGGTATGGCGTTGAACTCCTGCATGACGATGGAAATGCCGTGCTCTATCGCGGTCAGCGGGGTGTCGATGACAACCCTTTTCCCCTCGAGCTCGACGGTGCCGGCGTCGGGGGTCTCGATACCCGTGATTATCTTGGACATGGTGGATTTTCCCGCGCCGTTTTCCCCCATAAGGGCGTGCACCTCGCCGGGGTACACGTCGAGGCTGACGTTGTTGACCGCCTGCACGGTCCCGTATCTTTTGTACATGTTCCTTGCCCGGAGTATGGGGGTGGGCGCCATACAGCATCACCTCGGCCGTATTTTTATACGAATAAAGCGCGGGAAGCGTTGCACTCAGGGTGTCTGCGCGCCCTGCGCCCCGCATGGGACGCGGGCCGGAGCCGCTTCGGCCCCGCGGACGAATTGGAACGGATAATATTTAACAAATTTTGACATTCCGCTTTTTTGTACTTTCTTTTTCATGAGTATAACACAGCAATTTTATACCGTCAACTTAAATTGTTTTAATTATTGTTAATTTTATTACTTTTAATTTATAAACTCTTTTAACAATTCTCCTTTCGCCCCCCGCCTCCCCTGTGTAAGGGGAGGTGGCGGCCGAACGGCCGGCGGAGGGGTTGTCCCACCGAGAAAGGGCGAAAAGCGCAGCCGCGCCGTCGTGAGCGCGCTTGCAAGCGAGCAGGCGCGGCAAGCGGGCCCTTTCGAGGAAGAGGAGGCAAAACGGAGCGTGTGAGCTGCGGCGCTCTGCGCCGTCCGCGAACAGAGCGCAGTCTTTGCCGACGAAGGCTCCCTTGTGTAAAGGGAGCTGTCGCGGCTCTGCCGCGACTGAGGGATTGTCCACCCGAGAAAGGGCGAAAAGCGCAGCCGCGCCGTCGTGAGCGCGCTTGCAAGCGAGCAGGCGCGGCAAGCGGGCCCTTTCGAGGAGAGGAGGCAAAACGGAGCGTGTGAGCTGCGGCGCTCTGCGCCGTCCGCGAACAGAGCGCAGTCTTTGCCGACGACGCGCCGCCTGCAAAAGATATGCTCCCGACAAAAAAAAACGCGCCGCACCCTGACGGGTACGGCGCGCCGTATACTGTAAAACTGCGTATACTGTAAGCTGTTCTTACTTTATCATCTTGGCAACTTCGTCGGCCAGATTGTCCTCTCTCTTTGCGAGGCCCTCGCCCTTCTCGAAGCGGACGAATCTCTTTATCCTGCAGTCGCCGAACTTGGCAACGTACTGACCTACCGTCATCGAGCCGTCCTTTACGAACTCCTGGTCAACCAGGCAGTTGTTCTCGTAGAACTTGCCGATGCGGCCGCCGACCATCTTCTCGATGATGTTGGCGGGCTTGTTGGCGTTCTTGGGGTCGTTCTGTATCTGGGCCATGAGGATTTCCTTCTCCTTGTCGAGCACCTCGGCGGGAACGGAATCCCTGTCGAGATAGGAGGCGTTGAGGGCGGCTATCTGCATGGCGACGTCGCGGCCCATCTCAACGAAGGCGGGATTGTTCACGTCGGCCGCGCTTCCCTCGAAGTCGACCAGAACGCCGATGCGGCCGCCGCCGTGGATGTAGGAAACGACGTTGCCCACATAGCGCTCAAAGCGGCGTATCTTCATGTTCTCGCCTATGGTGAGTATCTTCTCGCGCAGGGTCTCGGCCACGGTGAACTTGTCGTCGAACTTCAGCTCGGCGAGGGCGTCGACGTCGGCGGGAGCATCCTTGAGTACAACCTCTGCAACGCCGTCCACGAAGGCGCGGAAGTCGGCGTTCTTTGCTACGAAGTCGGTCTCGGCGTTGACCTCGAGAACAACGCCGGTGTCGCCCTTAACTACGGCGGTAACGAGGCCCTCGGCGGCGATGCGGCCGGCCTTCTTGGCGGCGGCGGCAAGGCCCTTCTCACGCAGTATCTCGATAGCCTTTTCCATGTCGCCGTCGGCGGCGGTCAGGGCCTTTTTGCAATCCATCATTCCGCAGGAGGTTCTCTCGCGGAGCGTCTGTACGTCCTTAGCGGTAAAAGCCATTGTAAATTCCTCCGTTTGTCATAATATAGGTAATATGGTCCGCGCGCGGCGCGCGTCAGATGAAAAGCCCGATTTTACGCAAAAACCGGGCTTTGTGTTCGGTTTTTGCCTTACTCCTTGTCGGCCTCTTCGCTCTCGGCCGCCTCATCCTCTTCGGAATCGGTGAACTGCTCGCCCTGCCTGCCCTCGACGATAGCGTCGGAAACGGTGGAGGTGATGAGCTTCACGGCGCGGATGGCGTCGTCGTTGCCGGGGATAACGTAATCGACCTCGTCGGGGTCGCAGTTGGTGTCGACTATGGCGACAACCGGTATCTTGAGCTTGCGGGCCTCGGCAATGGCTATGCGCTCCTTGCGGGGGTCTACCACGAACATTGCGGAGGGCAGCTCCTTCATGTCCTTGATGCCGCCGAGGAATTTTTCGAGCTTCTCCATCTCGAGGCGGAGCTTTATGACCTCCTTCTTGGGCAGCACGTCGAAGGTGCCGTCCTCGTCCATCTTATGAAGGGCGGCGAGGCGGTCTATTCTCTTTCTTATGGTCTTGAAGTTGGTGAGCATGCCGCCCAGCCAGCGGGCGTTGACATAGTACATGCCTACGCGGGTGGCCTCCTCGCGGATGGACTCCATCGCCTGCTTCTTGGTGCCCACGAACAGCACGGTGCCGCCCTGGGCCGCAAGGTCGCGCACGAAGAAATAGGCCTCTTCTATCTTCTTTACCGTCTTCTGCAGGTCGATGATGTAGATGCCGTTGCGCTCGGTAAAGATGTAGGGCGCCATCTTGGGGTTCCATCTTCTCGTCTGGTGGCCGAAATGAACGCCGGCCTCGAGAAGCTGCTTCATAGAAACTACTGCCATTTTTTAAAATCCTCCTTTGGTTTTAATACCTCCACCGGCGTCGTTTTTTCGGGGTACCCTGTCGGCACCGCCCCGAAAATCGGCACAGTGTGCGTATTTTACCGTGATAGTTTATCACAGGCGGCGGCCCGTGTCAAGGCTTTTTATGCTTGACTTCGCGATATTCTCCGCCGCGGCGGCGCCGCCGATTTTTCTCTGCGCCCTTTGTCGGTATGACGCCTCAACCGTCTTCTCCCTGCGGCCGCAGCCGACCCCTGCACAGGGGAGACCGGCAAAAGCGGCCTTGCCGTAAGGCAAAGCCGCCGCAGCCCTTCATCCCTTCATCCCTTCATTTCTTCATTTCTTCATTTCTTCATTCCTTCAGCACTCCTCCCCCCGCTTTCTTCTCGGGCAGCGGGCGGGCGACGGGCACTCGACGAGGATGACCTCGTCGCCTATCCTGCGCACGGCCCCCCACGGAACTATGTAGTCGTCCCCCCGGCCGAACAGGCCGAAGAACTTCCGCGGCCCGGGGATTATAAGGGAACATATCCTTCCGGTGAGCATGTCTATCTCGGCGTCGTACACACAGCCCATGCACTGCCCGTCGCAGATGTTGACGACCTCCTTGTAGCGCAGCTCGGCAAGTCTTGTCATAAAAAAGCCCCCTTTTACGCATATATAACATAATATGCCAAAGGGGGGCTCAAATCCTCAGCCCTGCGCGTCCTTTTTTTATTCCTCATTCCTCCGATATTTCAAGGCCCGACGTGTCGTACATTACCCTCGCGTCGTTGCGCTTTATCAGCTCCCGTCTCACCGTCTCCCCCGTCACGGGGTCGACCGTCAGACGGTACACCTCCCCGCGGCGGAATACCTCCCCGCCGCGGCGGACGAAGCGCTCGTTCTCGGTCTGAATGTGATACCTGTATCTCATCTCCCCGTCGGCGCGCAGCTCGCCGCGCAGATACTCCCCGTCGCTGTGCACGAGAAGCTGGAAGGTAAAGGGCGTGTCGTTCCTCAAGCGGTAGTCGAGATAGTTGTACATCACCGACGTCCCCGTGCCGAAGGGCACCGTCCGCCCGAAATCGGGGAAGAGGTCGAGCCCGTCGTGGTGGTGGTGCTCAGTTATCGTCAGCGGCGAGTGGAGCGCCATGAAATGGATAAGGTTGGTCATCTGGCACATGCCGCCCCCTATGCCGCTCGAGGTGCGGCCCGACGATATCGTCAGCCCCTCCCTGTACCCTTTTTTCGCGGTGCAGCTCCCGACCAGCCGCCAGAAGGAGAAGGTCTCCCCCGGCCTTATCAGTATGCCGTCGATTTTCGGGGCGGCGAGGGCGAGATTGACCGCCTTGTTCTCCTGCAGGCGTCTGTCGACATTGCCCAGCGTCCTTCGTATGAGGGAGTTGTGGCGGTAGACGGTCACGGGCAGGGGCGTCTTTTCCCTGCCGCGGGCGAATTTCGCCCGCGACAGCGCGTCCCTTACGCGCCGCAGCAGCCGCTGCTTTGCGACCGATATGCGGTAGGCCGCGGGCCCCAGCTCGCAGAACAGCCTTCTTGCCATACAATACGCGGCCCGCGTGCCGCGGGCCGCCTCACTCCCTTTCCCTTTTTATCGGCGGGGACGGTCAGCCCCGCGGCGAAAAATCGCCGAACACGCACAGCCAGACGCAGGGTATGTCGGCGCTCGTATAGTCGACGCGGTGGCGCAGACGGGCCGGTATCATAAGGCTGTCGCCCGACAGCAGGCGCACCGCCCTGCCGTCGAGGTTGAGTATCGCCTCGCCCTCGAGCAGGGCCACCCACTCGTCCTCGCTCTGGTCGTACCACTCCCCCTCGGGGGTGATGTGGCCGCAGGAAACAATGCGCTCGATGCGCGCGCTCCTCCCCTCGGCGAGCACGGTCGTAAGCTCCTGCGGGCCGGGCTCGAGGGGTATATTGTCAAAGATATTGTCGGGCTTTATGCGCTTTTCCATTTTTCTCTCTCCCCGCTTGTTCCGATTTTTCAGCCTTCGTCCTCGGGGGCGTCACCGGCCCCGTCGAACAGGCCGTCCTCCCAGCCTGCTCTGCGCGGGACGTCCCGCGCGATATAAAGCGGCGGCCCCTGAAGGAATACTATCCGCTCGGCGAGGGCCGCGGCGTCGCGCCGGTCGTGGCTGACAAGGAGGACCGTCTTCCCCCGTCCGGCCGAGCGTATGAGCCCGTACAGGCTCTCCCTGTTTTGCTCGTCCACCCCCGAAAAGGGCTCGTCGAGCAGCAGGGTGTCAAAACCGCGGCACAGGGCCCGCGCGAGGGCCGCCCTGCGCCTCATCCCGCCCGACAGCTCCCCTGCGGGGCGTCCGGCGTCGGCGGCGAGACCCACCCTGTCCAGCATGTCGAGGGCGGCTTTCTTATCCGCCCCGCACAGGACGATGTTGTCAAGGGAGCTCAAATGAGGCACGAGCCTGTCCTCCTGAAAGACCATCGACACGCGGCCCGCGCCCTCGACGGCCCCCCCGTCGGGGCGCTCGAGCCCCGCGGCGATGCGCAGCAGGGTGGTCTTTCCGCAGCCCGACGGGCCGAACAGACAGACCGTGCCTGCCCCGACGTCGAGGGTGAACCCGTCGGCGACGGTCCTTTCGCCGTACCTCTTTTCAACGGCCCGAAACCTCATCTCTTCTCCTCCGCGGCGGAATTTTCGGCGGCCGAGCGTATCAGCCGCAGCACGAGCTTTTCTATCACAAGGCTCATCAGTACCACGGCCGCCGTCCACGCAAAGAGGTCGACCGTCTCAAGGTATATCTTGGACTCGTAGAGCATTCTTCCTATCGAAACATGGGGATTGCCCAGCACCTCGGCCGAGATGCCGGCCTTCCACGCAAAGCCCACCCCGTTCGAGCAGGCGGCGGTAAAATGGGGCAGCATACGGGGCAGGTATATCGCCCCGAGCCGCTTTATAAAGGGAATTTCATACAGCTCCGCCATTTCGAGAATATCCCTGTCGAACGACAGCAGCCCCGCTTTTATGTTGGAATAGAATATCGGGGTCACTATCAGCACCGCTATAAATACCGAAACGCCCCCGCGCGGCAGCCACAGCAGCGCGAGGATTATGAACGACGCGACCGGCGTCGCCCTGACCGCCGTCATCAGCGGCTCGGTCAGCGCCGCCGCCGGATAAAAGACATGCCCCGCGGCGGCAAGCAGGGCGCCCAGCAGGGCGGCAAGGGCAAAGCCCCCCACTATCCTGCCCACCGACGCCGCGCAGGTAAGCCAGAAGGAGCCGTCCTTCGACAGCTCCAAAAGGCGCAGGGCGACCGTCAGAGGGGAGGGCACCAGCAGCTCGCGGCCGACGGCCAGCGAGCAGAGCTGCCACACGGCGAGCCAGAACAGGACCGCGCCGGCGGCAGCGGCGGCGCTCCCCCACTTTTTACCCTTTATTGCGCTGATGCTGCCGGAGGTCTTCTCTCCGTCAGTCTGCGAATTCGGCGTAGAAATCATCATCGGGCATTTTCCCTCCGACCGATTTTGGATTTGCCTCGTACAGAACGCTCAAAAAGGCTCCGGCCGACTGCTTCATCCGCTCGCCGTCGATATAGACGATGTTGCAGTTGGGTATGGCCTTTTTGGCGATTCCCTTTGTCATTATCGTATACTTGTCGCACAGCTCGGCGGTGCCCTCGACGTCGCTGAGGGCCTCCTCGGTCGAGGCCTTGTAGAGCCTGAGGAATTTCTTTACGGTGTTGGGATACTGCTCGTAAACCTCTCTGTTCACTATCACGCAGCCCTGGGTCATCACGTCGCCGCCGGTGACCTTGTCCCACTCGTAGGCGATGTCGATAAGGCGGATAACGTCGCTGTTCTTGGAGGTCACCTGGGTGACGTAGGGCTCGGGCAGCATGGCGAACTCGACATCCTCCGATATGGCGAGGGCGGCGAGCTCGGCGTGGTCGGCGAGATACTCTATCTCAATGTCGACGCCCGGCTCGAGGCCGTTCTTCCGCAGCAGATAATCGAGGGCGTATTCGGGCGTGGAGCCTTGCCCCGTGGCGTATATCTTCTTGCCGCGCAGGTCCTCGAAGGAGTTTATCATGCTGTCCTTGCCGACTATGTACAGCACGCCGAGGGTGTTTACGGCCGCCATGACGACGCCTCCCTCGGTCTTGTTGTACAGGGTCGCCGCGAGGTTCACCGGCACGCAGGCTATGTCCACCTCGCCGCTTATCACCTCGGCCGCGACCTCGTCGGGCGTTATCTCGATGTAATAATTATAGTTCTCGTCGAGCATGTTCACCATGCCTATGCCGGTCGGCCCCTTGAGGGTGGCGGCGATAAGGCGGCGGGGCATGTTCTCGGCGGCGACGAGCTCGTCGAGGGGGTCGGTCTCGGGCTGGGAGGAGCTCTCCGACGGGGACGCCGGCTCGCCCGACGAGGCGGGCAGGGACGATTCCGGCCCGCTCTGCGGGCTCTGCGCCGGGGCGCATCCCGCGAGTATGCCGAAAACAAGCGTTGCCGCAAGGAGGGCGGCGAGCACTGCTTTTCTGTTCATATTCATAGCGATCATCTTCCTCTCTTTTGTGACGTTAAGGCAGTTATCACAGGGCTTTCCTGTTTTTTTCGACGTTTTTTCGGAAGCATCGTTCCGTACCGTATATTTTACCACAGCAAAAAGGGGCTTGTCAAATATTTATCAAAATATTTGACAAGCCCCTTAATTCAGCCTGCGAGCCTTGTTTATTGCGGTTTATCCGGCATTTTCGCTCCCCTGCGCGGCGGGCTCCGCCCCGCTCTCGCCCGCCCTCTCCCCTTCGGGGGAGACGGGGGTAAAGACGAGCTTGCCGTCGGCGGCCGACACCCTCACGGAGTCGCCCTTTTTAATCTCGTTGGAGAGCAGCTTTTCGGCCAGCGGGTCCTCCATGCGGGACAGTATCGCGCGCCGCAGGGGACGGGCGCCGTATATCGGGTCGAAGCCGGCGTCGGACAGCAGAGCGACCGCGCTGTCGTCAAATTCGAGGCTGACCCCCATCGCGGCGGTCCTCTTTGCGACGTCGCCCAGCATGTGGCGGGCGATGGTCGCAATCTCGTCCTTATCGAGCTTGTGGAAGACGATTATGTCGTCGATACGGTTGAGGAACTCGGGGCGGAAGGCCTTTTTCAGCTCGCCGAGCACGTCCTCGCGTATTTTCTCGTAATCCCGCTCCTTCTCCTCGGCGCCCGCGCCGAAGCCGAGCTGGGCCCGCTTTTCGGTTATCAGCCGCGCGCCGATGTTGGAGGTCATGATGATGACGGTGTTCTTCATGTTGACCTTCCTGCCCTGCGCGTCGGTGATGTGGCCGTCGTCGAGCATCTGCAGGAGGATGTTGAACACGTCGGGGTGGGCCTTTTCGATCTCATCGAAGAGGACGACGCTGTACGGGTGCTTCCTTAGCTTTTCGGTGAGCTGGCCGCCCTCGTCGTAGCCGACGTAGCCGGGAGGGGAGCCTATCATGCGCGACACGGTATGCTTTTCCATATACTCCGACATGTCGATTCTTATCATGGCGTTCTCGTCGCCGAAGAGGGCCTCGGCCAGCGCCTTGCACAGCTCGGTCTTGCCCACGCCGGTCGGCCCGAGGAAGATGAACGAGCCTATGGGCCTCTTGGGGTCCTTGAGGCCCACGCGCCCGCGGCGGATGGCCCGCGCGAGGGCCGAAACGGCCTCGTCCTGCCCCACGACCCTGTTGTGGAGTATCTTTTCCATATTGAGCAGGCGGGTCTGCTCGTCCTGCGTCAGCGAGCTTACCGGTATGTCGGTCCAGCTCGACACGACGGCGGCTATGTCGTCGGGGGTGACGCACTGCCCCGCCTTGGAGTTGCTGTCGCGCCACTGCTTTTTCTCCTGCTCGAGCTCGTCGGCGAGCTTCTTCTCCTCGTCGCGCAGGGATGCGGCCTTCTCGAAGTCCTGCGCCTTGACGGCGTCCTGCTTCTCGAGGCCGAGCTGCTCGAGCCTCTTTTCCTTCTGCTTGAGGTCGGGGGGCGCGGTGCAGGTGGTCAGCCTTATGCGGCTTGCCGCCTCGTCTATCAGGTCTATCGCCTTGTCGGGCAGGAAGCGGTCGGTGATGTAGCGCGACGAGAGCTCCACCGCCGCCTTTATGGCCTCATCCGATATCTTCACCCTGTGGTGGGCCTCGTATTTATCCCTTATGCCCATGAGTATCTCCACCGTCTCGTCGGCGGTGGGCTCGCCCACCGTCACCGGCTGGAAGCGGCGCTCGAGGGCGGCGTCCTTTTCGATGTACTTTCTGTATTCGGCGATGGTGGTCGCGCCGATCACCTGAAAATCGCCCCTCGCGAGGGTGGGCTTGAGGATATTTGCCGCGTCTATCGCCCCCTCGGCCGCGCCGGCGCCGACGATGGTGTGCAGCTCGTCGATGAACAGTATCACGTTGCCCGCCTTTTTGAGCTCGTCCATCGCGGCCTTGAGCCTCTCCTCAAACTCTCCGCGGTACTTCGAGCCCGCTATCATCGAGCCCATCTCGAGGGTGACGAGCCTCTTGCCCTCGAGCAGCTCGGGCACGTCGCCCTTGACTATCTTCAGGGCAAGGCCCTCGGCTATGGCCGTCTTGCCGACGCCCGGCTCGCCTATGAGGCAGGGGTTGTTCTTGGTCCTTCTCGAAAGTATCTGGGTGACCCTCTCTATCTCCTTTTCACGGCCGATTACGGGGTCTATCCTGCCCTCGCGGGCAAGGGCCGTAAGGTCGCGGCCGAACTGGTCGAGGGTCGGGGTCGAGCTCGACCCCGCCGGTCTTCCCCCCTCACCCGGCTGACCGCCCTGGGCGGCGAGGGTCTGCGAGACCTCGTTGTAGAGCCTTGCGGGGTCGCAGCCGAGCTCGGCGAGGATACGCACAGCGACGCTGTCCCCCTCGCGCAGCAGCCCGAGCAGGATGTGCTCGGTGCCGATATAGTTGACCCCGAAGCGCCTCGCCTCGGCGAAGGCCAGCTCAAGTATCCGCTTTGTGCGGGGGGTCATGCCCTGCGGCTCGGCGGCGCCGCTCTGCCCGACGCCGATCAGTCGGGCGACGAGGCCCCGCGCCTCCTCCTCGGTCACCCCCATGCCGTTCAGGGCGACCGCGGCCACGCCGCTGCCCTCCCTGAGCAGGCCGATGAGCAGATGCTCCGAGCCTATATAATCATGTCCCATTTCGGCGGCGCACTCCTGCGCGGCCCTGAGGGCGGCCTGCGCCCTGTCGGTGAATCTGTTTTCGTTCATAGAGCTTCAACTCCTTCCCGCCGCGCCGGTGCGCGGCATACATATATAGCGGCGTCAATGCGCCCGTATCTTACATTTCCCCGCCGAGGGCCTTTCGCATCAGCCCCGCGCGGAATTTGTCGCGCGAGGCGCTGTCCCCCGCGGCGCCTGCGAGCATCACGCAGGCCGGCCCTATCGAGGACGACAGGGCGTTGAGCCCCGCGATGTCGGGCTTTTTAAGTATCCCGAGCCCTACGCCGAGGCGCAGGCGGGAAATCAGCTTCATCGCTTCGGCGCTGCTCATTATGCGGGCCGAGCGCGCCGTGCCGAGGGCGCGCCACACGCCGTCCTCGACCTGGTCGGGGGCCGCCTTGTACTCGGCCGAGCGCATGGCCCGCTCGCGCTCGATTATCTGGAGCACGGCGTTTTTGAGCTTGTTGGCCAGCTCCTGCTCGGTGGGCCCGAGGGTGAGCTGGTTGGATATCTGGTATACGCCGCCCTCGGCGCCGCTCCCCTCGCCGTAGACCCCGCGCACCGTCAGGCCCACGTCGGCCAGCGCCCTTGTCAGGCTCTCCATCCGGCGGTTTCTCGTCAGGGCGTCGAGGTGGAGCATGACCGATATCCTCATGCCGGTGCCGAGGTTGGTCGGGCAGGCGGTCAGATACCCGAGATCGGGCGAAAAGGCGTAGGACAGGCCCGCGTCGAACAGGTCGTCGAGCCTCTGCGCCCCCTCGAGGCATTTTTCAATGTTGAGGCCCGCCTCCATGTACTGTATGCGCAGGTGGTCCTCCTCGTTTATCATCACGCTTATCCTCTCGTCGGGGGAGAGGAGCAGCCCCCGCCGCCCGCTCATCTGCTCGAACTCGGGGGATACGGCGTGGCGCTCGGTCAAGGCCCGCCGCTCGACGGGGCTGAGCTTTTCGACGTCGGTATAGCGCAGGTCGTCCTTGGACACCTTTGCGGCGGCGAGGCATTCGCCGAGCACCTGCTCGCGCTGGCTGTCGCTCATGTGGGCGACGAAGGGCCGCCCGCTCAGGTTCCTTGCGAGGCGCACCCTTGTGGATATCACGATATCCCCCTCGGGGCCGGTCTGTTCATACCATTTAAGCATTTTCAAGTCCCTCCCTGAGCTCCTTTATTTTGTCGCGCAGCACGGCGGCCTGCTCATACTCCTGCTTCTCTATGGCCGCGGCGAGCCTGCTCTCCAGCTCGGAGAGCTCCCGCCGTCCGTCGGCCTTTTTGCCGCCGCCCCCCGTGGGGGTCCTGCCGCGGTGCTTGGCGGCGCCGTGTATGCGGCGCACCGATTCGTTGAACACGTCGGAGAACACCTCGTAGCACTTGTCGCAGCCCGGTCTTCCCTCGCTGAGCAGGCGCTGCAGGGTCATCGAGCAGGCGGGGCAAACCCGCCCCTCCGACGCGGCCCCCGGCACCGCCGCGGGCTGGGCTATCTGGTTGAAGAGGGTGAAGGGGGCGAACATATCCTCCGAGAATACCGAGAACGGGTCGTTTATCCCCGCCTCCCTCGCGCAGTCGGCGCAGAGGTACTGCTCGGTCACCTTGCCGTTGATGTTCTGCTTTATATGGACGGTCGCGTTGTTCTTGTTGCATTTCTGGCACAGCATATTATATTCCTCCTTAAATTGAGAAGAGTCGCGTTTTTCGTCGAAGCCGTCTGCGGCTTTAGTGCGACGCCCCGTCAGGCGAGGCGAAGGAGCATGGCCTTTAGCAGCCGCGCCCTCGTCCGGTCGCGCAGCGGCTGGGGGATCATGCCGCAGACGTTGTCGCTCACCGCCGTCAGGCAAAGGCTCGCGTCCCTCTGGGATATGCAGCCCGCCCTTGCGAGGTTGACGACGATGTTGTTCGCGCCCAGCGCGCCGAGCTCGTCGCCGATACCGCCCACGACATGGGCTATAAGGCTCTCGGCGGGGGTGCTTATCCTCGTTATGCGGATGCCCCCGCTGCCCCTCCTGCTCTCGACTATAAAGCCGTTCTCGGGGGCGAAGCGGGTGGTGAGCACGTAGTTGACCTGCGAGGGCACGCAGTTGAAGCGGTCGGCAAGGTCGCTGCGGCGGATTATGACCGCCCCCTCGGCCTGCTCTATAAGCTGGTTTATGAATTCAGCCATTTGGTCGGTAAGTCCCATTTTTATCATCTCCGTTTGCCGGTCATACACGCCCGTCGGGCCGTCTGACTTTTTCTGACTTTTCATGCTTCAATTATAGTCAGAAATAGTCAGAACATCAAATCCGGCTTTGACTACTTCTGACTATTGCCGCCGCTTCGTTTCCCGTTATTTCAAATTATCTCGCTGTATCTGATTATTTCACGCTTTTTCACCATTTTTCAATGTTTTTGACCTTTTCTGACTTTTGGCCCATGTTTTTTCCTGCGGCCCCCCTCCCTCTTTACAAAGCGGCCTCATTCGGGTATTATATGATAGTGTCAGATATAATATAATTGAGGCATATTCCGCAGAAAGTGAGAAAAAAAGTATGCTGATTGAATTTGAAGAGATAAGGCAGGCGCTGGGCGAGCTGTCGGGCAGGATAGACAATCTGCGCTCGGCCCTCGGGATAGAGACCCTGCGCGGCGACGTCGAAAGGCTCGAGGCCATGGCGGCCGAGCCCGATTTCTGGAACGACATGGACAATTCACAGAAGGTCCTCCAGCAGACCAAGCAGAAAAAGGACAAAATCGCGGCGTGGGAGAATCTCTGCACCCGCCGCGACGATATACTCACCCTCATCGAGCTCGCGAGCGAGGAGGATGACGACTCCCTTCTGGGCGAGGTCAGGGAGTCCTTCGATTCCTTAAAGGCCGACGTCGAGGCCATGACGCTGGAGACCCTGCTCTCCGGCCCGTACGACAAGAACAACGCCATCCTCACCTTCCACGCGGGCGCGGGCGGGACCGAGGCTATGGATTGGGCCAACATGCTCTTTCGCATGTACTGCCACTGGGCCGACCGCCACGGCTTTACCGCCAAGACCCTCGACTTTCTCGACGGGGAGGAGGCGGGCCTCAAGAGCGCCGTGCTGCTCATAGAGGGCTTCAACGCCTTCGGCTACCTCAAGTCCGAGATGGGGGTCCACCGCCTCGTGCGCGTCTCCCCCTTCGATTCGTCGGGCAGGCGGCACACCTCCTTCGCCTCGCTCGAGGTCATGCCCGAGATTGACGACAGCATCGACATCGAGATACGCCCCGAGGACCTCAAGGTCGACACCTACCGCTCCAGCGGCGCGGGCGGCCAGCACGTAAACAAGACCGAGTCGGCCATACGCATAACCCATATACCGACCGGCATCGTCTGCGCCTGCCAGAACGAGCGCAGCCAGCACCAGAACCGCGAGATGGCGATGAAGATGCTCAAATCCAAGCTCATTGAGATTAAGGAGCGCGAGCACCTCGAGAAGATAGACGACATCAAGGGCGAGCAGAAGGAGATAGCGTGGGGCTCGCAGATACGCTCCTACGTCTTCATGCCCTACACCCTCGCAAAGGACCACCGCACCAACTTCGAGATGGGCAACATCAACGCCGTCATGGACGGGGATATCGACGGCTTTATCAACGCATATCTCACCAAGCTCAGCCTCGAGGGGCAGCAGAAGCTGTGATTTTTTTGAAGGAGTGACCTCATTTGGCCGAGAATACCACCGAAAAGCGCAGCAAATACGAGGATAAGCCGCCCCTCGACGGGCGGGTCATATTCTACGTCTTTTTGGGCTTTGTGTTCCTCGTCGGCTCCTTTGCCGCGAGGGGGCAGGGCGAGTCGGCGCGCAACACGCTGCTCTACACCGGCATCGCCTTTTTGCTGTTCGCCTTTATTATATGGAAGATGAAGCACGGCGGCTTCGGCTTTCACCCCGCGAGGAACAGCATCCTCGGCATAATCCTGCGCAAGGTCAAGGGCGAGGAGGCCTTCATGTCCGAGGAGGAGAAGCGCAGGAAGGAGCGGCTCGCTCGCAAGAAGGCCAAGCGCGAAGCCCAGAAGGCCCGCCAGAACGAAAAGCTGCACCAGAAGAACATCTATTCAGAGGATTACGACGACGCCGATCCTGACGCCGCCGCGGAGTCCGCCGCATCGGATGACGGCCCCGCCGGCGAAAAAACGGAGGAATAAAGCGAAACAAAAAACCGGCCTGCGGATTTTCCGCAGGCCGGTTTTCTTATTGCGTCGGCGGTTATTTCGCCATTTTGTATATCTCCATTATCTCTTCCTTGCCCAGCTCGATGTAGTGACCCACCTTGCGCTTGCCGAAGAAGGTGCACTTCACCGCCAGCTCCTCAATCTGGGCGTCGGTCAGATCCCTGAGGCCCAGCTCGGCGAGGCTTATGGGCATGCCGATGGAGGAGAAGAACTTTTCGGTCGCCTTGATTCCGGCTTCGGCCGCCTTTGCGGGGTCGCTTTCGTCGATGCCCCACACGTTCCTTGCGAACTGCGCGAACTTCTCGGGATTGCGGGCCGATACGAAGCGGGCCCAGCTTCCCCAGATAGCGGCGAGGCCCGCGCCGTGGGCCACGTCGAACATTCCGCCCAGCTCATGCTCGATCTGGTGGGAGGCAAAGTCGCCCACCTTGCCCAGACCCGTCAGGTCGTTGTGGGACAGGGAGCCCGCCCACATTATCTCGGCCTGCGAGTCGTAGTCGGTCGGGTCGGCGATGACCCTCGGGCCGTGCTTTATCATGTTGCGCAGCAGGGCCTCGGCCAGAGCGTCGGTCAGGTCGGCCGGCTTTGCGGTGGAGAAGTATCTCTCCATGGTGTGCATCATTATGTCGACTATTCCGCAGCCGAGCTGATACTTGGGCAGGGTGTAGGTCAGCTCGGGGTTCATCATGGCGAACTTGGGACGGATGATGTTGTTGTTGAAGGACCTCTTGAGCCCGCCCTCGTCGTTGCTGATAACGGAGGACCAGCTCGTCTCGCTCCCCGCCGCCGAAATGGTCAGAACGGAGGCCACGGGCAGGCACTTGTCGGGCACGAACTCGCCGGTGTAGATGGGCCACGCGTCGTCGAGGCCGCAGGCGAGGGCGAGGCCGGTCGCCTTGGCGGTGTCTATCGTCGAGCCGCCGCCCACGGCGAGGATAAAGTCTATCTTCTCCTTTTTGCCGAGGGCCACGCCCTCGTTGACCTTGGTCACGCGGGGATTGGGCTGAACGCCGCCGAGGGACACATAGAACAGGCCCGCCTTGTCGAGGGAGGCGAATATACGGTCAATAAGGCCGCTCCTTTTGGCGCTGCCGCCGCCGTAGTATACGAGCACGCGGCTGCCGCCCCATGCCTTTATCTCGTCGCCGACGCCGTTTTCAACGCCCTTGCCGAAGATGACCTTTGTGGGGGAATAATAGGTAAAATTAAGCATTTTCTTTCTTCCTTCCTGTATGTTGATTGAATATGGTCAGGCGCCTTTGCCTTTTTCCCTTTGCCCGGGGAAAATCCCCGTTATCTGCCTATCTCGAAGGCCCGCCTCGTGCAGGCGCGGCAGGCCCTGTCGACCGTGCCGTATACGTCGGCCGCATCGAGCTCCTTTACCGCCTCGATCGTCGTCCCTCCGGGGGAGCAGACCATCCTTATCAGCTCCTCGGGCGAACGCCCGTCGCGCATGAGCATCTCGGCCGCGCCGGCGAAGGTCCGGGCCGCGAGATTAAGGGCGGTCTTATAGTCGAGCCCCTGCTTTTCGCCGCTCCTTGCCACCGCGTCGATGAAATAATAGACGTACGCGGGGGAGGAGCCGTTGACCGAGATAACTGCGTTCATCTTATCCTCGTCGAGCACCTCGGCCGCGCCCAGCGCGCGGAATATCCCGCACACCCGCTCAAAATCCCCGTCGGAGACGTTTTCGGTCCTGCAGAGGGCGCTGGCCCCCTTTCCTATCATAAGGGGGGTGTTGGGCATGACGCGCACCACCCGCGCCTCACTGCCGAGATAGCCCCTTATATAGCCGGTCGAAACGCCGGCTGCGATGGTGACTATAAGGGGCATGGGGGATATCCCCCTGAGCTCCGGCAGGAGCTGCTCAAAATTCTGCGGCTTTACCGAAAAGAGGACGAGCTCGCTGCCCGAAAAGAGCTCCGACGGGCTGCGATAGGGGATATACCCCTTCCCCGCGGCCGAGGCCAGCTTCTCGTCGCTTATGTCAAAAACGCCTATCTCCGCGGGGGCGAATATCCCCTTGGCCGCGGCTCCGTCGGCAATGGCCATGCCCATATTGCCGCCGCCGAAGACCCCCAGCCTTATTTTCGAGCCTGTCGTATTCATCGGCATCATCCTCCCGTTCAGCTTGTATAGCTTATATTTCTATTGTAAGACCGACCACGCGCCGAGGTCAATCAAAAAATGAATTATTCCGCGCAGCTTTTTATCGGGCGGCAGAAATATAAAAGAAGCGCCCTTTGGGCGCTTCTTTTATATTTACAGTCTATACCGCGGCGGGCCGCGGCGCTCTGTCCGCCGTCAGCCGACAAGCCTTCCGTCGTCGTCCAGCTCTATGTTTGTCGCGTCGCCTATACCCTCGCAGGCGACGGATTTGACGACGAGGGAGTTTATGTCCTCATCCTCGAAATCCTCGTAATTGTCGACCGACCCCTCCATGACCACCGTATAGCAGAACGGACCGTAGTTCATCCAGAATTCCATGTTGTCGAGGTTCCAGCCGCCGCTGCTCCAGCCGCTGTCCAGCAGCTCCCCGCCGGTCTTGCCGACAAGGGCGTCCAGCTCCTGCTGCGGCAGCCTCTGCTCGTCGAGTCTGTCCAGCCGTATTATTTCAAGCGGAGCTATAAGCTCGTCCCTCTTTTTCTCGTATTCCTCGTCGCCCCAGTCGAGGTCCCAGAGCTTGTCGTAAATCTCCCCCTCCGGCTCGGCTATCGCGCGGTAGGGCACGCCGTCGAGCTCGAAAACATAGATATAGTAGAAGCTGTACATGGCGGACTGATTATACTCCGCCGAATCGAGGGCGAGCACGTCGCCCAGCGTCCTGAGCGATTCGGCATCCGCCGCCGCGCCCGCCCCGTCTCCGGACGGAGCCCCGCCGCCCGTCTGTGCGCAGCCGGCGAGCAGCGCCGCCGTCAGAATGAGAACAAGAATCAGGGATAAGGTCTTTTTCATGTCGTTTTTCTCCTTGATGCAAAAATGCGAAAGTACAAGAATGAGGAAGCGTAAAAATACAGACGGCCCGTCGGTCCCTCTTTCCGATGCGTCGGGACAGGCCCGCGCCGCCTTTTTTTCATCGTCACGGGAATAATGACAAGTTATTTTAGCACATATTAAAGCAAATGTATATCCCTCGGTCGGACAAAAATCATCAATTAACGCCGAAGCGCGGGACAAATTCCTTTTTGCAATTGACAAATCGGCGCGGCGTGTGCTATTATTATAAAGCTATGTGGAGAGATGGTCGAGTTGGTTTAAGGCACCGGTCTTGAAAACCGGCGAAGTGAGAGCTTCCGTGGGTTCGAATCCCACTCTCTCCGCCAACCTTTTTTCAGATAGACGAACAACTGAATCTACCGTTTCGGCTTTATGGAGAAGTACTCAAGTTTGGCCGAAGAGGCGCCCCTGCTAAGGGCGTAGGTCGGGAAACCGGCGCGGGCAGGGCGTACGAGCGCCGCCGGGGGCGGATGAAGCGAGCACGGCCCGGCGAAGCGGTCGGCGACGGCGAGGCGGTCCCGCCCGACGAGACGGAGCCGGGCAACCGCGAGAGGGCAACTTCGAATCCCTCCTCTGATTAGCTCCTCTGCAAAATATAAAACTGTTACAACTGAATCTACCGTTTCGGCTTTATGGAGAAGTACTCAAGTTTGGCCGAAGAGGCGCCCCTGCTAAGGGCGTAGGTCGGGAAACCGGCGCGAGGGTTCGAATCCCTCCTTCTCCGCCAAAAACACGGCGTCCGCTTTTGCGGGCGCCGTGTTTTTCGTCTGATAGGGGCTTCGAAAGGGAGCGGGAACGAAATAAATCCGCTTGCGCGGATTTATTTTATTTCACTTTGCGGCTTGCCGCAAAATTTCACATCTGCCGCAAGGCAAATATTTCACATCGAACAAAGCGAGATATTTCACTTAAATTGAATTCTTCAGCCGCCCGCCGTATTTTTCCCCTTGCCCGTAATTCCCAGCGCCCGGAACAGGGGCCGGCGCACGAGCTCCAACGCCGACGCGCACAGCGCGGACAGGCAGTACACCGTCAGAACGGCGGCCGGCAGATAAATCAGCCGCTCGGGCGCCGGCCAGACCGCGGGGTTGAAGCGTGCGTAAAACAATGTGTCGAAGATATACGAGATAAGATAGGTGCCCAGCGTCACGCCCGACAGCCATTCGAGCAGACGGGCGAGGGGCGCGGGCGGCCTCCATCCGGCCGTGCTCCGCAGCAGCACGAACACCAGAGCGGAGAGCACCGCCGTCTCAAAGCCGCCCCACAGGGTGTAGTCCGCCCAGCCGAACAGCCCGCCTCCGGTCATTGCGATATTGAACGCCGAGCAGGCGGCGAGCCACACGGCCGCGGCCGCGAGGGCGGCGCGGCCCCTTTGGGGCTTCGGGGGGAGCTCAAAAAGAAACGCCCCCAAAAAGTAGTACATCACCGGATAGACTGTCGCAGAGAACCAGTCGGGCAGCAGCTTTACCCACACGTTGAACAGGGAGGGCACGGCGCACAGGGCCAGCAGGGTCACGACCAGCGCGCCCTTTTTTCTCCTGTCCCCCAGCGCGCGCCACCCCTCGTTGAGAAAGGGGATCATCAGAAAAAGCCCGATATACATCTCGACGTACCACCCGTTGGGCGCGCCGGTGAAATCGAATATCATCCTTACAGCGCCGAGCGGCGAGATTTCCTCCTTCAGATACAGAACTCGGAACAGAAGGCAGGCGGCGCTCGCCGCAAGATAGGTGTACAAGACGGGCAGCAGCCCCGTATAATAGCGCGCCGACAGGCGTTTTTCGCGCATGAGGGCCCCCGTCGCGAGCAGGAACAGCGGCACGCACACCATAAAGAAGGTGCGCACCGTCACCGCGGCGTACATTTTCGGCCCCGACACAGGCGTCTGATAAAAGCCCGTCTTGAGGAAAAAGTGCACCCCGACGACGCACAGAGCCGCAAAAACCTTGACGACGTCTATCGATATGTCGCGCTGTTTCATTTTTCCCCTCCGCGAAAGGGCGCAGCCCTTTTTTATCGGCACGGCGCTTGCCGTCCGCTTAAATTATATATTAAAACCGAACGGTCCTCAACCCCTCGGGCCGCCGCGGGCTCCTTCCCGCGCAAAAAACGGCGGGCGCTGCGCCCGCCGCTTTCATTTTAAGCTATATAAACCGCCACGGCCCCTGCCTTATCTCCACTTGAAGGTGACAAGCCCGTATATGTAGAGGAAGGCTATGCAGGCGGGCACGAAATAGCGGAAGATGGGCTTCATCCAGCCCTGCACCTTCAGTCCGTCGCCGCTGTTGGCCTCGCTGACAAAGCTGTCCCATCCCCAGCCGAAGTTATAGCAGCAGAACAGGGCGAATATCAGCGAGCCGACCGGCAGCATGTTGGTCGAAACGATGAAATCCCAGAAATCGAGCCAGCCGGTGCCCTCGGCAAAGGGTACAAAGCCGCTCCATACGCTGAAGCTGAGGGCGGTCGTCAGCGCGAGCAGGAAGACCCCGACGCCGCAGACCAGAGAGCCGGTCACGCGGTTCCAGCCGGTCAGCTCCCTTACGCAGGCGAGGATGTTCTCGAACACCGCGAGCACCGTCGACATCGCCGCGAAGGTCATGAACAGGAAGAACAGGGTCCCCCACCAGCGGCCGCCCGCCATGTTGTTGAATACCGCCGCCATCGTGTCGAACAGCAGCGCGGGGCCGGCGCCCACCTCAAGGTCGTAGGTGAAGCACGCGGGGAAGATTATAAGCCCCGCCGTCACGGCAACCACCGTGTCGAGTATTATTACGTTGAGGGATTCGCCCATCAGGGCGCGGTCCTTGCCTATGTAGCTGCCGAAGATAGCCATCGAGCCTATGCCGATGCTGAGGGTGAAGAAGGCCTGATTCATCGCCGCGACGATGACCTCGCCGTTTATCTTGCCGAAGTCGGGCACGAGGTAGAATTTAAGCCCCTCGGCCGCCCCCTCGAGGGTGAAGCTGTGCACGGCGAGGATTATCATCAGCGCCATGAGCACCGTCATCATATATTTCGTCACGGTCTCAAGACCGCTTTGGAGATTGAAGCACAGCACGCCGAAGCCCAGCACCACCACCGCCGCGAGGTACCCCACGTTTATCGCGGGGGTCGTTATCATGGGCACAAAGCCGAGGTCGGCGGTCCTGCCCAGCAGGAACATCACAAAATAGTACATTATCCAGCCGGCGACCACGGTGTAAAAGGCCATCAGGGCCAGGTTGCCCAGCAGGGCGAGATAGCCGTGGATATGCCATTTCGCGCCCGGCTTTTCGAGCTTCTGATACATTCCCACCGGGCTCGACTGCGAGGCGCGGCCCATCGCGAACTCCATCGTCATAACGGGCAGGCCGAGCAGCACCAGACACAGCGCGTATATCAGCACGAAGCCGCCGCCGCCGTTTTCACCCGTCAGCCAGGGGAATTTCCATACGTTGCCGCAGCCGATGGCGCATCCCGCGCTGAGCAGGATAAAGCCGAGGCGGCTGCCGAGATGTTCTCTGCGCATAAGTTTCCCTCCCGAGTATATATCTCTTCAGTATCGGGGGCTGTATTCTCCCCCGCGGCGCGGCTCCCCGCGCCTTTTTTGTTTATACCGATATATTATACACCATTATGAAATATCAGGCAATACCGTCATAATTCGGCTTCACGACCGGAGGTGCCGGCAAAGCGCAGACCGCGGCGGCGAGGGAGGCGGCTTGCCGCAGGCAAGGCGGAGGGCCGTCCTTCCAAAAGCGGCCCCGTCCCTCACTTCTCCCTGCTCTCGCCCGAGGCGAGGCCCAGCAGGGCCTTTTTCGCCTCGTCCCATATAGATTCCCATCCCGACGCCATGAGGCGGCCGAGGGTATCGGCCACCGTCTGCTGCTTTTCGGGCTCCATCTCGCGCAGGGCCTTGGCTATGGCGGTGTAGTAGGTCAGCCGGCTCTGATTCATCTCGGTGAAGGTCTCGGCTCCGGTCGCCTCCAGCGTGCCGAAGACGGCCGAGATGAATTTCTGCTTTGTCTCGTCGTCGAGGCCGTCGAGCCAGCGGCTGAAGGCCTGCTCGGCTATCACGCTCGGGACGCTCTGCCGGTCGGCCTCGTCGAAGGCGGGGCCGGTGACCTCCCACATGAAAGGGTCGTGCTGGAGTATGCCGCGGCTCTTTACGACCTTCTTTTCCTCCTTGTTGTTCAAAAGGACTCCGACCAGCGACAGCTCGGGTATTATCAGCTGCACCCTGTCGAGGACCGACAGGTACTCGTCGCTCTGCACGACCTCCTGCGAAAAGCCCGGCCCGTCGTTGGAATAGACCCTGATTATCCTCGGGCGGTATTCCTCTTTGCAGAAGGCGGCGGCGAAGACCGCGAGGTTCCCACCCTTGGAGTGGCCCCCCACGCGGACCTTCATTTTACACTCCCCCATAAGGGAATTGAGGTATTCCTCGGCCAGGATCTGGCCCCGGGTCCTTTCCATATAGCCGAAGTTGAAATCCTCCCGCCAGCCGGCGATGCTGTCGTCGGTGCCGCAGTAGGCGGCGTAGACGGTGCCGTCCCCCGGGAAGAAGGTCACCGCCGCGAATTGGAACTGCTCCTCGAGGGATATCTCGCGGACATACCGCCCCACCCGCACCCCGCCGAACCGCTCGGACAGGGCGGCCCGTTCAAACAGGGGCTTGGGGTCAAAGAGGAGATTTTTTATCTCTCTCCCCTCGCGCAGGAAGCGCTCCCACGCCTGACGCAGGGTGACGGTGCCCTGTTCCCCGTCGTTGGGGACGATGCCGTCAAAGTCGATATAGGCGAGCACCGAGAATATGAGATTGTCCACCTCGTTGAAGGGGGAGAGGGCAAAGCCGATGTCGCCCCTCCATGCGATGTAGTCCATGATATTGGCCAAGGGTATCACCTCCGCATACCGGCCGCCCGATCGCGCGGCCGTCGTTCAATTTATTATATTATATGCAGGCGGGACGGTCAACTTCGCCGTCCGCGAACAGAGCGCAGTCTTTGCCGACGAAGGCTCCCTTGTGTAAAGGGAGCTGTCGCGGCTCTGCCGCGACTGAGGGATTGTCCCACCGAGAAAGGGCGCAAAGCGCAGACGCGCCGTCGTGAGCGCGCTTGCAAGCGAACAGGCGCGGCAAGCGGGCCCTTTCGAGGAAGAGGAGGCAAAACGAAGCGTGTGAGAGGTGACGCTGTGCGTCGCCGCGAACGAAGCGCAGCCTTTGCCGACGACGCCTCCCCTGTGCAAGGGGAGGTGCCGGCCGAACGGCCGGCGGAGGGGTTGTAAAGCCCGAGAAAGGGCGCAAAGCGCAGACGCGCCGTCGTGAGCGCGCTTGCAAGCGAACAGGCGCGGCAAGCGGGCCCTTTCGAGGAGAGGAGGCAAAACGGAGCGTGTGAGCTGCGGCGCTTTGCGCCGTCCGCGAACAGAGCGCAGCCTTTGCCGACGACGCCTCCCCTGTGTAAGGGGAGGTACCGGCCGAATGGCCGGCGGAGGGGTTGTAAAGCCCGAGAAAGGGCGCAAAGCGCAGCCGCGCCGTCGTGAGCGCGCTTGCAAGCGAACAGGCGCGGCAAGCGGGCCCTTTCGAGGAGAGGAGGCAAAACGGAGCGTGTGAGCTGCGGCGCTTTGCGCCGTCCGCGAACGAAGCGCAGTCTTTGCCGACGAAGCGGCGGTCCGTAAAAAAGGCCTCCCCTGCGGGAGGCCTCTCTCATTATTCTTTTTACCGCTTTATTCCTCGGTCTTGGGGGCCTCGACGGCCTCATCTGCCTTTTCGGCGATCCTTTCAACCGCGGCCTCGGCCTTTTCCCCGACCTTCTCGGCGACAGCCTCAGCGGCGGCCTCGACCTTTTCGGCCGCCGCCTCAACGGGGGCGGGAGCCTCGGCGGGAGAGGCCCCCTCGGCAGGAGCCGGCGCCTTTTCGACTATCGGCCCGATCGAAAGGGCCTTCTTCGGGCAGGCGGCGACGCAGGTGCCGCACTTGGTGCAGTCCTCCCTGTTTATCGTCCAGCTCTTGGCGGCCCGGTCGACCTCGATGGCGCCGGTGGGGCACTTCTTGGCACACAGGGTGCAGTAGATGCACGCATCCGAGCAGTTTACCCCCTCCTCGGCCGGCTCGGCGAAGGACAGGCACTTCTTCGGGCACTTGGATATGCATATTCCGCACTTGACGCACTTTTCGGTATCAACCGACCAGCTCTTGGAGGCCCGGTCGACGGTTATGGCATTCTCGGGGCAGCTGCGGGCGCAAAGGCCGCAGAAAATGCACTCCTCGCCGCAGGTGAGCTGCCCCAGCACCTTCTTCTTTATGCGGGTGCCGCGAACTATCAGCTCGGCGGGGTCGGTCGCGACCATGTGATAATCCTGCGTCATGTGTATGGCCTTTTCGCTGCAGAAATCCTCGCAGGTGGCGCAGAAGGTGCAGGAGGTCATGTCGAACTCGTAGGTTATCCTTTCCCCGCCCTCGACCTCCTCGAAGGTGCGCGTTATCGCGCCGGGGGAACATACCTTTATGCACATGCCGCAGTTGATGCACTTTTCGGGGTCATAGGCGAGCCTGCCGCGGTAGTTGGGCTTGGCGTCGACGTTGACCTTGGGAAAGAGCACCGTGCTCGGCTTGGAGAACAGATTGGGGATGGCCTGCTTCAAAAACGGGAATTTCATTTCTTCATAGCCTCCCTCTTCTGCTTTAATATCTCGGTCGCCTTGTACAGGCCCTCGATTACGGCCTCGGGCTTGGGGGTGCAGCCGGCCACCGAAACGTCGACGTGCACGAAGTTCTCGAGCGGGCCCTCGACCGAGTAGCTCCCCTTGAAGACGTTGCACGAGCGGGGGCAGGAGCCGAGGGACACCACGCACTTGGGCTCGGGCACCTGCGCGAGGGTCCTTATCAGCCTCTCCTTGGATTGGGTGGTTATCGGCCCGGAGACGACAACGATGTCGGCGTGCCGCGGGGTGCCCGCCAGCTTGAAGCCGAAGCGCTCGGCGTCATAGCGGGGGGTGAGCACCGCGACCAGCTCGATGTCGCAGCCGTTGCACGAGCCGGTGTTTATGTGGTATATCCACGGGGATTTCGCCGTGGAGTCTGCGATGAGCTTTTTAAACATAGCTTTCAGACCTCCTTACAGACCGAGCCACACGAGTATCAGGCTTATGAGGGCCAGACCCGTGACTATCGTCCAGTAGAATTTGAAAAGGTGCTCGATCTTGAGTCTCGCTGTGACGGCGTGTATGAGGGTCATGCACAGCACGGTCAGCACGGCGCAGATTGCGACGAGTATGACGGCGTCGAGGGCGACAAAGCCGGTGCGTATGCCGCCGAGGAACAGGGCGGTGAAGAGGGCCGTCATGACGAACATCTTTATCGCCGTCGCCAGCTTGAACAGGCCCAGCGGCGCGCCGCTGTACTCAATGAGGGGCCCCTCGCATATCTCGGTCTCGGCCTCGGCCACGTCGAAGGGCTGGGTGCCGACCTCGGCGGGGATAACGAGCAGCATGGCAATCGCCGCGGGTATCAGCGCCCAGTGGAAGAGGGCGCAGCCGTTGGCGGCCTGCCAATCGGCTATACCCTGCATGGAGAAGCACAGCTCGGAGCCGCCGACCTTTCTCGCCACGGCGAGCAGCACGATGATGAAGGGCAGTTCGTAGGCCATCATGGTCACCATCTCACGGGATATGCCGATGCCGGCGTAGGGCGAGCCGGAGGCCGAGCCGCCTATTATCAGCGCGACGCCCGGTATCGTTATCAGATAGAGCAGAACGATGAGGTCCGCCCGGCCCGAGAAGGCCGAAAAGCCGAAAATCGGTATGAACAGCATCATAAGCATCAGGCTGGCCACGCTCATCACGGGGGCGGCGAGATAGGCCGCCTTGTTGGCCGCATGGGGAATTATGGTCTCCTTGCCCATGAGCTTGAAGAAATCATAGAAGGGCTGGCGCAGGGGCGGGCCCACCCTCTTTTGCATGCGGGCGAGGACCTTCCTGTCGATACCGGCGAGCAAAAGCCCGATAACGGCGGCGAACAGCGCCCCGGGGAATACGAGGATATAGAATAAATCCTTAAGTATTGTCACTTTCGCTCACCTCCTTAATGTATGAACAGGAACATGAACAGCGCGGCGCAGCCGGTCGCCGTCACGGCCCATATCGCGTAATCGTTGACAATGCCGGAGTGCATGCCCTGCATGAAATCGAAATACCCCTTCCAGTCGGTCCTGAAGCCCCAGAACAGGTCGGAGCCGCCCACGTGGGAGTGCATGCTCTCCTCGCCGGAGAAGAAGGTGTCGTACTTGGGGTCGACAAGCTCGGGCTTTGCCTCGAGCACCTCGCCCCTCGTGTTCCTGCCGGTGACTATCACAATGCAGAAGGCAAGCAGCACGACGATGAACAGCACCAGCCAAACCAGCGGATCCCAGTAGCTGAACCCGGCGGGGGCCACCGTCATGTCGACCACGCCGTAGGAGGCGGCGTAGCCGTCGCCCATCATCACGTCGATATAGCGGCTGACGTTTATCGCCGCCTCGGTCGCGGGGGCGAGCAGGTACTTGTTGACGAAGCCGTAGCAAACGCCGCCGAATATGCACAGGGCCGACATTATCCACATCGGTATGCGCATCGACAGGGGAACCTCGGTGACGTTCTCACAGCTCTCGGGGAGCTGGCCGAAGAAGACGGCCTGCGTCACCTTTATGAAGGAGGCGAGGGTCATTACCGAAACCACGACGGCGATGACCGTCACCAGAGCGTAGGCGAAATTGCCCGTCTCGACCGCCTTTGAGTAGGTCGCCTGATATACCATCCACTTCGACGCAAAGCCGTTGAAGGGGGGCAGACCCGATATCGAGAAGGCGCCCACGAGGAAGCATATCGCCGTCTTGGGCATCTTCTTCGACAGGCCGCCCAGCTTGTCGAGGTCGGTCGTGCCGGTGCGGTACAGCACCGCGCCCGCGCACAGGAAGAGCAGCCCCTTGAACAGGGTGTGGTTCATCGCGTGGAACAGGCCGCCCGTGATGCCCAGCGCCGTGCCGAGGCCGACGGCGGTTATCACGTAGCCTATCTGCGAAATGCTGTGGAAGGCGAGCAGCCTCTTGAAGTCATGCTGCGCGAGGGCCATGGTGACGCCGATGAACATCGTTATCGTCCCCAGGAACACCAGCAGCAGCGACATCGGCTCGAGGTCCATCGCCTGGAACACCGTATATACTATCCTTATCATGCCGTAGACGCCGGCCTTGTTCACCATGCCCGAGAATATCATGGATATCGACGTCGGGGCGGCGGCGTAGGCGTCGGCCGCAGGCGCGTGGAAGGGCACGATAAAGCTCTTTACTCCAAAGCCGATGAATATCAGCGCGAGGGCCATTATCCCCGTCGGCGAGAGGCCCTTTGCAAGCATGGCCGAAATCTGGGCCATGCTGAGGGTGTGGCACTGCATATAGAGCAGCGCGATGCCGGTGAGGGTCATCGACGAGCCGATGGAGCCGATGACGAGGTACTTGAAGGCCGCCTCCAGCGCGCCGCGCCCGTTGTTGCGGAAGGCCGTCAGCGCCACGGCGGCGAAGGTCATAATCTCGACCATGACGAACATGTTGAACATGTCGCCCGTGAGCACAAGACCGAGCACGCCGCCCGAGAGCATCAGATACAGCGTGTAGTAGTGGCCGAGGTGGCGGTCCTTCTCCATATATCTGATCGAGTATATGCCCGACAGCAGGAAGGTCAGCACCACCAGCAGCGCGAAGAACAGGTTGAGCTGGTCGATCTCGTAGCCTATGCCTATCGCGTAGCCCTCAACGGGGGTCCAGTTGCCCATCCAATAGGATATTATCTGCCCGTCTATCATGACGGGCTTTACAAGCGCCGCAATGAACACAAACGAAAGGCTTGCCGCAGCCAGGGCGATTATGTTCCTCGTCAGGCGGCTCTTGGAGCCGAATATCTCAACGAGGAAGGCGCCGAGGAACAGCACCATTACGGCCAGAACCGGAAAATGTTGCATCATCCGCGCAGCCTCCTTACGTCGTCAGCATTGACAGACTTGTATTTTCTGTAAATCATTATAACCAGAGCCAGAGCCATCGCATCCACGCAGGCGCCTATGACGATGCTCGTCAGGGTCAGCGCCTGGGGCACGGGGTCGACGAAGAAGGTGGCCGAAACGCCGTTGAGCAGGTCGGACATCGAATATATCGGCGCCGTTCCGCCGTCGTTGAAGCCGATGCTCACCAGCAGCAGGTTGATGCCGTAGTCGATTATGCCCATGCCGATGACTATTTTGATGAGGTGCTTTTTGAAGCATATCGTGTAAAGCCCCAGCACTATAAGGAGGACGGAAGCTATGTAGTTGACTATTATCACTGCTCTTCCCCCTCTCCCTCGTCCCCGTCGGGGGCGAGCAGGCTGAGCATAAGCATCAGCAGGAAGCCGACGCCGGTCAGCACCTTGTAGCCGACCGCATAGCCCATGAAGGTTATCGTGCCCGCGCTTATCATGTCGCCTATCGCGCCGTTCTGATAAAAGACGTTGCGGCAGAAGTTCGCGCCGACGGCGAGACCCAGCAGGGCGAGGCAGACGTAAAGGGTGGCGCCCATGGCCTCGTTGACGCGGGTAACCTCGGGGTCGATGGAGTTCCTCGCCGCGTCGTATCCGTAGCCGAGGTAGATTAGCAGCGCCGCCGAGGCGACGAGCACGCCGCCCTGGAAGCCTCCCCCGGGGCTTATCGTGCCGAACATGATTATATACAGGCCGAATACCACGGCGAAGGGAAGAAACTTATCGGCCGCGCACTTGACGATGATGTTCTTCTCCTTTATGCCCTTTTTCAGCTTCATCTTCATTTCCCCTCCTTTTTGCCTGTTTTGGTCTTTGAGAGGATAACGAACGCGCCGGCTATCGCCGTCAGCAGAATGAAGGACTCGCCCAGCGTGTCGAAGCCGCGGAAGTCGAACACGACGGCGGCGACGTTGTTTGCGGCCATAGTCCTTTCAAGGTTCTGCTTTACGATAATGTCGGCTACGCCGTCGGGGTCCTTCGTGTCGTAGTCGGACGGGTTGTTGTACAGGTTGACGACGTTGACGTCGCTCCCGTCGTAGGCTATGGGGATGCTGTTGTAGGCGTATACCACAGCGTAGAGCCCGAAGACGAGGACGGCGGCCAGCGCTATGAGAGCCACAACGTTTTTAGCCTTCATTTCTCCTCATCCTCCTTCTTTGTGGTCTTCTTTACGGCGATGACGAATATCGCGGTCGACAGCACCGCGCCCACCGCCGCCTCGGCTATGGCAACGTCGGGGGCCTGGAGCACGATGAATTCCAGCGCGACGAACACGCCGGTCACCGCGAGGGCGATGACGCTCGACAGTATATTTTTGAAGAATACCGCGCACACGGCGCTCGCCACGACGCCTATCATTATCAGGGTGTTAAAAGAGAATACAGCTGTTATCATTTTTCCATATCCTCCCCGTATTTATCGCATTTCATTTCCTTGTCGGGCCTGACCCCGTGGCGGTAGGCGCCCTTTGCGATGGCGTGGCTCGCTATGGGGTTGGTCACTATGTAGAAGACCCCCATCGCGGCCAGCTTTACCGCCATTTCGCCGTTATGCAGGTAAACGGCGCTGTAAAGGATTCCGCCGATTATCACGCCCAGCACGCCGAGGGTGGCGATGTTGGTGCTCGACTGCATCCTGCAGAAGGCGTCGGGCATCCTAATCAGTCCCACCGTGCCGGCGAGGGCGAAAAAGATGCTTATGACTATGAACGCGTCGATTACATATCTCATAGCTTGCCCTCCAGATAACGGGCTATCAGCGTCGTGCCGATGAAGCCCAGAATGGCGGTGATAAAGGCGATGTCGAGAAAGACGCTGCGCCCGGTGTAGAGGGCGAACAGTATCAGCGCCATGTCGACCAGAATATCCATGCTGTCGGCGGCGACGGCCCTGTCGGCCGCGCTCGGCCCCTTTATCAGCCGGTAGAACAGCAGCAGGGCGAGGACAACGAAGCAGATGCCGAAGAAAATCAGTTCATCCATTTTCATTTGAATATCCTCCCTATCCACTTCTCCATCGTGCCCTTTATGGCGTCGCCCGCCTTGACGGGGTCCTCCTCGGCTGCGTCGATCCAATGGATGTAGAAGTAGTTTTTGCCGTCCTGCTCGACGGTGTCGAGGGTTATCGTGCCCGGCGTCAGGGTGATGGAGTTCGCCACCATCGACAGGCCGTATTCCGATTTGACCCCGACCGGTATCTTGACGATGCCCGGATTCACCGGCAGGGCGGGATTGAGGGCCCGCAGGGCTACGTCCACGTTGGCCTTTATCAGCTCCCACGGGAAGATTATGCAGCAGTAGAGCAGCATTTTCCCCAGCCTTGCGGGATTGAAAAGATAAAAGGGCGACTCGTGGATAAAATACCTCGAGCTGAACAGCGACACCAGCGCACTGACAGCGATACCGGCGACGAGCACCTGAGCCGACGCGCCGCCCGTGAAAATCGCGACTATCTGGCCTGTAATCAGCAGCCAGAATATGTAGCAGACGAGGGCCGTCGACAAAAACGCCGGAAACTTTGCTTTCTTCAAAAGAACACCTCCCCCATAATTGACGGCTTCCAGAAATTTGCCTGAGCTGTTATTTTATCTTTCGGTCTATCCCCGGGGTAAGCCAGCCGAGGAAGCCGTCGAGCCCCTCCCCCGTTCTGGAGGAGAGACGTATGACGCTCGCCTTCGGGTTGAGGTCGAGGACGTTCCTCTCGACCCTCCCGTCGTCGAAATCGAAAAAGTCCCTGGCGTCGTATTTGTTGATAACGACGCAGTCGCTCGTTGCGAACATGAGGGGATATTTTTCGGCCTTGTCGTCCCCCTCGGGCACGCTGAGCATGGCGATGCGGATGTCCTCGCCGATGTTGAACTCGGCCGGGCAGACAAGGTTGCCTATGTTCTCGACGAAGATGACGTCGAGCGAATCGAGGTCGAACATGGGCAGGATATGCTCTATGCTCATCGCCTCGATGTGGCAGGCCCCGTCGGTGTTGAGCTGCACGACGGGTATGCCGAGGGCCTCTATCTTCTGTGCGTCTATGGAGCCGGCGATGTCCCCCTCGATGACCCCGATGCGGTACTTATCCCGCAGGGCGGCGATTATCGCCGTAATCAGGCTGGTCTTGCCCGCCCCGGGCGAGCCCATCACGTTTATCAGACAGACCTTCTTCTTTTTGAGCAGGGCGGCGACATTGCGGCTTACGTCCTCGTTCCACTGAAGGATCTGCTTTACGACCTTTATCTCCATCATTCGACCTCCAGACTGTCGACATAGTATTCCCGGCCCGAGACGAGCCGAAAATCGGCCCCGCCGCATTTGGGGCAGCGGATGCGCTTTTTCCCCGTCTCCCCCTCGTAGCCGCAGCCATTGCAGCGTATGGCGACCGGTATGCGCTCGACCCTTATCCTCGCGCCCTCCGCCATGGTGCCTGCGGCCGCGATAGAGAAATATTCCTCTATGCACTCGGGTATGACCCCCGAAAGCTCGCCTATTTTAAGCCTTATTTCGAGGATTTTCGACGCCCCGTGCCGCTTGGCCTCGGGCAGGGCGGCGTCGAGTATTCCCTCGACTATCGCAAGCTCGTGCATGCCCTTACCTGTCCATGCAGGAGAAGCACGGGTCGATGCTGGCTATGATGAGGCCGGCGTCGGCCACCGAGTTGCCCTTGAGCATTACGGGCACGGTGGGAGCGTTCTTGAAGGTGGGCACGTGGATGCTGACCCTCTTGTTGGTCTCCCCCCCGTCGGACACCACCTTGTAGCACAGCTGGCCGCGGGGGGCCTCATGGCGCACCATGTATTCGCCCGCGGGAATCTTGGGTATCCGGTTGCCGAGATTTATCGGTCCGGCCGGCAGGTTCTCGAGGGCCTGCCTTATTATCTTCATGCTCTCGTAGTTCTCGAGCACGCGGACGACCACGCGGGCGAACACGTCGCCGCTCGGATAGACCGCCTTGTCGAATTCAAAATCGTCGTAGCTGCAGTAGGGCGCGTCCTTGCGCACGTCGACAGGAACGTTCGACGCCCTCGCGTGGGGGCCGACCGCCCCAATCCTTATCGAATCCTCGGTCGTGAGGATGCCGACGCCCTGCGTCCTTAGGGCGATGGTCTTGTCGCTGAGCAGGAAGTCCTTTATCCTGTCCATGGATTTTTCGAGCTTTGCGAGCATTTCGAGCACGTCGCGGCGCTGGTCGTCGGTTATGTCGCGGCGGGAGCCACCCACCGTCACCATGCCGTAGTTGACGCGGTTGCCGGTCAGCTCCTCGAGGATGTCCATGACCATCTCGCGGTCGTCCCACGTGTGCATGAACATCGAGTCGTGCCCGATGATGTGAAGGGCTATCCCCAGCCACAGATAGTGGGAGTGGAGCCTCTCGAGCTCTGCTATGATGACCCTTATATACTCGCCCCTCTTGGGCACCTTCATCTTTGCGATGCTCTCGAGGGCCATCGCGTATGAAAGGGCGTGGGAGTGGGAGCATATCCCGCACACCCTCTCGACCATGACGAGGGTCTGGATATAGTTTTTCTGCATTGCCAGCTTTTCAATGCCGCGGTGGTTGTAGCCTATGAATACCTCGGCCTCGGATATGGCCTCGCCGTCGGTATACAGACGGGCGTGGACCGGCTCCTCCAGCGCGGGATGATAGGGTCCTATGGGAACAATGTAGCTCATTTTATCCCTCCTTCTTCTTATGGGTCTTTTCGATCAGCTCTTTCATCGGCGTTACGATGATCTGACCCTGACCGTCAAGCATGCTGTCGGGCATGAACAGCCTCTTGGACGCGTCCAGCCCCTCGAAGGTGATGTCCATCAGCTCCATCATTTCCCTTTCGGGCCATGCGGCGGCCTGATCGTAGATGTCCGAGATGGTGGGCAGCACCCTCTCGCCGTCTACGGTGTAGGATTCGATGGTCGGCCCCACCTCGTATTCGTATGAGACGTTCGGCCTGCCGTTGTCATTGATAAAGCCGTGTATCATGGCAAGGGCGCGGCCCTCCTGCTTCATACGCCGGGCGGTGGGTACTATCTCGTCCTTGGTGATGCTGATTTTTTTATACTCCTGCATATCTACACCTCACGCGTAATAGTACGTCTGCGGACCGTATGGTTCCCCATATTGGTTTCTTTATAAATATATCACATGTTTTAAGCCTTGAAAAGTGCTTTTTTAATATATTATGACAAAAAACGCTCAGCAAATTCTGGGCAGCTGGGCGCCGGTCAGCTTGCCGAGTATCCGGCTGCCGCCGAGGGCGGTCCTCACGGCGACCCTGCCCCCGTGCAGGGCGCCGACCGAGCCGATGACGGCGGCGTTTTCACCGCCGGGAAGAGCGCGAAGGAGGGCAACCGCCCGCTCCGCCGCGTCGGGAGCGACGACGGCGAGCAGCCTGCCCTCGCAGGCGCAGTAAAGCGGGTCGAGCCCCAGCATATCGCAGGCGGCGGCGACCGAGGGCCTCACCGGTATATCCCCCTCGTTCAGGCCGACGGAAAACCGCGTCCCCTCGACAAATTCGTTCAGCGTGGTGGCGACGCCGCCGCGCGTCGGGTCGCGGGTGCAGCGAAGGGAATCCCCCAGCTCCCACAGGGCGGCGCAGAGCCCGTTGAGGGGGGCGCAGTCCGACTCGACGCCCCCGCCGAGGGCGCTGTCGCGGGCGAGCATCACGGCCGTGCCGTGGTCCCCCGCCGTGCCCGAGAGTATCACGGCGTCCCCCTCCCTTATGTTCTTGGGCGAGAGGCCGGGGGCCCTGAGGAGCCCTACGCCGGCGGTGTTTATATAGACCCCGTCGCCCCGTCCGCGGTCGACCACCTTTGTGTCGCCGGTGACTATCTTTACCCCGACGCGGGCGGCGGTCGAGGCGGCCGAGTCGATTATCCTCTTTAAATCGTCGGTCCTCATCCCCTCCTCGATTATGAGGGAGAAGGTGAGATATTTCGGCTCGCCCCCCGCCATGCAGATATCGTTGACCGTCCCGCAGACCGAGAGCTTGCCTATATCCCCCCCGGGGAAAAAGAGGGGGCTGACTACAAAGCTGTCGCTCGACAGCACCAGCCTCTCGCCCCCCTCGACCAGCGCCCCGTCGCCCAGCTCGCCGAGGGCGGGGTTCGAGAAGGCGGGCAGTATCAGCTCCTCTATCAGAGAGGAGGTCTTTTTGCCCCCGCTGCCGTAGTCGAGGGTTATTATGTCGTTCACCCTTTAATCCACCTCCCTGTATTTGTAGCGGGCGGCGCAGGCCCCCTCGGAGGAGACCATGCACGGCCCCACGGGCTCGTCGGGCGTGCAGCCCGTGCCGAACAGGGGGCAGCCCGTCGGGTCGAGCCGCCCCGTTATGACCTCGCCGCAGCGGCAGGGGGCAAGGGCCTCCCCGCCGCCGTCGAATATTATCGAAAAGCGCCGCTGCGCGTCGAAAGCCGCGTATTCTTCCCTTATGCCGAGGCCGCTCGCGTCGATTTTTCCCAACCCCCGCCAGAAGTCGGCCCGCGGCTCGAACACCCGCTCCATCGCGGCGAGGGCGAGGGGGTTCCCCTCCTCCCTGACCGCGCGGGGATAGGCGTTCTCGCAGGCGGGGGACCCTTTTTCTATCTGCCTTACAAGCAGGAACAGCGCCCGTATTATCTCCGCGGGCTCAAAGCCGCCCACGACGGCGGGCAGGCCGAAATCGCGGGGCAGAAAGTCAAAGCCCCTCGCGCCTATTACGGTCGCCACGTGCCCCGGGCACAGAAAGCCCTGCACGTTGAAGCCCTCCTGCGCGATGAGGGCGCGCAGGGCGGGCTCGACGGTCTTGAGCATGGAAAATACCGAAAAATTCTTTATTCCGCGCGCCGCGGCGTATTCTATCGCGGCGGCGGTGCCGGGGGCGGTCGTCTCGAAGCCGACCCCGAGAAAAACCACCTGACTGCCCTGCTCGCTTCGGGCGAGCTCAACCGCGTCGAGGGGGGAGTAGACCACCCGCACCCTCGCCCCGCCGGCGCGGCGAAGGGCGAGGTCGTCGCCCTTTTTCGACCCGGGCACGCGTATCATGTCGCCGTAGGTCGCAATCACGACCTCCTCCCTGCGGGCGAGGTCGAGCACGGCGTCTATCGCGCCGGGCGGGGTGACGCACACCGGGCACCCCGGTCCCGACAGCAGAGCGGTGTTTTCGGGCAGCAGGCGCTTTATCCCCGCCCTTGCTATCGCCATGGTGTGGGTGCCGCAGACCTCCATGAGGTTTATCCTGCCGACGCCGGCCGAGCGTATATATTCAAGCATCGCGGCCGCGTCGGGCGTAAAGCTGCCTGATCTCATTTTCCACCTCCTCGTATATTTCGAGGTCCTCCCTCGCCCGCTCGGCGTCGAGCCTCTCTATCGCAAAGCCGGCGTGGACCATGACATAGTCCCCGATTTTGGGGTCGGGTATAAAATCCACCCTTATCTTCTTTTCGAAGCCGCCGCGCTCGGCGACGGCGTCAAGCCCGTCGATTTTTATTATCTTAAAGGGAACCGCGAGGCACATCGACCCCTCCTCCTTCCTTTGCGGCGAATATCTGCCCGAGGGAGAGCCCCTCGTCGTTTGTCGACACCCGCCGGTGAATATACGCTTCAAAGCCCGCATCCCTCAGCATGGCGGGCAGCCTTTCGATTAGATACATGTTCTGGAACACCCCGCCCGACAGCACGACGCGGGACAGCCCCGTGTCCTCCCTGATTTTTCGGCACATTTCGATCGCCATGCGGCACATGGCGTTCATAAATCTCGCCGCCGTCTCCCCCGCGCCGACGCCCTTCGACAGGATTTGCGCCGCCTCGGCGAACATCGGCCGGTGGTCGAACAGGTAAAGCCCGTTTTCTTCATATATATTATAGCTCAGGCTCTTTTCGCTCTTTGCCGCGGCGGCCTCGAGCAGTATCGCCCCCTGCCCCTCGTAGCTGACGGTATCCTTTATGCCGGCAAGGGCGCTCATCGCGTCGAACAGGCGGCCGACGCTTGAGGCCGCGGGGCAGTTGACGTTGAGCGAAATCAGCCGGCGCACCGTGTCAAGCCTCTGCCTATCGGGGTAATCGGCCCCCGCGTCGAGGCACAGGGCGCAGGCGAGGCGCCATATCTGCTTTACGGCGGCGTCCCCCCCGCACAGGGGGAAGGGGCGCAGGCTCCCCCGCCTCTTATAGCCGGAATATCCCCCCGTGAGGAATTCGCCGCCCCACGCCGTCCCGTCGTCGCCGAGGCCGGTCCCGTCCCAGATTATCCCGATGCACTCGCCGTCGAGCCCGTTGTCCGCCATGCAGGAGAGCATGTGGGCGAAGTGGTGCTGCACCGCGACAAGGGGCAGCCCCTCGCGGGCCGCCCTCTCCCTCGCGTAGACCGAGGAGAGATAGTCGGGATGGAGGTCGCAGACGATTTTTTCCGGCCGTATGCCGAACAGCCTCTCAAAGCGCTCTATCTGCCCGATAAAGACGTCGAGGGTCTCGGCGTTCTTCAGGTCCCCTATATGCTGCGAGGGGAATACGTGCTCCCCCTTGAGCAGGCTGAAGGTGGCCTTCTGCTCGGCGCCGCAGGCGAGGATGTCCCCGCCGCCGTTTTTCACCGTCAGCGGCAGGGGGACGTACCCCCGCGAGCGGCGGGCGAAATATTCCCGCCCGCCGACGCACCAGAGGACCGAATCGTCGCAGCGGGCGAAAATCTCCCTGTTGTGGACAAGAAAGCCGTCGGCGACGCCCGAAAGCTCCTGCGCCGCCTCGTCGTTTTTGAATATTATCGGCCGGTCGGAGAGGTTGGCGCTCGTCATCACGAGGGGGGGCATATCCCCCTCCAAAAGCAAAAAATGCACCGGCGTGTAGGGCAGCATCACGCCGATACGGTCGTTTTCGCTTATGTGCGAAAGGGCATTGCTCTCCCTCTTGCGCAGAAGGACAATCGGGCGGCGGGGGGAGAGCAGCAGCCTCTGCCCGTCGGGCGGGATTTCGCACAGCCCGCGCGCCTGCCCGACGTCGCGGCACATGACGGCAAAGGGCTTTTCGTCCCGCTGCTTTCTGCGGCGCAGCTCGCGCGCAAGGGCCGGCCTGTCGGCCCGGCAGGCGAGGTGAAAGCCGCCGAGCCCCTTGACGGCGACGATCTTTCCGCCCTTGAGATACTCCCTCGCGAGCTGCATCGGCTCGCCCGGGACCTGCCTCCCCTCCCCGTCGAGGAAGGCGAGGCGGGGTCCGCAGACAGGGCAGCAGTCGGGCTGGGCGTGGTAGCGGCGGTCGGTTATGTCGGCGTATTCGCCGGCGCAGTCGCCGCACATGGGGAAGGGGGCCATCGTGGTCCTCTCCCTGTCGTAGGGTACGTCCTTTATTATCGTAAAGCGGGGCCCGCAGTTGGTGCAGTTTATAAAGGGGAAGCGGTACCTGCGGTCCTTTTCGTCAAAGAGCTCGCGCAGGCAGTCGCCGCAGGTGCACACGTCGGGCGAGACGAGGGTGTTCCTCTCGTCGAGAGCCTTCGATTCGATTATCTCAAAGGCTTTGCGGCCGGCGGGCTCGCCCGTCTCTATTATCTCTATCCCCTCGATGACGGCAAGGGGCGGCGCGTTCTTCTCCAAGGAGGCAAAAAAGCCGTCTATCTCGCCCCTGTCCCCCTCGAGCTCGAGCTCGGCCCCCGAGGAGGTGTTGCGTATCCAGCCGGCGAGGCCGCGGCGCGTCATCTGTTCGGTTATAAAGGGGCGAAAGCCCACCCCCTGCACTATGCCGCGGACGACCGCCCGCACCCTCTCGACCCTCATAAGCTTACCTCCGACCGGCGTCGGCGCGACCGCGGCGGGATTTTCCGCCGCGGACCTTATTTTATCCATACGGGATTATAATAACATACGCAGCCGCGCCTTTCAACCGCGCGGGGAGAATTCCCCGTCAGAGGGAGGCAGGAGCACGCCGCAAGACGCGCCCCCCAAAAAATCCCCCGCTTCCCCCCACGGCACAACAGCGGCCCTGCGGAATCCGCAGGGCCGTTCCGTTATTCTTGTATCCCGCGCTTTTGCGTCATTTGAGGTTCTTTACCATCCTCGCCGCTATCAGCAATGCCTGCTCGCGGGTGGCCTGGGCGTAGCCCGCCGCCTCCTCGGCCGAGGTTACGGCCCTCGGGGCGAACATGTTGTTCCCAACGCCGTTTATTATCCCCTTTGACGCCATGAAGTAGACGCTGTCCTTCGCCCATGCGGATATATTTGCGTCGTCGGCGAAGGCCGCCCCCTTGTCATAGGAAAGCGTAAAGGCCGAATCGTCGGCAAGGGTCCAGCCCGAAAGCGCCGTCTTCTTGTATACGCGGGTCAGCATGGTGGCCGCCTGCTCGCGGTTGAGCAGGGTGTTCGGCTCGAAGGCCGTCGCGCTCGTACCGTTGGTCACGCCGACGTTTACCGCCTTGAGGACCTCGGCGTCCTTTGTATCGGTGAAGGGATTGACGGCGACGGGCTGTGCCTTTGCCCCGCTCAGCGCCTCGTATACCCTGACGCTGACGGCGGCAAACTCGGCGCGGGTGATGGGCTTCGTCAAATCCTGCCCCCTGAGGGAGTCGGGTATGAGGCCGAGCATGTCGGCCCGGTCAAGCTCCTCTTTCGCCCAGTCGGAGGCGGCGGCCCACGCCGCCGTCTCGCCGAACTGCGAAAAATCAATGTCGGCGCTGCCCCTTCCCTCGCTCAGCGGCAGGTCGGGGGTCCACCTCGCGTCGTTTTTGCCGGCATCCGCCCCCTCTGCAAGGACGACGCCGTATGCGAATTCCTCTGCATAGCCGTCCTTCGAGGCTCTGACGGCGTTCAGCCCCGGTATCGCCTCAAACTCAAAGCCGCCCGAGGAGGAGGCCGTGACGGTGGTCGACGTTCCGAGCAGGCGCACGGTCGCGCCGGGCTCGGTCCTTCCGCCGAAGGTCCCCTTGAACACACCGGCGTTGTAGTTCACAAGCAGCTTTACGAAATCCACCGCAAAGCCGTCGCCGCAGCCGGTCGTCTCGTCAATGGCGATTATGAGCCTGCCCGATTGGATGTCGGTATAAAAGCTCGGGGGGATTATGGCCGATACTATGTAGGCGGTCGGCCCCGTCTGGTCGACGTGGTTGAGCAGCTCTGCGATAAAGGGCGCATCCTTCCCGTTGAGGCTGACGGTGAAATTGCTCCCCCAGCTCAGCGGCTGAAAATCGTCTATGCACAGCTGGAGCAGGGCGTTCCTTACGGTGACGCCCGCGGTGCTGTAGCTCATCGTTATCTCAAGCTCGCCGTCGCCGTAGGCGTTCTGTGAATCCTCGCCGTTTGCATAGTAGTTGTAGTTTTCGCTGTAACCGTCCGAGGTCACGTCCGTCCATTTCGAGCCGACGAAAATACGGTCGGTCCCCTCGGGGTCCTCGCGGTCCTTCCACCACGGATAATAGTGGGGATACTGGGATGCGGCGGTGAAGGGGTTGTAGCCGCTCTCGTCGACGGGGGTCTCGTCGTTGAGCGCGTCGATATCGCCCACGCGGACCATCAGCTCGGCCTCCGGCGTGCTGCGGAGCGTGACGGCCGGCAGGTACCAGCCGCCGTTGCCCGCGTCGGAGTCGGCCGCCGACGCCGGCGCCGTCATAAGCGGGAATATCATCATAATTGCCAGAAGCAGGGAAAGGACGCGTTTTTTCATTTTATGAAGCTCCTTCCGTTTTTCGCTTGCGTGCCGCAGGTCAAAGCCGTCATTTGAGGTTCTTTACCATCCTCGCCGCTATCAGCAATGCCTGCTCGCGGGTGGCCTGCGCGTAGCCCGCCGCCTCCTCGGCCGAGGTTACGGCCCTCGGGGCGAACATGTTGTTCCCCACCCCGTTTATTATCCCCTTTGACGCCATGAAGTAGACGCTGTCCTTCGCCCATGCGGATATACTCACGTCGTCGGCGAAGAGGGCGCCCCCGGTGTAGGACAGGGTGAAGGACGCGTCGCCTGCGAGGGTCCATCCCGACATGGTGACCTTCTTATAAACCCTCGTCAGCATGGTTGCCGCCTGCTCGCGGTTGAGCAGGGTGTTCGGCTCAAAGGACGTCGCGCTCACGCCGTTGGTCACGCCGACGTTGAGGGCCTTGAGGACCTCGGCGTCCTTGGTGTCGGCAAAGGGATTGACGGCGACGGGCTGTGCCTTTGCTCCGCTCAGCGCCTCGTATACCCTGACGCTGACGGCGGCAAATTCGGCGCGGGTGATGGGCTTTGTCAAATCCTGCCCCCTGAGGGAGTCGGGGATAAGGCCGTATTTGTCGGCCTCGGCCAGCTCATCCTTCGCCCAGTCGGAGGCGGTGAAATCGGCCTTCTCGTTGAGGGTCAGGGTGTTCGACCAGTCGCTGTACCTCGTATCGCCGTTCTCGGCCGCGCCGCTGTAACGGGCGCGGGCCTTTACCTCGGAATCAACGTGGAGCTCGCTGAGGTACTCGGTCTCGAAGATGCCGTTCCAGCGGTCGTCGCCCTGGTCGTAGTTTGGGGAGAAATTGAGGCCGGTCTCCTGCCATTGGCCGCCGTCGATGGAGTATTCGAGAACGAGCCCGCCTATGTAGCCCGCCTGATTGTAGCCAAGCTCATGGTTTTCAAAATAATCTATCGCGCCGAGCACGTTTGCGGGGGTCTTTACCGTGACCTCCAGCCAGACGTCGCCTGCGCCGTCGTTGTGTATCTCAAGCTTTGAGATGACGGGCGGGGTCCTGAGGTCGGCCGCGGAGGGGGCCGACGCCGCCGCCGTCGGCAGCGACATGAAGGAAAACACCATCATAATTGCCAGAAGCAGGGACAAAATGCGCTTTTTCATAATATTCATCTCCTTGCGTATAATCCGTAAGGTAAGGGGAGTCGAACACCTGCCGCCTGAGAACGGTTTTTTTCGGTGATTTTAGCCCCTTGTCATTTGGCGGGCGTCAGCCCGCCTGCACTTCGCGGGACAAAAATCCCTCGAAAACTCCTCGCTCTCAGGTGCAAGGCAGTTTTCAGCCTGCGGATTTTTGTCGAGACAAGGAAAAGCCCGCAGGGAATATTATCATATTTCCAAGGGCTTTGACGCAGTATCGGCGCAAATCAGCCGCTGAAAACCGGCAGAGGTTCGTCTCCCCTTACCTTAAGCCGGCGTTGTGCGCGCTGCTTAAAAGAACTTTTTGAACAGGCCCTTTGCCGCGTCGGCCGCCGCCTTTGCGGCGTCCTTTGCGGTGTCGAGGGCGTCGTCGGCCTTTTTTGCGGCCGCGGCCCTCTTGTCGTAATCCCCCACGAAGAAGGTCATGGAGAGAGCGCCCCCCTGATCGGCGTCGGTCTTGTCGAAGGCGCGGCAGACGCCGTCCACCACCTTGTAATACACGTCGCTGTCGCCGTCATAGGCGGGAACAAAGCCGTTCTGTTCAAGAAGCCCGACATATTGCGCGAGCCGGGCCGCCCCCGCGCCGCCCACATGGAGGCTGACCGAGGCATGGCCGTTTATCTCGCCCCCCTCGTCGAGCTCGACGCTGCCGCCGAGGTCCCACTTTGGGTAGCAGGGCAGCATGGAATCCCACTTGGCGAGCTGGGCCGCGTTCTTTGCCTCGGCCCCGGGGAGAAGGGCGCCGCACTCGGCGCAGTAGGTCTCGCCGGGCAGGTTCTGCCTGCCGCATTTGGAGCAGACGAAGTCGGCCCCGACGGTCCTGTCGGGCAGCTTTGCGCCGCAGGAGGGGCAGAACTTGCGGTCGGCCGTTACGACCTCGCCGCAGGCGGGGCACTCCTTCATATTCTGCGCGACCTGACCGGCCATCCCCTGCATGGCGCTCGCCCAGCCCGAAAGGGCAGCGCCGAGACTCGCCGCCCCCTCGCCCGCCGGCGCGGAGGTCCCCGCCGCCGCCGGTGCGGCCGCACCGGCAGCCGCTGCCGCTTCGGCGGATGCGCCCGCGGAGGCCGCGGCCGCGGTGCTGTCGGCCAGGTCCTGCGACGCCTGATTGAGCCGGTCGGCCGCCTGCCCCGCGAGCTTGTCGGCGGCAGGCTTTACGGCGCTCTCGACCGCCTTGCCCACGGCGTTCTGTATGCCCTTGCCTATGCCGTCGCCGACGGCGTCGGAGATGATTTTTCCGAAAATTCCCATGTTCAGCCCTCCATAAATTTTTTATGTCTGCGCATTTGGTGCAAGATCAAAAAAACGGCTCTGTCAAAGGCTTTTGCCTATATCAATATATTAACATACCGGCAGGGCGCTTACAAGAGCTTTTAACGGCTCAGCCGCCGTTTTGCGCCGCTGCCTGCGTCCTGTCCGCGGCGCCGTGCGGCATCTGTGACGCTCCCCCTTCGGAAAACAAAAAATTTTCCCTCCGGCGGGAACCTTCGCCCGCCCCGCTGCGTCTAAAACTGTATAGGGCATCCGTTTTGTCATAATTGTAACATTTATGCCCTTTACTTTTTACAGTTTTTCGTTATCATTATAGGTAGGAATCACCATCAAGCCCGCGTGCCCTTCGCGGCGCGCCGGGCGCAGGAAAGGACAGGTAGACAGTGAAAAAGCGTTTGTTATCGCTGCTTTTGTGCGTCGCTATGGTCATGAGCATGGCCGTGACCGTATCGGCCGCCAATTACAGCTCCAAGACACGGCTCGATTCTTTGGTTATAAACACCAGCTCGGTCAACAGGACCAGGGGCACGGTGCTGCTCTCGTCGAGCAAGTTCGAATCCGACACCTACGAGTACACGGTATTTCTCGACAAGAGCGACAAGATCAAGAGCGTCTATCTGTGGATGGACACCGTCTCCGACGCAAAGTATATGGAGATTATGGTCGACAGCTACACCCTCGATGCGGACGAGTGGGACGGCTACGAGATAAGGCTCGACATGGATGACGACGAGCAGACCGTGGCGATTCGCTCCATCTACAACGGAGGGGATTATTCCAAGTACTACATCACCTTCAAATTCGGCGACGCCAACTCGACCGAGCTCGAGGCCGTCACCATCAACAGCAGCTCCTCCTCCAAGAGCCGCGGCACCATCTACTTCAAGACCGACGACCTCGAAAAGAGCAAATACACCTACGATATCTACCTCGAGAACGAAGAGGTCGACACCGTCTATCTCTGGCTCGACACCGTCGCCGCGGCCGACGATCTGACCCTCAAGGTGGGCGACAGGACGGTAAAGGAGGCCGACTGGGACGGCTACAAGGTCTCCCTCGACCGGTCGGAGGACCCGTATAAGCTCTATATACGGGTGATAAACGGCGGCAATACCACCCGCTACACCTTCAACTTCAACTTCGGCACCGAGAGCAAGTCGAAGGAGTCGATGACAAAGCTCTGCGTCTCCAAGCGCAAGAATTCCCACGCGTCGGCCCACCTGCTCGACATGTATCCCGTCTTCGACGCGTCCAATCAGAATTACAGCGTATTTCTGACCGAGACCATGCAGGACAGGATCTACGACGACGAGGACGGCAGGGTCTACGTCTACTTCGAGCTGGAGAACAGGAACAACTACGTCGCCTTTGACGGCGGCACCGAGTATTCCTCCAAGAGCTACATACCCATCGAGCTCGACGACATCGGCAACGGCGAGAAATACGACCTCGTCGTCTTCGACGACGACGACGCCCAGATAGAGACCTACACCCTCACCTTCTACCTCGGCAAGGACAAGTACAGCGACGTTTCCTCCCTCAAGGCCCTGTCGATACGCAACAAGACCTCCTCCTCGGGCTACACGGCCGAGGCCTTCAACGAGGACTTCTCCGCAAAGACCTACAAGTACACCGTCAGCCTTGAGGAAAACTCCTACCGGACCGTGCGCATCTACGCCACCCCGAAGGACAGCGAGGCCTACGTGCTGATAAACGGCAAAAAGATAAATACCAGCGGCTACGCCGAGCTTGAGGTCAAGAACGGCGAAAACGTCTTCAATATCGACGTCATCGCACAGAACTGCGACGACAGCGACAGCTACACCATAACCGTCAACTACGGCGCGCCCGCCGTGAGCCTGCGCTCCCTCGTGCTGCGCGACTCCGCCTCTACGGTGGATTTCAGCCCCGCCTTTAAGACGGCCACCCTCAACTACACGGCGATAGTGCCCAACACGACGACGTCCGTAGCCCTGCGGCCCATCGCGTCAAACGACGGCGCCGTGATGCTCTTTAATTCGCAGAGGGTGACGAGCGGCAATATAAGCTCCTTTGCCAGCCTCAGCGAGGGCATAAACAATCTCGCCCTCACCGTAAATTCCGACAGCAAGAGCCCGACCGTATACCGCTTCAGCGTCTATCGCCAGCCTGCAAAGCCCGGCATTGTGATAAGCGACCAGAAGATGAAGGTAAACGGCGTCTCCAAGCAGCTTGTGGCCTACAACATAAACGGCAATAACTTCGTCAAGCTGCGCGACATCGCCTCGGCCGTCAACGGCACCTCCAAGAATTTCTCGGTGGCCTTTGACCAGGCGAGGAACGCCGTCGTTCTCGGCTCGGGCGCGAGATACGTCGAAAACGGGCAGGAGAATACCGCCCTCTCGGCCCCGACCAAGATAGAGCCCCTCGCCCAGACCATATACAAGGACGGCGAGAAGATAGTGCCCATGGCCTACAACATAAACGACAACAACTACGTCATGCTCCGCGACATCGGCCTGCTGTTCGACTTCTCGGTGACCTACGACAGCTCGACCGCCACCGTCGTTATCGACACCGCAAGCGGCTACAAGCCGGAATAACAGGAAAGACGGCCGGATAACAGCCGAAAAGACCGCCCCTCGCGGGGCGGTCTTTTTTTGCTCTTTTGCTCTTTTGCTCTCTTTATACTCTTTTTATGCCTTACGGCTTTCGGCTTTTTTGCCCTCGGGCATCAGTCCTGTCCGGCGTTGACGTATTTGTCTATCGCCTCGACCACGCCCGTGCCGCCGAAGCCGCCCGCCTTGGTGACGATCGTAAAGTCGTACCTGTCCGATATCACCTTGGAGGCTACGACGCCGGGGGTTATCTCGGCGAAGGGCATGATGCCGTCAGCCCCCAGCTTATCCATTATGGCAAGCAGCGTGTCGCCGCCGAAGACGACGAGGGTGCTGATGGAGATCTTGTCGAGGACCTCCTTTACTATGATGCCCATGCTCTCGGCTATCAGCTTGGGCACCGAGGCCGAGGGGATGCCGTTCTTCTCGGCGTAGCTGCTCGAAAGGAACATGTCGTCCCTTACGGTTATGGCCTGAAGCATCATCTTGCCCGTGTCGACCACGCCCTGCACGAGCTTTTCGGCGACCTCTCCGCGCTGCGCGTCGGCCGCGGGCGAGCGCTCGAGCTTCTGCTCGGGGGTGAGGGTTATGCCCTTGTAGCCGTATACCCTGCCCGCCGCAAGCTGGTCGACCGACACCTGATTGACCGAGCCCGCCGCGAGCAGCACCCGCCCGGCGGCGGCCCTCAAGCCGCTTTCGCTCTTCTCGAGGCCGAGCAGGCCGGGCAGCCTCTCGGCAAAGCCGGCGCAGCCCGCGACGAAGGCGAGCCGCCCGTTGCGGCTCAGCTCCTCGCCGATATTCTGCATGTCGACGTCGGTCACGGCGTCAAAGACGCATATCGTCGGCTCGCCGTATTTCGCGCCGGCCGCCGCGCCGAGCCCATCGAGGGGCACGCTGACCGTTTTCGCGTCGGTCTGGGTCGCTATAATGTCGGCGATGTTGCTGAATCTTACGGGGTCTATCGGGTCGTTGGCGAACCCCGTCTCGGCGACGGGCTTGCCCTCGACGTACTGTATGCCCCCCACCGTCGTGCGCCGCCCCTTGGGGAAGGCGGGCACGAACATCAGCGCGTCCGACCGGCTCTCGTCGAGCAGGGCGGCGAGCTCGGCGCCGATGTTGCCGCGCAGGGTCGAGTCGGTCTTTTTGTACACGCAGCGCACGCCGCAGGCTATGGCAGCCCTCGCCACCCTGCGCACGGCGTCGTAGGCGTCCTTTTTATCAATATGACGGCTCTCGACGTCGACCGAGAGGACCTCTATGTCGTCGCCGACCGAGCCGAAGTCGATACCGGCGTTGGTGGTGACGAGGGTCTTTACCCCCTGCTTGGAGAACTGCACGCCGGTGTCGAGCGCGCCGGTGAAATCGTCGGCTATGATGACAAGTTTAATCATGGCTTAGCACCTGACCTTCACATATCTTTGTAAGGTAAGGGGGGCAGGACGCTCCTGCCCCCCTTGCCGCCGCGCAGCCGGCCGCCGCAGGGCGCGGGCTGTGCGCAGGCAGCATGTCTTACTTCTCGGGGTATACCATTATCTTGACGATGTCGGCCGTCTTCTTGTCGAGCATGTCAAGGCCATGCTGGGTCTGGTCGAAGGGGAGCTGCTGGGTCACGCAGGCCGAAAGGTCGAGGCCATTGTTCACCATCTTCATAGCCTCAACGAAGTCCTTGGTCTCGTAGGTCATGGCGCCCGCCAGCTTCTGCTCGTTGAACACGAAGCCGTAGGTGTAGACCGGTATGGGCTTTGTTATCATGGCCACCAGCACCACCTGACCGAGGCGCTTTGTCACCTGCTCGGCCTGGTCGACGATGTTGGGCGCGCCGGCCGCTATGATGCACACGTCGACGCCGCCGCCGTTGTGCTCCTTTATCTTTGCCACCGCATCCTCCTTAACGGGGTCGGCGGTGAGGGCCGCGCCGTAGTTTTCGGCCATCTTGCGGTTGAAGGGCACGGTGTCGGTGCAGTAGATCCTCTTGTAGCCCTTCTCGCGGGCGACGATGGAGCACAGCAGGCCTATGGTGCCGGTGCCGAGGATGGCGATGGAATCCTTCTTGGGCTCGGTTATCTGGTTGATAACGTGCACCGCAACGGCCAGAGGCTCAACAAGGGCCCCCATCTCGAGGGAGATATTGTCGTTTATCTTGAACACGACCTGCTCGGGCGCCGAGAAATACTCGGCGAAGGTGCCGCACCACTTGGGGGTGCCGGGCACTACCTTGTTGGTGCACAGGTTCTGCTTGCCTATCCTGCAGAACTCGCACTCGCCGCACTCGACCTGCGGGAGCACCGTCACGCGGTCGCCCACTTTGAACTTGGTGACCTGCGCGCCGATTTTGCATATCTCGCCCGCTATCTCGTGACCGAGGACTGCGGGGGGCTTGCGGAAGGGGTGCGAGCCCTTGAACAGGTGCAGGTCGGAGCCGCACACGCCGGCTATCTTGGTCTTTATAAGCACTTCCTTGGGACCGATCTCGGGGGCGTCGATCTCGACGATCTCGACCTTATAGGGCTCGGTCACCATTGCAGCCTTCATTTTACTCATTTGGCAATACCTCTTCTTCCCTATATTTTACTCAAATCAGCCTTCGCTCAGGGGATAAGCAGCATCTTGCCGGGGGAGCCTGCGAACAGGGCGTCAAAGGCCTTCTGGAAATCCTTGAGGGGATATACGCCGCCGATAACGGGCTCGAGGGAGAAGCCGGGGGTCTTGAGCAGCTCGATGCACTCGTCCCAGGTCTCATACATAAGGCGGCCGGTAACGCCGATAACGGTGGCCTCCTTGTAGATTATGGCGTCGGTCGCGTTGAGGTCGAGGTTCTTGGCGGGCAGGCCGACCATGACGAACTTGCCGTTCTTGCGGAGGGCCTTGAAGCCGTCGTTGATGGCGTGGCCGTTGCCGGTGTAGTCGATAACGATGTCGGGGCCGATGCCGTCGGTCTCGGCGATGGCGCCGGCTACCGCGTCGTTCTCCTTGGAGTTGATAACGACGTCGGCGCCCATCTTCTTGGCGACCTCGAGCTTGGCGTCGAATACGTCGGCGGCGATTATCTTCTTGGCGCCCCACGCCTTGGCGGCGCCTATCGCCATGAGGCCTATCGGGCCGCAGCCGTAGATGAGCACGTTCTGGCCCTTGACCTGAGCGGCAGATACGCCGTGAACGCCCACGCCCATCGGCTCGAGGAAGGCGCCCATCTTATAGTCGATATCGTCGGGGAGCTTGAATACGCAGTCCTTCGGGAAGGAGATGTACTCGGCGAACGAGCCGGGCACGTGAACGCCGATTATCTTCATGTTGGCGCAGTTGTGACGGCGGTTGGATTTGCACATGTAGCACTCGTTGCAGGGGATATGGGTCTCGCCCGCAACGCGGTCGCCCACCTTGTACTCGGTCACGTTGGAGCCCACCTCGACGATGTCGCCGGCGAACTCATGGCCGAATACCATCGGCAGGGGCAGACGGTCGGCCGCCCACTGGGTCCAGGGGAGTATGTGCAGGTCGGTGCCGCAGATGGCGGTGGCCTTGACCTGAACGAGCACGTCGTTGGGGCCTACCTCGGGTATGGGCAGGTCGGTGCGGTACTCCGCGCCGGGCTGGGGGAATTCCTTGTAAACGCCGCACATGGTCTTCTTTTCCATAAATCTTTCCTTCTTTCTTTTATGATATATCTGAGTGAATTTTTATCGCCGCGGGCCCCCCGGGCCCGAATATTGGCTTTTATTCGAGGCCGAACTTGGTGCGGGCCATCTTCAGGCCGATGTCTATCGCGTCGAGGAGGGACTGCTCGTTCGCCCTGCCCTCGCCCGCCTTGCCGAAGGCGGTGCCGTGGTCGACGGAGGAGCGGATTATCGGCAGGCCGATGGTGCAGTTGACGCCGCTCATGGAGGTGTACTTATTGGTCTTGAGGTCGAGCTTGAAGCCGTCCAGCTTGAGCGGGATATGGCCCTGGTCGTGATACATGGCGACAACCACGTCGTACTGACCCGCCATGCACTTTACGAACACGGTGTCGGGCGGAACGGGACCGTCGACGTTGATGCCCTCGGCCTTGGTCTGCTCGATTGCAGGGATGATGGCCTTGGCCTCCTCGTCGCCGAACAGGCCGTTCTCGGAGCAGTGGGCGTTGAGGCCGGCTACGGCCACCCTCGGGTTCTTGTAGCCGATGTCGCGCAGGCCCTGGTCGGCCAGACGTATAACGGTGGCCACCCTCTCCTTCGTTACGAGGTCGCAGGCCTGACGCATTGATACGTGTGTGGTCACGTGGATGACCTTTATCGTGCTGCCGATGAGCAGCATGCCGTAGTCCTTGGTGTGGGTCAGGTCGGCGTATATCTCGGTGTGGCCGGAATAGTGATGCCCCGCGAGATTTATGGCCTCCTTGTTTATCGGGCCGGTGATGGTGGCGTGGATCTTGCCCTCCATTGCCAGCTCTATAACCTTCTTTACATACTGGAAGGAGGCCTCGCCGCAGAGCTTCTGGACCTTCTTGTACTCCCAGCTGCCGGGGGCGAGGTAGCCCAAATCGATAAGGTCTATCGTGCCGTATTCGCCCTTTGCCTGCTTTACGTCGTCGATTACGTTTATCTTCAGATCAAGACGGCAAAAGCCTATCGCGTCCTTGATAGCCTCGTAATCGCCCACGACGATGGGCACGCACTGGTCGTAAACCTTCTTGTCATTGAGCGCCTTGACGGTGATCTCTCCGCCGATGCCGGAGGGGTCGCCCATGCTTATACCGATGATAGGCTTCATTTTGCAAAACTCCTCACGTTTTTGTTTCTTTTTGCAACAGGCTCGCCGGTGCGCGGCCCGTCCGCTGCTAATATGATACTATAAGCTGTTCTATTTTACAAGGCTTTATTGCCCCCTCGGGCAAAGTTTTTGGATAGGTTTTTTACCCGTTTTCCTTCAGCTTTCTCCACATGGTGGAGCGGCTGATATCCAGCCGCTTCGCCGCGCGGGACTGGTTGCCGTTCTCCTCGGCGAGGACCTGCTTTATTATCTCGGCCTCTATCTGGCGCATGGTCATCGAGCGGCTGATGGGCCCCCGCTGGGGCGCCCGCCGCTCCCCCCTCTTATCGAGGGCGCGGGCGACCTCCCTCGAGGTGATGTAGGACGACCGGCAGGAGAGCACGAGCTCGGTCATGACCTCCCTGAGCTGGTCGATGTTGTATTCCCAGTCGAAATCCTTTATCCTCTCGAGGGCGTCGGGCTCGAGGCCCACCACCTCGCGGCCGTAGCGGTCGTCGGCGTCGGCTATCATCAGGGCGGCGAGGTCCCCCATCGATTCGCGCCTCTCGCCGAGGCTGGGTATGCGCAGCGGGAAGCCCGCCGTCTCCCTCGCGAGGACGGGGTCGGCCGCCCCCTCGGCGAGGGTCTCGGGGGAGGCCTCGGCCGACGATATTAGCCTCCACCCCCGCACCGCCGCATCCCCCTCGAAGAGCTCGCGCAGGCGGCGGGCGGCGGCGGGGGGCAGACGGTCGATATTCTTTATATACAGCGTGCCGGGCGGGTTCTCGACGAGGGGGGAGCCGTCGCCCCCGTCCCCTCCGATGGGGCCGAGCAGGGCCTCCCACGCGGCGGCGTCGGTCAGGGCGCAGTCTACCGTGATAAAGAGGCGGGGGCTGACGGGGCTCGACAGGTGTATCGCGTAGGCGAGCATGCTCTTGCCCGTCCCCCTGTCGCCCCAGATATAAATCGGCGCGCGCGACGCCCCGAGGGCGCGGGCGCGGTCGATCGTCGAGCTGAAGGGCTCCTCCCTTGCGGCGAAGGCGGCAAAGGGGGCCTGCACCCCCGCCTTGCCCGAGCGCACGTGCACCCCCGAGGCGAAGGTAAAGCCGCAGTCGGCCATCCGGCGGGCGGTGAATATCGTCCCGCCGCCGCCCAGGGGCCTTGACGAGACCCTCCACGTGACGTCGCTTATCCTCACTATCGATTCGCACCCCGCGGCCGAGGGGGTGGCGGCAAGGCTCCTTATCGCCTCGCCCAGCGGCGCGCGGTCGGCCTCGCCTGCCGAGACGAAGACCTCCTCCCCCCTGTCGGAGAGGATGAATACCGCGTCGCCCAGCGCGCCGAGCCCCTCCTCGAGGCGGCGGCTGTAGCCTCTGGCCCGCCCGACGTAGCGGCATATCTGCCGCGCGTCGTTGAGGGCCTTTTGTATGCTCTCCCTGCCCGAGGTGACGAGTATGGCGTTCATCGAGCGGCGGCGGGCGGCCTTGACCGTCACATAGTCGCCTATGATGACCGAATACCCCTCCCTCTGGAGCTTTTCCAGCACCCGGTCGACCTCACGCTCGTGGCTGACGGTGTAGATGCGGTAGCTGCTCTTGAGCAGGTCGCAGATTATCGACGCCCCCACCGTTATCTTGGCAAAGCCGACCACCGCCGCCCGCCCCGAGCTCGACTGGGCGAGCTTTATCACCCGCACGAAGTCGTAGCCCGACACGTCGACGTTTATGACCGGCAGATTGAAGGCCTCGTCGAGCAGGTCGGCCGTGCCCCCGCGCGAGATGATGACGTCAAAGCCGCGGTCGATGACCTCCCTCGCCGCCTTGACCCCCTCGCCGAGGTCGCCGGTGACCTTGGTTATGTCCATATCGGGCATCTCCTGCGCGACGCGGGTGATGAGCTCGTTCATCCCCTCGTAGGGGGCAACGGCGAGCACCCGTATCCTGTTTTCGCTGTTTTCGGCGCTGTGCTGCATAATGGAACGCCCTCCCTGTTCCCGCGCGGCCGCGCGGTCCGTTCTGTCAAAAATCATCGGGGATTTCTGTGCAAATGCTTTAACATAGAGCTGTTATTTTCCATTTTACCACAACCGGCGGAAAAAAAGCAGGGCTTTGTTTCATTTTCCGGCAAATCGCCCCCCGCGCCCGCGCCGCCGGAGGGAAACACACCCGTCCCCCGCGGCATATAATGCACTGACGGGAAAAAGACCCGTACAAATACAGGCTTTTGAATAAGCCCTTTTTCAGGAGGCTTTCGATATGAAAAAGCGCAAGTGCGGCTGCCGCGGCTGCGGCTGCGGCTCGGTGCAGGCCGCGGACACCGGCTGCGACACCATACCCACCAAGGTGATAAACTGCTTCGACAAGGACCCCCTCGCCTGCGCGGCCGACGACAGGCGGCCCCCCTTCGGGCCCTTCTGCCCGTGGCCGCCCTGCTGCCCGTGCTGCCGTCCGCAGCCCTTCCCCCCGTATCCGCCCTTCCCGCCTTTTCCGCCTGCTCCCCCCATGCCCCGCGACGGCGACGGCAATGTGAGCGAAAAAAGCGATAAAGGCGAATAAGGCAAAAAGGCAAAAAAGCAAAAAAGCAAAAAAGCGAATACGGCTTGAATTCTAAAACAGGCGGTATTATACCGCCTGTTTTATACATATCGTATTTGAATTATCCCCCTCTCGGCAGGGATGCTTTATATTTTATCCATCTCATCTGCCACCCTCCCCTTACACAGGGGAGCCTGAAAAGCCCGCCGCATTACGAAGCCTCCCCTGTGTAAGGGGAGGTGTCGCGGCTCTGCCGCGACGGAGGGGTTGTCCTACCGAGAAAGGGCGAAAAGCGCAGCCGCGCCGTCGCGAGCGCGCTTGCAAGCGAGCAGGCGCGGCAAGCGGGCCCTTTCGAGGAGAGGAGGCAAAACGGAGCGTGTGAGCTGCGGCGCTTTGCGCCGTCCGCGAACGAAGCGCAGCTTTTGCCGACGAAGCCTCCCTCTGACGAGGGAGGTGTCGAGCGCGAGCGAGACGGAGGGAGAGAAAAAAACCGAGAAAGGGCGGACAGAGCAACCATGACGACGTTTCCCCCAAAAATTAAAAACGGGCGGTATAATACCGCCCGTTTTATACTGTACGTATTTGCGTTTGCCGCCGCAGGGCGGCTTTTTTCATATAAGTTGCTGCCCGTTTATTATCAGCCTGAACTGCATCCCCAGCTTTTCCGCCGCCTTGCGGCAGAGAAGCATGCGGTCCATGAATATCTCAAAATACTCCATGACCGAGCCGTAGCGCGTGTCGACCGACAGCCTGAGGGTGATCGAGGTATGCGCTTCGTCGATTTTCAGCTCGGCCTCTGTCACCGAATAATTCACCCTGTCGTGGATATCAAAGGAGGCCGCCTCCTGATTGCGGACGCGGTTGCGCCGCACGTCGCTCTTGTCGGCAAGTATGAGCGCGGCGGCAAGCTCGCTGACCGGGACGCCGGTCCCCTCGTCGTGGTTCCCGACGGCGGAAATGATCATCCCCGTCTCCTCCGGCGCAAAGCCCAGACGGTCAAGTATCCTGAAGGCCATTATCGCGCCGGACTGGCTGTGCTCCACGCGGTTGACGAGGTTCCCGATATCGTGGAGATAGCCCGCTATCCTGCCCAGCTCGGCCGTCCTTTCGGGATATCCGAGGGTCTCGAGGATATATCCCGTCTTTTCGGCGACCAGCGCCGCGTGGGCAAAGCTGTGCTCGGTATATCCGAGGGCGGCCAGGGTCATGTCGGCCTGGCGGATATAGGTGTTTATCTCCTTATTTTCCCTGATTTGCCGGTAGTTCACAGACTCACTCCCTCAACCTGCCCGAACCGATTGGGCAGGGGCGCCGCGGAGGACCCCCCCGGCGGCGCCCGAAGCTTACTTTATGACGCCGCAGCCCATGAAGCCGCGCAGGGCCTCGGGCACGGTAACGGTGCCGTCCTCGTTCTGGTAATTCTCCAAAATCGCGGCCACCGTGCGGCCCACCGCGACCCCCGAGCCGTTGAGGGTGTGCACAAGGCGTGGCTTGTCGCCCGCGCCGTCGCGGAAGCGGATGTTGGCCCGCCGCGCCTGATAATCCTCAAAGTTGGAGCAGCTCGAAATCTCGACATAGCGGCCGTAGGAGGGCATCCATACCTCGATGTCGTAGGTCATGGCAGACGAAAAGCCGAGGTCGCCCGAGCAGAGGCGCACCACCCTGTACGGCAGGCCGAGCAGCTGCAGCACGTTTTCGGCGTCGGCCGTCAGGCTCTCGAGCACCTCGTAGGATTCCTCCGGCCTTGCGAACTGCACCAGCTCGACCTTGTTGAACTGATGCTGGCGGATAAGTCCGCGGGTGTCCCTTCCGGCGCTGCCCGCCTCGGCGCGGAAGCACGCCGAATAGGCGGCGTATTTAATCGGCAGCTTCGAGCCGTCGAGTATCTCGTCGCGGTGCATGTTGGTGACCGGCACCTCGGCGGTGGGGATAAGGAAGTAGTCCATATTGGTCTTGAAGGCGTCCTCCTCGAATTTGGGCAGCTGGCCGGTGCCCGTCATGGAGGCGCGGTTCACCATGTAGGGGGGCAGTATCTCGGTGTAGCCGCGGGAGGTGTGGGTGTCGAGGAAGAAGCTGATGACCGCCCTCTCGAGCCTCGCGCCGAGCCCGCGGTAGAAGTGGAAGCGGGCCCCCGTGACCTTGGCCGCCGTCTCGGGGTCGAGTATGCCGAGGTCCCTGCCGAGGTCCCAGTGGGGCTTGGGCTCGAAGCCGAAGTCACGCGGCTCGCCGAAGCGGCGCAGCTCCTGATTTTCGCTGTCGTCCTTTCCGGTGGGCACGAGGTCGTTGGGGGTGTTGGGTATCGAAAGGAGCTTGAGCCTCTGCTCCTCCTCGACCGCCCTGAGCTCCTCGTCGTGTGCCTTTGCCTCGTCCGAGAGCTGCTTCATCTCGGCGAAGATGGCGGCGCAGTCCTTCCCCTCCTTCTTATACTGGGGGATGAGCTTGGAGACGCGGTTCTGCTCGGCCTTCATCTTCTCGACCTTCAGGATTATCTGCTTTCTCCTGTCGTCGAGGGCGAGCAGCCCGTCGATATCGGCCGCGGGGCCGCTGCGGCGGGCAAGCGCATCCTTTATCCTCTGGGGGTCCTTTCTTATCTCCTTGATATCGAGCATGTCTATCCTTCCTTTTTATATAAAAGAATTATTTTTGTCAAAATCCGTCCTCGGGCCGTTTTCGGGGAATGCCGCCCCCTTTACTTGCCCACGTCCTTCAGGTCCTCGTCTATGCGCAGGTAGAGGGCCTTCTCCCCGTCGGCGAGGCCCTCGAAGTCCACCCGGCCGAGGGCGGCGCGCGAGCCGTCGTAATTGTGCTCGTAGAGGCAGTTGAGGGAGGTTATCAGGGCGGCGAGGGAATCGGCCCGGGCCTGCGAGGCGCCGAGCCTCTCGCGCAGCTCGAGCTGCCTTGCGTCGCTCTCCCCGGTAAGCTCGTCGAGCTGCTTTTGCGACTCTTCTTTCAGCTCGTCGAGCTGTTTTTTGAGGTACTCGTTCTGCTCGGTGAGGGCCGAGAGATTCTCCTGTATGCCCTCGGTAAAGATTTTCTGCTCGCTCAGCTGCGCCGCGTACTGCTCGGCGCTCTGGCGGCTTCGCTGCTGGTTGACGGCCGACATCAGCACCAACCCCAGCGCAATGCAGAAGAGCACTATCGAATATATCCACAGGTATCTGGCGTCTATCTTCTTCAAGGTGTTCCTCCCTGTCTTCCTTTCGAGAGAGGGGCGGCGCGCTGCACGGCTCCGCCCGCGGACGAAGGGATATACTGAGGCGCTTTCGGCCTCATCGCTTCATGCCCCGCGCGCCGGGGCGCGGCCTGCGTCACATCTTTTCTATCTTTTCGGCGAGTATCTCGAGGTCGTCGGGCCCGTAGTAGCTGAGGATTATCCTCCCGCCCTTCGCACCGTGGCTTATCTCGACCTTCCTGCCCGTCGAGCGGGACAGGCGGGCTGCCAGCTCGCCGTAGTAGTCGACAAGGGGCTTTTCCTTTTCGGGTCCCGTCTTCTGCTTCGGGGGCTTTGCCAGCCTTTTTGCCAGCTCCTCCGTCTGGCGGACCGAAAGGCCCTCGTCGGCCGCCCTCTTGGCCGCGGCCGAGGCGTTCTTCCCCAGCGGGACAAGGGCGCGGGCGTGCCCCGCCGACAACAAGCCCGTCCTTACGAGCTGCTGCGCGTCGTCGGGCAGGACGAGCAGGCGCAGGGCGTTTGCGACGTAGGGACGGGATTTTCCCACCCTCCCTGCCGCCTCGCTCTGGGTCAGCCCCGCCTCGTCCATAAGGCGCTTGTAGCCGAGGGCCTCCTCGATGGGGTTGAGGTCCTCGCGCTGCAGGTTCTCAACGAGGGCTATCTCTATGCTCTGCTTCGCGTCGAGCTCCCGCACGAGGGCGGGGACCTCGCTCAGCCCGGCGAGGCGGGCGGCCCTCCAGCGGCGCTCGCCGGCGACGATGAGGTGCTTTCCTCCGCCGACGGGACGCACGACGAGGGGCTGTATCACCCCGTGGGCCCTTATGCTCTCGGCCAGCTCGGCGAGGGACTCGTCGGAAAAGGTGCGCCGCGGCTGGTCGGCGTCGGGCTCGATATCGGCGATGCGCAGCATGACTGCGCCCCCCTCCGCCGGAGCCGATACGGCGCTCTCGGTGAAATTATCGCTGAAAAGGGCGTCGAGCCCCTTTCCCAGACCTTTTTTTGCCATCAGAAAAGACCCCTTTCTCCGTTCTGCCGCAGCAGCTCAACAGCAAGCTCGCGATAGCTCTCGGCCCCGCGCGAGGAGCGGTCGTAGGCCGTTATGGGTTGGCCGTAGCTCGGCGCCTCGGACAGGCGCACGTTTCTGGGTATCACGCTGCGGTAGACCTTGCGGGGAAAGTACCTTTTGACCTCCTCCGCCACCTGAAGGGAGAGATTCGTCCTCCCGTCGAACATGGTCAGCAGCACCCCCTCGAGCTCTATCGAGGGATTGAGGACCCGTTTTATCTGCCGTATGGTGTTGGTCAGCTGCGAGAGCCCCTCGAGGGCGTAGTACTCGCACTGTATGGGAATGAGCACGCTGTCGCAGGCGGTCAGGGCGTTGACGGTGATGAGGCCCAGCGACGGCGGGCAGTCGATAAATATATAGTCGTAATCGTTTTTTATTTCGGCGAGGGCCGATTTGAAGCGGGTCTCGCGGTTTTCGAGGGAGACGAGCTCCACCTCGGCGCCGGCGAGGTCTATGTGGGACGGCACGACGTGCACCTGATACGGCGTGGGGACCGTGACCTCCCGCATAGCCGTCCCGTCGATGAGCACGTTGTATATCGAGGCCGAAAGGCAGCGGCGGTTTATTCCGAAGCCGCTGGTGGAATTGCCCTGCGGGTCGAGGTCGCACAGCAGCACCCTCTTGCCCTCGAGGGCCACGGCCGCGCTGAGATTGACCGCCGTGGTGGTCTTGCCCACGCCGCCCTTCTGGTTGGAAACCGCTATGACCTTACCCATAAAGATACCTCTCTCATCGGTAATGACCGCGCTCTGCCTGCGGAGGCTCTCCTCTTCCCCCTCTGACGGGTGAGGCAGAAAACCGCGCCGCCAAATCTTGCTGCCGTTATTTTACCACGAAGCAAAAATGCTTGCTTGCAAGGGCATTTTTTAGATCCCGTCAATAGCGCGTCTGCGCTGCGCGCAGGGGCGGCGTCGCCGCCCGGGAATTGCTCGGCAATTCCTTACGCGCATATTATACCACATTTTCCCCTCTTTTCAAGGACGCATGCAAAAACGCGGTAATGTTTCACGTGAAACCTCGTCGGCACAGGCTCCGTCCGCTCCTCTCCCCGAAAAAACCCCGTTTTTTCCGGCAGCGAAGCAGACCGCGCCTCCCCGCCCTGCGCGGGGCAGGCAGGGCAAAGCAAAACCGCCCCTGTGCGGGGCGGTTTTGCTCAATTCGTCAATTCCTTTATTCATCTTATACTATTTTCTTCTCATCTGTTCTTCGCCGCGGCCGTTTCACGTGAAACATCCGCGGCGCTGCCTGCCCCGCCGGTGTTCGGTATCCTTATCAGATATTCTATATACCCCTCCCCGTCGGAGCGGGTGAGGGAGGCCCTGACCCCCGCCTCGCGCATGACCTCGACGGCGTGGCTCACGGTGTTGGCGAATATCCTCACGTCGCGGCAGAGCACCACCCGCCGGCGGGATTTTTCCCCGCCGGCGGCGAGCATCCGTTCTATATGCTCCTCGGTCTGCCTGACGTTGAGCCCCCGCCGCGCGACGGCGCGCAGCGTCTCCAGCCGCAGCGCCGGCTCGGCGATGCGCAGCAGGGCGCGGGCGTGCCGCTCGGTGAGGGCGAATTCCGATATTATCCTCCGCTCCTCGGCGGTCAGGCGCAGCAGGCGCAGCTTGTTCGCCACCGCCGGCTGGCTGAGGGAGAGCTCCCTCGCCGCCTCCCTCTGGCTGAGGCCGCAGGTCTTCATAAGGCGGTCGATGCCCTCGGCCGTCTCGAAAAAGCTCAGATCCTCGCGCTGGATATTTTCCACCAGCGCGAGCAGACGGGATTTTTTCCCGTCGGCCTCCATAACGACGGCGGGCACGGCCTCGAGCCCCGCCATGCGGGCGGCCCGCAGCCGCCTCTCGCCCGATATCAGCTCGTACCCCCCGCCGGCCTCGGCGGGGCGCACCGCAAGGGGCTGTATGACCCCGTGCTCCCGTATGGACGCGGCAAGCTCGCCGAGGGCCCCGTCGTCGAAAAAGCGGCGGGGCTGGGCGGGATTGACCGCTATATCGTCAAGGGGGATCATTTTCAGGCCCCCCTCGCCCTTTTCCCTTTTTATGAGCCTTGAAAACATATTTTTCCTCCTTCCTCCCGTGAAAAGAGGGCGGCCGTCCCCCGCCCCGCCCCCGCGGCGCCTCACCGACGCGGAGCGGGCACGACTGCCTTAAAGCATGTCCTCAAGGGCTATGATAGCGGGCTTTTCCCCTTTTTTCAAGAAAAACCGTTTTACATAAAGGGAGGCGTTTCGATGAAAAATTCATCGAAACGCCCCGCTGTGCGCCCCGCTGCGGGGAAAGCCCCCGCAAGGTGTCGCGGCGCGCGATATTTTGTTCCGTCGGGCGACAAAATCGCCCTTTTCGAGCCCTTTTTTATTCGGCCCCCTCGCCGGTCTCTCCGCCGGTCGTCCCGTCGGGCGGGAGCTCCCCGTCGGGCCCGCCGCCCTGCTCGGCCGGCACGCGGGCGACGGTAGTCACCGTGTCGCCCTCCGACAGGCGCATGACTATGACGCCCTGCGCCACCCTGCCGAAGCGGGAGACGTCGGCCGCGCCGAAGCGGATGATTATCCCCTCGCAGGAGGCGAGGATGATGTCGTCCCCGTCGTCGACCGCCTTTATTCCGGCGACCGGTCCGGTCTTTTCGGTTATGTTGTAGTTCAGTATCCCCTTGCCAGAGCGGGACTGTATCTTGTACTCGTCCACGGGGGTGCGCTTGCCGTAGCCGTTTTCGGTCACGGTGAGGATATCGCAGCCCTCGCGGGCGACGCACATGCCGACGATACAGTCGCCCCCGGCCAGCTTGACGGCCCGCACGCCGCGGGCGTTTCTGCCCATGGGCCGCACGTCGTCCTCATTGAAGCGGATCGCCTTGCCGAGGCGCGTGCCGACGAACAGGCTCTGCTCCCCGTCGGTGCGCTTTACGTCGATGAGGCTGTCCCCCTGCTCGAGGTCGATGGCGATGATGCCGCCCTTTCTCGACGAATCGAGGCAGTCCATGGAGGTCTTTTTGATGACGCCGTTTTTCGTTATCATCACAAAGTAGCAGTTTTCCTCAAATTCCTTTACGGGGATTACGGCCGTCACCCTCTCCCCCTGCTGGAGGTTGAGCAGGTTGACGATGTTCAGCCCCTTGGCCGTTCTCGACGCCTCGGGTATCATATAGCCCTTTATGCGGTGCATGCGCCCGTCGGTGGTGAAGAACAGCAGGTTCTTGTGGGTGGTCGAAACGAATATGTTTTCGACGAAATCCTCCTCGCGGGCGGTGACCCCCGTCACCCCGCGCCCGCCGCGGTGCTGGCTGCGGTAGGTGTCGACCGTCATGCGCTTGATGTAGCCGCTGTGGGTCATGGTGTAGACGCACTCGCTGTCCTCTATCAGGTCCTCGACGTCTATCTCGTCCTCGACCGACTCGATGACGGTGCGCCGCTCGTCGCCGAATTTATTGCGTATCGCGGTCAGCTCCTCCTTGAGTATGGAGCTGACGAGCTCGGGGGTGGAGAGTATCTTCAGATAGTAGGCTATCCTTTCCTCAATCTCGGCGTATTCCTTGAGCAGCTTTTCGCGGTCGAGGCCCTGCAGGGCCTTGAGGCGCATGTCGAGTATGGCCTGGGCCTGCACCTCGTCGAGGCCGAAGCGCTCCATCAGGCGCTCCCTCGCGTCGTCGTAGGCCGAGCGGATGATGCGTATGACCTCGTCTATATTGTCCTGCGCGATGATGAGGCCCTCGAGCAGATGGGCCCGCTCGCGCGCCTTTTTGAGGTCGTACTCGGTCCGTCTTATTATGATCTGCCTCTGGAAGGCGATGTACTCGTCGAGAATGTGCCGCAGCGACAGCACCCGCGGCTGGGTCTGGTTGTTGACGAGGGCCAGCATGATTATCGAAAAATTGCTCTGGAGGGCGGTCTGCTTAAAGAGCTTGTTGAGCACCACCTGCGGGTTTGCGTCCCGCCGGAGCTCGATGACTATCCGCATGCCGTTTCGGTCGGTCTCGTCGCGCAGGTCGGTTATGCCCTCGAGCCTTTTTTCCTTTACCTGGTCGGCTATATTCTTTATGAGCTGGCGCTTGTTGACCTGGTAGGGCAGCTCGGTGACGATTATCCTCGTCCTGTCGCCCTTGAATTCCTCAAACTCGGTCTTGGCGCGCACCACGACCCGGCCGCGCCCGGTGGCGTAGGCCTCGCGGATGCCGCTTCGGCCCATAATGATACCGCGGGTGGGGAAATCGGGGCCCTTTATATACTTCATAAGGTCGTTCAGGTCGGCCTCGGGGTCGTCGATGATGTGGACGCAGGCGTCGATGACCTCGCCTAAATTGTGGGGCGGGATATTGGTCGCCATGCCCACCGCGATGCCCGACGAGCCGTTGACCAGAAGATTGGGGAAGCGGCTGGGCAGAACGCTCGGCTCCTCCCTCGATTCGTCGAAGTTGGGCACCCAGTCGACGGTCTGCTTGTCGATATCGCGGAGCATCTCGTCGGAGATGCGGCTCATCCTCGCCTCGGTATAGCGGTAGGCGGCGGGGGGGTCCCCGTCGACCGAGCCGAAGTTGCCGTGCCCCTCGACCAGCATATAGCGCATGGAAAAATCCTGCGCCATGCGCACCATCGCGTCGTAGACGCTGGCGTCGCCGTGGGGGTGGTAGCGGCCCAGCACGTCGCCGACGCAGGTGGCCGATTTCTTGAAGGGCTTGTCGGAGGTAAGCCCGTCCTCGTACATGGCGTAGAGTATGCGCCGGTGCACCGGCTTGAGGCCGTCGCGCACGTCGGGCAGGGCGCGCCCGACGATGACCGACATGGCGTAGTCTATATAGCTCTTCTGCATCTCCCCGACGAGCTCCGTTTCGGTTATGACCTGCTCGGGGAAGGCTATGTCCTCGGGTTTATAGTCCCTGTTGTGTGCCATCGTGTCGCTCCCCCCTTATATATCCAGATTTACTGCGTATTTGGCGTTGGTCTCTATCCACTCGCGGCGGGGCTCGACCTCCTCGCCCATGAGCACGGCGAAGACCTCGTCGGCCTTCAGGGCGTCGTCAAGGGTGATGCGGCGAAGGGACCGCGTGCGGGGGTCCATGGTGGTCTCCCACAGCTCGTGGGGGTCCATCTCGCCCAGACCCTTGAAGCGGCTGATATCCACCTTGACGTTGGGATTGTCCCCCCGCAGCTCGGCCGATATCCGGTCCCGCTCGGCGTCGGAGTAGGCGACGCGGGTGTTTTTTCCCCTCGTCAGCTTGTAGAGGGGCGGCACGGCCGAATAGACGTAGCCGCTCTCTATCAGCGGGCGCATGTAGCGGAAAAAGAAGGTCAGCAGCAGCGTCCTTATATGGGAGCCGTCGACGTCGGCGTCGGCCATGATGATTATCTTGTGGTAGCGCAGCTTTTCGATGTTGAACTCGTCCCCGATGCCGGCCCCGAGGGCCACTATCATGGGATAGAGCTTGTCGTTGCCGTAAATCTTGTCGGCCCGGGCCTTTTCGACGTTGAGCATCTTGCCCCACATCGAAAGAATGGCCTGAAAGCGCGAATCGCGCCCCTGTATGGCCGAGCCCGCGGCGCTGTCCCCCTCGACGATGTATATCTCGCACAGCGAGGGGTCGCGCTCGTTGCAGTCCTGCAGCTTATCGGGCATCTGGCCCGACTCGAGGCCGGTCTTTCGTCTGACCGACTCCCTCGCCTTTCTCGCCGCCTCCCTCGCGCGCGACGCGGTCAGCGCCTTGTCCATGACAGCTCTTGCGACGGCGGGGTTCTCCTCAAGATAGTCGGCGAGCTTTTCGGAGACCATGTTTTCCACAATGGTGCGCATATCGGCGTTGCCCAGCTTGGTCTTGGTCTGCCCCTCGAACTGCGCCTCGGTCAGCTTGACGCTGATGACCACGGCGAGGCCCTCGCGCACGTCCTCGCCGCTGAGGGGCTTGTCGGAATCCTTGAGAATATTGAACTTGCGGGCGTAGGCGTTCATCACCTTCGTCAGTGCCGCCTTGAAGCCGGTCTCGTGCATGCCGCCCTCGGTGGTGTTGATGTTGTTGGCAAAGGAGACTATCGACTCGTTGTAGGAATCGGTGTACTGCATGGCGATCTCGGCCTCCCGGTCGGCGCTCTGCTGGGAGAAATATATGACCTCGTGCAGGGGCTTTGCCTTTCTCTTGTCGTTGATGAATTCCACAAAGGAGCGTATGCCCCCCTCGTACTGGAGGGTCTCGCGGCGCGGCTCGCCGCCCCTCCTGTCGGTCAGGGTTATGCGGAGCCCCGCGTTGAGGAAGGCCTGCTCGCGCAGCCTCGTCAGCAGCACGTCGAAATCGTACAGGACCTCGTCGAATATCTGCGGGTCGGCGTGGAAGGAGATGGAGGTGCCGGTCCTTTCGGTGTCGCCGATGATTTTGAGGGGGGCGCAGGTCTCGCCCCGCTCAAAGCGCTGGAAATATACGTGCTCCCCGTCGGAGACGCGCACCTCCAGCCAGTCGGACAGGGCGTTCACCACCGACGCGCCCACGCCGTGCAGGCCGCCCGACACCTTGTAGCCCCCGCCGCCGAACTTGCCGCCGGCGTGCAGCACGGTGAAAACCACCTCCACCGCGGGCTTGCCCAGCTTCGGGTGCATTCCGACGGGGATGCCGCGGCCGTTGTCGGTGACCGAGATGACCTCGCCCGGCAGAATGTCGACCTCGATGTGGTCGCAGTAGCCGGCGAGGGCCTCGTCTATGGAGTTGTCGAGTATCTCGTATACGAGGTGATGCAGGCCGCGCGCCGAGGTCGAGCCGATATACATGCCCGGGCGCTTTCTTACGGCCTCCAGCCCCTCCAATACCTGTATCTGCGTCTCGTCGTACTTCTGCTCGGCGGGAATATTCGCAAATTCGTCGTTCATCTGAGGTCCTCCTCGTCTTTAGCTTCGCTGCGGGCCGGCCTGTCGTCCTCTATGCCCTGAGCCGCCCTCTTTTTGAGGGTCGCGGTGGAAATCTGTGAGAGATATATCCTGTCCCCCGAGGGGCCGAGGCAGACGACGTAGGATTTTGGTATCTCGCCCGAGACGTCGAAGACCCGCCCGTCGTCCTCCATAGACGACAGATAGTCCCTCGTCGGGCGGGAGACCGAGGTGCTCTCCATATCGAAAATGCCCACGATGCTCCGCGAGCTTACGACCGTGTCTCCCCCTAAATGAATATACATGAATTACTCCTTTCCCGCGGCGCACGGGGCGCGCGGCCGGTCCGTATCAGACGGGGTCCTCCCCCGTCACGGCGCCGTTTTTTACCTTCATAAATCTGACCCTGCCGATATTTTCGGCCGATTCGGCCTCGCAGCAGGTGAGAATGACCTGCCTGTCCCTTACAGAGCTTAAAACGTAGGCCCTGCGAAAGGGGTCGAGCTCTGACAGGACGTCGTCGAGCAGCAGCGTCGGCTCCTCGCCGACGGCCTCGCCGAGCACGGCGCATTCGGCGTTTTTAAGGGCGAGGACGGCGCTTCTCTGCTGCCCCTGGGAGGCAAAATCCCTCGCGTCCCGCCCGTTTATCAGCACGGCGAAGGAATCGCGCTGGGCGCCGATAAGGCACCCTCCGGCCGCAGCCTCCCGCTCCCTGAGGGCGTTCAGCCTGTCCATTATCCCGCCCTCGGACAGGGCCGCTCCGTCCTCCCCCGCGGGGGACGGCTCATAGACGATCCCGAGCTCCTCCCTGCCGGAGGACAGCTCCCTCTGCACCTCGGCGGCGCGGGAACGGCAGCTCTCGAGAAACTCCGCCCTGTTTTTCTGTATCACGACGCACAGCGCCGCCAGCCTTTCGTTCCACACGTCGAGGGAGGAGAGGCTCGCCCTCCCCTCGGCCGCCGCCCGCAGCAGGGCGTTTTTCTGGCTGACGACCCGCTGATAGTCGCTCAGAGCCGAGAACACGGCAGGCTTCATCTGGCAGAGGGCCATGTCGGTAAAGCGGCGCTTTTCGGCCGGTCCCCCCTTTATAAGCGACAGATGCTCGGGGGCGAACAGCACGCAGCAGAACCTGCCCACAACGTCGGCCGTGCGGCGAACGGGCGCCCCGTTGAGGCGAAAGGCCTTCCTGCCGCCGTATTCGAGCTCTATTTTCATGTCCCGCTCTCTTGTCCTGAAGGACAGAGCGAGGGAAAAGCCCCTCTCGCCGTGGCGCGTGAGCTCGCGGTCGTTGGCCCCGCGGAAGGACCTGCCGCAGCTCAAAAGGAACATCGCCTCGAGGATGTTGGTCTTGCCCTGCGCATTCTCTCCCCAGAGGACATTTGTCCCCTCCGAAAAGACAACGGTCTGATTCTCTATATTGCGGAAATTGCGGATAACGAGCCTGTCCGCCGTCATGGCAGGTCCTCTCCGGCCGCGGCGGCCTCCAGCTCGACCCCCGCGAAGGCCGCGACGTCGCCGGGGCGTATCTTGCGCCCCCGCCTCGTTTCGACCTCTCCGTTGACCGTGACCTCGCCGTCGTTTATCGCCGTCTTGGCCTCGCCGCCCGTCATGCACAGGCCCGAGAGCTTCAAAAGCTGCTCCAGCTTTATATATTCGCCCGTTATACCGATTTTTTCCCTCTTCATATCACTTGAGCCTCACAGGCAGCACCAAAAAGGTGAATTTCTCCCCCTCGACCGGCTTTATGACGCAAGGGGTTATAGGGGTGTTCATGAGCATGACGACCTTTTCGCTCTCGGTCGCCCGCAGCGCGTCGGTAAGATAGCGGTTGTTGAAGCCTATCTCTATCGGCTCGCCCGAATAGTCGACGTCGATGGCGTCGTCGACCCGCCCCATGGTGGATACGCAGGAGAGCTCCATTTTGTCGTCCCCCGCCTTTATCTTTATCGGGCTCTTGATTTTGTCGGATATTATTAGCGAGGCGCGCTCGACGCACTCGCACAGCGCCTTTACGTCGACCACGGCCGATATCTTCTGGCCCGACGGCACGGCCGAGCGGTAGTTGAGAAAATCCCCCTCGAGCAGGCGGGAGACGACGACGGTGCTGTTTATCCTGAACATGATGTGCTTTTTTGCGAGTATCAGCCTTACCTTTTCATCCTCGGCGTCGCTCAGCAGACGCAGCACCTCGGAGAGGGTCTTGCCCGGCACGATGAAGGTCATGTCGGGGCAGTCTATCTCCTCGCGCCTCAGGGCGAGGCGGTAGCCGTCGACCGAAACGACGCGCAGCACCTTGTTTTCTATCTCGAACAGCGAGCCCGTGTGGACCGGACGGCTGTCGCCTGTCGCGACGGCGAACAGGGTCTGACTTATCATGCTCTTTAGCAGGCTCTGGGGCATGTCGAAGCCCTTTTCCTCATCGACCGCCGGTATGTCGGGGAAGGTCTCGGCGTCCATGGACGCGATGTTGAACTCGGCCCTGCCGCAGCGGATATTGGTCATCTGCCCGTCGGCCGATTCGATATAGACCGTGTCCTCGGGCATCCTTCTTATGATGTCGCCGAAGATGCGGGCGTTGAGAATAATCTCGCCGGCCTCGGCGACGTCGGCCGCGGCCGTGCTCTCGATGCCTATCTCGAGGTCGTAGCCGGTGAGCTTTACCCCGTCCTTCACCGTCTCGACGAGGATGCCGTCGAGGGCGGGCAGGGTCGTATGGGTCGAAACCGCCCTCGCCGCCGCGTTTATCGAATCGAGCAGCAGGGTCTTGTCACAGCTGAACTTCATCTTTACAGCCTCCCGTAGGGCGCTCCCGTCAGGGGTCGAAGCGCCGTCCTTTATAAATAATAATAATAACAATATATAACAGCAGTAGTATCAGGGCCTGTCGAATGTGTTGAAAAGCCGCGTCGGGCCTTTGCCTGCGCGGCCCGGCGGCCCCGCGCCCGTCTGCGGAAAAAAATGCCTCTCTTAACAGCATGAGGGAGCGATTCTGAACATCCTGCGGATTGTGTTGAAAACCGTGCTGCGGATTATTGAAAAGATGTGGATAATCGCCGCTGTCTGCGTTTTTCCAGCTCCCTTGTGCAAGGGGAGCTGTCAGCAAAGCTGACTGAAGGGTTGTCTTGGGTGCGCTCATTCCTTAAAAAGCTTGCGTTTTTTCTCGGGGGCGCGTCCTGCGGCGTGCTTTTTCAACGGGCTGCCGCCACTTGCACAGTGGGGCAGGTGCGCGGCGCTTTTCAGGCTCCGTCTGACTTAAGAGGTATTAAGAGGTATATTGAATGCTTTGCCTTCGGCAAAGCCTCAATAATTTCTTCATTCCTTCATTTTCTTCATTTCTTCTTTTCTTAATAAGCCGCCGAGCGCCGGCTTGATTAAAAGACAAGGCCTTGCCTTATTCAGTTCCCGCTGATGTCGTTTATCAGATCGTTCACGTTCTGGCTGAAGACGGGGTCCTTTTTTATCTCCTCCTCGATTAAATCCCTCGAATAGAGGACGGTCGAATGGTGTTTGCCCCCTATCGCCGCCCCGATGGCTACGGTGGACATATCGGTTAGGGTGGTCATGATGTAGATGCACACCTGCCTTGCAAAGGCGATGTTGGCCGAGCGCTTTTTCCCCTTTATGTCGGAGGGGGTTATGTCGTAGAACTTCGCCACCCGGTCGATTATGAGCTCGGGGGTAATCTTCTTTTTGATTTCGCCGGTAAAGTCGCTTATAATGGGCTCTGCCGTCTGTATGTTTATCTCGATGCCGGTGAGCTGGTTGTAGGCCTTGAGCCGCTTTACGACCCCCTCGAGCTGACGTATGTTGGTCTTTATGTTGTTCGCTATCATGGTGGTGACGTCGTCGGGCATCAGAATGCCGATGACGTCGGCCTTCCTTTTTATTATGGCCATCCTCGTCTCGAAATCGGGGGGCTGAATGTCGGCCAGCAGGCCCCACTCGAAGCGGGTGCGCAGCCTGTCCTCGAGGGTCGATATGTCCTTTGGCGGCCGGTCGGAGGTGAGCACTATCTGCTTTTTATATTCATACAGATTGTTGAAGGTGTGGAAAAACTCCTCCTGCGTGCTCTCGCGGCCGGCGATGAACTGTATGTCGTCCACAAGGAGCATGTCCGCATAGCGGTACTTCGAGCGGAAATCCACCATTCGGCTCTGCTGGATGGATTGGATAAGGTCGTTTGTAAAATCGTCCCCCCGAAGGTAGAGCACCTTCTTTTCGGGGAACTTCCTTTTATATTCCTCCATTATCGCGTAGAGCAGGTGGGTCTTGCCCAGCCCCGAGCCGCCGTAGATGAAAAGCGGGTTGTAGGAGTTGGAGCCCGGCTGCGTCGCGACCGATATGGCGGCCGCGTGGGCGAAGCGGTTGGAGTTGCCCACGATGAAGGATTCGAAGGTGTATTCGTAATCCTGCCCGCCGTGCTTCTCGGGGGCGGCGGGGGCGAGCTGCGGCACCTCGTAGAGGCCGTTGCTGTCCTTTAGGAAATCGACCGTCATCTCCTTTGCGCATACCGAGGACAGGGCCTCCTCGATAATCCCGGTGTATCTCTTCGACACCACGTCGCGGTGGAAGGTGTTGGGTATAAAAAGGACGGCCGACCTGTCGGTGAGGTAGACGATATGCACGTCCCTCAGCCAGGTGTCGATGATGACGTCGGTCAGCTCGTTTTTGAGTATCTCCATCACCTTGCTCCACATCTCGTCGTACTGCGACGCAAGGGAGGGCGCGTTCTTTCTGACAAATTCCGCCGGATCCTCGGTCACGGCGGTCTTGGGACGGGTGTTTTCCATCTCGAAAGCTCCTTATGTTAAACTTGAATAGAGGGGAACAACATAAAAAGGCGGGCCCCGCCGCATCGTAAATTAAAATATTTCCGTTGAATATTCTACCACAAAAAGGGGACGAAAAAAAGGGCCGACGGGGGCCGACCGCTCCCACAGGTCAAAAAATGCCCCTGCGGGCCGCCGACATAAAATATTATATATCACTCGGGCGAAAAATTCAACGCTTTGGGAACGGTTTTTGGCTCTTTTGGCGGCAGGGCCCCTCCCGCGGGGAATTTTATCCCCGCCCGTCAAAAATAAGTTGACAGAAGGGGGCGCGGCGGATATAATATATGATACTGTAAATTGCGCTTATATGCGCTCTTGCGGCAGCACAGGCGCTGCCGGCGGACCGCCGCGCCCGCTGCCGTGTGTGATTCTTTTAAAGGAGGTGTCCGTCCATGCTTCAGACCTATCAGCCCAAAAAGCGCCAGCGCTCGAAGGAGCACGGCTTCAGAAAGAGAATGCGCACCCGCAGCGGCAGGAACGTGCTCAGGAGCCGCCGTCAAAAGGGCAGAGCAAGGCTCTCCCACTGACCGGGTTTTTCCATTTCAGCATCGGCATAAAAAGCAAGGGTCACTGAAAGTGACCTTTTTGTTTTGGTCCGTTTTCTGCCGAGCAATCAGCCTTTGGAGCGGAGCCAGATGAAAAAGACCGATATGATACGGCTCAACAGGGATTTTCGCCGCCTCTATCAGAGGGGCCGCACCCTCGCGTCGTCCGCCGTGGTTATATACTGGGCGAAGAACCGCAGGGGCGAAAACCGTCTGGGCATAACGGTATCCAAGAAGATTGGGGGCGCCGTCGTGCGCAACCGCGCAAGACGCCTGATAAAGGAGGCCTACCGCCTCAATGAGCACCGCCTCGCCGACGGGGTGGATATGGTGCTCGTCGCCCGCGGCCGCACGCCGAAAATGCGCTGCGCCGAGGTCGAGAGGGAGCTTTTGTCCCTCTGGGCGAGGGCGGGCCTTGCCGCCGATACGGAGGAATCAAAATGAAGCGCGCGGTCGTTTTTCTGATAAGGCTCTACCAGAAATTCATCTCTCCCTTAAAGCCGCCGGGGTGCAGGTGCCGGTTCTATCCGTCCTGCTCGGAGTATTCGATACAGGCTTTCGAGAGATACGGTTTTTTCAGAGGGATTTTTTTATCGGTCAAGCGCATACTTAAATGCCACCCGTTCAATCCCGGCGGGTACGACCCTCTCCCCTGAGGATATGAGAATATTCCCGGGCAAGGGCCTGCGCCCTTTATGCAGGCGGGGCCCGCACATAACCGGCCCGTGAACGCGGGCAAATTTTCGGAGGAAATTTTAAACGATGGCTATATTTGACTTTATAAATAAGCCGCTCGGCATGCTGCTCGGCTGGGTCTACGGGCTGGTCGGCTCCTACGGCCTGGCCCTTATCATCTTCACCGTCATAGTGAGGATAATACTCGCCCCCCTCGCCGTAAAGCAGCAGAAGTCGATGATCCAGACGGCCCGCCTCAGCCCCGTCATAGCCGATATCCAAAAGAGGTACAAGCACGACCAGCAGAAGCAGTCGGAGGAGCTGATGAAGCTCTACCAGCAGGAGAAGGCCAACCCCATGAGCGGCTGCCTGCCCATGCTGATACAGCTGCCGATAATCATCGCGCTGTATACCGTCATATCCCGTCCCCTTGTGTATATCGTCGGAATGACCAACGAGGCCATTCTCTCGGCCGCGTCAAAGCTCAATATCGCCGACGTCACCGAGCAGACGTTAAGGGCAAAGGAGATAATCATCGCCCAGTCGATGTATGAGAACCAGAGCCTGTTCCCCGAGCTTTCGGGCAAGCTGATAGACTTCAACTTCCTCGGGCTCAACCTCGGCCTTACCCCCTCCATATCGGAATTCAGCGTGCTGTGGATAATCCCCCTGCTCGCCGCCGTGACGGGTTATCTTTCGAGCTATGTCACAATGAAGATGAGCCCGTCGGCGATGGCCTCGGCCGGCAATCCGCAGGCCCAGTCCATGAACAAGTCGATGATGGTGACAATGCCCCTCATCTCGCTGTTTTTCACCTTCACCATGCCGGCCGGCATAGGCATCTACTGGTCGATATCCAACGTGCTGATGATCTTCCAGCAGTTTATACTCAACAAGGCCGTGCCCATGCCCACCGAGGAGGAGATCGAGGAGCTCAAGCGCACCTACGCCAAGGAGAAAAAGCAGATACAGACCAAGCCTGCGAAAAAAAGGAGCATATACGACGATGATTAAGAGATTGGAATTCAGCGCGAAGACCATAGAAGAGGCTATGGAGCTGGCGCTGAAAAATACGGGCATGTCCCGCGACGACGTGTCGATGGAGGTGCTCTCCTACCCGTCGAGGGGCTTTCTCGGCATAGGCTCGGTGCCGGCAAGGATAGCCGTCAGCTTCGACGACGGCCAGCCGGAGCCCGCGGCCGAGGCCGCCCAAAGGCCCGCCCCCACGCAGAGGGCCGACAGGACCGAAAGAACGCAGAGAGCCGACAGAGCAGACAGAGCGGAAAGAGCGGAAAGAGCGGAAAGGGCCGACAGGGAGGACAGGGCCGACGGTCAGGTCCCCGGCCACCTGCATGAGAAATACGAGAAGATATCCCCCAAGCCCGCGGCCGGCTCGTCCGAGCGCGCCGAGCGCGGCGACAGGGGCGACAGAGCCCCGAGGGGGGACAGGCAGTCCCGTCCGCCCAGAGGGCCCCGCGGCGACCGCCCGCGGCGCGACAGGGATGAGCGTCCCGCCGAGGCCGTCCGTCCCGCCGAGACCGCGCGCGAGACCGAGAGGGAGGACCTTCCTCCCCTCGAGCCGGCGCTGCTCGAGGCGGGAGCCGAAAAGGCGAGGGCCTTCCTCGCCGACGTTCTGCCCAAGATGGGGGTCAGCGCCGAGAGCGAAATCACCCTCGGCCCGCGCGACATACACATCGACCTTTCGGGCAGCGACATGGGGGTCGTTATCGGCCGCAGGGGCGAGACCCTCGACGCCCTGCAGTACCTGTGCGCGCTTGTTGTCAACAAGGGCGAAAAGGAATATATCAAGGTCACCCTCGACACCGAGAACTACCGCCTCAAGCGGGAGGAGACCCTCACCAGGCTCGCCCGCAAGCTGGCGGGCAAGGTCCAGCGGTATCACCGCTCGATAACCCTCGAGCCCATGAATCCCTATGAGAGAAGGATAATCCACTCGTCGCTCAAGGGCGAGGAGAATATAACCACCTTCTCCACCGGCACCGAGCCCAACCGCAGGGTGGTAATAGCCCTCGCGGGACGGGGCCGCGGCGACGGGCGCCGTCCCAGAAGGGACAGGGGCGAGGCCCCCCGCTATGCCGAGCCCGAGCAGACCTTCGGCGGCGCGGATGAAGCGCCCGATACGGCCGACGCCTTCATACCCCGCAACGACGGGGACGATTCCATATAAAATATATCGCACGGCGCGCGGAGGGGCCCCCCTTGAGGCTTCTCCGCCGCTGTCGGATGCGGGCAAAGGGGCGGACGGCTTGCCGCAGGCAGGATGGAAGGCTTGTCCCACCGAAACAGAAGGAAAGTGACAGAAATTGCTTTACAACGCGCGTGAATATGACGTAACAGTTATCGGCGCGGGCCACGCCGGGTGCGAGGCCGGCCTCGCCGCGGCCAGAATGGGCATGAAAACGGCCGTCTTTTCCCTCAATCTCGACGCCGTCGCCAACATGCCCTGCAACCCCTCGATCGGGGGCACGGGCAAGGGGCATCTTGTGCGCGAGATAGACGCCCTCGGCGGCGAGATGGGCCGCGCGGCCGACGCGACCTTCATACAGAGCCGCATGCTCAACCGCGGAAAGGGTCCCGCGGTCTATTCGCTGCGCGCCCAGATAGACAGGCGGGCCTACCAGCGCTATATGAAGCGCGCCCTCGAGAGGGAGGAAAACCTCGACCTCATTCAGGACGAGGTCGTCGATATCGAGGCTGAAAACGGCGCCGTGCGCGCCGTTTCGACAAAGCTCGGCGCGCGTTACGGCGCAAAGGCCGTCATAATCGCGACGGGGACCTACCTGCGGGGCCGGATAATCGTCGGCCCCGCCCTCTACGACGGAGGACCCGACGGGCAGCTCGCCGCTCTCAGCCTGACCGACAGCCTAAAAAAGCTGGGCCTTCGCCTGATGCGCTTCAAGACCGGCACCCCCGCCCGCGTCAACCGCAGGACGATAGACTTTTCCCGCATGGAGGAGCAAAAGGGGGACGACGACATCACCCCCTTCTCCTTCGAGACGGAGGAAAAGGGGGAAAATCGGGTAAGCTGCTTTCTCACCTATACCACCGCGGGAACGAGGGAGATAATCATGTCCAACCTCGACCGCTCCCCCCTCTACGGCGGCGTGGTGGAGGGAATCGGCCCCCGCTACTGCCCCTCGATAGAGGACAAGATGGTGAGATTCGCCGACAAGCCCCGCCACCAGCTCTTTATCGAGCCGATGGGGCTCGACACCGAGGAGATGTATATACAGGGCTTCTCCTCCTCCATGCCCCTCGACGTCCAGCAGAAAATGCTCAACTCGGTCGCCGGCCTCGAAAGGGCGAGGATGCAGCGGGCCGCCTACGCGATAGAGTACGACTGCGTCGACCCCACCGAGCTCCTTTCAACGCTCGAGTGCAGAAAAATCTCCGGCCTCTACGGCGCGGGGCAGTTCAACGGCACGTCGGGCTATGAGGAGGCGGCGGCGCAGGGGCTTGTCGCCGGAATAAACGCCGCCCTCAAAATCAAGGGGGAGCCCCCCTTCGTCCTCGGGCGGGACGAGGCCTATATCGGGGTGCTCATCGACGATATCGTCACAAAGGGCACCAACGAGCCCTACCGCATGATGACCTCCCGCTCCGAATACCGCCTCCTGCTGCGGCAGGACAATGCCGACGCCCGCCTGACCCCCGCCGGTCACCGGCTGGGGCTTATCTCGGACGAGAGGTACGGGAGGCTGCTCGAAAAGCTCGATATGATTAAAAAAGAGCGCGAGCGGCTGGAAAAGACCGTCATCCGCCCCTCCGACGGGCTGAACGCCGCCCTCGCGGCCGCCGGCACCGCGCCGGTCGACGCCCCCGTGCACATAGCCGAGCTGCTGCGCCGCCCGCAGATAACCTACGGCGCCCTCGCCCCCTTCGACCCCGACCGTCCCGCCCTGCCCCCCGCCGTCGCCGAGCAGGCCGAGACAGAGATAAAATACGAGGGGTATATAAGGCGGCAGAAGTTGCAGGTCGAAAAATTCCGCGATATGGAGAACAGGCTTATCCCCGACGGTATCGATTACGGCGAGGTGCGCGGCCTCCGCATCGAGGCCGCCCAGAAGCTGGCCGCCCGCCGCCCCCGCTCGATAGGGCAGGCGGGGCGCATATCGGGGGTCAGCCCCGCCGACATATCGGTGCTGCTTATCTATCTCGAGGCGAAAAGGGCCCGCCGCGCCGCCCGTGCGGCGCAGAGCGCCCCCCCGAACGACGGGACGGAGGAAAAGAAATGACCAAGGGCAGAGCTTCCACCATAGCTGCAATATCGACCCCCCGCGGCAGCGGCGCGATAGGCATCGTGCGCCTGTCGGGCCCCGACGCGGCGCAGATCGTAAAAAGGGCCTTTGTCCCATACGGCAAAACGCCCCTCGATAAGGTTAGGAGCCACGCCCTCACCCTCGGGCGGCTCGTCGACCCCGCCGACGGGACGACCGTCGACGAGTGCCTGTGCGCCGTCATGCGGGCCCCCCGCACCTACACGGGGGAGGACGTGGTCGAGCTCAACTGCCACGGCGGGGCCTACCTGTGCGAGCGGGCCCTCGACATCCTGCTCGCCTGCGGGGCCGAGCCCGCCGAGCCCGGCGAGTTTACCAAGCGGGCCTTTCTAAACGGCAGGCTGGACCTGACCCGCGCCGAGGCGGTGGCCGACCTCATCGCCGCCCGCGGAGCCGCCGCCGCGGCCAACGCCGCCGCCCAGCTCGCAGGGGGCATGCAGGGCCGCATATCGGCCCTGCGGGGCGAGCTGGTGCGCCTCAACGCCGATATTTTAGTCGGTGTGGAATATCCCGACGAGGATATAGAAACGGCCGAAGTCGGGGCCGTTTTGAATACTTTGCGTAATATTTTAGATAAAATAAACAAGCTGTATTCGTCCTTTGAGCTGGGGCGGGCCATGACCGAGGGAATCGGGACCGCCATTGTCGGCCGGCCGAACGTCGGCAAGTCCTCCCTGCTCAACGCCCTTGCGGGGTGCGAGCGGGCGATAGTCACCCCCGCGGCCGGCACCACCCGCGACGTGCTTGAGCAGACGGTGCGCCTCAGGCGCGCCCTGCTCAACCTGAGCGATACGGCGGGCATCCGCGAGGGGGGCGACGATATCGAGGCGGAGGGCATACGCCGGGCCCGCGCCGCCGCCGAGGGGTGCGAGCTGGCCCTGTGCGTGTTCGACGGGTCGGAGCCCCTGACGGCTGAGGATTTCGAGGTCGTCCGCCTGACGGGGGGCAAGACCCGCGTCGCGGTGATAAACAAGCGGGACCTCCCCTCAAAAATCGACAAAGAGTATATTTCGAGAGAATTTAAACATACAGTATATATATCCGCCCTCAAAAACGAGGGTATCGACGACCTGCGGGCCGGTATCGAACGGGCCCTCGACCTCTCCGACGACGACGGCGGCGGGGTCGTCACCTCCCGCCGGCAGCGCAAGTGCCTCGCCGAGGCGGCGGAGCATATCGCCTGCGCCGTCTCCTCCCTCGAGGGGGGCTTCGGGGCCGACATAGTGACCGTCGACCTCGACGGCGCGGCCGACGCCCTCGGCCGCCTCACGGGGGAGAGCGCCTCCCAGAGCGTGATAGACGATATCTTCTCGCGCTTCTGCCTCGGCAAGTAGCGCGATCCGGCAGGGGACCCTTTCCGCCTTTTAAGGCGGGGCTTCGACTCCCCTTGCCCTGTTTTACCCTTATTGCGCCCTTATCCGACCCGTTTCGGGGCCGTTTTTCGACAAAAACAAACCTTTTTCACCCTTTTTAAGGAGGAAGGCATGACCGGAACCGACAAAATCTTACCCGCCGTCGCCCCCCTGCTCGCCGAGAGCGGCAGTCAGGTCAGGGCGATCGCGGCCCTGCTCGCCGCGGTGAAGGAGGGGCGCACTCCCGCCCTCGCCTCCAACGCCCCCCGCCTTGCGCGGCTGCACCTGTGCGCCGCCCTGCGCGGGGCGGGGATAAAAAGGCTGCTCTTTGTCGCGGCCGACGACCGCGAGGCGCGCGACGCCGCGCGGGAGCTGCGCGCCGCCGTCGGCGGGGAGGTCTGCCTCTTCCCCGCCCGCGAGCTCGCCCTCTTCGACGCCGAGGGGCGCTCGCGCGAGTGGGAGCATATCAGGATAGGCGCCCTCAGCCGCGCCCTTTCGGGGGATGTCGCCGTGGTCGCCACGGCCGAGGCCCTCATGCAGCCCACCTGCCCCGCCGATATCTTTGCGGCAAGCTCCATAACCCTCGAGGCGGGCCGTGAGTATCCCCAGCAGGAGCTGCTCGGCCGCCTTGCCGCGGCGGGCTATTCCCGCAGCGATATGGTGGAGGGGCCGGGGCAGTTCGCAAGGCGCGGCTTCATATTCGACGTGTTCGCGCCGGGGGCCCCCTCGCCGTGGCGCATAGAATTCTTCGGCGACGAGATAGACGCCCTCGCCCCCTTCGACGTGTCGACCCAGCGGCGGGGCGAGGGGGTGGAAAGGATAGTCATCCCCCCCGCCCGCGAGAGCGTCGGGGACGAAAAATCCCTCGCCGCCCTCAGACGGGCGATAAAATCGGCCGCGTCCTCCGCGCGGCGGCCCGAGCTGAAGGAGCGCCTTGCCCGCGACCTCGACGAGCTCGAGCACGGGGGCAGCGTGACCGCCCCCGACCGCTTTTCGGCCGTCCGCTGGGAGAGGGGCGGCTTTCTTACGGATTATATGGAGGGGGCGGCCGTAATCCTCTCCGAGCCGCGTCAGACGGCCGACCGCGCGCGGGAGGCCGAGGAACGGGCCGCCCGCGACTGCGCCGAGCTGATCGAAAAGGGGGCCATGCCCGCGGGCTGGGCAAGGGTCCTGTACCCGTGGAGCGAGGTCCTCTCCCGCCTCGAGGGGCTGCCCCTCGTCGCGGCCGACACCTTCTCGGCCGCGCGCCCGCCGGTCGAGATAAGGACGACGGTGGATTTTTCGCTGCGGGCCTACGGGGGATACAGCGGTATCGACGACCTGTGCGAGGAGCTTTCCGGCTGCTTTCGCGCCGGCTGCGCGGTGATACTCCCCGTCCCCGACGGGGAGAGGGCGCAAAAGCTCTCGGCCGCGCTGCGGGAGAAGGATATAATAGCGCCCATAAGCGGCGTCATGCCCCCCAAGGGGGGCGCGGCGATTGCCGTGGGCGAGCTGACCGGCGGGGTGATATACCCCGACGCCGGCCTCGCCGTGCTCGGCCCCGCCCTGCCCCGCGCGGCGCGGGCGAGGCGTCCCGCCGCCGCGAGGAACGCCAAAAACCGGATAAACAGCTACAACGACCTCGACAGGGGCGATTACGTCGTGCACCAGAAGCACGGCATAGGGATATTCACCGGCATAAGGAAAATGGAGATAAACGGCGTTGCGAAGGACTATATCGAGGTGCGCTACGCCGGGGAGGACAGGCTCTATATCCCCTGCAACCAGCTCGACATGCTCACCCGCTACGTTGCCCCGGGCGAAAAGAAGGTCAGGCTCTCCCGCATGGGGGGGAGCGACTGGACCCGCACCCGCGAGAGGGTAAAGACGGCGGTCAGAAAGCTCGCCGCCGACCTTATCGCGCTCTATGCCGAGCGCAGCCGGATAAAGGGGCACGCCTTCGGCCCCGACGACAGCCTGCAGGAGGATTTCGAGAGCCTCTTCCCCTACGAGGAGACCGAGGACCAGCTCCGCTGCACGAGGGAGATAAAGGACGACATGGAGCGCCCCGTGCCGATGGACCGCCTGCTCTGCGGCGACGTAGGCTTCGGCAAGACCGAGGTCGCCATGCGGGCGATATTCAAATGCGTCTCGGGGGGCAAGCAGGCGGCGGTGCTGGTGCCCACCACCCTGCTCGCAAGGCAGCACCTTTCCACCATGACGGAGCGGTTTTCGGGCTATCCCGTCGAGATAGAGATGCTGTCCCGCTTCCGCACGGCGGCCCAGCAGAAAAGGGTCGTCGAGAGGCTGAAGGCGGGGCGGGTCGACATAGTCGTCGGCACCCACCGCCTGCTGCAGAGGGACGTCGCCTTCCGCGACCTCGGCCTTCTCGTCGTCGACGAGGAGCAGCGCTTCGGCGTGGGCGACAAGGAGAGGCTCAAGGAGCTGACGAAAAACGTCGACTGCCTCACCCTCACCGCGACCCCCATACCCCGCACCCTCAACATGGCCATAAGCGGGATACGGGACATGTCCCTCATAGAGGAGCCCCCCGCGGGGCGCAGCCCCGTCACCACCTACGTCTGCGAATACGACCTGCGCACCGTGGCCGACGCGATACGCCGCGAGATGCGCCGCGGCGGGCAGTGCTACTATCTCTGCCCCCGCATCGACGCCATAGCGAGGACTGCCGCCGCCATAAAGGAGGCGGTGCCCGAGGCGCAGGTGATGACGGCCCACGGCCGCATGAACGAGGCCGAAATGTCCGATGTGATGGGCCGCTTTATCGACGGCGAGGGGGACGTGCTTATCTGCACGACCATAATAGAGACCGGCATCGACATACCGAACGTCAACACCCTCATCATCGAGCGGGCCGACCTTCTGGGCCTGGCCCAGCTCTATCAGATAAGGGGAAGGGTGGGCCGCAGCGAGCGGAGGGCGAGCGCGTACCTGATGTACCGCGCGGAAAAGGCCCTGACCGAGGAGGCCGTAAAGCGGCTGACCGCAATAAAGGAATTTACCGAATTCGGCAGCGGCTTCAAGATAGCCCTGCGCGACCTCGAGATACGCGGGGCGGGCAGCATCCTCGGCGCCGAGCAGCACGGCCACATGGAATCGGTCGGCTACGACACCTACGTCCGCCTCCTTTCCGAGGCGGTGGCCGACGAGAGCGGCGTGCCGGCCGAAACGAAAACGGAGTGCTCGGTCGATATCGCCATCGACGCCTACATTCCGGCGGAATTTATGGAATCGGGCGCGGCGAGGATAGACATGTACCGCCGCATAGCCTCGGTCGCCGACGGGGAGGACGCGCTCGACGTGCGCGACGAGATTATCGACCGCTTCGGCGACATCCCCCAAAGCGTCGAGAACCTGATACAGGTCGCCCTGCTGCGCAACCGCGCCGGGGCAGACAGGATATCCGAGATAACCCAGCGGGGCGACACGGTGCGCTTTGTCGCCGACGATATGCAGGGGGAGGCCGTCGGCGCGCTGACGAAGGCCCTGGGCCGCCGGCTGAAATTCTTTACGGGCAAAAAGTCGGGCTTCGACGTCGCGCTGAAAAAGGACATGACGGTCATGGACTGCGTAAACGAGGCCCTCGATATCCTCGAGGGGGCGGGGAAAAACAAATGATGTGCTCCGCCTGCGCCGCCGCGGGCAGAGCGGGAAAATTCCGCGCCTGTGCGGCGAAAAGCCCCTCATATAAATAAAATTGCATTGCATCGGGTTTTGTGCTACAATAACATTCGGCATCCGCCCCGAGCGGCGGAGCGGGCCGCGCCGCGGTCCGGCTTTTTACACGAAGGGAGCGCATTTGCGTGAAAATGAGAAAGATTCTTGCCGTCCTTGCCGCGGCGGTCATGCTGACGTCCTGCCTGACGGGCTGCGTCGACAAGTCGGTCATAGGCTCGGTCGACGGGCAGACCGTGACCCCCGGCGTATATAACTACTACCTCAATTCGGCCATATATTCCACTGTCCAGTCAAACGGCGTGCAGAGCTACGAGCAGTTCGCCGCCCTGACCGACGAGAACGGCCGCTCGGTGCTCGCCGTCGTCAAGGAGCAGGCCTTCGAGCAGATAATCTGGACCGCCGCCCTGCGCAAGATGTGCGAGGCGAACGGCCTTGAGTGGACCGACGAGGACCAGCAGCAGCTCGAGGCGCAGATTCAGTCCGACATAAGCGGGGTCGGCGGAAGCACCGCCTTCAACGATTATTTAAAGCAGCTCGGCATGACCCGAGAGGAGTATAACGAGGTATCGAAGGACAATATATACATGTCCAAGCTCTATCTCCAGGCCTACGGCGACCAGCCCCTCGACACCATGACCGACGAGCAGGCCCGCGAGAAGTTCGACAGCGACTATATCAAGGCCAAGCACATCCTCTATGCCACCCTTGACCCCGCGACCCGCACCGCCCTGCCCGAGACCGATATCCTCGCCAAGAAGAACAGGGCCGAGCAGACCGCCGCCGCCATCGCGGCCGGCGCCGCCTTTGAGGATTTCGAGGCCGACAACGAGGACCCCGGCTCGGCCTCCAGCCCCGACGGGTATGTCTTCACCCACGGCGAGATGGTCGAGCCCTTTGAGACGGCGGCCTACGCCCTCGGGGTCGGCGAGGTCTCCGGCGTGGTGGAGAGCAGCTACGGCTACCATATAATAAAGAGGGTCGCAGCCGACGAGGCCGACTTTGAAGCCGTTAAGGACACCATAATCAACGCCGACGCGAATCAGCGGCTCATGGAGCGTTATCAGGAGCTCTATACCATCGTGACCGATCAGGCGGTCAATATCCCCTATGAGACCAACGACAGGAAGATCGACGCGATAAATATCAAAAAGGTATTCTTCGGGGGCGTATAAGATGAGCTTTGAGCGGGTGCGCGGGTATTTTAAGGAGCGCGGCCTCGAGGACCGCCTGCTCTCCCCCGAGGTGACGACGGGCACGGTGGAGGAGGCGGCGCGCGCCCTCGGCGTCGACGAGGGGAGCATAGTCAAGACCATGGCCTTTCGCCTGAAGGACCGCGACATCCTCGTGCTGCTTCGGGGCACCGCCCGGGTGGACAACAGGAAGTTCATCGCACAGTTCGCGAGGCGGGCGAAATTTGTCCCCGCCGACGAGCTCGAGCGGGTGACCGGCCATAAAATGGGGGGCGTGTGCCCCTTTGCCCTGCCCTCCCCCCTCGAAATATACATCGACGAGAGCCTGCGCGGCCTCGGTTTGTGCTGCCCCGCCGCGGGGGATGCGTTCCACGCGGCAAGGCTCACCCCCGACGAGCTTGTCGCGCTCACCGGCGCCCGATGGGTCGACGTAAGCGGGGGCTGAACGGATATTGACCCCGCAGGCGGACGGGAGAAGCCGACGACACCGCCCGGCGGCTCCCGAAAAGACTGTTTTCGTAAAGAAGCGAAGCCCTGCGCTTTTGATAAAGGTAAGGGGAGTCGAACACCTGCCGCCTGAGAACGGTTTTTTTCGGTGATTTTAGCCCCTTGTCATTTGGCGGGCGTCAGCCCGCCTGCACTTGGCGGGACAAAAAGCCCTCGAAAACTCCTCGCTCTCAGGTGCAAGGCAGTTTTCAGCCTGCGGATTTTTGTCGAGACAAGGAAAAGCCCGCAGGGAATATTATCATATTTCCAAGGGCTTTGACGCAGTATCGGCGCAAATCAGCCGCTGAAAACCGGCAGAGGTTCGTCTCCCCTTACCTTAAGGAGGATTTATAGAATAGAACGAAAAAGCTTCTCGCATTGGCTTTGGCCGCTGTAATGATATTCGCCCTCGCGGCCTGCGGCTCGCCGCAGAGCTCCTCCCCCGCCCCCGTGTCGTCGGCGGCCCCCGCGTCGTCGAGCGCCGCGTCGAGCGAGGCTTCAGAATCGAGCGAGGCTTCCGAATCGAGCGAGGCTCCCGCTTCGTCGTCGGCCCCTGCGGCGGCGACCCCCGCTCCCTCGGTCGGCAGCGCGCCCGCGGCTGAAAAGGCCGTCGACGGCACGCTGACCCTCAGCATGGCAAACATAGCCGTAGAGATAAACGGCGCCTCGGTGCCGATGCCCTATAACCTCAAGGCGCTTGAGGCCGCCGGCGTTCCCGCCGACGAGGCCCGCAGCGAGATCGAGCTGGCCGCCGGGGATTTCTTCTCGGCAAACCTCTATCTGGATGAAAATGAGGATTATTTGCTCATTCCGGCCTACTACAACGGCAGCGACGCCTCTGTAAGCATCACCGAGGCCGAGGCCGAGGAGATAACCATGACGACCTACGCAGACGAGCCGGAGGACCAGGGCGTTTCCATCCTCGGCGTCAAATTCGGCATGGCAAGGAGCGAGGTATTCGCTCTGCTCGGTGAGCCCGATTACAACGACGGCGACTATTGCGAATGGCATATAGAGCTGCCCGAGGACAATTACGAGGGCACGCTGTCCATGTACTTTACCGGCGACGCGGATGACGCGGGCGCTTCTCAGGTCGATCTGACGGTATTCCCTAAGTAAGAAAGCCGTGCCCCGCAGGGAACAGTGTTCCCTGCGGGGCTTTTTTATTATCGGAGGGGCGCGGCTTATCGGGCCGCCGCCTCCGGCCGCCCTTTTTGCCGTCCGCCCGCTTGACGCAAAGACGGCGGGGCAATATACTTGATTTGGGGAGGGATGTACAGATGAAAATCAACCGCCTGTTCAGAATACTTATCGCAGCGGCCCTTGCCGTGTCGATGGTCCTTGCGTGCTGCGGCTGCCGTCAGGAGGCCCCCGCCGCCGGAGGCGCGGCCGGCGACGCCGAGGGGCTCTATCTCACGCCCGACGGCTATTACCACGTCGACACGGTCGAAAACCTGCTCAGGGCGATACGCCCCGGCGCGTCGATACTGCTCGAGCCGGGCCTGTACGACATGAGCGAATATATGGTCAAGGCATACGGCGCCGCCGATTTTAAGGTCGACGGGGTCGAGTACGTCGAGCTGCGCCAATGCGCCGACGGGGTCGAGCTTGTGATAAAGAACGTCCCCGACCTGAGCATAGAGGGGGGCACCTATATATGCGGGGATACCGAGCTGACCATAGACCCGCGGCACGGGACGGTATTGACCTTTGAGGGATGCTCCAACCTCACCCTGTCCGACATGACCCTCGGCCACGCCGACCTCGGCGATTGCTCGGGCGACGTCATAGACCTCGTCCGCTGCGCCGACGTCAGGCTGTTCAATATGGACCTGTACGGCTGCGGGGCCGTCGGCCTCGATATCGGGAGCGGGACCGAAAACGTATTCGTCTACAACACCGTCATACACGACTGCTCCGAGGGGGCGTTGAGCATATACGGCTGCACGGGCGACATAATCTTCAGCCGCTGCATATTCACCGGCTCGGCCGGAGGCGGCTGGTACGACCCGACGGACACGAGCAGCCTCACCTTCGACAGGTGCGCCTTCGGCGAGGAGGAGACGGCGACGTGGCTGTACGAGGACGGCTTCGAGGCCGTCGACTGCGTATGGGCCATGTTCAATCCCTTTTCGGATTGGGACGGGGAATGGGATGACGGCTGGGGTTATGAGCCGCCCCTGTTCGACGTCGAGCAGTTCGACGAATTTCCGGCGTATAAAGACTTTATGGACGGCTCGGCATGGATAGGCTATGAGGCGGTCGCAATCGGCACGGGCGAGACGACCTATTACGACTACATGTCAGAAGAGCCCGACGAGCGCGTCTGCGCCGAGTTCCGCGAAGACGGCGGGGGCTATCTCGAGCTGCCCGGCGAGAGGCTGGAGTTTGAATGGTCCGCCGACGAGGAGGAGGGCGTTATAACGATGCAGGCGGACGGGCAGACCCTCTACGGGCGGCTGTATACGATAGATACCGAGGAGAGCTACGGCTTCTGGCTGTCGATACAGTACAACGAGCGGCTGATATGGCTCTATTGAGAACAGGAGCCTTGAGAGAACAAAGCGAATAACCGCCGGAGGGAGGCGCCTGCCGGGGAGGCTCTCCCTCCCGATTTAACGCGCGCCGGCCGGCCGCGGCAAAACAACCGAAAAACGGACGTTTGAGGAGAAGCGATAATATGAAGCTGTCGGCAATATTTGAAGAAAAACCCGAAAGATGGGGCTTCAGGGGAGATCCGTATTTTTGGGATTACCTGAAAAAGCTCGCGGAGAATATGGATATCATTTCTCCCGACGAGCTGGAAAAGTGGATAAAGAAGGAATACCTTTCGGTTTCGGGCAAGCCTCTGACCGACAAATACGGCGATTTCGCCGTAGTAGAGCAGTTTGCCCACGGAGGAATGAGCTCGGGCGGCGTTGACAATATATGGTGGCTGGAGGAAGGTATCCCGCGGCTCAAAAGCAGGCTGACCGCGCTCTGAGAAGTACGGCTTGCCGAACAGAGCCTTCGTTGTCCCCGTATTTCACGAGCACCGGCTTTTGCCTCCGCAAAAATCCGGACAGAGCGGCAAAACAGGCGTGACCCCGTCGGTCGCGCCTGTTTTTGTGTTCTTTGAGGCGGACTCTCCTCGAAAGGGCTGCGGGTTTTCCCGGTTTTTTCTCTCCCTCAGTCCCGCTTGCGCTCGACAGCTCCCTCGTCAGAGGGAGCCTGAAAAGCGGGGCTGGCTCCCCTTTCGCGGGAGAGGCATTCGGACGGGGTCTTGCCGTTCGACAGAGCGAAAAAGGTTTTGCGGGCCGCGCCCTTTTAAAATTCCCCGCGATGTGCTATATTTAACTTGACGGCGGGGCGAGGGGGACGAAAAACGCCCTTCCCCGCAAAAAGACAAAAACGTGAGGAGGTCCGACCATGATAAAATTAGACCAGAAGGAATACAGCTTTCTCTTTTCCAAATACGAAAAGCCGGTCCTTGAGGTAGAGCCGGGCGAGCTGATACAGGCGTCCGTTGTCGACACCTTCAGCAATCTGGTAAAATCGGTCAACGACAAGCCCAAGCAGGTGCCGAGAAAGGGCCCCAACCCGCAGATAGGCCCGATATTGGTCAAGGGCATAAAAAAGGGCGACACCCTCGCCTGCCATATCCACTCGATAGAGCTCGACCGCGACTACGCCGTCAGCCAGATAAGCCCCATGATGGGGGGCCTGCAGCAGACCGACCTGACCTCCATGCTCTATGAGCCGCTGGAGAACCGGTGCTTTATCTGGCGCCGCGTGGGGGACGAATTCGTCTGCGAGGGACATGAGGAGATGAGGTGCCCCATCGAGCCCTTCTGCGGCACCATGGCCACCGCGCCGTGGATGGAGGCGATATCCACCCTCGTGCCCTACAACCAGGGGGGAAATATGGACGTGCGCGACGTCTGCGCGGGCAACACGGTTTATCTGCCCGTCGCGGTGGACGGCGGCTACTTCTTCACCGGCGACTGCCATGCAAAGCAGGGCGACGGCGAGCTGTGCGGCACCGCCCTCGAGATACCGGCGACCGTCGTTTTCAGCCTTGAGAAGGCCGAGGGCATGAACGCCAAAAATCCCCGCATCGAGAGCCCGACCCACTACATGGCGGTCGGCTGCGCCCGCCCGCTTGAGGACGCCGCCCGCATAGCGTGGGTGGAGCTTATCCGCTGGCTCGAGGAGAAGGGCTGGGACCGCATGCTCGCCTATCAGATGCTGACCCAGGTGGGTGAGATGTCGCTGGGCAACATCGTCGACCCCAACTATTCGATGGTGGCAAAAATCGAAAAGAAGTACGCCGACGTGTATCTGAAAAAATAAAGCCCGCCGCCCCGCTGTATTATATATAAAGAAAGAAGGTGCCCGCGTGAAACGGCTCTGCTACAAGACCCTTGACGAGTGCGGATATAAGGGCTATATATTGAAGGATGCGCCCGAGCGCATCCTTCAGTTCGGCGAGGGGAATTTCCTGCGCGCCTTCGTCGACCATTTTATAGACGTGCTGAACGAAAAGACCGGCTTCAACGGCAAGATAGTCGTCAGCCAGATGACACAGCGCGGCAGGAGCGCCGAGCTTAACGCGCAGGAGGGGCTCTATACCCTCTGCCTGCGCGGGCTCAGGGACGGCGCGCCCTTGAGCGAAAAGCGGGTGATATCAGCCATAAGCCGCGCCATCGACCCATATAAGGACTATGCCGCCCTCATCGGCTGCGCGAAAAATCCCGACCTTAAATATATAGTGTCCAACACGACCGAGGCGGGCATTCGCTTCGACGCCGCCGACAGATTCGACGACGCGCCGCCCGCGGCCTTTCCCGCGCGGCTGACGCGGCTGCTCTTCGAGAGGTGGCGCGCCTTCGCAGGGGCGGCGGGCAGCGGCTTTGTCATCCTCGCCTGCGAGCTGAACGACAACAACGGCAGGCTCCTGCGCGAGTGTGTGGAAAAATACATCGACCTCTGGGGCCTGCCCGGGGAGTTCGCCCGCTGGGTGAGGGAGGAAAACCGCTTCCTTTCCACCCTCGTCGACCGGATCGTTACGGGCTATCCCGCAAAGGAGGCCGACGCCCTCGCCGCCGAGCTGGGGTATGAGGATAAGCTGCTCGACGCGGGGGAAATATTCGCCCTGTGGATAATCGAGGGGGAGCCCTCCCTCTTTGCCGACCTCAGATTCAGGGAGGCGGGTCTGCCCGTCGAGACGGTGAAGGACCTCGGCCCCTACAAGACGAGAAAGGTGCGTGTTATAAACGGCGCCCACACCTCGACTGTGCTCGGCGCGTACCTTGCGGGGGAGAACATAGTAAGGGAGTGCATGGGCGACCCCGTCATCGGCCCCTTTATGCGCGGGGCGGTGTTCGAGGAGATCATCCCCACCCTCGACATGGCCGAATCGGAGCTCGTCCCCTTTGCCGAGGCGGCCCTCGAGCGGTTCTCCAACCCCTTTATCGACCACCGGCTTTTAGACATCTCCCTCAACTCGGTGTCGAAGTGGCGCTCGCGGATACTGCCCTCCCTCAAGGGGTATGCCGAAAAATTCGGCCGCCTGCCCGAGAGGCTGACCTTCTCGCTCGCGGCGCTGCTGCGCTTTTACACCGTGCGCGCAGGCACGTCCGATGCGCCTGTGGGAATTAGGGCCGAGGGGGAGTATCCCATACGGGACGAGGCGGCGGTGCTGGCCTTCTGCCGCAGCATAGCGGCGCTGCCCAACGGGGAATATACGCGGGCTTTTTTGGGGAACGTCGATTTCTGGGGCGAGGACCTCAACGGGATAGACGGCCTCGCCGACAAGGTCGCGGCCCTGCTCGGCGAGATGGACGAAAAGGGCGCAAGAGCGGTCATGGAGAGGCTGAAAGGATGAAAACCGCAGATATAGGCAAAAACCGCCCGATAGGGCGGTTTTTTGTTTGGAATCAAGCCGCTGCAATGATGAAGGGATGAAGAAAAAATTGAGACTTTGCCGCCGGCGACGCAGGGGTCGTAAAGCCCGGGCTTTCCTCCTTATATAAAACCGCAATATTTTGTCGCAAAAATAACGAATAATCGGTTGACAAAAAATTAACACTTTGATATTATTATCTATATAACCGAAAATGCGCGTTCGGCGCCTGAAAACACCCCCTCCCCCGCATGACGGGCTTTTGAAACGGTCGGTCCTCCTCAAGACTGCGGGACCGCGGATATAAAAGGCTAAAAATCCACAAAATGAAGGAGATAACGGGCAATGGATACTGTTAAGCTGACGATCAACGGAATCGCCGCCGAGGTCCCCGCGGGCTCGACCATTCTTGACGCCGCTCATTCGGTCGGGATCCGTATCCCCACGCTTTGCTACCTCAAAGACGTAAACGCCATCGGCGCCTGCCGCATGTGCGTGGTCGAGGTCAAGGGCGCCAAGGCCTTTGCCGCCGCCTGCGTCATGCCGGTCAGCGAGGGTATGGAGGTAAACACCAACACCCCCGCCCTGCGCAGCTCAAGAAAGACCACCCTTGAGCTGATGCTCTCCAGCCACCGTATGGAGTGCCTCTCCTGCTCGCGCAGCCAGAGCTGCGAGCTGCAGGCCCTCTCGCAGGAGTACGGCGTCGACCAGAACCGCTTTAAGATGGGCTCCGACCTCGAGCCTCAGTACGAGGCGTCGGCCCCCCACCTTGTGCGCGACAATTCCAAGTGCATCCTCTGCCGCAGATGCGTCGCCGTCTGCCGCTATAATCAGCACGTTGCCGTGATAGGCCCCAACGAGAGGGGCTACGCCTCCCACATCGGCTGCGCCTTCGACGCCCCTCTGGCCGACAGCGCCTGCGTCTGCTGCGGCCAGTGCACGGCAGTCTGTCCCACCGGCGCCCTGATGGAGAAGGACGACACCGATAAGGTCTGGGCGGCCCTCGCCGACCCCGCAAAGCACGTCGTTGTCGCCCCCGCCCCTTCGGTGCGCGCGCAGCTCGGCGAATGCTTCGGCCTGCCGATAGGCACCAATGTTGAAGGCAAGCTCGCCGCGGCCCTCAGACGTCTCGGCTTCGACCGTGTGTTCGACGTCGACACCGCGGCCGACTTTACCATAATGGAGGAGGGGACCGAGCTGCTCGAGCGCCTCAACAACGGCGGCGAGCTGCCCCTCATCACCTCCTGCTCGCCCGGCTGGATAAAGTTCTGCGAGCACTACTATCCCGAATTCGTAAAGAACTTGTCCTCCTGCAAGTCGCCCCAGCAGATGTACGGGGCGCTGATGAAGACCTACTACGCCCAGAAGGAGGGCATCGACCCCAAGGATATCTACGTCGTTTCCATCATGCCCTGCACCGCCAAGAAGTTTGAGATAGGCCGCGAGGACCAGTCGGCCTCGGGTTATCCCGATCTTGACTGCTCGCTCACCACGAGGGAGCTCGCATCCATGATAAAGCGGGCCGGAATCGAGTTCAACCAGCTTCCCGATGAGAAATTCGAGCCCCTGTTCGGCGTGGCGTCGGGCGCGGGCCACATCTTCGGCGCGACGGGCGGCGTTATGGAGGCGGCCCTCCGCACCGTATCCGAGCTGCTGGTCGGCTCGGCCGCACCGGTGGAGTTCCACGAGGTGCGCGGCGTAAAGGATATAAAGGAGGCCGAATACGACCTCGCCGGCAGGAAGGTGCGGGTCGCCGTCACCTCCGGCCTCGAGAACGCGTCGAGGCTGCTCGAGAGGGTCAAGGCGGGCGAGGCGAAGTATGACTTCATCGAGGTCATGGCCTGCCCCGGCGGCTGCGTCAACGGCGGCGGCCAGCCCTATCAGCCCGGTTATGTGCGCAATTACGTCGACCTGCGGGCCGAGAGGGCAAAGGCCCTTTACAGCGAGGACGCAGCAATGACCCTGAGAAAGAGCCACGACAATCCGATAGTCAAGGAGGTATACGACACCTTCCTTGAAAAGCCGGGCAGCCACAAAGCCCACAAGATACTGCACACCACCTACGTCACCCGCGAGAAATATTGATAACGCCCCCTCAGGCAGCCGCAAAACAGGGCCTTTCGGACGTTCCGAAGGGCCCTGTATTATCGCAAATCTGTATAATCCGCCGCATATTATGCTTACGGTATTATAAAAACCCCTGACATAGCAGGGCAATCAGCAGGGCGCCGGGCAGCCCGAGCAGGGCCGACACGGCGAGGCTCACGCTGTTGAGGGCGACGTAAAAGCCCGCCGCCTGACCGACGAGATGCAGCGCAAGGAGCGAGGCCGCGCCCGTCAGCGCGTTGACGGCAAAGCCCACCGCCCTCATCACCCCCGGGCAGGGGACGAAAAACAGCCGCGCCGCGATGAATACGACGGCCGCGGCGGCCACGGCGTACATTACCCCCGAGTATCCGGCGAACAGCTCCTCAGCGAGGGTCACGGGAGCCGCCCCCCTCCCTCGTCAGGCGCAGCAGACGCGAATAGCGCGCCTCGAGCGACTTTATCTCGAAAATCTCGGCCTCGCACAGGGCGGGGTCGTCGGCCGAGTTGAAGCGCGAGTAGGCGGCCGCTATCTCGCGCCGCAGCAGGCCGAGCTCGTCCCTCGGCGAGGGGTTGGGCGAGGGCGGGTCCGCCTCGGACGCGCCGAAGGGGGCAAGGGCCCGAAGGGCGGCGGCAAGGTACAGAATCGGGGAGCGCGGGGCTGTTTTCGTGCCTGTCATTTTCTTCACTCCTTTTTTCGGCGTCCGGCCTGCTCCGGCAGGCGGGGCCGCGCAGTCCTGCTGTGCGGCTTCGGTACAATACAAGGATTCCCCCGTCGGGGCGCCGTTAAACGTCAGGCGCCGATTTTAAGCGCAAGAGGGGGTCAGACGGGCCGCAGAGGCCCGAGGCGGTGCGGTTTTCCTCAAAGGGAACCGACAAAACTATTGAAAATTGCGGAATAGTTTGATAAAATTTTATTCAGAGTTTGACAAAATTTTAATTATGTTGAATTATATGCGGCGCTACGCTGTTTATGCATATTGAAAGGCAGGGATGCATTATGAATAAAATCGTAAAGAAACAGGTGCTCAACGATCAGGTGACCTTGATGGAGGTCGAGGCGCCCCGCATCGCCCGGAAGGGCGAGCCCGGGCAGTTCATCATCCTGCGCGTCAACGAGCAGGGCGAGAGAATTCCTCTGACCGTGGCCGAGTACAACCGCGAGGCGGGGACCATCACGATTATCTTCCAGATAGTCGGCGCGACCACGATGGAGCTCAACGAGCTCAACGAGGGGGATTATATCCTCGACGTGGCGGGCCCTCTTGGCGTCGCCTCCGAGACCGAGGGGATCAAGCGGGCGGCCGTAATCGGCGGCGGCCTCGGCTGCGCGATAGCCTATCCTCAGGCCAAGAAGCTCCACAGCCTCGGTGCCCATGTCGACATGATAGCGGGCTTCAGGAACAAGGACCTGATAATCCTCGAGGACGAGATGAGGAACGCCTCCTCCCGTCTGTTCGTCATGACCGACGACGGCTCGAACGGCAATAAGGGCTTTGTCACCGACAAGCTCAAGGAGCTGCTCGAGAGCGGTGAGAGGTACGACGTCGTTATCGCGATCGGTCCGCTGATAATGATGAAGTTCGTCGCGGCGACCACCAAGCCCTATAATCAGAAGACCGTAGTTTCCATGAACCCGATAATGATAGACGGGACCGGCATGTGCGGCGGCTGCCGCCTGACGGTGGACGGCAAGGTGAAATTCGCCTGCGTCGACGGACCCGACTTCGACGGTCATCTTGTGGATTTCGACGAGGCGATACGCCGCGCCGGCATGTACAAGGAGCAGGAGACCCGCGCCCGCGAGGAGCACTGCCGCCTTATGCAGCAGGCGCAATAATTTCCGATAAATCGTAAGAGGTGAGATAAAACAATGCCCAACATGTCAAACGTCAAGATGAAGATGCCCGAGCAGGAGCCCAATATCCGCAACGGCAATTTCGAGGAGGTGGCCCTCGGCTACACCGAGGAGATGGCCCTCGAGGAGGCCGAGCGGTGTCTCAACTGCAAGAACAAGCCCTGTATGTCGGGCTGCCCCGTTATGGTCAAGATTCCCGAGTTCATCAGCCTCGTCAAGGAGAAGAAGTACAAGGAGGCCTATCTTAAAATAAAGGAGACCAACTCCCTGCCCGCCGTCTGCGGCCGCGTCTGCCCGCAGGAGACCCAGTGCGAGTCAAAGTGCGTGCGCGGCATCAAGGGCGAGCCGGTCGGCATCGGCCGTCTCGAGCGCTTCTGCGCCGATTGGTATATGAAGAACTGCAAAGATGAGGCCGAAAAGCCCAAGACCAACGGTCACCGCGTCGCGGTGGTCGGCGCCGGCCCCGCGGGCCTGACCTGCGCGGGCGACCTCGCCCGCATGGGCTACGAGGTCACCGTTTTCGAGGCCTTCCACGTTGCGGGCGGCGTGCTGATGTACGGCATACCGGAATTCCGTCTGCCCAAGGCCATTGTCCAGAGGGAGGTCGACGCCCTCAAGGACATGGGGGTAAAAATCGAGACCGACAGCGTCGTGGGCAAGGCCGTATCGGTCGACGAGCTGCTCCATGAGGAGGGCTTCGAGGCCGTGTTCATCGGCACCGGCGCGGGCCTGCCGACCTTCATGGGCATCCCGGGCGAGAACTACAACGGCGTATACTCGGCCAACGAGTTCCTCACCCGCACCAATCTGATGAAGGCCTATCTCGACAGGTACGACACCCCCATCCACCGTCACAAGGCGGTGGCCGTCGTGGGCGGCGGCAACGTCGCGATGGACGCCGCGCGCTGCGCAAAGCGCCTCGGCGCCGAGACGGTATATATCGTTTACAGAAGGAGCCTCGAGGAGATGCCCGCTCGTGTGGAGGAGGTCCACCACGCGATGGACGAGGGGATAATCTTCAAGCTCCTGAACAACCCCGTCGAGATTCTCGGCGACGACAAGGGCTGGGTCGCCGGCATGAAGTGCGTCGAGATGGAGCTCGGCGAGCCCGACGCGTCGGGCCGCCGCCGTCCCGTTGCAAAGCAGGGCAGCGAGTTCGTGCTTGACGTCGACGCCGTTATAATGGCCATCGGCACCACCCCCAATCCTCTGATACGCAACACCACCGAGGGGCTCGAGACCAACAAGAAGGGCTGCATCGTGGCCGACGCCGCGACGGGCAGCACCTCGAAGGACGGCGTTTACGCCGGCGGCGACGCCGTCACCGGCGCGGCGACCGTAATACTCGCTATGGGCGCCGGCAAGGACGCGGCCACCGCTATCGACGAGTACATCAAGGCAAAGAAGTAAAAAGCTCACCTAAACTATATACGGGCAGTATAAAACGGGCGGTATAATACCGCCCGTTTTTGGTATTTTGGGTGATCTGCGCAGTATCCCTCCCTCAGTCAGCAGCTCTGCGGCTGACAGCTCCCTCGTCCCCTCGTCAGAGGGAGCCGAAGAGCTGCGCCGCGTTTTGCACTCCTCCCCTGTGCAGGGGGAGGCTGAAAATACAAGCAAGACGGAAGAGTTGTCTCCGAGAAAGGGAGAAAAGTGAAAACGTTGTCGTCGCCTATATGTCTTGCATCCGTTGAGTGCGATTTGCCCGATTACTTCATACATGCGTTACAATATCTATAAGTGTATCCTTATTAGGAGCAACAATAAAACGCCCTCCTCTTGAAACCTCAAATTGAAAGGCTACCCTATTAAGGGCAAACACTTTATCTAAAGAATCGACGAGAATTATTTTTGTTTGTCCATCGTTTATTAGTTGTTGTAACAACGGGCACTCTTCATGTATCAACACGATTGCCTTGGAAGGTGTTATCGGGCAGTTGATTGAGTATTTCGTTTCAAATAACCCGCCCGAAGGTAAAACAAAAGAAGCATTTGTTTTGTTAACCATAAATGTAATTATATATTCTTGTGTAAAAAGTCTGATATGCTGTGCCAAACCATACATTGCTGAAACAGCGAGATCATGTTGTTCATTTTTAGGTAAGAATTGATTGTGGATAGCGTTTTTAATGAAATACTTGAAATTGTTCGGATCACGAGCAAGCAAAGAGTGAATGTATCTATAAATATTCTCTATTATTGTCTGCGGAAAATATACCTGACGACTAAAATCGGTTTCAGATAATACCTTCAAATCTTTACTAAAAGGGGTTTCAACAGTCTTATTCAAAAACTCTTCGGTTGTGCTTGAATAGTAGCCAAATTCAGTATTAAGCGTTTTTGAATGGCCTTTCTTTATTCTCTTTGTCTTAAAATCGTAGAAATACAGTTCATTGTTTGAATTTTCAAATTCGCTCAAAATAAAAAGAGGGAGTTGAATATGTGAGTTAATTAATGATTGTGTCATTTTGAAAAAAACCTTTATTTCGTTATAAACCGCTTTTTGTTTTCACAAGATATTTGAGTCTTATATTGGATTATTGTCTATAGAGCTTATGTGTACTCCCGTCCTTGTAGCAATAAACTGAAATAGTGTCTTCATCTATAATAGAAAATTCAAATTGTTTTATAGAATCTGATGTTGATTCAGACTCTATCGTATAATACACCCCGTTTTCAATATCGTAAAAAGCGCCAATAGTATCCTTGTTAGGCAAATTGTATATTGCGCCGTTGTTATTCACTTCAAAATAATAAGAACTGTTTTCCCATCTGCCTGTCAAGAATTTTTTGGCATATGATCGATCTCTAATAAGTATTTCATTAGTGTTTTCAAAGCCTATAAGATCGATTAAACCGTCATATATATAATGGTTTTTTATAGTATATTTTTCAAATGATGTATTGGAAGTATCAATTTCAAAATAGGATACAAGAAAAAGATAATCCTTGCTTCTTTTATAGTTTTTTATGGAATTGAAGCTTCTCTCGGCATCAGCGTATTTTCCGGCTCGATAATCAGCTACTCCGTCAGTATATATAAACGACACAAGAGATGTTCTTATAGATTCGGGCACGGGGATATCATGAAGCTGATTGAACGCATTAAGAGACTCAATATATTTTCCCTCTTCTTTAAGTACGCCGGCTTCAATATATTCGTATTTATCCTTAAACAATCTCTCGCCAACAAATGTGTTATCCATATACTGTTTTGCTTTAATGAATTCCTCATCGTTCATTGCCGAAACAGCGCAGAAATAGTTAACGCCAAAATACGTTACCACTAAAAACAAAACAACCAAAACGGAAACAAAAGGTTTAACCTTAAATTTGAAATACTGTTTTCCACAACCTGTGCACTTTTTCGTGTTGCTGTTTATTTCGTGCCCACAATACTTACAATAACGCTGACGTACATTCGATCGTTTCTTGTCAGCATTTTCTATCTGCTTTGTTTTTTCCGGCTCTGGGTTTGTTCTGTTTTCTTTCCCCTCTATTACTATGATTTCTTCAGCCTCTGGCAATCTGTACTCATTTTGATCAACGCATACTTCCTCGTTATTGGCCGACAGGTTTTCTTCAGAGCCTAAAATGTTCTGGTTTTGTGCCTTATCGAGTTTTATCTCTTTCAGATTATCGATATTTGTGTCGTTTTTACTATTGTCTTCTCTATGTTTTATTCTACTATATGCAAATCCGCAAACAATCCATCCAAGCCACCCAACTATAACAGGCAGTTTTGTAAACATGAATATGAAAACACAAAAATTAAACCCACCAATTAAAATTGCAGCAATTTCTAAGAATCTTCCTTTATTTCCTTTTTTCAATCTGACTTTTTTTGCAATCAGCGGAAGGATGACAGATACAATAGCACAGCATATGAATAGCTTAGGGATTAGGAGTCTCAATTCCGTATTACTAGTAAACTCAACAGGTGCTTCTAATATTAAATAGAATAATATTGCTCCCAACAGACTGATGCAAAGCGAAATGATAGAAAAGGCAGAAACTTGTTGATTGTCCTTTTGCATAAACTATTCCCCCAATTAACACTTTGTAAACTGCAGCAAGAATCTTATTGTCAAAATAACGCTTGATCCTTCTTGTTCAATCTTGTATCAGTTCTGCCATGTCATTTTTTATATACTGTTTAGACGTGGAGTTTTAATGTACAACTCTAAAGGTGCAAATACAAAACAGATAAGTGCACAGATTGCCTTTTTTCACATCCCCCGTCTTCTCTTCTGCAAACGGATATCCTCTCCGCAGAAGCGGCAAAGGTCGAATTTGTCTATCAGCCGCGAGGTGATGCGGGCGGAATACAGCTTTTCCAGCTCGCTAAGCTCGCAGTTGGTGCTGATTATCATCCGCGAGGAGGAGAGCAGCCGATGATTGATAAGGAAATACAGCGCCGAGACCGTAAAGGCGGTCACAAACTCGCTGCCCAGGTCGTCGATTATCAGCAGCTCGCAGCTCAGCAGCCGGTCGACCGCGGCCTGCGTCTGCTCGGTGTGGGAGAACCTGTCCCTCTCGAGGGCGGAGAAGATGCCGTGGGCCGTGTCGTAGACGACGTCGACCCCGCGGCCGAGCAGCTCGCGGGCGATGCAGGCCGAAAGGAAGGTCTTGCCCAGCCCCGTCGGGCCGACGAACAGCAGGCTGTTGCCCCCGTCGGAAAAATTCTCGCAGAAGCGGCGGCAGGCCGACAGGGTCTCCTCCATTCTGCGGCGGGGGGAGATGCCGGTCCCGTCGGGCTCGGCGGAATAAAAGCCGAGGTCGAAGGCCGAAAAATCCGCGTCGGGCTGGGAGGCCGCGAGGGGCGAGGTCATATAGGCGTAGCGGCGCAGCTCGGCGAGATAGCAGCGGCACATTTCGGAGCCGACAAAGCCGTTGTCCCCGCAGAGGGGGCAGACGCGCTTTATTTCGAGATAATCGGGAGGCAGGCCCGCGCCGTCGAGCAGCTCGCGGCGCTTTTGCATAAGCTCGCCGTGGCGCCGGCGCAGGCTGCCCACGCTGTCGGGGTCGGCGTCCCCCCTTGCGGTCAGCCCGACGAGCTCCGCCGAGACCGCGCGGAGCTGCAGGCAGATATCGCGCAGCTCAGGGACGGCGGCGAAGGCCTCGGCGCGGCGGGCCTCGAGGGCGTCGGCGGCGTCGAGGCGGCGTTTTTCGAAAATTTCGTTCACCTTATGTATTACAGAGGGGTCAAAGGACATAAAGGGCCACGCTCCTTTTTGTGTCGGCTCGTATTATTTAATGCTATTTCTTTTCCATGAGATTTTTAAGGGAAATCCGCTCGAATTCGCCGTAGTCCAGACGGGTGCGGGACGGAGCCTGTCCGCCCGGAGCGGCGCGGCGGGGCTTTGGGGCCTTTTCCGCTGCGGCGGGGGACTTTTTCTCATCGTTGAGCAGGCCGTCGACGACCTTGTCCATATACGCCATTGCGAGCTTGCCGGTGTTGGCCACCGTCTTGTCGTAGGCGAGGAGGATCGTCTCGTCGTCGACGCCGAGCTCGGCCCAGCGGGAGGCGATGCGCCGCTCGGTCGGCGTAAGGTCGCGGCCCGAAATGCCCAGCAGCTTCCTTATATGCCCGAGCGAATCCTCCTCGCGGCGAAGAAGCTCTATGTGCCTGCGGGCGCTGTCGGCGTCGCTGACGCCGGCCTTCGACCACTCGATGGCGGTCTTTTCGATGTATTTTATCCCGCGCTTGCCGTGCGAGGCGCAGTATTCGATGAGCAGCAGCACCGCCTCGGGGGTGAGGCGTAGCCAGTCGTACAGCCCGTAGAGGGTGCACACCTCGCCCGAGCCCAGCGTCTTGCCGAGGATGGATTGCGCCTCGGTCAGCATGCGGCGCAGAGCCTCGTTGCTGTCCATATCGTCGGCTATCTGGATGGTGTCGTAGGCGGGCGACGCGTCTATCACGACGCTGGGCGCTGCGGGAAGGGACGGTCCGGCCGCAGCGGGGTCGGAGGGGTCGGCGCTCTGCCCGGGCAGGACCCCCCTCTCGCGCCAGAAGGCGGCCCCGCGCTCAAATTCGGCGCGGGTCAGGCCCGCCCCGTCGAGGGTGGAGCGGTCGAGGGCGGCTCCGTCGGGCGAGGTCAGTATCAGTATCAGTGCGCGAAGGGCTGCGGAGTCGGCCGCGCCGATGTATTCGCGGGCCGACAGGGGCAGCGGGGCGTAGCGCCCGAAGAGCGGGTTTGATATACGGTCTTTATCCATATCGGAACACCTCGGAAAATGAGTATGAATGAGTATGCATCGTCGTCGGCAAAAGCTGCGCTTCGTCGTCGCGGTCTGCGCTTTGTTCGCGGACGGCGCAAAGCGCCGCAGCTCACACGCTGCGTTTTGCCTCCTCTCCTCGAAAGGGCCCGTTTGCCGTGCCTGTTCGCTTGCAAGCGCGCTCGCGACGGCGCGGCGGCGCTTTCCGCCCTTTCTCGGTGGGACAACCCCTCCGTCTTGCCTTGCGGCAAGACACCTCCCCTTGCACAGGAGAGGCTTAGTCGGCAAAGACTGCGCTTCGTTCGCGGACGGCGATATGTGAATATAATTATACCACGCCCGGGCGCCGGTTGAACAGCGGAGGGAAAATAAAAAAACAGAGAAAAAAGGCTTGATTTTTCGTCGGCAGGGTCTTATAATATATAAGTGCCTCGCAGAGAGGCAAAAACGCGCCAGTAGCTCAGTTGGATAGAGTGTTTGGCTACGAACCAAAAGGTCGGGGGTTCGAATCCCTCCTGGCGTACCAGAAAAAGGACTTGCGAAAGCAAGTCCTTTTTCAACGAAATCCGCCCTGCGGGCGGGTGAAATTGCCTTTGGCAGTGAAATTGCCCTTCGGGCAGTGAAATGCGCCTTGACGGCGCGTAAAAGGAGGAGCGTTATGGCGGAATCCAAATTGAGATCCCTTGCTATGCAGTTTGCCGTCGATGTCGTCGGATTTTGCGAAGAGGTCAAACGCCACCGTTCCATTGCCAACCAGCTTGAACGTTCCGCAACCTCCATCGGCGCCAATATTCACGAGGCAAATTATGCGCACGGCAGAGCCGACTTTATTGCAAAGCTGCAGATTGCGCTCAAAGAGTGCTATGAAACCGAGTATTGGCTTGAGCTGATTGCCAAGACAGAGCTTGCGGACCGAGATGCGGTCAAGGCGTTGTACAATCAATGCAGAACAATACGCAGGCTGCTGATATCCTCTGTCAACACAGCAAAGGATAACGCCGAAAATGAATAAACGCAGGATGCCAATGTTGGCGATAGAAAAAGCAGCCGTGAGGCTGCTTTTTTATTGGAATAAATTTATAACGGCGTGCAAAGCTGTGAAACGTCTGCACGCGGCTGCGCGCAGGGCTTCTTTATCCTCCCTCACCCCTCCTCGCGGGCGCGGGCCAGCTTGCGGCGCATGGTGCTGCGGCCGATCCCCAGCCGCTTTGCCGCCTTTGTCTGGTTCATGCCGCATTCGGCGAGGACCTTCATAATAACCTGCCGCTCTATCTGCTCGAGGGTGCCCTCGGTCGACACCGCGTCGGGCGGGCTCTTGCGGTAGACGGCGTCGGTGCGCTCAATGGCCTCCCTTATCCACCGGCCGGGTATGAGGGTGGTCTGCGCTTCCCTGTCCATATTGGCAGAGACGTATTTCATCACGTCCTTGAGCTGGTTGAGGTTGCCCGGCCAGTCGCAGCCCAGCAGAATCTCCCGCCCCTCGTCGTCTATGCCGCGCAGCCGCCAGCCGTAGCGGCGGTTGAGGTCCTGAAGGGACATGCCCACTATGACGGGTATGTTTTCGCGCTGCCGGGCAAGGGAGGGAATGTCTATGCTCACCTCGCTCAGCAGGGCGAACAGCCGCTTTGCGGCCGGTCCCGACCGGCCGCCCGGCGCGCCCGAGCCGGTGCAGGAGCTTATGAGGCGGAACCTTCCCCGGTTGCCGCGATAGGTAAGAAAGCGCAGTATATCGGCCTGAAAGCCCGCCGTCAGGGTGTGTATCCTCGCAAAATAGAGGGTCGCCCTCGTCACTCTGCTGAAGACGCCGTTTTCCGGGTCGAACATCTTTTTGACGCTCGAGCGGGTCAGAGCCGAGCAGTTTATCTGCACGAAGGCCGAATCCCGCCACGGGCTCGATTTGTGTATCTCCTTTGCGTAGGAGTCGCGCCCCGTCCCCTCCTCGCCGATGAGCATGACCGACAGGTCGAGGCCGGCGCAGTCCCTTATCTGCTCGCGCAGGGGCTCGTTGCCGCCGACGTTGAGTATCACGCTCACCGCGTCGCCGACGTAGGTGTCGTCGTCCACGGTGAAGGCGGCCTTTATGTCCTCGTTGAGCTCGATATTCTCGCGCACGCGCAGCGCGTCGAAGGGACCGGCCCCCGCGATGAGCTCCTCGCTGCGGCGGAATTCCCAATAATACTGCCCGTGCCAGAAGCCCCCCTCGCGGACGGGGCTGTGCATGGCGTCGGACTTCGAGCGGGCCTCCTCGAGGACGCCGGGACGGGCCCTGTCGAAATCAGAGTAGACGACCCTGCCGTTTTTGTCGGTTATGTGCCAATATTCCTTCCTGCCGTCGGCGATGAGGTCGCGCACGGCTATCTGGCGGCGGCGGCGCTCGTCGCAGCGGCGCAGCTCCTCGGCGTGGTCGAAGGCCGAGCGTATCGACCTTTCGCAGCTCGTTATCAGCAGCGCGGGGACGCCCCGCTTTTTTGCCTCGCGCCAGACCGAGGCGGTGCCGATTATCATGTTGCGCCCGCCGCGCACCGCCTCATCCACGGCCTGCCCCGCATCCTCGCTGCGGTTGAGGGCCCAGCACTCGACGCCGTAGATGAACGAGTCGTTCATTAGCCCCACGCACTCGCGCAGGTCGGTCGTGCTGATGACAGCCGGCTTTACGTCGGGGAAGGAGTCGAGCATCTTCGCCGTCAGCATGAGGTCCATAAGCCCTATGTCTATGCTCACGCAGGGCCTGTCGGTCAGCTCGCGCAGGCGGCGGGCCGTCCCCGCGCGGGACATGAGGATATCGTACCCGTCCGACCGGAGAAGCGCCTCAAGGCCGGGGTCGCCGTCGCCGACGGCCGTGACCTCAAAGGCGGGATAATCCCGCCCGATCCGTTTTATGTTTTCCTTCATGCCCTCGTAGGGGCACACGGCAAGCAGCCTGCAGCTGTCCATGACGGCCCTCCGTTAGCCCCGGCCGGAGCGCGGCGGGGCTTATTGCTGTATGACGACGGGCAAGGGGACGAGCCCCCTGCCCTTTTTGCCGCTCCCTTGAGAAATCAGAAAAGGTTTCCGTTTTCGTCGAAGGGCAGCTCGTACGGGTCGGACGCCACCTCCATAAAGGGGTGGGCGTTGACCTCCTCTATAAGGTTCTCCGATACCTCGAGCTCGCCCAGCTCGATGGTGTTCCTGAAGCGCACAAGGCGGCACTGCGACTTGTCGAGCAGGTTGCAGGTGCGTATGGCCGCCTGGAAGAGCTGGCGGTCGTTGGCGAGCACCATCGGCATTTTTACGCTCAGAGGCACGGTCGAGGTCAGCGCGTTGGGATAGGTCTGATAGGGGTCGAACTTGTCGAACAGGCGCTTTGTGGTGAAATCCACTATCCCGACGCCGTTGGCGTTGCCGTGGGACTGCTCGGTCAGGTCGAGTATGCCGATTTTGGTTATCGTCGGCCCGCCCGAGATGTAGGGGGTGTGGTAGCGGCCGAGCACGCCGGTGTCGAAGCCGGTGCCGCTGATGTTCTTGCCTATCTCGTCCATGACGCACACGTCGAGCTGGTCGAACCAGAGGCGGGCCGCCCTCTTCTTGGCGTAGGCCTGCAGCTCGGGCTCGCGCGAGTCGATCTCCTCCTTGTTGAGCACCTCGATGACGCAGGTTTCGTGGTAGGCGTTCTCGACAAGGCCGACGGCGAAGATAAAATTCTTCTTCTCGATGGCGACCCTCGCTATTGCGGGGATGTTCTCGGCCATGTGGCCGAAGCCGAGGTTGTGGCAGTACTGCGCGCCCTGCTGCTTGCCGCAGCCGATCGTTATCATCTTCATCAGGCCGCTCTCGTAGGGCCCGCGAAAGGCGACGTGGGGCTTGATGCGGTTGATGATGACGATGCCGTCGGCCTCGGCCGCGAATTTATCCATGACGACGGGCAGGCCCTTATCGGTTTTGCCCAGCTCCACCGTCTCCATCGTCGCCCGTATCGGCGCGCCGACGTAATCTTCGGTTACCCCGAGGCCCTCGAGCATGAATCTCTGCCCCTCGGCGGTGGCGCCGCCGTGGCTCCCCATAGCGGGGAAGACAAAGGGCTCCGCTCCCTTCTCCTTCAGGGCGGCGACGATTTCCCGGGCAAATTCGGGTATGTGGCTGACGCCGCGGCTGCCTACGGCGACGGCTATCCTCATGCCGGGCGTGATTTTGGTCTGATAGGAGAGGTTTTCGCGTATTTTCCGGCGCAGCTCCTGCGCGGGGTCGGCGATTTTCGAGTCGTCGAAGAACTGCCTGACCTTAACGACGCGGGGTATTTTCTCCTTTGACACTATTCTCTCTATGGAATTCATAGGGGAATTTATCTGCGGGTTCAGCTTTTCGTCCATACCCGCGTGCATGCGGGAATTCAAATCGGCCATTTTGCCGCCTCCTTGGATGTCTTTGACGGTGGATTGAGTGAAGAGGCTCTGTCAGAAGCTGACGCCCTCCACCTTCTCGCCGGTCAGGTCGATTGCGACGCGCAGGCAGTTGTGGCTGTCGTGCGCGAGGTCGAAGCCGTCCTCCCAGTGGTCGAGGTCGAAGTAGTCGGTCACCAGCGGGTCGAGCTGCACCCTGCCCGAGGCGACCAACTTTATGGCCGTCTCCCAATCGTAGGGTATCTGGGAGATCTCGCCCTTGACGTCTATCTCCTTGGTGATTATCTTGTGGGTGTTGACGGGGGCGGTGATGCCGCCGCGGATACCGCCGCCGGCCCAGAGCACGCGCCCGCCCTTGCGGACGATGTCGAGCGACTCCTCTATGGGCTTGATAACGCCGGTGTTCTCGAGCACGACGTCGACGCCGATGCCGCCGGTCACGCTCTTTACGACGTCGCGGATATCCTCCTTGTCGACGTTGACAGCGTAGTCGGCGCCGAGCTTTCTCGCCATAGGCAGGCGGAACTCCTCGTCACGGGTGACGCCGGTCATGATTATGGGACCCGCGCCGATGGCCTTGCATATCTGCATCATGAGTATGCCCCTCGCGCCGGGGCCGAGTATGGCGACCGATTCGCCCGCGCGCACCCCCATGCGGGAGATGACGCTGTGCACCGAGCCCGCCGTCGGCTCGATGAGGACGGCCTTGTCGGGCTTTACGTTCTCGGGCAGCACGTGGAGCTGGTATTCCGGCCAGACGGTGTATTTGGCAAAGCCGCCGCCGGTGGTGTAGTGAGCTCTGCCCTCCATGGGAGGCAGGGTGTTGCATATATTGTAGCGGCCCTCGCGGCAGGCGGGGCAGTGGCCGCAGTAGTTGGTGACTATCTCGTGGACCACCGTGTCGCCCACGCTGACCCTCGTTACCTCGGGGCCGACGGCTACGACACGGCTTACTATCTCATGGCCCGCAACGCACCTTCTGGGGGAGGTGCTCACGCCGGTCTTGTCCTCCTTCCACCTGTGGATGTCGCTGCCGCAGATGCCGCAGTACTGCACCTCGCAGATAACGTCGTGGGGGGCGTACCTCGACGCGCCGAGCTGGGGCACGTCGGCCGTCTCCAGCTTTATCTCGCCGTTGGGATAGGCCACTATCGCTCTCATCTGAACCGCCATTTTTTATATCCTCCTTATCCTTGTACGACCGCGGGGCGCGGTCAAGTGTTTCGTTTTGTGCCTTTATTATAACGGCGGGCCCCGCCTTTTGCAAATCCGGTCAGCGAAAAATCGGTCCATTTTGGACCGATTTGCAGTGCGTTTGTATTTTTCGGCTGCGACCTGCGGCGGTACGGCCGTCCTTGACCTGCCGCCTCCTCGCCGCTGCCGGCCCTTTTGATTTTATCTGCTCCCGGGCTGCGGGTCCTCGAGCATGGCGGCGACGCGGGCGATTCCCTTCGCCGTTCGCAGGGCCGCGTCGGTGAAATGATTTCCCTCGTTCCATTCGAGCACGGCGGGGACGCCGCTGTCCCGTATGACGCCGTATATCTCCTGCGTCCTTTCCCGCACGGTGCGAAGCAGGGGGTGCCTCGTCCGGCTCTCGGCGTCGCCGAGGGAGAGATAGACCGCCCCGACGCGGGGCGAGAGCCCGTTTGCCCTGACGTAATCGGCAAAATCGGGGTACCACATCGAGCCCGAGGCCGACATCGCCCCGTCGAACAGGCCGCAGCTGCAGGCGCTCCACAGGGCGAACAGCCCCGCGAGGGAGTAGCCCGCGACGACGGTGCGTTCGGGCGGCGCGGGCAGTGCGGCGGCGGCGCGGGGGAGAATATCCCCCGCGAGGAGGGCGAGGTATTCGCGGGCGAGGCCGCGGCAGGGCGCCTCCCTCCTTGACAGGGGCGGCGCCGGCCACGGGGTCAGGTCGTCGTTCCACTCGAGGGAGCTGACGGCGGCTATGGAGACGTCGCAGCCGGCAGAGCGGCAGAGCCGGCTCACCTCCTCCCCCTCGCGGGCGAAGGTGTTGAGCAGCACCAGCGGGGCCCCCGCCCTGACGGAGGGGAAAATACGAGCCTTCTGTTTCCGATGTTCATAAGGGCCGCTCCTTCCGGCGCCGCGCGCCTGTTTTTTACCATTTTACCACACGGGGGGCGGCGGGCAAAGCCCGCGGCGGAAATTCCGCGGGCGCATCCTGCGCGCAGGGCCGCATCCATTCATACCGCAGCGCAAAAAACTCCCGCTGCGCTTGTCTTTTTGCGCTGCGGGCCGTATAATTTATATAAGGATGTATTGGGATGTGATATTATGCGTTTTATCGGCAGCAAAACCGGCATGCTCGACCGCATTGAGGAGCTTGTGAAGGAAAAGGCCGGAGCGGGGGGCGTTTTCTGCGATATTTTCTCGGGCACGGCCTGCGTCGCCGCCCGCTTCAAGCCCCGCTTTGAGATCATCTCGAACGACGCGCTCTATTTCTCCTACGTGCTGCAAAAGGCCCTTATAGAGGGACGGGGCGTGCCCGAATTCCTCGGGCTTAAAAAAATCGGGATAAACGACCCTCTCGCCTTTCTTGAGGAGGCCCCCGTCGGTCCGGGAGCCCCCGACGGCGGCGGGCTCTTTATAACGAAAAACTATTCCCCGAACGGGAGCTGCCAAAGGATGTATTTTACCGAGCCCAACGCCCGCCGCATAGACTATATCAGGCAGACCGTCGAGGCGTGGAGGGAGGCGGGTCTCGTCGGTGAGGGGGAGTATTTTTATCTGCTCGCCGCCCTTATCGAGCAGGTGCCGTCGGTATCCAACATCACGGGGACCTACGGCGCATACCTCAAAACGTGGGACAGGCGCAGCTTCAAGCCCCTCAGGCTCGCGCGGCTCCGTCCGGCCGACAACGGCAGGGACAACCGCAGCTTCAATGAGGACGGCCTGCGGCTCATAGACAGCGTCGAGGGGGACGTGCTCTATATCGACCCGCCCTACAACAGCCGCCAATACGCCCCCAACTATCACCTGCTCGAAACGGTTGCCCGCTACGACAGTCCCGAGATAAAGGGGGTAACCGGCATGCGCCCGTGCGGCGGGCTGCGCTCCCCCTTCTGTGTGAGGTCGAAGGCGGCCGAAGCGATGGAGGAGCTGGTATCGAAGGCCCGATTCCCCCATATTATAATCAGCTACAGCACCGAGGGGCTCATACCCGACGGGGAGATGGAGGCCCTGCTGCGGCGCTGCGGCGACGGGGCGTCCTTCGGGAGGCGGGCCTTCCCCTACCGCAAATACAGCAGCCACAAGGGCGAGGGCGAAGGCTCGCTCGCCGAGCTGCTCTATTATATAAGAAAGCCGCAGTACGACCGCAGGATTTTTACCGCCGCCCCTGCGGGGAAAAAGCCCGCGAGGGCCGAGGGGCCGCGCTGTATCAAGAGCCCGACCAACTACATCGGCGGCAAATTCCGCATCCTGCCCCAGCTTCTCCCCCTCTTCCCGCGGGATATCGGGGTCTTCGTCGACCTGTTCGCGGGGGGCTGCACGGTGGGGGTCAATTCGGGCGCGAAAAAGGTGATATTCAACGACATAAATTCGGTCGTTATGGAGCTGTTTGAATTTTTCCGCTCGGCCGACGCAGACCGGCTCCTCGCCTCGATAGACGGGATTATTGAGGAATACGCCCTGTCCCCGACCAACAGGGAGGGCTTCGAGCGCCTGCGGCGGGACTATAACGGGCGCCGCGACCCGCTGATGCTCTACGTCCTGTCCTGCTACTCGTTCAACTACCAATTCCGCTTCAACTCAAGGCATGAGTACAACAACCCCTTCGGCCGCAACAGGAGCCGCTTCTCCCCGAGGATGAGGGAAAATCTCGCCGCCTTCGTCGGGCGCATACAGCAGATGGACGCCGTCTTTTCGTCGGTCGATTTCGGCGAATTTGATTTTTCTCCCCTCGGCCCGGGCGACCTCGTCTACTGCGACCCGCCCTACCTTATCACCACCGGCTCGTACAACGACGGCAGCCGCGGCTTCAAGGACTGGGGCGAAAACGAGGAAAGACAGCTCTGCGCCCTGCTCGACCGGCTGGACCGGCAGGGGGTGCGCTTTGCCCTGTCGAGCGTGCTCGAGCACAAGGGGCGGGTCAACGAGATAATGACCCCGTGGGCGGAAAAATACCGCGTGGCCGACATCGAGCGGGATTATTCCAACGCGAGCTACCATACAAGGACGGGCTCCAGCCGCGAGGTCGTGATAATGAACTACTGACCCGTCGCCGGCAAAAGCTGCGCTCTGTTCGCGGACGGCGCAAAGCGCCGCAGCTCACACGCTCCGTTTTGCCTCCTCTCCTCGAAAGGGCACGCTTGCCGCGCCTGCTCGCTTGCAAGCGCGCTCACGACGGCGCGGCTGCACTTTTCGCCCTTTCTCGGTGGGACAACCCCTCCGCCAGCCGTTCGGCCGGCACCTCCCCTTGCACAGGGGAGGCTTCGTCGGCAAAGACTGCGCTCTGTTCGCGGACGGCGCAAAGCGCCGCAGCTCACGCGCCCCGTTTTGCCTCCTCTTCCTCGAAAGGGCCCGCTTGCCGCGCCTGCTCGCTTGCAAGCGCGCTCACGACGGCGCGGCGGCGCTTTTCGCCCTTTCTCGGTTTTTTTCTCTCCCTCAGTCTCGCTTGCGCTCGACAGCTCCCTCGTCAGAGGGTGCCCGAAAAGTGCAGCGGGCTTATGTACTGAAAAAACTGCCGGCGGCCCCGTTTGCCTTATGAAATCAAACAGAAGAAAAAGCACCTGCTTTCGCAGGTGCTTTCAGTCTTTTTCCCCCTTAATAAGCGGAGTTGAACAACTACTGCCTGAAAACCGGCAGAGGCTCGACTCCCCCTTACCTTACCCTCCCTCGTCCCCCGGTCCGCACCGCGGTGATAAAAATAAAGGATAACGATACGTCTGTGCGCTGTCGGGGCGTTACGATGCTTGAGGATTCGAACCCCGTGCCCGCCCGGAGGCACATTCCATATCCGCAGCTTTAAGGCGGCTGCCGCCCGGCGCGCGCCCCGAGGGGGACTACCTCCCGATCCGTGCCCGCAGGCTGAACCGGTCTATTTTTCGATAAGCTCGGTGGTCCAGTTGGTCTGCTGGAGCAGATTGTCGGTAAGACGGACCTGCTTTGCCAGGCCGTCGGCCCTCCTTTGCAGCTCGGACGCCTTGACGGACGCCCTTATCCTGATCTCGCTGCCGCGTGCGCGCTCGGCGCCCCGCCCCGCGGCGTAGGCGAGATCGCGGTAGGCCGAAAGGCTGAGGGTCAGCGCGTCCTTTCGGGCGATGAGGCCGGTCAGGCTCGTGCCGTCGGCCTCGGTGCGGCAGTTGGTCAGATTTATCGCCGCCATGAGATATTCAAGCCGCTCGACGGCGCCGTCCAGCTCGTGCAGGAGCAGCTCGGGGTCCTCCGGCGGCTCCTCCCCCTCCTGGACGAGGATGCAGTTGTTGAGCCTGCGGCGCAGCTCCTCGATTTTCCGGTTGAGATCGGCCCGCTCCTGCAGGGCCTCTGCCAGCTTCATATAACAACCTCCTTATCAGAGATGATTTATCAGAGATGGGGGCCGGGCATTTCGCCGATTACTTCGACAAGCTCGAGGTAATCGGGCTTTTTCGGGTGGTATTTGAGCTTTATCCCCATTCCGACGGGGAGGTCCCTCGGGTTGTGGATAATCCCCTCGCGCGCGACCCCGTCGAGGTCGGTGTACCTCGCCCACCATGTGAAGGTGACGGCGCCCGTGTCGCTGTCGTACGATTCGTCTATGCGGGATATCTCGCCCAAAGCCTCGAGCCCCTCCTCCCGCAGCCGCTTTTTGAGGAAGCGGGCATAGGCAAAGCCCGCGGCGAAGGCAAAAATCAGAACGGTCCATGCTATTATGCCGACGCTCAATATATTTGACCCCCTCTCGTGTCCGATTTAAGGCTATTCTATCACGGGGACGGAGAAAAAGCAAACGCCGCGAACGGGGCCGTCAGCCCCGCCGCTTTCCCGCGGGGGGCACGCAGTAGCGCGCGGCGTAGAGATTGAAAAAGTCCCGCCGCAGGCGGTAGAGCGTGCTCTCGCTGACATAGCTGTTCATTGCGGTGCTGATGACGCTGCCCCGCCCCGTCAGCAGGGCGAAGAGGGCCCGCCGGTGCTCGCCCCCGACCTCGCCGCAGAGGCGCTCGATGCGCCGCTTCTCGCGCGGGGTGAGGATATCGTAGCACAGGCAGGTGAAGAATATGCGCCCCTGCACGGCGTAGGGCAGGCGCAGGCCCCGCATCTTTTTGAAATTTCCGCTCATCAAGGACCCCCCTTCGGCGGCGCGGGAACGGGTGAAGGAGTATAAAGCCCCGCCGCGCCACGGATTGTTGCTGTTACAATGATAGCAACGGGCTGTGGCTGTGTCAACCTTTTTGTCGGAATTTTCAGAAAAATTTTAATATTACGGTTGCTTTTGCAACTTTTCGTTGCTATAATGACGACAAAGGAGTGATTGAAATGCTCTCGGGCAGGCTGCGCGAATGCAGGGAAAGATGCGCCATGACACAGAACGAAGCGGCGGGCCGCCTCGGTATAACCCGTCAGGCCTACAACAACTACGAGGTGGGCAGGAGGGTCCCGCCGGCCGCCATGCTTTCAAGGCTGGCCGCGATGTACAAGGTTTCGACCGATTATCTGCTCGGGCGCGAGACGGCTCCGCCGCCCGTCAACGGCGACGACGAGCTGACCGGCCTGCTCGAGGAGCTCAAGAGCCGCGACGACATGCGCATGCTCTTCAAGCTGGCGAGAAACGCCACCCGAGAGGACGTGCTGACCGCCATAAGGATAATCGAGGCTCTGCGCAGCAGGCAGGGGGATTGAGCGTGAACAGCGATATTTTCATTCGGCTTGCGCCCTTTCCGGCGCCGGTCAAGGCGGTGGTCACCGCCAACGACGACGGCACCTACAACGTCTATGTCAACGAGCAGCTCGGCGACGAGGAGCGACGCCTCGCCGTCGACCACGAGATAGAGCACATAAAGCGCGGGCATCTGTTCCGCGAAACGCCGGTCGCCCTCGACGAGGCCGAAGCAAATGCAGAAAAGCCCTCCCGGTAATCGGGAGGGCTTTTCTGCAATTAAGAAATGAAGGAATGAAGGAATTGATGAAAAAACTGCCCCTTGGGGCAGTTTTCATTTTTCATACCTTCATTCGGCGGCTGCTCCGTATCTCTCCCTCAGTCAGCCTGCGGCTGACAGCTTCCCCTCAAGGGGAAGCCTTTGTAACGCACCGCTCATGCCTTCCCCTCGAGGGGAAGGTGGCACGGCGAAGCCGTGACGAATGAGGTGGATACAATCAAAACCCGCCTTCGGGCGGGTTTTTTCATCAATTCCTTCATTCCTTCATTTTTCATAAGGCCCGAAGGGCCGGCTTGATTTACGTAATATACCCCACTATTATCCCCCCGCGCTCGGCGTAGAAGCTGTCGAGCCCGCGGGTGGGCATGACGGTCACCGCGCTCTGCTCCCAGACCGACTTTATCGCGTCGCGCAGGCTGAGGGCGGCCGATTCGTTGTGGCAGTGGCTTATCGCCACCTCGCCGCCGGTGAAGCCGTTTTCCCTCATATCCTGAAGGATTATTTTAAGGGCCCCGCTCACCCCGCGGGTCTTGCCCTTTATCCTTATCTCGCCCTCGTCGGTGCCGACCCCTATTCCCCACATGCCGAAGCTGCGGGCGACGAAGCCGGCTATCCTGCTCATCCGCCCGTTTTTTACAAGGTTGTCGAACGAGCAGAGGGCAAAGACGGTGTGGGTGCGCTCGAGGAACAGCTTTGCCATGCGCAGCACGCTCTCCATCGAGTGGCCGGCCGTTATCCACTCCTTCATCTTGCGGATGCACATGGCGGTCTCGGGGCCGGTCGAGCAGGAATCGAGCACGGCGATATCCTTCTCGGGATGCTCCTCGAGGGCAAGCTCCATGCCCTTCATGGCGCTGTTGTGGCTGCCCGAGAGGCGTGCGGATATGGTTATGGCTATCGACCTCTCCGCCCTGACGAAGGCCTCGCACCACCGCCCGGGCGAGGGGCAGGCCGTGCGGGGCGCCGTGCGGCAGCTTTCCATACAGACGAGCATTTCGCCCGTGTCGAGGGCCTCGTCGTCGACGTATTCCCTGTCGCCTATCTGCATGACGAAGGGAATGGCGGTAAAGCCGATATCCTCACAGGCTATATCCCTTTCAAAAAGGTCGCAGGACGAGTCGGCCACAATGCTCCATTTCATATTTTTTCTCCTCCGTTTTGTTATGCGTCTGAAAAAAACCGCCGGCGGCGCCGTTCGAGCCGCCGGAGGGGCTTTCAGTCCCTCTCCCCGCCGCTTCGCGACAGGCGCAGAGCGCCCGCCACCTCCCCCGTCATTATGGCGAACAGTATCATCGCGCTGCCCGCGAGGCAGGACAGGCTCATGCGCTCGACCTGCCCGTCTATGGGGATTATCATGGCGAACAGCGCGCCGAAGACCGGCTCGCCCGCCAGCAGCACCACCACCGTCACGGGGTTAAGATATCGCTGGGAGGTTATCATGCCGCCGTAGCACAGCGCCGCGCCGAACACCCCCGTCACGAACAGGGCGGCGATAAGGCTCGGATGGCCCAGATACCCTATCCCGCCCTGCGGGAAGATGAAAAAGACCATCCACGCGCACAGGGCGAAAAAGCCCATATTCACCGTCGTTATCGCAAAGGGGTCGTATTTCTGCGAATACTCGCCCGACAGGGTTATGTAGAGCCCGAAGCAGAAGCTGCACGCGAGGGTCAGCGCGTCGCCGAGACCGAAGGAGGTCATCGACCACACGAGGGGAAAGCCCCCCGACAAATCGATCTCGACCGCCCCGCAGACGAACAGCATCCCTATCGTCACCAGCGTCACGGCAAAGACGTTCTCGGGCGGCAGGCGGGTCTTTTTGACAAGGGCGGTATAGACCGGTATCACCGCAATATATATCGCCGAAAGAAAGGCCGAGTTGGTCGAGCTCGTCATCGTCAGGCCGAAGACCTGCAGCACCATCGCAAGATAGAGCGAAAGGCCCAGCACCGCGCCGTGAAAAAATATCGAACGGGGGCTCGCCCTTACCCTGCGCCGGAACAGCAGCCACAGCACGGCGGCACCTATCGAAAAGCGCACGGCGAGGAAGGGTATCGGGTCGAGGAAGGTCATCGCCAGCTTCATCAGCGGGAAGGTGGCCCCCCATATCATCGTACAGCCGAGCAGCACCGCCGCCCATTTAATCTCATTTCTCATCGAAAACCTCAGCATAGGGAAAAAGGCAAAGCATTTCAGAAGGGCCGCAGCAGCGCGCCGACCGCGACCCGCTCGAGCATGCTCAGCACGTCGCCCCGCGCGACGGCGCGGGACGGCGGCACGCTCAGACGGGCGCAGGCGCAGGCCGCAGCCATTTTAAGGCACTCGTCGGCGCTGCGGCCGTTGACGACGCCCCAGATATATCCGGCGGTAAAGCAGTCCCCCGCGCCGCCGGCCCCGAGGGGGGCCAGCCTTATCCCCCCGACGTGCAGGGCCCGCGCGCCCGACAGGAACACCGCCCCGTCGGCCCCGAGGGTGACTGCGGCCGCCGACGTGCCGCGGCCGATATAGGGGAAAAGGGCACGTACGGCGTCGTCCGGCGTCGAAATCTCGCCGCGGCTCAGCGCCGAGAGCTCCTCCCTGTCCGTCTTCAGGAACATGAGCCCGCCGTGGTCGAGTACGGTCCCCAGCGAGCCCCCCGCCGATGCGAGCATGACCTCGGCCCCGTTCTCCCGCGCGGCGTCCCCCAGCCTTGTCAGGGGCTCCTCCCCGCCGGCATCCCGCGGGCCGCACAGCAGGACAATATCCCCCGACGAGAGGCTGTCGGAGAAGAGGGCGCACAGCGCGTCGAGCTCGCCCGGGGCGAGAACGGGGGCGGCCCCCGCAATATCGGTCGCGGCGCCGCTTAGGGGGCAGGTCAGCCTTATGTTTATCGGGCTCTCGCCCGAGGCCTCCACCGTCTGATAGCGCAGTCCCTCGTCGTACATGAGCTGGCCGACGATACGGCCGGCCGTCCCCCGCACGACGGCGAGGGCGCGGTTCTCCACGCCGAGAAGGTCGAGCATGCGCGACACGCCTATCCCCCTGCCCCCCGCCGAGGCGCGGGATGCGCCGTTGAGGGAAACTCCGGCCGCCGGAGCCCCGTCGGAGAGGTCGCAGGCGATATTTACCGATGGGTCGAGGGTTACCGTTATGACCATAGGACAAAACCCTTTCGTAAAGTCCGCCGGACGCGGGAGGAGGGCCTGTCAGCCCTCGACGCCGTCGGGCAGGACAAAGTACATCTCGTCGGGGGCGACGAGCTCAAAGCCGGTGGTGACGAGGGTGTAGTACGGCTCGCCGCCGATGGAGCTCTCTACGCGCAGCGGCACGGCGCTGTCGCAGCTGACGGTATAGCTTTCGCTCAGCCCAAGGAGCTCGTCGACGACGGTGAACAGCAGCACGCTCCGCCCGTCCAGCGTGCCGAGGGAGGGCTCGTGGAGCCCTATGTCCCTCACGGGGACGAGGTCGGCTATGCCGGCGGCCGAAAGCAGCGCGTCATAGTCGGCCCGGCCGGCGCTCTGGTAGGAGTAGTATTTTCTCATGTCGGGCGATATGACGTATATCGTCCCCTCGCGGCAGATGGCGAGCCGCTCGGTTTCGCCCCCCGAGCGGGCCTCGAGGCGGGCGTTCCCGCCCGAGACGTACTGCACGCACTCGAGGGTGCGGCTCGCCCCGTCGAGGGAGTAGGTGACGGTAAAGCTCCATATATATTTGTCGGGGCGGGTCAGCCCCGCGAGCACGCGGGCGATATTGCCCTCGTCGACGTCGACGGGGACGGGCTCCGACCTGTCCGGCACCGGCGGGCCCGATATTTCGGGCATGTCGAGCCTTTGGGCGTCGTCGGGGCTCTGCATCGCGGTGGGATTGAAAAGATTGGGAACGCAGGATGTGAGCGCAAGGCAGGCGCAGAGGGCAAGGACGGGCAAAAGGACCCGTTTTTTCATCTTACGTCCCTCCTTTTTGTTTTTTTCCTTCGAAAAGGGCGGCTCAGCGGCCGACGAATTGCTCGGGCGGCTCGGATGAGAGGCCGTTCTCATAGAGCAGGGCCTGAACTATCCGGCGGCTCGCCATACCGTCGCCGTAAGGGTTCACGGCGCGGGTCATGCGGGCGTATTCCTCCCCGCCGGAGAGCAGCCTGAGCGCGAGAGAGGCGATCTTCTCCTCCTCCACCCCCGCCATTGCGACGGTGCCCGCCTCCACCGCCTCGGGCCGCTCGGTCTCGCGCCGGAGCACCAGCACCGGCTTGCCGAGGGCGGGGGCCTCCTCCTGTATGCCGCCCGAATCGGTCATGACCATGTACGACCTCGCCATGAGGTTGTGCATATCGGTCACGTCTATCGGGTCGATGAGGACGACCCTGTCGGCGTCGCCCAGCTCGGCGTTCACCACGCGGCGCACCGCGGGGTTGAGGTGGACGGGAAAGACGGCCTGCGCGTCGGGGCAGGCCGAAACGATCCTTTTGACCGCGCGGCATATCTCGCGCAGCGGCTCGCCCAGATTCTCCCTCCGGTGGGCGGTGACGAGCACCGTGCGAAGGCCCGGGTCGAGCGAGCGCAGATGCGCGTCGTGAAAGACGTATTTATCCGAAACGGTGGAAGCAAGGGCGTCGATGACGGTGTTGCCCGTGACATAGACCCCCTTTGTTATGTTCTCTCTCAAAAGATTGTCCCTGTTTCTCACGGTCGGGGCGAAGTGGTAGGAGGCGAGCTGGCCCACGAGGCGGCGGTTGAGCTCCTCGGGAAAGGGGGAGTAGCGGTCATAGGTGCGCAGGCCCGCCTCGACGTGGCCGACCGGAATCCTCGCGTAAAAGGCGGCGAGGGCCCCCGAGAAGGTGGTGGTCGTGTCGCCGTGGACGAGCACCACGTCGGGCTCGGCCTCGGAGAGCACGCTCTCTATGCCGCTGCAGGCGCGGGTGGTTACGTCCATGAGGGTCTGGCTGTCGAGCATGATGTCGAGGTCGAACCTCGGCTGGATTGAAAAAATATCCAGCACCTGGTCGAGCATGCTGCGGTGCTGGGCGGTGACGCAGACCGACTGGTCTATGAGCTCGGATTTTTCCAGCTCCCGTATGAGGGGGGCCATTTTTATCGCCTCGGGGCGGGTGCCGAAAACGGACAGCACCTTTAGCTTCTTCATGTCAGATCAACTTATCCTTTCGTTAAGGCTATGGGAGCAGGACCCCTGCCTTTTTTCAGCGGCTGATTTGCCCGCTTACAGTTCCCCGTCGCGCCGCGTCTGGCGGCGGCGCCGTCTCCTGTGGGACGCGCCCTGCCTCTGGGCGGGGGCCTGCGCCCCTTTTGCGTCGGGCGGGCTTTTGCCCTCCGACGCCGGATCGGGCCAGATTTTGATATCCTCGTCCGTCCCGTCGTCATTCTCTTCGGCGGCGCAGGGGGCGCCGGCGTCCTGCTCCTGCGCGGCCCGCCTTGCCGCCTTGCGGTTCTCCCGCTCAAAGACCTCGTAGGCGATGAATATGCACACGATGACGCAGAACAGCAGTATCGCCGCGCGCATGACGCCGCTCTTGGTCAGCAGCACGGCCGACAGGCCGAGAATGGCGCTCATGGCGTAGAGTATCGCCACAGTCTGCTTTTGGGTAAAGCCCATGTCCATCAGCCGGTGGTGCAGGTGCCCGCGGTCGGGCGACATGGGGGAGCGTCCCTCGGCGAGACGCCGGACGATGGCAAAGGTCGTGTCGAAAATGGGCAGGCCGAGTATGAGAAAGGGCACCGCAAAGGAGACTATCGTGTAGAACTTGAACATCCCCTCGAGGGATATCGTCGCGAGGATATAGCCGAGGAACAGAGCCCCCGTATCCCCCATGAAAATCTTTGCGGGGTTGAAGTTGTAGGGCATAAAGCCGACGCAGGCCCCGGCGAGGGCGGCGAGCAGAAGCGCGACGTAGGGCTCGCACATGAGCACCGCGATGATGAAAAGGGAGAAGGAGGCTATCGACGAAATCCCGACGGCGAGGCCGTCCAGCCCGTCGATGAGGTTGACGGCGTTGGTGATGCCCACTATCCATACAAGGGTTATGGGCACCGAGAGCAGGCCCAGATTTATATACGGGATGTTCGAAAAGGGGTTGAAGTTGGTGAAGAACTCGACCCGCACGCCGTTGAGTATCGGTATCATGGCCGCCGCTATCTGGCCGAGCAGCTTTGTCTTGGCCGACATGGGCTTTATATCGTCCATGACGCCGATGAGGATTATAAGCACCGCCCCCAGCAGTATCGACTGCAGGTGGGGGTTTATCGGGCAAAAGAGCAGCACCGACGCAATAAAGCCGAAGAAAATCGCAAGGCCGCCGAGACGGGGTATGGGGAATTTGTGCATCCGGCGCGAATCGCGCGGCACGTCCATAGCCCCCATGCGCTCGGCCAGCACCTTGACAAGGGGGGTCGCCCCGAGGCTGATGGCAAAGGCCACGAGAAACGCGGCGAGCGCCATGACGTAATCCATAGGGTCAAAGCTCACGGCCCTCACTCCTTTTTCCTGTCATATTCGGTCGAAAAATGCGGAAAAAAGCCCCTTCAGTGCCCGCCGAGGGGCAGAAAGCCCACCTTGCGGTAGACCTTTGAGAGGGTCTTCCTCGCTGTTTTGTACGCCCTCTCGGCGTTCTGGGAGTACATTTTCTCAATATAGTCCTTATCGGCGGTCAGCTCGCGGAATCTCGTCTGTATGGGCGCGAGCATGTCGGCCACCGTCTCGCCGACGGCCGATTTGAACTCGCCGTAGCCCCTGCCCTCGAACTCGCGCTCGATATCCTCGAAGCTCCTGCCGGTCGACGCGGCGTAGATGGACATCAGGTTGGTGACGCCGGGCTTGTCGTCGGAGGCCTTTATCTCGCTGCCGCTGTCGGTCACGGCGCGGCGGAATTTTCTCATAATGGCATCCCTGTCGTCGAGAATTGCGACCCAGCCGTTCTCGTTCTCGTCCGATTTCGACATTTTTTTCGTCGGGTCGGCGAGCGAGCAGATACGGGCCCCCACCTTGGGTATATAGGGCTCGGGCACGGTAAAGGTGTCGGAATAGGCGTTGTTGAATCGTATGGCGATGTCGCGGGCGATTTCGAGGTGCTGCTTCTGGTCGGCCCCGACGGGCACAAAGTCGCTGTTGTAGAGCAGGATGTCGGCCGCCATGAGCACGGGGTAGGTAAAGAGCCCCGCGTTTATATTATCGCTGTGCTTTGCCGATTTATCCTTGAACTGCGTCATGCGCGACAGCTCGCCGAACTGCGTGAAGCACGACAGCACCCACGACAGCTCCGCGTGGCAGGGTACGTGGCTCTGGATGAACATCAGGGTCCTTTCGGGGTCGATGCCGCAGGCCATGAACAGGGCGTAGGTCTCGAAGATGCGGCGCCTGAGCTGGGCCGGCTCCTGACGGACCGTTATGGCGTGCAGGTCGGCAAGGAAATACCGGCACTCGTACTCGCTCCGGGGGTCGTCCTGCAGGGCGACCCAATTCCTCAGCGCGCCGAGGTAGTTGCCGAGGGTGATGGACCCGCTGGGCTGTATGCCCGAGAGGATAATCTTCTTGCCGCCCTTGGGGGCGGAGGCGTTTTCTGTCATTTTCATATCTCCTTAAAAAGGGCTTTGCTTAAAAGGGCTTTGTTTTTTATCCGAAGCTTGCGACGGTCTCGGCGAGGCGCCTTACCCCCTCGACTATCTGCTCCTCGGTGGGTGTGGCGTAGGTCACGCGAAAGGCGCAGCTCCTCCTGCTCTCGTCCACCATGAAGGCCGAGCCCGGAACGACGGCAACCTTGTTTTGTATCGCCCTTGCGGCAAAATCCATGCCGTCGATATTATCCGGCAGGGCGCACCACAGGAAGAGGCCCCCCTCGGGCACGGTGTGGGTGACGCCGGTGCCGTCGAACAGCCTGTCCATCTCGTCCATCATCAGGCGGGACTTTCTGCGGTATATGGCGCGTATTTTTTCGATGTGGGCGTCGAGGTCGCATTTTTCGAGGAACATGTCGGCCAGACGCTGGCAGAGGATGTTGGTGTGGACGTCGTTTGCCTGCTTTGCGACCACTATCTTCTGCACGATCTCCTTGGGGCCGCAGACAAAGCCGAGGCGCATGCCGGGCGAGAGTATCTTGGAGAACGACCCGTCGTAGACCACGATGCCCTCGGTGTCGAGCGATTTTATCGTGGGTATGTCCTCCCCGCTGAATCTGAGCTCGCCGTAGGGATTGTCCTCAAGGATTATGACGTTGTGCTTTACGCACAGCTCGTATATCTTTTTTCTCTTTTCGAACGAGGTGCACTTGCCCGTCGGGTTCTGGAAGGAGGAGATGATGTAGAGCAGCTTTACGTTCTTCTCCCGCCCGAGGGCGCGCTCGAGCTGCTCGATATTCATGCCGTCCTCATCCATATCTATGCCGACGAGGCGGGTGTTGTAGGCGCGGAAGGAGTTGAGCGAGCCGATAAAGGACGGGGCCTCGCAGATTATCGTATCCCCCTCGTTGCACAGCACCTTGGCCGTAAGGTCGATGCCCTGCTGGCCGCCGGTGACGATGATGACGTCGTCGTTTTCGCCGCCGATGCCGAATTTGGATTTAAGCCTGTTTTTGACCTTCTCGCGCAGCGGGGCGTAGCCCTCTGTCACCGAATACTGGAGGGCGGCGACGGCGCTGTCGCGCCAGAGCTCGGCGGATAAGGCGCTGAGCTCCCCTACGGGGAAGGACTCGCCCGCGGGGTTGCCCGCAGACAGGGCGATGACCTCGGGGTCGGTCAGATACTTGAAAATCTCCCTTATGGCCGACGGCTTGAGGGAGGCCACCTTGTCGGAAAAAACGTACTCCACTTGTTCAACACTTCTTTCGTTGCAGCTTAATGCGGATTTTCAGGTCCTGCGCCCCGCCGGTCGGCGGGGGCGAGCATAAAAATACAAGATATATTATAACAGATAAATCGACCCCTGTCACCGACCTTGCGCTTTAATTTAGCGCAATAGTTTACAAATCCTTATTGAATATGGGGCCCCTCTTTGTTAAAATAATATTGAACATCGGTTTTTGCGCCGTCCGCGCGCGGCCCTTTTCCGCGCGGAGAAATGCGAAGGTATTGAATGAACATAATAAAAAACGCCTTTAGATATATTGCACAGGCCGTCCTCGCGGCCGACGCCGGCGAAAAAAAGGAGATAATAAAGACCTCCATCGGCGGACAGGCCCTTATCGAGGGCATAATGATGCGCGGCCCCGAAAAGACCGCCTGCGTCGTCAGAAAGACCGACGGGGAGACGGCAAAGAAGGTCACGCCGACCCAGGCGCCCTCCAAAAAGCACCCCATCCTCGCCTGGCCCCTGATACGGGGCTGCGTGGGGCTGGTGACCTCCCTCAGAATCGGCTACGACGCGCTCGAATACTCGGCGTCGTTCTTCGACGACGAGCAGAGCGGCGAGGAGCCGTCGAGGCTCGAGAGGTGGCTCAGCGACAAATTCGGCGACAGGCTGATGAAATACGTCACGGTGCTGTCGGCCGTGCTGGGGGTGGCCCTGTCGATAGGGCTGTTCGTGCTGCTGCCCACGGTTATCGCGGGGTGGCTCTCCCCCTTTACCGGCGCGTCGGGCGGGCCGCTGCGCTCGCTGCTCGAGGGTCTGCTGAGGATCGCGATATTCCTGTGCTATCTTTGGGCCATATCCCTCATGCCCGACATAAAGCGGGTCTTCATGTACCACGGGGCCGAGCACAAGACAATCGCCTGCTATGAGCACGGCGAGGAGCTTACAGTCGAAAACGTGAAAAAATACCGCCGCTTCCACCCCCGCTGCGGCACCTCCTTCCTGCTGATAATAATGGTGGTGTCGATACTCGTCTTCTCCCTGCTGCGGTGGGACGGGGTGTGGATGCGCATGCTCATGCGCATTTTGCTGCTGCCCGTCGTCGTGGGCATCAGCTACGAGCTTATCAAATTCGCCGGCCGGCACGACAACCTGCTCACAAGGATAATATCGGCCCCGGGGCTGTGGCTCCAGAGGCTGACCACCGACGAGCCGGACGATTCGATGATGGAATGCGCCATAGAGGCCCTCAACGAGGTCATACCCGAAAAGGAGGGAGCCGACCGATGGTGACCACCCTGCGCGAGGCCCTGCGCGAAACGACGCAGAGGCTCCGCCTCGGCGGAATCGAAGCAGCATCCTTTGAGGCGGCCCAGCTCGTCGGCTGGGCCTGCGGAGTTTCGGCCGAACGCGCCCGCACGGGGGACGATCCCGTGTCAAGGGACAGGGCCGAGCAGCTCGGGCGGGCCGTAAAGCGCCGCACGGAGGGCGAGCCCCTGCAATACATTATCGGCAGGTGGAGCTTTATGGGGCTCGAATTCATCGTCACCCCCGACGTGCTCATACCCCGGCCCGACACCGAGACGGTGGTGGAAAGCCTGCTGCCCGCGGCGCGGGGGATAAAGTCCCCCCGCGTGCTCGACCTGTGCTGCGGCAGCGGCTGCATAGGCATATCCATGTGCGCCCTCGTGCCCCGCTGCACCGCGGTTATGTGCGACATATCGCCGGCGGCCCTCGAGATCGCCCGCCGCAACGCCGAGCTCAACTGCGTGAACAGGCGGGTCGAAACGGTAATTGTCGACGTGCGCGCCCCCGTGTGGGAGAGCGAGCCCGGCAAATTCGACATAATAGTGTCAAACCCGCCCTACATCCCCACAGAGGAGATAGACACGCTCCAGAGGGAGCTCGCCTTCGAGCCCCGCATCGCCCTCGACGGCGGGGAGGACGGGCTCGACTTCTTCCGCGCGATAATAAAGAACTTCCCCACGCTGCTCAAAAAGGGCGGCCTGCTCGCCTTCGAGTGCGGCGCGGGGCAGGACGGGACGGTCGCCGCCATGATGGAGGGGGCCGGCTTCAGCGACGTCCATATATCGCCCGATCTGAACGGCATCGGGCGTCTCATATACGGAAAAAGCCTGTAAAAACAAAAGGAGGAAGAAATTAAATGGCACTGGTACATCTCAGCTTATGCTCCTATTCCCTCGGCATGAATACCGACGTCAACGTCCTGCTGCCCGAGAGGCGCAACGCCCCCCATCCCCCCATAGGGGACAGGAGATATCCCGTGCTGTACCTGCTGCACGGCCACTCGCAGGATTATTCCCAGTGGATACGCAGCAGCCAGCTCGAGTTCCTGACCCAGAACAGCGACACGATAATCGTCATGCCCAACGGCTACCGCGGCTTTTATACCGACTGTAAGCACGGGCTCGACTATTTTACCTATATCACCGAGGAGCTGCCCACCGTTATACGCAACTGGTTCCCGGCCTCCTACGAGCGGGACGAGACCTTTGTCGCGGGCCTCTCGATGGGCGGCTACGGCGCCATGAAGTGCGGCCTGCGCCGCCCCGACGTATACGCGGGCGCCGCCTCCCTTTCGGGCTGCGTATACGGCAACAAGCTGCCCTACGGCGTGCCCCCCGAGGACCCGTATCTCGCGACGGGCTATCCCACCTATGACCTCGGCCCGCTGCTGAGCGACGTTTTCGGCACCGACGAGGAGTACGACAATTCGATAAACAACCTCGAGGCCGCAGTGGACGACCTTGCGAAATACGACGGCAAAAAGCCGAAGATACTCCAGTATGTCGGAACGCGCGACTATCTGCTCGAGCACAACCGCCGCTTCAACAAATACTTCCTCGAGCACGGCCGCGGCATCGACTACGAGTATGAGGAATACGAGGGCTACTGCCACAACTGGGAATTCTGGAACAAGCAGGTCGTGACCGTCATGCAGAAGTTCGGTCTGCTTTAAGAGGGGGAGGGGTAAAAAATGGCTCTTGTCAATCTCAGCCTGTGCTCCTATTGCCTCGGCATGAACACCGACGTCACCGTCCTTCTGCCCGAGAGGCGCAACGCCCCCCATCCCCCCATAGGGAAAAAGCGCTACCCCGTGCTGTATCTGCTCCACGGCCACTCGCAGGACCATTCGATGTGGTCGAGAAACAGCCAGCTTGAGTTCTACGCCCAGAACAGCGACTTTATCACCGTCATGCCCCACAGCTACCGCGGCTTTTCGACCGACGCCAAGCACGGGCTCGACTATTTTACCTACCTCACCGAGGAGCTGCCCACCGTTATACGAAATTGGTTCCCGGCCAGCCTTGAGCGGGACGAGACCTTCGTCGCCGGCCTCTCCATGGGGGGCTACGGCGCCCTCAAGTGCGGCCTGCGCCGCCCCGACATATACGCGGGGGCGGCGGCCCTGTCTCCCTCGCCCTACGGCAACCGCCTGCCCTACGGCAAGCCCCCCGAGGGCGATCCGCTGCTCGGCGTGGGCCTTCCGCCCTACGACATGAGCTTCCTGACGGGCGAGATATTCGGCACCGACGAGGAGTACAGGGGCTCGATAAACGACCTCGAGGCGGCGGTAATCGACCTTGCAAAAAGCTGCGGCAAAAAGCCGAAGATACTCCAATACATCGGCACGAAGGATTTTCTGCTCGAGCAGAACCGCGAGTTCAGCCGCTTTGTCAGGGAGAACGGAAAGGGCATCGACTACGAGTATGAGGAATACGAGGGCTACTGCCACAACTGGGAGTTCTGGAACAAGCAGATCGTGATCGTGCTCGAAAAATTCGGCCTGCTGTGATTTTACGGGCAAAACGACGCCGGAGGCTCCGGCGCGCTCCCATAAAAACGAAAAAATCAAGCGAAAGGAGAAACACTCATGCCTAAAAAGAAGATAACCGAGTTCAAGGGCAAGCTCCACGAGACGGTCGTAAAGTTCCCCATGACCGATATCTGGAACGACTCCTGCGCGGCCGACGACCTTGAATACGCCATAGAGCGCGGCGCGGTCGGCGCGACCACTAATCCCCTCATTGTGGGCAACGTGCTCAAAAAGGAGCTGCCCATGTGGGAATCGACCATTGAAAAGCTGATAAAGAGCATGCCCTCCGCCTCCGAGGACGACATCGCCTGGGAGCTCATCGAGGAGATGGCCCGCCAGCGCTCCAAGCTCCTGCTGCCCGCCTTCAAGAAGTTCAAGGGCAAAAAGGGCCGCCTGTCCATCCAGACCAACGCCAAAAATTACAGGAACACCGACAAGATGGTCGAGCAGGCGATCCATCTCGCCTCCCTCGCCCCCAACATGCAGGTGAAGATGCCCGCCTCCAAGGCCGGCATAAAGGCCTTTGAGGAGGCCACCTACGCCGGAGTATCCATAAACGCCACCGTATCCTTCTCGGTGCCCCAGGCCCTTGCCGTGGCCGAGGCGGTGGAGCGCGGCCTCAAGCGCCGCGAGGCCGAGGGGCTGCCCATCGACACCATGGCCCCCGTATGCACGATAATGATCGGCCGCACCGACGACTGGTGCAAGAAGGCCTGCGCCCGCGACGGCATCATCGTCGACCCCGAGATTCTCGAGTGGTGCGGCGTCGCCGTCTTCAAGCGCGCCTATCAGATATATAAGGAGCGCGGCTACCGTCTGCGTCTGCTCACCGCGGCCTATCGCAACCACTATCACTGGTCCCAGTTCATCGGCGGTGACTGCTGCATGACCATAACCCAGGATTGGCAGGCCAAGTTCAACGCCTCCGACATCGAGGTAAAGGAGACCATGTCAAACCCCGTCGACCCCGCGATAATCGATCAGCTTGTAAAAAAGGTGCCCGAGTTCGTAAAGGCCTACGAGCCCGACGGCATGAAGCCCGAGGAATTCGAGTACTACGGCGCCTTCCGCGACACACTCAACTCCTTCCTCGCGGGCTATGACAGCCTTATCGTCCTTATCCGCTCCTTTATGGTGAAGGACACGCTCAAGAACAAATAAGGGGCTTAAGACATATAAAAATGACTCCCGTGTTTTCACGGGAGTCATTTTTGTTTGCTTTCGGATTTGCGGGACAGCGGCGCCCGTGCCGATGGGCCCGAGCGGCGGGGTCCTTCTCTGTCGGTTTAATTTATGCCGAGATACTCCCTGAGGGAGTCGAGGCGCGAGAGCATGTCCCTCCGGCCCGATTCGTAGAGGCGGCCGAGCTTTTCGACGTCCCTTTCGAAGCGGCTGACGTCGACCGGCGTGCGGGGGGCGAGGACGAAGGTCCTGCCCGTCGCCTCGTCGCGGCCGAGCTGCTCGATGACGGCGTTGTAGCTCCCGGCGGAGCGGTCGATAGCCTCCCTGAACTCGGGATGGAGGCTGTAAAAGAGGGCGTTGAGCCGCCTGTCCTTCCCCTCGGGACGGCGAAAGCCCCTGTCCCTGGTGCGGATGACGACGATTTTGTCATATCCCTCGTCAAGCGCCCAGCCGTACGGTATGCGGCATGAGCAGCCCCCGTCGAGATAGGGGATGCCGTCTATCATGACGGGAAGGGACACGTAGGGCAGGGTGGCCGAGGCCGCGACGGCCTTTTTGAAATCGCATTTGCCGTAGGTGAAATACTCCGGACGGCCGGTCAGCCGGTCGGTTGCGACGGCCACCAGCCGCCGCTCGGGGGATATCCTCCCCCAATCGAAGCCGAAGGCGGGCAGCAGCCTGTCGAAAAAGTAATGAAAGCCCGTCACCCCGCGGTCGCTGAGAAAGGCGCCGCGGCCGCTGTATTCGGGGTCGAGGCAGTATTTGAGGTTCACCCTCGCCGACAGGCCGATGTTTCCGCCGCAGTAGGCGAGAGAGGACATGGCCCCCGCCGAGACGCCTATGACGGTCTGAATGAAAACGCCCGATTCGAGCAGCACGTCGAGCGCGCCCTGCGTGTAGAGGGTGCGCCAGCCGCCCCCCTCGAGAATGAGGCAGCCCTTTGTCAGCGGCCCGTCGGCCGTGCCCCTCGGGAGCCTCCGGTAGCCGCTGTAAACGATAAGATTTTTCCGCATGAAATTACCTCGTAAAAGCATCTGCGCCGCGCATCCGGCTGCGGCGGCGGTCGTCCGCATCCGTGTCCGGCATAAAGATTGTTTATACCTGTTTATATAATGAAAACACATTCCGCCCGACAGGGCGGGACGGGTCAATCGGGCAGCTGTTCGTTGAGCTGGTCAAGCAGGGCGATCGTTCTGAATACCGAGCCGCAATGCCTGCACTGCCAATCACAATCGCTTTTTTTCGCCTTTTTATGCAGCGGCTCAAGAGTTTCGCCGCATACGGGGCACGGCGTTTCCCGCCGACGCCACAGGCTCTTCAAAAAAGACAGGGCCTCGCCTCGGGAACGAAAATTCAGCTCCTTCAAGGATACCTTGTCCATACGTCTACTCGCCCCATCCGATGAGGGTGATGTCGGGGCGGGCCGTGCGCAGGAAGGATGCTATCCTCTCGTCGTACCTGCGGGTGACGGAGATGACGAAGCCCGACGGGTCGCTCGAAAAAAAGCAGACCGACTCCTTGAAGACCCGCACGAAGGCGACGTTGGACCAGCCGATCCTCACCGTCTGCGAGGAGCCCTTTCGGAGCTCGACGCCGTTTTCGTCGAGGGTCAGCACCGAGGGTCTTTCATCGGCCAGCATGCGCCTGAGCAGCTTTTTCATGTTGAAAAGAAAGGCAAAGCACAGCACGGCGCAGAAGACCATGACGCCCATTGCGGCATTGGCGAGCGCATCCGGGCCGGCGGCGGCCGTCAGCACGGCCAGCAGCGCAAGCAGGGCGCAGCACAGCAGGCCGGCATAGAGCAGCTGCCTGAAATAGTCGCGCAGCCGCCTGCGGGGCTTTTTGATGAGATAGCGGTATTGGGTGACGACGTTGACCGTCTCTTTATAAAATTCGGGGGAGCCCTTTTCGTTGATTTCGATGGTCATTATATATCTCCTGCCTGAAAAAATCGGGTTTTCGTCGCGTCGTCGGAGCGGTTTGCGCTTTGTTCGCGGACGGCGCGGAGCGCCGCAGCTCACACGCTGCGCCCGCTCCTCCTCTCCTCGAAAGGGCCCGCTTGCCCCGCCTGCTCGCTTGCAAGCGCGCTCGCGACGGCGCGTCGGCGCTTTTCGCCCTTTCTCGGTTTTTTCTCTCCCTCCGTCTCGCTTGCGCTCGACACCTCCCTCATCAGAGGGAGGCTTTGTAATGCGGCGGGCTTTTCAGGCTCCCCTGTGCAAGGGGAGCTGTCAGCGAAGCTGACTGAAGGGTTGTCTTGGGTGCGCTTATTCCCCGAAAAGCCTGCGGCTTTTCTCGGTGGGACAACCCTTCCGCCGGCCGTTCGGCCGGCACCTCCCCTTACACAGGGGAGGCTTTGATGCTGCAAAGCTTGCTGCCGTTATTTCACCACGAAGCAAAAATGCTTGCTTGCAAGGGCATTTTTGCAAGACCGTCAATACGGCAGCGCGAACAACGTGAGCGGCGGCGCAGCCGCTAAAGATTTGCGTCAGAAAATCTTGCTGCCGTTATTATAACAGCGGCGGGGCTCTTATGCAAGCGGCCGCGGCGGGACGGAGGGGGAGGCTTTTCCCGCGCGGCGCATAGGGAGGCGAACAAAAAACCGATTGACTAACGATGTACCAACATATATAATTATAGCTGAAATCGCCATATCGGGCGTTTTGCGCCCTGCAGAGCAGATTGACGATCGGTTGACGGACCTCGGTCCCGTCGGGGCGCCGCAGCCTTGACGGGACCCTTTCTTTTGGACCCTTGATTTTAAGCAGGCCGATAAGGACGGCGCCGCCGCGGCCTTTATTGAGGAGCGGGCGCGGCGGTGAGAGCGGTATTATGTTGAATTTTTCCGAAAAACGCATAAGAGGCCCCGCCGGATGGAAACCGTCCGCGGCGGGGGCGGCGCTGCGCCTTGCGGCGGCAGCCGCGGCGGCCGCGCTTTTGCTCGCGGCCTGCGGCGAGGCTGACCCGCCCCCGTCGGGCGGACCGGCCGAGCCCGCCGGCGAGAGCGCGGCCCCGTCCGCGCAGGTCGAGCTGACCCCCGTGAAGGCGGGGGCATACGACGCCCCGCCTATGGCGCAGGCCGAATTCCACGGGGCGGAGGCCGCGACCAACGGCAGCGCGTGGATCGACACCTCGGCCGCGGCCGAGGGCTATGTCGCGGCGGCGGTCCTCTCGGAAAAGCGGGTCAAATTCCAAGTGGTCAAGGGCGACATGACCTGCAACTACGACCTCGCCTCCGACGGCGAGCCCCGCATATTCCCCCTGAACGGCGGGGACGGGGAGTATCTGCTGCGCATTATGGAGAATGTGGCCGAAAACAGGTACGCCGAGGTCTTTTCCGCCGTGTGCGAGGCCGAGCTCAAGGACGAGTTCCAGCCCTTCATAAGGCCCAACGTCTACGTCGATTACGACAGCGGCTCGGCCTGCGTCAAAAAGAGCGCCGAGCTCGCCCGTGAGGCGGGGGACCAGATCGGGCTGGTCAGCGCGGTGTACGACTATATATGCGGCTCGGTCGTCTACGACGCCCAGAAGGCCGAGGGGGTGACAAAGGGCTATCTGCCCGACCCCGACGCCACCTTCAAAAGCGGAGAGGGGATATGCTTCGACTACGCATCCCTCGCCGCCGCCATGCTGCGCAGCCAGGGGATACCGACCAAGCTGATTTGCGGCTACGTCAGCCCCGACGGGCTTTATCACGCGTGGAACATGTTTTATACCGACGAGACCGGCTGGGTGACGGTGGAATACAAGGTCTCGGGTCCGAGCTGGAACAGGCTCGACCTGACCTTCAGCGCCGGCGGAGCCGACGCGCAGTTCGTCGGCGACGGGGACAACTACTCCGACGTGTACGTCTATTAACGCAGGCGCCGGAGGGGAACGGACAAATGCGGCTGTCGGCGTACAGCCTGAAAAGCGGGTGAGATGATGAGTAAAAAAATCGACGGGCTCGGAATCAGCGCCTTTTTTGAGAGCATGGGCCTCATGCTGCGCTCGGGCATACAGGTCGACGAGGCCCTCGGCCTGCTGACCGAGGGGGAGGGCGGGTCCGGCAAGGCCGGACCTCTTGAGAGCGCGCTGCGCCTGATGCAGCAAAGCACGCAGGAGGGGAGCCCCCTTGCGTCGGCTATGGAGGAGAGCGGGGCCTTCCCCGATTACGCGGTCAGCATGGTGAGCGCGGGGGAGAGCTCGGGACGGCTGGAGGACACGCTCTTTCGCCTGTCGGAATACTACGCGAGGGAGAGCTCCATGTCGGAGAGGCTCAAGAGCGCCGTGACCTATCCGGCCGCCATGCTGTGCCTTATAATCGCGGTGCTCGCCGTGATGCTCGTAATGGTGCTGCCCGCCTTTACCGACATTTACAACGACATGACGGGGAGCCTGTCGGCCTCGGGCTACGGCTACGTGCGCCTCGCCTACGTCTTTTGCTGGGCGGCGCTTGCCGTTATGGTGCTGCTCGCGGCGGGGCTCATCGCGGGCTATGTTATGTGGAAAAGGGGCGCGAGGGGACCCGTCGAACGGGTGCTGCGCCTGTTCCCGATATGCTCCGAGCTGCTCGACAGCATGGGGCGGCTGCGGTTCACGTCGGCGATGTCGACCTTCCTTTCGAGCGGGATGATGCAGGACGACGCCCTCGAGCGGAGCATCCCCATGACCGGCTGTGAGCCGGTGGAGCGCAAGCTGCGCCGCTGCGCCGAGAGAATGGCTGACGGGCACTCGATAGCCCGGGCCGCCTACGACGAGGAGCTGTTCGAGCCGGTCTACGGCAGGATGCTGCTCGCGGGGGAGCGGAGCGGCAGCCTCGAGCAGGTGCTCGGCCGCCTGACCGGCCACCTCGAGGAGAACTGCGAAAACCTGACCGACAGGCTGGTCGGCACGGTGGACCCGGCCCTGTCGGGCGTACTGATGGTGACGGTGGGGCTGAGCCTGCTGAGCGTAATGCTGCCCCTGATAGGGATAATGAACTCGATAGGCTGACGGCGGCTTTTCGGAGGTGACTGACCTTGTACAGCGACAAAAAAAGACGGCGCGGGCCGCTCGTATGGCTGCTGTGCGCCGCGCTCGCGGCAATTATCGCCCTCGGGGTCCGTCTCAGCCCGAGCGACGAGGTGAAAGCGGAGGGGGCGGAGGCGACGGGCGACGCGGTGAGGCGCTGCGCCCTGCAGTGCTACGCCGTCGAGGGGGTATATCCCCCCGACCTTGAATATATGGAGGAAAACTACGGCCTTGCGATAAACAGGCGGGATTATTACGTGACCTATCAGGCGTTTTCGTCCAATCTGCCGCCGACGGTGCGGGTCACCCTGCGCTGACGGGGAAAAGGAGGTCAGGCTATGTATATGACGGACAGCTCCCTGCGCGGGGAGACGGCCGAGAGCGGCGTGAGAACGCGCCGCGCCGCTGCGGGAAACGCCGCGCACGGCTTCGCCGTCGGCGCGGCGGCCCTTTTCATGGCGGGCTTTCTGCTGCTGGTGGTATTCGGCGCGCAGGGCTATCGCGCGGCGGCCGGAGGGCAGAGGTCGAACGCCGAGAGGCGGGCCCACCTGTCCCACATCGCGGCGGCGGTAAAATCGCTCGACGCCGCGGGGGCCGTCGACATATTCGACGGGCCGCAGGGACAGGGGCTCGAGGTGCGCGACGGATACGGCTACTCGTTCAAGATTTATTTATACGACGGCGAGCTGGTCGAGGAGTATTCGGCCGAGGGGCAGCAGCCCGAGCCCCGCGAGGCGCAGAGCCTCGGCCGGAGCGGAAAATTCGAAATCGTGCGGGACGGGGACCTTTTGAACATATCGACCGACGCGGGGGAGCTGCGGCTCACCCTGCGCTGCGCGGAGGCTTGATGAGATGAGAGAGACAAGAAAGACGGCGGCCTTCTATGCCGAGGCACTCGTCATGGCGGCGGTCTTCGTCGCGGTGACGCTGGCGCTGACGCGGGCCTTCGCCCTGTCGAGGGGGCTCGCCGCACGGGCGGGCGAGCTGACCGACGCGGTGTGCATCGCGGCCAACGCGGCAGAGGCGGTCGCCTCGGCCGACAGCGGGGAGGAGCTGCGTTCCCTGCTCGGCGCGGAGGCCGCCGACTTCGGCGGCGGCATCGGCGCAAGATACGGCGAGGGGCTCGTCCCCGACCCGAACGGGCCGTATGAGGTGCGCCTGACGTGGGATGAGGAGGATGGCCTCGCCGACAGCATAATCTCGGTCAGCCGGGACGGCCGGGAGATATATTCGCTCCGCACGGCCGTCTATACCGCGAAGGGGGGCGGACAGGGATGAGGGGAGCGCCCGTAAAGCTGGGGCCTCTGGCCCTGCTGCTGTGCGTGATAACGATATGCCTTGCGGTGATGGCGCTGCTGTCGATAACGACGGCGCGGGCCGACAACCGCCTCGCCGAGAGGTACGCCGAGACGGTCAGGACACGCTACGAGCTCGAACGGGAGGGGCAGGCCTTCCTGCGCGAGCTGGACGGGGAGATAAATAACGGCGGACTGCCCGCGGCGGATTCCGCCGCGGAGGACGGCGCCGTTGAGAGGGTCTTTGAGCTCGACGGCACCACGCTGACCGTGAGGGTCGATACGACCCGCCCCGACAGCAGGGGCAGGGCCTTTACCGTGACGCAGTGGAGAATCGAAAAGAGCTGGAGCGAGAACGAGAGCCTCGGTCGGCTCTGGGGAGGAAAATAAAATGGACATACGGGAGATTCTGCAGCAGGCGGTCGACGCCGGAGCGGCCGATATATTCCTTATCGGCGGGCTGCCCGTCACCTTCAAGAGGGGAGGGCGCCACGAGCGCGTCGGCGGCGAAAGACTGCTGCCCGAGAATATAGTCGAGCTCGTCTCCTCGATATACGACCTGAGCGGTAGGGAGCGGACCAACCTCGACAGGGGGGCCGACGACGACTTCTCCTTTGCGATAGGGGGGCTGGGGCGCTTTCGCGTGAACGTGTTCCGCCAGCGCGGGTCCCTTGCCGCGGTGCTGAGGGTGATAAAATTCGGCCTGCCCGACCCAGCCGCGCTGGGCATTCCCGAGACGGTGCTGAGCCTTGCCGACAACAAAAAGGGCCTCGTGCTCATCACGGGGGCGGCGGGAAGCGGAAAATCCACCACCCTCGCCTGTATGGTCGACCGAATCAACAGGACGAGGGACTGCCATATAATAACGATGGAGGACCCCATCGAGTATATCCACCGGCATGAGAGGTCGATAGTCACCCAGAGGGAAATTTCGATAGATACGCCCAATTACCTCGATTCGCTCCGCTCGGCCCTGAGGGAGAGCCCCGACGTGATACTGCTGGGCGAGATGCGCGATTACGACACGATTTCGGCCGCGATAACGGCCGCCGAGACGGGGGTGCTGCTTTTGAGCACGCTGCACACCTCCAGCGCCGCCAACACCATAAACAGGATACTCGACGTATTCCCCGCCGACCAGCAGAAGCAGGTGAAAATCCAGCTCGCCCAGATACTCAGGGGTGTGGTCTGCCAGCAGCTCGTGCCCGACGTGAACGGCGCCCTTTTGCCGGTATTTGAGATAATGAAGGCCAGCCCCGCCATACAGAACATGATAAGGGAGGACAAGCTCCATCAGCTCGAATCCGCCATGCAGGCGGCGGCGAGCGAGGGGATGTGCACCATGGACGCCTCGCTGCTGAGGCTGTATAAGGAGGGGAAAATCAGCCGCGACACGGCCCTTATATCCTGCGTCAGCTATGAGAACATGGCAAAGAGGCTGAACGGGTAAGGAAAAACCGGACGGGGGAGGAAAATCCGCACGGGTAAAGAGACCCCGCACGGCTGAAAAAAACAATATAGGACCGACGAGGCTTTTGCGGTGCGCCGAAACGTTGCGGCGCGCCGTATTTTTTTGCGCCGAAATCCGGAAAACGGCGATATACGCGCCTTTACGGAGGGGAGGGTTGGCGATAACAGAGCAACGAAACGTGGCATAATTGATACAAACAAAGGCCCCTCACCACGGGGCGGCCCCCTACCACGGGGCGGAAAGGAAGAAGAAAATGCAGGAGGAAATATTGAGCAATCAGGCGCAGGAAAGTGACACGCGGGCGGACGCCGACCTTGCGCAAGCCGCGGCCGAGGGGGCGGAGAGGACCCTCGAGGGCGCGGCCGAGGCAGGGGGAATAAGGATAAGGTTCAACCACGAGGACAGACTCGTGACCCCCGAGGAGGCGGCTGTGCTCGCCCAGAAGGGCCTTGCCTACGACAAGCTCGAGCAGAGGCTGGAGAATATCGAGGCCGACCCGTCGCGCGCCGTACTGAAGCTGCTTGCTCAAAGGAGCGGCGTCGAAACGGACGAGCTTATCCGCGCGCTGGAGGAGGAGCTCGGACGCGGACCCTCCGACGGGGCGGAGGATGGCATATCCGACGCCGCTCGCGCGGAGGACGGCGGGGCCGCGACGCAATTCGCGGCCGCCGGAGGCGGGGAAACCGGCGGGGAGGCCGGAGCCCTCGCGGAGCTCGAACGGCTGCGCGCCGAAAGGGAGAGGGAGAGGGCCCTCGACAGGGACATAGAACGGCTCGTCGGGCAGTTCGGTCCGGTCGACCTCGATTCCCTGCCCGACGAGGTGTGGAGACAGGTGGAGGGGGGCAGCAGCCTGACCGACGCCTACGCCCGATACGAGCTGCGCCGCATGAAGGCCGACGAGGCCGCGCGCAGCGCCGAGAGGGAGGCCGAGAAAAGCGCGCCCCCCGCGCCCGCGGGGTCGGGCGCGGAGAGGGACTTTTTCACCGACGGTGAGCTCGACAGCCTGACCGAGCGGGACCTCGACGACCCGGGAATACTCGCGCGGGCGATAAAATCCCTCACAAGAAGAAGGTAAAAAGGCAAAAAGACCCGTGACGGCACGGGAAAAACAGACAAGGAGTGATTTTTTAGCTTATGGCATATTCAAATTTCAAACCGACGATATGGAGCAAGTACGTCCAGCATGAGCTGGAGAAGATAACGGTGCTCCAGCAGCTTTGCAACACCAAATTCCAAGGGGAGGTCGGCATGGGCAAGAAGGTCAAGATAATCGGCGTCGGACGGCCCACCGTGGGCACCTATGTGCCCGGCACCGACATATCGAGCGCCGAGACCCCGGCCGACAACAGCATATTCCTCGATATCGACCAGTACAAGTATACCCACTTCATCGTCGACGACGTGGACAGGGCCCAGTCGATGGACGGGCTGATGCAGGCCTACATGGAGGAGTCGACCCGCGCGCTCGCCCAGAACAGGGACAGCTATATCGCGGGGCTTGCCGCATCCCTTACGGGGGGCGGCGTTTCGGCCTCCACCAGCGCCAACAGCCCCGCAAAGGCGAGGGCGGCGATAGACACGGCCCTGGGCACGCTGTATGAAAACGGCGTGAGAATCGGCACCGACAGGGTGACGATAGTGCTGCCGACCTGGCTGTACATCCATTTCCGCGGCTCGCTGACCGCCGAGCTGACCTCCAACGCGGACATGCTCAAAAGGGGCATCGTCGGCCAATACTCGGGGGCGGAGGTGAAGCTGTCGAACAACCTGTACAACGACCAGACCGACGACTACGCCATGATAATGACCGACAAGGCCATAGCCTTCGCCGGCGGCATCAGCCGCACCGAGGCCTACCGCCCCGACAGACAGTTCGCCGACGCGGTCAAGGTGCTCGACACCTTCGGCGCGAAGGTGGTGCGCCCCAAGGAGATATACGTGCTCAAGGCGCACAATTCGTAAAAATCAACAGAAACGGGGGGGCGGGAGCCTTTCCCGCCCCCGAGAGGGGGCAGAAGATGTCAATAAGAAGGCTGACGGCATCCGTCAGCAACGTACAGGCCCTCGCCGACCGGCCCAACGCCGACGACGGTCTGACCGCCGCCGCCCTCAAGGCGGTCTTCGATAAGGCGGGGGAGGACATAAAGGAATTTATAAACGGCTCGCTGATACCCGATATCACGGGGGACAACGTGCCCCTCGGCACGCCGGTGCCCAACGTCGACGCCGACACCCTGCGCGGGGCGATCGCCGCCCTGCGCGCCGTGGTGGACCAGACCGCCCAGGGGGCGATAGCCGACGGGTCGGTGACCTGGGAGAAGCTGGACGACGCCCTCAAGAGGCGGGAAGAAGCCCTCAGGGGCAGGGTGAGCGCCCTTGAGACCGGCCCTGCGCGGCTGATTTTTTCAAAGGCGGCCGACATACCGGCGGGGGGCGGGAGCGTCGACATATCGGACTGCTCCCTCGCTTCGGTATCGAAGAGGACGGTGCTGCTTTTCACCGGCACGGCGGCCCCCGACCTGACGAGCAGCGTCGGGCTCCGCCTCGTCGACGGGGATGGGGCCGACATGGGGCGCATAGGCTATATACGCTTTGCGCTGGGCGGCATGACCGACACGGCGTCGGTCGCGCTGACCCGCTGCGCCGACGGGGGGCTTATATGCGAATATGTCGCAAAGAACGCCGAGGGCTACAACAGCTACGCCCTGGCGGGCAGGTACTTCCTTGAAGGGGCCGACCTCGCCGACGCGGCGTCAATCGCCTTCGACGGGCCCTTCTGCGGCACGGTGAGGTGCTATGAGTGCTGAAAAACCTGCCCGCCCGCCGGCGGGATGGAGGTATTGAGATGGACGGATATATAACGATATGTTTCGACGGGCGCACGGCCCGCGCCCCGTCGGGCGGGGTGAACGCCGCCGTAAAGGGGGACGCGGGGACGTCGCGCGTACGGTTCGTGCTGCAAAGATACGCGGGAGGGACCGACCTTGCGCAGCTGACCGCGACGGTGAGCTTTATCAACGCCGAGGGGCAGGGGGACATTGACCTGCCCGAGGCCGTCGCTTCGGGCGACAGAATAGAGCTGCGCTGGACGATAGGCAAAAGCGCCGCGGCCGCGGCGGGAAATTTACAGTACGAGCTGCTTTTCAGCGACGAGAGCGGCTCGACGGTGTGGCAGACCGCCCCCGCAAGGCTGAACATAATAGATTCCCTCGGCGCGGGGGAGCCGATAGAGAGCAGGGAGCCCGACATCGTCGCCGCGCTGACCGCGATAGCGGCCGGAACAGAGAGGGCGGCGCAGTCGGCCCGAACGGGGGCGTCGGAGGCCGCGTTCTCCTCCCTGTCGGCGGAGGGCTCGGCAGACAGCGCCCGCAGGTCGGAGCGGGCGGCGGGCGCGAGCGCCGCCTCTGCTGCGCAGGATGCCTCGGCTGCGGCCGAGGCCCGCGCACAGGCGGTACAGAGCGCCGCAAACGCCCGGGACGACGCATCGGCGGCCCGGACGGACGCCTCAAGGGCCGAAACTGCGGCGGGCGCCGCCGCATCCTCGGCGCAAAGCGCCTCGACATACGCGGGCGCAGCCTCGCAGAGCGCCGGAGCTGCGGCCGTATCCGCAGGGGAGGCGCAGGCCGCCGCGGCCGCGGCCGAGGGGCTTTTATCCTCCCTGCGCTCCCGCATGGATGCGGCCGAGGGCGGAATCGAGGAGCTCCGCGCCCGAAAGGCGGGGGCCCTGATACGCACGGCGGGCGGCGGGGGGACGGAGTTCACCGTCGACGGGACGGTCGACAGCCCCGTGAGGGGGCTTTATATCGAGGGGCAGACCGTTCAGCAGGCGGCGCCCTCGCCCGACGCCCCGTCGCCCGTGCTGCCCCTCGAGGGATACGACAGGCTGACTGTATTCGACGGCAGCGCCGACGAGAATTGGCGGACGGGGACGGGCGGAGCCTATTTCTATATTGAAATGAACGCAATGAGCGTCGATTTCGGCGGGGTCGTCGCCGTCTCCCGCAGGAACGTGGGGGAGGACAAGGCCCCCGATAGCCTGACGGCGCACGAGCTGAGAAAGGACGACGATTTTGCCGCCCTGTGCTTCGGCAACCCCGACGGGCTGGACGAGACCGGCTGGCGGGCCGCGCTCGCCGCCGCGCCCGAGACGGTATTCTGGAGAAGCTCGTCCTTTGACCCGACGGCGCCGCAGTATTACGCGGCGGGGATCGAGGGGGAGGACGGCGGCTTCGGCGCGGTCGGCACGGCGGAGGCGATAGCCCCGCTGTTCGGCGGCGACTCGCTCGACCTGACGAACGGCAGGGTAAGACGCGTCATGCGCCAGAGGCTCTTTACGGGGGCGGCGAACGAGGCGTGGGGGACGTACGGCCTGGCCGTCTATACCGCCTTCAGCATATCGGTGGCCGATATGAGAAGAAACGGCCGCACGAGCGGGTATTCCAACCTTTTCCCCGCAAGATTCTCGCCCAGCGGGAGCGACAGCTACGGCATAACCTACGGCGCGGACAGCAGGATGGTCTGTATCACCCAGAGCTATGAGAGGTGGGCCGACGTCAGCGCCTTCAAGGCATGGCTCAACGAAAACCGGCTCCAGATCGTATATTATCTCGACACGCCGTCGACTGCGGCGGTCGCGGTAACAGGCTCGCTCGACGGCGCGGCGGCGGGGGTCTGTACCCTGCGCGGGCCGCAGACGGCGAGGGTCGTATACGCGGGCGACCTCGGCGCGGCCTTCGACGAGCTCGCGTCCGCTCTGGCGGCGGCGGAGGGCGGTATATGAGCCTGACGCCCCTCGGACGGGAGAAAATAGAGCTGTGGAGGCCGCCGACAGAGACCCAGCAGGCCAACAACTGCACCGCCCACGCCCTCGCCGTTGTATGCGAGTGCTACGAGCACACCTATCTTCGCGCCCCCCACAGGGATGTGAGCGTGGGCTGGCTCTACGGCGTGCGCAGCACCTCGAAAAGCGGCAGGGATATAGACGCGGCGGCGAAGGACATGGTGGACTTCGGCTACGTCTACCGCGACGAGTTCGAATTCTTGGGGGAGAACCCCGAGTGCTTCGAGGCGGTCAGGAGGGCGGCCCCGTCCCTTTCGCCGCAGAGGGCGTTCTGCGACTGGCGCGAGCTCGAAAGCAACGATGAGATATGGGAATACATGGCGGCCTACCGCCTGCCGGTGCTGCTGGCGGTACGGGGCGGCTCGCACGCGGTGGCCCTGACGGGGGCCGAGAGGTCGGCCTACCGCAGAAGCTGGCTCTACAACGGCAAAAGCTGCGCGCAGGTCTATTACGACTACCGCTTCGTCTGCCTTGACAGCAGCGTCGGCCTGAGGGGGGAGGACGGGCTCGTCGCGGTCTCGCGCTGGGAGAGGGCCTGCGCCGTGATACCGGCCCTCCCGCTGCCCGAAGGGGCCGACGGCGGGCCGCAGACAGGAGGTATGGACGATTTGATCTTTAAGGATGTTAAAAGGGACGACTGGTTTTTCGACGCCGTGGGACGGGTCTCCGACGCGGGACTGATGACGGGGGACGGGGACGGGAATTTCCGCCCCGACGACAGCCTCACCCGCGCCGAGGCGGCGGTGATAATCGGCCGGCTGATGAAGGGGGAGGCAAAATGGAGCTGAAAATTCCCGACAGGGTCAAGTGGGCCGCGGCCGAGTGGTTCTGCGACGCCGCCGACGTCTTTTACGCGGCCTGCCCCCGCCCCCGCGGGGTGCGGAGGTTCTTTTCGGGCGACCCTCTGACCCGGGCCGAGGCCGCCGACATCGCCGAGGGGCTCATGACAAGGGCGGTGATAAGGGCATGAGGCTTTTACACGGCATGAGCCCCGCCGACGCCGTAAGATGGGCGTCGGCCGGTCTCGGCGGGCTTGCGGGCTTCCTTATAGGGGAGATAAACGGCCTGGTCTACGCCCTTATCGCCATGATGGCGATAGACTACGCAACGGGGGTCACGGCCGCCTTTATCGAAAAGCGGCTCGACTCGGCGGCGGGCTTCAGGGGTATCGCAAAGAAGGTCTTTATTCTCCTTCTGGTGATAACGGCCAACGTGCTCGACCGAAATCTGCTCGGGGGGACGGGGGCCGCCCGCGCCTGCGTTATCTGCTTTTACGCGGCCAACGAGGGGCTGTCGATACTTGAGAACGCGGCAAGGATAGGCGTGCCCTGCCCGCCCTATCTCAGGCGGGCCCTCGCCCGGCTGAAGGAGGCGGACGATGAGAAGCTCAAGGGACATTGACGAGCTGCGGCCAGACGTCGCGGCAAACTGCCGGATATTCCTGCGGCTGTGCGGGGAGGCGGGGCTCGACGTCCTTGTGACGGGCACGGTGCGCGACGCCGAATTCCAGCGGCGCTGCTACGAGAGGGGGACGGCCAAAAGCCCCCTGCCCGCCTTTCACGCGATAGGGGTCGGGCTCGCATTCGATATATGCAAAAACGTAAAGGGGCACGAATACGACGACGCGGCCTTCTTTCGCGCCTGCGGCGAGATAGGCGAGAAAATCGGCTTCGAGTGGGGCGGCAGGTGGCGCACGATTGTGGACATGCCCCACTTCCAGTGGAGCGGGGCGGGGCACGGCTATTCGTCGGCCGACATAATCGCCGGCAGGCTGCCGCCGCCGATGCCGATTTATACCGAAAAGGAGGACAAGGGCATGGAGAAAATCACGGTGAAAATCGGGAGCGTCGCCGTCCCCGGCTATCTGATAGAGGACAGGACCTTCGTACCCGTCAGGGAGACGGTGGAGGCCCTCAACCGCAAGACGGTCGTCTGGGACGATGAGAAAAAGATGGTCACCGTCGCCCTGTGAGGCGGCGTTTAAGGAGGAGAGAGATGATTTATACGGCTTTGACGGCCTTTGCCCTCGCCGCGGCGGGGGCGGCGGGCGGCCTCGCCTTTTACCGCGCGGGGCTGCGCGACGGACTTAAAATTTCCCGCGGCGCGGCGCCCTCCGCCCTGTTCGGGCGGGGAAGAGACGAAAGGGGCGGGACGGCGGGCCCGTCCGCCGGCGGAATAATCGGCTACGACGGGCGCAGAAGGGGGGCGGCGGAAAATGGCGGCAGATAACGACATCCTCACCCGCGACTGGCAGGATTTCGAGCGGGGCAGGAGCTACAACCGTCAGATAGACTTCTACGACACGGCCGACAGGAACGAACGCTTCTACGCGGGGGACCAGTGGCGCGGCGTCGACGCGGGAGGTCTGCCCACCCCCGTATTCAACATAATCAAGAGGGTGGTAAACTACTACATTTCGTCGGTGGCGTCGCAGGACGTCGCCATGACCTACGGCTGCGACGACATGCCCTTCCTCGACGCGGGGGAGACCGCCCTTATGGGGCGGTACTGCCGCATACTCACCGGCCACGCCGCCATGAGGTGGGAAAAGCTGCGCATGAGCTCCAAGCTGCGCTCGGCGCTGCTCGACGCCGCCCTGTCGGGCGACGCGGCGTGCTACGTCTACTGGGACCCCGTCCTGCGCGGGCCCAACGGGACGCGCGGGGATTTCCGCGCGGCGATGGTGGACAGCGGCAGCGTCTTTTACGGCGACCCGACCGACGACGAGCCCCAGAACCAGCCCTATATAATCATATCGGGGCGCTCGCCGGCGCCGCTTCTTCGCAGGGAGGCCGAGAAAAACGGCGTCGGCGAGGCCGATATAGCGGCCATAATCCCCGACGGGGAGAAGGAGCTCGAATGGGGCGACCGCGCCAAGGCCGAGGGTGCCTCCGACGGGAAGTGCACCTGGCTGATACGCCTCTGGCGCGACCCCGACGACGGGCTCATTCGCTGGAGAAAGACCACGCGGGGAGCCGTCATCCGCGGCGAGGTGCGCACAAGGCTGACCCGATATCCGCTTGCGATGATGCACTGGGATGTGCGCAAGAACTGCTTTCACGGGCAGAGCCCGGTGACGGGGCTGATACCGAATCAGCTGCTGATAAACAAGCTCTACGCGATGGTGGCCAAGCACATGATGGACACCGCCTTTTCAAAGGTCATCTACGACGCCGACCTCATGCCCGACGGGTGGAACAACGCCGTGGGCGAGGCGATAGGCATAAACGGCCCGCCCGAGAGCGCCGTAAAGGTGCTGCTGCCCGGCTCGATGCAGGCGGGGGTGCTGGAGGTCATAAGAAGCACGATGGAGGACACAAAGTCCCTCATGGGGGCGACCGACGCCGCGCTCGGCGAGGTGCGGGCCGACAACACCAGCGCCATAATCGCGGTGCAGAGGGCGTCGGCCCTGCCGCTCGAATCGGTAAAGCGCAGGCTCTATCAGTTCATCGAGGACATCGGCCTTATATGGCTCGACTTCATGCTCGCCTACTACGGAGAGAGGATACTCGCCGTCAGGGACGGCGAGGGCTGGATAAAGGAGAGCCTGCCCTTTTCAAGGCTCAAGGGACGGCTGTTCTCATGCTCGGTGGACGTCAGCCCCTCCTCCTATTCGTCGGAGGAGGCGACGGTGATGACCCTCGACAACCTCGTAAAGGAGGGAATAATCGACCCCGTGCAGTACCTCGAGAGGCTGCCCGACGGGATAATCCCCCGAAGGGACGAGCTCGTCGCCGAAATCAGGGCGGGGGCCGCAGGGGCTGCGGCGCCCGACATAGACGCCCTTATCGCGGGCGGGGCCGCGGGGGAGGACTATATCCCGGGCGGCGAGCCGCCCTCGGGCGCGGGGGGTATCTGAAAAATGCTGACGAAAATGCAGGAGGATTTCTGCCGCGCCTGCGCCGCGGCGCACAGCAGGACCGACGCGGCCATCGCCGCCGGATACGGCGGCGGCGACAGGAGGAAGGCCGCAAAGGCCGCCTCGCAGCTTATGCGCAAGCCCGAAATAAGGGAGCGCGTAGCTTGCCTGGAGGCCGACGCCCTCGGCGCGGCGGGGGTGACGCCCGAATACCTCGTCGCCCGCCTGCGCGAGGTGGCCGAGAGGTGCCTCCAGACCGCGCCGGTCACGCGCTACGACCCGAAAAAGCGCTGCTCGGTGGAGGTCGAGGGGGAATATACCTTCAACGCGGCGGGGGCCAACAAGGCCCTCGAGATGCTGGCCAGGCTGAGCGCGCCCGCCGAGGCCGGCGGGGAAAAGCAGGTCGTCTTTGAGGGCGAACACGAATTATAAGGGGGCAGACATGACAGGCAACGACATCTTTCAGGCGGCGATGAGCCTTCTGGGCGAGAGGGAGGCCCCGGGCGGGCTGAACGAGAGCGAGACGGCCGATTTCAGAGCCGCGTCAAGGGACATAATAAACATCATGCTGTTCGAGTGCTGCGACGCCGACCGCCTTATCAGGGAGGCGGCGGGCGAGGGCTGGAGCGGCTGCGTGCCGATATCCGGCCTCGACGACACGGTGCAGGCCGACAGCCGCCTTGCGGCGGGGGTATTCCCCTACGGGCTGGCGGCGAGGCTGATACTGCCCGAGGATCCGGCGCGGGCGGCCTATTTCGAGCAGAAGTACAACGAGCTGCGCGCGTCGGTCCGCAGGGTCAGACGCACGGCGATTGCCGACGTCTACGGCGGCGTGAGCTGAGGAGGGGGTCTATACGGCAACGATAAAAAGCGGCGCGGCCGCGGCGACGGTGAGGCTGGAGGCCTTCGCGGGCATAGACAACGCCTCGGCCGCCGGACGCGTCCCGATAGGGGCGGCCGAGAGGATGATAAATTTCCGCGTGGACGAGGCGGGGCGGCTGGTAAAGCGCCCGGGCCTTGTCCGCCTCGTCGACCCGCCCGAGGGGGCGGGAGGGATAAGCGCGATGTGGTACGGCCCGCTGGGGGGAGAAAAGGTACTGCTCTACACCCGCGACGGGCGGCTCTGGCGGGGCTCGCCCGAGGGAGAGAGCCTCATAGGCGCGGTGGGGAGCGAGCCGCGGTGCATATTCTCCTTCTCGGGGAGGGTGTATGTGCTGGGCGGCGGCTACTTCGTCTACGACGGGCAGAGCCTGCAGAGGGTCGCGGGCTACGTGCCGACGGTGATAACGGCGGCCGACCCCGCGACGGGGGCGGGCGCCCTCTTGGAGGAGGCCAACCTGCTAAATTCCCGCCGCAGGGTGAAATACAGCGCCGACGGCTCGGCCCGCAGCTTTAAGATAGCCGAGGGCTTTTCCGCAATAGAGGGGGCGCAGGTCGACGGGACAGAGGCGCAGTACACCGCAAATCCCCAGACGGGGACGGTGACCTTCGGCGCCGCCCCCGCCGCGGGGCAGAGCAACGTCGTTATAACCTATACGGCCCCCGAGGGGGAGCAGGACGACATAATCGGCTCGATGAAATACGCCTCCTTCTACGGCGGGGACAACGACACCCGCGTTTTCTTCTGGGGAAGCGGGGACGAGCCGGCGAAAATCTACAACAGCGGCATGGCCGACGGGCTGCCGTCGGCCGAGTATCTGCCGGCGAGCGGCTTTCGCACGGTGGGCACGGGGGAATACGCCGTGCGCGACGTGCTGCGCGACGGGGAAAACCAGCTTATCCTGACCGAAAAGGACGCGTGGTACAGCTTTGCCGAGACAAGGGAGCTCGACGGGCGGAGGATAACGACCTTCCCCATATACCCGCTCAATCCGGTGCGCGGGAGCGACTTCGCCGCGACGGCGAGGGTGGCCGACGACCTGCCCGTTTCCCTGACGGGGGGCGGAATGTACCTGTGGAGACGCACCAACGTCCGCAACGAGCGCAGCGTCGAGCTGATATCGAGACGGGCGGAGGAGGTCCTCGGGCGGTACGCCGCGCAGGGGTGCGCGACGGCCGACGACGAGAGGAAAAAGGAGCTCATCGTCGCATCAGGCGGCGGGTGCCTCGTGTGGAACTACGGCAGGGACGTATTCTACGAATACCGCTTCGGCGGGGCGGGGGTCACCGCCCTGTGCGCCGCCGAGGGGACGGTGTATGTCGGCCGGGCCGACGGCGGGGTGCTGTTTTTCGACGACGGCGCCGCCGGCGACTGCGCGGAGCCCTTTTACTGCCTGTGGGAATCGCGCTGGTGCGATTTCGGCGCGGCCGACAGGAACAAGGCCCTTTTGAATCTGTGGGCCGCCGTCGAGCCGCGGGTGCGGGTGAGGGGCGAAATCAGCTTCAGGACCGATTTCAGCGAGGGGACGAAAAGGGGCAGGACGAAGGAAATAGACGTCAGGCTATCCGATTTTTCGGCGAGCGATTTTTCCGACTTCAGCTTTTCGACCTTCCTTTCGCCCGCGCCGATTCGTCACAGGGCGGCCATACCGCGCTTTTGCTACCTCAAGACGCTGATAGAGAGCAGGGACGCGCAGGCGGAGCTCAGGGTGATTTCCCTCAATTATGAGATAAAGGGCGCGGGGAGGCCGAAATGACCGAGCGTATCCGGCTGCCCGACGCGGTCGGCGGGGGCTACGGCGAGTTCTGGCGCTTCAGGGGGAGATACAGGGCGGTAAAGGGGGGCAGAGCCTCCAAAAAAAGCGCGACGACCGCGCTGTGGCTGATATACAACATGATGCGCCGGCCCCTCGCCAACGCCCTCGTCATACGGCGCTTCTTCGTCCAGAACAGGGACAGCACCTACGCCCAGCTGATGTGGGCGGCAAGGCGGCTGGGCGTTTACGATATGTGGAGCTTTTTCAGGGCGCCGATGGAGGCGGTATACAAAAAGACCGGCCAGCGGATAATCTTCCGCGGGCTGGACGACCCCCTGTCCGTAACGTCGATAACGGTGCCCGTCGGCGCGCTGTGCTGGGTGTGGGTGGAGGAGGCGAGCCAAATCGACTCGGAGGCCGATTTCAACAAGCTCGACCTGTCGATAAGAGGGCCGGTGCCCGAGGGGTATTTCAAGCAGATAACCCTCACCTTCAACCCGTGGAGCGGGCGGCACTGGCTCAAGGCCCGCTTTTTCGACGCCCCCTCCCCCGACGTGCTCGCAATGACGACCACCTATATGGACAATGAGTTTCTGGCCGACGACGACAGGGCGCTTTTCGAGAAGATGAAAAAAGAGGCCCCCGGGCGCTACCGCGTCGAGGGGCTCGGCGAGTGGGGGGCCGACGAGGGGCAGGTCTACACCGACTGGACCGTCGAGCAATTCGACCGGCACGGGCTCGTGAGGGAGGCGGCGGCGCGCGGGGTGAGGCTGACGCCCCTGTTCGGTCTCGACTTCGGCTATGCGGCCGACGAGGCGGCCCTTATATGCGCCCTCGTCGACGAGGAGGCAAAGCGCATATACATATTCGACGAGATGTACCGCTGCGGCATGACCAACGGCGATATCGCCGCCGTGATAAAGGGGCGGGGGTACTCAAAGGAGGTCGTCTGGTGCGACGGGGCCGAGCCCAAGTCGATTGAGGAGCTGCGCCGCCTCGGCATCAGGGCGCGGGCGGCGTCGAAGGGGCCCGACAGCCTGCTCTACGGCGTGCAGCTCGTGCGCCAATACCGCATGACGGTCAGCCCCGACTGCCCCGCAGCGATAAACGAGCTGCTGTGCTACGTCTGGGACAAGGACAGGCACGGCGAGCCGACGGGGCGGCCCTGCGACCGAAACAACCACCTCATGGACGCCCTGAGGTACGGCCTTGTGATGACGGCCCGCCGCGCGGGGAGAATAAAAAAGGAGCCCCGATACGTATTCGAGGCGGAAAGACCCTCGGCGCCCGCCCTGACGGGGGGACGCGCGGGGAGAAGGTATATTGATTTTTAGCCCCCGCAGGGGGCCGCGGCGCGCGGATTATCCGCGCGCAGGCAAAAAAGGAGGAAGACCCGTATGGCGATTTTAACTGCACTTGCAGGGACCGCGAGGCTCCCCGCGGCGACCGCCGCGGCGGCAGCGGCGCTGGCGCTGGGCGCGGCAAAAAAGGCGGCCGCGGCGAAGGCGAAGGAGAAGGGCGGCGGATATTCCGCCGCCGTGCAGGGGGGCGGACCGGCCGCGGCGGGAACTCCCGCCGCGACGGGGGCGCCCGAGTGGCTGACCTCCTCCGAGGGGAGGATGAAGGGGGACACGGCCGCATCCGCCGCGGAAAGCCCCGCCGAGCAGTACGCGAGGGCGCTGCGGCGCATGAGCTACAACCGCTACCGCCAATCGGCCAAGACGGCCGCGGCGACGGCCGACAGGCAGAAAAAGGAGGTCCTCGCGCGCTACTACGCCGACAGCCGCGAGGCGGCGGGAAGGGCGGCGCTCGCGGATGCGGAGCTGTCCGAATACATGGCGGAGCGGGGGCTCGCCCGCTCGGGGGCCGCGGTGCTCGGCAGGCTCGCGGGGCTCAACGCCCTGAACCGCACCCTCGGCGAGCTGAGGAACAAAAGGGATGAGAGGCTCGCGGGGCTCGCAGAGGACTACGCCGCGCAGGTCGATTCCTACGCGGCGAAGGAGGACGACGAGAGGCGGGCGAACGAGCTCGCCGCCGCAAAGGCACTGCTCGACGACTACTACTCGTCGCGCGACTTCGCCCTCAGGGAGGCGGGGGTGACGGGGCTCTACGGCGGTCAGCCGACCGAGGCCGCCCGTCAGTACGACCAAAACCTGCTCTACAAGAGGGAGAAGGACGAAAACGACCTCGCCTACCGCCGCCTCAAGGACGAGCTCGACCGACAGTATAATATATGGAGGAGGACGGGCTACGCCTCGCCCTATATAGCGTCGCTGCTGGGAAGATAGGAAAAACCGCCCCAAGGGCGGGGCAGGACAGGTATGAGGCGGGCTTTGAGCCGCTCTTTTACGCCCGCCCGCATTGAAAAAGCAGGCGATCCGAAGGATCGCCTGCTTTTTGCCTTATACGGGCAAAAATATCTGCCCGCGGCCCCTTTGCAGCGCGGGGCCGCATATTTCAGACGCGGGACAGGGCGGCGGAGCCGCCCGGGCTTCTCCCCTGCACGGGCGGTTTTTTATTACCAATAAAACAGGTCGGACAGGAGCGACACGCCGGCAAGGGAGGAGAAAATGAGAAGCAGGACAAGAATGACGAAGAGTATCAGCAGGGCGCGCCCGAAGCTGCGCTTTGACGGGTCGGCGCTGCCGAAGGCCCAGACGAAGGCCATGATTATGTTCACCACCGGTATCACGGTGAGGATGAACATGAGAAGGTACTGCCCCGTGGTGAGGGGGGAGGATTTTTCGATGAAGGGGTTGTCCGCCATCGGACGGGAGAACACCGGCGGCTGCTGGGGCGGGGTCTGCGGGAGCTGCCCGTCGGGGGGCGGGGTCTGCGGGACGGACGCGCCGCAGGCGGTGCAGAATTTCGCGCCCGACGGAAGGTCGGCTGCGCAGTTGGGACAGGTCATTTTACTCATCTCCTTTACGGCTCGGTTGATTATATGAATTGAAATGCGTTCGGAACAAGGGCCGCGGGCCTACCGTGAGCTTACCAGAAGGGAGAACAGCGATAAAAGGGCCGCGCCGAACAGGACGCAGAGCACGACGCCTATGAGGAGTATCAGAAGCTGGGCCCGCCCGAAATTCCTCCTCGAGGGGTTCTCGCTGCCGAAGGCCCAGACGAAAAACATGACTATATTGACGACCGGTATCAGCGAGAGCAGGAGCATTATAAAATATCCTCCGACAGAGAGGTGGGGATAGACGGGGGCGGGGGGACATGGGGAAGAACTCTGCGCGTAAAGCGGGGCCTGAGGGACGGCTGCGCCGCAGGACTGACAGAATTTTGCGCCGTCGTTCACGGGCGCTCCGCAGTGGGGACAGGTCATAAGGTCGGTCTCCTTTTTTGTTTTTTATTGAAAAACGGAAGCATGCGGCCAAAGCGCGGGCGGCGGGGCTTCAATTCCCGCCGCTTTCGCCCCTTTCGTCCGAGGCGGCGGGGGGAGAAGCGGGGGCTTCGGGCGGCGCGCCGTCGCCGGCAGCCCCGCCGGGGGTCGGAGCGGGGGCGGCGGGCTCACTCTTAGGGGCCTCGAGGGCGGCGGGAGCGGGCTTTTCCTTATCCGCCCTGTCGTCATCGTCGTAGATATCGTCGGCGGGGGTGAAGTAACGCCTGCCCTTCTTATGCTCGAGGTTGGGGCAGAGCTTTTTCAGCTCGCGGTAGAACAGCTCGCGCTCCTCGGGGAAGATGTAGGTGGTGCCCATGAAGTAGCCCTTGTTGCGCTTCCTTACCTCTATTCTGTTGCGGGTGAAAAGGTGCCCGTTTATCAGGCGGACGGCCTTGATATCGGCGTACATTATCTTCTTTTTGGTCGGGCCGGTAACGATGAAGAGATGGTCGTCGCGCAGCTCGTACCAAACGCCGTAGGTCAGCCACATCAGCAGGCCGATGACGAGGGCCGAGACCGCTCCGAAGAGGGGCTTTTCGCCGCTCGGCACGCCGACAAAGAGGATAACGCAGGCGATGGCAAAGAGCCAGACGAGGATCTTCAGCCAAAGCTCGACGTCGGCCCTGACCTTGACCCCCCTGAGGGATTTGCTTTTCATTTGACCGTTCACTCCTTTTGGGCCTGCGCGGAGGCCCTGCGGTATGTTTTGGGGAAAAATATTTGCGTAATTATTACGCAGAGTATACAAAACTGTTGCGCGCGGGGCGGATGACCCCTCCGCCCCTTGTTTAAAAGGCTTTGCGACGGAGGGTGGACAGAGGAGGGGTTTTTAACATTTTCCACAGGGTTATCAACAAGAGGCGGCGAAAAAAGGTCGAAAACCTGTCCGCCGTGGGGGGACACAGGGCCGAAAACCACATGGACAGAATGATAGGACGATGTAAAGCCGATGAACAGATACCGCCGGAGCGTCGAAAAAAACGCTGTGGAAAACCCGTCCGCACGACGGGCGGGGAATATTACGAAATGTAATCGTGCGCCTGCCGCTCCGAACAGAATTATACAACACGGAGGCGGCAAAAACAATATTTCGGGGCGATATTGCCCCGCCGCGCCCGAAAAAAGAGCCGGCGCCGACAAAGGGGTATTGAAATGGGTATTGGATAAGAGTATAATAATACCGACGGAGTTTGTTACGGCGAACAAGCGCTTTTTCCCGTCCGAGGAGGTATAGCATGCTTATAACACGCTCAAACGCCCAGCGCATAGTCGAGGAGATGGAGGGCATCATACACAAGCATATAAATATGATGGACTCGTCCGGCTATATCATTGCGAGCACCGACCCCCTCAGGATAGGCCAGTTCCACGGCGCGGCCCAGCGGGTCATCGCCAACAGGATGGACGAGCTCATCGTCAGCGGCGACGGCGATTTCGAGGGGGCGAGGGAGGGCATAAACCTGCCCATAATGTTCAACGACGAGATAATCGGCGTCATCGGCATCACGGGCAGCCTCGACGAGGTAAAGCAGTTCGGCCTTATTATAAAAAAGATGACCGAGCTGCTCGTGCTCGATTCCTACAAAAAGGAGCAGGGCCAGCTCGAGGACCGCACCCGCAGCTATTTTATAGAGGAGTGGATATTCGGCAACTCCCACGAGGACGACCGCACCTTCGAGGTGCGCGGCAGGCTGCTGGGGATAGATATCCACAAGCCGCGCATCGTCGCCGTGCAGTATCTCGCCTCCACCGCGAGCGACGAGAGCAGCGAGATAGACATGCAGCGCATAAGAGAGAAGATAATCAGGGACCTGAAAAAGGAGATAGAGTATAATAAGGACAATATCGTAATATCCATAGGCTCGAAGTATATTTATCTTTTCAACTCAAAGTCGACCGCCTTCGTGCGCGACAAGCTGGAGGAGATAAAGAACAAGCTGGAGGCCAACTACGCCGTAAGGGTTTCGACCGGCATAGGCAACATAAGGACCAACTACAACGGCATCAGCCAATCCTACCTCGAGGCGGAAAAGGCCCTCAAGGTGTCCCTCTCCTCCTCGGCGAGGGAGATACGCCTCTACGACGACATAAACATCGAGCTCTTTATAGAGGAGATACCCCACAGGGTAAAGCGGGAATTCGTAAAAAAGATATTCCGCGGCTGCACCGAAAAGGAGATATCCGAGTGGATAGAGATACTCGAGGTCTTTTTCAAGTACAACGGCTCGATAAACCGCGCGGCCGACGAGATGTATATCCACAAGAACACCCTGCAGTACAGAATAAACAAGCTGATTAGGCGCACCGGCTTCGACCCGAGGGTCACAAAGGACGCGCTGCTGCTCTATCTTGCGCTGCTGATATACCGCACGGAGGAGGATGTGTAAAAATCCCTTTTCGGACAAGATAACGGAAAACGGCGGCCAAGTTTGTTGATTGTAACATGGAAAAAACAGGCGATTTTTCTTTATAATAAAAGATAGGGCAGTGTACCCGCGTCCGGAGCCGGAAGGGCGGCCGGCGGGGCAGTGCCGGACGGAAAACGAATGCGGTAAGGCCGCGTTCAGTCGGGCGCCTGCCCGAGCAATACGGCGCGCACAAGCGCGGAAAGGTGTGCTGTCAATTATGAAAATAGTAATCGCATCCGATTCCTACAAGGGCACCAATACCACCCTCGCGGTGGCGGGGCATATCGAAAAGGGCTTCCGCAAAGTGTTCCCCGATGTTGAGGTTGTGAAGATACCCATTGCCGACGGCGGCGAGGGCACGGTAGAGGCGCTGGTGCTCGGCGTCGGCGGCGAATTCGTCGAAAAAGAGGTCGCGGGCCCCATGGGCGAAAAGCTGACGGCCAAGTACGGCGTGCTCAAAAACGGCGTCGCCGTAATCGAGCTGGCCGCGGCATCCGGCCTTCCCCTCGTGCCCGAGGGCAAGAAGGATATATTGAAGGCCACCTCCTACGGCACCGGCGAGCTGCTGATGGACGCCGTGAACAACGGCGCAAGAAAGATAGTAATCGGCCTGGGCGGCTCGGCGTGCAACGACGGCGGCCTCGGCCTTGCTCAGGCGATGGGCGTATCCTTTAAGGACGCCGACGGCAAGGAGCTGGGCTACGGCGGCGGCGAGCTCGGAAGGCTCGCGAAGATCGACGTATCGGGCCTTGACCCGAGGCTTGCCGAGTGCGAGATAACCATAGCCTGCGACGTTTCCAACCCGCTGTGCGGACCGACCGGAGCTTCGGCCATATTCGGGCCGCAGAAGGGCGCCACCCCCGAGCTCGTCGAGCTGCTCGACGCCAACCTGCACCACATGGCGGACGTTATCAAGGAACAGCTGGGCAAGGATATTGTAAACGTGCCCGGGACCGGCGCCGCCGGCGGCGCGTCGGTGCCGCTGCTGGTATTCACCCCCGCGGTCATCCGCTCGGGGATAGAGACCGTCCTCGACGTGACCGGCATCGACGAGCACCTCAAGGACGCCGATTTCTGCATAACAGGCGAGGGCAAGATAGACGGCCAGTCGGTATACGGCAAGGTGCCCGTGGGCGTCGGCCAGAGGGTAAAGAAGTTCGGCCTGCCCGTGCTCGCCGTGGTGGGCGACATCGGCACCGGAGCCGAGGCGGTTTACGACTACGGCGTGGACGCCATAATGTCCACCGTGAACAAGGCCATGCCCCTCAAGGAGGCCCTCGACCGCTCGACCGAGCTGCTCATAGACGCAGCCGAGCGCGTCGCCCGCATAATCAAGATAGGCATGGATATCTCAAAGAAGTAAGAAAAGCTAAGGGATATTTTATCGGAGGTCGCAGCGGCGGCCCCGCAAGGGGCCGCCTACGATACAAATTACAAAATCAATTAAAGGAGTTGTTATACCGCAATGAAGGATTCCATCCATAAGTATTTCAACGTGGGCACCATCCAGTGGATGAGCTTCCCCAAGAGCGATCCCATGGATTCGCTGCTCGCCATCTGCCGCGACGACTTTTTCGACGCCATTGAGCTCAAGGGCTACGGCGAGAAGAACGCCGAGGCCAAGGCCCTGCTTGACCAGAGCCACCTCAAGGTTTGCTACGGCGCACAGCCCCGTCTGCTCGGCCCCAAGCTCAACCCCAACGCCATCGACGAGAACGAGCGCCTCAAGGCCGAAAAGACCCTGATGGAGGCCATCGACGAGGCCGAGTATTTCGGCGCGAAGGGCATAGCCTTCCTGGCCGGCAAGTGGGAGGAGGCCACCAAGGAGGAGGCCTACGCCCAGCTGCTCAAGACCACCCGCAACCTCTGCGACTATGCTGCGACCAAGGACATGAACGTCGAGCTCGAGGTATTCGACTTCGATATGGACAAGGCCGCCCTTATAGGCCCGGCCCCCCTCGCTTACAGGTTCGCATCCGACATGCGCACCTCCCACAGCAACTTCGGCCTGCTGGTTGACCTGAGCCACTTCCCCACCACCTACGAGACCAGCCAGTTCGTTATAAGGACCCTGCGTCCCTTCATCACCCACTTCCACTTCGGCAACGCCGTTGTTAAGGAAGGCTGCGACGGCTACGGCGATCTGCATCCGCGCTTCGGCTATCCCAACAGCGCAAACGACACCGCAGAGCTGCTCGACTACCTGCGCGTGATGAAGGAGGAGGGCTTCTTCGACGCCGACAAGAGATACGTTCTGTCGATGGAGGTCACCCTCCGTCCCGGCGAGGACGAGGGCATCGTTCTTGCCAACACCAAGCGCGTTCTCAACCGCGCGTGGGCCCTGCTGGAGGACTGAGAGCCTCCCGCCCGTCCCGCGGCGGTCACATACAATACAAAGAGAAAAGGAGATATGGAAAGATGAAAATAGTTGTGCTTGACGGTTACACCGAGAACCCGGGCGACCTGTCCTGGGGAGGCCTCGAAAAGCTGGGCGAGGTTAAGGTTTACGACCGCACCCCTTACGTTGAGAAGGATATAATAGAGAGAATAGGCGACGCCGAGATCGTCGTTACCAACAAGACCCCGATAAGCAAGGCCACCGTTGACGCCTGCCCCAACATGAAGTTCATCGCCGTGCTCGCGACCGGCTACAACGTGGTTGACTACAACTACTGCAAGGAGAAGGGCATACCGGTAGCCAACGTTCCGACCTACGGCACCGCATCCGTCAGCCAGTACTCCATAGCCCTGCTGCTCGAGATTTGCCACCACATCGGCCACCACAGCGAGTCTGTCCATGCCGGCAACTGGGCAAACTGCATCGACTGGTGCTATTGGGATTATCCCCTCATCGAGCTTGAGGGCAAGACCATCGGCATAATCGGCTTCGGCCGCATCGGTCAGGCCGAGGGCCGCATAGCCAAGGCTCTGGGCATGAAGGTTATAGCCTACGACCTGTATCCCAACGATTTCGGCAAGCAGATAGCCGAGTACGTTGATCTCGACACCCTGCTGTCCACCGCCGACGTCATCACTCTGCACTGCAACCTGACCCCCGAGAACACCGGTCTTATCAACAAGGCCAACATCGCCAAGATGAAGGACGGCGTTATACTCATCAACAACGCCCGCGGCCAGCTCATCGTTGAGCAGGACGTGGCCGACGCCCTCAACAGCGGCAAGATAGCGGCCGCCGGTCTCGATGTTGTTTACACCGAGCCCATCAAGGCCGACAACCCCCTGCTCAAGGCCAAGAACTGCATCATCACCCCCCATATCTCCTGGGCTCCCAAGGAGAGCCGTCAGCGCATAATGGACATCACCGTGGACAACGTGGAGAAGTTCCTCGCCGGAACCCCCGTGAACGTAGTCAACAAGTAATCGTCCGAAAAAGCGCGCATAAAGAGGAACAAAGGGGCGCGGACCGAGGTCCGCGCCCCTTTTGCGCGCGCTTTCGCCTCACGGAGGCGCGGATGGGGCGCCGCGCCCGCAGGGGGGAAGAAAAAATGTTGATAAAGGCCGCGCGATGCGGTATATTTAAATAAGACGGAGAAAAATCCGATATTTTACGGGCGGAGGGAGATAAATGAGCAGAACAATCGACACGGCGCAGGTCGTGCCCGTCATCCGCGGGCTGTGCATGAAGGCCTGCTATGAGCTCGACGACAACGTGATGGAGGCCTTCAGGGCAGCCTATGAAAAGGAGCAGTCCCCTTACAGCAGGGACGTGCTCAAAATCCTCATGGACAACGCGGAGCTTGCGCGGCGCGAGCAGGTCGCCTGCTGCCATGACACCGGCACGACCATAGTCATGCTGGAGATAGGGCAGGAGGTGGCGTGGAGCGGCGCGCCGCTTTACGACATGATAAACGAGGGGGTCCGTCAGGGCTACGCCGATGGCTACCTTCGAAAATCCATGGTGCGCGACCCGCTCGACAGGGTCAACACCGGCGACAACACCCCCGCCGTGATACATACCGAGATAGTCCCCGGGGATAAGGTGAGCATCACCGTCATGCCCAAGGGGGGCGGCAGCGAGAACATGGGGGTTTTCTCCACCCTCGTCCCCGCAGAGGGGATAGAGGGGGTAAAGAAATTCGTCCTCGATGCGGTGGAAAAGGCCGGCGGCAAGCCCTGCCCGCCGGTTGTGGTGGGGGTCGGCGTCGGCGGGACGATGGAGCAGTGCACGCTGCTGGCCAAGAAGGCCCTGCTGCGCCCGATAGGTCAGAGAAATCCCAAGGAGCTGTACTCGAAGCTCGAGGATGAGCTGCTCGAGAGCATAAACAACCTCGGCATAGGCTCGCTCGGCATGGGGGGCACGGTGACCGCCTTCGACGTGCACGTCGAATTCTATCCGTGCCACATAACGTCCCTGCCCGTTGCGGTCGCCTTCCAGTGCCACGCCAACCGCCGCGCGCGGGCCGAGATATGAGGGAGGGGGGAAAAGAGGATGAAGGAATTAAGGCTTAATCTCCCCCTGACGAGGGAGGCTTTGAAGCCCCTTCGCATAGGGGACGTCGTATATGTGACGGGCGAGCTGCTGACCGCCCGTGACGCCGCCCACAAGAGAATCGAGCAGACCCTCGCCGCGGGAGGCTCCGCGCCGGTCGATTTTACCGACCAGACGGTCTTTTACGCCGGCCCCTGCCCGACAAAGCCGGGCCGCACGATGGGCTCCATCGCGCCGACGACCTCGATGAGGATGGACTGCTTTGTCGAGATGATGTTCGGGCTCGGCATGAGCGCCATGATAGGCAAGGGGGACCGCTCGCCCGAGGTCGCGAGGCTGTGCAGGCAGTACGGCGGGATATATTTCCTGTCGATAGGGGGCGCGTCGGCCCTGATATCGGAGCAGGTCAAGAGGTGCGACGTCATCGCCTACGAGGACCTCGGGACCGAGTCGATAAAGCGCTTGTATGTCGAGGGGCTGCGCCTCGTCGTGGGCATCGACACCGAGGGCGCCTGCCTCTGGGACAGAGAGATACCCAAATACAGAAAGGATTAAGGAAAAATGGGAGAATTTCTGCGTGATTTTACCGAGAGAGCAAAAAGAGAGGGCTTGGTTATAAACTACGTCAAGGTGCTGCGCGGCGGCGAGGTCGTCGACGAATACAGCCGCCTGCCCACCAAGACCCGCCTCAACTCGTGGTCGGTATCGAAATCGGTGGTGTCCCTTGCGGCGGGAATCGCCCGCGACGAGGGACTTATCCGCCTCGACGAGAGGATATGCGACGCCTTCCCCGAATACGTGCCCGAAAACCCCTCACCTAACCTTACCGACATAAGGCTGACCGACATGCTCACCATGACGACCGGCCTCAAGAGCCCCCTGTATTTTGCCGACGACCCCGAGAGATATACCACAAAGGACTGGATAAAGCCCTTCTTCGACGCCGAGTTTACCAAGCGGCCGGGCGAGCAGTTCCTCTATTCCAATTTCAACACCTTTGTCCTGTCCTGCCTGATTGAAAAGCGGGCGGGCACCAACCTGCTCTATTACCTGTGGGACCGCCTGCTCGAGCCCATCGGCATAGGCAATCCCGAGTGGACCCTCGACCCGAACGGCCACGTGCACGCGGCCAACGGCCTGTATCTTACTATTGACGAGATGGCAAACATCGGCCAGCTGCTGCTGCAAAAGGGCGAGTGGAAGGGAAAGCAGCTCGTCCCCGCCGACTATATAGAGGAGGCGACCGGCCAGCGCACCATGATACCCGGCCCTCCCGGCAGCTACGCCCGCGATATCTGGAACGGCTACGGCTACTTCTTCTGGATAAATCCCGACGGGTCCTACCGGGCCGACGGCAAGCTGGGGCAGTATATCATGGTCCTGCCCGAAAAGGATGCGGTAATCGCCACAATGTCCCTCGAGGGGAAATCCATATTCAGCGCCGTCTGGGAGGAGATAGCCCAAAAGCTGTGAGCTCAGAGAGGATAAAAGGTGCAAAACGCCCGCGTATGCGGGCGTTTTTGCTATTTCTCGGTATGACAATCCCTCCGTCCTGCCTGCGGCAAAGCATCTTCTTTTTGGGGCTCCCTCTGACGAGGGAGGCTGTCGGTGCGGCGGTCTTTGGCTCCCCTGTGCAAGGGGAGCTGTCAGCGAAGCTGACTGAAGGGTTGTCTGCTGCGCGGCAAGCGCCCCCTCACGCTTCCTGCACGCGGCGGGACGGGGGACAAAAAATCATCAAAGATGGATATTTCACAAAATTTTATTTATTGAAAGTTATGGTTGAGCGGCGGGGGCTTTTGGTGTATACTTATTATGACTTTTTATGACAAGGCAGGCATTAACGGAAAATGGCAGACAGAGAGAAGATAAGAAACATAGCTATTATCGCCCACGTCGACCACGGCAAGACCACCCTCGTCGACGCGATGCTTCATCAGAGCGGCATATTCAGGGACAACGAGCAGGTGGCCGAGCGCGTGATGGATTCCAACGACCTCGAGAGGGAGAGGGGCATCACCATACTCGCAAAGAACACCTCGCTTTATTATAACGGCTACAAGATAAACATAGTCGACACGCCCGGCCATGCCGATTTCGGCGGCGAGGTCGAGCGGGGCCTCCGCATGGTGGACGGCGTGCTGCTGCTCGTCGACGCCTTCGAGGGCTGCATGCCCCAGACCCGCTTCGTGCTCAAAAAGGCCCTCTCGCTTGGCCTGAAGATAATCACCGTCATCAACAAGGCCGACCGGCCGGGCGCCCGCCCCTATGAGGTGACCGACGAGGTGCTCGAGCTCTTCCTCGACCTCGACGCAAATGACGACCAGCTCGATTCGCCCGTCGTCTACGCCTCGGGCAGGGACGGGTGGGCCTCCCTCTCGCCCGACGCGGGGGAGAGAAAGGACCTGCGCCCCCTGTTCGACATGATTGTCGAAAAGATAGACCCGCCCAAGGGGGACACCGAGGGCGATTTCCGCATGATGGTATCCAACATCGATTACGACTCCTTCACCGGCAGGATTGCCGTGGGCACGATCGACCGCGGCAGGCTCGATATGAACGCGCAGGTCGTAATCTGCCCGCGCGACGGCTCAAAGCCGGTGCGGGCGAAGGTTTCCAATATATATACCTTCGAGGCGCTCAAGCGCACCGCCTGCGAGGGGGCGGCCGCGGGCGAGATCGTCGCCCTGTCGGGTCTGGGGAACATCAACATAGGCGACACGGTCTGCGCCGCCGAGAATCCCGATCCGCTGCCCTTCGCCGACATAGACCAGCCGGTGCTGACGATGAATTTTCTGGTAAATACCAGCCCGATGGCGGGGCGCGAGGGTCAGTATGTGACGTCGCGCCACCTGCGCGACAGGCTGTACCGCGAGCTCGATTCCAACATAGCCCTGCGGGTGGAGGACACAGACTCGGCCGACACCTTCAAGGTCTCGGGCAGGGGGGAGCTGCACCTGTCGGTGCTCATCGAGGAGATGCGCCGCGGGGGCTATGAATTCGCCGTATCCCGCCCGTCGGTCATCACGAGGGAGGATGAGGACGGCAATCTTCTCGAGCCCTTCGAGGAGATGGTGGTCGACGTGCCCAACGACTACGCCGGCACCGTCATCGAGTCGGCCGCCCGCAGAAAGGGCGAGCTGACCGACATGCATCCGTCGTCGGGCGACTATACCCGCCTGACCTTCTCCATACCGTCGCGCGGCCTCATCGGCTACCGCGGCGAGCTGCTCACGGCGACGGCGGGCACCGCGGTCGTCAACACCATCATCGACGGCTACCGCCCGTGGGCGGGCCCGATCGCAGGGCGCAGCCGCGGCTCGATCATCGCGTGGGAGGCGGGGGAGACGGTATCCTACGGCCTTTACAACGCGCAGGAGCGCGGCACCCTCTTCGTCGGCCCCGGGGTCGAGGTGTACGAGGGGATGGTGGTCGGCGAGAACAGCCGCGGCGACGACCTCACCGTCAACGTGTGCAAGAAAAAGCACGTGACCAACATGCGGGCCTCGGGCTCGGACGAGGCGCTGCGCCTGACGCCGCCCCGCCAGATGAGCCTTGAGAACTGCCTCGAGTTTATCTCCGACGACGAGCTGCTCGAGGTCACCCCCAAGAGCCTGCGCATGAGAAAACGTGTGCTCGACACCGAGCAGAGGGCCAAGATAAAGAGCCGCGCCGAAAAGGCGTAAAAAACGCCCCCTGCGGGGCGGGACGAGAGGGAGGCGGAGAACTCCGCTTCTGATATAGTGAGAAAAACAACATTATTTTAACGGGAGGGATATGAAATGGCATTTTGCAGCAACTGCGGCAGCAGGATAGAGGACGGGGCGAAATTCTGCCCCGAGTGCGGCACGCCCGCAGCGGCGGCGCAGGCCGCCGAGGAGATCAGGGCCGAGGCGCAGCAGATTCAGCAGGAGGCGGCGCAGGCGGCCGAGGAAATCAAGGCCGAGGCGGCGCAGGCGGCAGAGGCGCAGCAGGGCGCGGCCCAAAGTTTTGAGGAGAAGCTCGAGCAGGCAAAGGCCGAAGCGAGCGATACCGTCAACAAGGCGCAGCAGGCGGCATCGGGCGCCGCGGGAGCGGCCGCGGCGGCCTTCAGCACGGCCGAGGAGGGGGGCTTCGACCCCGCCGATATCGAGAAGAACAAGGTCATGGCCGGCCTTGCGTATCTGCTCTTCTTCCTGCCCCTTATAACCGATTCCAACTCCAAATTCGGCAGGTTCCACGCAAATCAGGGGCTGCTGCTGCTGATACTGTTCGTGGCAAACTCGATAATCACCCCCATACTCGCCGTTGTGCTCATCGGCCTGCTTACCGGCCCCGTGATATACATATTCGGCATAGTGATAGGCATTATGGGCATGGTGAACGCCTTCAACGGCAAGGCCAAGCGCCTGCCGATAATAGGCAGGTTCGACCTTATAAAGTAATTTTTAAGGCATAAAAAGGCTCAAAAAGACGCCCGCCTTTCGGCGGGCGCCTTTTATTTCGCGGAAGGTCTTACGAACGCACCTGCCCGTCGCCGAGGACGACATACTTCGTCGTGCACAGCTCGCGCAGCCCCATCGGGCCCCTTGCGTGGAGCTTCTGGGTGGATATGCCTATCTCGGCCCCGAGGCCGAACTCGAACCCGTCGGTAAAGCGGGTGGAGGCGTTGACGTAGACGGCGGCGGCGTCGATTTCGTCGGCAAAGCGGCGGGCAGCGGCATAGTCGGCTGTGACGATGCATTCGCTGTGGCCGGTGCCGGTGAGGTTGATGTGCTCTATCGCTTCGTCGAGCGAGCCGACCACGCGGCAGGAGATGATATAGTCGAGATACTCGGTGAAATAATCCTCCTCGCTTGCGGGGACGGCGGCGGGCAGAATGGCGCGCGTCGCCTCGTCGCCGCGTATTTCGACATTTTTCTCCGAAAGGCGCGCCGCGGCGGCGGGGAGAAACTCCCGCGCGATATCCTTATGGACGACGAGGCTCTCGGCCGCGTTGCAGACCGATATGCGCTGGGTCTTGGCGTTGAAGAGAATGTCGGCCGCCGTTTTTATATCGGCCGATTTATCGACGTAGACGTGGCAGTTGCCCGTGCCGGTCTCGATTACGGGGACGGTGGCGTTCTCCACCACGGCGCGGATAAGGCCGCGCCCGCCCCTCGGGATGAGCAGATCGATAAGGCCCTTTGCGCGCATCATCTCGTTTGCGCTCTCCCTTCGCGTGTCGTCGACAAAGCAGATGCAGTCGGCCGGAAGACCGGCGCCCGCGACGGCCTCCCTCATGATAAGGGCGAGGGCCGAGTTGGTTTTAAGCGCCTCCTTGCCGCCGCGCAGCACGCAGGCGCTGCCCGCCTTGAGGCAGAGGGCGGCGCAGTCCGCCGTGACGTTGGGACGGGCCTCGTAGATGATGCCGATGACCCCCATCGGCACGCGCACCTGCGAGATGACAAGGCCGTTGGGGCGCTTTTTCATCGACAGGGCCTCGCCTATGGGGTCGTCGAGGGCGGCGACCTGAAGCACCCCCTCGCACACGCCCGCGATGCGCTCGGGCGAGAGGGCGAGCCGGTCGAGCATGGCCTCCCTCATGCCGCTCCTTTTTGCCGCCTCGATATCGGCGGCGTTGGCCGAGAGAATCTCGCCGCTGCGCCCCTCGAGGGCGGCGGCTATGGCGCGCAGGGCGTCGTTCTTTTTGCCGGTTCCGGCGCTCGCGAGGGCGCGCGAGGCTGTTTTTGCCGCGCGTGCGGCGGTCAAAGCGTCCATTTTATCACTCCTTGCTCGGCTCCGCGGCGTAAAAGACGGTGCCGCGTATGCCGGATGAGAAAATATCGTAGAGGTCGAGCGGCTCCTCGCCGTTCATAATTATCATATCTATGCCGGCTTCGTTTGCTATCTCGGCGGCGTGGAGCTTTGTGGTCATGCCGCCCGTGCCGACCCCCGAGAGGGAGTCGCCCGCAAGGGCGCGTATATCGTCGGTCACGCCGCGGACCTCGCGTATCAGCTCGGCGCCGGGGTCGGTGTGGGGGTCGGCTGTGTAGAGCCCGTCGATATCGCTCAGCAGTATCAGCAGGTCGGCGCGGCACAGCACGGCGACCACGGCCGACAGGGTATCGTTGTCGCCGTAGACTATCTCCTCGTAGGATACGGTGTCGTTCTCGTTGACGATGGGCACGCCCCCCATGCGCAGGATGGCCTCCATCGTGTTTATGACGTTCTCCTTGCCGTGGGGGTCGGAGATGACGTTTTTGGTCAGCAGCACCTGGGCGGTGGTGTGGCCGTATTCGGAAAAGAACTTGTCGTAGATGAACATCAGCTCGCACTGGCCGACGGCGGCCGCCGCCTGCTTTGAGGGGATATCGTCGGGCTTGCCGTCGAGGCCGAGCTTCGAGACCCCCACCGCTATCGCGCCCGAGGTGACGAGCACCACCTCGCGGCCGCTGTTTTTAAGGTCGCACAGGGTGCGCACCAGACGGTCCACCCGCCGCAGGTCGAGCCTGCCGGTCGAATGGGTCAGGGTGGACGTGCCCACCTTGACGATTATTCTTTTGTAATCCCTTTTTTCGGACAAATGCAGCACCCCCCGGGGCCGTGGCCCCATCCTCCGCCCGCAGCGCGGGCCGGTATCAACATTGTATCACATCAAAGCGATTTTTCATAGCAGGTAAAAAGTTAAATATTCAAACGTATTCACACGGCGCGAAATATGTTGTATAATAACCTTGTAAGTCGAAAACCGAAGGAGGGGCATAAATGAAAAACAAGGTAACGATGAATATATGCGGCAAGGATTACACCCTTTCGGCGGACGAGCCGCCCGAATACATGCTCCACGTGGCCTCCCTTGTTGACGACAGGATAAACCAGATTCTGCAGGCCAACCCCTATTTCTCGACCCAGATGGCGAGCGTGCTTGCCGCGGTCAATATATGCGACGAGTGGCAGAAGGCCCAAAAGAGCGCCGACCACCTGCGCGGTCAGATAAAGCAGTATCTGGACGACGCGGCCAAATCCCGCGCCGAGGCCGACGACGCCCGCCGCGAGACGGCCCGCCTGCGCGCCGAGCTGCAGGAGCTGCGCATGAGGCAGTCGGGCGGTCAGAACGGCTGATAAAACGAAAAATCCGGAACGGTGCGAAATGGGGCGCGACGCGCCCCTTTTTCAAACGCGGGACCGGCCCCGAAGGAGGAAGAAAATGGAGCTGTTAGCGCCCGCCGGCTCGCCCGAGGCACTCGAGGCGGCGGTAAGATCGGGAGCCGACGCGGTATATCTCGGCTTCGGCGAGTTCAACGCCCGCAGGGGGGCGCGCAACTTCGGCGAGGACCCGAAGGAAGCGATCGACTTTTGCCATAAAAACGGGGTGAAGGTCTACGTCACCCTCAACACCCTTGTGTCGGACAGGGAGAGCGGGGATTTTCTCGAATACGCAAAAAGGGCCTCGCGCCTCGGGGCCGACGCCGCCCTCGTGCAGGATATCGGCATGGCGCGCCTTATAAAAAGGACCCTGCCCGACCTGCCCCTCCACGCGAGCACGCAGATGTCCATCCACGACCTCGCGGGGGCCGAGCTGTGTGCAAAAATGGGCTTTGAGAGGGTGGTCCTCGCAAGGGAGCTGCCCATCGAGCAGATAAGATATATATGCAGAAATTCGCCCGTCGAGGTCGAGACCTTCGTCCACGGGGCGCTGTGCATGTGCTATTCCGGCCAGTGCTACATGTCGGCCGTGATAGGCGAGAGGAGCGGCAACCGCGGGCGCTGCGCCCAGCCCTGCCGCATGCCCTTCGGCGCGGAGAAAAGGGACGGGGAATACGCCCTTTCGCTCAAGGACGTCTGTTATGCCGACCATCTTAAGGAGCTGGAGGAGGCGGGGGTCGCCGCCCTCAAGATAGAGGGCAGGATGAAGCGGCCCGAATACGTCGCCGTGGTGACCTCGACCTATAAAAAGCTGATGACGACAGGCGCCGCCCCCAGCCGCCGGGATATGAGGAACCTCACGACCGCCTTTTCGCGCGGGGGCTTCACCGACGGGTATCTGACCGGACGGCGGGAGGACATGTTCGGCGTGAGGACCGAAAACGAGGACACGCCCGAATACAGGGACCTCATGCGTCTGACAGGCGACGAGCTGACCCGCGCGGCCCGCGGACCCGGCCGCGTCGCGGTGGACATGGCCTTCGAGGCCCGTATCGGCCGCCCGTGCCGCCTCCTTGTGCGCGACGCCGACGGCAACGAGGCGGCCTTTGCAGGCGAGACGGTACAGAGGGGCGAGAGCCGCGTCACCGACGTCGCCGCCGCCCAGACCCAGCTCGGCAGGCTGGGGGGCACGGCCTACCGGCTGCGGATGCTCGAAACGTCGATAGACGACGGGGCGCTGGTGGGGCGCTCGACCCTCAACGAGCTGCGGCGCAGGGCGGTTTCCCGCCTCGACGAGATGAGATGCGCCCTGCCCGACAGGAGGGAAAACGAGCCCGACAGGCTCGCCCGACACATAAACATAGATACCGCGCCCGACATAACGATAGAGGTGCCCGACTATTCCTTTTTGACCGACGAGGTGATTTACCTCGCGCCGCGGCGGGTGTATATGCCCATAGAGGAGCTGTGCTCCGACCCCGCGAGGTTCGAGCGGGCGAGAAGGAAGAACATCGACCTCTGCCCCAAGCTCCCCCGCGTGATATGGGACGGGGAGCAGCGCGGGGAGATATCCCGCCTGCTCGATACGGCGGCCCGCCTCGGGGCCGACAGCGCCCTGTGCACCAACCTCGGCCAGATACAGCTCATCCGTGAGCACGGTCTGTTCATACGGGGGGATTACGGGCTGAACATATACAATTCACAGAGCGTGATGCGCCTGCTCGAGTGGGGCTTTAAGTCTGCCGCCCTGTCCTTCGAGCTGACGGTGCCGGCCATAGCCGACATTGCAAAGTACATTCCGTGCGAGGCGATATTCTACGGCAGGCTGCCGCTGATGTATACCGAAAACTGCGTCGTGCCCGGCTCATCCGACGGCTGCGGCAAATGCCGCCCCGTCTTTTACATGTACGACCGCCGCGGCGAGAAATTCGCCGTGCGGCGCGGCTACGGCTGCCGCAATGAGATACTCAACGCCCATTATCTTTGGCTGTGCGACCGCCTGCACGACTTTGCGGGGCTGGGCCTTACGGCGCTGCGGCTGATATTCACCGACGAGGACCCCCGCCGCGCCGCGAGGGTCATGGAGGCGGCGCTCACCGGCGTCGGCCAGAGGCCCGCGAAGTTCACCCGCGGGCTGTATTACAAGGGGGTGTGACCTTTGGAGACGGGAATCAGGATAAGGCTGCTGCGCGAGGGGGCGAAAATCCCCGAATACGCGACGGGGGGCTCGGCCGCCTTCGACCTGCGGGCCTGCATGGATAAGGAGGAGCTGACGATAAACCCCGGCGAGCTTAAATCGGTGCCCACGGGAATCGCCATACAGCCCGAGGATGCGGGCTTTGCCACCTTCGTCTTTGCAAGGAGCGGCCTTGCGGTAAAGCACGGCGTCGCCCTGTCGAACGGGGTGGGGGTAATAGACGCCGACTATACCGGAGAAATCTCGGTGGGACTTGTAAATTTATCCGACAAGCCATATACTATAAAAAACGGAGAGCGTATCGCCCAGGCGGCGGTCATGCCGGTATCGAGGGCGGTATTCGCCCTGTGCTCCAAGCTTGACGCGACGGCCCGCGGCGCAGGCGGCTTCGGCTCGTCGGGCCGCATGTGAAATGAAGATGAAAAGGGGGGCACGCCTGTGAGGGGCAATTCGGCAAAGAGCACGGTGGCCTTTCTGCTGCTGCTGATGACGGGGATAGTCCTCGGCGGGCTGATAGGCGAGCTGACGTCGGGAATACCCTACCTGTCGTGGCTGAGCTACGGCAAGACCTTCGGCATTGCGGCGTCGAGCCCGATGGTGCTCGACCTGTGGGTGATAAAGCTGGTCTTCGGCCTCGAGCTGAGGATGACGGTATGCGTTATACTCGGACTTATCGCGGCTATAATAATATACAAAAAGGTGCTGTGAGAATGGAAAAAATAATCCTCGCCTCGGCGTCGCCGAGAAGGCGCGAGCTGTTCGACATGCTGGGGCTGAGCTATAAGGTCGCCGTGTCCGGCGGGCCGGAGGAGTATATCGCGGGGGAAAAGCCGGAGGAGACGGTAATGCGGCTCGCCGAGCAGAAGGCCCGCGCGGTCGCCGGGGGCTGCGGCGGGTCCGTGGTCGTCGCGGCCGACACGGTGGTGGTCGTCGACGGGCAGATACTCGGAAAGCCCGGGGACGCCGACGACGCCAAAAGGATGCTCCGTCTGCTGTCGGGCAGGCGGCACGAGGTGCTCAGCGGCCTGTGCGTCCTTCGGGGGGACAGGTGCGTGACCGTGTTCGAGAGGACGGCGGTCGACTTCCGCGAGTTGGACGAGGATACGATAGAGGGCTACGTTGCGACCGGCGAGCCCTTCGACAAGGCGGGGGCCTACGGCATACAGACGCTGGGCTCGCTGCTCGTCAGGGGCGTCGAGGGGGATTATTTCAACGTCGTCGGTCTGCCGGTCAGCCGCCTCGGAAGGATACTGAGGGAAGAATTTTCCGTCGATATAATCAAAGAATACAAAGGGAGGTAGTTTACAGCATGTTTTCCTCTAAAGATATAGGCATAGACCTCGGCACGGCCAACACCCTTATATACGTAAGGGGGCAGGGCATAGTGCTGCGCGAGCCGTCGGTCGTGGCGATAAACGTCAACAACAACAAGGTGCTGGCCGTCGGCAACCACGCAAAGGAAATGATAGGCAGGACCCCCGGCTCGATAGTGGCCCTGCGTCCCCTCAAGGGGGGCGTCATAGCCGATTTTGAGATAACCCAGCAGATGCTGCGCGCCTTTATAAGGAAGGTGGTCCGCATGGGGGTTTTCAACCGCCCGAGGGTGCTGGTATGCATGCCCTACGGCGTGACCGACGTCGAGCGCCGCGCGATTGAAAACGCGGTGCTGTCGGCCGGCGCGCGCGAGGCGTATCTGATAGAGGAGCCGATGGCGGCGGCTATCGGCGTCGGCCTGCCGGTGAGCGAGGCGATAGGCTCGATGGTGGTCGATATCGGCGGCGGCACGTCGGAGGTGGCGGTGCTCTCCCTCGGGGGGATAGTTACCTCCCAATCCCTCCGCGTCGCGGGCGACAAGCTCGACGAGGACATAGTCCAGTACGTCAGAAGAAAGCACAACCTCTTTATCGGCGACACCACCGCAGAGAGGCTCAAAATAGCCATAGGCTCGGCCGTCGAATACGAGAACGAGGAGCCCTTCGAGGTGCGCGGGCGCGACCTGCACACCGGCCTGCCGAGGGCCGTGGCGGTGCAGCCCGCCGAGGTGAGGGAGGCCATAGCCGAATCCCTCAACGCGATAGTCGAGGGCATAAAGAGCACGCTGGAGAAGACTCCCCCCGAGCTCCTAAGCGACATATACGAGCAGGGCATCACCCTGACCGGCGGCGGCGCGTATCTGCGCGGCCTCGATCAGCTCATATCCTCGCATACCGGCATAAAGGTCTCGGCCGCCGAGACCCCGTACGACTGCGTGGTCGACGGCACGGGCAAGATACTCGAGGAGCTGCCCAAGTGGCGGCAGATACTGATCGAAAACAAGCTGTAAGCTGCGTCTGTGCGGGGGATTGAGATGGACATCCCGATAAAAAGCGTATTGTCCGGCGAAAATTCGACTGATTATTTCAGCTTCGGCCGCGGGGAGAGGCCCCTTGTCATCCTGCCCGGGCTGAGCATGCAGAGCGTCATGCTCTCGGCCGGAGCGGTTTCCCGCCAATACGACGATATGGCGGATGCTTTTACGATTTACCTGCTCGAGCGCAGGAGGGAGCTGCCCGCCCGCTATACCGTCGGGGACGCGGCGCGCGACACGGCCGCGGCGATAAAAGAGCTCGGCGTCGCCCCCGTCTGTCTTTTCGGCGCGTCGTACGGCGGCATGACGGCGATGTGCATCGCCGCCCGTTATCCCGAGCTCGTCGAGGGGCTGGCCGTCGGCTCGTCCTGCGCGCGGGTGGACGCCGAAAGGTACGGGATCTTCGGCAGGTGGGCGGATATGGCCCGCCGCGGCGAGCGCAGGGAGCTGTATGTCGAATTTGCGGAGAAAATATATCCCGCAGGCGTTTTTTCGCAGAACAGGGATCTTTTTGTTGAGGCAGGCGAAAAAACGACCGACGCCGAGCTCGGCAGGTTCATCATCCTCGCCGAGGGGCTGCGCGGCTTTGACATAACGCCCGAGCTGCGGGGAATAAGCTGCCCCGTGCTGGTGCTGGGGGCGGCCGACGACGCGCTGCTCGGCCCCGACGCGGCCTATGAGATTTTTTCGGCGCTGGGCGAAAGGGACGACGTTGAAATGCACCTGTTCGAGGGCTGCGGCCACGCCGCCTACGACACGGCGCCCGATTACAGGCAGCGGCTGCTCGCCTTTTTCAACGGCAGGTGAGGCGGGCCGCCCGACGTTGACGTAACATACTGCATACGGGGCGAAAGGAGGGGACGGGCGACGTCTGACTTTTTCAAAAGCCGCACCTTCGCGGTCATAGTCGTCATTGCCGTGGTGGGGCTGCTGGTCGGCCTGCTCTCCCACGCGGGGCTCATCGGCCTCGACCCCGTCTCCGACATAGCGGGGGTGCTGATTTCCCCCATACAGGGGGCGGTATCGTCGGCCACCCGCGGCGTGGAGGACTTTTTTGCCTATTTTACCGAATATGAGAGGCTATACAACGAAAACGAGGAGCTGAAGGCGCAGGTCAGGGACCTCAATGCCCGCATAAGCGAGCTCGAGCGCTACCGGCCCGAGGTCGAGCGGCTGCGCATTCTGCTCGATCTGAAGGAGAGGCACGACGATTTTGAATTCGTTTCGGCGCAGGTGGTGGCATCCGACCTGGGCAACTTTTTCACCGTCTTTACAATAGACGCGGGCACCGTCGCGGGGGTGAGGGCGGGCCAGCCCGTCATTACCAACGAGGGGCTCGTCGGCTACGTGACCGAGGCGGGCCTGACGTGGGCCAAGGTGAGCACCATAATCGAATCGGACGTGACTGTGGGGGCTATCTCCGCCCGAAGCCGCGACACCGGCATCGTCGAGGGGAGCTTTAAATACAGGGACGACGGGCTGTGCGTGATGTCCCTGATTTCGAAAAACGCGTCGATAATAAGGGGCGACACGATAGAAACCTCGGGTCTGGGCGGCAATTATCCAAAGGGCCTTACGATAGGCACCGTAAGCGAGATCGCCCTCGAGCCCCACGGCCTTTCGCAGTACGCCCTGATCAAGCCGAGCGCAGACCTTTCCATGCTGCGCGAGGTGTTCGTAATAACCGATTTTACCGTAGGGCAGACATACGCCGCGGCGGATACGGCGCCGCAGGGAGCCGACGATGAGGTGGAATGATACGTCCTTCAACAAATGGGTGGGCTACTGCGCCGCCTTCCTTATTGTGTTCGTCATACAGACCTCCTGCGGCAGATTCATAACGGTCTTCGGCGTAAAGCCGAACCTGCTGCTGTGCATGGTGGTCTGCACCGCCATGCACGAGGGCAAGTACATGGGCGCCCTTCTGGGCTTTGCGGCAGGCTGGCTGGCCGACGCGCTGGTGAGCTATATAAGGGGCTACTACACCTTCATCTTCACCGCGGGAGGGGCCTTCATAGGCTATATTTCGCAGTTCTTTATAAGGGTGATACCGATAAACGCCGCTTTAATCACGGCCCTTTACGACGCGGCGTTCAACATCGTTTTCTATATCCTGTTCTTTATCATGCCGGGCAGGGGCGGCTGGGACGCGGCCGCGCCGGTCATACTGACCGAGTGCCTTGCGACGGCGCTGCTGTCGGTGCCGTTTTTCTATATATGCAGGGCGATATCCCGCCTTGCGCGTGCAGACGAGGAGGAGTGAGGCTCCTCCTTTTGCGGCTGAAAAGGAGTCGTTAGATGGAAAAGACCAAGCTGGCGCGCTTTCTGGCGCTGCTCGCCGCGGCGCTGACGGCGGCGGGGGCGTGCTTTTATCACCTGGCCGACCTGCAGGTGGCCCACGGCGAGGAATACAAGCAAAAATCCGAGCGGACCGTGCTGCGCACGAGCACGATAAAGGCGATACGCGGCGAGATACTCGACCGCTACGGCCGCCCCCTCGTGGTCAACAGCGAGAGCTTCAACCTGTATATTGACAAGGTGAGCCTCGGCCAGAGCGACCTCAACGAGCTCATCGTGCGGGTGAGCGGCCTGCTCGACGAGAGAGGGGAAAAATACGTCGACCCGCTGCCCCTTAACCGCACCGGCGTCAGCTACACGGTGGACATCGGCGGCGAGACGGGGGCCGCGGCGAGGGTGAGGCAGCTCGCCGCCGAGCTGGAGCTCGAAGAGAGACCCGACGCCGCCGCCCTGCTCTCCGCCCTGCGGAAAAAATATAAAATCGACGACGGCTATACCGACGTGCAGGCGAGGACCATAGCGTCGATACGCTGGGAGATGGACAACAGGGATTTTTCGGTCACCAACCCCGTAAACATTGCAAGCGGCGTGTCTATAGAGACGGTGACGAGGATAAAGGAGCAGAACGAATACTACCGCGGCATCGACGTCGTGCAGGAGCCGGTGAGGGAGTATGTCGACGGCACGATAGCCCCCCACATCCTCGGCAGGATAGGCAGCATATATAAGGATGAGTATCCCGCCCTCAAGGAACAGGGCTACGCCATGAACGATCTTGTCGGCAAGGACGGGGCAGAGAAGGCCTTTGAAAGATATCTTCGCGGCACCAACGGCTCGAGGACCGTCGAGCAGAACGCGATGGGCAGAATCGTGGGAGTGGCGGCCGAGGTCGACGCGGTGCCGGGCAGCAACGTGCTGCTCACCATTGACAAGGACCTGCAGCGGGTCGCGCAGGATTCGCTGGAGAGAAACATTCTCTCCATAGCCGAAAAGGGTGAAAAGAGCCGCTCGAAAAAGGGGGCCGACGCCAACGCCGGCGCCGTGGCGGTGCTCGACGTAAGCTCGGCCGCGGTGCTCGCCATGGCGAGCTATCCGACCTACGACCTGTCCCGCTTCAATGAGGACTACGGCATGCTCTACAACGACCCGCTGAGCCCCATGTACAACAGGGCCCTTCAGGGCAAGTACGCCCCGGGGTCGACCTTCAAGATGCTCACGGCGACGGCGGGGCTGGAATCGGGGGCGATAACGCCCGACACGAAGATACGCTGCACGGGGCGTTACGAGCGCTTCGCGAGCACGGGCTACCGCCCGCGCTGCTGGATATTCACCGACTACGGCTCGACCCACGGGCTGATAAACGTAAGGCAGGCGATTGAAAAATCCTGCAATATATTCTTCTTCGAGACGGGCTACCGCATGGGCATAGACGTGCTCAACGAATACGGCCGCAAATTCGGCCTCGGGGAGTATACCGGCATCGAGCTGTCGGGCGAATCGAAGGGGGTCCTCGCCGGACGGCAGAACAGCTTTGAAAAGGGGGAGATATGGCAGGGCGGCCAGACGATACAGGCCGCGATCGGCCAGAGCGACAACATGTTCACCCCGCTTCAGCTTGCGAACTATGTTGCGACGCTGGTCAACGGCGGGATAAGATACAACGTCCACCTGCTCTCGAGCGCGAGGGATTATCACACGGGCGAGGTGGTCTTTGAGGCCGTACCCGACGCCGTCCTCGACCTCGGCCTGTCGGAGGAGACGATGGAGGTTGTGCGCGACGGCATGAGAAAGGTAACGGAGGACGGCACGGCGTCGTCGGTCTTCAGCACCTATCCGATAGCGGTAGGCGGCAAGACCGGCTCGGCCGAGGTGCCCGACGGGTCGGCCAACGGCATCTTCGTCTGCTACGCCCCCATCGACGACCCGAAGATAGCCATCGCCATCGTGGTCGAGCACGGGGCGCACGGGAATTCCGTCGCCCCCATAGCGAGGGACATAATGGATGAGTATTTCGCCCCCGACGTCGAGGATGCGCCCATACAGCGGGCGTGGTCCCTCATACAGTGAGATAAGGGCATATTGCACATTGCACAAAAATCGACGCCGCGCGGCCGAGCTGTTTGACATTGTTCATCAAATGTGATATTCTTTATTCTGTAGATTTTTTTGCTCGCAAGCGTGACAGAGGTGTTGGTATGGGTCGTGTCATCTGCATAACCTCGGGAAAGGGCGGGGTCGGAAAGACCTTCCTGTGCGCCAATGTTGCGGCCGAGCTTGCCCGCGGCGGGGTGCGCGTGCTGTGCGTCGACTGCTCGGTCGGCGCGCGCGATCTCGACATGGTGCTGGGGGTGAGCGACCGGGCTCTCTACCACCTCAGCGACGCGGTGACGGGCAGATGCGACCCCATGACCGCGATAATCCCCCATCCCGAAATCAGCTGCCTTTCGGTGCTGCCCGCGCCGCAGTACTACTCCCCGCAGGATTTTGAGGGCGGCGCGCCGCAGCGGCTTATCGACGCTCTGCGCGATGAATTCGACGTTATCCTGCTCGACGGGGCGAGCGGCCTCGACGCGAGGGCCGGCATCGCTATGGAGGTCTGCGACGGGGCGATAATCGTCGTCGAGCCGACGCCGTCTTCAATCAGGATGGCGGATTTTGCCGCATCCCGGCTCATGCAGGCAGGAAAAAGGGAGATGCGCATCGTCGTCAACCGCATCGACCCCGTTGCGATGAAAAAGGGGCTGTGCCCCAACGTCGACAATATCATAGACTCCCTTTCGATAGGCATTATCGGCGCAGTGCCGGCGCGGGCGGCCTATATGACGGCAAGGGCGGGCTTCACTTCGGAGAGGACGCCGTTTGCAAACATCGCCGCAAGGCTGTGCAGCCGCCATGTGCCGCTGATGAGATTCAACAGGGTGAACCAATGGTGAACCAATATTAAGGAAGAAGAAAGAGAAAAAGAAAAAGAGAGAGGCGGATGGTGCTTTGCCTTCCGCCGATGAGAGAGAGGAAACGGACCGGCGATTACGTGGGAAGGGAATGGTGCAGCAGATGAATATCGCCCTGATAGCGCACGACAAGAAAAAAGAGCTGATGGTTCAGTTCTGCACGGCGTACAAGGCCGTGCTGGCAAAGCACACGATATGCGCGACCGGCAAGACGGGCAAGCTCGTGGCCGACGCGACGGGGCTTGAGATATACCGCTTTCTGAGCGGCCCGCAGGGGGGCGACCAGCAGATAGGGGCGCGCATCGCCTACAACGAGATAGACCTCGTGCTGTTTTTCCGCGACCCGCTGACGGCCAAGTATTACGAGCCGGACATGCTGTCGATAATAAAGCTGTGCGACATGCACAACATACCCATAGCCACCAACGCCGCCACCGCCGAGGCGCTCATACTCGGGCTCGACCGCGGCGATCTCGATTGGAGAAACATCGTCAACCCGAAAAAAGCGCCCGAGAAGGACTAAAGGCTTGCCTTTTCGGGGGCGTTGTGATATCATTGTCCTTGCGATTTTTTATATTGCTCCGCGGCTGTGAAGCGGGAGGAGTATCCGTTAGGTCGGGCTTACAGGGAGGAGGCGCGGTATTGAGAGCGCCCCGTCAGCCGGCGGAGAAGGACACCTGCCGAGCCGGAGCGGGCGGCGCGCAGCGCGCGTGCGTCCGCTCCCGTATATCCCGCGTTAAGGGTCAAAGAGGGGCGCGCAGGCGCCCGAAATTGGGTGGCACCGCGAGATACTCTCGTCCCAAGGTCATGCGCTTTTATCCGCATTTCCGGGACGGGAGTTTTTTGATTGTCGATAAATATTTTCACCCTTTGGAGAACAGGAGGTTTTTTATATGATAAAAAGACCGCGCGGCACAAGGGACGTCCTGCCCGACGAGACGGGGCGCTGGCGCTTTGTCGAGGACGCGGCGAGGGAGATATGCGCCCGTTTCGCCTACGGCGAGCTGCGCTTCCCCACGTTTGAGTTCACCGAGCTGTTCAGCCGCGGCGTGGGCGATACGACCGACGTCGTGCAAAAGGAGATGTATACCTTCGAGGACCGCGATAGGCGCTCTGTCACCCTGCGGCCGGAGGGGACGGCGTCGGCCGTGCGCGCGCTTATCGAAAACGGCCTCACCGGCGACGTCATGCCGCAGAAATTCTATTATATAATACCGTGCTTCCGCTACGAGAAGCCGCAGGCAGGCCGCCTGCGCGAGTTCCACCAGTTCGGCGCCGAGGTATTCGGCGCGCCCGACCCCGCGGCCGACGCCGAGATAATCTCCCTCGCCCACATGCTCTTTGCGCGCCTCGGCGTGCGCGGGCTGGATCTGCGGATAAACTCCCTCGGCTGCCCCGAGTGCCGCAAGGGTTACTACGACAAGTTGCGGGCCTACTTCGAGGGACGCAGGGACGAGCTGTGCGACACCTGCCGCGGCCGCCTCGAAAAGAACCCCATGAGAATACTCGACTGCAAGAGCGAGCAGTGCAGGGCGGTCGCCGCCGGAGCCCCGTCGATACTCGACAGTATATGCCCCGAGTGCGCCGACCACTTCGAGAAGGTCAAGGGCTATCTTGCGGCGATGGACATACCCTTTGCCGTCGACGACCGCATCGTGCGCGGGCTCGACTATTACACAAGGACGGTTTTCGAGTTCGTCTCAAACGAGATAGGGGCGCAGGGCACCGTCTGCGGCGGGGGACGCTACGACGGCCTCGTCGCGGAGCTGGGCGGAAAGCCCACGGCCGGTCTCGGCTTTGCGATGGGGCTCGAGCGCCTGCTGCTGCTCATGGAGGCGCAGGGCCTGCTGCCCGGGAACGACGCCGCGGGCGAGATATATATAGCCTCTATGGATGCGGAGTCCGGCGTTGAGGCGGTGCGCCTCGTGCATCGGCTCAGGGAGAGGGGAATATCGGCCCAGTGCGACGTCGTCGGCCGCAGCCTCAAGGCACAGATGAAATACGCCGACAAGACGGGGGCCCGCTATTCGATGGTGCTCGGCTCGCAGGAGCTCGGGAGCCGCCGGGCAAAAATCAAGGACATGGCGACGGGCGAGGGGGAGGAGATATCCCTCGATTCGCTGTGCGAATATATAGAGGAACACAGAAAGTAAGCCGAAAGGATATGATATGAATTATGGCTCAGACTATGAACGGCCTTAAACGGACCGATTACTGCGGAGCCCTCCGCATGGGGGACTGCGGACGAGAGGTCGTCGTGTGCGGCTGGGTGCAGAAGCAGCGCGACCTGGGCACGCTGTGCTTCGCCGACCTGCGCGACAGGACCGGCATTGTCCAGATAATCGCCGACGAGGGAAGCGCCCCCGAGGTGAGGGAGAAGCTCGCCTCCCTGCGCGCCGAATACGTCGTGCTGGCAAAGGGCGCCGTGCGCGAGCGCTCGTCCAAGAACACGGCTATACCGACGGGCGAGATAGAGGTCTATCCCGACGAGATACGCATCCTCTCCGAATCGCAGACGCCCCCCTTCGCTATCGAGGAGAATTCGCAGGTCAACGACCAGCTGCGGCTCAAATACCGCTTCCTCGACCTGCGGCGGCCCGACCTGCAGCGCAACATCATGCTGCGCCATAAGGTGGCGAAGCTGGCGCGGGACTATTTCGACGAGAACGGCTTTCTTGAGATAGAGACCCCTATGCTCCAGAAGAGCACCCCCGAGGGGGCGAGGGACTATCTCGTGCCCAGCCGTCTGCATCACGGCTCGTTCTACGCACTGCCCCAGTCGCCCCAGCTTTACAAGCAGCTGCTCATGCTGTCGGGCTACGACAGGTATATGCAGATCGCGCGGTGCTTCCGCGACGAGGACCTCAGGGCCGACCGCCAGCCGGAATTCACCCAGATAGACCTTGAGATGTCCTTCGTCGACGCCGACGACGTCATGACGGTCAACGAGGGCTTTATAAAGCGCCTGTTCCGCGAGCTGCTGGGGGTCGAGGTCAGCACCCCCCTGCTGCGCATGCCGTACAGCGAGGCGATGGACCGCTTCGGCTCGGACAAGCCCGACATGCGCTTCGGCTTCGAGCTGAAAAATCTTACCGATATAGCAAAGGACTGCGGCTTCGGCGTGTTCGAAAAGGCAGTCGAGGCGGGCGGCTCGGTGCGCGCGATAAACGTAAAGGGCTATGCCGACAAATTCACGAGAAAGGATATAGATTCGCTCGGCGAATTCGTCAAGACCTACCGCGCAAAGGGCCTTGCGTGGATGAAGGTGGGCGAAAACATGCAGGTCCAGTCGCCGATAGCGAAATTCCTCAGCGAGGACAAGCTGGCCGCCGTGCTCGAGCGCACGGAGGCCGGACCGGGCGACATCATCTTCTTCGCGGCCGACGCCGACCAGATCGTCTTCGATTCCCTCGGAGCCCTGCGCTGCGAGTGCGCGTCGCGCCTCAACATACTCAGGCCCGACGATTACAAATTCCTGTGGGTGGTGGACTTCCCGCTGTTCGAGTACAGCGAGGAGGAGAACAGGTACGTCGCAAAGCACCACCCCTTCACCTCCCCCAAGGACGAGGATATGGACATAGTCGAGACCGACAAGGCCCGCGCCCGCGCCAAGGCCTACGACATCGTGCTCAACGGCACCGAGGTCGGCGGCGGCTCGATAAGGATACATTCGCAGCAGCTGCAGGAGCGGATGTTCCGCGCCCTCGGCTTTACGATGGAGGAGGCGTGGGCCCGCTTCGGCTTCCTGCTCGACGCCTTCCGCTACGGGCCGCCCCCCCACGGCGGCATGGCCTACGGCCTCGACCGTCTCGTCATGCTCATGAGCGGCAGCGAGTCGATAAGGGACGTCATAGCCTTCCCCAAGGTGCAGAACGCCTCCGAGCTGATGAGCGGCGCCCCCGACGTCGTCGACGAAAAGCAGCTCAGGGAGCTGGGCCTCGCCGTTACCGACCGCGAGGGGCCGGACGGGAATAAGGGCTAAATATTTACACAATTTTCACAAAAAGCGCGGCGCAAAGTGGTACATTTATTCTGCGGACGTACCTTTCGTCCCCGCGGCGCCGCCGCGTGTGCAAAACAGCTATATTTTCCTCAGGAGGGAAGATAAATGATAGAGGTCAGAAACCTTTCAAAGCATTACGGCAAGAAGATAGCCGTGCGCGACATCTCCTTCCGCGTGGAGGAGGGGGAGATAGTGGGCTTTCTCGGGCCGAACGGCGCGGGAAAATCCACCACGATGAACATGCTCACCGGCTACCTCTCTTCGACCGGAGGCGACGCCTTCATCGACGGCATAAACGTGCTCGACAATCCCATCGAGGCCAAGAAAAAGATAGGCTACCTGCCCGAGCACCCGCCGCTCTACCTCGACATGACGGTGGACGAGCAGCTCAACTTCGCCTACGAGCTCAAGGGGGTAAAGCTGGACAGGAAAAAGCACCTCGACGAGATCTGCTCGCTTGTGCGCATCGAGGATGTGCGCGGCAGGGCGGTGCGCAACCTGTCAAAGGGATACAGGCAGAGGGTGGGCCTCGCCCAGGCCCTGCTCGGCGCCCCCGACGTGCTGATACTCGACGAGCCGACCGTCGGCCTCGACCCCAAGCAGATAATCGAGATCAGGAACGTCATCAGCGACCTCGGCCGAAAGCACACGATAATCCTCTCGTCCCACATACTGCCCGAGGTTTCGGCGGTGTGCGAGAGGGTGCTGGTAATAAACCGCGGCTCCATCGTCGCCGACGACAAGCCGGAGAACCTCTCCTACTCCCTGACGGGTGGCAGGAAGCTCCAGGCCCGCATCGCCGGCCCGCAGGCCGAGATACTCCGCTCGGTGCGGGGGATACTCGGCGTTTCGTCGTGCGAGGCGAGCGAGAGCGTTGAGACCGGCTCGTTCGACTACGTCATCGAGTCGGACGAGAACGTCGACATCAGAAAGCCGCTCTTTCACGAGCTTGCGTCGAAGGGCTATCCGATACTGCTGCTCAAGCCCCTCGACCTTACCCTTGAGGATATTTTCTTGCAGCTCACCCGCGACGCCGCGGAGGAAGGGGGCGAGGAGTAATGCGCGCCATATTCAAAAAGGAGATAAATCAGTATTTCCACTCGATAGTGGGCTACGTTTTCCTCGCGATGTTCGCGCTGATATCGGGCCTGTTCTTTACCATGCAGAACCTCCTGTCGCAGAACGGCGACATACGCTACTTCTTCTCGGGCATGGTGTCGGTGCTGATGTTCCTGACCCCGATACTGACCATGCGCCTCTTTGCCGAGGAGAAAAAGATAAAGACCGACCAGCTGCTGCTGACTGCCCCCGTGTCGCTGACCGGCATAGTTATGGGCAAGTTCCTCGCCGCGATGGCGATATTCGGCATCGGTATGGCGATGACCCTCATCTACCCCATAACCCTGTCGTTCTTCGGCAAGGTGGATATCTGGGTGACGGTGGGCAACTACTTCGCCCTCGCCATAGTTATCGGCACCTTTATAGCAATAGGCATATTCATCTCGGCCCTGACCGAAAGCCAGGTCGTTGCGGCGGTAGTGACCTACTGCGTGCTCTTCGGGCTGCTGCTTATAGGCAACATGGGCAGCTTTTTCAACAACGAGATAATAATAAAGGCGCTCGACTACCTTTCCATCTTCAACCGCTACGGCGAGTTCACGATAGGCATATTCAATCCGGCGTCGGCCCTGTACTACGCGAGCATAATCTTTTTGTTTCTGTTTCTCACGGTGCAGGTGCTCGAGCGGCGCCGCTGGAACTGACAAGGGGGTGACGAATGATGCCTGAACAGAACAGCAGCGCGAGGGCCCGCAGATATTCCGCAACGGCGACGATAATCGCCGTCATGGTGACAGCGGCCCTGATACTCGTCAACTCCATAGCCTTTATCCTGGTCGACCGGTACAATTTCAAGGCCGACATGACCTCCCAGAAGATATACGAGCTGACCGACCTGACCCGCGGCATCCTCGCCGACCTCGACGAGGATATAACGATAACCGCCATGAACAACGAGAGGGACTTCCTCTCCGAGATGAACGAGGTCGTAAAGAGGTACGACCGCGCGTCGGACAGGATAACCCTGCGCTACGTCGACCCGTACAGCAATCCCACCTTCGTCGACAAGTATCAGAAGGAGGGCGTGACCCTCGAGGAGAACAGCGTCCTTGTCGAGTCGGCCGCGGCGAGAAAGGTATTTACCGTCTACGACATGTACACCTTCAACTCCGACATGACGGCGGTGAGCACCTTCAACGCCGAGCAGCAGCTCACATCCGCCATACTCTACGTCACGTCGGACGACCTGCCCAGCGTGGCCTTTACCATGGGGCACAACGAGGAGCGCTCCAACACGCTGACCAATCTTTTTGAAAAGAACAACTTTGCCGTCAGCGACGTCACGGTATCCATGCAGGGCGTGCCCGAGGACACCGACATCGTCGTAATCTGCGCGCCGACGCGCGACTTCTCCTCCGACGAGGTGGACGCCCTCGATAAATTCCTCATCGAGCGGGGCGGCAAGATGATGGTCTTCCTCCAGCCCGGCACCGAGGCCATGCCCGTGCTCGAGGAGTTCCTCGCCGAGTGGGGTGTTGGGGTCCAGAGCGAGGTCGTCTTCGAAAAGCAGAATTTCATCGCCTCCAACCCCATATATATCATCGCGAGCTATACCCAGCACCAGATAAACTCCTACTTTGCCGACAACAGGTACTATACCATAATGCCGGCGGCGCGGGCCCTGACCCAGCTCTTTGACCATAAGGGCAACGTATCCACCAGCCCCGTGCTCATGGCGACAAAGGACGCCTACGGCAAGGTGGGGACCAGCTTCGGCACCATAGACAGGGAGCCGGGCGACACCGGCGGTCCCTTCGTGCTTGCGATAACCTCCGAAATGCATAATATGGTGGGCACGAACGCGGTCGACTCAAAGATGTTCGTCGCGGGCAGCAAGGCCATGTACGCCGACGACGTGCTGGGCTCGACCTCCTTCGGCAACGCCGACTTTATTTCCCAGGTTATCTCCTGGTGCAGCGACGACATGGAGATCGTCAACGTGCCGGCCAAAACCACCAACACCCCGCCCCTCAACATCAAGACCTTCCAGGCCTTCCTGCTGGGCGGCCTGTTCATCGTCGTCATACCCCTTGCGATACTCGGCTACGGCGTTATGGTATGGCTGCGGAGGAGACATCTATGATAAAAAATCAGAAAAAGCTGCTCATAGCGGCGGGCGCGGTCCTTGTGCTGCTGGCGGCGGTGCTGATATTCCTGCTCGTGCAGGGGGGGAGCGGCTCCGCGCCGAAGAGCCCCGCGCAGGGCTCGGGGACGTCGGCGGCCTCCCAGCCTGAGGCGGGCGACAAGGTGGTGGCAAGGCTGCTCAACCTGACCGACGCCGACGAGATAGCGGCCTTCATAGCCGCGGGCAGCGGCAGGGTATACGCCGTGACCGGCAGCGAGGGCGCATACGAGGTGCAGGGCTATGAGAGCGAGGACGTGGACCAGAAAAAGATAGCCCAGTATATAGCCGATATAAAGGCGCTGACGACGGTCGACATGGCGGTCAACGGCGGCGTGCTCGACAACATGGGCGAATACGGCTTCGACGACCCGGCGACCATGATAGAATTGAGGACGGCCGACGGCAGGCAGACCACCCTGCTCATCGGCAACAAGCACCCCGTGGACGAGAACTGGTACGTCATGACGAGCGACTACGACGCCGCCTTCTTCATCAGCGACGAGGATGCACAAAAGCTGATAGTGGGCCCCTCCACCATTGTCAACACCTCCTTCTATGAGGAGCTGACCGACGCCAACGTAAAAAACCTTACCGATATTGAGATTTCGGGCGCCGCGAGGGAGGACACGCTTAAATTCCACCTCATCGACTTCATCGACAGCGTATCCATCGCCTATTACCGCATGACCGAGCCGGTCACCCTCGACATCGACAAGGACGAGATGAAGAGCTCCGTAACCGCCCATCTTCAGGAGCTGAGCGGCTACGAGGTCGCCGGAACGGCGGATCAGGCCGACGCCTTCGGCCTCGGCGAGCCCGACTATACGCTCGCTCTTCGGTACATGGGTGAGGACGTCAGGATATCCTTCAAAAAGGCGGACGACGGCGACTATTACGCCCTGCGCGACGGCGCAAAGAGCGTGATGAAGGTCGCGGCCGACAAGCTCGGCTTCCTCTCGACGGGCTATCGCGACGTAATAGGCGACACGGTCTATTACAAGAACATCACGACGGTCAGCCACGTCGACTACACCGCAAACGGCCGGACCTATTCGATAGATATTTCGGGCGAGGGCGGCGGGCTTCTCGGCGTGATGGACGGGCACGAGATCGACTCGCGCGATATCGTCAGCTTCTACATGAAGCTGTGCAATATAACCATCGAGGGCGAGACCGAGCCCCCCGCCGATATGACCCCCGAGGTGAAGGCGGTCATATCCTTCCGCGACGGCACGCCGGCCGACACGATAGAGCTCATCCCCATATCGGACAGGCAGTGCGCCATAGCCATAAACGGCGAGGTGGATTTTTACACCTACCGCAAGACGGTCGACCTGATATGGAACGAATTTCAGGCATCCGTGCTCGACAGGATGCAGTGACGGAGCAATGAAAAAGCACGGCCCCGCGCGAATTTACGCGCGGGGCCGCGTTTTTTGCCCGCCGCTTGTATTAGCGCCGCAAACATGATAGAATAACGGCGTGTGAGAAGCATGTGTGTTTTTTTGAGCGCGGGAGCGTGGCTTTGCCGCGCCCGAGATGCATAAAATGAACTGCGGGAGCGAACGATAGATGACGGAGCTTGTATCTGCGGGGAGCGGGCAGAGCGCGGCGATGTATTCGCCGGCGTCGCTCGCCTACCTCGGCGACGCGGTCTTTGAGCTGCTGGTGCGCGCGCGGGTCACCCGCGAGAACAGGACCAACGCCGCAAGGCTCAACAGCCTGTCGCGCCAATATGTCGCGGCGGGCAGCCAGAGCCGCCTGGTCGAGGCGATAAAGGATATGCTGACAGACGAGGAGACGGCGGTCTACCTCAGGGGGCGCAACACCAAGACCCACAACGTCGCAAAGAACGCCGCCGTGCTCGATTACAGGCGGGCGACGGGGCTCGAGGCCCTGTTCGGCTGGCTGTATCTCGAGGGGCGCACGCAGAGGATAGAGGAGCTGTTCGACGCGATTTGCTCGGCCCACGACGGCTGGGAGTCAGACGGGGAGGAGAAAGAGGATTGAAGGATTCAAAATCCGCGCTCAGGGAGCTCGGGCGCATACTTCTTATCATAGCGGCATCCACCCTCAACGCCTTTGCGCTCAATCTGTTCCTTGTGGGGAACAACATCGCGGCGGGCGGCTTTTCCGGCATGTCGACGGTGATACACTACGTCAACGGCTGGCCGATAGGCCTTATGACGCTGGCGATGAATATACCGGTGTATATCCTTTCATATAAGAACATGGGCAGGAGATTCTTTTTCAGCTGCCTGTTCGCGACGGTGGTCATGTCGCTGAGCATCGACCTGCTGGCCTTTCTGCCCACCTTTACCGACGACCGGCTCATGGCCGCGATATACGGCGGGCTGCTGTTCGGCCTGTCGGTCGGCCTGATGTACCACGCGGGGGCGTCGAACGGGGGGACCGAGCTGCTGTCCCGTCTGCTGGCGAAGTGGCTCCCGTTCCTGTCGGTCGGCGGGTGGATGACGGTCATCGACGGCTTTGTGGTGGCCTGCGCCGCCTTCGTCTACGGCGAGATAGAGAGCGCCCTCTACGCCGCGATAGTCATCTATATAACCTCAAAGGTGACCGACGCCATAATCAGCGGTCTTGACTACGCCAAGGTCTGCTATATAATCACCAACAAGACCGATAAAATCAGCGCCGCCCTGTTCTCCTCCTCGCCGCGGGGCATCACCCGCATCGAGGGGACGGGCCTCTACACCGGCTCGGAGCACGACGTGCTGATGACGGTGATAAAAAAGAGCCAGCTTATCAGCTTTAAGAACACCGTGAGGGAGACCGACCCCGAGGCCTTCGTAATCGTCAGCGAGGCGGTGGAGGTGCTGGGCCGCGGCTTCAAAAAGATCGAGACCACCCCCGACAAGCTGTGAAAAAAGCGGCGCCGTATACGCGGCGCCGCTTTGCCGACCGGAGGCGGAGAGCCTTATCGGTCGTAGCTGTTGTTCTGCTGCTGATTGTTCCTGTTGCTCTGCTGCTGATTGTTCTGCTGGTTGTTCTTCTGGTTGTTCTGCTGGTTGGACTGGCCGTTCTGGCGCGAGGGGTTGTTCCTGTTCTGGTCGTTCATAAGTTCGGGGCTTCCTTTCGTTTTTGATTCGGCTTAAAGGCAGGGCGTTGTGCGCCCCCTGCCTTATGCCGTGACGCTATTATTATTTGCCCGACAGGCGCGTTTTTATTCACATATCCGGTATGGGGGCGATTTTTTTGAAAAAATTTCCCGAACAATTCGTTTCGTCCATGGAGGAGCTGCTGGGCAGCGAGAGCGGCGCCTTTTTCGACGCCCTCGAGCGCCCCGCCGTAAAGGGTCTGCGGGTGAACAGGCTCAAGCTGACGCCGGAGGAATTTGTGAGAATATCTCCCTTTCAGCTCAAGGGGGCGGCCTTCTGCCCCGATGGCTTCGTCGTCGGCGGGGACTGCGGGGCGGGCAGGCACCCCTACCACCACGCGGGGCTCTATTATATGCAGGAGCCGTCGGCCATGTCGGCCGTGACGGCCCTCGACCCCCGCCCGGGCGAGCGGGTGCTCGACCTGTGCGCCGCGCCGGGGGGCAAGACGACACAGATACTCTCGGCCATGCGCGGCAGGGGGATGGTTGTCGCCAACGAAGCGGTGAACAAGCGCACGGCGGCGCTTTTGTCCAACGTCGAGAGGTGGGGGGCGGGGAACTGCGTTATCACCTCCCTCATGCCGGACGAGCTCGCGGAGCACTTTGAGGGGTGGTTCGACCGGGTGCTGGTCGACGCCCCCTGCTCGGGCGAGGGGCTGTTCCGCCGCGACGGGGAGGCCGCCGGTCAGTGGACGGCCGGGCACAGCGCCGCCTGCGCCGTCAGGCAGGGGAAGATACTCGAGGAGGCGGCCCGCGCCCTTCGGGGCGGCGGGGTGCTGGTCTATTCCACCTGCACCTTCGCCGAGGAGGAGAACGAGGGGGTCGTCGGGAGCTTTCTCAAGGAGCATTCCGAATTCGAGCCGGAGCCGACGGGGCTGGAAAGATGCGCAGGGGTCGTCCCCTGCGGGCCGGACGGGCTGTGCTCGCGGCTTTATCCCCACCGCTGCGAGGGGGAGGGGCACTTCGTCGCCCGAATGAGAAAAAAAGGGGAGGGCGGGTCAGAGCTGCCGCCCTTTTCGCCCGCCGTCGGAGAGGAGACGCGGGCCTTCGCCCAATGGTACGCGGAGAATTTTACGGGGGAGCCGCGCGGCGCGCTGCACGCCGCCGACGGCTGGGTATATATCCTGCCCGAGGGGCTGCCCGTCCTGCCGCGCGGGGTCGTGCGTGCGGGGATACTCGCCGCGCGGGTGGAGCGGGGACGGGTCGAGCCCGCCCACAGCCTTTACATATCGTCAAAATATGATGAAATTATACGCAAAGTTGATTTTTCGGCCGAAAGTCCCGACCTCGCCCGCTATCTCCACGGCGAGACGGTGCGGGCCGGCATCCCCGACGGGTGGTGCTCCGTCTGCGTCGACGGATATCCCCTCACGGCGGGTAAGGCGGTCGGCGGGGTGGTGAAGAATCATTATCCCAAGGGGCTGCGGACATTAAAATAGCAAAAGCGGTTGAAATCAGGCCGTTTATTTGGTATCATAAATAGGTTAAAAGAACAATCCCGTCAGGAGGGTGTTGAATATGTCGGGTCATTCCAAATGGAAAAACATCATGCACAAAAAGGGCAAGACCGACGCCCAGAGGGCAAAGCTCTTCACCAAGGTCGGCCGTGAAATTGCGACCATAGTCAAGCAGGGCGGCCCCGACCCCGCGGCAAATCCCCGTCTGAAGGACGCGATAGCCAAGGCCAAGGCCAACAACGTGCCCAACGACAATATAGACCGCATTATCAAAAAGGCCTCCGGCGGAGGGGACAACGTCGAGTATATCGACATAACCTACGAGGGCTACGGCCCGGGCGGCGTCGCCGTGCTGGTCGAGACCCTGACCGACAACCGCAACCGCACCGCCGCCGACGTGCGCCACGCCTTCGACAAGTTCGGCGCGGGGCTGGGCACCACCGGCTCGGTGGGCTGGCAGTTCGAAAAGCGGGGCGTCATCGTCATACCCGCCGAGGACGTCGACGAGGATAAGCTGATGGAGGACGTCTTCGACGCCAACGCCGACGACTACTCCCTCGAGGAGGACGTGTTCGAGATACTCACCGGACCCGACACGCTCGGCGCCGTCCGCGACGAGCTTGAGAAGAGGGGCTACGCCCTTGAGTCGGCCGAGGTCGAGCAGCTGCCGTCAAACTACGTCGACCTTGAGAACGAGGAGGACATATCCCGTATGCAGAAGCTCCTCGAGGTCCTCGAGGACAGCGACGACGTCCAGAACGTGTGGCACAACTGGGGCAACGCTCCGGAGGAGTAAGCCGTCGGATATAATATTGTAAGGATACGGGAACAGAAATACAGGATAAGAAGCACGCCCCGCCGGAAATTCCGGAGGGGCGTGCTTTTTTGTATTGGGCTGAAGGTGAAGCTGCTATTTCCGGCTGCGGAACGCGTTTATCACGACCCAGAGCATTTGCTTCTGTTCGCTTGAAAGCAGCGCCCAGTCGGACAGCAGCTTTTTCTGCTCGTCGGTCAGAGAGAAGAGCTCACCCTCGGAGAAAAACTGACTCATCGAAATGCCGAAGGCCCTGCAGATGACCTCGAGCGTGGCGACGGTGGGGGTCGAATCCCTGCGGAACACATGAGCGAGGGTCGATTGGGACAGGCCGGTCTCTTTGCCTAAGCGATAGACAGTCCAGCCGCGCTCGCGCATCAATTCTTCGATGTGCTCGGTAACATTCATAGCTCCACCTCTTTTGGAACTATTGTACCCCGAATGCAGACCCTATTATAGAACGAAAAAAGGATTGATAATACAGCCTAAAAAGGATATAATGATGACAAGAAGCGCGAAAAATCGCGCAGACGTAGAAAAAATGAAGGGGGGAGAAGGGAATGGAGATTTATAATTGCCCAGAATGCGGCAATAAATTGGTGGGAAACGAAACAGTATGTCCAGAGTGTGGAATGCCCATTGAAACAACAAGTAAAAACAAAGAATCGATTGAAAGTTCTGGTAAAGAAGAGGAAAAAAAGAAAAAGTCCATCAAAAGAATGATTATAGGTGTTGCTGCATTAGTTTGTATTATAGCTATAGGAATTGCTGTGTTCATTGGGACGAGGCCTATAACATTTTTAAAGAAAGACGGAACAATTATTATACCCCAGAACGCAAAAGTAGTGATTGAAACCCTCACATTTGATGAGAAAGAAACTATAGATCACGAAATGAAAAAATTAGTGAGTTTTTACAATTCGATTGACATATCAAAAAAGGTCGAGGGAGAAAAATGGGATGAATTGAATGATCTTTTTTTGACAAGTGAGAAGACAATCGAATCAGATGAATATCTACCAATGGTCCTAATATACAGCAACCTAGCAATTGTTGCTTTAACGTGCAAAAATGATTGGGCAGGTGACGGTAAAGTGTTGAGCATGATAATTGATTATAATAGATGGAACAGCTTTAAGGATTCTCTTTTGCAGGCGGCAGAATACTACTATCAAGGAAAAACTATCGGAGAGGATAAAGAAGAAGATAAATAAATCTATTTGCAGAACATAAGATACAACTGATAATAAGCCAGGAGGGTTAAGTATGGCGCTCATAAATTGTCCTAAATGCGGTCAAGCAATTTCAGATAAAGCTACAAAATGTCCCAAATGTGGATATTCTCTCCAAAAAGAGGAAGTAATAGACATTGCTGCTGAGCCTCAAAAAGAAGAAACACTTAAAAGCTCCGGAAACAAGAAGATTAAGAGGGTTGTAGTTTTTGGTATAATATCTGTATTGATTATTGCAGCAATTGTTGGAATAATTGGCGTTACAAAAGTAGTAAACGAAAAGAAAAAAGCCGAAGAATATATGTCAAACTTATCACTTGCAAGTATTACAATGTTATCGGGGGCTTCTGACGCTGAAAGAGCAGGTGGGCTAATCCATGATGTGTGGTATAATTCTATATACGAAAAAAGCAGTACAAGGACCGATAAATATACAAAACCAAATGGGAGTTTTGTTAGTGACTTCAACAAGGCCTTAGCTAATTTGTTTTCTGACAAAAGCTTCATATCTGATATAGAATCGATTGAAAAAAATCAAGAAACGGTTGCTTCAATAATGAAAAAGCTAATAAATCCGTCGGAGGAACATAAAGAAGCTTATAGTGCATTAAAAGATCTTTATGAAGTGTACACAGATTTATGTGAGTGTGCTGTTAATCCTACAGGTAGCCTGAACAGCTATACGGCGGATTTTAATGAAGCTGATAGTGGTTTCGCTAAGTGTTACAAAGCTTTAAATCTATATTTAGAGTAGCGAAAGACTATCCCCCCGACGCCGGCGGGGCGTGCTTTTTCTCCCCCATTCTCCTTCCCAAATATCCCCCACTTATTTTAATTATTAAATTTTCACAAAAAGTATTGACAATATCGGGGGGTTATAGTACATTATAACCAGAAAGGGTGAGACCAATGTACAGATAAAATTTCCCGGCAAGGAAAAGCGGATGTACCGCTTCGGGAAAGAGTAGTCTAAGGGCTGCCTCAGATCCGTGACATAGATGGCGGGATAAATCACAATAAACAGATATGACTGTTAAACAGGAACGAAATCAAAAGTTTCGCAGAAGTGGAATTGTTGGTTAGGGTATTCCGGTGATAACAGGATCTGGAGGGAGCCGAAAAAAAGAGGAAAGTGAGGAAGCCAAATGATGTTAGATACTAAGAATTCAGAGAAATGACCCTTGACTGTCGGATATGCTGATGACGGTCAAGGGTCATTTCTGTTTTCGGGGTATTTTGTGATATACGGCGGCATAAGCGGGACGTCTGCGAAAGCAGGCGCTTTTTTTATGCCCTGAAAAGCCTGCCGGCGGGCCCGCTTGCCCCGCCTGTTCGCTTGCAAGCGCGCTCGCGACGGCGCGGCTGCGCTTTTCGCCCTTTCTCGGCTCTTCCTCTCCCTCAGTCTCGCTTGCGCTCGACAGCTCCCTCGTCAGAGGGAGCCGAAAGACGCGGCTCGCTTTTTTAACGCATCGGCACATTCCTTTACACATAACACAGGAGAGGCTCACAGGGGGATATCGTGAGAAATCGGGCGCAATTCTGCCCGTTTGACAAATAACACGAGATGCTTTTCGAAAATCGCCCTCTGCGGCACATGGCAGGCAAATACAGCAGGGTTGCGGCATATATTATAAGAAACTATAATTGTACCGGTAATGTGCATAGCTATGCGCGGCCGCGGCCGCGCCCCCGATCGAAAGGAATCGCCATGAGTCTGAGACTTGGAATTGACATAGGCTCCACCACCGTCAAGGTCGTTGTGCTTGACGGTGAGGACATCATATTCAGCAAATACGAGCGCCACGCGTCGCGTACCCGCGAAAAGGCGGCCGAGCTGCTGCGCGAGGCCTCAAAATACGTAAAGAGCGGCACGGTGTACGCCGCCATGTCGGGCTCGGCGGGGCTGGGCCTGAGCACCGCGGCTGGCCTCCAGTTCGTGCAGGAGGTATTCGCGACGGGCGAGGCGGTGCGCGCCCGCGTGCCCGACGCCGACGTCGTAATCGAGCTGGGCGGCGAGGACGCCAAGATTCTCTTTATGCGCAACCCCGTCGAGGAGCGCATGAACGGCACCTGCGCCGGAGGGACCGGCGCCTTTATCGACCAGATGGCGACCCTGCTCAACGTCGACGCGAGCGAGCTCGACCGCCTCTCCCTCGGGGCGGTGACGATTTACCCCATAGCTTCGCGCTGCGGCGTCTTCGCCAAGAGCGACATTCAGCCCCTGATAAATCAGGGGGCGCGCCGCGAGGATATCGCGGCCTCCATATTCCAGGCGGTGGTCGACCAGACCGTCGCCGGCCTCGCCCAGGGGCGCAGGATAGCGGGCCGGGTGGTATTCCTCGGCGGGCCGCTCCATTTCTGCCGCGGCCTGCGCCGCCGCTTTACCGAGACTTTAAGGCTCGGTGAGGACGACGCGGTTTTCCCCGATTTTTCCCTCTATACGGTGGCTATCGGCGCCGCAATGCAGGCCCAGCTCCCCATGACGATGACCGAGCTCCTCGAACGGGTGGAGAGGGCGGGCGACGCCGTCAGGGACGACAAGAACCGCATCGAGCCCCTGTTCCGCGACAGGGATGAATATGACGCCTTCACCGCGAGGCACGCCGCCCACGACGTAAAGCGGCTGGACCCCGCCCTCTACACGGGCGAGGCCTTTATCGGGGTGGACTGCGGCAGCACCACTACGAAAATCGCCCTCGTCGCAGACAGCGGCGAGCTCCTTTACGACTATTACAGCCCCAACCGCGGCAACCCCGTCGACATTGTGCGCGAGCAGCTGATAAAGATACGCACCCTCTGCTCGGGCCACATCGAAATCGTCGGCTGCGCCTCGACCGGCTACGGCGAGGAGCTGATAAAGCAGGCCTTTTCGATGGACATGGGGGTGGTCGAGACCGTCGCCCACATGACGGCGGCGATGTCCTTCGAGCCGGAGGTGGATTTCCTGCTCGACATCGGCGGGCAGGACATAAAATGCTTTAAGATACATAACGGCGCGATAGATTCGATAATGCTCAACGAGGCCTGCTCGTCGGGCTGCGGGTCCTTTGTCGAGACCTTCGCAAAATCCCTCGGCTATGAGGTGGACAGGTTTACCGAGATGGGGCTGTTTGCCAAGGCCCCCTGCGACCTCGGCTCGCGCTGCACGGTATTCATGAATTCCTCCATAAAGCAGGCCCAGAAGGACGGGGCCTGCGTGGAGGACATATCGGCCGGCCTGTCGATAAGCGTGGTAAAGAACGCCATATATAAGGTAATCAGGGCGTCGAGCGCGGCCTCGCTCGGGCGGCACATCGTCGTGCAGGGGGGGACCTTCCTCAACGACGCGGTGCTGCGCGCCTTTGAGCGCGAGATCGGCGCCGACGCGGTGCGCCCCGTCATAGCCGGTCTTATGGGGGCCTACGGCGCGGCGCTGTACGCAAAGAGCAACCGACCCGCAAAATGCGCCCTGCTCACCATGGAGCAGCTCGACGACTTCGTGCACACGGCAAAATCGGTCAGCTGCGGCGGGTGCACCAACAGGTGCAGCCTGACGGTCAACACCTTCGCAAACGGGGCCCGCTTTATATCGGGCAACCGGTGCGAAAAGCCCCTCGGCGGAAAAAAGAGGGAGCTGCCCAACATATATAAGTACAAGAGGGACAGGATAGCCGCCCTCATGGAGAGCTCGCGCGACGGCGGGAGGGGAAAAATCGGCCTCGCGCTGGGGCTGAACATGTTTGAAAATATCCCGATATGGCACACCCTTCTGACCGACCTCGGCTTCGAGGTGGCGCTCTCGGGCCTTTCCACCCCCGAGACCATCGGAAAGGGCCGCCCGTCGATTGCATCCGACACGGTCTGCTATCCGGCGAAGCTGATCCACGGCCACATCGAGAGCCTGATAGAAAAAGGGATAGATACGATATTCTACCCCTGCATGACCTACAACGTCGACGAGGGCAAGGGCGACAATCACTACAACTGCCCCGTCGTCGCCTACTACCCCGAGCTGCTGCGCTCCAACATGGAGTCGCTGGGGAAGGTCCGCTTCCTTCAGCCCTTCCTCTCGTTCGACAACGAGCGGGTTTTCGTAAGGAGCCTGTGCGAAGCGCTCAGGGAGGTCGCCCCCGACATAAGGCCCGACGAGGTAAGGCGGGCCGCCCGCCGCGGCTTTGAGGTCTACCGCCGCTGGCATGAGGAGCTGGTGAAGGAGGGGGAAAAATACCTCGCATTTGCCCGGGCGAACGGCCTGAGGACGGCGGTCCTCGCGGGGCGCCCGTACCACATAGACCCCGAGATAAATCACGGCATAGACACCCTGCTCGGCACGCTGGACTTCGTCGTCATTTCGGAGGACTGCATCGCCGACAAGTCCGAGCCCTATCGGGCGGGGGTGCTCAACCAGTGGACCTATCACGCAAGGCTCTACAACGCGGCCCGCTGGGTATGCCGTCACGACGATGTCGAGCTGGTGCAGCTCGTTTCCTTCGGCTGCGGCCTCGACGCGATAACGACCGACGAGGTGCGCGAGATACTCGAGGACAGCGGGCGCATCTACACACAGCTCAAGATCGACGACGTAAACAATTTAGGTGCGATGACAATACGGCTGCGCAGCCTCAAGGCCGCGGCGGCCATGCGCGCAGCCAACGCTGCACAGAGGGAGGCGAAGCATGCCTAAGGTTGAGAGAGTCATTTTCACAAAAGAGATGAAAAAGGACTATACCGTCCTTATACCAAATATGCTGCCCATACACATGGACCTTATAAGGGACGTCATGTGCAAGGCCGGCTTTAAGGCCGAGGTGATGAAAAACAACGGCCCGTCGGTGGTGACCGAGGGGCTTGCCCACACGCACAACGATATATGCTACCCCGCGCTGCTCGTAATCGGCCAGATGCTCGACGAGCTGCAGAGCGGAAGGCACGACCCCGACCGCACCGCCTTTATGATAACCCAGACGGGGGGCGGCTGCCGCGCGTCCAACTATATAGCCCTGATGAGAAAGGCCCTCGCAAGGGCGGGCTATCCGCAGGTGCCGGTGATATCCCTGAGCGCTACGGGGATGGAGAAAAATCCCGGCTTCGAGCTGACTCTGCCCCAGTGGCTGAGGGTGCTCTGGGCGGTGGCGCTGGGCGATTTTCTGATGCTGATTTACAACCAGTGCCGCCCCTACGAGGTGCACGAGGGCAGCGCCGACAGGGCGCTCTCTTCCCTCAAGGCCGAGATATCGGCCGGCCTGTGCGGGGATAAGCTCATATCGCGGGAGCAGGTGCATTCATATTACAATAAGATACTTGAGACCTTCGACGCTCTGCCCAAGGCGGGGCAGGGGACAAAGCCCCGCGTGGGGGTCGTGGGCGAGATATATGTAAAATATTCCCCGATGGGCAACAACAACCTTGAAAAATTCCTCATCAGCGAGGGGGCCGAGGTGGTGACCCCCGGCCTTGTGGACTTCCTGCTCTACTGCGCACACAACTATACCGAGGACCGCAGGCTCTACGGCATGTCGGCTGTGATGGCCCTGCTGGGCGGCGGGGCGCAGAGGGTGCTCGAAAAAATTCAGGACGTGCAGATAAAGACCGTCGAGAGCTACAACAGGGAAAAGGGCACCGCCTTTACCACCGCGACACATTTTGCCCGGGTGCGCGAGCTGTCGGCCCGATACATAAGCCCCGGGGTGAAGATGGGCGAGGGCTGGCTGCTCACCGGCGAGATGGCCGAGCTCATCGACAGCGGGGTAAATTCGATAGTCTGCACCCAGCCCTTCGGCTGCCTGCCCAACCATATAGTGGGTAAGGGTATGATGCGCGCCCTCAAGCTGCGCAACCCGCAGGCCAACATAGTCGCCGTGGACTACGACCCCGGCGCCTCGGCGGTAAACCAGCAGAACCGCATAAAGCTGATGCTGGCCCGCGCCCACGCCGCGATGGAGACCGCAGGAGACGGCGGCGCGAGGACCGCCCGCAGGGCGGCGGAGGCCGGAGAGGAAAAGGAAAATTCACGCAAAATGACCCTGCGCGCGGCAGACGCACGGGCGCGCGGGTAGGTCCCGCGCGGCGCCTGCCGCCGCGCCCCCCTTATGCGGGGACGCCGCGGCCTGCCGGCGGAGGTAAAAAGAGAACACCGAAAAAACAGCTGCTCCCGGGGGCCCGCCGCCCGCCGGGGGCATGTTTTCGTCGGAGCAGATTACGTTCCCCTCGCGGCGGCGGGGGGTGAAATGCCGCTTTTAAGGGGTGCGTCAAAGGTCAGCGGCCTTGTTTGCCTTATGAGGGTGAGGCGGACCGCCGCCTCTCGCTCACTTCATCGGCTCCTCCTCTTCCTCGAAAGGGCCCGCTTGCCGCGCCTGCTCGCTTGCAAGCGCGCTCACGACGGCGCGGCGGCGCTTTTCACCCTTTCTCGGGGGGACAACCCCTCCGCCGGCCGTTCGGCCGGCACCTCCCCTTGAGGGGAGGCGGCACGGCGAAGCCGTGACGAATGAGGTGGATGCAATCGGAACCCGCCCGAAAGGGCTGGTTTTTCTCTGTTCTTTAATTGTGAGGGGCAGGGGCGCGGTGCTTTGGCTCCCCTGTGCAAGGGGAGCTGTCAGCGAAGCTGACTGAAGGGTTGTCTGCGCCGCACTTATGTACGGGAAGACTGCCGGAGGCCACGTTTGCCTTATGATTGTCGGGCGTCGGCGAAACAGAGGGAGAAAAACCGAAAACAGAGAAAAAACAAGCAGGTAAAAGCCGCCCTTGCGGAGCGGTTTTTACCTGCTTACCGTTTTGTCGGTTTTTCGCGCGAAGACTATTGTCTGACGATTTTGGCGCCGGCGTCGACCGCGCCGGGGCCGAGGTCGAGGACCAGCCACGCGTTGGAATTCTCGGGGCAGAGGGTCTTGTGACTGCCCTCGATGAGCTCCTCCTCGAAGGGGTAGGCTCCGGTGCAGGGGATGAGCCGCAGGATGGCGGTCTGCCTCACGCTTCCGTCTGCGAGGATGCTCACCGGGTCGCCCTGACTGAACGAGCCCGCCTCACAGAAGCAGAGGGCGACGCATTTGCCGCCCAGAGCGGCGAGCTCCTTTCCCTCTTCTCCGATGGAAGCGGGGACGGCGAAGACCGAAAGGACGGAGCTTATACCGGCGTACATGCCGCCGTATTTTTCGATATCCCCGCGCTGCACGGCCCTCATGCCGTCGACAATGCTCTTCGCCTTTGCCGGGTCGAGCTCCTCCAGCGTGTCGCGGAATACGGCGCCCTGCCTTTGCATGTCGTATCTGCCGCGCAGCAGCTTTTCACAGCAGGAACATATCTTTTCGCCGCCCGCTATGCGCAGAGAGAAAAAGCTCAGGCCGCCGCCGCAAAGGGGGCAGCTTTTTTTATTCAGAAAACCCATGAAAAGCCTCCGTTCATGTTGTTTTTCCGCATTGTTCTCTGTGCCGTGCCGCGGCGCCTCCGCGTCAATCGGTGGCCGAGGCCATGATGACGACGAACCGGTCGAGGCTCTTGTCGCAGACGGTGAGGCATAAGGCTCCCCACCACTCGTGCCCCTCGTCGAAGTAGTCGGACCAATCGGTCGTCCACTCGAAGACCTCGAGCCCGTCGGTCCCGTTGGGGAAGAGGGCGTTGTTCACTTTGACAAAATCCAGCCCCGAATAGCCGTTCTCGTGGGGAGGATAGAGGAAGGCCCTGCGGTAGTTGAGGCTGTCTTCCTTATAATTGGACGTAAAAAGCTCATGGGTGTCGATTAGCCTTCCCCGCGCCCGGCTTACGTCGCAGCGCCGCGGCCCGCCCCGCGAGCTTTCGGAAAAGAGCTTTTCACAGGCGGCCCGCAGCGCCCTGCGGTGGGCTTCGAAGCCCCGACAGGACGGCTTGTCTGACGACACTATGCAGTAATCGACCACGCAGGCGGGGTATTGGGCGATAAGCTCGTAGAAGGGGTCGTCCGGATATATTGAGTCGCCGCGGGAGGGGCCGCTCACGCCGGAGCCTTCGAAGGGGTGGCTCTTTTCATTTTTCGGCGGCGTCGTCCTCGGCTTTTTCTCCTTCGGCCGGTCGCCGAAGACCTTTTCGGCGGCGTCTATGCCGACGTCCCCCATCTGCGCGGCGTATTCGACCATGCGGCAGAAATCCCTCGCATCGTATTCAAGGCCGGTTATCGAGGTTACAGTCCTGCCGCCGCTGAACAGCTCAAGCACGACTGAGGGGTCAAAGGCGTTGTGCACCGCCGTTTTTGCGCCCTTTTCGCCGGTGATGTAAAGGCAGGGCTCGTAGGGGTGGCAGGAGAGGGTATATTCCTTCCCACCGGCAATGAGACAGGGCATGCCGTCCTTCCGGCCGAGGGTATAGCGGTCGTCACGGTAGACGACGAGACCCATTTTTGCAGCCGGCGCTGCAAAAATGCGGTCCTCCTCGTTATGCTCGGCGCCCCCGCCGCCTTTGGCCGATGCGGCGGTTTTATCCGGGGCGTCGGGCGATACGGTCCGCCCGTTTTCGTCCACGATTTTGATGACAGAGCCGGGCCGCGGCTCCTCGATGCCGTCGCCGTCGTGCTCCCTTGAGTCGCTTATCTCGATAAAGCACAGGGCCTCCCTGTCGTAATCCCAGTGGGGCTTTTTATACCACCGGTTCATCAGACGGATGTGCTCGTTTACCTTTTCCTCCCACCTGTCGGGGGGAAAGCCGTATTTCAGCTTTTGCAGGAAGGACTCGAAGCCGTAGAGCCGCGCGTCGTCTATGGCGTTGTAGTCGTATTTGAGGTGCTCGACGTAGAGCCATTTGCCGTTTTCGGCGTGGTCCCTGTACCAGCGCCACGTCTTTTTCGGGGGCAGATCTTTATCATTTATGAAGCGGCAGATATGCTCGAGCTGCCACCAGCGCAGGTCCTGCTCGTCCTTTGCCCGATATATTGCGACGTCGGGCCCGCCGCGCTCGCCCTCCTGCATGACGGTCAGGCCGTCGAGATATTCTCCGGAGAAGCAGTCGATGGGCTGATCTGCGCAGCTCTCCGGCAGGTGGGCGCGTATCCATTTTTCGTCAAGCTCCATATTTGTCACCTTTTATTGTTGATAAGGGGCGCGGCCCCCGTGCGCGGCCTGCGAAAAAAGCCGGCTGCAATGACTGTCATGGTTATATTATACGGTGGTTTTGCAGCGCAGTCAATCCTCGCGCCGGAGCGGGGCGCGGAGGGCAATGCCGCACGGTGCGGCGGGGAAAAACAGCGGATTTTCGGCGCGGAGGGACAAAATTTGCCGCTGCGGCGGGAAAAATCCCGCCGCGGCCGCCGCAGACGGAATATTACTCCGTATTACTCCGTTTTACAGTAAATTTACAGTTGGGTCAAAAGCCTTGACCGGAGCTTTAGGGCAGATTATCATCGAGACGTAAGAGACGGGACCCCGGCCGACCGCGGAGGCTGCGGGCGCCTCTTTCCCTGTGAAAAGCAAAGAGAGACCCTTTAAAAAAATAAGGAGGGAAATGACTTGAGAAACATCAAAAAGTCGCTGGCACTCGTGCTCGTGCTCGCAATGGTGCTCACCACCGTTTCCGGCGCGGTATTCAGCGACGTTCCCACGACGCATAATTATTCCGAGGCTATCGACATGCTCAACGACCTCGGCATACTCACCGGTTACAGCGACGGCACCTACAAGCCCGAGGGGACGATAACCCGCGCCGAGATGTGCGCGGTTATCTACCGCACCCTGTCCGGCAAGACCAACGCCGCCAACTTTGTGGGCGCGTCGGCCTTCTCCGACGTGGCGTCCAACTTCTGGGGCGTGGGCTACGTCAACTACTGCACCGAGCTGGGTATAGTAAACGGTTATCCCGACGGGACCTTCCTGCCCGACAACCGTATAACCTACGCTGAGGCCGTCACCATGATCATCCGCGCCCTCGGCATGGACAAGACCGCGGCGGGCATATCCAGAAATCTCACCTATCCCGGCGGCTACATCGCGCAGGCTGACATCAACCGCATAAACGACGGCGTTGTCCTCTCGGCCAACGATCCCGCCGACCGCGGTTCGGTAGCGCAGCTTATCAACAACGCCATCTTCGACGCTCCCTACGTTCGCGTAATGGACAGTGAGGATGAGGAGAAGACCACCGTTGCCGAGTATGTGTTCAACATACACAAGACCAAGAGCATCATCATAGCTTTTGAGGAATACGGCGTAGGCGGCTGCGACTCCGAGAAGTTCTCCTCGCGTACCCTGGGCACCGGCTTCTTTGACAGGAACTTCAACAACAAGAAGTTCTCCTCCCTCGACAAGAGCTGGATAGGCAAGCAGGCCGAGATTTACTACAACGACGACGAGGACATACTCGCTATCGTTGAGGTATCCGGCAAGAACGAGGTTGTGACCGTTCCCGCGAGCGGCTTCTATCAGGACGGCGCAGGCGGCGATTTCAAGTATAAGATAAGCACCGCCAGAACCATCGACATCACGACCAACGCGGCCAGGGTTGTTCAGAACGGCGAGACCATAGGCTTTGCCGGCGACACCGCTGCGGGCGACGCTCTGTTAGCCGATTACGCGCTCACCGGCGCGGCCAAGAACGAAAACCGCTACACCGCCAACATCACCCTGCTTTCCAACGACGGCACCTCCAAGACCATTGAGTACATATTCATCGACGAGTATGTATACGGCAAGGTCGGCGCCATCGAGAAGGACATCATCTTCATCAACAGCCTCGACGGCTCCATGCTGCCCGGCGTCAACGACGCCTTCACCCTCGGCACCGTTGATTACAGCTCGATAGACCTGTACGACGATGACGACGATCCCTATGATATCGACAAGCCCTCCAACCTGAAGAAGGATATGAAGGTTCTCGTTTACAAGGATCAGAACAGCATCGGCGGCGACCGCAGCGCGGCCAGAATAATCGAGTGCCCCGCTACCGAGGCCGAGTTCTCCAAGCTGTCGGGCTCGAACTACACCATCGGCTCGGGCACCTACAAGCCCGCGTTCGCCGTGACGGTAGGCGGCTCCATAGGCGACACCATCAAGATCTATGTAGACGGCGTGTTCGGCTACATCGTTGAGAGCGACGCTACCGACGTCAACGTGACCGACCTGTACTTCATCAAGGACATCGGCTCCAATGTTGACGCTTACGGCAGCACCACCTACTTTGTAAAGACCGTAAACTCCACCGGCGCTACAAGGGAGTTCACAGTCAAGACCACCAGCGCCGCCTTCCCGACCTTCTTCCTTGCTCCTACGCCCGTGACCATCAACACGGCTACCATAGGCGAGGTTGTAAAGCTTAAGGTCAACGCCAGCAACAGGATAACCGGCGCTACCCTGATACCCGCCGCCGTTTCCGATTACAACGGCACCGACGCCGCCGTTGTTCTCAACAACAGCGACGAGTTCAAGGCCAAGACCACTCTGTGGAAGCTCAATTCCGGCAAAATGTGGACCATCGCCGATGACTCGCTGATATTCTACATCGACGACGACGGCGACGCGTCGACCACCGTGGGCACCATGAAGACCTACAAGACCTTCGGAGGAGCCCCCGTTTCCAAGGTTTACTACAACAACGACGACGAGGTTATAGCGGCTGTTCTGAACTGCAACCCGAAGGGCGCTTCCTCCGCTACCTCCGACATCTACGGTTACGTATCCAAGTACACCATCATCAACGTGGGCAACGAGAAGGCTTATGCCGAGCTGACTATCGCCGCCAACGGCAAGGTTCAGACCTACGACACCGAGACCGTTGACCGCGACGACATCGGCGATATCCGCACCAATGTTGAGGATACCTTCGTTCAGTTCGACCTGACCTCCGGCGGCAAGGTAGTATTTGTTGATACTGCCGACACGACGGCCGCCGCCGATATCCAGGTAATCGGACAGAGGCACCACTTCATCGGCGCTCCCGCGACCTCCATCGCGACTGCGGAGCTTGCCGGCGACGAGACCCTTATCTACGGCTACCAGCTGGTTGCGGGCGACGCCTTCAGCTCCTCGAAGTTCTATGTATCGATGGACGGTGCCGGCACTTCCAAGCTGACCATCGCCGACAACTGCGTGGTTTACAACATCAACCGCAGGGACAAGACCGCGTCTGTTGCCTCTCTGGGCACCATACAGAAGTCCAACGCGTCCTATGACCGCTTCATCACCGTCCTCTACGACGGCGACGACAAGGAGGTCACCTCGATCTGGTACGAGAGCTACAAGACCACTGGCACCTACAATTACAGCACGGCTGACTAAGGACGGAGCGGACTGACCCGCACGTCCTGAGGAGGAAGGCTCAAAAACAAAACGGCTTGCGGAAATCGAACCTGCCTCCTTTAAAGCAAGCGGCGCGGCCCTCGGCGGGGCCGCGCCGCTTTGCATCGCCGCGCGTAATTTATTCAAACGGCAGATAAAAGCGCCGCCTGCGAATTCTGCGCAGGCGGCGCTTTTATAGTATCGGGTTTTATTTCACCTTACGCCGTACAGCAGCACGAGGCGCTCGGCGTCCTCGGGCCGGTCGTAGCAGGTCGAGAGCACGACGTAGCGGTCGAAGGCCGCCCTTTCGCCGAAGAGCCTGTTTTCATAAATATAATCGAGCATGGCGCCGGCGTCGAAGCCGCCGTCGGCGAGGGTCTCGACGCCGTAGACCTCCCTCGAGTAGCCGCTCACCAGAGCCGCCATGAGCAGGTCGAGGTCCCGCCGTCCGTCTTCGGTATAGAGCGCGGCGGTCGTGTGGCTGTCGAAAAAGCTGCCGTCTTCAAAATTCTTGAGGTCGGAAAAGAGCACCCCCGCATTGTGGGCATTGTGGCCGTAGATGACGACGTAGGGGTCGTTTATGTCGTTTTTCGCGTCTATCATGATGCTGCCGATGTTGGACGGCTCGCCCCTGTAATCGTGATAGAGGTATTTATAGAGCTTTTTGGTCAGCCCTTCGCGGTCGGCGGGCACCGGGAAGGTGTAGCGGCCGTTGGCGAGATAATCCCGGCGCAGCGCCCTGTCCTGCAGGACGGGAAAGTCGATATCGGTGCCGTCGACGGTTATCCAGCCGACGATATCGGGATTGATATCGGCCCAGAGGGCGGGGTCGGCCCCCATTTCGGTCGGTCTGATGCCGGATGTGTACTCCTTCGTGCCGGCGAATAGGAAAAAGCCGATAGCTGCAATGTGCGCCAGCGAATAGACGATGAGAACGGAGCCCGCAAGGAGGATGAGCGTATCCAAAAGCCGCCTCGGACCGGTTTTCATTGTGCGTTTCGCCTCCTCAGACAGACCCGCGGGCCGTTTTCCTCAAGCATACAAACGGGGTACGTATTTAATCATAAATGAAATATCGGCGTTTTGCAATAGCGGGGTCGGGCGGAAAGGGTCGCAAAAAAGCTGCGGCATAAAGAATACGCCGGCGCTGCACGCCGACGTATTTTAATATATGCCTTTTTTATTTCAGTATTCAATGGCGGTGAGCGAGCCGTCGTAGCCGCTCATATCGACGGCGAAGCGGCGGGTCGTCCCGTCGGCGTCGACGTAGGAAAAGCCGTTGTTGGGCATGTCGCCGTAAAAGACGGTGGCGACGACAAGGGGGGTATCGGGGGTCAGCTCGTCAAAGCGCCTGAGCTCCTCGTCGGAGAAGCTGATATTGCCCTTCTCGTCGATGTCCTCGACGGCGACCGAGAGCAGCCGGAAATCGCCGACGGGAAGGTCGGTCGAAAAGACTATCCACGCCTGCGGGTCCCCCTCGATGAGGATGCACTCGCGGCAGCTCGACAGGCGAAAGCCCGAATCGACCAGCCACTGCACCCTGACCTCGGCGGGTCCGGCGGCCTCGGGGACGGAGGGAGCGGAGGCCTCGGAGGACGCGCCCGAAGGGGGCGCGGAGGGCAGGGAGGACGACCTCGCGGGGGTCGATGGCGCCTGCGTCGGCGCGGCGGATGCTTGCGGCGCGGAGGAGACGGTTAAGGCGGCAGGCTCCGACGGCGGCGGGGCAGGCGCGGCTGACGGCTCGCCGGACGCGCATCCGGCGAGCAGCAGGACGGCGCACAGCACAATGGCCGCGGCGCTGATGCGCGGCGCTGTGAATTTCATGGGCAGGCCCTCCTTTTCAATCACTGTATATAACCATAATCCCGCAGCGGGGCGGCGAGGGGCTCATTTTGCCTCCTCCCGAAGCTGGAGCTGCCTGAAATCCACCTTGCCGACCTTGGTTATGGGCAGCTTATCGATGAATTCGACGGTTTTGGGCACGCTCCACACGTTGAGGTGCTCGCGGCAGAAGCGGCGTATTTCGTCGGCCAGCGCGTCGGAGGGGGCATAGCCCTCCCTCAGCTCGACGTAGAGCTTTATGCGCGACAGCTTGACGTCGTCGTGCACCGAAACGACGCAGCTCATGGCGACGGCGGGGTGGGTGTTGACCGTCTCCTCTATCATGGAGGGGTAGACGGTGTAGCCCGAGACCTTGAATATCCGCTTTATCCTCTGACGGAAGTAGACGTAGCCGTCGCCATCGACCCAGCCCATATCGCCCGTGTGGAGCCAGCGCAGCCCGTCGGGATGGGTCTTTATTATCTCGTCGGTCTCATCGGGGCCGCCGATGTAGCCCAGCATCACCGTCGGCCCGCTGATGCAGATCTCCCCATCCTCGCCGAGGGGGACCTCCTCGGCCGTGCCCGGCACGCATATCTTGACCAGCATATCGGGGAAGGGGAGCCCCACGCAGTTGGGGCGAAACCCCTCTTCGGGGGTGAGCATGCAGGCGGTGACGGTCTCGGTCAGGCCGTAGCCCTCGCGCAGGCGGACCTTGCCGCCGTGGGCGGCGATAAATCCGTCAAAGCGCTCCTTGGTGGAGGCGGGCAGCTTGTCGCCCCCCGAGAAGAAGCCGATAAAGCCCGACATGTCGGCCCCGTTCATGCGCCTGCAGCGCATGAGCGACTCGTATAGGGTGGGGGGGCCGGCGAGGAGGTAGGGCTTTTTCTTTTTGAGCAGCTTTGCAATCTCGTCGGCCGAAAAGCGGGGCACCAGCACCGAGCGCAGCCCCATGAGCATCATGGCGTGGGCGCAGCAGCCCAGCCCGAAGCCGTGGAACATGGGCAGCACCGTTATCATGGCGTAATCGCCCCCCCAGCCGACGAGGTGCTTATACTGCGACTCTATCTGCTTTGCAAGGGCGTTGAAGTTGAGGTTGGACAGGGCCATGCCCTTGGGGTCGCCCGAGGTGCCGCCGCTGTAAAGTATCGCGGCGCAGTCCCCCGCGGAGGCGGGGGCGGCGTAGGGGGCGTCGGTTGCGGCGGGGGGGACCGATTTTACGAGCTCGGTCCAATAGATTATTTTCCCCTCGACGGGGCGCACCCTTCCGCCGAAGCGGTAGGCCATATCGACGGCGAGCCTTTTGACAGGGCCGAGATAATCCCCTATGCGGCAAAGGATGCAGGTTTTAACGCCGCACCTGTCGGCCGCGGGGCGGAATTTCTCATAGAGCAGGTTCAGGGTGAACAGCACGCGGGGCTCGGTCTGGGACAAAAAGAGCTCCATCTCGTCGGGAGAGGAGAGGGGATGAATCATCACGCACACCGCGCCGAGGCGGTTTGCGGCGTAGATCGCCGCGAGCACCTGCGGGATGTTGGGCAGGGCGACGGCCACCCTGTCCCCCTTTTTGACGCCGAGGCCCTCCAGAGCGGAGGCGGCCCGGTCGACGTCGGCGAGCAGCTCGCGGTAGGTGAGGGTGACGCCCATGAATTCACAGGCGGCGTGGTCGGGTATCTTCAGGGCGGTGCCGCGCAGCACGTCGTACATGGTGCCGTCGGGATAGTCGAGACAATGGGGTATGGGGCCGTATTGCGACAGCCACGGGCGGCTCATATAGTCAAAGCGCTTTTTTTCGGGGCTCATCATATCAATCCTTTCGGCGGCACGGAGCGCCGCGGCGCAGACGGCCGATTTGCCGTATACAGGGATAATTATATGCCAAAAAAGCGGCCTTGTCAAAGAAAGGAGGCCGGCGAGGCGAGCGGGGGCCGCTCCGCCGGAAGAAAACGGGAGAAAAGGGCTTTAAGCGGGCGCGCGGCAAGAATAATGCAAAAAAATGCTCTGCATACTTGTATTTTTCCGCCGAATTGAGTATCATAGTTTCGACGGCAACTTACTCAGAAAAGGGAGAGCGTTGATTTTTATGAAGGTTCTTATTGTGGGAGCCGGCAAGCTCGGCTACAAGCTTGCATCCTCAATGCTGAGGTTTACGCGGGATGTGACCGTGATAGACACCGATCAGAGGGTGCTCAGCCGCATGGGGGACAACATAGACGTCATGACCCTCTGCGCGAGCGGCATAGATATGGATTCGCTCAGGGAGGCGGGAGTCGGGAAATGCGACCTCGCCGTCGCCGCGACCGAACGGGATGAGATAAACATCCTCGCCTGCTCGTTCGCCAAGAAGCTGGGCTGCAAAAGGACCGTGGCCCGTGTGCGCAATCCCGAATTCGTGCGCCAGCAGGCGAACATACAGACCATGATGGATATCGATATGGTCATCAACCCCGAGCGGGCGACGGCCGAGTGCATGGCCCGCTACCTTTTCCAGAACTACTCGTTCAACACAAACCGCTTCGCCGACGGCAGGATATCGGTCATCGACGTGCCGGCTCACAGCGTCTCACAGTGGGTGGATAAGAGGCTGATGGACATAGCCGAGCTCGAAAAGCTGCTCGTCGTGGGAATATCCCGCAGCGGCGAGATGATAATACCCGACGGCTCCACCGTCGTCGGCCCCGAGGACCTGCTCTACGTGTCGGGCAACACCGACGATATTGACAAGCTCGTGCTCGACTCGTCCAACGAGCTGACAAAGAACGTGCTGCGCAACGTGATGATAGTCGGCGGCGGCAGGCTCGGGCTGTACCTTGCCGAGATGCTCATAGAGGGGGACGTTTCGGTCAAGATAATCGAGCGGGACGCCAAGCAGTGCGAGTATCTCTCCTCCGCCCTGCGGGGCGGCGCCCTCGTGCTCTGCGGCGACGGGTCGGACGCCGGGCTCCTTGCGGAGGAGGGAATCCGCGGCATGGACGCCTTTATAGGGGCGACGGGCTACGACGAGGCCAATCTGCTGATGGCCCTCATGGCCCGCCAGAGCGGCGTGCCCAAGGTGCTGGCAAAGGTTTCGAAATCCAACTATGTGCCGATAATAGAGAAGTTAGGGGTGGACGTGGTGATGTCCACCATAGATATAACGGTGTCGAGCATAATGAAGTTCGCCCGTGGCGGGCAGGTCATGTCGGTGTCGATGATGCTCGGCGGCGGAGCCGAGGTGCTCGATATTCTGGCCGACAGCACCATGCCCATAGCCAACCGCTCCCTTGAAAAGCTGCGCCTGCCCAAGGGGGTCATAATCGGCTCGGTGCTCAAGGGGGACAGGGTCATAATCCCCAACGGCGCGACCGTGATAGAGGATGGGGACAGGTTCGTCGCCTTCTGCCTTGAAAACACCCTCCCCGCGCTCAATAAATTTCTCCGGTCGGAAAAGAAGGAGGGCTGACGCAGGGAGCCCTGCGCGGCGCCGCCCGTTTCGGGCGGGACGAACCTTCCTATTGAGGTGAGAAAGTGAACTATCGCACGATAATCTATACCCTCGGGCGGATACTGTGGGTCGAGGCCGCCCTGCTGGCGCTGCCGATGCTGGTTGCGGCGCTGTACGGCGAGAGGCTCATGCCCTACATAATAACGATACTCGTGCTTTTGGCGGTCGGCGCGCTGACCGGCATACGCCGCCCGAAGGACGCGTCGATATACGCGCGGGACGGGTTTATGATAGTGGCCCTCGCGTGGATAGCGGCGTCGGTTTTCGGGGCGCTGCCCTTCGTGCTCTCGGGCGACATACCTGATTATATGGACGCGTTTTTCGAGACCGTCGCCGGCTTTACGACGACGGGGGGCAGCATCCTCAGCGACGTTGAGGTGCTCACCCGCTCGGGGCTCTTCTGGCGCAACTTCACCCAGTTCATCGGCGGGATGGGGATACTCGTGTTCCTTATGGCGGTACTGCCCCTCGCCTCCGAGGGGCGCGGGATGCACATAATGCGGGCCGAGGTCACCGGCCCGTCCATAAGAAGGATAGTCAGCTCCATGAGCGGCACGGCGAAGATACTCTACGGCATTTACTTCGCCCTGACGACGCTGGAGGTCATCGCGCTGCTTATATGCCGCATGCCCCTGTACGACTCGGTGGTCGTCGCTATGGGCACGGCGGGCACCGGCGGCTTTTCGGTGCTCAACAACAGCATCGCGGGCTACAACAGCCACGCGGTCGAGATGGTCGTGGCCTTTTTCATGCTGCTCTACGGCATCAACTTCAACCTCTATTACTTCATAATAATCGGAAAAATCAAGGACGTGTTCAAAAACGAGGAGCTGCGGGTCTATCTCGGCATCGCGGCGGTATCGATCGTGCTTATCACGGCTGACCTGATGAAGGTCTACCACTCCCTCGCCGACGCGCTGCGCTACGCGGTGTTCCAGGTGACGGCGATGGTATCGAGCACGGCCTATGTGACGGCCGATTTCAGCAAGTGGCCCACCCTGTCGGCCTCGCTGATGGTGGTGCTGATGTTCATCGGCGGCTGCGCGGGCTCGACGGCGGGCGGCGTTGTGAAGATGACGCGCCTGCACACCCTCGTCAAGGGGGCGATATGCGAGATACGCCGCATGATCCATCCCAACGCGGTCGTTTCGGTCAAGATAAACGGCAAGCCCGTGCAGGACGGCGAGCTGCACGGCATATACAACTATTTTGTGACGATAGTGCTGTTTTTCACCGTTTCCTTCCTGCTGCTGTGCTTTGACGGCAACGACGTGCTGACCACCTTCACCGCCCTTGCCGCCTGCATAAACAACATCGGCCCGGGCCTCGGCAATATCGGCCCGACAGGCAACTATCAGATATTCTCGACGCCGGCGAAGCTGATACTCTGCTTCAACATGATAGCGGGCAGGCTGGAGATATTCCCCATGCTGATGCTGCTTTCGCCCTCGATGTGGAAGGGCTCGCTGATGCGCCGCGCGAACGGCGCCGGCTCCCGCAGGGCTTAATGAATACAGGGGACAGACGGCGGGAGCTCGGCTCCCGCGCCTGTCTCTTTTTATCATCAGGCGGGTACCGCCCGCAAAAAGGAGGAAGAAAAATGAAGGGCATCGGTTTTATCGGGGTCGGCGCGATGGGTGCGAGCATGGTGAAAAATCTGCATCGCGCGGGCTTTGAGGTGAGCGTTTACGCAAGGCATCCCGAAAGGGCGCAGGCCCTCGCCGACGAGGGGATACCCCTTGTGCCGGATGTGGCCGCACTCTGCCGCGGTCGGGAGTTCATAATCACCATCATCGGCGCGCCGAGGGACGTCGAGCAGATTTATTTCGGCGAGGGCGGCATACTCGACAGCGCCGAAAAGGGCGCCGTCGTCATCGACAGCACCACCAGCAGCTCCAGCCTCGCCCGCAGGATATACGCAGAGGCGAAAAAACGCGGCATATCGGCAATAGACGCCCCCGTGTCGGGCGGGGTGACCGGCGCCGCCGAGGGCACGATGACGATAATGGCGGGCGGCGACGCGGAGGATATCGAGCGCGCGCGGCCCCTGTTCGAGGTCATGGGCGGCAGGCTTTTCCACACCGGCGGGCCGGGCAGCGGCCAGAGCATGAAGCTGGCAAATCAGGTGGCCGCGGCGGGCGCCATCGGCGGCCTCATGGATCTGTGCGAATATGTGAAGAGCACCGGCATGGACCTCAAAAAGACGCTTGAGATAATCATGACCTGCACCGGAAACACCCGCCAGATGGAGCTTATGGCTCCGAAGCTGCTCGCGGGCGACCTCGACGCGGGCTTTATGATCCGCCACTACTACAAGGACCTCGGCATAGCGAGGGACGAGGCGGCGGCGGGGGGCGGCGAGCTGGCCGTGACCGATTTTATGTATTCCCTCTACGGCAGGCTCGTCGACATGGGCTATGAGGACAGGGACTTCTGCGCGGTTGTGCCCATGTGGGATGAGCTGAAGGAAAAGAGGCGCTGAGACGGGGCGGACCGCTCCGGCCCCGGCAAACGGGGGCGTTATTCCCCCGTTTGTTACGGCGGACAAAGGGCCGCGGGCGGCGCGGGACGGGGCTTTTGCGCACGGCGCGGGCCTCCCGCGGGGCGGACGGGCTGTGTTTCGGTACAAAAAAACCGGCCGCCCTTGCAAAAAGTTTTTTATATAGTAAAATATAGGTGGAGCCTCTTTCAAAAGGATTTTGGAGCCGGGACTATTCTATCGGATACGGGGAGCTTGAGTATGAAGAATTTCAGCTGCGTTATTCTGGCTGCGGGCAAGGGCACCCGCATGAAGTCCGACCGTCCGAAGGTCCTCATGCCCGTGCTGGGCAAGCCCATGCTGGACTGGGTCATAGACGCCGCGAAGGAGGCGGGAGCCGCATCGGTATGCGTGGTGGCCGGCCACATGGAGGAGCTTGTGCGGGCCCATACGGGCGCGCGCGCCGATATCGCGGTGCAGCGCGAGCAGCTCGGCACCGGTCACGCCGTTATGATGGCGGCCGATTTTATAGAGAACAACCGCGGCGGCGCGGTCATCGTCCTTTCGGGGGACACTCCCCTTATCACGGGCGATACCATAGCCGCTCTTTTTAACGCCCATACGGAGCAGGGCAACGCGGCGACGGTGCTCACCGCCCGCCTCCCCGACCCGACGGGCTACGGCAGGATAATAAGGGGGGCCGACGGCTCGGTTGAGAAAATCGTCGAGCACAGGGATGCGACCCCCGAGCAGATAAAAATTGACGAGATAAATTCGGGCATATACTGCTTTGAGCCCGGGGCGCTGCTTTCGGCCCTCGACGGCCTCGGCACCGACAACGCGCAGGGGGAATATTATCTGACGGACACCCTCTCGATCATAAAGGGCGGCGGGGGGCGCGTCGGCGCGCTGACCGCGTCCGATTTTGAGGAGATAACGGGGGTCAACGACCGCATCCAGCTCAACGCCGCAACCGCTGCGGCAAAGGAACGCATAGCGAAGAAGCTCATGCTCTCGGGCGTGACGGTATGCGATATAAATTCGACCGAGATTTCGCCCGAGTGCGTCATTTCGCCCGACGTCACCATAATGCCGGCGACGATACTCCGCGGCAGGTGCGTTATCGGCCCGGGGTGCGTCATCGGCCCGTCGACCCAGCTGACCGACGTCACGGTCGGGGAGAACACGACAGTCAACCAGTCGGTCGCCCTCAAATGCACGATAGGCTCGAACACCAGCGTCGGCCCCTTTGCCTATATAAGGCCCGACAGCGCCGTGGGCGACAGGGTCAAGGTGGGGGATTTCGTCGAGGTCAAGAATTCCTCGATAGGAGACGGGACCAAGATATCGCATCTGACCTACGTCGGCGACAGCGACGTGGGGGAGAACGTCAACTTCGGCTGCGGCACGGTGACGGTCAACTACGACGGGAAGAAAAAGCACCGCACGACGATAGGCGATAACGCCTTCATCGGCTGCAACACCAATCTCATAGCGCCGGTCAGGGTGGGCGACGACGCCTACACCGCCGCAGGCTCGACGATTACGGAGGATGTGCCCAGCGGGGCATTGGCAATAGCCCGTGAGAGGCAGGTTAATATTAAGGGATGGGTCAAGAAACGGGAGGTAGAAAAGAAATGAACACATCGCTTCACGGCAAGGAGATAAAAATCTTCGCCGGCAATTCCAACATCAGCGTGGCGCAGGATATAGCGTCGGCCCTCGGCCTTCATCTGGGGGAGTCGACGGTGTCCTCCTTCTCCGACGGGGAGATATCGGTGTCGATAAACGAGTCGGTGCGCGGCGCCGACGTGTTCGTGGTTCAGTCTACCTGTGATCCGGTCAACCGCAACATAATGGAGCTGCTGATAATGATGGACGCCTTCAAGAGGGCGTCGGCGGCGAGAATAACGGCGGTAATACCCTACTACGGCTACGCGCGGCAGGACAGGAAGGCCAAGGCGAGGGACCCGATTTCCGCAAAGCTGGTGGCCGACCTCATAACCACCGCCGGAGCCGACCGCGTGCTGACGATGGACCTCCACGCGGCGCAGATACAGGGCTTTTTCAACATACCGGTCGACCATCTGCTCGGAGTGCCGCTGCTGGTGCCCTATTTCATGCGCAAGTTCGGCCCCAGAAAGCAGGAGGACATAGTCGTCGTTTCGCCCGACCTCGGCTCGGTGACGAGGGCGAGGAATTTCGCCCGCCGGCTGGAGGCCCCCCTCGCGATAGTGGACAAGCGCCGCCAGAAGGCCAACGTATCGGAGGTCATGAACATAATAGGCGACGTGCGCGACAAGCGCGTCATCCTCGTCGACGACATGGTCGACACCGCGGGCACCCTCTGCAACGCGGCGAAGGCCCTCGTCGAAATAGGCGGGGCGACCGAGGTTTACGCCTGCGCGACCCACGGCGTGCTCTCCGGCCCGGCGATAGAGCGGCTGGAATACAGCCCGATAAAGGAGCTCGTGCTGCTCAACACCGTGCCCGTCGAGGGACCGCATAAGAGCGACAAGATAACCGCCCTCTCCTGCGCCGGCGTATTCGCCGAGGCGATAGAGCGCATTTACGAGGACCTCCCCGTATCGACGCTGTTCAACTGATAAAAAAGCAGACGCTGCGCGCCCGCCGGGGAGCTCCCCTGCGGGCGCGGTACATATATGCGGATTTGAGGAGAAAACGATGAAGCTGATAGCAGGCCTCGGCAACCCGGGGAAGGACTATGTCTTTACCCGCCACAACATGGGCTTTATGGCGATAGACATGCTCTCCCAGCAGGAGAATATCAGGGTCGACCGGCTGCGCTGCCGCTCGCTGTGCGGCGAGGGGTTCATAGAGGGGCAGAAGGTAATGCTGCTCAAGCCCCAGACCTATATGAATCTCAGCGGGGAAGCGGTGCGCATGGCGGCCGATTACTATAAGATAGAGCCGAAGGATATAATCGTCATCTACGACGACGTATCCCTGCCCGAGGGGCACATACGCCTGCGCTCAAAGGGGAGCGCGGGGGGCCACAACGGGATAAAATCCATAATCCTAAGCCTTGACACCGACGTCTTTCCCAGAATAAAGCTGGGGGTGGGCTCGCCGCGGCGGGGGGAGGACGATCTGGCCGATTTTGTGCTCGACGACATTCCCAAGGCCTCTCAGCGGAGGGTGTTCGCACAGCTCGAGAGGTGCTGCGACGCGCTGCGTGCCATCCTGCGCGACGGCATGGCGAGCGCCATGAACGACTACAACAACAACGCCGAAAACGGCGGGGAGGAAAAAAACGGTGACGCCGGAGCTGATACTTGAAGAGGGGACGCGGGAGCTGGGGCTCGTCCTGCCCGACGGGGCAAGCGAGAAATTCGCCGCGTTTGCAAAGCGCCTCGTTGAGGTCAACGAGGTGATGAACCTGACCGCGATAACCGACACGGAGCAGATATATATAAAGCACTTTATAGATTCGCTGACGCCGCTTATCCTGCCCGTATTCAGGGAGGGGGCGAGGGTCGCCGACGTGGGCAGCGGGGCGGGCTTTCCCGGGATACCGATGAAAACGGCGCGGCCCGACCTTGAAATCACCATGCTCGACGCGCTGAACAAGCGGGTGGAGTTTTTGAAGGATACGGTAGGACGGCTCGGCCTCGAGGGGGTCGAGTGCGTCCACGCGCGGGCGGAGGAATTTGCCGCCCTGCCGGAGAGGCGCGAGAAATACGACGCTGCGATATCGCGGGCGGTGGCCGACCTGCCCGCGCTGTGCGAGCTGTGCCTGCCCCTCGTGCGGGTGGGCGGGCATTTCGTTGCGATGAAGGGGCCCGAGCCCGACGAGGAGATAAAAAGGGCGCAGCGCGCGATAGATACGCTCGGCGGCAGGCTCGCCGAGGTCGTGCCCGCCGCACTGCCCGACGGCAGCGGCAGGGCCCTCGTTGTGATCGAAAAAATACGCCCGACCGGCGGGAAATACCCGCGTCCCTTCGCCAAGATAAAGAAGAGCCCGCTTTGAGGACGTCGGGGGACGCAGACATGGATTGAAAACAAGAAAACCGCCCCGGGGCGGTGCAGGACAGGGATGCGGCAGGCTTTGAGCCGCTCTTTTTCGCCCGTGCCTCATTAAAAAAACAGGCAATCCGACAGGATCGCCTGTTTTTTCCCTGTTTACGTATCGGCGCGGGGGCTTCGCTCTTTATTCTTCATTCCCGCCCGCGAGGGGCTCCAGCTTTTCGGGGTATGAGCCGCTCACCCCGGGCACGGTGAAGTATTTGAGCGAGTACAGGTCGCAGGACACGGCCGAGTCGCTTCCCTTGTCATAGAGCTCGAAGTAGCTCGGGCCGACCTGTATCAGCCAGCCGCTGCGCTGGTCGCGGTTCTGCGTGCCGATGAGCATTTCACAGACTACAAAGCTGCCGACATGCTCGGCCAGCTTTTCCTGCAGGGTCTTTTTCTGCACGGTGCACCATTGGGAATGCGAATCGCCCCCCTGCGCGGCTTTTGCGCCGAGATAGGGCAGGGCTCCTCTCGGACGGGGGCCCGTTTGTTCTTCCGACATGCTGCGCCTCCTTCATTGTTTCTATATAATAATATAAAGCCGCGTTGACGTCCGCGGCGGACGGGGCCGCCGAGGCTATGTTTTGTAATATTCCTCCGTCGGCTCGTAGAAGCAGTGCTTGCCTATCCTCATGACGAACACGCCCGAGAGGTTGGGGAAGTGGTACGGGCACGAGTCGGCATAGGGGTTGAAAAACCAGAGCGCGTCGCCGAGGCCGGGCAGACGGTTGCCGGCAAGGGCCCAGTCGGCTATGTCGAAATGCACCTGCTCGGGCCGCACGGCGTCTATGTTCTGCCCTCCGTTGTATACTGCGCACTGGAACTGATAGGGCTGGTATATTATCGAGCGCAGGTCGTTTATGCGCCCGTATTCCCCCTCCATGGCGTTCAGGCGGTTCATGAGCACCGAGGCGACAGCCTTCATGCCTGTCTCGCCCTCCCCGCCGGCCTCGCACTGTATGAGCCGCGCGAGGAGCTCGTTGTATGAAAGAGACATCCCGTCACCTCCGCTTTCTTATTATATGATATGCTGCGGGCAGACGGAGGGTCATCGCTCGGAGACGGTTTTTATATATTCATACTCGCCGGAGAAGATAAAATCGTCTATATCCCCCTTGGCGGAGGCGGCCCCGGCGGGTCCGCGGCCGTAAACGGGCTCGGCGGGCTCGCGCTCGGCGCCCTCGTTTTGTTCCTTCATGCATGCTCACCTCGCTTTGCTGAAAAAAGATACAGAACAGTATATGCGGCGAGCGGCGGGTTATGACACGGCGGGGCGAAAAATCCCGTTCCCCCATCCGAATGGCCGCCGTGACGGCGGGAGGGCTTGATTTAAGGCGCGAAGGATTGTATAATGTTCACAGCGGACCCCGCGGCGCGGATGTTATTCGTTTTTCGCGGCGAACGGGGCGCCGGACGGAGGTAAGGACAATGGTACGCCATATAGTAATGTGGAAGCTGAAGGATTTTGCAGAGGGCAACGACAAGGCCGCGAACATCGAAATCGCCCGTCGCCGCCTCGAGGGGCTGCGGGCAGAGCTGCCCATTATCCGCTCGATGGAATTCGGCGTGAACGAGCGGGCGGGAGATATGGCCTATGACGTGGCGCTGATAATGGATTTCGACAGCTTCGACGACCTTGAGGCCTATCTCAATTATCCTCCTCACAAGGAGATATCGAGGTTCGTAAAATCGGTCAGGGAATCGAGGACCTCGGTCGACTATCAGTATTGAAAAGAACGCGGCGAGCGCCGCCGCGGACAGCAAGGATGAAAAAAGACCGGTCAGGACCCTGAGAAAAAGGAGGTTCCAAAATGAAGAGAACAAAGCCGTTTATTGTGCTCGCCGCCGTTATGATCGCGGCGCTGCTGCTGCCCGTCGGAGCCGGCGCGGCAGACGGCGATATCCCCGTTATGCTCGACGATAAGGTTCTGAGCTTTACCGACGCCGCTCCCCAAATGGTGAGCGACCGCGTGATGCTCCCCTTCAGGGCGGTGTTTGAGGCCCTCGGCGCAGAGGTCGGCTGGGATGCCGAAACGGCGACGGTCAGCGCCATCAAGGACGGAAGGACCGTAGCCTTCGTCGTGGGCAGCAAGACCGTCAGCGTGACCGAGAACGGCGAGAGCCGGACGTTCGAGACCGACGTCGCCCCCTTTATCGACGGCAGGCTGGGGCGCACCTATGTCCCCACCCGCTTCGCTGCCGAGGCGATGGGCTACACCGTCGGCTGGGACAGCTCGAGGGACACGGTCGTGATAATCGACGGCGAAAAGCTCAAAAATGAGGCAGATGCGAAATTCACCGTATTCAACGACCTTATCAAAAAGAGCGCGGCCATGACAAAGGACAAGACCCTCAAGAGCGACAGCAGCTTCTCCGGCAGGCTCGTGGTCGACAAGGCGTCGCTGGGCGCGGATGAGGACATCGCTCTCTCCCTCAGCGGGACGCAGAGAGACGTTGCGGCCGGCACGGCGACCGAGTCGAGCGGCAGCGTCAGCATCGACGTCGGCACCTTGAGGGATACCCTGCTGGCCGATCCCGATATGGACGATATGCAGAAAATAATGCTGACTTCGGTGCTCAACGCCATAGACAGAATCGACTACGGCGTGCGCGGCAGCCTCGACGGCGACCTGTATATCACCCTCGGTAGCCTCAATTCCCTTATATTCGGCATCGATAACGACAGCTGGGTGAAGCTCGAGCTCGGCGAGATGGCGTCGGCCGCGCAGATGAGCATGGGTGTGACCGCCGCAATGGTCGGCGGCGACGTTACGGTGGGCGACATTATTTCGATCGTGATCGACACCGCCTACGTCGACAGCGTTGACGCCTACAAATCCATAAAGGCGGCAATCGACGCGATAGAGCTTATGCTCGGAGATGCGAACATAACAACCTCCACCCGCGGCAACACCACGGTTTATTCCTCGAGGACGACCGGGGCCGACCTCGCCGGGCTGACCGGAGAGGATATGGGCGACCTCGCCTTCGATTTTGAATACAGCTTCGAGGTGACCGGCGAGGAGATTGGCGACGCGAACGTTGCCATGAAGCTCTCGTCCGAGGAGGCCGGCCTTACGATGGATATGAAGGTCAGCTCCGTCGGCATAAGGAGCAGCTCGGTCGCTCTCAGCTTCGGCATAGCGGGCACGGCCTCGCTGGAGATAGAGGCGTCCTCCAACGTCAGCGAGACGGGCGAGTCCCCCGTGCTGACCCCTCCCGCCGGAGCCTCGGTTTACGGCATAGACGAGGTTGCGGAGCCGATAGCGATACCGGCGGCGTAGTCGTCGGCAAAAGCTCCGCTCTGTTCGCGGACGGCGCGAAGCGCCGCCTCTCACACGCTCCGTCGTCGGAGCAGATTGCGTTCCTCTCGCGGCGGCGGGGGGTGAAATGCCGCTTTTAAGGGGTGCGTCAAAGGTCAGCGGCCTTGTTTGCCTTATGAGGGTGAGGCGGACCGCCGCCTCTCGCTCACTATATCTGCTCCTCCTCTCCCCGAAAGGCAGGCCTTTCGGGGTATGACAACCCTTCCGTATTGCCTGCGGCAAAGCATTTTGATACACCTCATCAGTCGCCTTGCGGCTACAGCTTCCCCTCGAGGGGAAGCTTTTGGAACGCGCGGCTCATGCCTTCCCCTTGAGGGGAAGGCGGCGCGGCGAAGCCGTGACGAATGAGGTGGATGCAAAATGAGGTAGATGCGATCGGAACCCGCCCGAAAGGGCGGGTTTTTCTCTGCTCTGTCATTACGAGGGGCAAGGGCGCGGTGCATTGGCTCCCCTGTGCAAGGGGAGCTGTCAGCGAAGCTGACTGAAGGGTTGTCTTGGGCGCGCTTATTCCTCGAAAATAGTTCGTTTTTTCTCGGAGCCGCGTCTTGCGGCGCGCCCCTGCCTCCCTCTGACGAGGGAGATATGTTCAGATTAAAACGGCGCTTTTAAGAGGCGCGTCAAAGGTCAGCGACGGGGCGGCGGGAGCGAGGGAGAAGGTTGGTGACACGTAAGTAGAAGCGAAGGGGAAATATTACCGTTTTTTACCCAATATTACGCTGTGTTACGCAATGTTACAGTCGTGTTACAGGTGGAGAAAAACGCTTGACGGTAAAAAATGTTGGTGATATATTAGTGACCGTACAAAGGAGATTTGTCGGAGGCTATACCCGACGGCTATGCCCGGCGATATACCGAAGCGGCTGTACCGCCGAGGCGCCGAAGGAGTTATACCGACGACGGCTGTCCCGCGACAAAATATTAAAGGAGGAAACTTGCATGAGAAATCTCAAGAAGTCTCTGGCTCTGGTGCTCGTTCTTGCGATGGTTCTGACCACCGTTTCCGGCGCCACCTTCAGCGACGTACCCACCACTCATGAGTATTCTGAGGCTATCGACATGCTCGATGATCTCGGTATTCTCACCGGTTACAGCGATGGTACCTACAAGCCCGAGGGCACCATCACCCGTGCCGAGATGTGCGCGGTTATCTACCGTACACTGTCCGGCAAGACCAATGCCGCCAACTTCGTAGGCTCGTCTGCTTATTCTGACGTGTCCGCGAGCTTCTGGGGCGTTGGCTTCATCAACTACTGCACCGAGCTCGGCGTGGTTAACGGCTATCCGGATGGAACCTTCCTTCCCGACGCCACCATCACCTACGCTGAGGCCATCACCATGATCGTTCGCGCGATCGGTATGGACAAGACCGCTGCAGGCGTTTCCAGGAACCTCAGCTATCCCGGCGGCTACATCGCCCAGGCTGACATCAACGGCATCAACGACGACGTTAGGCTTTCGGCCAACGATCCCGCTGACCGCGGTTCCGTAGCTCAGCTGATCGACAACGCCATCTTCGACGCTCCCTACGTTCGCGTAATGGACAGCGAGGATGAGGAGAAGACCACCATCGCTGAGTATGTATTCAACATCCACAAGACCAAGAGCGTTATCGATGCGTTCGAGGATTACGGTCTCGGCGGCTGCGATGCCGACAAGTTCTCTTCGACCACCCTCGGCACCGGCTTCTATGACAGGAACTTTGTCAACAAGAAGTTCGCTTCTCTTGACAAGACCTGGATCGGCAAGCAGGTTGAGATCTACTACAACGACGACGAGGAGATCCTCGCTATCGTTGAGGTATCCGGCAAGAACTCCACCGTGGAAGTTCCCGCTACCGGCTTCTATTTCGAAGGCGGCGACTATAAGTACAAGCTCAGCTCCGCCAAGACTATCGACCTTCTGACCAATGCTGCTGGCGTATATCAGAACGGCGAGTATGTAGGCTTTGCCGGCGACGCCGGCGCGGGCGATGCTCTGCTGGATGCTTATGCCGGCAACGCGGTCCTCGGCAAGAACGACAACCGCTACACCGCTATGGTAACCCTCGTTTCCAACGACGGTACCGACAAGACCATCGAGTCTGTTTACATCGACGAGTATGTATACGGCAAGGTGGGCACCATCGAGAAGGACGTTATCTTCATCAACAGCCTTGACGGCTCCATGCTGCCCGGCACTGTTGACTCTTTCACCGTTGGCGCTATCGACTACAGCTCCATCGATCTGTACGACGACGATGACGATGCCTATGACATAGAGAAGCCCGCTAACCTGAAGAAGGACATGAAGGTTATCGTTTACAAGGATCAGAGCACCGTTGCCGGTCAGGACCGCGGCGCTGCGAAGATAGTTGAGTGCCCCGCCACCGAGGCTGAGTTCGTTAAGCTGTCCGGCTCGAACTACACCATCGGCGCCAACACCTACAAGAACGCTTTCGGCGTAGTAGTAGGCACCAACGCCATCATCGGCGACACCCTGAAGGTTTATGTTGACGGCGTATTCGGCTACATCGTAGAGAGCGACGCCTCCGACGTTGACGTAACCGATCTGTACTACATCAAGGACATCGGCTTCGACACCGACGCTTACGGCTCCGCTACCTACTATGTAAAGGCCGTTAACTCCACCGGCGCTACCAAGGAGTTCACCATAAAGAATTCCAGCGCTGCGTTCCCGACCTTCTTCACCGCTCCCGCGCCTACCGCTACCGTTAATGCGGCTACCATAGGCGAGGTAGTTAAGCTGAAGATCAACTCCAGCAACAAGATAACCGGCGCTACCCTGATACCCGCTGCATTCACCGACTATCAGTCCACCAACGCTGCCGTTGTTCTTGACAATGACGACGAGTTCAAGTCCAAGACCACTCTGTGGAAGCTCGACTCCGGCGACATGTGGACCATCGCCGACAATTCGCTGATATTCTACATCGACGATGACGGCGACGTTGAGACCACCGTTGGTACCCTGAGGTCCTACAAGACCTATGGCGGCGCTCCCGCTTCCAAGGTTTACGATAACAACGACGATGAGGTTATAGCGGCCGTTCTGAACTGCAATCCCAAGGGTTCGTCCTCCGCTTCCTCTGACATCTACGGTTATGTAACCAAGTACACCATCATCAACGTAGGCAGCGAGAAGGCTTATGCCGAGCTGACCATCGCCGCCAACGGCAAGGTTCAGACCTATGAGACCGAGACCGTTGACCGCGACGACATCTCCGACATTCGCACCACCACCGAGGATAGGTTCGTTCAGTTCGACCTGACCTCCGGCGGCAAGATCGTTTACGTTGATACCGTTGGCGCCGCTGCCGGCGACGATATCCAGCTGCTGGCTGACCAGCACGAGGATATGCTGACCACCGGTTATGCCGCCGCCATAGCTGCCCTTGAGGCTGCCGGCGACGAGGGCCTGATCTACGGTGCAGGTCTCGGCTACAATGTAGTTGGCGACGTACTCGGCGCTGACGACTTCAGCTCCTCCAAGTACTATATGACTGTTGATAACGGTGCTACCGGCAAGCTGACCATAGCTGAGGATGCCGTTGTATACGTAATCAACCGTAAGGACAAGACCGCTTCCGTTGGTTCGCTCGGTTCCATCCAGAAGTCGAATGCTTCTTATCACCGCTATGTATCCTTCGTATACGACGGCGACGAGAAGGAAATCACCGAGATCTGGTATGAGTCCTACAAGGTAGGCAGCAGCGAATACGCTTACACTGTTCACAACTAAGTTTCCGCCTTTAATTAAATAGGTCCCGCGTCTCACGGGACCGACAGAAAGAGGAACGTAAAGCTTCTCTTGGAACGGCGCAGCCCATCGGGCTGCGCCGTTTTTCTTTTTGTCGGGGAAGCTGTTGGTGAAGCGCGTCCTTCACCTCCCATTGTACAGGGGAATCGTCGTCGGCAAAGACTGCGCTTCGTTCGCGGCGACGCACAGCGTCACCTCTCACACGCTCCGTTTTGCCTCCTCTTCCTCGAAAGGGCCCGCTTGCCCCGCCTGTTCGCTTGCAAGCGCGCTCACGACGGCGCGGCTGCGCTTTCCGCCCTTTCTCGGTTTTTTCTCTCCCTCAGTCTCGCTTGCGCTCGACAGCTCCCTCGTCAGAGGGAGCCAAAAGGTGCGAACGGGCTGCTGCCTCACCTTGCACAGGGGAAGGCGTGAGGGGGAGGATTTTTTATGTTTTATTGACTTTGTTCGTATGATGTGCTATTCTGATTCGGGAATGATTTGCAAATTGGGCCGCGGGAGAGAAACGCGGCCCGTCGGGGAGGGAACGGACGTGTCCAAATACATGACAAAGCAGCGGCGGGCGCTGCTCGGCTACCTCGCCGAGCACACCGACGAACAGCTTTCGGTCCAGACGATAAGCGAGGCGCTCGAGGGCGAGGGGGTCAGCCTGAGCGCGCTGTACCGAAACCTTGCCGAGCTTGAGAGCGAGGGGAAGGTAAAAAGGGAGCTCGGAGCCGGTCGGGAGGCCTTCTATCGCTACACCGACAGCGACCGGTGCGCGGGGTGCCTGCACCTGCAGTGCAAAAGATGCGGCAGGACCTTCCACATGGATAACGACAGCGCGGCGCGGCTGATAGAAAACGTCGCCAAGGCCGACGGGTTTGAAATCGACAAGAGCGACACCGTTTTATACGGCGTCTGCGAAAAGTGCGGGAAGTAGGGGAGTTGGGGGCGCGTCGTCGTCGGCAAAAGCTGCGCTTTCGTCGGCAAAAGCTGCGCTTCGTTCGCGGACGACGCTGTGCGTCGCCTCTCACACGCTCCGTTTTGCCTCCTCTTCCTCGAAAGGGCCCGCTTGCCCCGCCTGTTCGCTTGCAAGCGCGCTCACGACGGCGCGGCTGCGCTTTTCGCCCTTTCTCGGTGGGGCAATCCCTCAGTCTTGCCTTGCGGCAAGACACCTCCCCTTGAGAAGGGCGGGCTGAAAATGAAATTGACGAAAACACGCCGAAAACGGGGCACAAAGTGGTCTCCCTTTTCGGCATACGGAGGAATATCACAGGCTATGGCACTTATCACATGCAGGGACCTGACCCTCGGCTATCGGGACAGGGAGATCGTCCGCGGTCTGAGCTTTTCGGTCGGCAAGGGGGATTACCTGTGCATCGTCGGGGAGAACGGCTCGGGCAAGACGACCCTTATGCGGACCATACTCGGGCTGATACCGCCCCTCGGCGGCAGCGTCGAGGAGGGCGAGGGCTTCTCGCTGAGGGAAATAGGCTATCTGCCTCAGCAGACGGTGGTGCAGAGGGATTTCCCCGCGTCGGTGTGGGAGGTCGTGCTGTCGGGCTGCGCGGGGCGGCGGGGCCTTATTCCCTTCTACGGCAAGGAGGAGAAGCGGACGGCCCTCGGGAATATGGAAAAATTAGGGCTCCTTCCATTGAAAAAAAGGTGTTACCGCGAGCTGTCGGGCGGGCAGCAGCAGCGTGTGCTGCTTGCGCGCGCCCTCTGCGCGACAAAGCGGGTACTGCTGCTCGACGAGCCGGTATCGGGCCTCGATCCGGTGGTGACCAACGAGATGTACCGCATTATTGAGAGTCTCAACCGTGACGACGGGATAACGGTGATAATGATATCCCACGATATTGCGGCGGCCCTGAAATACGCGAGCCACATCCTCCACATAGGGGATGCGGTGTTCTTCGGAACAAAGGAGCAATACGCCGCGAGCGGCGTGGGCAGATACTTTTCCGAGGGAGGGGAGGAAAAATGAGCTTCGTCATAGAGAAGATGACAGAGTACATGGCCTACCCCTTCGTGCGCTACGCCCTGATAGTCGGCGTGCTGATAGCCCTGTGCTCGTCGCTTTTGGGAGTGACCCTTGTGCTCAAGAGGTTCTCGTTTATCGGTGACGGCCTGTCCCACGTGGCCTTCGGCGGGATTGCGATAGCGTCGGTGTTCAACCTGACGAACGACATGCCCCTTGTGCTCGCGATAACGGTGATATGCGCCGTGCTGCTGCTGCGAACCGGTCAGAACGCCAAAATAAAGGGGGATGCGGCGATCGCCATGATATCGGTCGGCGCCCTTGCGATAGGCTACCTGCTGATGAACCGCTTTCCCCGATCTAACAACATATCGGGCGACGTGTGCTCGACCCTGTTCGGCTCGACGTCGATACTGACCCTGACGTCGCAGGAGGTCAAGCTGTGCGCGGTGCTGTCGCTCGCGGTGGTCGCGGCCTTTATACTGTTCTACAACAAGATATTCGCCGTCACCTTCGACGAGGATTTCGCTCAGGCGAGCGGCACCAACGTCGGGGCGTACAACCTTATAATCGCGGTGATAATCGCGGTGATAATCGTGCTTGCGATGAACCTCGCCGGCTCGCTTCTGATTTCGGCGCTGGTGATATTTCCGGCGCTGTCGGCCATGCGGGTGTTCAGGAGCTTCCTGTCGGTGACGATATGCTCGGCGGTGCTGTCGGTGGTGTGCGTTTTAATCGGGATCGTGCTCGCGGTGGTCTACGGCACGCCGGTCGGCTCGACGATAGTCGCGGCCGACATCGCCGCCTTCGCCCTGTTCGCGCTCTGCGGAGCGGTGGGCACAAAAGGCCGATGAGGGGCGAAAAAACTTTACATTTCATCGCCGCGGTGGTAAGATAAAAGCAGATTCACGGCAAGACAAAAGATTTCACAAGGGGGTCACGGATTTATGTGGGAAGAATTCAAGAAGTTTGCCCTTAAAGGCAACGTTATGGACATGGCCGTCGGCGTTATCATCGGCGGGGCCTTCGGCAAGATCGTTTCGTCGCTGGTGGCCGACCTCATCATGCCGGTTCTGGCCTTCATCATGGGCGGCGCGAGCATGGCAAGCATGAAGTGGGTGCTCTCCCCCGCGGTAATGGACGGAGAGACGGTAGTCAAGGCCGAAAATGCCATAATGTATGGGCAGTTCATTCAGAATGTGATAGATTTCTTCATCATCGCCCTGTGCATATTCTTTATGGTAAAGGCCATAAACAAGCTGGGCGAGAAGAAGCGCCTCGAGGCCGAGGCCGCCAAGGCCGCAGAGGAGGCCGCAAAGCCCAAGGAGCCCACCGAGCTCGAGCTGCTCGGCGAGATCCGCGACCTGCTCAAGAAGGACGCGTAAACAAAGCAGGGATAAAGCCGAGGCCCGCGCCTGATATCAGGCGCGGGCCTTTTCGCGGTTTTTGGTTAAGGTAAGGGGAGTCGAACACCTGCCGCCTGAGAACGGTTTTTTTCGGTGATTTTAGCCCCTTGTCATTTGGCGGGCGTCAGCCCGCCTGCACTTCGCGGGGCAAAAATCCCTCGAAAACTCCTCGCTCTCAGGTGCAAGGCAGTTTTCAGCCTGCGGATTTTTGTCGAGACAAGGAAAAGCCCGCAGGGAATATTATCATATTTCCAAGGGCTTTGACGCAGTATCGGCGCAAATCAGCCGCTGAAAACCGGCAGAGGTTCGTCTCTCCTCACCTTATGTTCGGCAGCGCTCATGCGCGGCGCTCCTGCCGGCGGCGGCGCAGGCAGATAAGGGTGTGGTTGAGATGCCCGCCGAGGATGATGATATTCATCGTCATAAAGAGCCAGAGCATGAAGACTATCATCGCCCCTATCGAGCCGTAGAGTATCGAATAATTCCCGATGTTGTTGACATAGAAGGAAAAGACGAACGAGCAGACGAACCACGCCGCAAAGGCGAACAGCGTGCCGGGCACGGCCGAGCTCGGGGGAAGGCTGCTGCCCGGCACCAGCGAATAGAGCAGGGCGAGGGTCGCAAGAAGCAGAGCGCCTATCATCAGCCAGCGCACGAGCTCCCATATTTCGAGCAGCCAGAAATCGTATACGCCGAGGCTTTCGAGCACGAACGACAGCAGGCTGCTGCCCACGACCGACAGCACGACGATTATCAGCATCGCGCACATCAGCACGGCGGTGAACAGCACGGACAGTATGCCGGCCCGGACGGTCGCCCGCGGCGGACGTATGCGGTAGGCGCGGTTGAGGGCGAGCAGCAGGTATTTGACCGCCCGCGAGAAGCAGAACAGGCCGGTCGCAAGGCCTGCGACGAGGGGAAACACGTCGCCGCCGACGATATCGAGGCTGAAGGGCTCGAGCAGGTCTATGACCTCCTGCGGGAACAGCACCCCCATAAGCCAGCCCGTCATATCGTCGCGCCAGTGCAGCAGGCCCAGCAGGGCGTTGGCGAACAGCAGCAGCGGCGGTATGGAAAAGAGCACGTAGTAGGCGGCCTGGGCGGCCGAGCCGCCGATATCGTCACGAAAGACGCGCCGCAGCAGCGATTTTGCGAAAAAGGCGAGATCGCCGTCGGCGGGCCGCACATCGAGGGCTGATTTTGTGAAGGTCCTTTTTCGGTAGAGTCTGAGCTGTCTGATGGGTATCACCTCATTGGGGCCGCCGTGAGAGACGCGATTCTCCCGTAGAGGGCGGCGAAAAAATAAAATTCAAAAAAACGGAAAATTCTCTTGCCATATCAATATTTATATGTTAAAATAACAAACGTTCATTGGCACAACCGAATATGGGGAGATTCCCGAGCGGCCAAAGGGGGCAGACTGTAAATCTGTTGTCACTGACTTCGATGGTTCGAATCCATCTCTCCCCACCAGAAAAAAGCATTTGCGTTCCGCAAGTGCTTTTTTCAATTGAGCCGCCCCTTCGGGGCTGATTAAGGAATGAAGACGCTTCGCTTATGAAGGAACCGAAAAGAGGAAGAATAGAATAGCGGCGGCTTCATTAAGCCGAAGGCTGTCTTAATTATGTAACGCAGTTACATCTTAATTTATATAACGGAGATGAGAATATGCACAACGACGAACTGAGCGCACAGTCGATGAATTTTGCTGTGGACATAATAGCGCTTGCCAGAGAACTGAAAGAAAAAAAGGAGAGCGTGATATCTAATCAGATAGGCAGAAGCGGAACAAGCATAGGGGCAAATATCCGCGAAGCTCACTATGCTCACGGGAAAGCCGATTTTATATCAAAGCTGCACATTGCCTTGAAAGAGGCAAACGAAACGGGCTATTGGCTCGAGCTGCTTTACAGGACAGGCTATATAAACGAGGAGAGATACAAAAAGCTCAACACAGCCTGTTCAGGCATACGCATTATGCTGATAGCATCGCTGAACACCGCAAAAAGAAACTCCGCTGAATAATCGACTAAAAGCATTTGCAAGTGTTGATTTCAACCAAGATGCCCGCAGGCGGGCGAATCCATCTCTCCCCACCAAATAATCCCGAACGGCATTTGCCGTTTGGGATTATTTTATTTGATAAGAGGATTCGAAGGCGAGCGTCGCCGGCAAAAGCTGCGCTTCGTTCGCGGACGGCGCAAAGCGCCGCAGCTCACACGCTCCGTTTTGCCTCCTCTTCCTCGAAAGGGCCCGCTTGCCGCGCCTGTTCGCTTGCAAGCGCGCTCATGACGGCGCGTCTGCACTTTTCGCCATTTCTCGGGCCTTACAACCCCTCCGACGGCCTTCGGCCGCCGACTACCCTTGCGCAGGGGAAGCTGTGCGGTGCGGCTTTGCCGTGTGGCTTGTCGCCGGAGCAGACTGCGCTTTATCCATGCCGTCGTAGTTTCCATATATTATAATATATTGCAGGGGATAATATCAATCCTTTGTATTTTTTTGGGTGCAGAGGCAGGTTCCTCCTTTTTCGCCTATTATTCGCTTGATTTTTCGAAAAAAATGACGCATTATAGTAAATACGGATGTTTTTCGGAACTTTCGGGAGGCGGCGTCAGTCTTAAGGACGGAGGGCCGCGCGCCCTGTATGCGTCGGCATATATGATATGCTCAAGAGGAGAAGGATATGCACAAAAGGTCGGTTTTGAGGGCTCTGGCCCTCGTTTTTACGGCGGCGCTGCTCTTTGCGGCGGTGGGAGCCGGCGCGGTTTACGCCGCGTCGAGCTGTGCCGATATGTTCGTCATCGAGGGGGACCCCCCCGTGCCCGGCGAGGTCCTTGACCCGCTCACGGGCGACAGGATGAACATGCTCTTTATAGGCTTCGACAAGGGGGGCTACAACACCGACACAATCATGGTGCTGAGCTATGACAGGCAGAGCAACAAAATATACATGCTCTCAATCCCCCGCGACACGAGGATACAGATAAACGGCAGGATTTTCAAGATAAACAAGTGCGTCGCCCTCGGCGGCACCGAGCTGCTGATAAACACCGTCAGGGATATTACGGGGATTCCGATACAGTATTACGCAAAGGTGGATACGTCGGGCTTTCGCGATATTATCGACATACTCGGCGGCGTGTGGTTCGACGTGCCGCAGGACATGAAGTATGAGGACCCGTATCAGGACCTCTATATCGACCTCAAGGAGGGCTATCAGCTCCTTGACGGCGACCGCGCCGAGCAGCTCGTGCGCTTTCGCAGATACCGCGGCATACCCGATTTGCAGCGGGCGGCGGTGCAGAGGGACTTTTTCAGCGCACTCGTCGACCAGAAGCTGAATTCCGAACTGATAACAAAGCTGCCCGAGCTCTACGGTCAGTGCATAAAGTACGTCAAGACCAACTTCTCGCTGGGCGACCTGCTTGGGAATATCGGCATGCTGCGCGCCCTCGACTCGTCGGAGGACAGGGAGAGCATGCTCGAGGGCTTTGCCCTCGAGGGCGAGGGACGGTATATCGGCGGAGTCGCCTTCTGGCTGCACGACGTCGAATATGCCTTCGAGATAGGCCAAAAGTATTTCGGCGGCAGCGGCACGTCGGATATGAAGCAGACCTATATCGACCTCTATAACGACGCCATGCGCAAAATAGCCGACGACGAAAAGCGCGCTTCGTCTGCGGCCGCGAGGGCGGCGGTTGATTCCGCCGGCGGCGATGCGGACGGGTACGAGGGCGGAGAGACCGCCGAAGCCGGAGGAGCGGAGGGGAGCGACGCCGCGTCCGACGGCTCTGCAGCCGTGCCCGAGCCCGAGCCCGCGCCTGCCCCTGAGCCGGTGCAGCCGGAGCCGGACGGCGAAGACTGATTATATAATAGGAAGAAAAGTATAAAAGAGGCGGGGCCGCGGCTCCGCCTCTTTTATTTTTGATTTTAATTCTGTTCGGCGGCGGTCGGGCGGCCGCGCCAGTCCACAATATCCATGGTTTCGGCAAAGCAGGGGTTTTTGAGGAAATCGTCGTCGTATGCGGGGGAGCACATCATGGGGTGCCGGCTTTGGTAGATTTTTCCTGCATTTATATAGGGGATGCAGGCGCGGGCGTCGCTGCCCCACAGGAACCACGCGCGGGAGGGGGTCTGTGAAAGCTGCTCCATGACGGCGCGGGTGAAGGGGCGCCAGATATCCCGGTGGGAGTCGGGCGCGCCGACGCGGCAGGTGAGGCTGGTGTTGAGCAGCAGCACCCCCTGCTCCTCCCACGACGCGAACAGCCGGTCGGGCGGGAGGATGTTGAAGCGGCCCTCCTTCACAGCCCGAAGCACATCGCGGTAGGGGGAGTAGGGCTCGCCGCCGTAGGCGGCGTACACGGCGCGCAGTATATTTTTGAGGGACACCTGACGAAAGGGGGCGGCCCAATCGGTAAGACCGCCGACCTCGAAGGCGCGGCCGGTCGCGGCGCCGGGTGCGGGGTAGGGGTCCTGCCCGAGGACGACGACCCGAACCGAGGCCGGGTCCCGTTCGAGGAAACGGAGCACCCTGTCGGGAGGCGGGGTGAAGTCCCCGCCGAGGGAGGCGGCCGCGGATTCTATGAGGGGCATGGTCCGCCCGAGAAAATCATCCCATGAGGGATGGACGCGCGCGGGCAGCAGGCCGGTTTTGGCCGGATTTACGGTAAAAGTCGGCATGGCGGGGGTCCTCCTTGAGTTTAAAGGGTATATTTATATTATAATACAGCCGGCTCTGGGACGAGATAAAAATTTTTAGGATTTTTTCGAAAAAACCCGAAAAAAGGTATTGACTTTATCCGCCCGATTTGATATTATAGCAAGGTCGACGCGTTCAGGCGCCGGCAAGCGTACATTGAAAATTAAACAACGAATATACGAACGAAATACTCTGTCAATATTCCGGAGAAAAAGACTCCGAGAGAATTAAGAAGCTGAGATAAGCTCTTAAAAAAGATTTGAAGCCGAAAGGCTTTGGATACAATTTTTTTAGAGAGTTTGATCCTGGCTCAGGACGAACGCTGGCGGCATGCTTAACACATGCAAGTCGAACGGAGACATATCAGCCGAAGTTTTCGGATGGAAGCAGATATGT